>Ga0164241_10000018_pt1 | contig 460863 bp, 419 predicted proteins | sample OricomyardsoilBY_FD_108780 | JGI IMG/M metagenome (GOLD analysis project Ga0164241, IMG submission 108780) | Backyard soil microbial communities from Emeryville, California, USA - Original compost - Back yard soil (BY) | ecosystem: Environmental > Terrestrial > Soil > Unclassified | place... | reverse complement strand
CTTTGCGAGGGGCTGTCAATCAGGCAGATCCGCTTCATCATGTCAGCCAGATCCTCTTTGCGAAGCACGTCCTCAGCGCTATTGCCGGCGAACGCTTAGTAGACCCCATATGTGGGGTGTTGCGTCGAGTATGCCGGGCTCAGTCTGACCAGACAAGCAGCCAATTCCTACGCAAGTTCAAGCTCTTGCACTACTGTCTTGGGTGAGCACGACAGGCAGGATGTCGTTGTTATACGACACTTGTGAGGGTGTATGAGATATGCAGGCGGAAGTGAGGGTGTAACGGAGGCGAAAACGCCGCGGTTGCTGGATCAGGTGATTGCACGGTTGCGCTTGAAGCACTACAGCGTACGCACGGAGCAAGCGTATGTCGGCTGGATCCGGCGCTTCATTCTGGCCAATGACAAGCGCCATCCGCGCGAGATGGGCGTGGTCGAGGTGGAGAAATTTTTGAGTGACCTGGCGACCCAGGGGCAGGTGGCTGCGGGCACCCAGAACCAGGCCTTGTCGGCGTTGCTGTTCCTGTATCGCGAAGTGTTGTCGATCGAATTGCCATGGATGGAAACGGTGGTGCGGGCCAAGCGGCCACAACGTGTGCCGGTGGTGCTTTCGCGTGATGAAGTGACCCGGTTGCTGGCGATGATGGACGGTGCTTTCGCGTTGATGGCATCGCTGTTGTACGGCTCGGGCATGCGTTTGATGGAATGCGTGCGGCTGCGCGTCAAGGATGTGGATTTCGAGTTGAACCAGATCTGTGTGCGTGATGGAAAGGGTGGCAAGGATCGGCATGTGCCCCTGCCGCAGCGCCTGCGCGAAGCCCTGCGCGCGCAACTGGAACGGGTGGCACTGATCCATCGGCAGGATCTGGCCGCGGGTTGCGGTTCGGTGTGGTTGCCGCATGCTTTGGCGCGCAAGTACCCGTCGGCGTCGAAGGAGTCTGGTTGGCAGTATGTGTTTCCCTCAGGCCAGCTTTCACGCGACCCGCGTGGCGGTGCCATGCGTCGTCATCACGTGGACGAAAGTGGGCTGCAACGCGCCGTGCGCACGGCGCGCAACAAGGCGCATATCGTCAAGCCGGCAACATGTCATGCCTTGCGCCATTCGTTTGCCACCCATCTGCTCGAAGCGGGTCAGGACATCCGCACGATCCAGGAGCTGCTCGGCCACAAGGATGTGGCGACGACACAGATTTATACGCATGTATTGAACCGCGGTGGGCACGGGGTACTGAGTCCGCTGGATCGTTAGGATGCCCGCCACATCAGCATGTCGACCGATGTTTTGTTGCGTCGATTTATCGAAGTGCAAGAGCGCCCCCATCCGCCTTTGGCACCTTCCCCCGCAGGCGGGGGAAGGGAGGGCACGGCGACCATGCCTCAATCCGGCGAGCGGTCGGTCGATCGGAGCGCCAGCGTATTCCTTGCGTTTATTTGAACAAGTGCAGGAGCGCTTTCATCCATAGCGTTCAGGCTCTTCGTTATCAACGTTCATACGATCGAGCCTGACTTGTCATGCAGGTGAGCCTGACGCGTCATGCAGGAGAGCCTGACGGGTCGGCTGCAGCAGCATCACGCGTGCGTGGCGCAGGCCTGGGCGATGGCGCCAGGGCGCGAGGAGAAGGAGCGCCCTCATCCGCCTTCGGCACCTTCTCCCGCGGGCGGGAGAAGGAAGTGCAAGCCATTAGCCCGGGCGGCGGGCGCCGAGGAGGATGAGCACTTCCTGGGCGCTGCGGATACGTTCGCTGGCGCCGGGCAGGTCGAGGGTGATTCTCAGCTTGTCCTGGCCGTCGAGCTTGTAGACGCGCGGCAGTTGCTGGATCAGCTTGATGATCAGCATCGGATCGACTTCCGGCTTTTCGCGGAAGACGATGCGGCCGCCGTTGGCGCCGAAGTCGAGTTTGCGGATGCCGAGCGGGGTGGCCATCAGCTTCAGGCCGGCGACGGCGAACAGTTGCTTGGTGGCATCGGGCAGCAGGCCGAAGCGATCGATCATTTCCACCTGCAGGTCGCGCAGCTCGTCGTCGTTGCGGGCGCTGGCAATGCGCTTGTACAAGGTGAGACGTGCATGCACGTCGCCGAGGTAGTCGTCGGGGATCAGTGCGGGCAGATGCAGCTCGACTTCGGTTTCGTGCTCGGAGCTGAGGTCGAAATCTGGCACCTTGCCGCTCTTCAATGCACGCACGGCGCGATCGAGCAGCTCGGTATACAGGCCGAAGCCGATTTCCTGGATCTGTCCGGATTGTTCGTCGCCGAGCAGCTCGCCGGCGCCGCGGATCTCCAGATCATGCGTGGCCAGGGTGAACCCGGCGCCGAGCTCTTCGAGCGAGGCGAGTGCTTCGAGTCGCTTCTGCGCATCGGCGGTAATCGCCTTGCGGTCGGGCACCACCAGGTAGGCGTAGGCGCGATGATGCGAACGGCCCACGCGGCCGCGCAGCTGATGCAGCTGGGCCAGGCCGAAACGGTCGGCGCGGTTGATGATGATGGTGTTGGCGGTGGGGATGTCGATGCCGGTTTCGATGATCGTGGTGCACACCAGCACGTTGAAGCGCTGGCGGTGGAAGTCGGCCATCACGCCTTCCAGTTCGCGCTCGGGCATCTGGCCATGGGCAATACGGATACGTGCCTCGGGCACCAGCTCCTCAAGGTCGCGCACGATGCGTTCGATGCTCTGCACCTCGTTGTGCAGGAAGTACACCTGGCCGCCACGCGACAGCTCGCGCTGCAGCGCTTCGCGGATGGTGGCCGGATCCCATGCCGAGATGAAGGTGCGTACCGCCGTGCGGTGCGCCGGCGGTGTGGCGATCAGCGACAGGTCGCGCAAGCCGGCCATCGCCATGTTGAGCGTGCGCGGGATCGGCGTGGCGGTCATGGTCAGCAGGTCGACTTCGGCGCGCAGCTTTTTCAGCTGCTCCTTCTGCCGCACGCCGAAGCGCTGCTCCTCGTCGACGATGACCAGGCCCAGGTTCTTGAATTTGATATCCGGCTGCAGCAGCTTGTGGGTGCCGACGATCACGTCGATCTGACCATCTTCCAGACGCTTGAGTGCCGCACTGACATCCTTGCTCGAGCGAAAGCGCGACAACACATCCACCCGTACCGGCCAGTCGGCGAAGCGGTCGGCGAAGTTGCGGTAGTGCTGCTGCGCGAGCAGGGTGGTAGGCACGAGGACGGCGACCTGCTTGCCGGCGGTGGCGGTGGCGAAGGCGGCACGCAGGGCGACTTCCGTCTTGCCGAAGCCGACGTCGCCGCAGATCACGCGATCCATCGCGCGCGGTGCGGCGAGGTCACCGAGTACCGCTTCGATCGCACTTTCCTGATCGGGCGTCTCCTCGAACGGAAAGCTGGAGCCGAATTCTTCCACCAGCGGTTTGTCGATCGGCATCGACTCGCCGCCGCGTGCCTCGCGCTGGGCGTAGATGGCCAGCAGTTCGGCGGCCACGTCGCGAACCTTTTCGGCGGCCTTCTTGCGTGCACGCTCCCACGCATCGCCACCGAGGGAATGCAGCGGGGCCAGCTCGGGTGCGGTGCCGGAATAGCGGCTGACCAGTCCCAGCTGCGCCACCGGCACGTAGAGCTTGTCGCCCTTGGCGTATTCGATGGTCAGGAATTCGCCATCCATGCCGCCGACATCCATTGATGCCAGGCCCTGGTAGCGACCGACGCCGTGATCGACATGCACGATCGGTGCACCGAGGGTGAGCTCGGTCAAGTCGCGGATGATCGCCTCGGGATCGCGCGCGGTGCCACGGCGGCGCTTGCGGTCGCGCTCGCTGCGCACGCGTTCGCCATACAGCTCGCGCTCGGTCAGCACAGTGATCGGGGGCTTGGTCAGCGCGAAACCCTGCTCCAGCGAGGCAATGGTGATGGCGAAGCGCGGGGTTTGTTCGGCGGTTGCAGACGATGGCTCGAATGTCGACCAGCCCTCGATGCTCTGCGGGCGAAGATCAGCGCCGGCGAGTGTCTCGATCAAGGCTTCGCGTCGTCCGGCGGAGTCCGCGGCGATCAGCACGCGCCCGGGATAGCTGGCGAGAAAATGCTTCAGCGAGGTGCCGGCTTCCTCACCCTTGCGGTTCAGTGGCAGCTCGGGCGCAGGCTGGGTACCGGTGGCGACGGCGTGCTCGTGGCTGGCGTCGACCATCTCGATGCGCAGGCGCTTGTTGAGCTGTTCGCGCAGCTGTTCCGGCGGCAGGTAGAGTTCGGCCGGTGGCAGCACGGGGCGCTCGATGTCGTGCGCGCGCTGGTCGTAGCGCTCGGCGGTCTGGCTCCAGAACTGTTCAGCCGCCTCGCCAGCGCCTTCGCCGAGCAGAAACATTGCGTCGTCGGCGAGGTAATCGAACAGCGTGGCGGTCTGCTCGAAGAACAGTGGCAGGTAATACTCGATGCCACCGGGTGTGACGCCTTCCTTCATGTCCTGATACAGCGGGCAGCGGCGCACGTCGATCGGGAAGCGTTCGCGCAGGTTGCTGCGGAAATCCTTCGCTGCGTTTTCGGTGAGTGGAAACTCGCGCGCAGGCAGCAGTTCGACCTTTTCCACCTGCTGGTGTGAGCGCTGGGTTTCCGGATCGAAACTGCGGATGGATTCCACTTCGTCATCGAACAGCTCGATGCGATACGGCTCGACCGTGCCCATTGGAAAGATGTCGATCAGTGCGCCGCGCACGGCAAAGTCGCCCGGTTCGGCCACCTGCGGCACGTTGCGGTAGCCGGCTGCTTCCAGTCGTCGTTGTTCGGCAATGATGTCGAGCTTCTGGCCTTTGGCCAGCACCAGGCCCGAACCGGTGATGTGGCTGCGCGGGGCGATACGCTGCATTAGTGTGGCAACCGGCACCACCAGCACGCCGTTCTTCAGGCTGGGCAACTGATACAAGGTGGCGATGCGCTGCGAGACGATTTCCGGATGCGGACTGAACACGTCGTAAGGCAGCGTCTCCCAGTCCGGAAAATGCAGCACTGGCAAGTTGCCGGAAAAAATCTTCAGCTCCGCTTCCAGCGCCTGGGCACGCTGGGAGTCGCGGGTCACCGCGACCAGCAGACCCTGATGCGAACGCGCCGTCTCGGCGACCAGCAACGCTCGTGCAGAGCCATGCGGCGGTGTCCAATAACGGCGTTGCCTGGGCGTGGTGGGGAGGGGCGGATGCTTGATCAGGCTGGGCATAGGGAGCGCGTGTTCAGGGCGCCGCCATCAAGCCGCACCGGGGAAAGCGCACAAGTGTAACGCGTGAGCCGGGGTGGGCTGGATGGCTTGTCGATATGGAGAAGCAAGAGCTGCCCCCATCCGCCTTCGGCGCCTTCTCCCGCAAGCGGGGGAAGGAAGAATCTGGCTATAACGCATCAACTCTCCTCCTCCTTTTACGGGGAAGCCCGCAGGGCGGATCGGGGCAACTTTTCAGAGCACCAAGGTGATCTGCGCCGTACCCGGTTCTTCGGTCATCATGCGCTGGGTGAAGCCAAGTTCTTCGCACAGGTGCAGCATCGGCCGGTTTTCCATCAGTACGTAGCCCCACAGTTCGACCAGACCACGGTGGCGACAGTCGTCAACAAGGCGTTGCATCAGCAGCGTTCCGAGACCCAGATGTACCCAGTCATGCTCGACCAGTACCGAAAATTCCGCGCTCTGGGTGGTCTCGTCGACGTAGATGCGACCCACACCGCGCATTTCGACAGGGCGAGCCGACTCATCCATCAGCACCAGGGCGGTTTCTTGTGCGGGATCGATGCGGCACAGTCGTTGCGCCATCGGTGCCGGCAATTCGGACATGGCGTGCAGAAAGCGGCGACGGATTTCTTCGGCGGACAATCGCGTGAAGCATCGCTGCATGGCCACCACGTCGCCAGGTTCTATCGAGCGCAGGGTCAGTACACGACCATCGTGAATGGTGACGTGTTCGCCTTCGCTGACCGAAATGGTGCGCGGTCGCGCAAAGCGCTCGCGGATTGGCGGCGGCAGGTGCGCGTGACGGGTGGGGGCGGAGTAGTCAATGGCAGGAATCATGGTGCTCGATCTCTTCCGTACGTATGCGTATTGTGTGCAATGCAGCATGAATATGCAATGACGCTGCGTACAAGCATGTACAGGCAATGGAGGGAGGCTTTGCGTTCCTTGCGGGGTCAACTGCTGCACTGCATGATGAAATAGAGCCTCGGGTACACTGGGTGGCAAGAATTTCTCCGAATATCAGGGATATCCGTTGATGCCTGGCAAGTCGACACAAGGCCTGGATGCGGCTCAGCTGAAAATACTCTGCGCCGATTGGCCCGGTGTCACGCAGGACATCAAGTGGGAAAACAATCTGGTATTCAGCGTGGGCGGCAAGATGTTTGCGATGACACCTGTGGATGGCAGCGAAGGTGGCCGTCTCTCGTTCAAGGTGGAAGACGAGCGGTTTCTGGAACTGACTGACCAGCCCGGCATCATTCCGGCACCTTATCTGGCACGGGCGCGGTGGGTGTCGGTTATCGAGCCGCAGCGACATTCGCGCGCCCTGCTGCAGGCCTTGGTCCGGGATGCCTATACGCTGGTTCGCCACAAACTCACAAAGAAACTGCAGGCAACGTTGGCGGCGCTGCCTGCAGTGGATACAGAAGCCTGATAGCTCATCTGCCTAGTGCTTGATGTCGTGCTGAAGCCTCAGCGCAGATGCTTGATCAGAGCTTCGGCTGCAGGGGCGGATGACGCCGGGTTCTGCCCGGTGATCAACAAGCCATCAGTGACTACATGAGGCTGCCAGTCTGCACCGCTGGAATAGCTGCCGCCATGCTGACGCAGCATGTCTTCGACCAGGAAAGGGACGACGTCGGTCAGGCCGACCGCCGCTTCCTCGGTGTTGCTGAAGCCGGTGACGGACTTGCCGTCGACTACCGACTTGCCGTCGATTTTCGGATGTCGAAATACACCGGGTGCATGGCAGACGGCGGCGACCGGTTTGCCGGCGTCAAGCATTGTCGCGATCAGCGCGATCGAGTATTTGTCTTCGGCCAGATCCCACAGTGGCCCATGCCCGCCGGGATAGAACACGGCGTCGAAGTCTTCGGCGGAAACGTCCTGCAGACGTTGGGTGGCAGCGAGTTGGGCCTGGGCTGACGGGTCATCGTGGAAACGCCTGGTCGCATCGGTCAGTGCGCCAGGATCGGCGCTCTTGGGATCCAGCGGCGGTTGTCCACCCAGCGGTGAGGCCAGGGTCAAGCTGACACCGGCGTCCTTGAAGACGTAATACGGTGCGGCAAACTCCTCCAGCCAGAAACCGGTTTTTTCACCGGTATCGCCAAGCTTGTCGTGCGAGGTCAGGATCATCAGGATTTTCATGCGTACTCCGGAAGCGATGTGGAACGGCCCGCGCTTCAGGGCCGATCCACAAGCTTGGCAGTCCGGAGATGGACACGGCGTGATATACGCGGATCGCTTTCGTCAACTTGCTCAGTCGGCAATATCCGGCTCGAAGAAACTCCAGCGAATCTCGCTGAACTCGGCCTTCATCGCAGCCTCGACCGTATTGATGGCCTCGATCAGTGCGCGCTCGCTCGCTGCGGGCATCATTTGCGCCTTGACCGCAACCATCACGTCGGGGCCCATCTGCACGGTGATGAGATTGAGAACCTCGGCCACTTCGTGACGACTCTTCAGGAAGGTGAGCAATTCGGCGCGCCGGCGAGGCTCGACGCCCTGGCCGATCAGCAAAGCCTTGACCTCGTTGGCCAGCAATACCGCTACCACCAGCAGCAGGACACCAATCGCTAAGGTACCGAGTGCATCGAACATCAGGTTGCCGGTAAGCATGGTCAGGCCGACTGCCAGCAAGGCCAGGCACAGGCCAGCCAGGGCGGCCAGATCTTCGCCGAAGATGACCAGCAACTCGCTGGAGCGACTTTGACGGAACCAGGCCCACAAGTTGAGATCGCCACGGGCCTTGTTGACCTCGATCATGCAGCCACGCATCGAAATGCCTTCAGCGATGATGCCGAAGACCAGCACGCCCATTGCCACCCACGGCCTGTTCAGCGGCTCGGGATGGCCGATCTTGTGCACGCCCTCGTAGACCGAGAACATGCCGCCGACGCTGAAGAGCAAAATCGCCACCAGGAACGACCAGAAGTACAACACACGGCCCCAACCCAACGGGTATTCATCCGAAGGTGGTCGTTTCGACTGACGGATACCCAGCAGCAATAGCCCTTGATTGCCGCAGTCGGCCAGCGAATGCACGGCCTCCGCCAGCATCGCGCCGGAGCCGGTGATCGAGGCAGCGGCCAGTTTTGCAACAAAGATCGAGAAGTTCGCACCGAGAGCAATGAAGATGGCTTTCAGCGAATTGGCGTTACCGGACATGCAGGAGGAATCCTTTCGGGGGTTTCAGATATTTAGTGGATACCAACACCGACACCCACACCAAATTGCACGTTGTTGTGACCCTTGTTCATCTCGTCGGCCGTCCATACATGCGCCTGATCCACGCTGATCAGCGGAAACACGTAATCGGCGTCGCCCACCTTGCCGGCCAGTGATCCGTTGATCTTGCCGCTTGCCGTGATCAAACCACCGGCAGGGAAATCCAGGGATTCGACGTAGCCGGGCATCACTGCAATGAAGCGCCCATTGCCAAAGTCATTGGCCTTGGGGCGTTGTGACGAATCCAGCGGATAGGCAAGCACCTCGACCTCGCTGTGGTCGGCCAGGTTGGTGACCTGTACGATGCGTCCGCCCCAGATCACGCTGACGCCGGAAAAATGTTCGGGTGCGCGCGCTACTTCGGCGGGAAATGCGGGCGTCAAATTGGTGACGTTCTTGTAGATCGGCGCCGGTGCGCAGGCGGCCAGTGTCAGTAACGCCACAGAGCCGAACAGCTGCAACAAGGAGCGTTTTGCATTGCGCATGGTGATACTCCGGTGAAAGTGCCCGCAGGGCGGAGATGTCTGGATGCCTACGCTACAACAAGGTGTGCGAAGAGGATGCATGGCAGCCGTTCACATGGTTCAGCGCCGTCGAGGTGGTGGTCGATTGATCAGCGGCCTTGGTGCTGCGAGGCGCGACGGTGGTAGCGGACTCGGCTCAGGCAACTCGGCGCCTTCCTGCAGCAGCCAGTCCACCTTCCATTCCGCCGGACGTTCACGTGACAGCAGGTTGGCCAGCACCCGCATCGGTTCGCGCAGGATGTCGTCCAGATTCCACGGCGCATTGAGGATCACCATGCCCGAACCGTTCAGGCGCAAAGGCGAATCGTCCGGGTAGACCAGCAACTCCGCACGCAATACGCGTTTGGCGGCACTGCGCTGCAGATGGCGCAGGAAGGGTTGCACCTGGCTGCGTTGCTTGATCGGATACCACACGGCGTACATGCCGGTGGGCCAGCGCAACATCGCTGCCTTCAGTGCCTGTTCGATCACCTTGTACTCGGAATCCTGTGCTTCGTAGGGTGGGTCGATCAGCACTAGGCCACGTTTTTCCTTCGGCGGGGTCAGCGCCTTGAGTGCCTCGTAGCCATCGCGCTGATGCACATGGATGCGTGGATCGTTGCGGAACAGTTCGCGCAGTTTGGCGGCTTCGTCGACATGCAGTTCACACAGTTGCGCACTGTCCTGTTCGCGCAGCAGGCGCGCTACCTGCAGCGGCGAGCCTGGGTAGCTTTGCAGACCTTTTTCATTGCCGTCGTTGTCCAGGATCCCGGCACGCCAGCGCTGTACCAGTGCCGGTACCTTTTCGGCCGGATGCAGACGGCTGATGCCGTCCTTGTGCTCACCGGTTTTTTTAGCCTCGAAACCGTCCAGTGCATAGCTGCCACTGCCGGCGTGGGTGTCGATATAGCAGAACGGCGTAGGTTTGGCCTTGAGTGCCTCGATCAGCGCATGCAGCACGACGTGCTTGAGAACATCGGCGAAGTTGCCGGCGTGGTAGGCGTGGCGATAATTCATGTTACTGGCAACAGGCTGGGCACCTGATCTGGCGCGAGAAGCCAAGTATAGATGCCAGTCGACAGGCCGATGGTGTTGGCGTTGATTCAGTCCACCATGTTGTGGCTTTCGGCGGTACTCATAAGCTCAGGCTGCCTGGTGCGCCGTGACTTGCGATTCAGTAATGGATGGATGAATACCGCGGCGAGAATCACCATCACGCCGAGGTAGAAGTGCGTATCCAGTTCGCGTTGTTCACCCAGTAGCAGGATAGCCAGCACGATCGCGTAGACCGGTTCCAGATTGGTCACCATCTGTGTACCGAAGGCGGTCATGTGACGTAACGCCACCAGTGCCAATGCAAACGGCAGCAGAGTGCAGCCAAAAGACAACACCAGCAACAGCAAACTGTCGTGCTGGTTGGGTACCACGAAAGCAGGCCCGGTATGCGGCAGAAGGGGTGCCAGCAGGGTAAGGAACAGTGTGCCCGTACCTAATTCGATACAGGTGACCGTGAGTGGTTCGCCGTGCTCGGCGAGGCGCTTGTTGAGCGCGCCGAACAAGGCCACGAACAATGCCGATAGCGCGCCGACCGCAATGCCTATACGCATGTCATCAGGTACACCACCGACGACCAGCGCCACGCCAGGTACCACGGCAATGCCGATCAACAGCTCGCGCGGATCAAATCGACGCTTGGCTATCCAGGGTTCGATGAACGACAAAAATACCGGGCCCAACGCAATGCAGGTGGCGCCGATCGATGCATTGGACAATTTGATTGCCGCATAGAAAGTGAGCCAGTGCAGCGCGACCAATACGCCGATACCGGCATACGCCCAGATCAATTTCGCTGGCATCGAGCGCAGTTCGCGCCAGACTTTCGGCACCAGCAGCAGCGCCACGGCAACCAGCAGCATGCGCCACCAAACCATAGGCAAGGCGGGTAGGGAGATCAGCTTGCCGAGGATGGCGGTAAAGCCCCACAACAAGACGCAGAAATGAATCTGCAGTCGGGCCAGGTTGACGGGTTGCATGGGGCCATCGCAAAGAGAGATCGAGCGATATGGTAACGCCCGAGCGGCAATCGAAGCGGGGTTTTGCCTATTTGTTTGTGGCTGGCTCTTTTGCCTTGTCCGACACCTGACGAGTTGGCGGAACTAGCTGGCCAGAACTACGCAACTGCTCCAGCACGGCATGGCAGGTGTTGGCCTGCTTGTTGTCATGGCTGGGCGAGATCAACGCAAGCAGCGCTGCTGCCGGCGCAGCGACCACGGCCAGCGCCACCGCGGCGCCGCCGCGAAGGATCAGAGGACCCGGTTGCACACCGACATCCGGGTCTTTCAACGTGCCTTTGACGTAGAGCGGGGAGCGCAGCGAGAAGATTCGCGCACCCTTGGTATGCGGTGTCACGTCGAGATCCAGCTTTTCAGTCGCAAGGTTCACCGTGCCGTCCACGTTGATCACGGCATCCTTGGTGTCGAGCACAAACAGTTGCAGATCGAACAATCCGTCGCGCGCCTTGATCGCGGTGGCGGCGCAATTAATCTCCACCGGTTTGTCACCGAACAGCTTGCCAATAATGATGTTGCCGATGTTCAGGCCAGCGGTTTCCAGCAAGGTCTTGCTGATCACACCGTCGTTCATCAACAACTTCAGTTCACCATTTGCGCTGCCGAGCAACGCCGCCACTGAGTCGCCGGTGGCATCCAGTTCGGCGTCGCCATTGATCTCGCCCAGGCTGCTGCGCATGAGCTCCACATTCGGGAACAGTTGTTTCAGTTGCATGCGACGTGCGGCGAGCTTCAACTTGCCGTGGATGGGGGCACGGCTGCCATCCAGTGTGATCGTGCTGGCTACCGAGCCGCCGGCCAGGCTGAAGCGCAACGGGTCGAGATAAATGGCGCCATTACGCAGGATCAGATGCGTGCTGAGTGAATCGATCGGCAGCTTTCCGGCACGCACGATGTGCTCCCCCTCGAAACTGACATCGGCATCCATCGCCTTCCAGCGTTCGGTACGGAACGGCTCGACCGGCAGCAGTTTGTTTGCCGGCTGTGGCGTAGCGCCAGCCTGACCGGATTCCCCAGCCTCGTTGTCTGCGCCGATCAGCGATCCGAGATCGCTTAGTTGCAGCAGTTTCGAGTGCAGGTCGCCGCTGAGTTTGGGTCGTTCGCCACCGGTGATGAATTGCATGTTGCCAGCCAGATCGCTGCCACCGACGTGGCCGCTGAAATGCTGATATTCAAAGCGGCTATCGTGTTCGTTCAGCGTAGCCTTCAGGTGCCCCTCGGTGGCATACGGCGGTGTATCGGGCAGGGTGATACCGGTCAGCGGATAGAGCTTCGACATGCTCGACCCGGAAAACCACAGTTGCACGTCCAATGCGCCCAGGTGCACTGGGTCGGTCAACGTGCCGACCAAGGCGATACGGTTGTCACCGATTTGCGCATCCGCCTGCAACGGGAACGGAATGCTGCTGTCCTGCAGTGCCAGGACGCCGCCGGTCTTGCCGCTACCCTTCAAGGGATTGCCTTGGTAGGTACCTTTGGCCTCCCAGCCGATCAGGTAGACGGTGGATTTGTCCGGCTTGCCGATCGTGGTATCAGGCTTGTCCGCTTGTTTGAGCGACTTGGCTGCGGCGCTGCCAGCGGATTTGGATGCCTCCTTGCGCGCGTCGGTAGTCTGCTGCGCCACGATCTGATCGTAAGGAATCGCGCCTTGCAATGGCTTGACGATCACTTCCAGCTTGATCGCATTAGCCTTGTCATCCAGCGCAATGCGACCACGGCTGAAACCGATATCGTGCAGGTCGAGTTTCCACCGGCTCGGCGTGTCGCTTTGAGCGATATTGAAATCCCAGTTCGAACGGCCTTGCTTGTCGCGTTCAAGATTCACCGCGGGATGAACCAGTTGCAGCGTCGGCACCACGATGCGATGAGCAAGCAGCGGCAACGGCGAAAGCCGGAATTGGATGGAATCCAGTTGGGCAAACTGCGGTTGCGTAGTCCAGGCAGGATTGCCGATGCTCACCTGTTCGGCCGTGAACTCAGGCCAGGGCACCAGCCGCTGCCACCAGCTGTCGCTGTGGGCACGCCGCCAGTGCACGCTCAGATCACCATGGATGACGAACTCGCGTCCGATCGCCTGACTCACCTTGTCGTCGACGAACGGCTTCATGCGGTTCCAGTCGAACGTGGCCAGTACCACGACCAGCACCACGATCAACGCGAACAGCGCACCGGCGATCCAGCTCAGTATCCTGCGACGACGATTCATCCGATGGCTCCAGTATTCGACCGTGTGTCCACGGTCACTGGCACCCAGTCATAAAGCAGCGGATGCAAAATCCATGTCTTTTTTGCGAGATGCCGCTCAGCGGCGGTTGGGTTTCATGAATCAGTGTGGCTTGGCGGCTTTTGTCGGCGTCTGGCGCACGGGAATGTCGATGCTGCACAGATCGAGCTTGCCTACCGGGTTCGGGTAGAACGCGTTGTGGCCATTACGCTTGGCGTCGATCAGCGCGGCAAACGTGGGACTGTCGGTGCCCAGTACTTCGAGATCGACGCGGTCCTTTGCAGGTACATCACTGGCCAGACGCACCGATTCAATCGTGAGTCGTTGTTCGGGTTTTGTGTAAAAGCCCATCGGCTCGGGCCCACGCGGCAAGCCGGACAGCAGTGGCATGCCTTCGAGTACGCGCCCGGCCATCGGCAGGTTGTGATCAAGCCGTCGGGCCGAACCGATCACCGCATACAGCGAGCTGCCGTTGCCGGTTTTGGGGTCGACATCGCGTGCCACGCCGACCATGCCGTAGCAATGCGGCAGCCACTCGCGTCCGCTGATCGGATCCCGTGCCACCGGGAAATCACCGGAGAAGCCGACTTGCGGTGCGTAGAAATCGCCATCGGCCAGCGGTGTCCATGGCCGTTTCGGATTGATCGGCTGGGTGAACTCGGGTGGCAGCGTCTTGTGCGCCTTGCCAATCGACCGAACCTTGCTCTTGTCACCATTATCGTCATCGTTGGGATCGCCCCACTGGGTCACGAAATTGTCCTGCACGCGGATGATCGCCAGGCCATCGAAATAGTGCTCACGCACCAAAGTGCGGATGTTGGCCGCATGCAATGGACTGAAATCCTGGGCCAGTTCGATCAGCACGCGGCCGGTGGGTAACTGCATGTAGAGCAGATTGTCCGGATTGGGACTATGCCACTCGGAGGGCTTGGACTGCGCCAGAATCTCCTTGGATGTCGGCGTAGGCTTGTCCTGTTCTGCCGCAACCGCGGGTAGAGCGAGCAGGCTGCTGGCCAGCGCTAGCGCAATGATCAGATGACGACGGTGCATGGCTTTCCCCTGGATGACGTTTGGAACAGAACGGCAACTTAGCAGAGTAGTGCCCGTATCAGGCAGGCTTGCTCCGTTTGCGCTTGCTGGTGTTGCCGGCACGGGTGGGCTTTCTGGTGGCAACGACACCGCCGTGGTTCATTTGATCGAGCCACGACAAGCTGTCGATATACGAAAGGAAGTGCTGGAGATAGCCTGGCGACAGCTCGCGCATCAGTGCAAACGAGCGGTGTACGAGGCTGCCGGAGTTCAGTGGGCCGGCATTCGCAGGCACGTCGGCCAGTGAATGCCGCAACTGGCTTTCGCTGCGAATCGTCGACCAGAGTTGGCGGAAGTCATCGAGAGCTTCCAGTTCCGGAAGGGCGACTGGAGATGTCGCGTTATTCGCACACGGGCGTTCGGTACATGAGACTGAGCGGCGGGCGATTTCCTCGACCAGATCGGCAAGTGCGCTTCGAGTGAATGCAGGCTGCGCTTTCGAGTCGTCGTCATTTTCGAGGCTGCATGGATTCCGTTCGAGCTCGTCGGCATAGGCGGCGACCAGTTGCGACAACCGCTCAACCAGCAGGCCTCGCGCTTCACCACTTTGCGCAGCCGTGCGCCGTTCAAGTGCAGCCATGAAGTGAAAGCGCACCGGATCCAGGCGATCGGCACCTTGCACGCGCCATGCGTCCAGCAAAACGCGGGCAGGTGTTTCACCTTGCATGGTGGAACTACGGCTCATGCGCTGCCGCGGGTGTGGTCGACAGTTTCGGTACCGGTGCAATTTCCACGCGGCGGTTTTTGGCGCGACCGTCCTCGTCGGCGTTGGAACTGACGGGTTGTCCGGCACCAAATGCAGCCGCGAACACGGCGTCGGCGGGGACGCCTTCGGTAATCAAGGTGCGGGTCACGGTCAAGGCACGTTCGGCGGACAACTCCCAGTTGTCGACAAACTGACGATTGCCGTCGCGGATCTGCCGGTCGTCGGTGAAGCCGCTCACCATCAGCACTTCGTTGCGGACCTTCAGGTAATCGGCAAGCGGACCAGCCACGCTCTTGAGAACATCCTTGCCTTCCGGCTGCAGCTGGTCGGAGTTCAGTGCAAACAGCACGTTGCCGCTGATGCCGATGCGACCGTTGTCGAAGGTCACCCGACCTGCAGCCAGCGGTACCGCCAGCGCCTGTTCCAGGGTTTTACGCTGCTGCGCTTCGATCTTTCGCTGTTTGACTTCTTGCTCCAATCGATGCGAAAGCTGCAGTTGTACGCCGATCACGCCCACCAGAACCAGCACGAACGCACCCAGCAGCACCGACATCAAGTCGCCGAAGGCGGCCCAGATCGGTGCCGCGGATTCTGCCTCGATCTCGATCTCGTCGTTCATGCCGGCTCGAGCCCGCTCGACGCACGCTGGCTGGCGAGCCGCTGCATGTCGTCGACGATCTGCTTCTGCGACAGCATGCTCAGGTCGATGACCTCCCTGGCCTGTGCGACGTAGTACGCCAGTTGCTCGTCGCTGCGCGCGAGCGATTTGTCGAGCGCGGTTTCGATGTGTTGCAGACGAGTCACCAGCTTGTCGTTCGATTCGCCGAACAGCTGCACCGCCATGCCGAACGCTTCGCCCAGGCTCGCCACTTCGATGGCGCCGCTGATGACCTGCGCGGCAGCCGTGTCGAGCTTGCCGGTTTCGGTCGCAATATGGTCGGTGAATCGCGTACCGACGCGCTCCAGCAAATCAGCTGATGTGGCGACCAGCGCATCGATGGCTGTCTTCTGTTCGGTGGATGCGCGATTCACGCCATCGAGCAAAGTTTCCAGCGTAGCCATCAGGCGGTTGCGCTCATCCAGCATTGCCGTATCGCGAACCATGCTGTCGGAAAGCTTCTGGCGCATCTCGGCAACGACGTCAGCCGCTGCCTTGGGTGCTTCCGAAGCGCTCTGCACGAGTCGGGATATTTCGGTAATCGTGTCGCTGGCGTGCGCCTTGGCATGAGTCGATATATCGCGTGCGGTTTGCGCCAACGCGTCGCAGATCTCTTGTTGCTGATTCGCTGCATGCGCGCCAACTTCCTGCCAGCTATTGCCGAGTTCAGTGGCGATGGCACCGAGCGCGTCGGTCCATGCCGCCAGGCGCTGTTGGTCCTGATTGGCCCATGCGGCGTGCAACTCCGCATGCGACTGATCCACACGTTCAACCAGCGATGCCGCATGCTGCTCGAAGGTTGCCGTGGACGCTGCCAATGCTTGCTGATTCTGCGCCGCCAGTTTCTGGTTGGCATCTTGTTGCATGGTCAGTGCCTGATTCCATGCGTCGGAAACAGCGCCTGCGGTGCCGTCCAGCCGCGTGAAGATACCTTCCAGCAAGCCGGTCGAGCGTTGTTCGAAGGTGTCGGTGAATTGATCCAGCGTGCCACGCAGGTCATGAGTTTGCGTTTCGTTCGATTGCCGTTGGTCCGCCAGGGCCTGATTCCAGATTTTCGTGACGTTTGCCGTCGAGCTCTCGAAGCTGCTCGACAAACCCGCCAGCTGGTTTTCAACCGCACGCGTGACGGTATCGTGCAGCGAGGTGGTTTCGCGTGCCAGCGCGGCCATGGTGGTTTCCATCACCGGGAGCAATGCTGCGCTGGCGGCATGCGCGCTTTCGGCAACACTGTCCTTCAATGATTGCTCGACGGAGTTGGCGAGGCGCGTGTAGGTGGCTTCGGTGCGGCCATGGAACGCGTCCTGACTGGCGAACTGTCGCTCGTTCACGCGCTCATTCTGCTGCTCGATCGTCGCCATCATGGCCTGCAACCGGTCGATCAGGGCAGGCATCACGGTAGCTTGTTGCAGCAGCAGCTTGAAAGTCTCATCGCGCTGATGGGCTTGGGAAAAGCTGCGCAAGGTCGTCGCGATTTTCAGGTCCAGCTGCTGCACTGCCTGCATACGCTCGCGCCGACACAATGCCGAAAGCAGTCCGAGCATCGCCGCGCTGGCGACACCCCCAATCGAGGTGCCGAAGGCGAAACCCAGGCCTTTGACCGGTGCAGCCAGGGCGCTGTGCATGGCCTGCAGATCGGTAGCGCTGTCCAGTGCGAAACCGGTGCCGCGTAGCGTCGCCATCATGCCCAGCAACGTACCCAGCATGCCCAGCAAGACCAGCAGACCGACCAGGTACGGCGTCAGTGCCGGCGCCGGCAAGGCCACGCGTTCACCTTCAATGCGCAGTCGCACCGCGTTGCGCAGGGTTGGATGCACTCGGTCGAGCCAGTCAGCCAGGTCGGAGGGCGTTGTCGACAGGCCTGCAACAGCCTGCTGCAGGGCTGCGGTGGCCTGTCGATAGCGGTGCAGTTCCAGTGCGCCGGCCAGGTAACAGACACCGATGACCAGGGTGACGACCAAGGCCAGCGGATTCGTCCCGATGTAGCCTGCGCCGATCCAGCCCACAGCGGCCAGACCCGCAATGAAGACGGCAAGATTAAGCAAATTTTTGAACATGACTTTCCATTGGGCTGCTGCGAAGTGCCGCAAGCAAGCCTTCGATCGGTTGAAAACGAACATCCAGTTCGGCGAGCAAGATGCTCTGCATATCTCTGCGGAACACACCCAGCCATGCGCCAGGCATGGCCGCCGGGGTGTTCACTGATTCTTGTGCGTCGGACAGCTCGCTCTGCTCAGCCTGACGCAGGCGCTCGAAATGTTCTCCGAGCAAGTCCGGCACGCTGGCCAGAAGCGTTTGTTCGCGCGGACTCAGCGTGAGTTCCATCGCGGCGTCGACTTCCGCCAGTTGGGCCATGCGATCGGATTTCTGTGCCAACACCTCGCGCAGGCGCCCGCGCAGGCTGCCGGTCGCTGCCTGCATCGAGCGCTGCATGGCGATATAGCGCTGCCGAAAGACCGTAAAGTCGAACGCCGAAGTCGCCGCATCGTCATCAGCGATCGTTTGTCCGCGTTTGTCCTGATTGGGGAATGCGGCATCGGCGCTGATGGTGTTGGTCAGCAAGACTCGTACGCGAGCGTATTCATCTTCCGCGGTGCCACCAAAGATCGACCTGTCGGATGCTGCCGCAGCCGGCCTGCCATCCAGCGCCGTCGACAGGGCAAGCGCATGCGTCCACTCGAACCACTGGCTGAGGCGATCGGAAAGCGATTGCCCGGTAGGCGCAATGTCGGCGCGGATCAGGCGGGCGAGCAGGCGGATGAAGGTCGGTCCGGCGATGGTTGAACCATGCATTGTTGTTGGTGTGGAAGGTTGCAGCATGGCGCGGGCGTCAAATCAGCCAGTTTACATGCTGACGGAGCCGAGACCGTCAGATATCGATCCGCAGGTCGCTTATGGGGCATAACTACCGAGGTGGGCCGCAGGCACGCGCAGCCTGAAGTGCCCTCCGGCCAGTGGAGGCATCAACCAACCATGACTTCAGGCCCATGCACTAGTGTCAAGTTCACACTATTGTTTACTCAAGTCTAAGCGGCAGTGCGGGTGAGCGAGATGGACGACAGCGCCAGCCAGTTGAAGAAGTTCCAAAAGGAGCTTTCCAGCGGCACCGTGTCGCTGGTGTTGCTGGCCGTGTTGGGAAAATCGCAACAGCCGATGTACGGCTACCAGATCGCCAAGAGCCTCGAGGAAATGGGTGAGGGCGTGCTGGCCGGCAAGCAGAGTGCGCTGTACCCGGTGCTGCGCAACCTGGAGGCGGCTGGCTTGCTGGCCAGCGAGGTCGAGCCTTCGGTCAGCGGGCCACCACGACGTTATTACCGGATAACCGGGCAGGGGCGCGATATGTTGCGCGAATGGATTGCTGCGTGGAATGCCACGCGCGATTCCGTAGACCAGGTTTTGCAAGGAGGGGTGTAATGAGCGCGCCACGAACCATCGTTGAATATCTTGATCAATTGCGTACCGCACTGCGCGGCGCTGACCCGGCGTTGATCCAGGATGCGTTGTACGACGCCGAGGAACATCTTCGCGCCGAGCTGGCGGAGCAGCCGGATCGCAGCGAAGCGCAGATGCTTGAGCACGTCGTCGGCAGCTACGGCGCGCCGGACGAAGTCGCGGATATCTATCGCGACCAGGAGATCAAGATCCAGCGCGTGATCCGACCGCCACCACCGCCGAAGCGTCGTTCGCTGCCGGGTCGCTTCTTTGGTGTTGCCGCCGATCCACGAGCGTATACCGCGCTGTTCTACATGCTGTTGTCGATGACGACCGGCATCTTCTATTTCACCTGGGCGGTGACTGGGCTTTCGCTTTCAGCCGGGTTGTCGGTGCTGATCATCGGGCTTCCCTTCATCATCCTGTTCTTCGGCAGCGTGCGGGTGTTGTCGCTGGTGGAAGGCCGCCTGGTGGAAACAATGCTTGGCATGCGCATGCCGCGCCGGCCGATCTACCCCCACCAGGACATGACCCTGATGCAGCGCATCGGTCGAATGTTCACGGACGTGCATACCTGGACCGCGCTCTGCTACATGCTGCTGATGCTGCCGCTAGGCATCGTCTACTTCACCGTGGCGGTGACCCTGCTCAGTGTGTCGGCAGCCCTGATCGCCACGCCATTGGCCATGGCATTCCAGCGCGACTGGTTTGATGGTCTCTACGTGAATCATCAGATCATGGTGGATTGGGGCTTTGGCGCGCATCAGCCAGGTTGGGGTGATGTTCTGGCGATGTTCGTCGTTGGCATCCTGCTGGTCTTCGCCACGTTGCATCTGGCGCGCGCGATGGGCCGCATGCATGGCCATATCGCCAAGCACATGCTGGTGCCGCGGGCTCTGGCCTGAGTTGACCGTTGGTTGGGGTCAGATCAGTTGAATGGCAAATCGCGCGTCTGTCGTGATATTCAGAATTCGTCGACGAATTCGATCCCAGCGGCACGATCATTGGCAATCACTTCGGCGCTGCCGCGCACTTTGTCGGCCAGTTGGTCACTGCCGGCATCCACTTCGATGCAGTAGGTATGGCCTTCGCTGTCGCTGATCGAGTCGCTGGAGCTCGAGTCTTCGCGCATGCCGGAGGTCAGATCATCGATCTCCTCGACGTGTTCGATACCGCTAAGGCCGTGCAGTCTGTTGATGACAGCATCGGCGTCGTCGCGGTTGCCGGTAAGACGGAAACGGACCATTGCCATGGGAATACCTCGCTGAAATAGTGGATCCCGATGGTGGCAAGTCGGTCGCATACATCCGGTGATGGTGGCCCGCTGGGCTACCATGGCGGTCTCCAACTCAGCCTGTCAGTGCCATGCCCAAGACTTACGATCGTGATTATTTTGACAAGTGGTATCGCGATCCCGAACACGCCGTGGGTTCGCCCGCCGAGTTGCGACGCAAGGTGGCCATGGTGGTGGCGCAGGCGGAGTACTACCTGGGTCGACCGCTCCGCAACGTGCTCGACGTGGGTTGCGGCGAGGCCGGCTGGCGAGCGCCTTTGCGTGCCTTGCGGCCGGGCATCGCCTATCGCGGTTTAGATGCCAGCGAATACGTGGTGGCACGTTATGGGCGCAGTCGTAATGTCGGTCTGGCCGATTTTGGCCAGCTTGAATATCTTCGCTTCGATGAGCGCTTCGATCTGATCGTTTGCACTGACGTACTGCATTACCTGAAACCCGCCGAGATTCGTGCGGGTCTGCAAGGCATTGTCGAAATGCTTGAAGGAGTGGCGTTTCTGGAGGTGTTCACCAGCAATGACGATGTGGCCGGTGATCGCCAGGGTTTTATTTCGCGCGCACCGGCCTGGTATCTGCGCGAGTTCGGTGAAGCAGGCTTGTTGCCGTGTGGCTCGCACTGCTATCTCGGGCCGAGGCTTACGCGACATATTGCAGCGTTGGAGCGGGCGCAGATGCCGCCAGCGAAAGCTGATCGGCGAAAATGATAAGTTCGAACATCCCGTCGGCCCGATGACCACGGCATTCGTAGGAGCGCACCCTGTGCGCGATGCCCTGGATCCTGTTAATCCTCAGAGCTTCGCGCACAGGGTGCGCTCCTACAATTCATCTTGTTGAACTAGTGGGCTGGACTCAGATGTCCTTGGCCAGGTCTTCGGCAAGGCCGATATAGCTGCCGGGGGTGAGGTCGAGCAGGCGTTGTTTGGCATCGGCGGGCAACTCCAGGCCGCTGATGAAACTGTGCATCGAATCCTTGTTGATGCCGTGGCCGCGGGTCAGCGCTTTCAACTGTTCATACGGTTCGGGCAGGCCGTAGCGGCGCATGACGGTCTGCACGGCTTCGGCCAGCACTTCCCAACTGGCATCGAGATCAGCAGCGAGGCGATCGGCGTTGACATTGAGTTTGCCCAGACCCTTGGCCAGCGATTCCAGCGCCACCAGGCTGTGACCAAAGGCGGTGCCGAGCGCGCGCAGCACGGTGGAATCGGTCAGATCACGCTGCCAGCGGCTGATCGGCAACTTTTCGGCGAAGTGGCCGAGCAGGGCGTTGGCCAGACCGAAGTTGCCTTCGGCATTCTCGAAGTCGATCGGGTTGACCTTGTGCGGCATGGTCGATGAACCGACTTCGCCAGCCTTCAGCGTCTGCTTGAAGTAACCCAGCGAGATATAGCCCCAGATATCGCGGGACAGGTCGATCAGGATGATGTTGGCGCGACGCACGGCATCGCAGTATTCGGCTACGCCGTCATGTGGCTCGATCTGGGTGGTGTAGGCGTTGTAGTCCAGCCCCAGGCTTTCGACGAAGCGCTGCGAAAGACCACGCCAGTCCAGTTCGGGATAGGTGATCGCATGGGCGTTGTAGTTGCCGACAGCGCCGTTGATCTTGCCGGAAATTTCCACCTCGGCCAGCTGCTTGCGCTGGCGCTGCAGGCGCGCCACCACGTTGGCCAGTTCCTTGCCGAGCGTGCTCGGCGATGCGGTCTGGCCGTGGGTGCGCGAAAGCATCGGCAGCGTGGCGTTGGCATGCGCCATGTCGCGCAGATTGGCGATGATCCTGTCGAACGATGGCAGCAGTACGTCGCTGCGCGCATCACGCAGCATCAGCGCGTAGGACAGGTTGTTGATGTCCTCGCTGGTGCACGCGAAATGCACGAATTCCTTGGCCTGGGCCAGTGCGGCGTCGCTGCCGATCTTCTCCTTGATGAAATACTCGACCGCCTTCACGTCGTGATTGGTGGTCGCTTCGATCGCCTTGATCCGGCTGCCGTCCTCGACGCTGAAGTTGGCGGCGATCGCCTTGAGCGCTTCGATCTGCGCCGGGGCAAAGGCAGGTAGTTCGGCAATGGCAGGCTCGGCGGCCAGCGCCAGCAGCCACTCGATCTCCACGTGCACGCGCCGGTGCATCAGGCCGAATTCGCTGAAAATCGGCCGCAGCGGCTCGACTTTGCCGGCGTAGCGGCCATCCAGCGGTGACAGGGCGGTGAGGGCGTGGGTGGACATCGGTGACATTCCGTCAAGGGGAAACGGCGTATTTTACATTGCTGCGGCGTTCCTGCCCGGGCACCTATAGTTTGGCTTGGTAACTCCCAGAGGATTGAGCATGAGCAGCTTTCGCACCGAACACGACAGCATGGGTGAATTGCAGGTGCCTTCCGACGCCTTGTATGGCGCCCAGACCCAGCGCGCGATCGACAATTTTCCGATTTCCGGCCTGCATCTGCCGCGCCAGTTCATCCGTGCGCTGGGACTGATCAAGGCGGCCGCTGCCGAGGTCAATCTCGGCATGGGCGCCTTGAAGAAAGGGCGGGCGGCAGCGATTCGCAAGGCGGCAATGAAGGTGGCCGAGGGTGAGTTTGATGGCCAGTTTCCGATCGACATCTTCCAGACCGGCTCGGGCACCAGCACCAACATGAACGCCAACGAGGTGATCTCCCATCTGGCCGCCAAGGCGGGTAGCAAGGTGCATCCGAACGATCACGTCAATTACGGCCAGAGCTCGAACGATGTGATTCCCACCGCGATTCATGTCAGTGCCAGCTTGACCACGCATGCGCAGTTGCTGCCGGCGCTGAAGCATTTGAAAAAAACCATCGACAAGCGCGCGAAGCAACTGCGCAACACTCCCAAGACCGGCCGCACGCACCTGATGGACGCGATGCCGATCACCTTTGGGCAGGAGTTGTCAGGTTGGTCGGCGCAAGTTGGCTCGGCCATAGAGCGAATCGAGGATGCACTCAAACGCATGCGCCAGTTGCCACAAGGCGGCACTGCAGTCGGCACGGGTATCAATGCTGACCCGAAATTCGGCCCAGCGATGGCCATGCAGTTGAAGAAGATAACGGGCGTCAACTTCTCGTCAGCCGAGAACTATTTCGAGGGCATGGCTTCGCAGGATGCGGCGGTGGAGCTCTCTGGCCAATTGAAAACCCTGGCCGTCGCGTTGATGAAAATCGCCAACGATCTGCGCTGGATGAACTCCGGTCCGCTGGCCGGACTGGGCGAAATCGAGTTGCCGGCGTTGCAGCCGGGTTCGTCAATCATGCCGGGCAAGGTGAACCCGGTAATCCCCGAAGCCGCCGCGATGGTGGCAGCGCAGGTGATCGGCAATGATGCGGCGATCACCGTGGCCGGGCAGTCCGGCAATTTTCAGCTCAACGTGATGTTGCCCTTGATCGCCTACAACCTGTCGCAGTCGATCGAGATCCTGGCCAACGTTTCGCGCCTGCTGGCCGACAAGGCCATCGCCGGTTTTACCGTCAACAAGCAGCGGGTGGATCAGGCGCTGGCGATGAATCCGATCCTGGTCACCGCGCTCAATCCGGTGATCGGTTACGAGCAGGGCGCGGCGACGGCCAAGCAGGCCTACAAGCAGCGTCGTCCGATTATGGATGTAGCGCTGGAGACCACTGGCTTGTCGAAGGACGAGCTTAAGAAACTGCTCGATCCGTTGGTGTTGACCAAGGGGGGAATCCACGGCGGCGATTGAGCATGCCTTCGCTTCCCTGCGAAGGCGATTGCTGCGTGGATCGGAAGGAGCAGGGGTCAGAAGGAAAGTGTGGCGTTGCCGATGTGGCCGTCCTTGTCGGCCATTTCCTTGCCGCAATCATCCACGTCCTTTTGCTCCATGGTTGCGTAAGGCTTGAACTCGGGCATCGCCGCGGCGAGTTTCTGCTGCGATGAGAGCAGGCTTGGCAGTCGCTTGCACAAGGTGAGCGCAGCGCTTTTGATCTTTTCGGTCTGTGGCTTGATCGCGGCCTCGACCTCATCGTCGCTCTTGCCGGTGAACTTGCCCCAGAGTGCTTCCTTGGCGGCACTGAGGCCGAGATCGGCGCCCTGGGCGCCAATGTCCATGCCGGCTTCGGCAATGCTGATGATCTGCGCACGGTAGTCAACCAGCAGAACGTGCTGATCTGGCGTGGCGTTCACTTTCTTGCCGGCGATCAGCAGATCGCCCGTGGGGGTGATCTCGGCTTTCGGGCGTGAATCGTCATCGTGGCGATCGTTGTTGATGTGGACGCTGTTCACGTCGATGTTCTTGGCAACCAGCTCCTGCTTGGCTTCCTCGATACCCTTCTGGATTTCCCCGGAGAGCCCCGACGCTGAGATCTTTGCTTCAGCGTCTTTCGATGGTTGTGCCGTAGTGCTGGGCGTGCTGCTTTGTGGAGATTGGCCGCATGCAGCCAGTGGCAGCAGCAGGACCAGGGCGAGCGCGTTGAAAGTAGTGGATTTCATGAATGGGTACCTTGCTTAAATGGAGTTTGAAGTCAGCTGTCGTCGCGCCAGCGGCGGAACCATACGGCGCCAGCCAGCAGGGCGAGGCCCACGATCACGCCAATCCACAGCGTCGGGGTAGCCAGCAGGTGATAGGACTCGAACAGGTTGAGTGCGCCAAAGTCTTGATCACCGGCATTGGAATTCAGCAGGACAGGCGAGTCTTTCAGGTTGGAGATCACCGAGCTGCCGGGGAACACACTGAGCAGGCCGCGTTGCACCACATTGCCCCAGAACCAGCTCGCCGGCAGGTTGAACACCCCCATGATGCCGAACCAGGTCACCAGCAGACCGGTGGCTACGGGCAGTGCGACCGCCCACAGGAATGGTTTGCTGCGAGCGCCGGCCGAGCACAACATCAGCCAGCCGATTGCCGGCAGTGCCCACAACAGATAGATCGGGATATAGCCGACCAGGTTGACCATGACCCGGAACGGATGGGCCAGCATCAGCAACTGCCATACGTTGACGCCATGGAAAGACAAGGTCAGGGCAACGATGATCAACTGCAGCATGCCTGCGATGATTCCCACCACCACGGCAATCACGGGTGCCAGCACGCTGGCGCAGATCACCTTCGACAAGACCGTGCTGGTATCGGAAATAGGTAGTGACTTCCAGAACAGCACGCTGCGATCACGACGATCGTCGTAGAGCGCACCCAGGCAGTAGAAGAACACCACGAAGCCGAGTACCACGGTGATCAGGGCCATGGCTGAATACATCGCCACGTCCAGCGCCATGCCCACCTTGCTCATGTCGCCGGCATCCATCTGCGAGATCACCTGCCGCAGGCCGCCGGAAGCGCCGAAATTGGCGTGTTGGGCACCGAGAACTTCAGCGGTGATGATGCCCATGATGTTGAGCAGCAGAAAAATTCCACCGGTGATCACCGGTGCCCAGAAGAAGCCACCGCGGTGTTCCCAGAACTCGCGTTTGACCAGCCAGTAGATGGTGTTGAAAGGAGAGGTTTTCATTCGTAGGTCCCTTTCATGGTGGCGACGAACAGGTCACTGACCGAAGGCCGGCGAATCTCGCCGAGGGCCTCCAGTTGTGCGCGGCTGACGCCGTCGAACAGGAAGATGCTTTTACCGAATACCTGGCGCTCGTTGAGCGGGTTCAGTGCGCGAGTGGCGTCTGCCTGGTCGGCATTAACCATCACTTCGATGAAACGTTCGCCGACAGCATCCATGTCGGCATCCAGCACGATCTTGCCATCGCGGATGAACATCAGGTCAGTGAGGATGTGTTCCACCTCCTCGACCTGGTGGGTGGTGACGATGATGGTCTTGTTCTCGTCGAAGTAGTCCTCCAGCAGGTGCTGGTAGAACTGCTTGCGATACAGGATGTCGAGGCCGAGCGTGGGTTCGTCCAGTACCAGCAGGCGGGCATCGATTGCCATCACCAGGGCCAGGTGCAATTGCACGATCATGCCCTTGGACATCTGCCTGACGCGCTGGCCCGATTGCAGTTTGGTGCGTGCCAGGAACGCCTGGCATTTCTTGCGATCGAAGCGCGGGTGGATGTGGGCGACGAAGTCGATCGCTTCGGAAACCTTGATCCAGCGCGGCAGCACCGCGACATCGGCGATGAAGCAGACCTGTTCCATCAGCTTGTCACGCTGCTTGCGTGGGTCGAAGCCCAGCACATTGAGCTGGCCGCTGAAATCGGTGAGACCAAGAATCGCCTTCAGCGCGGTGGTCTTGCCGGCACCATTGGGGCCGATCAGGCCGACGATGCGGCCGGCCTCGATCTGGAAGCTGGTGTCGTCCAGTGCCCGGGTGTTCTTGTACTGTTTGGTCAGGCCACTGGCCGTGATCACCGCGCTCATGACCTGGTCTCCTTGTCAGCCTGAAAGTTTTCAGTCTGGGCCTCGCGCAACAACGTCTTGAGATCCAGCCCCAATCGCTGCAGCCGGGCAAACAGTACCGGCCACTCCTCGCGCAAGAACCGCTCGCGTTCGGATTTCAGCAGCGCTTCGCGTGCGCCTTCGATGACGAACATGCCCAAACCCCTCCGTTTTTCCACCAATTGCTCGTCGACCAGTTCCTGGTACGCCTTCGAGACAGTCAGCGGATTGATCTGAAAGTCTGCGGCTACCTGGCGTACTGACGGCAGCGGGTCGCCCTCATTCAAGGCGCCGTCCAGGATCATCGCCACTACACGCTGGTGCAGTTGGCGATAGATCGGGACGCTGTCGTTCCAGGTAATGGTCATGTTTATTCCTTGCTGATACGGCCGTATTTATTGCTGAACGAATAGTAGGGCATGCTCAACGAGGCACTGACCAGGCTCAGCGGCGGCATGTCGTCCGTGGCATCGGCCATCAGTGACGGCGAGGCCGGTGCGATATCGCTGATATCAACCTTGGTCAGCAGGGCGGCGGCGCGACGTTCTTCCGCCGTGGGGGTGACGTTTACCGGGGCCAGATTGATGACCTCCAGGCCCTGGGTTCCACTGTCGGTTACTGGATGATTGGTGATGCCGTAGTTCAGCACGCCAAGGCTGACAGTGGTGATCAGAACGGCGACGACGCTGGCGATCAGGTTGTGCGTTTGCATGACAGGCCTCCTTAGTGACCTCGTTGACCGGTGTTGTAGTGAACTATAACACCATGTCTCGAGTCGTCAATAGCCAAAATGCGATCTCGCAACATGACTGATGGCCTATAAGGTGGTTCGCGAGGACCGATCAATCGGGGGCTCGGCAGTGGTGGGACAGGCAGATGTAACAACGCCATCGAGATCCCCCGATGGCGCTGGTGCGGAGACCCAAGCAATCAGAGCTGGCTAATCACGGGTTACACCACCGTCAGTACCGTGCATGGCAGACGATCGATCTATAGTCGGTCCTGATCGGCGCCAAACGCCAAACGCAACCAAACAAATCCCGTTCATCCTGAGCGTAGCTCGCGCCAGCGAGCGAAGTCGAAGGAAGCCTAACAACCGACTAGACAGCCCCTTCGACTTCGGCCTTGCGGCCTACGCTCAGGGAGAACGGGGAGGGGTGACAGAACGCTAACGCCAATCAGCTATGCAATTGACCGAATCAGTCCTGTGCAGCGTAAACCTGCTTGCCACCCACCCAAGTCTGCAGGACCTTGGTATTCCAGATCTTGCCGGGTGGGTCCTTGAAGATGTCGTGGTCGATCAGGATGAAGTCGGCCCACTTGCCTGACTCGAGCGTGCCGAGGGTTTTCTCGGCATGCTGGGCATAAGCGGCATCCAGGGTGAAGGCACGCAAGGCCTCGACCAAGGTCATGTCCTGATCGGGATACCAGCCACCCGGAGGTTTGCCTTGGTGATCTTCGCGGGTCACGGCTGAGTAAAGGCCGTAGAACGGGTTGGGCGATTCCACCGGGAAATCCGAACCGTCAGCGACTACGGTGCCCTGATCGAGAAAGCGTCGCCAGGCGTAGGCACCTTTCATCCGCTCGTGACCAATGCGGTCTTCAGCCATGTTCATGTCTGACGTGGCGTGCGTCGGTTGCATCGAGGCGATCAGCTGCAGCGTCTTGAAACGAGGGATGTCTTCCAGCGAAACGATCTGCGCGTGCTCGACCCGGTTGCGCAACGCCGGCGCATCCGGATGCGTCTTGTAAGCAGCGGCAAAGCTGTCCAGCACTTCGTGATTGGCGCCGTCGCCGATGGCATGGATGGCGACCTGATAACCCTTGTCGAAGGCCTTGTCGATTTTCGATGTCATTACCGTCGGCGACATGAACAACAGGCCGCTGTTGTGTGAGTCGTCAGAGTAGGGCTTCAACATCGCGGCGCCGCGACTTCCCAAGGCGCCATCGGCAAACAGTTTGACCGTGCGCACGGTGAGGTGATCATCGCCATAGCCGATCAGCGGGCCGCTCTTGCTGATCACGTCGAAGGCGTCGCCAGTGTCACGAATCATGGCGTAGATGCGCGCGGTCAGCTTTTGCTGATCGGCGTACTGGCGGTACAACTGGTAATTGGCCAGGTCGATGCCGGCATCGCCAACACCAGTCAAACCAACTTTGGCCATTTCGACCAGTGCTGTATCCAGCGCGATGGCACGTTGTTCCGGGGTCAGCGTGGGTACCTTGGCGTAGATCAGGTCCTGTGCGCCATCGACGAACACGCCGGCGGCCGCACCATCGGCAGTGCGTTCGATGCGTCCGCCATGGGGGTCTTTGGTTGTGGCGCTGACTTCAGCGAGCTTGATCGCAGCGCTGTTGGCCCAGCCCGCATGGCCGTCCACGCGGCTCAGCCAAACGGGTCGATCAGCCACAGCCGAATCAAGATCCTTGGCGGTGGGGAATCGGCCGAGTTTCCAGATTTCCTGGTTCCAGCCGCCACCGAGTATCCATTTCGCGTCGGGATGGGCGTGGGCATAGGCCTTGATCCTGGCAAGCGCCTGATCCAGTGAGGTGGTGTCGCTGAGATCGACGCTATTGCGTGCATAACCCAGTTCGAGCACATGGCCATGGGCATCGATCAAGCCCGGCATCATGGTGCGACCGTGGCCGTCGATCACCTTGGCCTCACCGGCACGGGGGCTTAGCTCGGCATTGCTGCCGGTAGCCACGACCTTGCCCTGATCGACCAGCAGCGCCTGAAAGTGCTGCAGCTTGCCCTGGCTATCCAGAGTGTAGCCATTGACGTTCTTGTACAGCAGGTCGGCGGCATGGCCACCCGCTGAAAATACGGCCAATGCGGCCAGCAGAGAGATGCTCAGCAACGGTTTCATGCAATGACGCCCCTTGGAGTCCGAGTCGCTCCAGTGTGTCTCCAGTTGTTGGCAAACTCCAGCCGCGCCGGCCGTGGTCGCGCCAATCTGTGACTGCTTTAGCGATTCAACCTCACGATCAGGTATGGGAATCGCAACGACACCGCACTGCATAGACGTTCCGACTAGCGCCAGACTAGCGGCAACGCAGGATTGGATCGCTCAGACAATAGAGCGATAAGATGCAAGAATCAGTTTTATTGTTTCGAAAAGGAAACGATGATGACGACACTAAGCGGTGCATTGCAGGATCTGAATGACCTGTATTTCTATGCGGCTGTAGTTGAGAACGGCGGCTTCTCTGCCGCCGGACGGGCGCTCGGTGTACCCAAATCAAGGCTGAGCAAGCGCGTCTCGCAACTGGAGGAGCGACTTGGTGTGCGGCTGCTGCAACGAACCACGCGCCGCTTCGTGGTCACCGAAGTCGGTGAGCGCTTCTACACGCATTGCCGGGCCGTGCTCGAAGAGGCACAAGCAGCGCAGGACGCCGTCGATGAGCTGCGCGCCGAGCCCCGCGGTGTGGTGCGCCTGAGCTGTCCCGTGTCATTGACGCAAACGGTGCTGGCTCCCTTGCTGCCGGACTTCATGGACTTGTATCCGAAGGTGCAGGTGCGTGTCTTGTCCACCAACAACCGGGTAGATGTGATCGGTGAGGGATTTGACCTGGCAATCCGGGTACGCAGCAAGCTGGATACCGACGCCAATCTCGTCATGCGCAGCTTTGGCCAGGCGCGCACCAGTCTGGTGGCCAGCCCCGGTTTTCTGGCCGCGCACGGCAGGCCCGACTCGCCGGACGAGTTGTCGCGCTTGCCCGCACTTTCGATGCGCGAGCACGAGGGCGCACAGGTGTGGGAACTGATCGGTGCCGATGGTGAGGTGATCAATGTGGAAGTCCAGGCGCGCGTGATTACAGGGGAATTCTCGGTATTGCTGGAGGCTGCACGGCGCGGCATGGGTGTGGCGTTGCTGCCGGAGTTTGTCTGTGCCCCGGCGATCGCCAACGGCGAACTGGAACTGGTGTTGCCCGACTGGAGCATGCCCGAAGGCACCATGCATTTCGTTTACCCGAGCCGGCGCGGCATGTTGCCAGGCGTACGTGCGCTGGTGGACTTTCTGGCCGAACGCCTGCCGCAGACTACCTTGCTCAGGCATGAGCAATGCAGGAAACGCCCGCTGGATGAATTGCCGCCATCCTGAGTTCCCGGACTTGATGCATGCCGCACTTGCGATGCAGTACGCTTCACCCTTTCAGACATCCAGACGGCCGAATGATGATCGAGACCAAGCTGCCAAAAGTCGGCACCACCATCTTCAGTGTGATGAGCCAGTTGGCGCTGCAATACAAGGCCGTCAACCTGGGCCAGGGCTTCCCCGATTTCGAGCCGCCGCAAGGCCTGCGCGATGCACTGAATCGTGCCATGAACGACGGTCGCAACCAGTACGCGCCGATGCACGGCATCGCACCGCTGCGCGAACAGATTGCCCTGAAGACCGAGCAGCTTTACGGCCACAAACTCAATGTCGATACCGATATCACGGTCACCTCGGGCGCTACCGAGGCGATCTTTGCAGCTATCGCGGCCGTGGTGCGTGCAGGTGAGGAAGTGATCGTGTTCGATCCGGCCTACGATTGCTATGAACCAGCGATCGACCTGCAGGGTGCGCGTGCCGTCCATATTCCGTTGACCGCACCGAACTTTTCGATCGACTGGCAGCGCGTGCGCGACGCTGTGACGTCGAAGACGCGCATGATCATGGTCAATACACCGCACAATCCCTCGGGTGCGGTGTTGTCGTCGACCGATCTGGACGAGCTGGCAGCGATCGTGCGTGATACCGACATCGTGGTGCTATCCGATGAGGTGTACGAGCACATTGTGTATGACGGTGCGCAGCACCAGAGCGTACTGCGGCATACCGAGCTCGCCGCACGCAGCATCGTGGTTTCCTCGTTTGGCAAGACTTATCACTGCACCGGCTGGAAGGTTGGTTATGCGGTAGCACCGGCGGCGTTGTCGGCCGAGTTCCGCAAAGTGCATCAATACCTCACCTTCTGCACCTTCCATCCGGCACAGGTGGCATTCGCCGAATTCATGGCCAGTGATCCAGCGCATTACCTCGAGCTGTCCGCGTTCTATCAGGCCAAGCGCGATCGTTTTCGGGCGCTGCTGGAGCCGTCGCGATTCAAGTTGCTGGATGTGCCGGGTGGTTACTTCCAGCTTGTCGATTACTCGGCGATTCGCGATGAAGACGATCTGAGCTTCAGCAAATGGCTGGTCGAACACGGTGGCGTGGCGGCGATTCCGCTGACCCCGTTTTATGAAAAGGCGCCCGGTACACGTCTGTTGCGACTGTGTTTTGCCAAGAGCGACGCGACCATGGAAGCGGCCGCAGAGCGGCTGTGCCAGCTATGAGTGCGATGCAGCCGTTGAAAGTGGCACTCGTGCAAGGTGCGACACGCTGGCACGATGCAGAAGCCAACCGGGAGTATTACGCGGCCCTGGCACGGCAAGCGGCCGGGTGCGATCTGGTTGTCTTGCCAGAGACCTTCCTGTCCGGCTTCAGCAACGACACCCACGCCAGTGCGGAAAGCATGGAGGGCGAGGGTGTGGCCTGGATGCGTGCCCTGGCGAGCGAACTCAATGCGGTGATTTGCGGCAGCCTGGCGATTCGCGAGAACGAGATCGTTTACAACCGGATGCTGTGGATGCGACCCGACGGCAGCTTCAGCCAGTACGACAAACGCCATCTGTTTCGCATGGCCGGCGAGCACACGCGTTATGGCGGCGGCCACGAGCGGCTGATTGTGGAATTGAAAGGCTGGCGGATTTTGCCGCAGGTCTGTTACGACTTACGCTTTCCGGTGTGGTTGCGCAATCGCCGACTGGCGTCGGCCAATGGCGGCATGGATTATGACCTCGCGTTGTTCGTGGCGAATTGGCCGGCACCGCGACGACAACCTTGGCGTACCTTGCTGCGAGCGCGGGCAATTGAAAATCTCGGCTACGTGATTGGCGTGAATCGGGTCGGCGTGGATGGCAATGATTTGCCATATGCGGGAGATAGCGCGGCGATCGACCCGGTCGGTGAGCCGCTGCTCGAACTCGGCGCACAGGAGCAAGTAGCCTGCGTGACGCTTGATCCAGGCATGTTGCTGGCACATCGCGAACGGTTTCCGGCCTGGATGGATGCCGACGCGTTCTCGCTCGAATCAGACTGAGCTTGCTGCGTACTTTTTGGGCTGCTCAGTCGAGTCGTTTCGCCGTACTGCGGCCGCGTGTTACATCTCGAATAAGTAACTCAACGTCTGTGAGTTGGATGACGGGTAGGTGCAAGACGAGGTCGACACCATCGGCACCGAAGCTTTCGTCTTCCACTTCAGTTTGCAAATCCTTCAAGCGCGCCTTGAGCAGGGCCAGTTCGGCGAACCCGCAATGCATGGCCAGTCGGCTCATTGCCACGATCGGCACCCGCTCGGCGATACGCAGGCATTCGGCAGCGGTGCCGCCATAGGCGCGGGACAAGCCACCAGCACCCAGCTTGATGCCGCCATACCAGCGAGTCACCACCACCAGCACGCGATCCATGTCCTGACCTTCGATGGCTTGCAGGATCGGTCGCCCGGCGGTGCCGCCGGGTTCACCGTCCTCGTTGAAGCGGTAGTCCTGGCCAATGCGCCAGGCCCAGCAATTGTGCGTGGCCGTCTGATCGCTAACCTCCGCCAGTGCAGCCAGCGCCTGCTCAGTGGATTCGACTGGTACTGCCTGGGCAAGGAACCGGCTCTTCTTGATCTCTTCCTGATGCCGACACGCGGCGGGCAGGGTGAACAAGCTGTCGCTCATGGTTGTTTCAAAAGGTCGCGCAAGTCGGGTGGCAGGTCCCATTTCGGGTGTGCTTGCATGAAGGTTTGCAGGCGTTGGCGTGCTTCGGTGTCATGCTGTTGCTGCACGAGCCGCTGGATCTTTGCCAGCTCCTGTTCTGGTGTGTCGCTGGCTTGCACGCTGGTGCCGGGTTCGTTCTGCGGTGCTGCGGTGGGCGCACTGATTTCCATGACGGCAGGCGGCGCGGGCGCCATGAGAGCACCTTCAGCAGAGGCCGCTTGTCGCGGTGCGGATGCCGCACGCTTTTGCAAAACGGCACGGCGGGTGGCTTGCGAGTTCTCCAGGCTTTTCTGCTGCTGTTTGGCCGATGCTTCATTCCGTGCATACGCCGCAACGCTGTCACGTGAGCGTTCTTCCGATTGGACAGGTGATACCGGCTTTACTGCCTCCAGTTTGGCGGGCGGTAAATGATTTGCCTGCTTGTCGGCCTGTAGTAAAGGCGCCTGCGGGGCGACACCCGATGCATTTGATTCCAGGGGTGCTGCAGCCTGGGGCGGACCGTTGTCTTCGATGGCTGCTACGGGTTTGGGGTTTGTTTCGGGCATGTCACGCATGTGCCAGGCCAGCCCAGCTGCAAGTACCAAAGTGGCTGCGCTGCTCAGCCCGATCAGCCAGCGAGGCGCAGCCTTGTGGCGGGTAACGGCAGTTCGATGGCTCGTCGTCTTCAGCTCGTGTTTCGGGTGTACCCAGTCGCCGCTCTCGCGCGCCGACTGGCGTCGTTCAACAGTTATTGCCGACTCGGTCTGATCCGAATCCAGCGCTGCGGCGGCAGCAGCCAGGACAGCTGCGTCGAGTGCCGGCGCGGGTTCACTTTGCGGCAGTTGCCGATACAGCGCAGACAGCTCGTCTTCGCCGGGCAGCCCGTCGTTCGTATCCGGATCGTTTGGTGGCAGTTGGGTAGTCATTCGCTGAGCACTTCGCGTAATCGGTTCATGGCATAGCGCAGGCGTGATTTGACGGTTTCACGACCGACGCCGGTCACCGCGGCAATTTCCTCCAGGCCAAGTTCCTGTTCCAGTCGCAGCAGGATCGCGATGCGTTGTTCATCGGGCAATTGTTCGATCGCACGTTGCAGCTGGCGACGACGCTCAAACTCGGACAACGCATGATCAGGCTGCTCGCGTTCCGGCGTGGCCAGATTGGCGAGTTCTATCTCGGCCTCGTCACCGCTGGCGGTCGGCCGTTGCCGGCGCAGGTTGTCGACGATCAGGTTATGCGCAATCTGCAACAACCAGGTGCTGAACTTCGCTTGTGGCTGGTAGCGCGCGCGGGCGCTGATCACGCGACTCCAGGTTTCCTGAAACAATTCATCCGCACGTTGCGGATCCCGTACGCTGCGCAGCAGGAATCGATACAGCGTGGCACGGTGTTTGGCATACAGCGTCTCGAACGCGGCAAGATCGCCTTGCGCATAGGCAAGCATCAGTATCGCGTCAGGGTCGGTGGTGGCATCCATCACCGGCGAGGTTAAGTCATATCCCGCCATGTTCGATAGCTGCCTGTGGCGAGAATGTGCTGAGTGGTTGTCATCGTGCAGCAATGGATTTACCCGGGAAGTGCGGTTGGGATGGCTGGTGGAAGCGATCCCAACCGCGATTCGGCAGAGGCCATGCCCGGGTTCAGCGCGCAGCGGTTTCACGTGAGGTGTGGCTTGGTGTGGCCAGCCCATCGGCCAGTTTTACCAACTGGATGAATCCGGCGCGATAGCCATCGTCGTCGCTTCCGCGAGCATGTTGAGCCAGTTCGGCGATCTGGGTGTAGCCGTAGCCATCCAGGTATTTTCCACCGCGCAAGGCATCGGCAAACGCGGCCACCGCGGCGGCGTAACGCAAGCGTTCGCTGGGCTGGGTTTCGGCTTGTGTGGCGATATTTTGTTCAATCAACTTGCTTTGCGATTGCCCAGGCAACTTGTAGCGCAGACGCAGGAAGCCAAGTTCGTTGCCGTGATTGCTGGCTTCGTTATGGCTGCTATAGCGAAGCGGATCGATGCGTGCACCGGTCGAGCCGGTCGGCGTGATCTCGTAGATCGCGGTGACGTTGGCACCGGCACCTATTTCCCCGGCATCGACGCTGTCGTTGTTGAAATCCTCGCGCTTGAGCATGCGCTTCTCGTAACCGATCAGGCGGTATTCCTGCACTTGCGCCGGATTGAATTCGAGCTGGATCTTCACGTCCTTGGCAATCGTCAGCAAGGTGGCCGACATCTCGTCCACCAGCACGCGGCGTCCTTCGGCCAGCGTATCGATGTAGTGGTGGCTACCATTACCGACATCAGCCAGCATTACCGCCATCGCATCGTTGTAATTGCCCTCACCAAAGCCCAGCGTAGTCAGCGCCACGCCGCTCTTGCGATGATCCTCAATGGTGGTTTTCAAGGCTTGCTCGCTGACCGTACCCACGTTGAAGTCACCATCGGTGGCCAGCAACACGCGGTTCACGCCACCTTTGATGAAGCCTTGTTCAGCCTGTGCGTACGCCAGCTCGATACCAGCAGCGCCGTTGGTCGAGCCGCCAGCGCCGAGCGCGTCGATCGCGGCATCGACGGTCGCGTGCTGATCACCTGCGGTGGAGGGCAGGGCGATGCCAGCCGAGCCGGCATAGGTAACGATGGCGACGCGATCCTGCTTGCGCAACACGCGCACCAGCTGCTTCAACGAGGCTTGCAACAGCGGCAGCTTGTTCGATTCATTCATCGAACCGGAGGTGTCGATCAGAAACACCAGGTTGGATGCCGGAATCTTGCTGCTCGGCACGCGATAGCCCTGGATCCCGACCAGCAACAACCGGCGTTGTGCATTCCACGGTGCCGCTGCCAGTTCGGTGGTGACGCTGAAAGGTTGCTCGCGATCGCTCGGTGGGGTGTAGCCGTAATCGAAATAATTGATGAACTCTTCGGCGCGCACTGCATCGGCCGGTGGCAGCTGGCCCGCATTCAACATGCGCCGGACGTTGGTGTACGAGCCGGTGTCGACATCGATGCTGAAGGTGGATACGGGCTGTTCGCTTACAAGCTGCACCGGGTTGGTGTCGCGATGCGTGTAGTTTTCGGTGTTGCTGGAGCCAGGCATGGGCTGCATCGGCATTGGCGCGGGCATGTAAACCATTCCGATCGCCCGCTGAGCCATGGCAGGTGCCGCCATGTCGGTTGGCGCTACCGATTTGCTCACTTCTCGCAGCGCCTGTGCCGAAGATTGTTTGATCAGGCGCTGCGATTGCTCCAGGTAATGGTTCTGTCTAGCTGCTTGCGCATCAGATTCGGCAGCATTCACGGGAGTTTCTGTGGACGCTGGTGGGGGAGCGGTGGGGCCGGACGTTTTGGGTATCGGGGTGGCCGATTCGGGTTGGGGTGCGCTGCAGCCGGTGAGCCAGACCAGCAGGGCCAGCAGGGCCAGCAGCAGCGTTCGCGACAGTATTCTCAGTTTCATGGACGCGTTCCTCCGGGTTGTGGAAGATGAAACGCCGCAGGCAGGGAAAAGGGGTTAAATCCATCGCATCGCGGTAGCATGTCGCCTTTCAAGTACGACGTACCGGAACACCATGATCAACAACGACGTAATGCGCTCGATCCGCTACATGCTCGATCTCAGCGACGGCAAGGTAGTGGAGCTGGTTCATCTGGCGGATCCCGACTTGCCACTAAGCAAGGAGGATGTACAGGCGATGCTGATCAAGGATGATGAGCCGGGGTACCTCGAGTGCAGCAACAAGGTGTTGGCGCAGTTCCTCGACGGTCTGGTGTTTTACCGTCGCGGCAAGGATGAAAGCCGTCCCGCGCGCCCGCCGGAAAAACGCGTCACCAACAACGTGGTGCTGAAAAAGCTGCGTGTGGCGTTCGAGCTGAAAGACGTCGACATGCACGAGATCCTGGAGTCGGCTGGTTTTCCGGTATCCAAGCCTGAACTCAGTGCGTTGTTTCGCCAACCCGACCACAAGAACTTCAAGTTGTGCGGTGACCAGCTGCTACGCAATTTCCTGAAAGGTCTGACGATGCGGGTGCGTGGTGCGGTATGAAACAGCCCGCTTCGGCTAGCTGACGGTTTCACTGTCGGCTTTTACCGTCGCCTTGCGTGTCTGCGTGCCCCAGCCTACGGACGGGCCGCGGATGGCACTCCATACCGAGCGCAGCACGACGTAGTACATCAGCTGGCGGTAGCCGAATCGCTGTAGCACCAGCCACCAGAGCAGGCTCCACTTCTCCTTCTTTTCCATCGCGAAGGCGAGAATGGAAGCCGCCAGGTCCACGGTCATGAACGCGGCGTAGAACAGCAGCATCCTGAGCAGATTGGTGTCGTCGAAATGACCGCGGTGCTGGAGGTAGTCAAGACCGGTAGCTATGATCTGCCAGACCAGCACCAGATCGACCAAGGGTGACACTACCGAGAACAGTATCTGGAACAACCAGACCTGCGGGAGCGCAACCATGCCGAGTGCACCATGGCGTGGCCGGAACAGTGCGTCGCGGTGTTTCCACAGGCATTGCAGGGTGCCGTAGGACCAGCGGAAGCGTTGACGGGCAAGACCGCGAACGGTGTCTGGCGCCTCGGTCCAGGCAATCGCTTCAGCATCGAACAAGGTGTGGAAACCGGCCTTCTGTACTGCCAGCGTGAGATCCTGATCCTCGGCCAGGGTGTCGGCGGGGAAGCCGCCAAGTTGTTCGAGTGCCTCGCGGCGCCAGGCGCCTACCGCACCGGGAACGACGGTGATGGCGCCCAGCGCGGCCAACGCACGGCGTTCCAGGTTTTGTGCTGTGATGTACTCCAGCGCTTGCCACACTGTAATCAGATTGATCCGATTGCCGACCTTGGCGTTGCCGGCCACCGCGCCGACGCGAGGGTCGGCAAACCAGCGTACGAGTCGCCGGATGGTTTGGGGTTCGAATTGGGTGTCGGCATCCAATGCAACAATGACGTGACCGCTGGATTCTTGCAGCGCCGTGTTGACGGCATGTGCCTTGCCGCCATTGGGAATGGTCAGCAGGCGCACGCGTGAGTCGCTGGCGTAGTGCCCGTGTACCACCGCCGAGGTGGCATCGGTGGAGCCGTCATCGACCACGATCACTTCAAGATTCGGATAGTCACTCTTGAGAATCTGACGGATCGAACTGGCGATCACTTTTTCCTCGTTATAGGCAGGGATCAGCACCGACACCAGCGGCGGATCATCGCCCAGCACGGGGAGCGGCCGACGGCGCTCCTGGCTGCGGTTGATCAGCGCAAGTGCGCCCAGCAACAGCAGACGACCGACACCCAGCGTGATCGCGACTACCAGCAGCCAGCGGATGAAGTGCCCGAGCCAGCCCAGCGCCAGAAACACCGAGCGATCGGCCCAACGTGAGAGTGAGTCCGCCGTGAGCGGTGGCATGCCCTGATCGCGGGTCAGGCCAGCCAGTTCGGACACCGTGACGAACTGGTAACCCTTGGAACGCAAGCTGTCTATGATGCGCGGCAGCGCTGTCACGGTTTCCTCGCGATCACCGCCACCGTCATGCAGCAACACGACCTGGCCCTTGCGATCCATATTGCTGGTTTCGATACCCTGCAAGACGTTGTTGACGATGGCATCAACGCCGGGACGTTGCCAATCCTCGGCATCGACATGCAGGCCGACCGATAGATAGCCCATTTTCTGCGCCAGATCGATCGGCACCAGTTCATCGGCAGTGGTTGGTTCGGCGTCGCCAAAATAGGGTGCGCGGAACAGCCGCATGGAGCGTCCGGTGAGCGCCTCGAACAAACGCTGCGTGGCGTTCAACTCCAGTGCGACGATGCTGGGCGGGCTCTCCCCAAGATTCGGATGGGTAAAGGTGTGATTGCCGACATCGTGGCCCTCGGCGACCTCTCGCTGCACCAGGCGTGGCGACATCTCGGCATTTTCACCGACAATGAAGAAGGTGGCGGGTACGTGTTTCTCTTTGAGGATGTCGAGGATTTGCGGCGTCCATTCCGGATCCGGGCCATCATCGAAGGTCAACGCAATCTTGTGCGGCAAGGTCCCGGCGCGCTGAATCACGTAGGAGCTGGGCAGGCTGGTATAGCTTTCGTCGTCGATGCTGCCGTCGTCCTTGTCCACATCAATGCTGCGTGCACCGGACGACGGGCGGGAAGTGATCTGCAGCACTTCGCCTTGCCCTTCGATGTCGATGTCCTCGCCCTGGCCGATGTGGCGCAGCTGTGCGGGTGCCGGTGCGTTGTAGTCGCGGCCGAATACCGACCAGACCGACGGATCTTCCGAGCCCAGTCGCCACAGTGCGTAGCCGTAAGGCTTGTAACTGTCGGCTGCATGAACCTGGTTGTAGGCGGTGACACCATCGAGAAACCAGACTTGGTGATCGGTACCGTCGTCATCGCTGTAGGAATAGCGCGGATTCTGGGTATCGGAGTCAAACGTGATGCTGGCCTGGGCATCGGTCGCGCGATCCATGCTGTCCTGGAACGTCAGTGCCTCGGCGTCCTTGCCATGCGCCCAGTCGTAGCCGTAGCTCCCGATCGCCACGATGGTCTGGTTTGAATCCAGCACTTTCATGCGTTCATCAAGCGTGCGTTCAAACCAGTCTTCGCCGGCGATGCTGCCTGGATCCTTGCCGTCCCAATGCTGGTCATAGGCCATCAGCAATTCAAAGTCGACGATATCGGCGTAGCCCGCGTAGTCCCATTCCAGGTCATCAAATGGCACCGACAAAACGATGCCGAGACCATGCGGGTCAAACGCATCGTTGAGTTCGCTCAAGAAAGCCTTCAGATCCTTTTGCGAGCTGGCGGGCACTTCCTCGAAATCAATCGTGATGCCCTGGAACTTGTGTTCAACCAGAAAGCTGACGATTTGCTGGATGCGCACCCTGCGGGTGGCAGGGTCAGCGAGCATGCGCGCCAGACCTGCACCATCCCAGTTACCGTCCACGGCGTTCTGCAGCAACGGCAGAATCGGCATCGATGGCTTCTGCATGCGGATCAGATTCAGCGCCTTGGCATCGATGCTGGTGTGCAGCACCATGTCGGGGCCGCTGACACTCATCCAGGTCGGAATGACCCAGTCGAGCGTACGGAGCGAGCGTTTCAGTGAGGTGTAACTGGCGTCATCCCAGTTGACATAGAAACCGATGGCCAGCGGGCGATTGGCTGGCTTGTCGAGCGATGGCGGGGGTGGATGCGTGGCTTTCAGACGATCGGCACGAGCGTGTGCAGCATGCAGCTTTTTCTGGCGGGCACGCAGCTCGGTCGCCAGCCTTTCGGCGGGTTTAAGCAATTCAGGTTCGGCGGCTTTGACCTTGGCCAGTGCATGTCGACCATGATTGGCCTTGCTCAGCGACAGATCGCCAAGTTTGGGGCCGATGAAAAGGCTGATGGCGCAGGCCAGTACAACCATCGTGCTGACCACTCCAGCGACCATGACTAACCGGGAAACACGGGTAGCGCGCCGCCCGGTAGGATCAAAAAAGATCGGTTTCTTGTGCATGCCCGGAGGGTCGAGGGAGGCGGCTGGAACGGGGAAGCCTGGCTGGGCATCAGCACGACCGGGCGGATCGCGATCATAGCGGCAACCTTGGCTCAGGGGATGATTGGCCCCGGCAACGGTTGGCTGAAATTCACCGGATCCAGCTGCTGGGTCAGGCGGAAGATTCCTTCGTGGATCTTGCGCGGCAGAATGACGTCGAGCACGGTGGTCTGGTGCGCACCAAGAATATCCAGCAGGTCATTCGAAGCGGCATTTCTGGCCAGCGCGTGATGGACCAGTCCGGCCAGATCGGCGGGCTCCACCACGGCGCCGTAGGGTTGATGACTTTTCACGGCCGGCCGCAGCGATTTGCGAGAGTTGCGAGGGTCGGGAACGCGCTTGTCACCGGCAAGCAGGCTGTAGTCAAGAAACAGCGAGATCGTATTGTGCGCATGCGAGTTGGCCTGACGGTCGAGCAGGAAGCCGGGCGGCATCAGATCGGCGCTGGCTTGCGTTCCTGCAGTCAGTAAAAAGCCGGCGCCAATCAGCGGCTCGCCAGCTTCATCTGCCAGACGCAAGATCAGCAGGCTCCGTGGATCATGAATATGTACGCGTGGAGCAAACGGCCCTGCGGGTTCCAGTTCGACCTTGTTCGCGTCGCGCAAAGCATTCTCGGTGTCGAAGGCATTGCACAGGTCGGTGTACTCGGCGGCACTGCGTACGTGGAGGCAGCGCAGGATGGTCTGAACGGTATCCGGTGCCGCATGCGCCATGATGCCTTGGTCCACACCTGAGTGGGATGCGTCGGCGATCAGCTTGAAGGCACTGCGGGGTGCCTGGCTCAGGTTCAGCGAAAGTATGTCGCTGTCGCTGTCGCCTGGGCCGATGCCTGGCGAGAGCACGGCATGCCTGGCATTGAGGTTGGCGGCGGCAATGCGCACCACGCCATCGGAGCCATCCTCGCCGGTATAGCTGTTCAGATGATCGTAAAGCGCTCGATCCGGGCGATCACCGATCAGCGCGAACTGAAACTGACCACGGGCTGCCGGGTCATCGCCGTGGATATGATCGAGGTTGAGTGCAAGCGATTCTGCACTGCCAAGCTCCAGCCAGTCGAGGATGCGCTGGCCAGGCTCGACACCTTCAAACGAGGACTTCAGCCGGCCAAGCATGCTCTTGCCGATCTGGGCCAGGGCCGAGCCGAAATTGGCAGGGGCCAGCATCACAAGATGGCTGAGCCGGATGGTGCTATGCGTGGCGGGTTTGTTGCGTTGGGCACGCAGCCACTCGCGTACGACCGGGCCACCGGTGGAGTGGGTGATGCAGGCGAAACTGGCATCGAGCAAATGCAGTTCGCGCAGGGCGTGGTCGAAGGCGCGTACCAGGTCGGCCATCGTCACAGCATCGTCGAAGCTGATGTATTCCGAAAGCCAGATGTCAGCCAGGGTCAGCGACAGGCCATTCGCCGCGGCTTGCTGCTGCAAGAGTTGCGGCATGTGTCCATACGTCGAGGTGTTCGTGACGCTCCAGCCGTGGACGAAAACCAGGGTAGTCATGACGCGTTGCTCCTGCGATGGCTCTGCCGATTGAAGGCAGGCGTTTCGGAGTGTTGCCTTAAGCACGTACGGTCGAGCGTAGCGCAAACCATGCTTATCGCGACGAGGTCAGCGGCGCGGCAACACTTTGTGAGCGGGATCCACAAGCAAGCTTGCGCGTGTGGCCATAATGCCCTCGTGTCGATATTCCTTCATGGAGATACCCCAAGCGATGACGCTGAATGTGTTGCTTATCCTGATCGTGCTGATGTTGGCGGCGGCGTGGCTGCGTTGGCGCCGTTGCAGTCGCGTCCTGACTGCGCTTGCCGTGATTGCGTTTCTGGCAGTCGGTTGCGGGCCAGTGCCCATCGCCTTGATGACTCGCCTGCAATCGGCCTATGCGATGCCAGTGCCGCTGGCATGGGGACAGCGCAACGTGATTGTGTTGCTGGGGGCTGGCGATGCGCGGGTGGTTGGCAGCGATCGGGTCGAGCCAAACCTGTTTGCGTATGGTCGTATCAATCGTGCTGTCGACTTATATCGCGACTGTCGTGAAGGAGCGCAGCGTTTGTGCCGGATCCAGGTCAGTGGCGGCGATGCCCAACATTTGGGCCGACCCGAGGCTCAGGTCTATTACGAGAATCTGCTACGGCTTGGCGTGGCTCCGGAGGACCTGATCATCGAATCACGCAGCATGAACACATGGCAGAACGCCCAGTTCAGCGCACCGCTGCTCAAGGCGTGGCGAGCCGACCGCATCTTGCTGGTGTCATCGGGATATCACCTGCGTCGTGGTGCGCTGTACTTCAGGCATTTCGGGATTGATGCCACGCCGGTACGGGCTGATTACATCAACGGCCTCCACTCGTGGTTGCCGCTTTCCTACAACTTCACTGTGGCGGATCTGGCCTTGCATGAGTATGTAGGCGTGCTGCGCTATCACGTCTACAACGCGATGGGCTGGAACGTCAGGGCGACCAAGGCGGGGGCCTTATAGTAGACACACGATCACGACCTCGTCGTGATCGTGTGTTATCACCACGGAAACTTGACTCAGTCGTTCTTGCCGAGTGATGCGATATCGATGACGAAGCGGTAGCGCACGTCGCTCTTGAGCATGCGCTCGTAAGCCTCGTTGATGTTCTGGATATCGATCATTTCCACATCACAGCTGATGCCTTTCTCGGCGCAGAAATCCAGCATTTCCTGCGTTTCAGCGATGCCGCCGATCAGCGAGCCGGCGAGCGAATGCCGCCCGAAGATCAGCCCGCCAGTGTGGAATGCGGGCTCAATCGGCTCGACCAGACCCACCAGTACGTGCACGCCGTCGATCTTGAGTGTAGACATGTATGGATTGAGATCGTGCTGGTGCGGCACGGTGTTGAGGATGAAGTCGAACTGGCCTGCGACGGCTTTCATCTGCGCCGGGTCGGTGGACAACACCACGTGATCGGCACCCAGTCGGCGAGCTTCCTGCTCCTTGGATGGCGAGCGGGTGAACAACGTTACGTCGGCACCCAATGCCTTGGCGAACTTCAATCCCATGTGCCCAAGGCCGCCCAGACCAATCACTGCAACCTTGTGGTCCTTGCCGATCTTCCAGTGCCGCAGCGGCGACCAGGTCGTGATGCCCGCGCAGAGCAACGGGGCGGCGGACTTCGGGTCGAGTTTGTCTGACACAGACAGGACGAATTTGTCGGACACCACAATACGCTCGGAATAGCCGCCAAAAGTCGGCTGGCCATCGTGCTTGTCGATGCCGTTGTAAGTGAATGTGGCGCCTTTGGCACAAAACTGCTCCAGTCCCTGCTCACATGCAGCGCAGTGATGGCAGGAATCCACCAGGCAACCGACGCCCACCATGTCGCCGACCTTGAATCTGGTCACCTCGGAGCCAACGGCACTGACGCGGCCGATGATTTCGTGACCCGGAACGATCGGGAAGGCGCTGCTTTGCCATTCGTTGCGAGCCAGGTGGATGTCGGTGTGGCATACGCCGCAGTACATGATGTCCAGCACCACATCGTCCGCACGCGGGTCGCGGCGCTCGAATCGAAATGGTGCCAGCGATGTGTCGGCGGACTGTGCGGCAAAGCCACGAATAGTCGAGGGCATCGGATTTCCTTGAGTTGTGCTGGAGACTGAAGCGGAAAGCTCAGGATTCGCGCATCACCATCAGTCGTATTTCAGTCATGTCTTCGATCGCATAACGAATGCCTTCGCGACCCAGTCCGGACAGCTTGATGCCGCCGTAAGGCATGTTGTCGACGCGGAAACTCGGAATGTCGTTGACCACCACGCCGCCTTGCTCCAGCTGATCCCACGCCTGCATGGCGTGCGCCAGGCTGTCGGTGAAGATGCCCGCTTGCAAGCCGTAATCCGAGTTGTTGACCTGGGCAATCGCCTCATCGAATTTTTTGAACGGCGCGAGCAGGGCGAACGGCCCGAACGCTTCCTCGCGATTGGCCTTGGCATCGTTCGGCACGTTCTCCATCAATGTGGCATCGAGCATGTTGCCGTTGCGCTTGCCGCCACAGAGGATCTTGCCACCGGCCTTTTTCGCATCGAGAATCCAGCCGTGCAGTCGTTCGGCGGCAGCTTCGTCGATCATCGGTCCGAGGAACACGTTCTTGTCTTTTGGGTCACCTGCCTTGAGCTTTTTCGTCGCGGCGACCAGCTTGCGTTTCAGCGCATCGTAAATATCCGCATGGGCATAGATGCGTTGCACGCCGATGCAACTCTGGCCGGACTGGTAGAACGCGCCGAAGATCAATCGCTGCACCACGTGATCCAGCTTTGATGCCTGATCGGCATCGACGATGCACGCCGCATTTCCACCAAGTTCCAGCGTTACCTTCTTGCGGCCAGCGCGGGCTTTCAGATCCCAGCCAATCTGACCGCCGGTGAACGAGAGCAGGTGAAAGCGCTCGTCCTCGACCAGCGGTGCGGCGTGTTTGCCATCGATGGGGAGAATCGAGAATGCCCCTTTGGGCAGGTCGGTTTCGGTCAGTATCTCGCCGATGATCAGGGCGCCGATCGGGGTTTTTTCCGAAGGTTTGAGCACGAACGGGCAGCCGGCAGCAATCGCCGGGGCGACTTTGTGGGCGACCAGGTTCAATGGAAAATTGAATGGCGTGATGAAAGACACCGGCCCCAGCGGCACGCGTCGGGTATAGCCGTGGTAGCCATCGAGTCGGCTGGCGAGTTCCATGTTGAAAGTTTCGCCGTTGATGCGCACGGATTCTTCGGCAGCGATGCGAAACGTTTCCACCAGTCGGGTGACTTCACCGGCCGCATCCTTGATCGGTTTACCGGCTTCGATGCACAGCGCCTCGGCCAGCTCATCGCGGCGTTCTTCAAAACGTCTGGCGCAATGCTGCAATACCGCCTGGCGAGCCCACGGTTTGAAATCGCGCATCGGCTTGGTTGCCTTGACGGCTGCCGCAATGGCCTTCTCTGTGACCTTGGCATCGGGTACGGCCACGCGCGTGGCGACCTTGCCGCTGTATTTGTCGAGTACGTCCAGCATGACTTTCGAAGTCTTTGGCTGGCTGGCGAGGTAATAGGGATAGGTCTTCTTGAGCACCACTACATCTCCTTGAGCGACGTCGAGCAGTCCTCTAGCTTAGAACAGGTGCTGTCAGGGTGGGATGATCGCGCGTGCCCAGCAATCACCGCCGAGAGTTTCAGTCGTCGCTTACCTGCAACGGCAGTTCGCCATCCGCCAGACGCGCGCGCAGCAGAGTGCCACTGGTGACGTTCCTGGCCGAACGAAGCACTTGACCATTGGTGTCAAACAGGATCGCGTAACCACGTTCGAGTGTTGCCAGGGGGCTGACTGAATTAAGCGCGTGGCCGGCATGGCGCAAGGCGCTGTTGTGCCGCTCAAGGGTCAGTTCCATTGTTCGACGCAGGCGCAACGCCTGCTCGGCCAGTCGACGCGAAAACAGCGGCAATTGGGTGCATGGATGCCGGGCGATCAAGCGCGCGTGCAGTTGTTCCAGACGATGCTGGCGTTGTCGTGCCTGTTCGCGCATGACCGTGACGAGCCGACGTTGCAGGTTTACCAGTCGGTCCTGGTCCCGTTGCAGACGGGCCTGAGGCCGCTGGGCCTGTAGCCGGGCGAGCAGGTGATCGAGGCGTTGTGACTGCGTCTGTCTGTGCCGTTGTTGCAGCGTTTGCAGACGCTGTTGAAGTTGCTGCAGATGGCGTTCGACCGCCACCGCGTCGGGTACCAGCAATTCAGCTGCGGCTGATGGCGTGGGCGCGCGCAGATCGGCGACAAAGTCGGCGATGCTGAAGTCGATTTCATGGCCGACGGCGGAAATCACCGGCACCGCGCTGGCATGAATCGCCCGCGCTACGGCTTCGTCATTGAATGCCCACAAGTCTTCCAGCGAACCACCACCGCGGGTGAGCAGCAGTACATCATGACGACGCGCGGCCGACGCCTTGCGCAGCATCGAGACGATCGCTGGCGGTGCTTCGCGGCCCTGTACCGGCACCGGCAAGATGTCCACCTCAGCCAGCGGCCAGCGTCGGGCCAGCACGCTGAGTACATCGCGAATGGCGGCACCGGTGGCGGAGGTGATCACGCCGATGCGTCGGGCGTACCCGGGCAAAGGCCGCTTGCGATCAGGGGCGAACAAGCCTTCGGCATCGAGCCGCGCCTTGAGTTGTTCGAACTCGCGTTGCAGCGCGCCTTCGCCGGCCAGCTCCATGTATTCGGCGACCAGCTGGAATTCGCCGCGGGCCTCGTACAGGCCGACCGTGGCGCGCAGCAGCACCTGCATGCCATCGGCCGGACGAAAGCGCAACGGCAACACCTTGGAGCGGAACATTGCACAGCGCACCTGGGCGCTGTTGTCCTTCAGGGTGAAGTACAGATGACCGGAAGCCGGCTTGGCCACATTCGACAGTTCGCCCTCGATCCACACCTGCGGCAGGGCATCACCCAGCAAGTCGCGCACCAGCCGATTGAGGCTGCTGGGACTGAGGATGTTGCGCGGTGCGTGGTCGTCGAACTGGCTGGGCATGAGAAACGCGAGACTAGCATGATGATGCCGCTAAATCGTGAGAAAACATCTGCTTGACGACCAAACCGAAGAGGTTGCTTCAACTGGGGGCGGGCTCAGTCGGGCTCGCTTTCGATCGGATCGCGGCGTTGCCGCCGCCGTACCTGCCAGCCGCGAACCCCCAGGTTGATCGCAAACCACGCGGCCAATAGCGCGAATGGCCAGCCGATCCACGCAGGCCACAGGATGGCGATTACCGTCATGATGGTCAGCCCGAGGGCACCCAGAAACAATGGCCCGCTGGCAGTGGTGCCCAGCACGCGGTGATTGCTCAGTACCGCACCGACGCTGTTGGCGATGCGCAATGCACCCACCGCGGCACGGCTGGAACTGCCGCCACCACCGCGCACACGGGGAGGGCGGGCCTCGCGCTGGCGCAGTCGCTCGCGGCCCGTGCGTGAATGCAGTCGTGGCGCGAGAATGATCTCGGTGGCGTTTTCCAGATCACGTTCGTATTGCGCCGCGAGCTGGCTGGCAAAATCGGCATCTTCCACCGCGACGTCGATTTCGCGGTTGCCAAGCCAGCTGGCGATATTGAGATTGGACGAGCCAACGCGTGCCCATTGGCGGTCTGCCACTGCTGTCTTGGCGTGCAACATCGAGCCATTCCACTCAAACACGCGGATGCCTGCCTTGAGCAGCGGCCGATAACCCGAGCGCGACATGCTGGCTACCATGGGAATATCGCTGTTGCCGGGAACCAGCAAGCGTACGTCCACGCCATCCCGCGCGGCTGCGACCAATGCCTGCACATAAGGTGCGATGCCGACGAAATACGCATCGGTGAGCCACAGGGTTTCGCGTGCCATCGAGGCGATCAGCTGATCCAGCCGATACATGCCGGCGGTAGATGGCTGGGTGGCAATGACGCGCAGCGCGACGGAACCGGCAACTTCATTGCTTGTGGCTGGCGGAAATTCGGGTGCAGCCGGGCCGGCGATAGCGTTCCAGCTCTGTACGAAGGCTGCTTCCAGTTCCACGACGGCAGGCCCGCGCAAAGCCACGCCGGTATCACGCCACGGCGGTACATCGCGAGCGGGGTCGCCCAGCCACTTCGCGCTGATGCATACGCCGGACAGGAAGCCATGCCGGCCATCGACCACCAGCAACTTGCGATGATCACGGCTGATCCAGCCCAGTGCCTCGCCAAACTGCGGTGGATTGAAGATGCGTACCTGTCCGCCGGCAGCACGCAGCGGAGCCCAGAAACCGTTGCGCGACTGGCCGAGGCAACCGACCCAGTCGGCGATGACCATGACCAGTACGCCAGCTTGGGCGCGTTCGACCAGGGCGTCACGAAAGCGCTTGCCGAGCTCGTCGTCGCGAATGATGTAGTTCTCCAGCAGCACACGCTGTCGTGCGCCGTGGATGGCTTCCAGCCAGGCGTCATAGTTGGCTTGTGCGTCGATCAGCAGTTCGATCGCATTGCCTTCGATGAGCGGAGCCCCGGCAGCTCGGCTCAAGGCCTGTTGGGCCAGCAGGCGACCAGTGGTTGGCGGCAGAACGGTGTCGTTGGGCATGTGCCCAGTGTAGGTGATGGTTGGCGTACACGCCGTCAACCACATGCTTCTGGCATGATCCGTTCATGCTGATCGAGCACCGCCATACCGATGCGCTGGAATGTGCTCAATACCTTGCCGACGAGCTGGGCGACGACCTGCGTGTCGCCGCGCCTCTTGGCCTCGGCAAGCCGCATGGGCTGCTCAACGCGTTGTACCAGTTGACCGGCGACGACACGCGCCGCTCGTTGCGTTTGTATACCGCACTTTCGCTGACTCGACCGCAACCATCGGAAGGCCTCGAGGCACGCTTCCTTGAGCCGTTTCTCGAGCGCCATTTCGGTGCCGATCAGGTCGACCCGGAATATGCGCTGGATCAGGCACACAATGCGCTGCCTCCGAACGTCGAGGTTCACGAGTTCTATCTGCAGTCGGGAGCGTACCTGCACTCGGCCAGCGCGCAGCAGAGTTACATCAGCCAGAACTACACCCATGTGGCGCGCGACCTGGCCGTGCAGGACATCAACTTGCTGGTGCAACTGGTGGCGCGCCGAGAGGGGCCCGATGGGGTGCATTACAGCTTGTCCTGCAATCCCGACCTGACCCTCGATTTCATCCAGAAAGTAAAAGAGTCGGGCCGACCCCGACCGTTGTGTGTGGCGGTAGTGCATCCGGACCTGCCATATCTCAGTGGCAACGCGGAGGTAGCCGAAGACTATTTCGATGTGGAGCTGCAACCGGCATCGTCGCCACGCCTGTTTGCACTACCGCGGGTACCGATCGGGCTGGCAGAGTACGCGCTCGGTCTGCATGCCAGTGCAATGGTCAAGGATGGTGGTTGCCTGCAGATCGGCATCGGTGCCTTGTCTGACGCGCTGGTCAAATCGCTGCTGATGCGACAGCACGACAACACCTCGTGGCGACGTGCGCTGGTGGCACTAGACCCAACCGGACAGACGCATGCACTGGCGGGGCGTATTGGTGGCTTGTCACCCATGGATTCAGGCTTGTATGGCGCCAGCGAGATGGTCATGGACGGCTTCATGCATCTGCAGCTCGGCGGTATCTTGAAACGGCGCAGCTGGGACAACCTGGCACTGGAGCGAGCCTCGGTCGAAGGGCGACTCAACCCAGCGACGCCGGGTGGACATTATCTCCGCGGCGCGTTTTTCCTGGGATCGCAGGCGCTCTATCAATGGCTGCACGAGACCGAGGCGAACGATCCGGACGCGATCGACATGTGCCCGGTTTCCAACGTCAATCAGTTATATGGCAACCACCAGCCGCTGGCGGCATTGCAACGCCGTGGCGCGCGATTCTTCAACACCTGCATGATGGCGACCATGCTCGGCGAGGCGGTGTCGGACACCCTGGACAATGGCACCGTAGTCAGTGGGGTGGGCGGCCAGTACAACTTCGTGGCGATGGCGCATGAGCTTCCCGACGGACGCTCGGCGCTGCTACTGCGGGCAACGCGTCGGACGCGCGGCGGGATCGAGAGCAACATCCGCTGGAACTATGGTCAGACCACGATTCCGCGGCATCTGCGTGATCTGGTCATCACCGAGTATGGTGTTGCTGACTTGCGTGGCAAAAGCGACAGCGAGTGCATCGAGGCGATGCTGTCGATCTGCGATGCCCGATTCCTCGATGCCCTGTGCGCCCAGGCCAAATCGCATGGCAAACTGGCTGCGGATTTCGTGATTCCCGAGGCGTGGCGTCGGCATCGGCCGCGTTACTTGCACGAGTCACTGGCGGCGTTGCAGCAGAAAGGGTTGTTCGCCGAATTTCCCTTCGGCAGCGACTTCACCGAGATCGAGCAACGCCTGCTGCCGGCATTGAGCTGGCTTAAAGACGCTGGCACAAACTGGCGCGGCCGACTGAGCGTGCTGGGCGCCTTGCTGCGGCCTGGTGAGCCGGTGACCGATGAGGCTTCGCTACTGGCGAGAATGAAACTGGCTGAGCCGGTTGGCTGGAAAAACCAGTTGCTGAAGCGTGTGCTGCAGGCTGCGCTACGCCATCAGTCAGCCCGCAAGTAAGCAGTACATGGAGCGCTGCAGTCAGCGAGTGGGAAGGCGTGCCATCTGTACCGAGAAACGGCTGCCGCTACCGGCAATCGAACGGACCTGAATAGTGTGTCCCAGTGTTTCGGCGGTGCTGTGCACGATCCACAAGCCAAGGCCCAGCCCATCACTGGATGGATCCAACTGATGGAAGGCCTGGAACAGTTGACCGGATTGCTCCGGTGCCAGTCCACAGCCGGTATCAATGATTTCCACTACAACCTGCGCGCCTTGGCGACGGCAGCCGACCAGCACTGATCCCTTATCGGTGTACTTCACGGCATTGCCGATCAGATTGCCGAGCAGGGTAGCCAGCAATACGGGGTGGCTTTGCACGTGGATGCTGGTGGCTACATACCGCAGCTGCAATTTCTTCAGTTCGGCCAGACGCCGCCATGTACCCAATACCGACTGCAAAACCTCGTCCAGTGCGACATCTTCAAGATCAGGAAGCGCGTCGTCACTGCCGGTGACGGCGATGGCGGCCAGTTCGCTGAAGTCTCCATCGATCTGCCGCAAGGCATCCAGGGCGGTATCCAGGGTCTTGGCCTGTGCGTCGTCAACCTGCCGACGAACCTTGCTGATCGCGTAGGAGGCGCTGCGCAAGGGAGTCTTCAGGTCGTGCCCGGCAATCGCCATCAGTCGGCTGCGGTAGCTGCTTGACTGTCGGGAAGCTGCCAGCAGTCGACGCATTTCCAGCTGGGCCATGACCTGCCGCGCCAGTGCACGCAATGCATCGAGCTGATCAGGGCTGAGTTCGCGTGGTTGCATGTCGAGTACGCAAACCGTGCCGAGCATGTGACCATCCGGGGTTCGCAGTTGCGCGCCGGCGTAGAAGCGCAGTCCCGGTTCACCGGTAACCAGCGGATTGTCACGGAAACGGGCATCGGCCGTCGTGTCCGGGATCACCATCATTTCCTGTTGGCGGATGGCGTGGGCACAGAACGAGGTTTCGAGTGATGTTTCGTTCACGCCCAGGCCAATTTCGCTCTTGAACCACTGACGTTCCTGATCGATCAGGTTGACCACGGCTATCGGCACGTCACAAATCATCGCGGCGATGCGGGTGATGTCGTCAAAGGCGGGTTCGCGCCGAGTATCGAGGATGCCGTAGGAGCGCAGAGCTGCCAACCGCCACTGTTCAGTGGTCGTGGATTCAGACGCGACCTCGGGCTTGGCAATGACGGTGTTCATGCAACAGAGACTCGGAAGTCGGGTTTTGTCGATGATATGTCAAATTTTCATGACGGTGATATGAAAGCGCCTCAGTACTAGACGAAAGTCGACTCGATGGTTTAGCGCGCCTGATGGCGGCTGTTTTGGCACGGCTGGCCAACGTTTCATGTGGATTCCGCAGGGGTGCGAGTCGGCTGATCGGTTATTCTGTGTTGATCACCGCAGCCCCTTGCGGTCCGTTTCCGGTTGATTCCATGAGTGATATCGAAATCCACGAGCCGCGTGCGGCAGAACCAGCAGGCCGTCGGCCCAGCGTAGGTGTACAGATTGGCAAGGTTCGAGTCGGTGGTGGTGCGCCGATCGTGGTGCAGTCGATGACCAATACCGATACCGAGGATCCGGTCAGTACCGCCAAACAAATTGCCGAACTGGCACGTGCCGGTTCCGAGTTGGTTCGCATAACAGTGAATACTCCGGCCGCCGCCGCCGCCGTGCCGCGTATAGCCGAGCGTTTGGCGATGATGGGTGTGGACGTGCCGATCATCGGTGACTTCCATTACAACGGCCATCAGCTGCTGGAAGCCGAGCCGGCCTGTGCCGAGGCATTGGCCAAATACCGCATCAATCCCGGCAACGTCGGCTTTGGCAAGAAGAAAGACAGCCAGTTCGGCGCGATCATCGAGAAAGCAATCCAGTACGGCAAGCCGGTACGCATCGGCGCGAACTGGGGCTCGCTGGATCAGAGCATGGTTGCCACCTTGATGGACGAAAATCACAAGCGCGCCGAACCGTGGGATGCGGGTCATGTGGCCCGCGAAGCGCTGATCCGTTCAGCACTGGACTCGGCCGCGAAGGCCGAGGAAATCGGCTTGCCGCGCGATCGCATCATTCTTTCTTGCAAGGTGTCGGGCGTGCAGGAATTGATCGCGGTTTATCGCGATATCGCCACGCGCTGCGACTATGCCTTGCATCTGGGGCTGACCGAGGCCGGCATGGGCTCCAAGGGCATCACTGCGTCCAGTGCGGCATTGGCCGTGCTGCTGCAGGAAGGCCTTGGCGACACCATTCGCATTTCGCTGACGCCGGAGCCGGGAGCATCGCGTACGGGTGAAGTGATCGTAGCGCAGGAGTTGTTGCAAACGATGGGGCTGCGCTCATTCACCCCGCTGGTAACCGCTTGCCCCGGATGTGGCCGTACCACCAGCGAGTTCTTCCAGGAGCTTGCACAGACGGTACAGATGCACGTGCGCGAACAGATGCCGTTGTGGCGAGTCAAGTACGACGGTGTGGAAAACCTCACCCTCGCCGTGATGGGCTGCATCGTCAACGGGCCGGGCGAATCCAAGCACGCCAACATCGGCATTTCGTTGCCGGGCAACGGCGAGGCACCGGCGGCACCAGTGTTCATCGATGGTGAAAAGGCGATGACCTTGCGTGGTGACAATATCGCCGCTGAGTTCGTCGGCATTCTGGATGATTATGTGGCGCGGAAATACGTGACAAGGGCTAGCTGAGGTTGCGATCACATCGCCGATGTGCAAACTGCGGCAGACTTTGTTGCCAGGTTTGAGTTTTGTTCGAGGTTTTACCAGCAAGTCGTTCCTGCAATGGATCGTTACCTGATGGAGCCACGTCTTGACGATGAGTCCGCAATTCCGCACTGCCTCCGTTTACATACTCCTGTCCACATCGTGGATATGGTTTTCCGACCGGGCGTTGAATGCCGTGGTGCAAGGGCAGTTTGACGTCACTGTCCTGCAAAGCATAAAAGGCGGCGTGTTCGTGCTTGCTACCGGAGCGCTGTTGTACTGGATGGTGGGCAGGGATCTGCGCCGCCTCGAGCAGGCTAACGAGAGCCTGCTACGGGGGCATGAGCAATCAATGCGGGTGATCGTGTCCGCGATGGATCTACGTCACAAGGAAACCGGTGATCATTCCGAGCGTGTCACGCGCATGGCTACCGGCCTGGCGCGTCTGGCGGGAATTCGTGATGACGCGCTGCATCAGCTGAAGATGGGGGCGTTGCTTCACGACATCGGCAAACTGACGATTCCGGATACGGTGTTGCTCAAGCCTGGCAAACTGGATGACGAAGAAATGGCACTGATGCGCCAACATGCCAAGGTTGGCCATGACTTGCTGCAAAAGGTGGATTTCCTGCGTGATGCTGGCGATATTCCGCATTCTCATCATGAGCGATGGGATGGCACGGGTTACCCACAAGGCCTGCGCGGCGAGCAAATACCCTTGGCCGCGCGGATCTTTTCAGTTGTGGATGTATGGGATGCATTGATCATGCCGCGGGTATACAAGCCAGGCTGGCCTGAGAAGGAGGTGCTGGACTACCTTCGTGACGCTGCGGGCACTCAGTTGGATCCAAAACTGGTACAGCTTTTTATCGATCACTACGAAGAGTTGCGCGAGCTCGGGCTGGGCTCGCGTCGAGTCGACTTGTCTGGAGCTTGATACTTTCTCAAGCAATGCAACTGTCAGGAAGAATCATTTTGACTGAATTGTCATGTTGTGATAATTCTGCACCAAGGGGTGTAGTTATCAATTTATCGGTTGCTTCACCTCGTGCGACACCACAATTTCAACTCAGGGAGAGCAGCATATGAGTCGTTTACACGTAGTCATGATGACGGGCGCTTTGTTGATGGGGAGTGCGGCAGTCGACGCGGCAGAGCCGCAGGCACAGTCGCGTGAAATGCTGGTATTGGTCGCAGTCAACTCCAATGGTCATGTCACGGCGGCACGTCACGCCGAGAAATTGCCGGATTCGCTGGAGAAGCTGCTGCGCTCGAATCTTGATGCCTGGATCGTCAAGCCTGCCAGCGACAATGGACGACACGTCGACAGCACCATGCTGGTGAAGGTGGATTTGAACACCAGGCAAAATGCCAAGGGCCAGAATGAAGCGTCTTTCACCTATGTTTCCAGCCAGCCGATTCCCAGGCACGGCACCTGGAAAATTGAAGGTGGCAACGTAATCGCGACGGGTGGTGATTACCGACCTGACGATAATACCCGCGATCCGTCACTCCGCAGCATGCCTGGGTCGCAGACGAACTCAATCTCGAATCCACCGGCGGTGGGTGGTCAGAGCCGGAGCCGCTGAGTAATCGGGCGCTAAATCAAAAGCCCGACAACTCGGCTCCGTACACGGACCAGTTGCCGGGCTTTTGCATTTGCTCGACCAGCACGGAAATCTGCTCGAGATAGTTTGCGCGGGGAATTTCCTTCGCACCGAGCGAAAGCGTGTGCGCATTGGCGACCTGGCTATCGATCAATGGGTAGCCCAGATTTCGCAGCAACGTGGCCAGCGCCATCAGCGCAGCCTTTGACGCACCACTCTGCCGACTGAACATCGACTCTCCGCAAAACAGGTGGCCAATCGCCAACCCGTAAATGCCGCCGACGAGATCTTCCCCATCCCATACCTCCACGCTGTGCGCATGACCGGCTCGGTGAAGCGCGATATAGGCTTGAACCATGGCCGGCACAATCCATGTTGCCAAGTCATTGCCGCGGGGCTCCGCACAGGCCCGAATGACCTCATCGAACGCGCGATCCACGGTGATGCGCCAATCATGACGCGCCACCTGCCGACGCAAGCTGCGGTTGGGGTGCAGGTCTTCGGTACGGAACACGCAACGCGGATCGGGTGACCACCACAGGATCGGCTCACCCTCGCTGAACCAGGGAAAGATGCCGCGACGGTAGGCTGCCAGCAGACGCTCCACAGACAGGTCACCGCCAAAGGCGAGCAGACCATTGGGGTCGTGCAGGGCACGCGCCGGTTCGGGAAAAAGTTCGGGTTCCGAGGGCTCAAGTTGGGGCAGGGAAATCATTGTTCAGCCTTTGCGTACATGGCCGATACTGGCAGCCTTGAGACGAGCATCTCAAGGTACAGCCGCATCCTTGCTATTGATCTGTCTGGAATGATGCTCAGGATTGGGCATACGGGTTGTGCTGCAACAGATCGCTGGCGTATTCGTTCATGCCGACAGCTTCCTGTTTCAATGCATCGCGCACTGCATTGCGGAAACCATCATGGACGAGGTAATGGTGTGAATGCGTTCGCGCGGGCAGAAAGCCGCGTGCGAGTTTGTGTTCGCCTTGTGCGCCGGGTTCGAAGCGGCTCAGGCCGTTGGCGATGGCGTACTCGATGCCGCGGTAGTAGCACAGTTCGAAATGCAGACCGGGTACATTGACCTCCGCGCCCCAATAGCGGCCGTACAACACGCCGTTTCCTTGAATGAATAGCGCCATGGCCACGATGCGCTCAGCATCTTTTGCCAGTGCAATTTGAGCCGTCTTGCCAAGTTCGCCCAGTCGATTGAAGAAAGCCGGAGTCAGTGCGGCATGGTTGCCCTTCGCATCGAAGTTGGCTTCGTAGAGGCAGTGAACCTGTCGCCATTCGTCGGGACCAAGGCTATCGCCGCTACGCCACTCAATGGCCAGGCCGCATGACTCGGCCTGGTGGCGTTCACGCAGGATGTTCTTGCGTTTCTTGTGCTTCAGCGCCGCAAGGAAATCGGCGAAGTGGCGATAGCCGCGATTGTGCCAGTGGAACTGCACATCCGAACGGGCGAGCCAGTCAGCGTCGAATGCCGACAACTCGTCCGCAGGCAGAAAATTGGCGTGCACCGAGGACAATTTCAGATGTACGGCTTCCTCTTGCATTGCCTTTACCAGTTCGTGTCGCAGCGTTGCTGCGTGTTCACCGATGCCGGCAAGCAGGCGTGGGCCGCTCACGGGCGAGTAGGGCACGGCATTGAGCAATTTGGGGTAGTAGTCACCACCGGCACGCTCCCAGGCATGGGCCCAGCTCCAGTCAAAAACGAACTCACCGTGCGAATTGCCTTTCAGGTAAAGCGGTGCGGCGGCGAGCAACTGCTCTCCTTGATACAAGCCCAGATGATGCGCCTGCCAACCCCAGTCGGGACGGACACAGCCAGTTTGCTCCAGCACCCGCAGAAAGGCGTGGGATACAAACGGGTTGGCATCGGGGCACAAGGCATCCCAGGCATCAGCGGCAATCTCGTCGATGCTGGTGTGGAATTGCGTGCGCAGCGGCAGACACGGGCTGCTCATCCGTTCGCGCTGCGCCAACTGGCGATGCCTTGCAGCATGCGTTGGTCGCTTTCCAGCGTGTTGCTTTTGGCGATGAATTTCAGCGCACGCTCGGCTTGCTGTGCGGCGGCTTCCCGATACGGTGGATACCCGAGTTGGCCAAGCGTGGCGAGTGATTTCTGCAGCCGAATGGCCACTTCGAGCAGGGAAGCGCTGTCACGGCCCAGTGGTGAGAAAACGTCCTCGAAATACTCCCTGTCATCGAGTTCAGGTACGAACACGCGATCGTATTCAACTTCCTCAGGCTCGGCTTCTTGCCGTGCCTGTGCCCAGCGGCATAGCAGGCGGGTGGCGGTGCCCAGGACGTCGATCGCGGTGCCCGGATCATTGATGGCTGGCGACAGGGCGCGTACGGCGATCTCGGTCAGGACGACCAGGCCGAAGCGCGGGTCCTGGTCAAAGTTGCGCGTGTCGTTGATCACGAAGGCACTGTCGATCCGTTTTGCCAGATCCTCATCGACCGTGCGGTTGAACCTGGCAATCGGCCTGCCGGGTGCCACGAAACTGCCGGCGGTGACTTCGACCCAGACCCGCATTTCTTCTTTTTCTGCCAGATCCTGCAAGCGCGCAACATCGATATAGGCGATATAGCCGATGTCTCGACTTTCGAATGGAATCGCATCTGTAGGTGGAGATTGGTAGGGGGCTGCACCAAATCGTGGTTTCTGCGCCATCTTGCGCATAGCGTCACGCGCGGCTTTTTCGACTCGATCAATGGTTTCGGTGACGCGGCCCAAACGTGAGAGTTGGTCGATCCAGCGTAGAAGGGTGACCACGACCATGATGATCATCACGATGGTGGCGACGAACAGCACCAGCCTGCCGCTGTTGCCGTAGATACCGGTACTCAGTGCGATCAGGCCGACGATGCTGAACAGAAAAACGCCGATGAAGCTGGCCAGCGCACTTTGTGCCGAAGCATTTTCTATCAGCAGGGTGGCGACCCGGGGCGTGGCGTTACTGCTGGCCGCTGTGTAGGAAGCCACCATGGTGGATAACGAAAAAGTGGTGACGGCCAGCATGCTGGAAGCCAGGATACCCAGGATGTTGCCCACTGCAGAAACGCCGATTTGCGAGGCAATATCGTCTGGAATCCACCTTCGGGCAACCGCACCCAGCAACGCGGTAAGTACACCGGCCAGGCCGTACAGCGCCGATCGAAACCACAGGCGGCGGGTCAGCTGAACAACGAGCATTCGCCACTTGGCATTCATCGCAGGCATCCGTTAACCATGCAGCCATTGTGCCTGCGATGAAGTGGATTCGCTGTCATAGCCCAGAGGCGACGCACAAACCGTCGATAGAGGGTTGGCGCGTCACTCCGGTGTCAGCCAGCCGGAGTTTGCTGATCCAGCCAACGCTCGGCGTCCAGCGCGGCCATGCAGCCGAAGCCAGCCGAGGTGACGGCCTGGCGGTAGACATGATCGGCGACGTCGCCGGCCGCGAATACGCCAGGCACCGAGGTCATCGTGGCCATACCGTCGAGGCCGGTCTTGATCTTGATGTAGCCATCGCGCATGTCGAGCTGGCCTTCGAAAATGCCGGTGTTCGGGGTATGACCGATGGCCACGAAGAAACCGGTGGCTTCGATATCACGGGTGACGCCGGAGTTGACGTCTTTCACGCGCACGCCGGTGACGCCGGAATCGTCGCCGAGCACTTCGTCGATGGTGTGATTCCAGACCAGTTCGATCTTGCCGGCGGCGGCTTTCTCGAACAGCTTGTCCTGCATGATCTTTTCCGCGCGCAGTTTGTCGCGGCGATGCACCAGGTAGACCTTGCGGCCGATATTGGCCAGATAGAGCGCTTCCTCGACTGCCGTGTTGCCACCGCCGATGACCACCACGTCCTGGTCGCGGAAGAAGAAGCCGTCACAGGTGGCGCAGGCCGACACGCCCTTGCCCTTGAACTTCTCCTCGCTGGCGATGCCAAGGTATTTGGCTGTGGCTCCGGTGGAAATAATCAGCGCATCGGCGGTGTATTCGCCGGAATCACCCTTGAGGCGGAATGGCCGCTGCGCCACGTCCACGGTGTGGATGTGGTCGAAAATCATCTCGGTATTGAAGCGCTCGGCGTGCTCGGCCATGCGCTGCATTAGCGCCGGGCCCTGCAGGCCTTCGACGTCACCTGGCCAGTTGTCCACGTCAGTGGTGGTCATCAGCTGGCCGCCCTGCTGCAGGCCGGTGATCATGGTCGGCTTGAGGTTGGCACGGGCTGCGTAGACGGCAGCGGTGTAACCGGCCGGGCCTGAACCGAGGATCAGCAGGCGGCTGTGCTTGGGGGTGGACATGATGGGTATAATCCTTCGGTTTACTGGTGGCTTGAACCTGTATTTCGCTTGTCGTGGCCGAAAAGTTTCCCGGAACAAGCTGCGACAGCAGATGCATGAACCCGCAAGGATGGGGAATTCACCCCCTCGATTCAAGGCCGATCACAAACCCAATACCCCGTCGTGGCTTCGATGCGATGGATTTACAACGTGCTTCCACAGGATTTTTCCCATGCGTATCGGTATTCCCTCCGAAACCAAGACCCTCGAAGGTCGTGTAGCTCTCGTTCCTGCCGCTGCGGCTGATCTGGTCAAGCGCGGCCATGAAGTGTTCATCCAGGCTGGTGCTGGCGAGAAGAGCGGCTTTTCGGATGAGGCCTACGTCAGCGAAGGCGTCAAGGTAGTGGCTGATGCCGCCGCGGTGTACGAAGCTGGTGAGCTGATCGTCAAGGTGAAAGAGCCGATCGCCGGCGATCTGGCACTGCTGAAGAAGCACCATCTGCTGTTCTGCTACCTGCATCTGGCGGCCGAGCCGGAGCTGACCAAGTCATTGCTGGATATCGGCCTGACTGGCGTGGCATTCGAGTCGGTCGATGACGATGGCAACCTGCCGCTGCTGCTGCCGATGTCGGTGATTGCCGGGCGCATCGCCACCCAGATCGGCACCACGCTGCTGCATCGTCCGCAGGGCGGCAAGGGCAAGCTGCTGGGCGGCATGGCTTCCACCCCGCGTGGCAAGGTCGTGGTGCTTGGTGGTGGTACTGCAGGCAAGGCCGCAGCTTCGCTGGCGGCGGCTGCCGGCGCCAACGTAGTGGTGTTCGACAAGCGCCAGGATCGTCTGGCCGAAATGATGGAGCTGGGCCCGAACGTGACTGCTCTGTATGCCTACGAATCATCGGTGGCGCAGGAAGTGCGTGACGCCGACGTGGTCGTGGGTGCCGTGCTTATCCCCAGCGCCAAGGCGCCGCGCGTGGTGACCGAGGAAATGGTCAAGACGATGGAGAAGGGCAGCGTGCTGGTCGACATCTCGATCGATCAGGGTGGTTGCTTCGAAACCTCCAAGCCGACCACCTGGAAGGAGCCGACCTACGACGTTCACGGCGTGACTCATTTCTGCGTAACCAACATGCCCGGTGCGGTGCCGCAGACTTCGTCGCTGGCGATTTCCGCCGCGATCCTGCCGTTTGTGCAGCGCATGGCGGCTGGTCCCGATTGGCGTGACTTCGAACCGCTGCGCGCGGGTATCAACGTTGAAGGTGGCAAGCTGGTACATCCGGCGCTGCAAGGTATGCTCTGACCCTGGACAAGAAAAAGAAAGGGGCACCCCGGGTGGCGCGAAGTGCAAACGTCAAGCAGAAACCGAAGGAAGGTCTCAGCGAAGAGTTGAAGCGCCGGCTGCGTGAGGCCGGCGCCTTGCTATTGTTGCCACTGGCGCTGTATCTGCTGGTGTGCCTGTTCAGTTACGACGCCCATGATCCGAGCTGGACCAATGCTGGCCAGCTCGAACATGCGCACAACTTCGGCGGCACCGTCGGCGCCTACGTGGCGGACCTGCTGCGCTGGATCTTCGGTCTGGTGTCGTACTGCTTCCCGTTGCTGTTGCTGCTGCTGGGTGTGCAGGTGCTGCGCCAGCGCGGCGAGCGGGTTGTGCATGCGTGGGAGCCGGCCTTGCGGCTGGTTGGCTTCGTGTTTTTCTTCATCACGGGGCCGGCACTGCTCTACCTCAATTTTCATGATGAACCGGTGCTCCCGCAGGGCGTTGGCGGCATCATCGGCGTGTGGGTGGACGGTGCCTTGCTCAGCGCATTTGGGGCCACCGGTGCGCCGTTGCTGTTGCTGGCTTTGTTCCTGATCGCGGTGACCCTGGCCACGGGTCTGTCCTGGTTCAAGCTGATGGATTGGACCGGGCAGGGCGTATTGCGACTGTTCGCCTGGCTCAGTGACAAGTTGCGCCAGGCACCGCAGAAATTGGCGGCGCGGCAGGCACGCACCGAGCGCGAGGTGATCAAGAAGGCCGATGCGGTGCGGCAGGCCAAGCGTGAGCCGGTGCGGATCGAGTCGGCACCGGCGCCGGTGACCAAGAGCGAGCGGGCCAAGCTGGAGACGCAGATTCCGCTGTTTGTCGGGGCCGCCGCCCCAGGTGAGTTGCCGCCGCTGTCGCTATTGGATGAAGCGCCTGAACAAGGTCCGGGCTACACCGAGGAAACCCTCGAAGTGTTGTCCCGCCAGGTCGAGTTCAAACTCAAGGACTTCAAGATCGAAGCCAAGGTCGTTGGCGCCTATCCCGGCCCGGTGATCACTCGTTTCGAGATGGAACCGGCGGCCGGCGTGCGGGGCAGTCAGGTGTCGAGTCTGGACAAGGACATCGCCCGTGGCCTGTCGGTGGTCAGCGTGCGCGTGGTCGATGTGATCCCCGGCAAGAACGTGATTGGCCTGGAGATCCCCAACACCAAGAAACAGATCGTCTACCTGTCGGAGATTCTGCGCTCGGACAAGTACGACCAGATGAAGTCGCCGCTGGCGCTGGCTCTGGGCAAGGACATCGGTGGCAGGCCGATCGTGGTCGACCTGGGCAAGATGCCGCATCTGCTGGTGGCCGGCACCACCGGCTCGGGCAAGTCGGTGGCGGTCAACGCCATGGTCCTGAGTCTGTTGTACAAGGCCAGCCCCAAAGATGTGCGGATCATCATGATCGATCCGAAGATGCTCGAGCTTTCGGTGTACGAAGGCATTCCGCATCTTTTGGCGCCAGTGGTCACAGACATGAAAGAGGCCGCCAACGCGTTGCGCTGGTGTGTTGCCGAGATGGAGCGTCGCTATAAGCTGATGGCCGCCGTTGGTGTGCGCAACCTCGGCGGCTTCAACAAGAAGGTGAAAGACGCCGAAAACGCCGGCCAGCCGCTGCTTGATCCGCTGTTCCAGCCCAATCCGGAGATGCCGAGCCTCGCGCCGGAACCGCTGGAGCCGCTGCCGAACATCGTGGTGATCATCGACGAGTTCGCCGACATGATGATGATCGTCGGCAAAAAGGTCGAAGAGCTTATCGCTCGCCTGGCGCAGAAGGCGCGAGCGGCCGGTGTGCATCTGATCCTGGCCACCCAGCGTCCCTCGGTGGATGTGATCACCGGCTTGATCAAGGCGAATATTCCCACCCGCATCGCGTTCCAGGTGTCGAGCAAGATCGACTCGCGCACGATTCTGGACCAGTCCGGTGCCGAAGCCTTGCTCGGTCACGGCGACATGCTTTATCTGCCGCCAGGTACCGCTACGCCAGAACGCGTGCATGGTGCGTTTGTCGATGATCACGAGGTACACGGCGTGGTCAGTTGGCTGAGGTCGCAGGGTGCGCCAAATTACATCGAAGGCGTGCTGGAAGAAGTTCAGTCCACCAGCGATGGCAAGTTCATCAACGACTCCGGCCTGCCGCAGGAGAGTGAAGACGGTGGTGGTGATGGTGATGCCCAGCTTTACGACAAGGCGGTGGCGATCGTGACGCAGACCCGTCGTGCTTCGATCTCCGGCGTGCAGCGGCATTTGCGCATCGGCTACAACCGCGCTGCCCGACTGGTCGAGCAGATGGAGCAAGACGGCGTCGTCAGTGCGCCGCAACACAATGGAAGCCGCGAAGTGCTGGCACCGCCGCCGCCAAAGAATTGATCACCAAATGGTGTAGGAGCGCACCCTGTGCGCGATGCTCTTGCTCCGAGCATTGCGCAAACGCACCGCGCACTATTGACCCAGTGCCGTCGCCATCACCCTTCGACTTCGCTGCGCTCAGGCCGAACGGGGTTTTCACTATCTGCTCTGCTGGCCGAATCAATAGGGTACGTTCCTACCGGATCAATAGCCTGCGCTCCTACCGGTGGGTTAAGCCGTGAGTTTTCATAATCTATCTGTCGTCATTCTCGGAATTCACATGAAACGTTTCGCGCTCGCTCTGTCAGCCATTCTCGCCCTGGTGTCGATCAGCGTGGCTGCACAGACACCTGCCGGACCGGCGCGTGCCCGGCTCAACGCGTTCGCCGCCGATCTGCATTCCCTGACCGGAAATTTCAGCCAGACATTGACCGATATCAATGGCACGACTGGCAAAGCCAGCTCGGGCACCTTGGCGCTCGAGGCGCCACGCGAATTTCGTTGGGATACGCTGACTCCGTACAAACAGATCATCGTCGCTGATGGCAGCCGCGTGTGGTTGTATGACCCGGAGCTGGAGCAGGTGACCGTGCGCAAGCAGAGCACGGAAGAGGCGCATAGTCCGCTCACCGTGCTGACTGACATCAAGCATATCGACAAGAATTTCAAGGTCACCGAACGCGGCGAGCACGATGGTCTGGCCTGGTTACGCTTGAACTCGACCGGCGAGAACCCACAGTTCGATTACGCCGATCTCGGCTTCGATGCCAACGGTCTGGCACGCATGAGCTTTCGTGACCAGCTAGGCTCAACCACCGACATCCGATTCTCGAACTGGCAGCGCAACGTGAGTTTGCCTGCAACCACGTTCAACTTTGTGCCGCCCGAAGGTACCGATGTCCTCGGTGACGTGCCGGTCATCAGCACTCATCCACTGAAGGATTGAGACGCACTCAATCGGCTTTGAAACATGCGGGATTCAGTCGGCGTCGATGCACCGATTGCGACCCTCGTGCTTGGCACGATACAACGCCTCATCGGCCCGCGACAGCCACTTCTCCATCGTCTGGCCTGGCTGCCACAACGCGACGCCAATGCTCACGGTCGCAGCAATTTCATGATCGTCATAAGCCACGGCGGTACCGGCCAGCGCCTGGCGCATGCGTTCGGCCACTTCATGGGCGCGTGGTAGATCGGTATCCGGCAGGCAAACCACAAACTCCTCGCCACCATAACGGCCAACCAGATCTGACTGGCGGCAATGCGTGCGAATGATCTTGATGGTGTGGCGGATGACCGCATCCCCAGCGAGATGGCCATACGTGTCATTGACCTCCTTGAAGCGATCAAGGTCGAACAACGCAATGCAGATCGGCTGGCTGTCAGCCAGCTCACACAGACCACTGACCAGCTCCAGGAAACGCCGGCGATTGTAGACACCGGTCAAGCTGTCGGTGCCAGCCAGTTCGTCCAGACGTTGGTTGGCTGCGCGCAAGTCACGCGTGTGATCGTTGATCTGCCGCTGCAGAGCGACCGCCTGACGTCGCAGATACAGCGTACGCAGATGGACCAGCGCGAAGATCAGGAAAGCCGCCAGCAAAGCAGTGACCACCCGAGCGATGGTCGTTTCATACCAACGCGGCTGGACCAGCAGGTTCAAGCTTATCTCGCTGGTATACGGTTGCATGGCGCGGGTTCGTGCGCGCAGATCCAGACGGTAGTTACCCGTTGGGAGGTTAGTATAAACCACGCTGGGCAAATTCCCGGGCGGGATCTCGACCCAGGCGTCGTCCAGGCCGTCCATGCGGTAAGCGTACGAAGTCTCCGTCGGCCGCTGGTAGTCAAGCAGCGCAAAATCCAGGTGCAAACTGCGCTCGTGCGGTTTCAGTTCAATGGTGTCGCCATTGTGTGGCAGCATGCCGAACGGCACCATCGTGGCATTAATCGTTTCATGCGTGATCACCAATGGTCCCGAAGTTTTTCCGTTGGGGTGCCAATCGGGTCGGATCACGCTCAATCCGCCGAGGCCACCAAACAGCATTTCGCCGCCGGGTGCACGTGCCATGGCGGCGTAGTGATAACTGCTGATATGCAAGCCATCGCGCGTGCTCAGGTTGTGCACCGCGTGAGTCTTTCCATCGATCATCGACATGCCGTTGGACGAGCTGGTCCAGACCTGGCCCAGATCGTCCACCAATAGCGCACTGAGTTTGTCGCTGGACAATCCCTGTTGCATGCCAATGGTGTTGAACGTGCATTGGTTGTCTGACGAACAGTGTTCAGTGTGTGCCAGGCCGCCGGAGGTGCTGACCCACACTTGCGAAGCACTCACGGGATCGATCGCGCTGACATAATCCTGCGGCAGGCTGGTGGGGTCGCCATCGTGATGCAGCAGGTTGCTGAAACCGTTGTTCGCGTTGATATCCGATGTGATGCTGATGCCGTGGCTGGTCGCAATCCACCATTTGTCACCCACCGGTGCAATCCAGCGCACGGTATTACCCGTCAGGCTGGTTGGGTCGCTGGCGTCATGAGTGATGTGGTCAAGTAAATCGGTGCTGGAGTCGTAGCGGTACAGGCCATCATAGGTGCCGACGATGATGCGGGTACCGTCCCGCTGCAGGCTCAGCACCGGTGCATTGTCCAGCTCAGGGAGAATGGATGGCTCCACTTGCATGGTGGCCGGATCGATGCGCGCCATACCTTGCGTACCCACCCAGATCGACCCATCAGAGGCTTCCACGAAAGAGTGCACGTCGCGCCCTTTCTGACTCCCGTCCAGTTCCAGGTGCTGCATGCGGCCGGCCTTGAGGTCGATCACGTCAATCTTGCCCGAGCCCAGTCCAAGCCAGATAAGCCCGCGTGAATCGACGTAAATGGCGCGCACACTGCTGTCGCGCAGAGTATTCGGTTCCAGCGGCGATGGCAGGACGGAAAATGCTGTGCGGATCCCGGGTTGCGTGCTGGCCAGGCCAAAGTCGGTGGCTGCCCAGACGTTGCCCGAGCGGTCCTTCAGCAGGTCACGAACCGAGTCACCTGGCAGTGAGGAAGCAATCGCCACATCGTGATCTATGCGGCGGTACTCAGCAGCGCCCGGTGAGTAGGCCAAAATGCCGTTGCCATCGGTTGCGATCCACATGGTTCCGGGTGCGATTTCGAGCAAATCGCGAACCGTGGCTTGTTGCCTGCCTCCCTCATGGCCACCGAAACCCGGCACCGGATGCCATAAACCATCAACGCCACGATAGGCCGCGCCGGCCTGACCACTACCGACCCAGATCCTGCCTGCGGCATCTTCGCTGATCGCCCAGGTCTGGTTCTGCAGAACCACCTCGGCCAACTTGTTCGTGTTTGCAGGTCGAACGAACGTGTCTGATCCCGGGCGTCGCACGAACAACCCGTCGTTATTGCCCAGCCAGAGATTGCCGGCACGGTCCTGCAACACACTGAAGTCACGTGCTGCTATGTGCTCTCCGGTGGGTACGTGAGTAATCGCCCCCGTGTGTGAATCGTAATGGTCAAGTCCCGCTCCGGTGGCTATCCAGGCCCCTCCTGCATGGTCGTCCGCCAGCGCATAGATCTTGCGATCCGAGGTGCCGCCAGGCCCGACCGGAAAAGTGTGAAAGCGGTTGCTGGCCTGATCAAAACGCACCAGGCCACCGTCATTGGTGCCGATCAGCAGGCTACCGTCGGGCAGGGCGAGCAGGTTGCGGATATAAGCGTCGGGCAGGCTGTGCTCATGGTCTCCACGCGTGTCGAACACCTGGCTGCGATAACCGTCATAGCGGGCGAGTCCGGCCATCGTGCCAACCCAAACCAAGCCCTGACGATCCTGCGCTACGGCGGTGACGATGGAAGGCGGCAAGCCTTCTGCGCTGCCGAGGTTGTCGAACCACGGCGCGTCGAACGGAGCCCAAGGGTCGGCATCGATTCCGCGTGCCGTAGCTGGGCCAATTGATGCGAGGAACAGCACGACGATGGACACGACGATGGCCTTCAGCACCTTCTGCCATCCGGAACTCATGACTCCGCCAGAAAAAGTGAGCATGCCGCCACGGGCCTGGACAGCCGCGACGCTTCTCCTGCTCCAGCGGATATCCGAATTCGCCTTCACCAGCCCCAAGTTCCTGCAATGTCTGCGAACAGCCGCAGCTATGTGTATGCACCTTAACAGTCAACTCAGGCCGTATTGCCTGCTTGACGTATCATGCCCCGATGCCACGTAACACGATGATGCCCGAACCCGATCTGTTTGCCGAGTCCGATGCGCTCAAGCCGCTGGCTGAGCGGATGCGTCCGAGCAGCCTTGACGAAATTGTCGGCCAGCAGCGATTGGTCGGTGTGGACCGGGCGCTGCGGCGTGCACTGGAAGCCGGGCGCATTCATTCGATGGTGCTGTGGGGCCCGCCAGGCTGTGGCAAGACCACGCTGGCGTTGCTGATAGCGCGTTATGCCGATGCCGATTTTCGTGCGATTTCCGCGGTGCTGTCCGGCTTGCCGGATGTCCGCAAGGCGCTGGCCGAGGCCGAGGTCAACTTCGCCCAGGGCCGGCGTACCGTGCTGTTCGTCGACGAGGTGCACCGCTTCAACAAGACCCAGCAGGATGCTTTCCTGCCGCACATCGAAAAAGGCGTGATCATCTTCATCGGTGCCACCACCGAAAATCCCTCATTCGAGCTCAACTCGGCCTTGCTGTCGCGCTGTCGCGTGCATGTGCTCGAAGCGGTGTCGTCCGATGACATCATTGCCGCGCTCAAGCGGGCACTTGTTGACGGGGAACGCGGTCTCGGCGAACTGCAACTGGAGATTACGGACGACTTGCTGGCCTTGATTGCCCAGGCCGCCGACGGCGATGTACGACGCGCGCTGACGCTTTTGGAAATAGCTGCCGAACTGGCACAGGACCATCGCATCGACGAAGCCACCCTCAATCAGGTGCTGGCCGATCGCACGCGTCGCTTCGACAAGCAGGGCGAGCAGTTCTACGACCAGATCTCGGCCCTGCACAAATCGGTGCGTTCCTCCGATCCGGATGCGGCTGTCTATTGGCTGTGCCGCATGCTCGACGGCGGCGTCGATCCGCTTTACTTGGCCCGTCGCATGACCCGCATGGCGGTGGAGGATGTCGGCTTGGCCGAGCCGCGTGCCTGGCGCATGGCGCTGGATGCCTGGGATACCTATGAGCGCCTAGGCAGCCCGGAAGGCGAGCTCGGATTGGCGCAGCTGGCGATCTGGCTGGCGATTTCACCCAAGAGCAACGCCGCCTACATGGCCTACAACAAGGCCCGTGCCGCAATTCGCGAGGGCGGTACGCTAGAAGTGCCAATGCATCTACGCAATGCGCCGACCAAGTTGATGAAGGGCATGGGCTACGGCAAGGGCTACCAATACGACCACGACGCCGAAGGCGGTATTGCCCTCGATCAGCAATGCCTGCCCGATGAACTCGTCGGCAGCGTGTTCTACGAACCGGTCGAACGCGGGCTGGAGCTGCAACTGCGCGAAAAACTGCTGGCCCTGCGCGCGGCCCGTGTCAAGGCGCGTAAAGGCTGAATTCTCGCTCGCGTTGCGGCGATTGCTCCCGGGCAGCGATAATTGTCGGTTCAAGCCTTTATCTGGACTCGCTCATGCTGGATCCCGTTCTGCTGCGTATGCAGCTCGCCGAAACCGCTGCACGCCTTGTCGAAACCCGTGGGTTTGAACTCGACGTCTCTGCCGTCGAGGCATTGGAAAGCTCGCGCAAGCAACTGGCGATGCAGACGCAGGAGCTGCAGAACCAGCGCAACACGCGCTCCAAGGCGATCGGCCAGGCCAAGGCCAAGGGCGAGGACGTGGCTCCGTTGATGGCCGAGGTTGCTGGTCTGGGCGATCAGCTCAAGGCCAACGAATCCGCACTGACCGACGTGCAGGCGAAACTTGCCGTGATCGCGCTGGGCATTCCCAATATTCCGCACGAATCGGTACCGCAGGGCAGGGACGAGAACGAAAATCAGGAAATCCTGCGCTGGGGTACGCCACGCACGTTCGATTTCGAGATCAAGGACCACGTTGACCTCGGTGCTCGTCATGGCTGGCTGGATGCCGACGCCGGTGCCAAGCTCTCCGGTGCGCGTTTCACTGTCTTGCGTGGCCAGATGGCACACCTGCATCGCGCACTCGCCCAGTTCATGCTTGATCTGCAGACAGGCGAGCACGGCTATCTGGAATGCAACGTGCCGCTGATCGTCAATGCCGACAGCATGCAGGGCACAGGTCAGCTGCCGAAGTTCGAGGACGACCTGTTCGCCACCGAAGTGGCCGAGACCAGGCGTTACCTGATTCCCACCTCCGAAGTGGCACTGACCAACCTGGTGCGCGACAGCATCGTCGACGCCGCCGAATTGCCGATGCGTCTCACTGCGCACAGCATGTGTTTTCGTGCAGAAGCCGGCAGCTACGGCCGCGACACCCGTGGCATGATCCGCCAGCACCAGTTCGAGAAGGTCGAGATGGTGCAGCTGGCCACGCCCGAGCAGTCGTTCGCACAACTCGAGGAAATGGTCGGCCACGCCGAAGCCGTGCTGCAGAAGCTCGGCCTGCCGTACCGCAAGGTGCTGCTGTGCACCGGTGACATGGGCTTCTCCGCGGTCAAGACCTACGATCTGGAAGTGTGGCTGCCCAGCCAGAACACCTATCGCGAAATCTCCAGCTGCTCCAACTGCGGCGACTTCCAGGCCCGCCGCATGCAGGCGCGCTGGCGCAATCCGGACACCGGCAAGCCCGAGCTGCTGCACACGCTCAACGGCTCCGGCCTCGCCGTCGGCCGCACCCTGGTTGCGGTGCTGGAGAACTACCAGAACGCCGACGGCTCGATCACCATCCCCAAAGCCTTGCAGCCCTATCTGCGAGGGCTGGAAAGCATCGCGTGATCAAGCCCGCTGTCGGCTCATGGCACAAGGTCGAGAAGATCAGCAGCTATTGCCTGCTGGTCGTGCTCGCCTCATTCATCGGCACCCGACTGGCCTTCGCCGATGTATGGCAACTGCCGAAGAGCGATCTGGTGCTGTCGATCCTCGGCCTGCTGCTGGTGCTCGGCGGATTCTGGTTTGCGCGGAATAGTCGCGCCGGACGTATTGGCATCATCGCCTTTGCCACGGCTACGCAGGTCGTGCCGATGGTTTTCCGCCAGCCGGTGCTGCTGTTCCCACTGATTGGTGCGTCGATCCCCATCGGCATCCTGCTGGGTTGCCTTGTCGCCCTGTCACGAAAAAACGCAACAGTTCGTCAATCGCATCGTTCCTGATAAACTCCGCCGCTGGCAGAGCATCGCGAACAAGCTCATGCAGAGACGGCCGGGTGGTTTAAGGCGGCAGGAACTTGACGCGGAGGCAGGAAACCGAAGCGGGCAGGGACGCAGTCGCTGGCCCCGAAGGGGCGAAGGGCAGGAAGCCCGTAGCAAAACTGCCGTAGTGACGCGCAAAGCGCGGCTTCGACAGCACAACGAGTTATGGAGAGATGACCGAGTGGTTTAAGGTAGCAGTCTTGAAAACTGCCGTAGGTGAAAGCCTACCGTGGGTTCGAATCCCACTCTCTCCGCCAGAAACGCAAAGCGCTCCGATTGGGGCGTTTTGCGTTTCTGGCGAAGACGACTGGGTGAGAACCCACTTGGGTTCGACGAATTCGTCCGGAACGAATTCGGACAGTCGCAGGCTGGCCCCGTAGCGCAGAGCGCGGAGGGGTGAGGCTCACGGATGAGCCGAACAATCCCACTCTCCGCCAACGAAAAGGGCCAGATCCATCGAAATGAACCAGGCCTTTTTTTGCTATTCGCCAGCTGATAAATCCCTCAAGATCCGGAGGAAGCGTCCTTCATTTTCTCAAGCACTTGATCGAGACTGAAGCTCGAAGCTTCCTGCCGCGGCGGGAATTCCTTGAAGGTTGCGAGGAAGTCCGAGACGACGACCTGTGCAGGAACAAGCAGGTAGATGTGTCGGAACATCCAGTCATAGAACGTGTTTGACGTGATCTGGGCACGTTCATACGGATCCATTCGCAAGTTGAAGATATAAGGCGTACGCAAGACCACGAACGGCTCTTGCCAGATCTTCAGCGTGCCAGTGACTCGTTGCTCCATGAACAGCATTTTCCAGTTGTCGTAGCGCAAAGCCGCGACATCGCCATCGTCAGTGAAGTAGATGAAACCCGGGCGCGGGCTTTTGGCTTCCTTACCGCTCAAATACGGTACAAGGTTGTAACCGTCCAGGTGCACCTTGAACGTTTTGTCTCCAATCTTGTGGCCCTTTTTGAGCTTTTCCTTGATATCCGGATCACCGGCTATCGCCAGAATGGTTGGGAACCAGTCCAGGTGGCAGACGATTTCGTTTGATTCCGATCCAGCTTCTATGACGCCTGGGAAACGAACCATGCAAGGAACGCGGTACGCGCCTTCCCAGCTTGAATTCTTCTCGTTTCGAAATGGCGTCGTGCCGGCGTCGGGCCAGGTATTCATATGAGGACCGTTGTCCGTGCTGTACTGCACGAACGTGTTGTCTGCGATACCGAGTTCATCCAGAAAGTCGAGCATTTCGCCGATGCACTTGTCGTGGTCGATCATCACGTCGTGATACTCGGACTGCCAGCGACCGGATTGGCCACGGCTCTCCGGTTTTACATGGGTCCATGCGTGCATGTGCGAAGTATTGAACCAGACGAAGAATGGTTCGCCAGCGTCGTGTGCGGCCTGAATGAACTTCTTGGCACCAGCCAGGAACTCGTCATCACAAGTCTCCATGCGCTTCTTGGTCAGTGGTCCGGTGTTCTCGATCTTCTGGCCACCCTTGCCGTCGGCCCAGCAATGCAGCACGCCGCGCGGGCCATACTTTTTCTTGAACTCGGGGAAGTCTTCCTTGTTCGGGTAATCCACTTCCTCCGGCTCTTCCTCGGCGTTGAGGTGATACAAGTTGCCGAAGAACTCATCGAAACCGTGCATCGTGGGTAGATGCTCGTCGCGATCACCCAGATGGTTTTTGCCAAATTGACCCGTACGGTAACCCAAAGGTTTCAACGCCTCGGCGATCGTGATGTCCTCGCCCTTAAGGCCAAGCTCAGCACCTGGTAACCCAACCTTGGTAAGGCCGGTACGCAGCCCGCACTGGCCTGTGATGAATGAAGCACGCCCGGCTGTACAGCTCTGCTCGGCGTAAAAATCGGTGAAGAGCATGCCTTCTTTTGCGATGCGGTCAATGTTCGGTGTGCGATACCCCATCACACCCCGGGTGTAGCAGCTGAGATTCGATTGGCCGATATCGTCGCCCCACATGACCAAGACGTTCGGCTGTTTGGTTTTATTTGCCATCGTGCATCTCCATTGAATTCGAATATCGTGGAGTCGTTCACCGGAAACTACTTGCTAGTCGATGGCCCTGAAGCATGGGCCTTCGCATCAAATCCGGTATCACTTGAACCACTCATTCGAGCAGGGGGAGCCTCCAATACTAGGCGCGGCATCAACAGCAAACCACAGTGTTTTTACTGTGTTTGTTACGGTAATAGTGGCGTCATTGAGATCGGTGTTCAGCAATGGGGAAAGAAGATCACTCCTGCCGAATGGCGCTGATCGTCAGAAGCAAAAGATGGATGACGGGACGGATGCCATCCAATCCTTCTGTTCGCCGCATGATCGATCTGCGCTCGCAGTGCTTACCGTGGACTCGGCATGCCAGCCTCACTCCGGTCAATCACCATGAACCCCGTAGCCTCCTCACACCCCGCGCCCTGAGCATTGCACCAGATCCCCCACACGTGGTTAGGCTGAGTGAAGAAGTACAGCACCATGCTCTTCCCCAGCGAACCGCTCACCTCGAGCCGATAGGCCTTGGTCATCATCGCCGGTGTCAGCGCATCGTTGAGTGCGCTCAAAGCCGCTTCAGCGGCTTGGTTCGACAGTGGCACCTCGGCCATATGGATGCGGGTGAAGTACGACCTGTTGCCGGTTTTCTTCAGATCCGACTGGACCATCTGCGAAGCGATGAATACGGGTGCGTAAGCCCCCGGATGCGACCAGATCCAGCCATCGTGGTTGGTGATGATATGGCCGTACGGAGTGCAGGCGATGCTGCCCCATTGCGACAGCGGCGCGGGCAGTTGCAGTACAGCATCAGCCGGCGTTCCCTTGCAGTCGCCGAGTGGGGCTGCATGCGTGATCAGCGGGAGAAACAGCAAAAGCAGGGCAGCGAGATAACGGGACATCAGAGCTCCTGTTGGACACCACGAAGGTCGCCACCAGCAGTATCCGCCGGCGACTCAGCGCACAAGACCATGCAGGCCTGGTGCTATTGCTGGCTGGGTTGCTGCGGCTGGTTGCTGTCGAGAGGCGGAATTTGCGCGCCATGATGCCTGGCATCGTCCTGCAGCGCCTTCTGCACGGCCAGTACACGCTGCTGATTGGCTTTCACTGCATCGAGTGCGTCTGGCGCGGTCGGTGCGCTGCTGGCGCTGGCGGGGGTGACCTTCGGTTCGGGTGGTTTGCTGCTGCAGGCACCCAGAGCGAGTGTGCACAGCAGGGCAGTCAGTAGTTTCATGGCTGTCTTCTTGGTGTGGTGGAAGATGGGGTTCATGCGGTTGCCTGAGATTAGCCGGGCACGGCAAGTGAATGCCAGCCGCCAGTCTCGCCCATCGCGCAAGCAACAAGCTCAATGCCCGGCATCCGATGCCGGAGCAGTCGCTGGCTGCGCCTGTGCTCCCATCCCCGCCGCGGCGCCGGTCGAACTCGACGAGCCAGCCGGTGTGGTTTCTGTCGAGGCCCAATGCTGGTCCTGCACGCTCATGCTCTTGTCCATCATCTGATCGCGGGCTTTCTGCTCGGCTTTTTCATCACCGGCTACGGATGGTGTTGTTGCTGCCGCCTGAGCAACGGGTGTCGCGTCCTTGTCACGGGCGGCATGGCAACCGGCCAGACTGAGCAGGGCGAGCAGTGGGAGCAGGGTGGTTTTCATGGCGAAACTCCGGTCAGACGGGTTCTGCGAGCATGGCGCGGGTGGGTTGAACCAGACGTCAATGGCGATCCAGGCCCGCTGCCATGGGCACTGCGGCGGCTCAATGAGGGAGTCGCGCGCATCGACGTGGAGTGAAAACTCATCGACGAGGATTGAAATTCAGTCGACAGGCTCGTCCAGACACTCGGCGGGGCCTGAAATCATATCGACGGGGATATCCAGACACTCGACGGGGATTGAAATTACATCGGCCGGGATATCCAGAACCTCGACGGGGATTGAAATAACATGGGCGGGGATATCCAGATACTCGACAGGGACTGAAATTGGATCGACGGGGATACCCAGTTACCCGGCATCGAATGATTTTTCATCGACCGGGATTTCCATGGCCGCTTGTCAGCTACGCGACCCCACCATCCGCTAGACTCTCGGCAGGCCGGGGTCGCAGCCTTCCATCGGGGGAGTCATTCAATGTCAGCCGACAAAGTCGTTCTGGTGGTCGATGACGACCACGCCGTACTGGAAACCATGCAGCTGTTGTTGGAAGGGCATGGTTTTCAGGTGCATGGCGCACTCGGCGCACTGGGTGCGATGGCATTTCTGACATCGGACGCGCCGCTTGATGTGATTGTGGCGGACTTGATCCTCAGCGGCGAAACGTCCGGTACCCAGTTATGCGAGATGGTTCGACGCAGCTACCCACGGGTTGGCGTGGTGATTATCTCCGCTGAGCCTGCGGGCGCAGCAGCGAATGCCATTGCATCGAGCGTTTATCTGCGCAAGCCGTTCGGTGGTAACGAGCTGATCAAGGCGATCGAGCAGGCGATGGATGTTGGCGAGGAAAAACTGCTCGACATGCGCGGCTGAAATCAGGTCTCGCGTACGCTGGGACGGAAGGCGATCCGAGCGCCTATTTTTCCACTATCTCGTCGGCTGCAGGCCGCTTCAACAACCAGGACAGCACCGGTGGAGTGACCATCGCGGTAAGCAGCGACATCGCCACGATGATGGCGTAGATGCGGTTGCTGAACACCCCTGCAGCCAAGCCGAGACTGGCAATCACCACACCCACTTCACCACGCGGCACCATCCCGAAGCCGACGATGGTGGCGCTGCGTCTACCCAGCGCCAACGCGCCAAGAAAACCGCCAAGCAGCTTGGAGACGATCGCGACCACCGTGACCACCGCAAGCATCACCAGCGCGTCCACGCTGGTCAGCTCGGTCAGGTCGACCTTGGCGCCGGTGACCACAAAGAAGAACGGAGTGAAGAACGACAACAACGGCATGGTCTTGTGTTCCAGCTCCTCGCGCTTGGCGGTTTCCGAGGCGATCATGCCGGCCAGAAAGGCGCCGATAATCGCAGCCAGACCAAACAGGGTGGAGAGCCAGGCCAGGCCCAGGCAAAGCGCCAGTACCAAGGTCAGTGCGGAGTGCGGACTCATCGGTGCGTCGAGCCAGTCCTGACCCTTGCGCATCACCTTGGTGCCGCCCCAGCCGATCACGGCCACGAAACCGATCGCGCCCGCCAGGGTAAGCAGCAGTGACTGCAGATTGAGCGTGCCGCCATCCTGCAGTGAGGAAACCACGCCGAGCAGCAGCATGGCGAGAATGTCGTCGATCACCGCCGCACCTAGAATCACGCGCGCTTCGGTGCTCTGCAGGACACCCAACTCCTGCAGCACGCGGGCGGTGATGCCGGCGGAAGTGGCGACGAAGGCTGCAGCTACAAACAGGGACTTGATCCATTCGAAGCCTTCGCCATGCGCCCACAGCGCACCCATGCCGAACGGGACGAGCACGCCCAGCACGCCAACCATGACCGCGCTCTTGCCGACCTTTTTCAAATCGTCCAGACGGGTTTCCAGGCCCACTGCAAACAGCAGCAGCACCACGCCGATTTCAGCCAGCACGTCCAGCGGCATGCCGGGCATGATCTGTTCGGTTTTGATCCAGCCCAGCAACGACGGGCCCACGATGCAACCCGCTGCGATCTCGCCGACCACGCCGGGCATCTTCACCCGCTGTGCCAGTTCGGCACCGAGCTGGGCAGCGAGGAAGATGATGAACAGGGTCAGCAGGATATCGGCGGCATGATGCATCTGGCGTCGCTCTCTTGAATGTCGTGCGCCATGCTACAGGATCGACATGGCCGAGCCGTTTGGCATCAGTGGGCGAAAAAGTGCGCTTCCAGCCACAGGTGCAGTGCGATGCTGGCGGCATAGCCAAGTGCGATTGCCCAGCTCCAGCGCAGATGATTCATGAAGGTGTACTGCCCGCGCGACGCGCCCATCAAGGCCACGCCAGCAGCCGAGCCCACCGACAGCAGACTGCCGCCAACACCCGCAGTGAGCGTGATCAGCAGCCACTGCGACAGATCCATCGGCGGATTCATCTTGATCACCGCGAACATGATCGGGATGTTGTCGACGATCGCCGAGAGCAGGCCCATCATGGTGTTCGCGACCGTCGGGCCCAGGTTGCCGTAGAGCAGATGCGAGGCCATTTCCAGATAGCCGATCGCGGCCAATCCACCGACGCAGGCGAACACGCCGTAAAAGAACAGCAAGGTGTCCCACTCGGCGTTGGCGATGATCTGGAAGATCGAGTAGGTGTTGGGTTCCACGCCCTGGGCCAGTGCGTAGCGACGCTGGCGGTAGTCGATGCGCGTGGCCAGCAGGTTGAGCAGGGCCAGGCCGGTGAGCATCCCGTATACGGATGGCATGCCCAACCACTGATGGCCAATCACCGTGATGGTGATGGTCAGCGCGAAGGTGAGACAGATGCTGATGCCGCCGTGCTTGATGTGGGCATTGCTTTCCGGTGTCTCTGGCTTTCCCTTGGGAAGCGCGAAATGCATCAACAGTGCCGGCACCAGCCAGTTGACGGCGGAGGGGAAGAAGATTCGCAAGAAGTCAAAGAACTGGGCCTTGTTCGCTTGCCACACCATCAACGTGGTGATATCGCCAAAGGCGCTCCAGGCGCCCCCTGCATTGGCCGCCACCACCAGGTTGATCATGGCCAGCGTGATGAATTTCGTATTGCCCGCGCCAACCGCCAGGATCACCGCCGACATCACCAGTGCGGTGGTCAGATTGTCCAGAAATGGCGACAGGAAAAACGCCAGCAAGCCGGTGATCCAGAACAGCTTGCGGTAACTGAAGCCGTAGCGGATCAGCTGCGTACGCAGTGCTTCGAACACGCCACGTTCGCCCATGGCGGTAACGTAGGTCATCGCCACAACCAGGAAGAAGAAGATCTTCGCGTAATCCAGGAACATGCCTTCGAAGGCGATCTGGGTCATGCCGGCGTGATCGCCTTCGTCACCGACCTGCCAGGCGATCAGGCCCCAGATCAGGGCGGCTCCCAGCATCACCGGCTTGGACTTGGCGATGTGGATCTTCTCTTCCAGGATCACCGCGACATAAGCCAGCACGAACACCAGCAGCGCGATCCAGCCTACCGGGTGCTGTATGAGGCCGAAATTCACCTCGTCACTGGCGGCGAGGGCAGGGGTACTGACAAGCAGGGTGGTCAGCAAGGCAATAAACCAGCGCATGAAAGATCCTTCTGGGTAACGTGGCAAGCAACCGTGCAAGGGTATCAGGCATGTCGGGCGATGCGGCAGCGAGGTGGCCCGGTTTTTGATGTCTGTCGCCAACTCGCTCGAAAACGCCGATAGCAGCATCCAGTTGCGCAGCAGCACGGCAATATTGCCGGTGCCTGAACGTCACTTGGAAAGCAGCAAGCAAGGGCTTGCTTTCCAGACCCGCGCTGAGCATGGTTGAGTTTCTTTCAGCCCGCCATCACGCACCTGCAGGTTTGATGGTTCTCAGGATTCACACACGCCGGGACATCTGCGTTCCGGCGTGTGCTTTTGTGCGGTCTTTGCCGCGAATGTCAGGAATAGTCATGAACAAGCCGTCGATTACCGTTTCCCGTCTCGATCTTGAGCGCATCGAAGCGTTGCTTGAGCGCCTGCCCGTCGCCGAGGCGGACAAACTCGATGCTCTGCGCGCCGAACTTGATCGTGCCGATGTGGCCGAGCCGTCGGCCATGCCTGATCACGTCGTGACCATGAATTCCACCGTCACCTTCGAGGACGACAGCAACGGTGAAACGCTGACCCTGACCCTGGTTTATCCATCGGCAGCCAGCACGGCTGATACGGTATCCATTCTTGCGCCTGTCGGCAGTGCCTTGCTCGGGCTGGCTCGCGGCCAGCAGATCGACTGGCCCACACCGGATGGCCGCACACGCCACCTGAAAGTGCTGGACATCGCCTACCAGCCGGAAGCGGCCGGTCACCTGCATCGTTGAGTCACATCGTCGGGAGCCTGACGGTAAACTGCGAGTTGACTCACAGGAGACCCGCATGACCGCACCTTCGGCTCCCGCCGATACTGTCGCCCGCGCCGCCACGCTGCGGACGCAGATCGAACAGGCCAACTATCACTATCACGTACTCGACGAGCCGGAAATCACCGACGCCGAGTACGACCGCCTGATGCGTGAGCTGGAGGCATTGGAAGCGCAATACCCCGAGCTGGCCAGCGCCGACTCGCCCACGCGCAAAGTGGGTGCGCGGGCGCAAGGCGGTTTTGCCGAAGTTCGCCATGCGATCCCGATGCTGTCGTTGGGTAATGCGTTCGAGCAGGATGGCGACAGCGAGCGCGAGCGCTTCCATGAAATCGCCGAGTTTGAACGGCGTATCGAGCAAACGCTGGACCGACGTGAGCCGATATTTTCGGTGGAACCGAAACTCGACGGCCTGGCGATCAGCCTGCGTTACGAGCAGGGTGTATTCGTGCAAGGCGCCACGCGCGGCGATGGTGAAACCGGCGAGGATGTGACGGCGAACCTGCGTACCGTGCGGGCCATTCCACTGAAGCTGCGCGGCAGTGGCTGGCCCGAGGTGCTGGAGGTGCGTGGTGAAGTCATCATGTTGCGCAGGGATTTCGAGGCGTACAACGAGTACGCACGAACCCACGATGACAAGCCGCTGGCCAATCCACGCAATGGCGCGGCCGGCTCGCTGCGTCAGCTCGATCCGGCAATTACTGCCAAACGCCGACTGAGTTTCTTTGCCTATGCAGTGGGTCTGGTCGAAGGCGGTGAACTGCCGCCGACCCATTCGCAGACCTTGCAGCAGTTGCGCGAGTGGGGCTTCCCGGTATCGCCGGAAGTTGACACGGCACGTGGCTTCGATGGCCTGATTGAGTACTTCCACCGAATCGGCGCAAAACGCGATGGCCTGCCGTACGACATCGACGGCGTGGTCTACAAGCTGGACGACTACGAAGGCCAGCGCGAAATGGGTTTCGTGTCACGCGCGCCGCGCTGGGCGATTGCACACAAATTCCCCGCGCAGGAACAAACCACGCAACTGCTCGATATCGAAATCCAGATCGGACGCACCGGCGCAGCCACGCCACGCGCACGGATGGAGCCGGTGCAGGTCGCTGGCGTCACTGTCACTTACGCCACCTTGCACAACGCCGACCAGGTCGCGCGGCTGGATGCACGCATCGGCGACACCGTGATCGTGCGTCGCGCCGGCGATGTGATTCCCGAAGTGGTACGCGTGATCGAAGAGCGTCGTCCCGAAGGCACCATGCCGTGGCAGATGCCGACGCATTGCCCGGTATGCAACTCGGCCCTGGTGCGGGAGGAGGGTGCGGCGGCGTGGCGTTGTTCCGGTGGATTGATCTGCGCGGCGCAACGCAAGGAAGCCTTGATCCATTTCGCCTCGCGTCGGGCGATGGACATCGAGGGCCTGGGCGAGCGCTTCGCCGAGGCATTGGTCGAATTCGACATGGTGAAAACGCCCGCCGATCTTTATCGACTCGGCGTCGATGATTTCATCGACATGAAGCAACGCGCCGACGAGCGCGATGGAACCACTCCGGAAACGGTGAAAGCTGGGAAGGTTGCGACCAAGTGGGCCGAGAATCTGGTCGATGGCATCGCCGCCAGCAAGCACTCGACGCTACCGCGATTCCTGTTCGCGCTGGGCATCATGCATATCGGTGAAAGCACGGCCAAGACCTTGGCGGCGTGGCTGGGTCGGCTGGATTTCGTGCGCTCCGCGCCGGCACCGATCTTGCGCGTGTTGCCAGACATCGGCAGCGAAGTGGCCGACTCGATCGAGGCCTTCTTCGCTCAGCCCGGTAATCAGCAAGTAGTGGATGAATTGCTGGCCGAAGGCATCAGCTTCAGCGATGAAAGCGCGCCATCACCGAAGTTGCGCGAGAAGCTGAATCTGGCTGGCCTGCTCGACATGGCGCCGGTCAGCCAGCTCGGTCCCAAACGCACGCGCTTGCTCGCCGAACACTATCCGACGCTGCAGAAGCTGCGCGAAGCCGGCGCGGCACACTGGAACATCGCCGGGCTGCCGCAGGCCGCCTCGACCAATCTCGAAGCGTTCCTCGCCGATGCTGCTGCGTCGGGTGAACTTCAGCGCGTCGAGGCGGCCATGCAGCAGCTGCTTGACGCGATCCCGGCAACAGCAGCGGTCAGGGCATTGCCGCTGGAAGGCCAGACCATCGTGCTGACCGGCACCTTGCAGTCACTCGGGCGTGATGCCGCGAAGGAAAGGCTGGAAACGCTCGGTGCCAAGGTGTCTGGCTCGGTGTCGAAGAAAACCAGTTTCGTGGTCGCCGGCAGCGAAGCGGGTTCCAAGCTCGACAAGGCGAATGAGCTGGGTGTCGAAGTGTGGGACGAGACGCGTCTGCTGGCCCTGTTGGACGAACACGGCGCATGAGCAACGTTTTGTCATCGTTGCGTTTGCGTGCACAGCTTTACGCGTTGATCCGCAACTTCTTCGCCGATCGCCACGTGCTCGAAGTGGAGACACCGATCCTGTCGGCGGCGGGAAACACCGATCCGAACATCGAAAGTTTCAACACGCGTTTCAGTGGTCATGTCGATGCTGGAGCGCGTGAGCGCTGGTTGCGTACATCGCCGGAATTCCCGCTCAAGCGCCTTCTCGCTGCCGGCGTGGGTGACTGTTATGAGCTGGGGCGGGTATTTCGCAATGGCGAGGCTGGTGGACGGCACAATCCTGAGTTCACCATGCTGGAGTGGTACCGGGTCGGCTGGGATCATCGGCAGTTGCTGCAGGAAACCGTGAGCCTGGTCGAATCGGCGATGGCGATGCAGGGGCGCAAGGCACAGATCAAGCAGACGACGTACCGACAACTGTTTCTGGATGGGTTGGGTATCGATCCCATGCTCGACTCGATCGACAAGTTGCGCGCGCCGCTGGCTGAGTTTGGTATCACACCGGACGGCTTGGGCCGCGATGACTGGCTCGATCTGCTGATCACCCACCGACTGCAGCCTGATTTCCCGCGCGACCGCATCACGGTGATTCATGACTACCCAGCCAGCCAGTGTGCGTTGGCGAAGATTCGCCACGATGATCCACCGGTCGCCGAGCGCTTCGAGCTTTACCTGGGGCGTTACGAACTGGCCAACGGCTATCACGAACTCAACGATGCGGCCGAGCAGCGTGCTCGTTTCGTGCGCGACAACAACGTGCGCCGTGAACGCGGGCTGCTTGAGATTCCGCTGGATGAGTCGCTACTTGGCGTACTCGATGCAATGCCCGATTGCGCCGGTGTGGCGTTGGGTGTGGAGCGCCTTCTGATGTGTCTGGCCGATACCGATGCCATTGCCGATGTGTTGGTGTATTCCTTTAATCAGGCGTAATCGGTGCACTGAAAAGCACGCGGCCCGCAATTCAGCGGGCCGCGTGAGTGAAAAGCTGGAAGCAAGGCGCTCAGTCGCGACTTTCCAGCAGATGGCGATAGATCAGGCCACCGAGAATGCCACCAATCAGCGGAATCAGCCAGAACAACCACAGCTGTGAAATCGCCCAACCACCCTGGAACAGGGCGACACCGGTCGAGCGGGCCGGATTCACCGAGGTATTGGTGACCGGGATGCTGATCAGGTGGATCAGGGTCAGTGCAAGACCAATCGCGATACCGGCGAACCCGGCTGGCGCACGCTTGTCGGTGGCACCGTGGATCACGATCAGGAAGAACGCCGTCATCACCAGTTCGCAGACGATCGCGGCAGTCATGCCATAGCCATCCGGCGAGTGCTCACCAAAGCCGTTGGAAGCGAAACCGCTGGCCCCCGCGTCGAAGCCGGCCTTGCCACTGGCAATCAGATAAAGCACGGCGGCCGAGGCGATGGCAGCGATCACCTGAGTCACGATATAGGGAACCACATCCTTGGCCGGGAAGCGTCCGCCCGCCCACAAGCCAGCGGTCACGGCAGGATTGAAATGTCCGCCGGAGATGTGCCCGACCGCATACACCATCGTCAGTACGGTCAGACCGAAGGCCAGTGCCACACCGGCAAAACCGATACCCAGTTCGGGGAAGCCGGCCGCCAGCACCGCACTGCCACAACCACCCATCACCAACCAGAACGTGCCGAAGAACTCGGCGGCAAGACGTTTACTCATGTTCATTGGAGACTCCTCAAATTCCCGTTGGAAGCCGCGTGGACTGCGGATGCAGCCGGTGCGACGTGCACGAAACAGCCGATCTCAAATCAGGGAGCAAGCACTCTTGAACGAAACCCCTATGTAGAGCTGCAGCAAGACAGCGTGTCCGAGTCTGTGCGATCAAGCGCCTGCATACAAGTACCGCGAAATTTTTCGCTGATGCGAAATGCCGGCTTGGGGTATCGTGTCGCGCATCTTCAAGCACGGACACCACCACCCGATGAATAGCTCCAGTGTTGCTGCCAACGCCGTGATCAATCATCGACTGCAACGCCGCGACGTGCGCACGTTGCTACTGTCGGCCCTTGGCGGCGCGCTGGAGTTTTACGACTTCGTGGTGTTCGTGTTTTTTGCGATTCCGCTGGGGCATTTGTTCTTTCCACCGGCAACCGCGCCATGGCTGGCGCAATTGCAGGTCTTCGGGATCTTTGCCGCCGGTTATCTGGCCCGGCCGCTCGGTGGCATCGTGATGGCGCATTACGGCGACACCCTCGGCCGCAAGAAGATGTTCATGCTCAGCGTGTTCCTGATGGCCTTGCCGACACTGGCTATCGGCCTGCTGCCGGTCTATGCACAGATCGGCATGCTGGCCCCGATTCTTTTGCTGCTGCTGCGAGTAGTGCAGGGCATAGCGGTCGGTGGCGAGGTGCCCGGTGCCTGGGTATTCGTGGCCGAGCATGTGCCGGCCAAACGGGTGGGTTTTGCCTGCGCCAGTCTCACTTCGGGGCTGACGATAGGCATCCTGATCGGCTCACTGGTAGCCGCGGCGATCAATCGTGGCATGACGCCGGAGGCCATTCTTCAGTACGGCTGGCGACTGCCGTTTCTGTTCGGCGGCGTGTTCGGATTCGTCGCCGTGTGGTTGCGTCGCTGGCTCAGCGAAACGCCGGTGTTCGAAGCCATGCATGCACGCAAGGAGCTGGCTGGCGGACTGCCGCTGATGCAGGTGTTCAAGCATCACCTGCCAGCCGTGCTGCGCTCGATGCTGGTGACCTGGATGCTCACGGCAGCCATCGTGGTGATGATCCTGATGACACCGACGCTGGTGCAGTCGGTATTCCACCTTGCCCCTCAACGTGCCTTTCTCGGCAATAACCTGGCTTCCTTTTCGTTGGCTATTGGCTGTCTTTGCTACGGCTGGCTGGCGGATCGGATCGGCGCGGCCAAGGCACTGCTGTTCGGCGCGATCGCGCTGCTGGCATGCAGCTATGCGCTGTATCTGGATCTGCAACACGGTGCCACGCATTTCGAGGCGCTTTACACCCTGGCCGGATTCGCGGTCGGCGTGGTCGGTGTCGTGCCGACCATCATGGTGACCGCGTTTCCGCCGGCAGTGCGTTTCTCCGGCCTGTCGTTTTCCTACAACATCGCCTACGCCTTGTTCGGTGGCCTGACGCCGCCGTTGATTGGCTTGCTGGTGACAGGGTTCGGGCCGCTGGCACCCGCACACTACGTCGCTATTACTGCCGTGATCGGCATGGCGGTAGCGTGGGCTTTGATGGCAGGAGACCGCGAAGCGACGGCGAAATCCTAGAACTCAAGCTCCTGCGCCGCACACAGATAATCGACCAAAGGTGCAGCGCGCTTGAACGTCGCCACCGTCCATGGCAACAGCTCACTGGAGCAGGCCAGCGCTTCGTCAAAGCCTTCGCCGACGGCAAAATCCTTGCGCTTGATATCCTCGATCAGCTCATGTTCCGCATCGTAGCCACGCGGTGGCCGCTTCAATGATTCACCCCAGAATGTGAGGTGTTCGCGGAACGTCTTGCTCTGCGTGGCGCGTTTCCAGGTGGCCGGGTTGTCGACGATGAAATCCCGGATGCGCTTGAGTGCGTCGGACTCCGGATGCCACATGCCACCGCCGGCAAAGCAGTCGCCGGGCTGGATGTGCATGTAAAAGGACGGCGCGGGAATCTCATGCCGCCGCTCATGGAAGAAACGCGAGCCCTGCCATGGCTTGTACGGCAACTTGTTGTTGGAGAAGCGGGTGTCGCGATAGATGCGAAACAGCGAGCCGCCGTTCTTGCGCGGATCGGCGCGGTAATGCGGACTGATCTTTGCCAGCGGGCCTTGCATGTCGGTGATGAACGCAAGAAACGGCTCGCGTACATCGCGCTCGTATTCGGCCTTGTGTGCGGCGAACCACTCGCGGTCGTTGTTCTTGTCGAGAGCGCGCAGGAAGCGGAAAGTGGCCGGGGTGAAATAGGTCTGGGGCATGTTTGATCAATACCGAATGATTGAACTCACGCCTATTGTAGGAGCGGTTTCAACCACGACGCTGTTTGCCTGAGGCAAAACGGACATGCCTCAGTTGAAACCGCTTCCGCAGGGCCGACCAACTCGCTTCCCCGCAAGCGGAGGAAGGGAAGCGTGGCGCTCCTACACGGCTGGCAGGCTTTCGGCGAGTTCATTGCCCCACGCCTGCAGCTGATCGAGCAGGGCGAGTTTGTCCTGGGCCTGTGGATCGTTGCGCAGTTCGTCGATGCGGGCGAAGTATTCGTCGAGGGTCAGGCCGGTCAGCGGGGTATGCCTGCTCAACCGCGCTTGGCGGAAGCTGTCCCAACGTTCGCGCTCCTCTGCATTGAGTGCTTCGGGCCAGTTGCGTGCGCGATAGCGGAACAGCAGCTCGGGATAGCGAACGTCACGAAATGGGAAATCACGCTGCCCCAGTTCGGCCGGTGGCGTGGAGCGCACCTGGGTGAGCAGGCGCTTGTCCGCGTCGGGCAGAAAACCGCCACCGTAGAGCGCCAGTTCGGGATCTTCCGGTGGCGGCAAGTCAGCAGCGCGCTGGAATACCCGACGCAGCTTTTCGGGTAGCCCCTCAACCGCCTGTAAGGTATCGCGGTGCGCCAGGCAACGTTCGGTATCCAGCTGCAAGCGTTCGGTATCCACGCCTTGAAGCACCGATAGCGGCGCCAGCGCTGGCGCATGATTGGCGCGCACGGTGCGCAGCGGAATCCGTTCAACCCCTTCGGGCAGGTCGGCGCGGGCGGTGAAGATGCGGTCGGCGATTTCCTCTTCGTCCAGCGCCAGCCATTCGGTGGGATCGGTGGCAAGGTCGTAGACAATCACTTCGCCGGCGCGGCTCGGATGCGCCGCCAGCGGTGCGATCAGGGCCAGGCAGTGACGGCTGGCCGGATAGCGTGAGGACACATGAACCATCGGCGTCATGTTGACCACGTCGAGCAGCCCCAGCACTTTCTGCTTGCGGCGCAGGCCGTAATACCAGTCCCACAGTCGCGGCTGACGTACCCGGATCAATCGCGCCAAACCGATCAAGGCATGCACATCGGACAACGCATCATGCGCACGTTCCTGCACGAGATGGTTCGCCTTGGCCAGATGCTCCAGCTTGAAGCTGGGCGAGCCGTCGTCACGCAGTGGCCAGTGGATGCCTTCGGGGCGCAGCGCCTGGCACATGCGTACCAGGTCGATCAGATCCCAGCGTGAGTTGCCGTTTTCCCATTCGCGGCCGTAGGGCTCGTAGAAGTTGCGGTAGAGCATCTGCCGGGTGAACTCGTCATCGAAACGCAGCGAGTTGTAGCCCACGCCGCAGGTGCCGGGCATGCCGAGTTGCTCGTGCACGCGGGCAGCGAATTCGGCCTCGTTGACGCCTTCGCGCTCGGCCTGATGCGGCGTGATGCCGGTGATCATGCAGGCATCCGGGTGCGGCGGCATTTCACGTGAGGGTTTGCCGTAGAACATCACCGGTTCACCGATGATTTCCAGCTCCAGCGTGGTGCGGATGCCGGCGAATTGCAGGGGGCGGTCGCGGCGCGGATCGGCGCCGGAGGTCTCGTAGTCGTGCCAGAAGAAGGTCTGCATGGCCGCATGATCGCATACGGTTACGACGGTGCCGGATCGGGCCTCGACTGCTGGTAAACTCGCCCGACACAAGGAGAACCCATGAGCCTCGTTCACGAAGAGAACCTGATCTGGATCGATCTGGAAATGACCGGCCTCGATACCGACAACGATTCGATCCTGGAGATTGCCACCGTCGTTACCGACAAGCAGCTCAACGTCCTGGCCGAGGGCCCGGTTTTCGCGATTCGCCATGAAATCGATCAACTCGAAGCCATGGACAGCTGGAATTCCAACCAGCATCACAAGTCCGGCCTGTGGCGACAGGTGCTGATCTCGAATACCGATCACGCGATGGCCGAGCAGGCCACGGTGGATTTCCTGCGCGCCTGGGTGCCGCCGGGCAAGTCGCCGATGTGCGGCAACTCGATCTGCCAGGATCGCCGTTTCATGCACCGCCAGATGCCACGGCTGGAGCGCTATTTCCATTACCGCAATCTCGACGTTTCCACGCTGAAGGAGCTGGCACGTCGCTGGGCGCCGGAGATCGCCAAGGGTGTAGGCAAGGAATCGGCGCATACGGCGCTGTCCGATATCCGCGACTCGATCGCCGAGTTGCGCCATTACCGTCGTTTCATGGGCGAGCTTGGCGGCAGCGTTGAAGCCTGAGTCCATCGTGCGTAAACGATCCTGGAGTTGAGCATGTCGATCGATCTGTTTGCGCCGGAACTGAACTGTGCGGGACGAGTCCTGCGGCTGGATCGCCCACGTGTGGTTGGCATCCTCAATCTCACCCCGGATTCGTTCTCGGATGGCGGTGCCCATGCGAGCGTGGACGAAGCCGTCGCCCACGGCCTGCGCATGGCGGAAGAGGGCGCCGACATGCTCGACGTCGGCGGCGAGTCGACCCGTCCGGGTGCCGACGATGTATCGGTTGACGAGGAGCTGCACCGGGTCATTCCGGTGATCGAGCAACTGGCCGCGCGCACGCAAATCCCGATTGCCATCGACACCTCCAAGCCCGAGGTGATGCGTGCGGCGGTGGCGGCCGGTGCCGACATGATCAACGACGTCTACGCCTTGCGCCGCGACGGCGCGCTGGAGACGGTGGCCGAGCTGGGCGTGCCGGTCTGCCTGATGCACATGCAGGGTGAGCCACGCAGCATGCAGTCCGATCCGTACTACGACGATGTGGTGGGCGAGGTGCATCGCTTCCTTACTGATCGACTGTTCGCCTGCGAGCTGGCTGGCATCGATCGGCGCAAGGTAATGGTCGATCCCGGCTTCGGCTTCGGCAAGACGCTGGAACACAACCTGGCGCTGCTGTGTGCGCTGGAGCGTTTCGCCAATCTTGGCAGCGGCGTCTACGTCGGCTTGTCGCGCAAGTCGATGATTGGCAGCTTGACCGGACGTGCTGAACCCACCGATCGCGCGGCTGGCTCGGTCGCCGCCGCATTGATCGCCGCGCAACGTGGCGCACGACTGGTACGCGTGCACGATGTCGCTGCAACGGTCGACGCACTGGCGGTCTGGCATGCCGTGCATGCCATCGACGCGACCCCGCGCCGCGAAGACAAACCGTCAATGCCGCGCTGGCCCGACGACGATTGAATATCGCACTACTGTGCGTCGCCAAATCACATAAACACCGTTTCAATTTATGGAAGTTTCGAGCAATGAGTGACCGCAAATACTTTGGTACCGACGGCATCCGTGGCCTGGTCGGGCAATGGCCGATCAGTGCGGATTTCATGCTGCGTCTTGGCCGCGCCGTCGGCAGCGTGCTGGCACAGGAAGGTGGCCGTCGGCCCAAGGTGCTGATCGGCAAGGACACCCGCGTTTCCGGTTACATGTTCGAATCCGCGCTGGAAGCAGGTCTGGTCGCTGCCGGTGCCGATGTCGGTCTGCTCGGCCCGATGCCGACTCCGGCCGTGGCATTTCTGACCCGTTCGATGCGCGCGCAGGCCGGCATCGTCATCAGCGCCTCGCACAACCCGCACCACGACAACGGCATCAAGTTCTTCTCGGCGCAGGGTGAAAAACTCACCGATGCAGTCGAGCTGGCGATCGAGCGCGAGGTCGATGCCGATTTCGCCACCGTGGCATCCGAGGGCTTGGGCAAGGCAAAGCGTATCGACGATGCCGTGGCGCGCTACGCCGAGTTCTGCAAGGCCACCGTCGATGAACACTTCAGTCTGAGCGGCCTGAAAGTGGTACTGGACTGCGCACATGGCGCGACCTACCAGGTGGCACCGAAGGTCTTTGCCGAGCTGGGCGCCGAAGTCATCGCCATCGGCGACAAGCCCGACGGTTTCAACATCAACCGCGACGTCGGCTCCACCCATCCACGTGGGCTGCAGCAAGCCGTGCTCGAGCATCATGCCGATCTGGGCGTGGCCTTCGATGGCGATGGCGACCGCGTGATCCTGGTCGATCGCCACGGCGAGCTGGCCGATGGCGACGACATTCTCTATGTGATGGCACGCAGCCTGCACGCACAGGGGCAGCTCAAGGGGCCGGTGGTCGGCACCTTGATGAGCAACTACGGCCTGCAGCTGGCCCTGGCTGAAATCGACGTGCCCTTGATCCGCGCCAACGTCGGCGACCGTTACGTCATGCAGCAGTTGCGCGAGCACGGCGGCATGCTCGGTGGCGAAACCTCGGGCCACATCTTGTGCCTGGATCGCGCCACCACCGGTGACGGTATCGTCGCCGCGTTGGCTGTGCTGGAAGCGCTGGCGCATTCCGGGCAGGATCTGGCCGAGGCCCGCAAAGGCCTGACCAAGATGCCGCAGGTCATGCTTAACGTGCGCGCCGAGGGTGCGCGTCGCGCCATCGACAGCGATGCCGTGCGCGCCGCCTGCGCCGAAGTCGAGAACACCTTGAAGGGCAGGGGCCGCGTGGTGTTGCGCGCCTCCGGTACCGAGCCGCTGGTGCGCGTCACGGTCGAGGCCGCCGACGCCGCCGAAGTGCAGCAATTGGCGGAACATCTGGCCGGGGTTGTAAAATCCGCAGCCGATACGCTCGTGAACCTGTAGCTGCAACGGGTCGCCATGGACAGGCCCGACGTGCAACCGCCACTGCGGTGGCGGCTTTATTGACCGTACGCACAAGGACCCAAGCCATGAAAAACGTCCCCACCCTCGACATCCGCCGCTACGATACCGACCGCGACAACTTCGTCGCCGAGCTTGGTGCGGCGTATCGCGAATTTGGTTTCTGCTGCATCAGCGGCCACGGCATTCCGCGCGAGCTGATCGACGGCTCCTACGACGTGTTCCAGCGCTTCTTCGCGCTGCCCACCGACACCAAGATGAAGTACCACGTCGCCGGCAGCGGCGGCGCGCGCGGCTATACGCCGTTCAAGGTGGAGACCGCCAAGGACAGCCAGTACGCCGACCTGAAAGAGTTCTGGCACATCGGCCGCGAGATTCCACGCGATTCGAAATTTGCTGACGTCATGCCACCGAACCTGTGGCCTGCCGAAGTGCCGGACTTCAAGCAGTACGGCTACGGCCTGTATGAGGCACTCGACCAGCTCGGCACACGCGTGCTGCGTGCGCTGGCCCTGCACATCGACCAGCCGGAAAACTTCTTCGAAGACAAGACGGACGTGGGCAATTCGATCCTGCGCCCGATCCATTACCCACCGATCACCCAGGAAAATATCCCCAACGTGCGCGCCGGTGCGCACGAGGACATCAACTTCATCACCTTGCTGGTCGGCGCCAGCGCCGAAGGCCTCGAAGTACTGAGCGAGGGCGAGTGGCTTCCGATCACCACCGAAGGCGACGCCATCGTGGTCAACATCGGCGACATGCTGCAGCGCCTCAGCAACCACGTCTATCCGTCCACCTCGCACCGCGTGGTCAACCCGCAAAACGCCAACGCGCGCAAGCCGCGTTACTCCGTGCCGTTCTTCCTGCACCCGAACCCGGACGTGGTCCTCGACCCGCTCGACTCCTGCATCACCCCCGACAACCCGCGCCGCTACGACACTTCCATCAGCTCCCACGAATACCTGCTGCAGCGGCTGCGCGAGATCAAACTGATTTGAGTCAACGCGCTGGCTTCCGCGCTGGCTTCCCCGCTTCCGTCTCAGCTCCCGCGACACCTTCCGGTGACAATCCCCCGTAGGCGCGGGCTTTCTGTGTACACATGAGAACGGCGCCGCATTGCTGCGGCGCCGTTCTTGTTTTCGCTGCTGGAGCGTTGGATTACAGCGCTTCGAACACGCCGGCCGCGCCCATTCCGGTGCCGATGCACATGGTGACCATGCCGTACTTCTGTTTCCTGCGGCGCATGCCGTGGACGAGGGTGGCGATGCGCACGGCGCCGGTGGCGCCGAGCGGGTGGCCGAGGGCGATGGCGCCGCCGAGCGGGTTGACCTTGGACGGGTCGAGCTTGAGGTCACCCATCACGGCCAATGCCTGCGCGGCGAAGGCTTCGTTGAGCTCGATCCAGTCGAGCTGATCCTGGCTGATGCCGGTTTGCTTGAGCGCCTTGGGAATCGCTTCCTTCGGGCCGATACCCATGACTTCGGGCGGCACGCCGGCGACGGAGAAACCGACGAAGCGGGCCAGCGGCTGCAGGTTGTACTGCTTGATGGCTTTTTCGCTGGCCAGCATCACGGCGGCGGCGCCGTCGGACATCTGCGAGGAGTTGCCGGCGGTGACGGTGCCGCCGAACTGGCCGTTGCGGAACACGGTGCGCAGCTTGGCCAGCACTTCCATGGTGGTACCCGCACGCGGGCCTTCATCGGCGCTGATGTTGCGGCTGTCGGTGATGATGCCGCGGGTGGCCAGATCGGGGTAATGATCGTCCAGCGCGAACGGGCTGATCTCGTCGTTGAACTCGCCGGCGGCCTGCGCGGCGAGGGCGCGCAGGTGGCTTTCGACGGCGAACGCGTCCTGCTGCTCGCGGCTGACCTTCCACTGCTTGGCCACGTTTTCGGCGGTGATGCCCATGCCGTAGGCGATGCCGATGTTGTCGTCCTGGAAGATCGCCGGGTTCATGGCGATCTTGTGGCCCATCATCGGCACCATGCTCATGCTCTCGGTACCGCCGGCGAGCATCAGGTCGTCCTCACCCAGGCGGATGCGGTCGGCGGCCATCGCCACGGCTTGCAGGCCGGACGAGCAGAAGCGGTTGATGGTAACGCCGGGCACGGTGTCGGGCAGGCCGGCCAGCAGCACGCCGATGCGCGCCACGTTCATGCCTTGCTCGGCTTCGGGCATGGCGCAGCCGATGATGGCGTCACCGATCTGGTGCGGGTCGATGCCCGGGCACTGCGCGATCACACTGCGGATGACATGGGCGAGCATGTCGTCCGGGCGGGTGTTGCGGAATACGCCACGCGGGGCCTTGCCGACCGGGGTGCGGGTGGCGGCGACGATGTAGGCGTCCTGGACTTGCTTGGTCATTGGTTTTCTCCGAAAGCCGGGAATCGGGAATGGGGAGTAGGGAATCGGTTTACGAGTCCCATGGCCCCTGACGAATCCGGCCACTGTTTCGAAATGGTTGGCATTGACGGGAATGGCTTCTGACCATTCCCGATTCTCTATTCCCGATTCTCAGTTCCTGAGCGGCTTACCCGTGGTCATCGTGTGTTCGATGCGGGCCTGGGTTTTTTCGGTCTTGGCCAGTTCGACGAAGTGCTTGCGCTCCAGTGCCAGCAGCCATTCCTCGTCAACCACCGAACCGCGCTCGATCGCGCCGCCGCACAAGGTGTCGGCGATGCGGGTGGCGATGTCGATGTCATGCGGCGAAGCGAAATAGCCGGCCTGCAGGTTGGCCAGCGAGGCCTTGAAGGTAGCCGTGCCGACATCGCCGGCGACGGTGACGCGTGCGGGCAGCGGCGGGCGGTAACCGGCCTCGGCCAGCGACGCGGCCACCTTCTTGGCGACGTAGAGCAGTTCGTAGGCGTTGAACACGATGACGTCGCTGTCGCGCAGCAGGCCCATGTTCTTCGCCTCGATCGCGCTGGGCGACACCTTGGCCATCGCGATGGTTTCGAATACATGCTTGAGCGCTTCGAACGGATCGCTCGGGTTGCTCTTTGATGCGCGCACGGCCAGTTCATGCAGGCCACCACCGGCCGGCAGCAAGCCGACGCCGGCCTCGACCAGGCCGATGTAGCTTTCCAGCGCGGCCACGGTGCGTGCCGAATGCATCTGGAACTCGCAGCCGCCACCGAAGGCCATGCCGCGCACGGCGGCAACCACCGGTACCAGCGAGTGCTTGATGCTCATGCTGGTGCGCTGGAAGTTGGCGACCATTTGGTCGAACTGATCGAACTTGCCATCCTTCAGCAGACTCAGTGCACCCTTCAGGTCGGCACCGGCCGAGAACGGTTCGCTGTGCTGCCAGATCACCACGGCCTTGAGCTGCTGTTCGGCCAGCTTGATCGCGTGCTGGATGCCGTCGAGCACCTGATCGTTGACGGTGTGCATCTTGGTCTTGAACGAGATGATGCCGACGCCGTCGTCGCCGAGCGTCCACAGACGCACGCCGTCGTTTTCCCACACGGTGCTGCCCTGGTCGAACTTCTCGCCGATCAGCGGATCGGGGAACAGCTGACGCTGATACACCGGATGCTGCGAACGCGGCTTGTAGCTGCTGGCGGCGGCGGACCAGGAACCGTCCTTGCCGTGCACGCCCTGGCGGCCGTCGGTGACCCATTCCGGCAGCGGCGCATCGCTCATCGCCTTGCCGGCCTTGATGTCTTCATTGATCCACTCGGCAATCTGCTGCCAGCCGGCGGCCTGCCAGGTTTCGAACGGACCGAGCTTCCAGCCGTAACCCCAGCGGATCGCGAAATCGACGTCGCGTGCGGTGTCAGCGATATCGGCCAGGTGATAGGCACTGTAGTGGAACAGGTCGCGGAAGCTGGCCCATAGGAACTGCGCCTGCGGATCGCTGGAGGCGCGCAGCTTGCCGAACTTCTCGGCCGGGTCCTTGATCGCCAGGATCGCGGCGACTTCATCGGAGGGCTTCTGCTCGGAGGCGCGGTAATCCCTGGCAGCCGGATCAAGAACCTGGATGTCCTTGCCTACCTTCTTGTAGAAGCCGGCGCCGGTCTTCTGGCCCAGCGCGCCCTGGTCGATCAGGCCCTGCAACCACACCGGCGCCTTGAAGTATTTGTGCCACGGATCGTCGGGCAGGGTATCGCCCATGGTCTTGATGACGTGCGCCATGGTGTCCAGACCGACCACGTCGGCGGTGCGATAGGTAGCACTCTTCGGGCGACCCAGCGCCGGACCGGTGAGTGCATCCACCGTATCGAAGCCGAGCTTGAACTGCTCGGTGTGGTACATGCCCGACAGCATCGAGAACACGCCGATGCGGTTGCCGATGAAGTTGGGGGTGTCCTTGGCGATCACCACACCCTTGCCGATGGTGGTGGTGAGGAAGGCTTCGAGGCCGTCGATCACGCTGGTGTCGGTGAGGCGGGTCGGAATCAGTTCGACCAGATGCATGTAGCGCGGCGGGTTGAAGAAATGCACACCGCTGAAACGATGGCGCATTTCTTCCGGCAGCGCCTCGGCCAGGCCGTTGATCGACAGGCCGGAGGTGTTGGAGGCAATGATGGCGGTCTTCGACAGATGGCCGGCGATCTTCTTGTAGAGATCGAGCTTCCAGTCCATCCGCTCGGCGATCGCTTCGATCACCAGATCGACATCCTTGAGGTGTTCGAGATCGTCGTCATAGTTGGCCGGGATGATCGCGTCGGCCAGATTGATGTCGGCCAGCGGGGCGGGCGACAGCTTCTTGAGATTGGCGATGGCCTTGAGCGCGATACCGCTCTTCGGACCTTCCTTGGCAGGCAGGTCGAACAGCACGGTCTCGACGCCGGCGTTGGTGAGATGCGCAGCGATCTGCGCGCCCATGACACCCGCGCCGAGGACGGCGGCCTTGCGGATATGTAGCGTGGAAACAGGGGATGCAACGGTCATTGGCTTCTCCATGGGTGCGATGACAAACAGGTAATGTGAGACTCCAGCCGTTACCGGCCGGTGACAGAATTCATGGGGTCAGGGGTGGCTCAGGCCGGCGACGGCAAAGCGGATCAGGTGCTGGGCGGTTTCTTCGCGATGCACTTGTTCACTGACATCGCTTTTGCGCTGGATGATGCCGAAGCCGGACATCGCGTGAGTCAGCGCGCCGGTCAGCAGATCGACTCGCCAGTACAACTCCTGCTTGCTGAGCTGCGGCAACAGGCGGGCAAATTCGGCGGTGAACTGGCGCATCACGTGGCCGTAGTTTTCGGACAGGAACTGGCGCAAGGTGTCGTCGTGTTCGGCGAACGCGCGGGCCAGCACGCGCATGAACAGCGCGCCGTGGCTGTCGTGCGAGAGTTCGAGCGCTGGGCGGATATAGGCGCCCAGCACATCTTCCAGCGTGGTATCGAGCTTGCCAGCCAAGGGCGCCAGTGCATCCAGTCGGCTGGCGTTCAGGGCATCGAGGCGACGCCGGAACACCTGTTCAACCAGTTTTTCCTTGGAGCCGAAGTGGTAATTGACGGCCGCCAGGTTGACGCCGGCCGAGGTCGTTAGCTGACGCAGCGAGGCGCCTTCAAAGCCGTGCTGTGCAAAGAGAAGCTCGGCGGCACTGAGAATCCGCTCCTTGGTGGTACCTGGGCTATTCACGCGCTGGATCATCCATCGGCCAAAGCCGGTTCAAACGATCGTTTGAGCATACGCGGGCAACTTGCCGGCAGTCAAACGATCGTTTGTTGTAAACGCCGTCCGGCTTGCGTATAGGCTAGAATCTGTCAAACTTTCGTGAGCTAAGCCCTCAATCCTTGTCAGGTTTAGCTCAATGTCGGCCTGGGGGCCGACCACGAACCTTTTCTCAAATCCGTTTTCCCGGAGCAGATCGTATGGCGCTGGAGCGCACTCTTTCCATTATCAAGCCCGACGCCGTCGCCAAGAACGTCATCGGTGAAATCTATGCCCGTTTCGAAAAGGCCGGCCTGAAGATCGTTGCTGCCAAGATGAAGCAGTTGTCGCGTCAGGAAGCCGAAGGCTTTTATGCCGTGCATAGCGAGCGTCCGTTCTTCAAGGCGCTGGTCGACTTCATGATTTCCGGCCCGGTGATGATCACCGCCCTGGAAGGCGAGAACGCGGTGCTGGCTCACCGTGACCTGATGGGCGCGACCAATCCGAAGGAAGCCGCGCCGGGCACTATCCGCGCCGATTTCGCCGAGTCGATCGACGCCAATGCCGTGCACGGTTCCGATGCCACTGAAACCGCCAAGGTGGAGATCTCGTATTTCTTCGCCGCGACCGAGATTGCTGCAAAGTAAACATGAACCAAGTTGTCGCCAATCCGAACAAGGTCAACCTGCTTGACTTCGATCGCCAGGGTCTGCGTGATTTTTTCACGCAGATCGGCGAGAAGCCTTATCGCGCCGAGCAGGTGATGAAATGGATTTATCACGACCTGGAAGACAACTTTGAAAACATGACCGACGTGGGCAAGGCGCTACGCGCCAAGCTCACTGAGGTGTGCAGCATCGGTGTACCGAAAACCATGCTGGACAAGGCTGCTACCGACGGCACGCACAAGTGGCTGCTCGGCATGGACAGCGGCAACGCGATCGAGACGGTATACATCCCCGAGCCGACCCGCGGCACGCTGTGTGTGTCATCGCAGATCGGTTGCGCGTTGAACTGCAGCTTCTGCTCGACCGGCGCACAGGGCTTCAACCGCAACCTTTCCACTGCCGAGATCATCGGCCAGGTATGGGTGGCGGCCAAGCACTTGGGCAATGTGACTCATCAAAACCGTCGCATCACCAATGTGGTGATGATGGGCATGGGTGAGCCGCTCGCCAATTTCGACAACGTGGTGCGCGCGATGAAGTTGATGCGCGATGACCTCGGCTTCGGACTGGCGGCGAAACGGGTCACCTTGTCGACCGCCGGCATGGTGCCGCTGATCGATCAGCTGTCGGACGCCATTGACGTGTCGCTGGCCGTTTCATTGCATGCTGCCAATGACGAGTTGCGTACCGAACTTGTACCGATCAACAAGCGTTATCCGATTGTCGATCTGGTCGCTGCCTGCCAGCGCTGGGTAGCGCGCAAGCCGCGCACCTCGATCACATTCGAGTACACCTTGATGAAGGGCATCAATGACCAGCCCGAGCATGCGCGTCAGCTGATCAAGTTCATGCGCAAGCTGCCGACCTGCAAGGTCAACCTGATTCCGTTCAATCCATTTCCGGGCACCCGCTACGAACGTTCGCCAGCGAGTGCCATCCATGATTTTCAGACCCAGTTGCTCAATGCCGGTGTGCTGACCATGTTGCGTCGCACCCGTGGCGATGACATAGACGCGGCCTGTGGTCAGCTGGCGGGGCAGGTCACCGACCGCACCCGGCGCAGTGCAGATATTCGCAAACGGCAGGATGAGGGGAGCATTCATGCGATTTGATCGGGCGTTGCTGTTCAGTGTGCTTTTGCCGCTAGCCGGCTGTGTGACTACGGAATCCAATACCAGCAGCCTCGGCAAGAACATGCCCCAGAGCAGCGCATCGGAGCAGGCCGTGGATGCCGCACGCATCCACACCGAACTGGGCCAGCGTTACATGGCCAACGGGGACCTGCAGACAGCGCTTGAAAAGCTGCAGATGGCGCTGAAGTTCGACCCCAATTACGCGCCAGGGCACGCGGTCATCGCGGTGATCTACGAAAAGATCGGCCGACCGGCAGATGCAGAGCTGAATTATCGCGAGGCAGTCAGGCTGGAGCCTGCCAAGGGCACCTGGAGCAATAACCTGGGGCAGTTTTTGTGTTCTACCGGCAAATATGTCGAGGCCGACACGTATTTTCGCAAGGCGATTGCCGATCCGTTTTACAAGACGCCGGACGTGGTGCTGACAAATGCCGGCGTTTGCCATCTGCGCGCAAAGAACGTTCCCGAGGCAGAAAAGGATTTTCGTGACGCCATCGCGCGAAATCCTCAGAACGCCGAGGCACTCTTCCAGCTGGCCAATACGCTTTATGCAAACAACGATGCGTTCCGGGCGCGTGCATTCATGCAACGACTGGATGCACTGAACCAGGACAGCGCGATTTCGCTCAAGCTTGGTTACGACATTGAAACCCGTCTGGGCAACTCGGAAGGTGCCCGCAACTACAATAAACGCTTGCAAAGCCAGTTCCCGGATTCGGAACAGGCGCACGCTCTGAACTCTGCTGCCAGCCCATGACTTCCATGCAGCCACACGCTTCCGAAAACGGCACGAACACCCAGGATTTGTTCGGCATCAATTTGCTCGACATGGATAGCCCGACCGACGGATCGCATACGCCCAGTTTTCCCAGTCAACTGAAAACGGCGCGTGAAGCGCGCGATCAGGATATCGAGGCATGCGCGTCTGCACTCAGATTGCCGGCACGGGTATTGCGTCAGCTTGAGGCTGGCACCTACGAAGGCATCGACTCCAAAGTTTATCTGGCGAGCTACATCGGCAAGTACAGCCGCTATCTGGGCTTGGATGAGTCACTCATCCAGCAGGAACTCGACCGCATCCGACAAGTCGAACCAACCTTGGTCGCCACGGGCGGTATCTCGCACTCACGATTCCTGTTTGATCGTTACGCTACCGCTGCCACCTATGTCGTGTTGACGGCAGTGTTGGTGGTGCCAATGGTCTGGCTCGGCGTGCGTGGCACGCTGGATCGTGACTTGAGCCACCTGGCTCCGCTGGATGCCGCACCGGTAGCCCAGCAGGAAGTTGCGCCGGTTCCCTCGGGCAGCACACAGGCCAATCTGACGAGCAAGGTTGCGTTGACGCCCCCCAATAGTGCCGTACAAGTACCTCCGGTACAGGCTGAGGAACAGACGTTGATGGCATCGATGGCGCCATTTCCCAGTCTGGACAACACTTTGCCGACGACGACTGCCAAAGTGGATGCCGCCGCGATCGACACGGGCACGGGAAGTCACAGCCTCAGCCTCGATCTGACGGCAGCAAGTTGGGTCGAAGTAATTGCCAGCGACGGCACGCGACTGGAGTACGGATTGTTGACCGCCGGTACCCACAAGGTCTACCACAGCGATCAGCCGTTGGACGTGCGAGTCGGCAATGCCGCAGCCGCACAGGTCAGTATCGACGGCAAGGCTTTGGGCCTGGATGATTTCCGGCGTGCCAATGTGGCGCGTTTTCGCGTCCAGATCCAGGACGGCGGAGCCTCCGCAACCAGCCTTTGATTGCACACCCAGGGCGCTCGGGGCTACCCATTTCGGTTATGCTTGCCCATTGTCTGCTTCACATGGAGCGGGCGTGATTGGCTTTTCCCTTTTTAATCTTCCGCGCCGGCTCGCGTAGGCACCTGCGAGCCTTCTGATTGGTGATTGCATGGCATTTGAAGAATACGACAAGTACGAACAAAGCGAACTCGTCCAGAAATGGCTGCGCGAAAACGGACTGTCGATTGTCGTTGGTGTGGCCATTGGCCTGGTAGGCATTTTCGGCTGGCAGCAATGGAACAAGCACCAGGCGCGCAACCAGGCCGAAGCGGCACATCTGTACCAGCAGGCCCAGGTCGCGTCACTGTCCGGCAAGCCCGAGCAGTCTGCGCAATTCATCGAAGAGATGAAAAAGGACTACGCCAAGTCATCGTATACCGTGTTTGCGGTCAGCGACATGGCCAAAGTGCAGTTGCAGGCCAAGCAATACGACAAGGCCAAGGCCTCGCTGGCATGGGCTGTCAGCAACGCCGGTGATCCCGCGCTGAAGTCGTTGGCCCAGTTGCGCATGGCGCAAGCCGAGTTGGCTGGCGGCGATGCCAAGGCATCATTGGTCACCCTCGACAGCATTCCTGGCACCGATTACAAAGTCATGGTCGAGGAACTCCGCGGCGATGTGCTGGTCAAGCTTGGACGTTCCGACGACGCACGCAAGGCATACCAGACTGCTTTGTCGTCGCTGGATGATGGGGCCCCGCTGCGCGGTGTCCTGCAACTCAAGATCGACGATTTGGCCAAAGCCGGGAAACAGGGTGCATGAAGCCTGAAATGAATAAACGTGTCTTGCTGATGTCCGCGATTTTGTTGCTCGGTGTTGCGGGCTGCAATTCGTTCAAGAAGGAAAACATCCAGCCGCCGACGCCTCTGAACGAAGACCTCAAGGCGACTGTGCAGGTCGATCGCCTGTGGACCACCAGTATTGGTGACGGCGCAAATGACAACGGCGTGCGTATGCGCCCGGCTGTTGCCGATGGCGTGCTGTACGCAGCAAGCACAGATGGCAAGCTGGCAGCCATCGATGCCAACAGCGGCAAAACGCTGTGGTCGAAAAGCTCCAAGACCCACGGCTGGTTTGGCTGGGGCGAAAAAGATCTTCCGGATGCGCTCTTTTCGGGCGGTCCCGCCGTCAACGGTGACCTGCTTGTCGTTGGCACTCTGGATGGTCACGTTTACGGCGTGAATGCGAAAGATGGCAGCCCGCGCTGGAACACGGCTGTGGCCGCTGAAGTATTGGCACCACCCGTCATTTCCGGTGATTTGGTCGTGGTCCGCACCGAGGATGGCAACGTTTACGGGCTGGATGCAGCTAGCGGTGAGCTTCGCTGGACCTACGATCAGGGCACCGTGCCGCTGCTCAGCCTTCGTGGCAATGGTCCGCTATTGAGCGCCAACGGCGTGGTGTTCCTGGGTAGCGATGACGGCAAACTGGTGGCATTGCGCCAGGATAATGGCTCCAAACTGTGGGAACAGAAGCTCAGCACCGGTGAAGGCCGCACCGATATCGATCGCCTGAGCGACGCCGATGGTTCGATCCTGATCGACGGCAGCACGCTGTACGGTACGGCTTACCACGGCAATCTGGCCGCTATTGACGGCCCAAGCGGCCGACCACTATGGGCTCATCCGTTCTCCAGCTTTGTTTCACCAGCCATTTCCGGCAATAGCTTGTTTGCGGTCAACGATGAGTCCGAAGTCTGGGCCTTCGACAAGAGCGCCGGCAGTGATTTGTGGAAAAACAACGATCTGAAGTACCGCTGGGTCACCGCTCCAGCCGCGCAGGGTAACTATGTCGTGCTTGGTGATATGGAAGGCTATGTGCACTGGCTGCAGACGGGCGATGGCGCACTGGCTGCACGCGAGCGCCTGTCGAAGCACCCGATTCGCGCCCAGCCCCTGGTGGTTGGCGATATTGTTTATGTCGAAGACGTCGAGGGCCGTATTGGCGCTTACCGTCTCGCACACTGATCGATTCGTCGATCACTAAGGAATGATGCCCTCTCATGCTGCCCGTCGTCGCCCTGGTCGGTCGCCCCAACGTTGGTAAATCGACCCTATTCAATGTACTGACGCGCAGTCGTGATGCCCTCGTGGCAGACATGCCGGGGGTTACCCGCGATCGTCACTACGGCATTTGCCGTACGGGCGAACGGCCCTTCGTGGTAGTCGACACCGGCGGTTTGTCCGGGGTCGAGGATGCAATGGATGTGCTGACCGCCAAGCAGGTGCGTCTGGCCATCGAGGAGGCGCAGGTACTGGTTTTCGTGCTCGATGCCCGCGATGGTTTGCTGCCGCAGGATCACGTCATCCTCAACGAGTTGCGTCGCAGCGGCAAACCGATCATTGCCGCGGTCAACAAGACCGATGGCCTGGACGAAGAGACAGCACTTGCCGAATTTTCCGGTTTCGGCATGGCCTCCACTTTGCCGCTGTCGGCCGCGCACAATCGTGGCACTGACGATTTGCTCGAAGTGTTGTTGCCGATGTTGCCGGCGGACGACGAGTCGGGCGAGGGTGAAACCGAAGACGGCAGCATTCGCGTGGCTATCGTCGGCCGGCCGAATGCCGGTAAGTCGACCCTGATCAACCGTTTGCTGGGCGAAGATCGACTCATCGTTTCCGATGTTGCGGGGACTACCCGCGACCCGATCCGGGTTCCACTGGAACGCGACGGCAAACGTTATACGCTGATCGACACTGCCGGTATCCGCCGCAAGGCACGGGTCGAGGAAGCAGTCGAAAAATTCAGTGTCATCAAAACGCTGCAGTCGATTGCCGCCTCCCAGGTGGTGGTGATCATGATCGACGCACGCGAAAATCTTGCCGACCAGGATCTGACTCTGATCGGCTACGCCATGGACGAAGGTCGCGCCGTGGTGATTGCCGTCAACAAGTGGGACGGCATGGATAAATATCAGCGCGATGAATGCCTGCGGGCGCTGGATCGTCGCCTGGTGTTTATTCCGTGGGCCAAGCAGGTTTACATCTCTGCCTTGCACGGCTCGGGTCTGCGCGAGTTGATGCGCGCCGTGGTGCGTTCGCATGCGTCGGCAACCAAGGAGCTGGTTTCATCCGACCTGACCAAGACGCTGGAAAAAGCCTACGAAAGCTATCAGCCGCCGCTGGTCAATGGACATGCGCCGAAGCTGCGTTTCGCGCATCCCGGCGGCACCAATCCGCCGACCATCGTGATCCACGGCACGCGAACCAAGCACATCGCGCCGGCGTATCAGCGTTATCTGGAAAACTTCTTCCGCAAGCGATATCGCCTTGAAGGCACGCCGATACGGATTACCTTCCGTGAAGGCGAAAACCCGTTCGCCGGCAGAAAGAAGGTGTTGACCAAGGATCAGCAACGCAAGGCTCGACGCATCGTCAGCGAGCTGAAAAAGCGTACTCGCTGAGGCCGATCGCTTGAGTTGAGCGGCGGCGTAACCGTCCCCCTCGAATTAAATGTTAGGCGGTGTCGTGCAGATCTTGCGCGGAACAGCACCCGATTGTTTTACCGGACTGATCTTGAAAGACGACCATCCAAGTCGGACGTACCCCGGTCTCTGGGATCAAGGCACAAAATCGCCGCTCGAACTGTGGGGCATATGTCCGCTCTACCAAGGCTTGCGACTGCGCCGCGACAGTCACGACGAACAGAACAGTTGCAGCAGCATCTTGATACTCCCAGTACAGAGCCAGAGGTATTGGCTCTAGCGCGGAAAGAATTTGAAGCGCTGAATCAATGCTCTGCTGTGGAATTCGCGACATCCTTTCTGTGCCCTCTAACAATCGTTACGTAGTGAGCGGAGCAGGTCGGAGCGGACCAATCCGTACACGGCGGCATCGTGGGCCTGCTCGCCAATGCATAAACGCTGACGGCTGATCGCCTCGAATTGCGCCCCGATCTTCAGGGCGGTGTGTCGGCTTGCCGTATTATCCGGCAACACCGCTATCCCGATTCGAACCAGAGCCAACTGATCAAAGCCAAACTGCGCGACCAGTCGGGCTGCTGCACACGCAATGCCTTGGCGTTGACGTGTCTGGCGGACCCAGTAACCGAGACTGGCACTGCGGTGGATTCGATTGCGCTGATTGAGCCCCGCACCTCCCAGCAATTCACCGCTGGTTGCATCGAAGATCGGGAACGCAAAATGTTCGCCGTCATGCCAGCCCGACTGGCAATGGGCGATCCACTCAACGGCATCGGCACGGCTATAACCGGCATGACACCAGGGTAGCCAGCGGCCGACGGTGGATATTGATTCACACGCGGCCTCGTACAACGCATCAACGTCACAAGGTCGCCACGGTCGCAACAGCAGCTTGCCGTTGCTCAATACTGGTGTGCTTGAGGCTGCGTTGTCAGTCTTCATGCAAGTCAGCTGTTTGTAAGCGCTGGACAGAGACCGGATAATGACCAACTTTACGATCAGGCAGCAAGCATGAGCGCACGCATTCTCGACGGCAAACGCATCGCACAGGATTTGCTGGAGCGCCTGCGTCTGCGGGTTGATGCGCGTCTGGCGAAAGGACAGACACCGCCAGGCTTGGCGGTGGTGCTGGTCGGCGATGATGCGGCTTCATCGGTATACGTGCGCAACAAGCGCAAGGCCTGCCATCAAGTTGGCTTTCGTTCGTTCGATTACGACTTGCCGTCAGCCACCACGCAAGCCGATCTGATTGCATTGATCGACCAACTGAACGCAGATCCGGATGTGCACGGCATCCTGGTGCAATCGCCGCTGCCCGAACATATCGATGAAGATGCGCTGGTCGACAGGATTGACCCGGACAAGGACGTGGACGGTTTCCAGGCAATCAATGTGGGACGCCTGGCCTTGCGGCGTTTCGGCTTGCGTCCGTGTACACCGAAAGGTGTGATGACTTTGCTCGGCCACACCGATCGCCCAGTTCGGGGTCAGCATGCTGTGGTGGTCGGCGTATCCAATCATGTCGGTCGACCGCTGGTACTCGAACTGATGATCGCCGGATGCACCACCACCTGCTGCCATCGTTTCACTCGTGATCTGGAGCATCATGTTCGACAAGCCGACATCCTGGTGGTCGCGGTTGGCAAGCCGGGCCTGGTCAAGGGTGACTGGATCAAGCCGGGTGCGGTAGTGATCGACGTGGGTATCAACCGACTTGATGATGGTCGATTGGTGGGTGATGTGGATTTTGCTGCTGCCGTTGAGCGCGCCAGCTGGATCACCCCCGTGCCCGGTGGTGTCGGTCCGATGACGGTGGCAACCTTGATGGAGAACACGCTCGAAGCTGCCGACGCTCGCGTATCTGCGAAAACAGACATCTGAACAACACAGCGTTCAGCCACAGGCTCTGGCAGGCAACCCGGCTGGGCGCGTATAATCCCCTCTTTGACGCGGGACTTTTCGCATGCGTATCCTCGCCGAGGCACTGACCTACGACGACGTCTACCTTGTTCCGGGCCATTCCATCGTGCTGCCGCGCGATGTGAATACTTCCACGCGGTTCACCCGCAATCTGCGCCTGAACATTCCGATCGTGTCCGCCGCCATGGACACCGTGACCGAAGCCCGCCTCGCCATCACCATGGCGCAGAACGGCGGCATCGGCATCATCCACAAGAATATGACCGTCGAACAACAGGCCGCTGAAGTGCGCCTGGTGAAGAAGTTCGAGGCCGGCGTGATCCGCAGCCCGATCACGGTGACGCCCGAGACTTCGATTCGCGAAGTGTTGCGACTCACCCACGCGCACAATATTTCCGGTGTACCGGTGGTCGATGGCGCACGTCTGGTCGGCATTGTCACCAGCCGCGACCTGCGTTTCGAGCGCAAGCTCGATGATCCGGTGCGCAACATCATGACGCGCCAGGACAAACTGGTAACAGTGCAGGAAGGCGCAGGTCAGGACGACGTATTGCAACTGCTGCATACCCACCGGATCGAGAAGGTGCTGGTAGTCAACGATGACTTCCAGTTGCGTGGACTGATCACCGTCAAGGACATCCAGAAAGCACGCGACAACCCGCATGCAGCCAAGGACCAGCAGGAAGCCCTGTTGGTTGGTGCTGCCGTCGGCGTCGGTGGTGATACCGAACAGCGTATTGCCGCGCTGGTGGAAGCGGGCGTCGATGTGCTGGTCGTTGATACCGCGCATGGTCATTCGCAAGGCGTGATCGACCGGGTTGGCTGGGTGAAGAAGAATTACCCGCAAGTCGAGCTGATCGCCGGCAACATCGTCACCGGTGAAGCTGCGCGTGCGCTGCTTGATGTCGGCGTGGATGCGGTGAAGGTCGGCGTGGGTCCGGGCTCGATTTGCACCACGCGCGTAGTCGCCGGTGTCGGCGTACCGCAGATCACCGCCATCGACATGGTGGCCACGGCGTTGAAGGATGAAATTCCGCTGATCGCCGATGGTGGCATCCGCTATTCGGGTGACATCCCCAAGGCGCTGGCCGCCGGCGCGTCCACGGTGATGCTCGGCTCGATGTTTGCCGGCACCGAAGAATCCCCGGGCGAGGTCGAGCTGTTCCAGGGGCGCTCCTACAAGAGCTACCGTGGCATGGGTTCGATCGGCGCGATGGCACTCGGTTCGAAGGACCGCTACTTCCAGGAAGAAGCCGATGCCGACAAGCTGGTGCCCGAAGGCATCGAAGGCCGGGTGCCGCACCGTGGACCGCTGCGCAACATCATTCACCAGCTGATCGGTGGCCTGCGCGCGTCGATGGGTTATCTCGGAGCAGCAACCATCGACGACGTGCGCAGCAAGGCACAGTTCGTCAAGGTAACCAGCGCCGGCGTGACCGAAGCCCATCCGCACGACATTCAGATCACCAAGGAAGCGCCGAATTATCGGCTGAATTCCTGAGTTGCCGGGAATGGGGAATCGAGAATAGGGAATCGTCCAACGTGGCCTCCCTGATTCCGGCGCTTCCGCATGTGTCGAACGCATAGCGAAGTGGCTTTCCCATTCCCGATTCCCCAATCCCGATTCCCGGCGATCCAATGACCAACATCCACAGCGACAAGATCCTCATCCTCGATTTCGGCGCGCAGTACACCCAGCTGATTGCACGACGCATTCGCGAACTTGGGGTCTATTGTGAAATCTGGGCGTGGGATCATGAGCCGGCTGAGATTGCCGCCTATGGCGCGAAGGGCATCATTCTGTCTGGTGGGCCGGAATCGACCACATTGGCTGATGCACCGAAGGCACCGCAGCAGGTGTTCGATGCGGGCGTGCCGATTCTCGGCATCTGCTACGGCATGCAGACTCTGGCCGCGCAACTTGGCGGAGCTACCGAGGCGGCTGATGCGCGCGAGTTTGGCCATGCTGAAGTAGACATCGACACGAGCAGTCGGTTGTTCGAAGGTCTCAGTGACCATGCCGAGAGCCACCGTCTGGATGTCTGGATGAGCCATGGCGATCATGTCGCCAAGGCACCGCCGGGCTTCACCGTCACCGGCACCACCGATCGCATCCCGGTCGCGGTGATGGAGAACGAGGAAAAGCGCTGGTACGGCGTGCAGTTCCATCCGGAAGTAACCCATACGAAGCAGGGTGGGGCGCTGCTCAAGCGCTTCATCGCCGATATCTGCGGCTGCGCCACGTTGTGGACGGCAGCCAACATCATCGAAGATCAGATCGCTCGCGTGCGCGAGCAGGTCGGCGATGACCATGTGCTGCTCGGTTTGTCTGGCGGCGTCGATTCATCAGTAGTCGCGGCCTTGCTGCATCGAGCCATCGGTGACCGGCTTACCTGCGTCTTCGTCGATACCGGCTTGCTGCGCTGGAAAGAGGGCGATCAGGTAATGGCCACGATGGCGGCCTCCGACGAACATGGCATGGGCATCAAGGTGATCCGTGTCGACGCGGCTGATCGCTATTTCAACGCGCTCGAAGGCGTGAGTGATCCGGAAGCCAAGCGCAAGATCATCGGCGGTCTGTTCGTGGAGATCTTCGATGAGGAGTCGGAAAAACTCATCGCCGGCGGCGGCAACGTGAAGTGGCTTGCTCAGGGCACGATCTATCCCGACGTGATCGAGTCGGCCGGCAGCAAGACCGGCAAGGCCCATGTGATCAAGAGTCACCACAACGTCGGTGGCCTGCCGGAGCACATGAAGCTCAAGCTGGTCGAGCCGTTGCGTGAGCTGTTCAAGGACGAGGTGCGACGCATCGGCGTCGAACTCGGCCTGCCGCGCGCGATGGTTTATCGCCATCCGTTCCCGGGTCCGGGCCTGGGTGTGCGCATCTTGGGCGAGGTCAAGCGCGAGTACGCCACACTGCTGGCTCAAGCCGATGCAATCTTTATCGACGAGCTGCGCAAGGCGGATCTGTACGACAAGACCAGCCAGGCGTTCGCAGTGTTTCTGCCAGTGAAATCCGTCGGCGTGGTTGGCGATGCGCGTGCTTACGAGTGGGTGATCGCACTGCGTGCGGTGGAGACCATCGACTTCATGACGGCGCACTGGGCACACCTGCCTTACGATTTTCTCGGCAAGGTTTCAAATAGAATTATCAATGAGTTACGTGGTGTATCTCGCGTAGTTTATGACATAAGTGGCAAACCGCCGGCAACGATCGAATGGGAGTAACAAAATCAATCGCTTAGGCGTAACGAGCAAGGCCGGCACGATGCCGGCCTTCTCATGTTCATGACATAATTCATTGAAATGACAGACGAAATTATCTTGACGCCTAATGCATTCTTGGTCGAAGACGAGCAATACATGCGCCGGGCGCTGCAGCTGGCCGAGCATGCGCGCGATGCCGAGGGCGAAGTACCGGTCGGTGCGGTGCTGGTCAGCGACGGGCAGATCATCGGCCTGGGCTGGAATCGCAACATCATTCTGCACGATCCTACCGCGCATGCGGAAGTCCAGGCGCTGCGTGCAGCTGGAGAAAAATTGGCCAACCATCGGCTTTCCGGCAGCACGCTCTACGTCACCCTGGAACCCTGCGCGATGTGCGCGATGGCCATGGTGCACGCCCGCGTCGGTCGCGTGGTGTATGGCGCAGCTGATCCGAAGACCGGTGCGGCCGGCAGCGTGTTCGACACCTTGATCGATGCCCGCCACAACCATCGGGTGACGGTGTCGGGAGGCTTGCTGGCCGAGGAGTCCTCGCGATTGCTGCGCGAGTTCTTCCGCGCCCGTCGCTGAAATCCGCTTAGATAAAGGCCAGCGCTTCGCCGCAAGGCTGCTCGACTTTCAGGCTGAGTAGCGGATCGGCACGAGTATGGCCCATGTTGACCGCGGCAACTGGCTTGCCCGCACGCGATGCGGCAGCGGCAAAACGGTAACCCGAAAACACCATCAGCGAAGAACCGACCACCAACATGGCGTCGGCCTCGTTCATCGCCTGCATGCCGGCGTCCACGCGCTCACGCGGCACGCTTTCACCGAAAAACACCACGTCAGGCTTGAGCATGCCGGCGCAGCGCGGGCAATGGGGAATACTGAAGCGCGAAAAATCCAAGCCATCCAACTCAGCATCACCATCCGGTGCATCGGCGGCATCGAGTCCGGTCCAAGCGGGATTCATGCGCAGCAGGAGCGTCTGAAAATCATCACGCGGCATGCGGCGTTCGCAGGCCAGGCAGCGCACGAGATCCAGCCGCCCATGCAGATCAACCACATTAATGCTGCCGGCCGCCTGATGCAGGCGATCCACGTTCTGGGTCAATAGCAGCGCCAGTTTTCCCTGCTGCTCCAGCCGGGCCAGCGCCTGATGGGCGGCATTCGGTTTGGATCGACCAAAGCGCGGCCAGCCAATCATGCTGCGCGCCCAGTAACGCTGGCGGGTCGCCAACTCACCCACAAAGGCTTGATAAGTCACAGGCTGCGGTCGTTTCCAGCCGCCGTTGGTATCGCGGTAATCAGGAATGCCCGAATCCGTGCTGCAACCTGCACCACTGAGCACGAACAGGCGAGGGTGGGAATCCACGAATTCGGCCAGGGAGTTGTTGTCCATGGGCGAGGAAACGGCCGAGCTTTGAATGGTGTCGTGCATGCAAAGGTTATGGCAGCTCGTTACACCGATATCCAGTGTTGAAATGGCGTCGTTTGGCAGATCTTGCCAAGCTGATGAAGCTGCCGACCCATTGTTCACCGCGGTGAACACAGCGATCTTGTTAAATATCTTTAACAATTCGTCAAATTACTCCATACTTCACAGTATGCAAAAGACCGGAAGGCAGTGTGGATGCCCTCGATCCGGTCACCCTGACTAGATGGAGTCGCACGATGAAAGCTCAAATCAATGCCATGTTGCAGCGCAAGCGTATCGCTCAGATATCTACCAAGCATGCAGTGGATTCCACCCGCGGCCACAAGCGTGGAGTTGAGCCCAAGGACGGATACGACTGGCTGTCGCAGATCAAGCAGATTCCGAGCCGCGTGAACCACGCAACGCAGATTGCCGCCCACGGCTGATTGCCGCAGCGAATTGATTCAGTCTCAAGGTGTTTTCGCAGGCGCTGCCTGCGGCACCTTGCGTATCCTCGAGATCGGATAGCCAAGCGCTTTGACCCGATCCAGCAAGGCCTCGTAATCAGTCTGCGACACTGTTGGCGTACGCGCCATCACCCAGACGTAATCCCGCGCACGTAATCCCGCGCATCGCGCGCGACGATGACCTGGCTGTAGTCGTCTTTCAGATAAGCAACGATGTACTGGGCCTTGATCGGCCATAACACCTGCACGCCTCCCCAAACACATTACCGATGTCGTCCTTGACGTATCCGGTCGATCGGCCTTTGCTGATTCGTGGCTGCGCAGGATGTGCTTGCGTACTGCGGCGACGCGCTTGCTCGAAATAGTGCCAACTGAAGCACACTAAATCCGCCTGCCGGATGCGATCTTGGCATCAAGGCTATCCAGGGGGATGGCCTTCAGATCCACCCTGCGGAATGCGGCGTTTGCGGAGTTCAACGCCCATCCGTGCAAGACCAAAGGCTTCGCGTGATATTGCAGACAACCCTCGTTGAGCAACAGGCCGCTTCGGCTACGATCGCTTCGAGTTCCATTGCTGTTTCCGTTTGTCTCCCAAGCGTCGAAACCTTGCTTGCCGATCTGCCGTCGGCGCATCGTGCGTTGCCAATCGGTCGTCGTCGCATCGGGCAGGGCTGTCACGGCGTGCGAACCTCAGCGCTGACAACGACGCGGCTGCGTTTCGTGTATTTCGGTGTCAGCGGCGAGAACGATCCGCATGCCAGCTATCACCGGCAGCTGGTCCACGCCGAGGTGATGTTGGCGCGACTGCTTGCCGCCCGAGCCAGCGGAATGCGCCCGATTGACCCCACGCTTGACTACGCCGACGAAGCCCGCGCCACCGTGCGACCGCCGCGCGAAATGTTTTCACCCACCACGCTTGAATACCGCCGCTGGTTCGACCATACCGGCGCCTCCCGGGCGCAGCCGCTGACGCGCGAAGAAATCACGGAGCAACTGATTACCGATGATGGTCTTTCGTCGGAAGAGGCGAGGCTACGCTCGAGTCGACGCTGCCATGCGCTGCCGGCCGACGACCAGGCTTGGCTGATCGAACGCCGTGCGGCACCGCTGCAACAGCGTCCGCTGAACCGTTCCGAATTCGATGTGCTGGTTGCCGCCATCGAGGCGGTCTTCGTCCACTCCGCCGGCAACTCGCATGCGGAACGGGCCAATCGCCAGATCAGCCTGCGCGCCGCTGCCATGCTGGGCAGCCTGCTTGACCAGTTCGTGGCCACGCCATTCAGCGTGCCGATGTTGTGCGAAGCTTTCGCCGAACATCATCTGGCTCATCTGCGTCGCAGTATCGAATCCAGCCGCCAGGCCGAAGCCGAATCCGGTGTGCTGCTGGCCGGTCCCAAGGCCTGGTTCGCGGCCAAGGCGGTGCGCATGCGTGCCGAGCATCAGCTCGGCCTGGCCAATCCCGACGAGACGCCTCCGCGGTTGCGCCTGCTCGCTACGCCCGTCACCGCCTTCGTTGGTGGCCGGCTGTTCACCTACGTCAATGGTCGCCGACGTGGTCGGCCGGTCGTGGCCACAACCAGCCCGTTCGACGCGATACCGAAGTCGCTACTGGGCTGAACTGCCGCGCGGCGGTAGCGCATAAACGAATCCCCCGGCAGGCCGGGGGGATCGGGGCGATAAATCGGGTTCTGCAACTACCTACGTGGCCTGCTTCATCGCCGCGACCGAACTGGTGTTGCCACGCAGCTTGTTGTGCATGATCATCTTCATCGACTGGCCGTCAGGCTCCACTGTCATCTCGGTAATGCTGATGATCTTGCCGGTGCGCTTGTCGGTTTCAGTCATGCTGTTGGCGCCGGTCTTCATCACCGACATGGTAGTGACGCCGGGGTCGCCGTTCACCGGCGCCTCGGTACCGTCCATTGTCGCCTGATACGACACGTCGGTCGGGGAATTCATCTTCAAACTGTTGCCATCGACCTTGAAGGTCATGGTCAAGCCATTGTCCGAGACGTTGTCTATATGGTTGGTGCGCCAGGTTCCCAAGCTGGGGCAGGGCCTGCCTTGACCAGCATTTGTGTGCCCTTGCCGGTGACGATCGAGCCGTTTTCGTTGACGTCATGGAAATCGAAGCTGGCTATCTTGCCATCCGGCGAGATCGTCACGGTGGAGTTGCTGACCACCTTGCCAGCCTTCTTGTCGACTTCCGACACGGTGTGGTCATCGACTAACTTCACCGCCATCGTGTCAAAGGACGGATGCCCTGGTTTCAGCCCTTGGCCCTGTATGCATCCAATGCCGCCTCGCGCGATGTAACCAGATCGACTATCGGAGCGGGATAGCCACTGCGCTTGAGCAGTGCCCTGTCTTTCCACGGCTCGTGCAACAAGACCAATGGCGCATCAGCCAGTTCGGGCAGCCAGTGGCGCAGGAAGGCGCCATCCGGATCAAACTTCTTGGCTTGGGTCACGGGGTTGAACACGCGAAAATACGGTGCCGCATCCGCGCCGCAGCCGGCCACCCATTGCCAGCCCAAGGTGTTGTTAGCGAGGTCGGCGTCGACCAGGGTGTCCCAGAACCAGCGTGCGCCGTGTTGCCAGTGGTGGCGCAGGTTCTTGGTCAGGAAGCTGCCGACGATCATGCGTACGCGGTTGTGCATCCAGCCGATGTGCCACAACTGGCGCATGCCCGCGTCGACCAGCGGAATGCCGGTGCGGCCTTGCTGCCAGCGTTCGAGCAACGTTTGATCGGCTGCCGCCCATGGAAAGCCATCGAAGCGTGGATTGAAGTTTTGCGTTGATGTGTGCGGAAAGTGGTAGAGCAGGTGATGGGCGAACTCGCGCCAGCCCAGTTCACGCAGATACGGCTCGATATCGGGGCGGCACTTGGCGTCAACGGCGCGCGTACGACGATCAAGTTCGAAGTGGATTTGCCGGGGGGGTATCTCACCGAAATGCAGATGCGGCGACAATCGCGAAGTGCCGTGGCGTGCGGGCAGTTCGCGCGCACGCGCATAGTCGTTGATGGCGTCGTCGCCGAAGATCTCCAGCAACTCGTGCGCACCGGCGTCGCCCGGTTGCCAGCTTTCGGCCAGGCCAGCGGCCCAGTCGATGCGTGGCAGCAGTTCCAGTGCATCAAGCGGCAAGCCATCGGGCAGCTCGCGCCAGCCCGGCATGTGCGGAGCAGGCAGCGGTTCGACGATCTGCAGCTGGGGACGCAGGTTGCGCCAGTACGGCGTGAACACCTTGTACGGCTGACCCTGCTGGGTGGTGATCTGCCATGGCTCGCGCCAAAGCGCGGCGTTGTGGCTGTGCACGGCGATGCCTTCGCCTTGCAGCGCACTCTTGATCTGCGTGTCACGCGCGATCGTGTCCGGTTCGTACAGGCGATTCCAGTACACCGCGCTTGCACCGCTTTGTACGATCAACTGGCGCAGGACATCCAACGGTTGGCCTTGGCGCAAATGCAGACCGGCGCCAGTGTTGCGAAGATCCTCATCAAGCGAGGCCAGTGAATGATGCAACCACCAGCGGCTGGCGGCACCGGCCGACGACACGTCATCGCCTTGGGCATGGATGAAGATCGGCAACACCTGGTCGTATGCTTCGCAGGCGGCACTCAGCGCCGGGTTGTCAGCCAGGCGCAAGTCACGCCGGAACAGCATCAATGCCGTACTCATGCCGCAGACTCCGCCATGATCAACTCAGACGGACGGCAACGGCTTGTTGCGTATTGAGACGAGTGCCACCGTCTTGCCTCGGCCACCCGCATCCGGTGCTGCGCTGATCGCGCCCTTGGCGATAACCGCACCCGTCGGCTGACCGGTCGGCGAACCGCCTAGTGGCTCGACCGACACTGCCAATGCAGCGGTTGGACCAAGGCTGGCCAGCAGCGTCGGATCGAGCGCGATGGTGGTTGGCTTGTCGAGTGCAATCATGCCCACCGAGATCGGCTTCTGGCCAGCTGGAATCAGCCACAGCTCTGGTGCGCGCCCGGCCTCGAACGCCACTGGCGTGGCGGGGACCACGACCATGCGTGCGTGTTGCAGGTCCATGGTGGCGGTCCAGCCGGTGCTGCCATTGTCCTGCTGGATGGTCGATGCCATGTAGGCAAGACTCGGCGCTGCGGGTGTGTTCGGTGCGGTTGTCTGTGGCCGCATCACGATGACAAGCAAGGCCACTGCTAGCGCGCTGGCGCCCAGCCCAAGCCAATGCCACAGTGGCAGGTTGTTCCAGAGGCCGCGGGGTGGGGTAGACGCAGCAGCGCGAGGTGCCTGATCAAACTGCAACGCATCACGAATCCGCGCCCACACATACGGTGCCGGCTCCACCAAGGCGATTGTGTCGGCCAGCGGAATCAGGCGACGCTGCCACAGGGCAACCGCGGTGGCAGCTTCATCTGAAGTCTGCACTTCGCGAGCTACTTCGGCACGCGTATCCGCATCGAGTACGCCAAGCACATACTCGGCGTAACGCAAATTGTTGTTACCCTCGTCGGCAGGTGTATTCATCGGTTCTCTACTGTTCGAGACAGGCGCGCAATTGCATCAGGCTGCGCCGGATCCAGCTTTTCATGGTTCCAAGCGGCACCTTGCAGCGGGTCGCCAATTCGTTATACGTAGCTCCCGTGAAAAAGGCTTCACGCACCGAGCTTTGCTGTTTGGGCTCCAGTTCGTCCAGGCATGACTCCAGCCGCTGGTGTTCCTGACTGGTCTCCGCATCGACAGCAGGGGAGGGACTGTCGTCGACGGTCTCGTCCATGCGTACCGGGTCATCAAGCAATTCTTCGCGATGCTGCCGCAGGCGGTCGATCGACTTGTTGCGCGACAGCGTCACCAACCAGGTGATGGCACTGGCCTTGGACGCATCAAAGCTGGTCGCCCGTCGCCATACCGTGGTGTAGGTTTCCTGCAGCACTTCCTCCGCCTCGGCGCGATCACGCAGCATGCGCAGGCAGACGCCAAACAACTTGGACGAGGTGCGTCGATACAGTTCGGCGAACGCCTTTTGGTCGCTGCGAGCCGTCTGCAGCAGGAGCTGGTTCAACTCCTCACGTTCGGCGGGGGTCGTGACACTCATCGGCAAAATCATCCTGTAGTCGTAGTGACGCTCTTGAACGCGAGGGAGCTGGATCATTCAATGCGTACAAGATTCGAGCCTGACCGACTTCGTGGTTGCGCCGTGTGAAGTGCTTCAACCAGCCGCTGCATCGATCGCAAACGGTATTGCGACATGTGAATCATGCATCGTCATTGCCGCTACGATGGTTGCAATGGCACCCACGACCAGGCTCACCAAGGATGATCAACGCATGAATGTTGCCGCCACCGCTACCCGCCGGATTCCGTTGCCGGGGACTGGCCCTGAAGACGTGGTGATGGATCAGGAGGGATATTTGATCACTGGCGTCGATGATGGCCGGATCCTGCGGGTGGATCCGCACAGTGGCGAAGTGCACGAACTGGCCAATACCGGTGGTCGTCCGTTGGGTCTGGAGGTTTTGCCCGGCGGCAACATCCTGATCTGCGATAGCCCGCGTGGCCTGTTGCAACTTGATCCACGCACGGGCGAACTGCGCGTGTTGGTCAACTCCCATGATGGGCACGCCTTGCCGTTCTGCAGCAACGCCGTTGCGGCCAGTGACGGAAGCATTTATTTCAGCACGTCCAGCGCCCGTTACACGATCCACGAGTGGCGTTATGACATTGTGGAAAATATCCCCAGCGGCGCGCTGTTTCGTCGCAACCCGGATGGCCGTGTGGAGTGCTTGCTGGACGGATTGCAGTTCGCCAATGGCTTGGCGTTGGCGACGGATGAGTCGTTCATCATCATTGCCGAAACCGCCGGCCGCCAGTTGCGTCGATACTGGCTCAAGGGTTCCAAGGCGGGGCAGTCGCAGGTGTTTGCCGAATTGCCGGGCTTCCCCGACAACCTCTCGATGAGCGCCGATGGATTGATCTGGGTGGCGATGGCATCGTCGTCCAATCCGATGCTGGCCAAGGTGCACAAGTTGCCGCTGCCACTGCGCCGCCTGGTGGCGCGTCTGCCCGAGTCGCTGCAGCCTGCGCCGGAGCGCGTAACTTGGGTCATGGCGTTCGATGGCCAAGGCAACTTGAAACACAACCATCGCTGGGACGACGGCGCCTATGCAATGGTCACCGGCGTCTGTGAGCATGGTGGCGAGGTTTATCTGGGCAGCATGATCGAACCGGCATTGATGGCTTTTACGCTGCCAGTGAAATCCTGCTAAAAGATCACAGTCAGCACACTACGTCATGCCGGCGAGGAGGTTTTGCGGTGTCTGGAAGAGCCTTGCGAGGCAAGTTGCATACTGAGCAATAGACGGTCCGGAAAGCAGATTAGCTGGTGTGATCGAGAATGATCTTCCAGCCTGCAGGTGTCTTGGCCCACAGCAGCGAAAAAACGCCGTCGTCCTTGCTTACTTTGCCGTGCCCAGTGCGATCAAGATGGAAGCGTCCGGTGACCACCGCGTAATGCACGGTGCCATTCGAGCCGGGTAGCAGACGTACCTCGATCTGCGAGAACGTCAGCGTACCCATCTGCTCCTTCGTGGCGTAATGCTGTTGATAGCTGGCCAGAATCGCGCGATAGCCCTTGCGTACGCTTGAACCGACAAACGTGGTTTCAGTCGAATTCTGATAGCCCTGCATGAACCCGTCCACGCTGCCACGATTCCAGGCAGTTTGCTGATCCTGCATCACCTGACGGATTGCCGCGTCATCGCTGTTCGTGGCTTGCACTAGTCCTGCGCTGAAAACGCCCACGACCAGAAACACGGCGCAGATCCATAGCCAATGTCTTGTACGCATGCGATGCCACTCCCAAAGAGGTCTGGGAGTGAACTTACCATTGTCCAAGCGGACTGGAGAGCGGCGCTGCCTGCTCTATTGCGGGTTAAAGATCCCGCAACGCCAGCGACTTGTTCACGCGCAGGGCGATCAAGGTACAGGCGGCACCGGAGAGCAGGTACAGGCTCACGGCAACCAGGCCGAAGCGCGCCGACAGACCCAGAGCAACCAGAGGCGCGAATGCCGCACCGACAAGCCAGGCCAGATCCGAAGTAAGTGCTGCGCCGGTGTAACGCAGGCGCGTCTCGAAGTTGGAAGTGACGCTGCCGGCAGCCTGGCCGTAGGAGAGGCCGAGCAGGGCGAAGCCGAGCAGGATGAAGATGTCCTGGCCGGTGCGGCCACCGTCGAGCAACCACGGGGCGGTCAGGCTGAAGATGCCGATCAACACGGCCAGCGAACCCAGCGTGGTGCGGCGACCGATGCGATCGGCTATGAAGCCCGAGGCAATGGTGCAGGCGACACCGATGAATGCGCCGATGAGTTCCACCACCAGCACGTCGTTGATTTCCTGGGTATGGCCCAGCGAGATCCAGGACAGCGGAAACACCGTCACCAGATGGAACAGGGCATAGCTGGCCAGCGCGGCAAAAGCGCCCAGAAACACGGTGTGGCCCTGGGTGCGCATCAGCTCGATCACGCCGACCGGCTCCAGGTCGCGCTCTTCCAGTGCCGCGGTGTATTCCTCGGTTACCACCAGACGCAGGCGGGCGAACAAGGCCACCACGTTGATCGCAAAGGCCACGAAGAACGGGTAACGCCAGCCCCAGCTGAGGAAGTCTTCGCTCGACAGTTCGGTGTGCAGGAACAGAAACAGCGCACTGGCCAGGATGAAACCGATTGGCGCACCAAGCTGGCCGAGCATGGCGTACCAGCCACGACGCTCCGCCGGCGTGTTCATCGCCAGCAAGGATGGCAAACCATCCCATGAACCACCAAACGCCATGCCTTGCAGAAAGCGGAAAATTGTCAGCAGCACGATAGACCACCCGCCGATGGCTTCATAACCCGGCAGGAAACCCATGAACACGGTGGCCGTACCCATCAAGACCAGTGCTGCGGTGAGTTTGGTGCCACGGCTCCAGCGACGCTGTGCCGCCATGAACAACGCGGTGCCGAGCGGACGCGCGACGAAGGCCAGCGCAAACAGCGCGAATGACAGCAGCATGCCGTGCAGGCTGTCCTTGAACGGGAAGAACACTTGCGGGAACACCAGCACGCAAGCGATGCCGAAGACGAAAAAGTCGAAATACTCCGAAGCACGGCCAATGATCACGCCAATCGCGATTTCGTTGGGTGCCACCTTGGCCTGACCGTGCAAGCGCCCGACGTAATGTTCAAGGGCCTTGGTAGAGGGCAGGGCGTTATCCGGCATGGTGCTCGACATCTTTGTCACTCGGGGCAAGGGAATATACGTTGGCAAAGGATGACATCCATGTGTACAGAGCACCATGAGACAAAATGCCTCATTCCTGTCCGCAGCCAAACCACGTACCTTCCGGCGGCTTCCCCTTCCCCCTGAATTTAACGACAGAACATGCCCATCAAGGTTCTACGCGGCCTTCTTTTGCCCGTTGTCGCCCTGCTGTTGTCAGGCTGCAGTACGGTACTGATGTCGCCATCTGGCGACGTCGCCGTACAGCAACGCGATCTGATCATCACCTCGGTATTGTTGATGCTGGTGATCATCGTGCCGGTGATCCTGCTGACCCTGCTGTTTGCCTGGCGGTATCGCGCATCCAACAAGAAAGCCACTTACGAGCCGGATTGGGATCACTCCACCATGCTGGAGCTGCTGATCTGGTCGGCGCCATTGTTGATCATCATTGCGCTCGGTGCCGTGACCTGGGTCAGTACCCACAAGCTTGACCCGTACCGCCCGCTTGATCGTATTTCCGCCGGCCGCCCCGTACCTGCGGGCATCAAACCACTGATAGTTGACGTAGTGGCGCTGGACTGGAAATGGCTGTTCATTTATCCGGAGCAGGGGATTGCCACGATCAACGAAGTGGCCGCGCCGGTGGATCGCCCGATCGAGTTCCGCATCACCGCTTCCACCGTGATGAACTCCTTCTTTGTGCCCGCACTGGCAGGGCAGATCTACGCGATGCCGGGCATGCAGACGACTTTGCAGGCGGTGATCAACAAGCCGGGGGACTTCGAAGGTTTCTCTGCCAACTACAGCGGCGCCGGTTTCTCGCATATGCGTTTCACCTTCCGTGGCCTGAGCAACGCAGATTTTGACCAGTGGGTTGCCAAGGCCAAGGCCGGCGATGAACTTAGCCGCAATGCTTACCTGCAATTGGCCAAGCCCAGCGAGAACAATCCTGTTCACCGCTATGCCAGCGTTGATCCGGGCCTGTTCAAGGCCATTCTCAATGAATGCGTTGAACCCGGCAGCATCTGCATGGACGAAATGACCATGTCTGATGCCCAGCGGGCAGCCCATCCTCCGGCGCAGGAAGAAGATGCGGACATGTCGGCGATGCCGATGGCCCATCCGCACTGATCCGCTCACGACTTTCCGCGCTGTCCTGCCTCACCGGTATTGCCAATGTTTGATCAACCCCTTTCAAAACTGATCTTCGGTCGCCTGACCTGGGACGCTATCCCGTTTCACGAGCCGATCCTGCTTTGGACCTTCGTTGCCGTCGCCCTCGGCGGTGCCGCGCTGCTTGGCGCGCTGACCTGGTTCCGTCTGTGGGGTTATCTGTGGCGCGAATGGTTCACCAGCATCGACCACAAGAAGATCGGCATCATGTACATGGTGCTGGGCATGGTGATGCTGCTGCGCGGCTTCTCCGACGCGATCATGATGCGCATCCAGCAGGCGCTATCGTTCGGTGATTCCACCGGTTTCCTGCCGCCGCATCACTACGACCAGATCTTCACCGCGCACGGCGTGATCATGATCTTCTTCGTGGCCATGCCGATGGTGACGGGCCTGATGAACTTCGTGGTGCCGCTGCAGATCGGCGCACGCGATGTGTCGTTCCCGTTCCTCAACAACTTCAGCTTCTGGATGACCACCGCTGGCGCGGTGCTGATCATGATGTCGCTGTTCGTCGGCGAGTTCGCCCGCACCGGCTGGCTGGCCTACCCACCGCTTTCGGGCATCGCGCAGAGTCCAGATGTCGGCGTCGACTATTACATCTGGGGTCTGCAGATAGCCGGTGTCGGTACCTTGTTATCCGGCGTGAACCTGATCACCACCATCATCAAGATGCGTGCGCCGGGCATGAACCTGATGAAGATGCCGATCTTCACCTGGACCTCGCTGTGCACCAACGTGCTGATCGTGGCGGCGTTCCCGGTGCTGACCGCGGTGCTGGTGCTGCTGTCGCTGGATCGCTACATCGATACCAACTTCTTCACCACCACGCTTGGCGGCAACGCCATGATGTACGTGAACCTGATCTGGATCTGGGGTCATCCCGAGGTCTACATCCTGATCCTGCCGGCGTTTGGCATCTTCTCAGAAGTGGTTTCCACATTCAGCCGCAAGAAGCTGTTCGGCTACGCCTCGATGGTTTACGCCACGGTAGTGATCACCGTGCTGGCTTACCTGGTCTGGCTGCATCACTTCTTCACCATGGGCTCGGGTGCCAGCGTCAATTCGTTCTTCGGCATCACCACGATGATCATCTCGATCCCGACCGGGGCGAAGATCTTCAACTGGCTGTTCACCATGTACCGTGGCCGCATCGAGTTCGAAGTGCCGATGCTGTGGACGATCGGCTTCATGATCACCTTCGTGATCGGCGGCATGACCGGCGTGATGCTGGCGATCCCACCGGCGGACTTCGCCTTGCACAACAGCCTGTTCCTGGTCGCGCATTTCCATAACGTGATCATCGGTGGCGTGCTGTTTGGCCTGTTCGCTGGTATCAACTTCTGGTTCCCGAAGGCGTTCGGTTTCCGGCTTGATCCGTTCTGGGGCAAGGTATCGTTCTGGCTGTGGCTGGTCGGCTTCTATTTCGCCTTCATGCCGCTGTACGTGCTGGGCCTGATGGGCGTGACCCGGCGCATGAGCCACTTCGACGATCCGTCGCTGCAGATCTGGTTCGAAATCGCGGCCTTCGGTGCGTTCCTGATCGCGCTGGGCATTGCAGCGATGCTGATCCAGTTCTACGTCAGCTTCCGCAACCGCGAGGCTTTGCGCGACCACACAGGTGACCCGTGGGGTGCGCGTACGCTGGAGTGGTCGACGTCGTCGCCGCCACCGGCCTACAACTTCGCGTTTACTCCAGTGGTGCACGACAACGACGCGTGGTGGCAGATGAAAAGCCACAACTATCAGCGTCCAACGGATGGTTTCATTCCCATCCACATGCCGAAGAACACCGGTGCAGGCATCATCCTGGCTGGTATCTGCACAGTATTCGGCTTCGCGATGATCTGGCATATGTGGCTTGTGGCGGCCGTTTCGTTTGCCACACTGCTGGTAGTGGCGATCGGCCACACCTTCAACTACAAGCGCGATTTCCACATCCCCGCCGATGAAGTGACCCAGGTCGAGACCACGCGTACGGAGCTGTTAGCCAACCATGTCTGATTCCCACGCACGCACCATGCCCGGCGAGCGGAAAGCCCTGCGCTTCCATCTCACCGAGGAACACCACCCGGAAAACGGTACCTTGCTGGGCTTCTGGCTGTACCTGATGAGCGATTGCCTCATCTTCGCCTGCCTGTTCGCGGTGTACGGCGTACTAGGCCGCAATTACGCCGGTGGCCCCACCGGCGCCGAGATTTTCGAACTGCCGGTGGTGGCGCTGAACACCTCGCTGCTGCTGCTTTCGTCGATCACCTACGGTTTTGCCGTGCTCGAGATGCAGCGCGACAAGCTGCGCCCGATGCTGGTCTGGCTGGGCATCACCGGCCTGCTCGGTGCCGGCTTCATTTTCCTGGAGCTGCAGGAGTTTGCGCATCTGATCGCCGAGGGTGCCGGCCCGCAGCGCAGTGCCTTTCTATCCTCATTCTTCACCCTGGTTGCCACGCATGGTTTGCATGTGACCTTCGGCATCATCTGGCTGATCACGCTGATGGTGCAGGTGGGCAAGAAGGGCTTGATCCCGGAGAACAAGCGCCGCCTGATGTGCCTGTCGATGTTCTGGCATTTCCTGGACGTGGTCTGGATCGGCGTCTTCAGCTTTGTCTATCTGATGGGAGTGTTGCCATGAGCGCACATGCCGAACACGCGCACGAGCACGCGCATGGCCATGACGATGGTGTCAGCCACAGCACGTTCAAGGGTTACATGACCGGTTTCGTGCTGGCCGTGATTCTTACCGCGATTCCGTTCTGGCTGGTGATGACGCACGCGTTCGACAAGTCGAGCACCACGGCTATCGTGGTGCTGGCCTTTGCCGCCGTGCAGATGGTCGTGCACATGATCTACTTCCTGCACATGAACGCGAAGTCCGAGGGCGGCTGGAACATGCTCGCGCTGATCTTCACGCTGGTGCTGGTGGTGATCACTCTGGCCGGCTCGATCTGGGTGATGTTCCATCTCAACCAGAACATGATGCCGGGCATGATGGACATGAAGAACCTGCCGTAAGGCCGGTTATGCCATGCCGAGGCCAGACCCCATGCAGGTGGAAGAGGGCAGCCGCGGACCACGCGGTTTGTTTGCCCTGAGCGCATTGGCAATTCTGCTGCTCGGTTTCTTTGCCGGTTTCCTCGCGCTGGGTACCTGGCAGGTGCATCGGCTGGCCTGGAAGCGTGATCTGATCGCCCGCGTCGACCAGCGCGTGCATGCGGCACCCACACCGCCGCCGGCTTCGGCGCAGTGGGCGCAAATCAGCCCCGATGCCAACGAGTATCAACACGTGCATCTCGAAGGCAACTGGCTCGCCGATCGGCAAACCCTGGTGTGGGCCAGCACGGAGCAAGGCAACGGCTATTGGGTGATGACGCCGCTGCGCCTGGATAATGGCAACATGGTGCTGATCAACCGTGGCTTTGCGCCCGGCGACTGGTGCGTGCGACATGCGAAGTGTGCCGTAGAGACGAGCGGGCGGGGGAGTGTCATCGGCTTGCTGCGCATCAGCCAGACCCATGCCTTCATGCGTCACAACGACCCGACCGCACATCGCTGGTACATGCGTGACGTGGCAGCGATTGCGCATGCGCAACGGTTGGAGCAGGTGGCGCCGTATTTCGTGGATGCCGACGCAGCATCGGCAAAAGCCTCCAGCAAAGGGGCCGAGTGGCCGCAAGGCGGAATGACCGTCATTGCGTTTCCCAACAACCATCTGACCTATCTGATCACCTGGTATCTGCTGGCCTTGATGGTCGCGCTGGCCGCTGCCTATGTCGTGCGCGAAGAGTATCGGTTGCACCGTCAGACAAAATGAACGGCAGACTCGGTCTGGACGGAACCGACATCTTCGCTTAACCGGGTAGTCGGCACGCTTGGTGCACGGCGCATATATGGCGCAGCTACCCACGGAGTCCGACATGAGCACCGTAACCTACGACGACCAGACCTTCGATATCGATGAAGTCCGTGATCGCATGGATCCGGATTTGATTGCACAAATAGAAGGCACGGTCGATACCGATCAGGACTTTTTCGAAAGTTACCTGATCGCACACAACGAAAAATACGGCAAACGTTTTACTGTTCGCTGATCCAACCTTGGCGTTGGCTACGCCCACAAACGCCAATCAGCACTGCACGCGCCCACCAGCAAGCTGGGTACATGGGTGGAAGATCGGTGGCGTTGGTTTCGGACGTGGTCGGTCAGGGCGATAAGCTCCACCACCCCAACCGGGAGCGCCGCCCAGATAACCCTCCTGATACACCGGCGGATACTCGGGTGGAGGCTGACTGAGTTCGTCGCGATACTGCTCATTCTGCTCACGCAGCAACTCATTCTGATCTTGCAGATGAGCCTTCTGATCGGCCAACGCTTGGGCCTGCTGTTCGACTTCACGCTGCGCAGCCTCGTTAGCAGCGGCTTGGTCACGCTGCTCCTGATTCTGGATGTGGGCCTCGAGTCGCTGCTGATATAGATCATTGAGGTTTCTTGACGCGGCATATTGCTTGGCCGTGTCGAGCTGACCCAGGCGAATGTAGCTGTCGATGATCTCCTGATCACTGGCCTTGTGCAGCATCTCGCCCTTGCTTCCGGCGCATGGCTGATCGGTGTACTCGAAGCCACTGCCATGCGGGCAGCGGTAGATGTTCTGGGCCGGGACACCGCTGGTCACCCCGAGCAGCAGCAAGCCGAGACAAAGGATTCGCAGGGGCAGAAGTTTGATGTTCATGACGGGAATATCTTGCTCCAATACACCGTTATGGTCGCGTCGAGAGTGGCGCCAGACGCGAGCGGTTCTGATGTTCCGTACGACTGGATCATAACGCAGGATTTATTAAGTGATGGCTAAAGCCTGGGCAAGCACGGAGCCATGAAAGGTGGGGTGCTGCGGGTGCCAAGGCAGGTTGGCGCTATGGCATAACCACTTGCTGCCAACGACACAACCGCCGATGCTTCGGGGTCCGAATGAACAGCATCTGGGGCACGATGGACTGGATCAGGAAACTTGGCTGGCATCTGCGTCTGCTTGCCCTGCTAGTCACGGCGCTGCTGACTTTCGCAAGCGGTGCATGGGGAGCCATGGCATTGTGGTTCCACATGCCAAAACGCGCCTGGCTCAACTGGATAGTCAGCTTTGCATGGTGCGTATGGGTGCTCAGCCTGTTTGTCCTGGCCGTGTTGAAGGCGGCGATCTGGCCATTGGCAATGCATGGCCTGGCCTTGTTGTTGCTGCTGGCCTGGTGGCTGACGATACGACCATCGAACCAGCGAGTGTGGGCCGACGATGTCGCGCGGTTACTCCATGGAACAGTGCAGGGCAACATGGTAACCCTGGTCAATGTGCGTGACTTCAACTGGCGCAGCGTGGATGACTACGATATCCACTGGAAGGGCGCCAAATACGACCTCGAGCTGCTGGTTTCCGCCGATGCGATCGTGTCCTACTGGGATAGCCCGGCCATCGCGCACGCAATGATCTCGTTTGGCTTTGAGGATCGGCGACATCTGGTTTTTTCAGTCGAAATTCGCCGCAAGCGTGGACAGGAGTTCTCCTCGCTTGGCGGTTTTTTCAAACAATTCGAGATGATTCTGCTGGCTGCAGAAGAGCGCGACATCGTGCGTGTTCGAACCAATGTGCGCGGCGAAGATGATTATCTATACCCATTGAGCATGGATCGGAATGTCATGCGCTCGCTATTCATTGCCTATCTGGAAGAAGCCAACAAACTGGTGCTCAAACCACGCTTCTACAACACCATCACGTCCAACTGCACCACGCTGGTCTATCGGATGGCCAAACGGCTACATCAACCGTTGTCGCTGGATGTGCGCCTGCTGCTCACCGGCCATCTCGATGGTTATCTCTATGACAATGACATCCTCGACCAAAGCCTGTCACTACAAGCATGGCGGGAGCGTTCGCGCATTACCGAACGTGCCAGGCGTGCAGGCCCGACAGAGGATTTTTCGCGAGCAATTCGCAGGCATTAACGATAAACCGCTGAAGCGAGTGCGCTACCAGATCAGGTCATCCGGCACTTCAAACTGCTTGTAATACTCATCCTCAGGGTCCGTTTCAGTCGAAGCCTGCGCATGATCCAGCACGATCATCGTCGGATCCCGTTCGATGATCTTGTCTGCAGCCAAACGTGGCAGCAAGGCATAGCCATCGCCATGACGCACGATGACCAAGGTTCCCTTGGACAACTGGCTACGCAGCGCGTCATTGACCAGCATGCTCTTGATCAGCGAGCCATCGGTGAACCGATAATCTGATTCACCTTCCTGTTTCACCTTGTGCACATCGATGATCTGACTCATCTGTGCACGAAGCTCCCTGGCCTGGACTTGCTGCTTGCGCTCGGCCGCCAGCGCACGGTCACGCTCGACACGTTCCGCCTGTTGCTGCTGAACCTGGATTTGCTCGGCGCTGGCCGCAGGCGGCTTTTTTCCCTGACGCTGTTTGACCTGGTCGCGTACGACCTTGGCCACCTTGGTCTTGTTGACCAGCCCAGCCTTGAGCAACTGTTCCTGAAGGGGATTTCGCATACGGATGGTATCTATCAAGCATTTGGTAGTAAGACCCCGAGATTATATCTCTGAGGGCCTGATCACCATGTCTCGACCATCGTGAATATCAAACGGCAGTGCTTCCGCCAGACTTGGCCGTGGCCATTGCGGTCACACCAGTTCGGCGATTTCAGGCACTTGCACAACCCCGTCCAGCGTTTTGCCAAACCAGCTGTTGTGATCGGCCATCGTCGCCACCTGACCTATGATCAACAGCGCAGGCGCCTCGATGCCGTATGCCGATGCCAGGTCAAACAATTCGTTCAACTCTCCCCTGAGTACACGTTGGCGTGCCGAGGTGCCGTTCTCGACCAAGGCAAAAGCAGTGTCCGGTGCGCGACCATGCGCCAGCAATCGTTTGGTCAGGATCTCAAGTTGGCCCACCCCCATATATACCGCCAGCGTCTGTCGATCACCGGCCAGCGCCGGCCAGTCCAGCGTATCCATGGAATTCTTGCAGTGGGCCGTGATGAGTCGTACTGACTGCGCATGTTCACGATGGGTCAGTGAAATACCGGCGTAGGCGGCACAGGCTACGGCTGCAGTGACACCAGGAACGATCTCGCAATGAATGCCGTGCTGCCGTAAAAACTCCATCTCTTCACCGCCACGACCGAACACAAAAGGATCGCCACCCTTCAGCCGAACCACATAACGCCCATTGCGTGCATGGTGCAATAGCAGCTGGTTGATATCTGCTTGAGGCGTGTGTCGACCGCCGCCCCGTTTGCCCACGTCAATGCGTTCGGCATCGCGTCGAGCCATTGCCAGAACTTCGGTACCGACAAGTTGATCGTGCAGGATCACATCCGCCCGATTGAGCGCACGCAGGCCGTTCAGAGTCAGCAGGCCAGGATCGCCGGGGCCTGCTCCAACCAGTACGACTGAACCGGACGCGCGTTGGCCGTCACGATGAACCAAGGCATCAAGCAGGGTCGCTTCGGCTTCGGCATCCTGCGCATGGCGCAGGGATTCCAATACCGGACCGTCGTACAGCCAGTCATAGAACGCACGGCGTGCCGAAAGATCGGGGAATGCATCGACAATCGCTTTACGGTGCCGTTGTGCCAGCGCCACCAGTGGTCCGATCGCCTTCTCCAGATGAGATTCCAATATCTGGCGCACGCGGCGCGCAAACATGGGCGCCGCGCCAGCCGTGGAGATGCCAATGGTCAACGGCGAGCGGTCTACCACGGCCGGGACATGGAAGCGGGATAGCGCAGGATCATCCACCACATTGGCAAGAATGCGTCTTTCGCGCGCGTGGGCAGCGATTTCGGCATTGAGTTCACGGTTGCCGGTGGCTGCAATCACCAGCCAGATATCGTCCAGCCACGCTGGTTCGAATTCGCCGACCATGGACGTGATCAGCCCGGCGGCAGCCTGTTCGACCAGCCCGGGAAGCAAATGCGGCGCACCAACGCGAACCAGGGCTCCGGCTTCCAGCAGCGCAGCCACCTTTCGTTCCGCTACGTTGCCACCACCGACCACAAGTACCGGAAGGCCGTTCAAATCAGCGAACATGGGGTACAGGTGCATGCCTTGTCTCCGGGCCGGAGTTGCTGACTATTGGCACCGTGATGACGTTGCCAATTGCTCGATTTCAATCGTATTTGGCCATCCATACGTCCGTTTCAATCAATTTCCAGACGGGCGTAATGAGATGCCTTGTGCTCGTTATATAGCAGATCAGGGAAAAAATGTGCACATGCAGCAAGCCAGGCTGGGCCGCCACGGACCGCTATTTGAGACGTGCTTGACGGCTGGTGAATCCAGCGGCTAACGTGATTGCTGCGTTGCAATGTCACCGCAGCTGTGTCGACACAGCCTTGCTGAGCCTGGGGAAACCGTAGCAACCGATGTCGCTCAAGATCCTGCTTATCGATACAGATGCCGGTCGTGCGCGTGCGCTCGAGGAGATTCTGTGCGAATCCGGTTTCGCCCAGGTATGGCGCGTCCCCGAGGGAGCAGGGCGGATTGCAGCGATTGAACGCATTCAGCCGGATGTGATCATTGTCGACATGGCGATTCCTGATCGCGACGCGCTTGAAGATCTACGCGTGGTTTCGTCCGGTCATCCCATCGTGATGTTTGCCGGTAGCGGCGACCCGGCGTTCGCCGAGGAAGCGATTGCCGCAGGCGTGTGTTCGTACAATCTCTCTGGCGTGCCACTGCAGGACATCAAGCCGATCATGGCTTCGGCGATCGCGGTTTTTCGCCGCCTTCGGCAGGTTGAAGATGAGTTGGCCGAAGCGCGGGCGTTGCTGGAGGAGCGACGCCTGATGGAGCGTGCCAAGGCCATGCTCATGCAAGGTCGAAGAATGACCGAGCCGGAAGCTTATCGCTGGCTGCAGAAGACAGCGATGAATCAGAACCGCAGACTCGCCGAGGTCGTCGCGACCTTTGTGTCGCAACACGACATGCCCGCAGATCCGGGCAAAGCAAAAAGGAAGCAGCCATGAACGTGCCCTCGCGAGCGTCAACCACTGGCACCGATGGCACATCAAAGCTGCGTATCGGATTGTTGCGCCTCACGGACAGCGCACCGATTGTCACCGCGCATGAGTTCGGCTTTTTTGCCGACGAAAGTGTCGACGTCGAATTGGTGATCGAACCGTCCTGGGCCAATATCGCCGACAAGTTGGCCTTCGGTGCGCTGGACGCAGCGTCGATCGTGCCACCCTTGGCGTTTGCGGTGCAGCTTGGCTTGCGTGGAGTCGCGCAATCCATGCTCATCCCTTACACGCTCAGTGCCCGCGGCAATACCGTCACGCTGACCAGCGATCTGGCGGGGCAGGTGCCCGCGCAAGGGGGGCGCGACGGCCTCGAAGCACTACCTGCACTGGCTACGTGCTTGCGGGAAAAACCGCTGACACTTGGCGTGGTGCATGCTTTTTCTACCCATAACTTGCTGCTTCGCCACTGGCTTGCCAGTGCCGGAATCGAGGCGGGTCTGGATGTGAAGCTGGCCGTGGTACCACCATCGCGTGCAGTGGAAGCATTGCGCGAAAAGCAGATTGCGGGCTTCTGTGCCGGTGCGCCATGGGGCGAAGTAGCACGCCGCGCCGGCGTCGGCTATTCCATTGCCGGTTCACAGCAGATCTGGAGCCACGCACCAGAAAAGGCCTTTGCGGTACGCGCGAACTGGGCCGAGCAGAACCCCGATGCCCTGGCCGGGGCACTGCGCGCATTGAACCGCTCGTCACGCTTTTGTGATGCTCCGGACAATGCGGCATACATCGCCTCATTACTGTCGCGACGGCGTTACCTGAACCTTGATCCCCACGCGATCCTGGCGGCTCTGCCTGGGGGTGTCGAAACCGCGAGTGATTGCGTGTTTCACCGCGGAGCAACCACTTTCCCCTGGCGTTCTCAAGGTCTATGGTTTCTGAGCCAGATGCGCAGATGGAGCTTGATCGATGACAGCATCGATCTTCGCACCTTGGTAGAGCGCGTGTATCGGCCTGACATCTACCGTGATGCGCTGTCGTCGCAGGGGGAATCGATGCCCGTGGCTGACTGGAAAGTGGAGGGCGCCCACGCTACCGAATGGTCGCTCGAGGCAACGCCGCAATCCATTGCCATGCCGATGGATCGTTTCTGTGATGGCGCGGTATTCGACCCCGCAACGCTGCCTCCGCTGGGTGAGAGCGCAATGCAGATTCTGGCGCGGAACCGGGGGGACGACGTTGCGCGCTAAAGCCAATGGCCGAGCGCTTTGAGACGCAAGGCAGCGTCCTGCCCGTATGCGTTGTCAGTCCAGACATATGGATTATTGCGTTTAGAAAAAGCTTGCGTTTGACCGAATGCTGCACTACAACATGAGTCGTGGACGCGATCCTGCATCGTGGACAACAACGAGGATGACGGCCTAATGGCGGGCCGATCTGGCGACACACAACGCATCTTTCTCGCGAACTAATGGCGGTTCGCCACCGGTAGATCCGGCAGCGCTTCAGCGCTGAGTATGCGAGCCATCAGCCATGCAAAAATCCTTCCTCAAGGCCGGCCACCTCCCCACGCTGGTCGCCTGCTTTCTGTATTTCGATCTCAGTTTCGCGGTCTGGGTGCTGCTCGGTCCGTTGGCCGTGCTGATTGCCGACGACCTGAATTTACAGCCAGGCCAGAAAGGATTGATGGTGGCCACGCCGGTACTGGTTGGCGCCTTGTTGCGAGTGCTCAACGGTGTGCTCGTCGGACACTGGAAGGCACGTCGCGTTGGTATCGCGATGCAGTTGGTGGTGATTGCCGGGCTTGGGCTGGCGTGGCTTCTCGGACTTCACTCATTTGGCCAGATGCTGATGCTTGGCGGCTTGCTTGGTGTCGCCGGCGCTTCCTTCGCCATCGCGCTGCCCATGGTTTCCTACTGGTACCCGCAGGAACATCAGGGCGTGGTGCTTGGCCTGGCCGGCGCCGGCAATTCGGGTACCGTGTTCACGTCTCTGTTTGCGCCAGCGCTCGCGTTGGCCCTCGGTTGGCAGAACGTGCTTGGTCTAGCAGCATTGCCACTACTGGCTGTCTTGATCTATTTCATTCTCGTCGCCAGAGACAGCCCGAAATCCCCAGCACCCAGAACGCTGGCAGATTACCGGCGATTGCTCGGCACGCCTGATGCGTGGTGGTTGATGTTTTTCTACGGCATCACCTTCGGCGGCTTTGTCGGCTTGGCGTCATTCCTGCCGATCTACTTCAACGACCAGTACCAGCTCTCCCCGGTGACAGCAGGCTATTTCACTGCAGGGTGCGTCTTCATCGGCTCGTTCGTGCGGCCGTTGGGTGGTGCATTGGCGGATCGCATCGGGGGGACCAAAGCATTGGCTGCGATCTACGGCGTCGTAGCACTACTTCTGGCGATTATCGCCGTCGAGAAGCAGCCGGTAGTCGGCGCGCTTGCCACATTGGCCGTCGCGATGACGGCGCTGGGTATGGGCAATGGCGCGGTTTTTCAGTTGGTGCCACAGCGCTTTGAAGGTGATGTCGGAATCATGACTGGGCTGGTCGGCATGACGGGCGGAGTCGGTGGCTTCTGCCTGGCTGCCGGGTTGGGCTATGCCAGGCAGTTCACCGGCAGCTACTCCTATGGTTTCGGCATCTTTGCGCTGATGGCCTTGTTTGCCTGGGGTGGCGTAAGCCTGATCAGGCTGCGTTGGCGCCGGGATCCGGCAATGCTCAACAGCGTGAGTGTCTGAGCATGTGCAAGCAAGCAATCAGCAACCACGTGCGCCGGGAAGTGTCCTGCAAGGCGCGCAGCAAAATCTGCCCGTGGTTAACCCTCGCGGAAGCTTCCAAGTCGGTATCTCTGCATTTCATCTCGTTCGTTGAGCCGGAGCACCACCATGTACATCAATGATGACATTGCTCGCACTTCTCCCCTCGTGCAATTGGTGGTGATTGGCAACGGCATGGCCGCCATGCGCACGGTAGAGGAACTGCTTAAGCATCAAGCCGGGATGCACTATGAAATCACCGTGTTTGGTGCGGAGCCTCACGTCAACTACAACCGCATCATGCTGTCGAGCGTGCTTGCCGGAGACAAGCAACTCGACGAAATCGTCATAAACACCCTCGAGTGGTACGAGCAGAACAGCATCCGCCTGATCATGGGCGACGAAGTGACCAACATTGATCGACAGGCACGCACAGTGCGGTCAGCGAGTGGAATTTGCGTCAGTTACGATCGGTTGCTCATCGCTACCGGCTCCAAGCCGCTGGCTCCGCCGATTCCAGGTTTGGAACTACCCGGTGTGTGTGCGTTTCGCGACATCGCCGATGTCGACAAGATGCTGGCTGCGGCGCGCACTCACAAGCATGCAGTGGTGATCGGCGGTGGTCTGCTCGGACTGGAGGCTGCCTGGGGCTTGCGTCAGCGCGGCATGTCGGTGGCTCTGGTGCACTTGATGCCAACCCTGATGGAGCGCCAACTGGATGCGGCGGCTGGTCAATTGCTGCAGCGTGATCTGGATCGCCGCGGCATCAACTTCTTCACCGAGGGTCAGACGGATCGCATCGTCGGGACCGATCGTGCCGAAGGCGTGCAACTGGAAGATGGTCGCTCGATTCCCGCCGAGTTGGTGGTATTGGCGATTGGCATTCGCCCTCGCATCGATCTGGCAAATGCTGCCGGTCTGGATGTGAATCGCGGCATCATGGTCGGCGACGACATGCGCACCAGCGACCCGGACATTTTTGCCGTAGGCGAGTGCATTGAACATCGCGGCCAGGTCTTTGGCCTTGTAGCTCCCATCTGGGATCAGGCCAAAGTCTGCGCCGCGCAACTGGCTGGCGATCAGACGGCCATCTTTGCTAGCAAGGCACTGTCGACCAGCCTCAAGATCACCGGTGTGGAAGTGTTCTCCGCCGGCGCTCTGATGGTGGCGGACGAGTCCGACGAAGAAATCACCCTGCGCGATGAGTCGAATGGCGTCTACAAGAAGATCTTGTTGCGCGATGGTCGCCTGGTCGGTGTCGTGCTGTATGGACACGTCGCCGATGGCCAGTGGTACCTGCAATTGATGCGGGACAAGGAAGACCTTTCCGATGTGCGAGAACGGCTGGTGTTCGGTCGCGCTTTTGCCGAAGCGGGCAGTGACACCATCAAAGAGGTGGATTTCGCGGGAATGGCGGAAGACACCCAGATTTGCGGCTGCAACGGCGTGTGCAAGGGTGAGATTGTCGGTGCCATCCATGCTCGAAAATTGACCACGCTTTCCGAAGTGCGTGCACATACGAAAGCATCGGCATCGTGCGGGCAATGTACCGGACAGGTCGAGCAACTATTGGCATTCGCGGCTGGCGTGGATACCAAAGCGTCCAAGAAGACCCTGTGTGAATGTACCGAAGCGGATCACGACGAGGTTCGCGCGGCGATCCGCACTCAGCAGCTCAAGAGCATGGATGCGGTACGCGCGGCGCTGGCCTGGAAAACCGCCGAAGGTTGTCACAAGTGCCGCCCTGCACTGAACTATTACCTGTTGTGCGAGTGGCCCGGCGAGTACCTCGACGATGCCAGTTCGCGCTTCGTCAACGAACGCCTGCATGCCAACATCCAGAAGGACGGCACCTATAGCGTGATTCCGCGCATGTGGGGTGGTCTGACGACACCACGCGAGTTGCATGCGATCGCCGCGGTAGCGGAAAAATTCAACGTCCCCACAGTCAAGGTCACCGGTGGCCAGCGTATCGACCTGCTGGGCGTGAAAAAGGAAGACTTGCCGGAAGTCTGGAGCGACCTGGGGCAGGCCGGGCTGGTGTCTGGCCATGCCTACGCCAAAGGTCTGCGCACGGTAAAGACCTGTGTCGGCAGCGAATGGTGCCGCTTTGGCACACAGGATTCGACCGGACTTGGCGTGAAACTGGAGAAGATGTGCTGGGGCTCATGGACGCCGCACAAGGTGAAGTTTGCCGTGTCCGGCTGCCCGCGCAACTGTGCCGAGGCCACCATCAAGGACATGGGGGTGGTCTGCATTGATGCCGGCTACGACATCCTGGTCGGGGGCAATGGCGGTGTCGACGTGCGCGTCACTGATCTGCTGGTGCGCGTATCGAGCGAGGATGAGGTGCTGCAATACGCCGGCGCCTTCATGCAGCTGTATCGTGAAGAGGCGCATTACCTCGAACGCAGCGCGCCATGGATTACCCGCGTCGGCATCGACTACGTCAAGCAGCGCCTGGTCGTGGATGCCGAAGGGCGCGAGCATCTGCATGAGCGCTTTCTGTATTCGCAAACCTTCGCCCAGATCGATCAGTGGCACGAGCGTTCCCATGGCGCGGCGGCGAAAGCTTTCCAGCCACTGCCCGAACTTGCAGGAGCCTTGGCATGAGTTCGCACGAATGGAAGAACATCGGCCCGCTGGAAAGCATTCCGCGCAGCAGCGCCCGACGCCTTTGTCTGCAGCAGGCTGGTCGTCCGATCGCCGTGTTCCGTACCCGCGATGACGAGGTGTTTGCACTGATCGATGAATGCCCGCACAAACGCGGCCCCCTGTCAGAGGGCATCATTTCGGGCAAGACCGTTACCTGTCCACTACACAACTGGGTGATTGCCATGGACTCCGGCGAGGCCGTTGCACCGGACGAGGGCAGGGTGGGATCGATACCGCTGCGGCTGGTCGACGGTGATATTCATGTCTACCTGCCCGAGCTGGTGGTCGAGGCTGTCGCGTGAACGCGATCCGCACCACGTGTCCCTATTGCGGCGTAGGCTGCGGAGTGACCGTGGATGCCGGCGTACCGCGCGGTGACCGCGAGCATCCAGCCAATTTCGGGCGGCTGTGTTCCAAGGGTGCTGCGCTGAAGGATGCATTGGCACTACCAGACCGACTGCAGCAGCCAATGCTCAACGGACGCGCTGCCAGCTGGGACGAGACACTGGACCATATCGCCGCCGAGTTCACGCGCATCCGTAGCGTACATGGGCCCGAGGCCATCGCGTTCTACGTCTCTGGCCAGTTTCTGACCGAGGATTACTACGTCGCCAACAAGCTGATGAAGGGTTTTATCGGCTCGGGCAACATCGATACCAATTCGAGGTTGTGCATGTCCTCCTCCGTGGCAGGCCACGTTCGCGCCTTTGGTGAAGATGTCGTGCCCGGTTGCTACGAGGATCTGGAAGAAGCGGATCTGGTGGTGCTGGTCGGAAGCAATATGGCGTGGTGCCATCCGGTGCTCTATCAGCGCCTCATTGCTGCGAAGGAAAAGCGTGGCACCCAGCTGATCACCATCGACCCGCGACGCACGGCGACCGCCGACACTGCCGACCTGCATCTGTCGCTTGCCCCAGGCAGCGATGTGGCGTTGTTCAATGGACTGCTTGTGCATCTGGTCGATGCCGGGGCGGTCGATCGCGACTGGGTGGCCCAACACGTCAGCGGCTATGACGAGGCCGTGATTAGCGCACGTCGTTCGGCTGGATCGATCGAGCGGGTAGCCGCGATGACCGATCTGGACCCGACCGACGTACTGCGCTTCTACGAAAGCTTTGCCCGGACCGAACGGGTGATGACGTTCTATTCGCAGGGTGTCAATCAATCGGTCAGCGGTGCCGACAAGGTCAATGCCATCCTCAATTGCCATCTGGCCACAGCACGTATCGGACGTGCCGGCATGGGCCCGTTTTCTCTTACGGGCCAGCCCAATGCCATGGGTGGGCGCGAGGTTGGCGGGCTGGCCAATCAGCTGGCCGCGCACATGGGATTCGAGCCGGAAAGCGTCGATCGCGTGGGCCGTTTCTGGAATGCGCCGAAGATTGCCAGCAAGCCAGGCTACAAGGCGGTGGATTTATTCGAGGCTGCGGCCGACGGTCGGCTCAAGGCGATCTGGATTGCAGCCACCAACCCGGCCAGCAGCATGCCGCGCGCAGACAACGTGCGCGATGCCTTGCGTCAATGTCCGCTGGTGATTGTTTCCGATGCGTGGCCGACCGATACCACGGCGCTGGCCAACATTGTCCTGCCAGCTGCCGGTTGGGCGGAAAAGGACGGCACAGTGACAAATTCCGAACGCTGCATTTCGCGCCAACGTCGCTTTCGTTCTGCACCAGGTCAAGCCCGTCCCGACTGGTGGATGTTTGCTGAAATCGGGCGGCGCATGGGCTGGCAGGATGCATTTTCCTTCGACACACCCGCGGCGATCTTTCGTGAGCATGCCGCGCTCACGTGTTTCGAGAACAATGGCCAACGCCGGCTTGATCTGGGTGCATTGTCCACGCTGGACGATGAGGCATACGACGCGCTCGAACCAGTGCAATGGCCGTGTCCAAAGTCAGGGCAGGGCATCACGGGGCCGCGCCTGTACGGCCGCGGACGATTTTCGACGGCGGATGGACGCGCACGCATGTTGCCGCTGGAGATCCGCGCCAACGACAAGCTTTCCGGTTTTCCGCTAACCCTCAACACCGGCCGGGTGCGCGATCAGTGGCATACCATGACCCGCACCGGACGTATTGTTCATTTGATGACGCACAGTCCGGGGCCACGATTGGTAATCCATCCGCGCGATGCGATGTTGCGCGGCATTGCTGACGGTGGCCTGGCGTGTATCGCCAGCGCCCAGGGCAATATCGTTCTGCACGTGGAAGTGGATTCCGCGATGCGTCCGGGTGATGTGTTTGCGCCGATGCATTGGAACGATCAATTCACTTCCAGCGGCCCGGCGGACAGGTTGGTGCATGCCTTGACCGACCCGGTGTCGGGCCAACCGGATCTGAAGGGTACGCCAGTGCAAGTCAGCGCCTTGTCGGAAACCTGGCGAGGCATGCTGCTACGTCGTCGGGACGGCCAGCTGTCACTGGCCAACGAGGGAATCTGGAGCAAGGCACCCATCGCCACGGGTTTTCGCTACGAGCTGTCCGGCTGGTCGGCACTGCAGACGCTGATCGATTCCGAACAAGCTTTACGTCGTCTGCTGGAAATCGACACGACGGCCGAACTGATCTCTTATGCCGACTCCAAAAAGTCGGTGTTTCGCTATGCCGGTCTGGTCGACGGCAAGCTTGAGGCGTGCGTGTTCTTCGCTGCACCGCATGCTGCCTTCCCCGAGGCCGAGCCTGCCAGCAAATTGCTCGGTCAATCGCTCGACGCGTTCAAACGTCTGAGCTTGCTGGCTGGCCTGGAGGCTGGTCAATCCGACACGGACAGCATTGTCTGTTCCTGCATGTCAGTGGGTGAAGCCAGCATCTGTCAGGCCATTCGCGAAAACGGCCTGACCACGACAACCGAAATCGGCGCACTACTTGGTGCCGGTACCAACTGTGGCTCCTGCTTGCCGGAGTTGAAGAAATTGCTGGCTGCAAACGCCGCAGGCAACCTGGTGAATGCATGACAATCCAACCGCTCGATCAGCTGCGCATCCTGGTTCCGGAAAGTCGTGAACTCGATCTGTTTGCCGGCATGCTCGAAAAAAAGGGGGCCACCACCTACCGCTGCCCGTTGGTGCAGATTCTCGATCTTCAGGACAGCGGTGATGCGGAGGCATGGATCGAGCAACTGGTAGCCGGCGCCTTTCGGGACATCATCTGGATGACCGGAGATGGGCTCCAACGATTGGTCGGAATCGCCGAAAAAGTCGGCCGGCGCGATGCCGTGATCAACTCACTCAAGCAGTGCCGCGCTATCACACGCGGACCCAAGCCAGCGCGCGCCTTGCGTGAACTGGGCCTGCCGAAGCCATGGTTGGCCGCGCCGGAACCGACTTCACAAGGTGTGCTGCAATCCCTGACCACAGAGGATCTCGCTGGCCGCCCTCTCGGGCTTCAACTGTATCCGGGGGAGGGTGGACTACCATTGCTCGAAGGTCTGCGCGCCCGTGGTGCCAACGTGTTTACGGTGACGCCCTATCGCTATGCTTCCGACAGCGAAACCACCGAGGTGGTAAAAGCCATTCAGCTCCTGGCTGGCGGTCAACTCGACATGATTGCCTTCACCAGCTCTGCCCAATTGACTCGCTTGCTCAGCGTAGCCAAGGCTGCCGGACTGCATGACGAGCTGATTCAGGCCATCAACAACATGCCTGTCGCTGCAATCGGGCCGGTTGTTGAAGTCATGCTCCAGGAACTTGGCGTTCGCACCATTTTGCGTCCCGACAGCCATTTCCATCTGAAACCGTTGGTCAACGTGATCGTCGAAGCATGGCTGACCACTCATGCTGAGGACCTCAGATGAGTCGAAGCGGCCAAGTTGCCGGCCTTTATGTCTTGCAAGATGAAGTCATGCCTTAATATCGTATTTTACATAATATACATTATGCGAAATTGGTATTGTTGTTGCTTATCCTTGCCCTCGTGGCGCGTGCCACGTACAGGAACAGGGAAAAAAGGAACGATGAAAGGTTTTTGGAGCGAGAAGAATTGGTGTCTGGATCACGACGCCGTAGTCATGCCGAACGGTCAACGAATCGCGTTGAAGCACATTCTGCAATGGCGTGCTGATCAAATTGAAGGCCGTTACGACCTAACCGGAAAATGGTCAGGTTGGCGGATCCGGCAGCAGTGGTTGATTGCACCCGGTGGCAGCATTCGAAGGCTACGAATAGCCCAACACGTCGTGCAGCATGTTGTCCAGGCGTCGCGCTGGGAGGCCGAGGAAGTGAGCCGCCGACAATTGGCCTTGTTTTGAACGAACGCCCCGCAATGGGGCGTTTTTTATGGCTGCGTGAGATACCGACCTTCACACTTGACGGGCCTACCGTCCTGGCCTACTGCAGACGTGTACGAGTGCGCAGAAACCAGCACGACCACCCCGCCGACACAGCGCTCGCCGTCAAGTAGCGATCGAGGCTGATGCGCTGCAGGCTGCTGAATTGGTTGCTGAAATCTCGCCGGCTGCGACTGGACATGGACCGGCGCAACGTCTGGACGCCCTGCCCGCTGCAAGATGTAGCGATACATCGGCACCGTGGCCAAGAAAAGCAACGCCGCAATGGCGTAATAAGTGGATGAGCGCATGAACCCCCCGGTTTTGTCGGGAAGAATAGCAAAGGCTCGCGCTTGTGGCCGCTATCCCTGCCGCTACGCATCACAATGATTGCGGTTCGCGTGAGTACCGTAAAAGCGGTCACCGGGGCGATGATTGCCAAGGCAGTCGGGGACTGTTCACCGCTATTCGATGCGATGCCGTTGGATGGTTCTAGATCAAGAGCGTCACCGGAGGGGAGTCTACGGCGTGCGAACTTGGCGGAGCGCATCCAGCGCTGTGAGCTTGGCGAACGCTCGAACGAGAGCCGGACTCGGGCCTTATGAATCAACTATAACTGATTTATGAATTGTTGCTGAATGGCACGATTGATGCGTTATTGACAGGTTAGCACCTATGTGCTTGGAAATTGTCAGTGCATCGTGTAGCTGGACTGGCTCGGCCCCTTCACAAGCTCGGGCGGCGTGTAGTTCGACGCAATATTACGCTCGTGCCACACGGTGGAGTCCTGCGGGGACGTCGGACGCGAATCAACCGGGGAACCATCAGCGGCGGGTGAATCCGGTGGCGCGTCAGTAGCGGGAACGTCGAGAGGCCAGGACGTGACAACTTGAGCGTCCTTCCCCACCGACAAGCGGACACCGTAGGCATACACCTCAACGGCCACACCGAGAGCGCGGATTTGCTCGAAGTTGAGGCGATCACTCACGGCTGAACCTTCGCGCCACTCGATAGAGCCGACCGGATCGCGTCCTGGCATCACGATCAACCCAGCAAGGCGCGGCCTGCCCTTCTTTGCCAGATCGAAAACGTACGACTGGCCCTCTTCCATCTTGCCGTGCGTGGGCTTGTCGCGCATCGGTGACTGCGATGGCAGCGGATTGACTTCGCGAGGCCGCTCCGCCTGCAGTGTGACCGGCTGCACGTGCGCGGCAGCAGCCGGAGCCGGGTGCGCGATCAGGCCAGAATCACCGCTAAAGAACTTCGTGAATTGCCAGATTGCGAGGATCACGAGAGGCACGACGATGATCGACAGTTTGCCGATCTTGCGCCAGATCGTTTGGCCGCCGCCCTTGTAAACGATGGTGTTGCTGTCGGGTTCGGCATATCCCCGATACATCGGAAATACGTCCGGATCGTAAGTTTCCGTGTCGGTCGTGATCTTCTCGAATCGCTCCGGGGATGTCGTGTGGTAGCGCTGGACCGTGTATTTGCCTTCGAGGCCCACAGCCGTCAGTTTCTGGAACACATTCTTGCGCTCAATACGCGCACGGATCGAGGAGTGCAGCCGCTTGAATGATTGCGTCATCAGCAGCACGTCGCCGCCGTACTGACCGATCAACGCAAAGAATTCCTCGGCTGCCGGTGATATCGGCTGAGTACTGGCGACCCAAAAGCCGTGACACTCATCGATCACGCAGAGCGAGTTGCGCAACTCCGCAGGAATCTCCCAGCCGCCATCGGCCCCCTTTTGCGCTTGAAACAATGCAGGCGCGTCAGCAGGCGTCACGTGAAACAGCAGTTCGTCTAACCGGTCAATGCTGATCTTGAGATACGACGCAATCACATGGCGCTTGCCCGGTTCCTCAAGACCATTCAGCCGTGCGAACACACGACGGCCCTGCGCCAGAGCGGGCAGGACGTGGTTCTTTACGACGTCGTACGACTTACCGGCACGAGGTGCGCCCTCATTGAAAACGATCATGCGTCACCACTGGAAGAGAGTCAGGAATTTACGAATCAGCCGGAAGGCATAGCCGCCGCCGATCAGCGCGAGCGCCGCAGGAATCCGCAGCTGCACCATGAAAAATCCCGCTATGTCGCCGGTCTGGCCGAGCAGCGATCCGAGCGAGTTGTCGGCAATCCAGTCAGGCACCGGTATCGCGGCAATCATCCACTTGACCAGATCGAGCACGACCGCAACGAGGTACGTCACGAGGTCTTTAAGCACCTGGACAACAGCGCCGAATACTTGATTAATCGCGTAGGCGAACCAGCCTGTAATGCGGCTCAGCCAACCCGTGCCGGTGGTCTGCACCGGCTGATGCACGACGGAGCCAAGGCCGCGGCCTAGCGCTCGAATGTCCTTCGCGATCTGCTGGCCGCTTGTGCCGTCGTAGCAAAACGATTGAAGCGTGCCGGCATCCGTGACGCAGTTCGTACCGCTCGAAGTCGTCGCGCCGTCCGTGCAGACAATGACACCGTTTAGCATCGAGCAGCCGTCGGGAACCTTGCCGTTAGCGTGGGCCGACGTCGGCGCAAGCATCGAGCCGAGGCCAAGGCAGACCATAACGACGACAAGCAGCGCCGTGCTAGTACAACGCGATAGTGAACGCACGCCACGCCCCCACAGCAAGAACCAACCAGCCAGCCAGCGCAAGCAATGCGAGCATGCCGCTGGAACAGAAGAAGTCGAACGAAAAACCGGCCTCGCCCCAGAATTTATTACCGGGTATGTGCCATGTCGGGCATGTACCAGCGATCGATGAAGCGTCGAAGAAACCCGAGGCCGCACCGACGACAGGCGCAGACGCAACGCTGGCCTTGAAATCGGCGTAAAGGCTTGCAGGCGAGTCCGTCGAGGCCGTGTAAAGCTCCCCGACGTTGCCGTCAGCGTTACCCACGTCACAGACGCCCGTCGTGCACTTGGAGGCCGTCGAGGACGACGACGCAGGCGCATCCGTGTGGCTGGTCGATACGCCGGAACTCACTCCGGTCGAGTTGCCCGAGCCTGATCCTGACCCGTCGCCCGTCGTCGTCGTCGTCGTCTCGGTCACCGTTGTGGTGCTGGACGAACTCGCAGGCGTGTCCGTGTGGCTGGTCGTGTCCGTCGAGGCGTTGGCACTGGACGACGAGGACGCGGGAACGTCAGCCGCAGGAATGCCAGACGTTACGCACTTGCCGCTGATTGGATCGCAAAACGTCTTGGAGCCATCCGCATTAGTGGTCTCGGTGGCTGGTTCAGGCAGTGCGCCGAGATCTGGCAAACCCTCCGCAGGACACGCCTCACCCGTAAGCATCTGCTTGCCGGAATTCGCACCGCCAACGGCCAACGCCATCGCGCACGAATGAGCGCCGCCCGAGGTGCACGCCTGCCCCGTGGCTGATGACTGTGTGTAGTGCGTGCCAGCGGGGACAATGTCGCCCGCATTGCAGTAATAAGAATCAGGAATTCCGCCACTGAAAGCCCAACTGCCGTAATACGACAAAGCACCGCCAGAGTTCAACCAATTCTCGGAAACGATCTCAAACTTAGCTTGCCCAAGGTGTGAAAGCTGGCACTGGGGATTTCTGAAACCGTCCTTGCCGTCGGGTGTTTTGTAATGTCCATAGGCGTTATACCAAGTAGGCCCGGTCAACACCGCTTGACAAGTTGCGGATGCTTCATCGAATGTCGCCGCTGATGCAGAACGAGGAAACGCCGCGAATGCCAGGACGATCACGGCAACCGCCCATGACAGCGCCTTAGTCATGGCTGAAACCTTTCACGACCGCCCAAGCGGACAGCGCCCCGAGGAAGCCGCAGAACAAATCCATGATCATGACGAAAGCCCGTTTTCGCGCTTCCACTCTTCGCGCCACTCCATAGCGTCGAACTCTTCGTCGGTCATGTCTGCCCCCTGCTTTTCCGCATCGCGCTCGGGTGAGCCTAAAAGCAGTTGATCGTCGGCAGACTCGGCAGAAGGATCAGCGTCAAGCTCGTGATCTAGCTCGGCGTCAGGCTCGCGGGTGTCGTCGTCAAACGTGAAATCAGCGTCGGGGATCGTGCCCTTGTACGACTTGCCGACCTCAGCCCAGAACGCATCGGCATGCGCAACCGTGCCGGGTCCTGCCGGGTCAACGTAGCGATCCGCCCGCCCAAAGAACTTGCCAACCTTGCGAACCATCACCACCACGAACACCAACGCAGCAAGCAGCACACCAGCGGCAAGCAGCGCATTGATGACCGGCGACGCATGGACGCCGACAAACGCATCCTGCCCGGCTTGACCGGGTGAATACGTGCCCGAGCAAGGCCCGCCGCCCGAGGCTTGGCCGCCGATTCCGCAAGGTGGTAATGCTGGCATGTCCGCTTTCCGTCCAGGTGATGAAAAAACGGGCAAGAGATCCCCCCTGCCCGTTGAGTGTTTCCGCAGCGATTAGCCGAAGAAACGCGCGACCTTCTTGGTCGCCCACTTGGCGAAACCCACACCGGCGAGGATGACGCCCGCGCCAATGACTGCCGTGATGGCGGTGGAGCTGTCCAGACCCGCGAGGATCGAGCTGTAGTCGGTACCGGTCATTGCGATTTTCCTTTGATTGAAGAAAGCGGGCGGAATTGCCCTAACTTTTGAACATTGAAACAACGGCCCCTGTCAGCCGAGCAGCGATGAAACAAACCATCACCGCCCCCCAGCATCCAAAGAACCAACCCTGCGCCTGTTCAGGAGTCGGAGTAGCAAAAGCACTCTGCACCGCCTGATAAACGCCGTATTCGCTACCCGACACCATCACGTAGCCCGTACACTCGCTGACGGCTTCCCCAGTAGGTGACAGCGTCCCGTCGGAGTTGAGAACTACGCATTGCGCCATGATTGCGAACCCTTGAAGGTCTAACCGTTTGGACGGCTAAACCAAAATTGAAAAATCAGCCCTTGGCCGCGTTCGGCACCGGCTGCACCTTGGCAACGGCGACCGGCACCAGAACGGCGCGGCTCATGGTCAATCGGCCGTTCGTGACAGCGAACGACTCGGGAGCCAGTTCGTAGTCACCCGGCGCGAGCTGCTTGCCCGGATCAAGCGTCAGCTGGAACGAGGTCGGAAGACCGTCGATTTCAAGCACGGCCCACTGCTTGATCCGCTGGCGGGTGACGCCTTCCCATGTGGATTCGAAAGGCTCCACCGGCCTATTCAGTACTTTGATGCTCATGCTGCAATCTCCTGTAGTTGTTCGTCGTCGATTCGATATGCCCAGACCTGCCCACCAGCCCCGACTACGACCCGCCACGGGGAGGGCAAAAATTCCCCCGTGAGCTTGTCCATGTAGCCGCCTGAAACTTTGCGAATGTCCGCCCGTCCGCCCAGGCTATCGCGCACCCAGAAGGGCGACTGCCAGTAACGAACGTGACGCCGCCCCTCTGGGGTCAGTCCACCGTGCCCGCACATGCGAGCGCCCTTCGGATATCCCGCCGCCTGCGCCGCCGTGGTCTTGCTCGCGTACTTCGTGATGTAGCCAATCGGAGATTGCGCCGTGACGATGTTCGTCATGCCATGCGGCCACCAACCTTGCGTGTCGGCTTGCGGCAGGAACTTGCCACGGGGAAGCCACACGACAACGTGGTAGTGCAGTGCGCCGCGCTTTTGCAGTTCGGCCACCCAGACAAAGCGCAGACGGACGCGACGGGCACGACACCAACACTTCAACGCATTACGAAAGGCAGAGAAATGACCCGGTTGCCACCCGTCCGCGTCGGCGTAGGTCAACGTGATGAATTTCTTGTTCCAGAGGCCCGCAGACGCTTCCGTATGCGCGTCGAAGTGCAACAGGCGGGCCGCGTGACCGACAGAAGTTTTCATCCGCTTGATGCGCGAGGCTTCGCGATTAATCACCAGCTTTTCGCGAATCGGCCGATTTTTGTTTACTTCGTGGGCTATAGACCCACTTGTTGCATTAGTGATAAACCCCAGCCCCGCCAGCCCCGCCGCGCCTGCGGCGCGGCGTGTCTGACGTGGCTCGATGCGGCAGACGTTACGCATGAAAATTCCCCTTGCGGATATCTTCAAAGGGCGCGTTCATGGCGGCTTCCTGTGCGTTCAGCACGGCCCACTGATGGCGCATAGCGAGCACCGCAAGGCGGTCTGCACGATCCAGCATGGGGAACGTTGCGTCAGGGCATACAGGCCCGTTCACGAGGCCCGCAGGGATCAGCGGAAAGGATTCGACACCCATCCCCGCAGGCGCGTCAGCCGGTGGCGGGTATTCGGGCGGCTCGTATTTTTCGAACTGGTGCGGATTCATTCGCCGTCATCCATGTCCGAAGCCATCTCAAGATTGTCGGAAAGCGAATCCGCCGTGATCGACAACACGAAATGCAGCGTTTGCTGGTTATTGTCCTGGGCGCGGTCACTCAGACAACGGAGGAAGGAAAGAGCAGCACCCAGCTCGAACGCTGTAACCGGGCCAGTGGATTCATTCGACATGACTGCACTCCAATCCGACCCGCTGAAGAGCAAGGTGGATGAATGAATAACTCTGTTGGGATTGCTGGAACGACACCGGGCGACCTTGTGCGGCCAGCCATTCGCGGTGGATTGAGTGGGCATCCCACTTCGTAAGCTCGCGGCGCAGTGGCTGCGGCACCTCTTGGCCGGACTTGGCGAGCAAACTGATGGCGGTTCGCAAACCGTTACGCATCCCCTCGGCGTAGACCATCCCGGCATCGGCTTCGACGGTGGTGGATTGGCGGGCGGTCATGGATGCACCTTTTCAACCGCACGCTGATAACGCAGCCAGCTACGAATCCGACGCAGAACGAAGTGGTGCAGGCCGTACCACATGGCTTGACCACCAAACGAACCAACCCAACAGGCAATGACCGCCCCGACAAGCAGAGGGTCCGTAGTACCGGCGATGTTCTGGGCAACGGCGTCAGCGGTGTAGCAATCTGACGGATTCATGCGAACGCGCCTAGCTGATCGAGTTCGCGGACGGAAGCGAACACGTCACGCGAATAATCCGCCGCAATCATCGAGTAGCAAAGACGGACACCGGGACGCGTAGCGTTCTCAGAGCGTGCGACTTCGACCAGGCAGGACTCGCAAGCCTTCGCTTTGCGGATCACCTCGGCAACCAACGCCCTACTTCCCTTGACGCGCCTCATGAGAACGACGCCAAAAGTGTTGCGCCGCCCTGCCCTGCGACTGCTGGGCCGCAGTGATTTCGAAGGGAGGGCGGCGCCAACTTGGGGAAAATCGGTGGAAACGTGCAACCGGCCCAGATGACCCGCTGGCGAGCGTTCATCGCAGCGAGGGTTGCAACGACGCGATGCAGCCAGAAGGCTGTCAGAAGCGCGAGAAGGAATAACAGGATGATCATTTGCGGCCCCTTGAGAATGTCGGGTGACAACCCGACAGTGGTCGTATGTAAACTGATTACCCGACAAACGTCAAGAGGCTACCCGACATGTCCCCTGTAAACGAACTCCTTGACAAATACAAAAAGGCAAAAAACCTCAACTCGGACAACGCCTGCGCAGAATCGCTTGGTCTCCACCGAGCAAGTGTCAGCGAGTGGCGCAGAGGCAAGTCATGGCCGAGTGAGGCCCATATCGTGGAACTCGCGACAGCAGCAAACGAGGATGCAGGCCTTTGGCTGGTCTCAATCAACGCAGAGCGAGCACCACCCGGAGCGGTTCAACGGGAGTGGGTTCGGCTTGCGTCGCGCTTCACGCAAGCGGCTGCGGCAGTAGCGGGTGCATTCCTGATCGTGCGGTATGGCGGTGATGGTCACGCCTTAGCCGCATTCTTTTTCACACCAGCTATACATTATGCGAAGTCAGTAAGGTGCCTAGACAGGCGCCTCGTCGCCGCGTCCGTCGCTGGTACGTCTCCCCCGAGGGTTTCCGCGAGCTACGCCACAGCTGCCTCCTGAGCACGGACAAAGCGTGCGCCAAGTATCTCGGTGTCAGCGAGCGAAACATCCGCTACTGGACGCGGGCCGCAGCGGGGTTAAACATTACGACGTCATGGTGCTTCACATCTGTCCCTCACCAAACCGCTCAACCAGAAAATCGCTGAACACACGTACCAGCAATGATGATTGGCGGTGCTGCGGGTAGACTGCATAGACGGTGAATGCTTCGGGTCGAAACGGACTAAGCACTTCCACCAACCGACCGTCCGCCAGCGCCGTAGCGACGATGAAATCAGGCAGGCAAATGATTCCCATGCCTGCGATGGCGGCTTCGCGCAGCATCTCGCCATTGTTGGAGCGCATGCGTCCGCCCACAGTGACTTTGCGCGTGCGGCCACTGCCCATGAACGTCCATTCGCTGTGGTGCGCATGCCCATAGAGCAAACAATCGTGCGCGGTCAGCAGTTCTGGCGTTGTGGGGGTTCCTCGCGCGCTCAAATATTCCGGGCTGGCACAGGTAACCAGTTGCACCGCCGCGATTCGACGCGCGACCAGGCTGGAGTCCGCCAGTGTGCCGATGCGCACGGCCATGTCGTAGCCCTCACCGATAAGGTCGACGGTGCGATCGTTGAGCTCCAGTTCGATCGATACTTCCGGATGGCGTTGCATGAAGACCGGGATCAGCGGCGCCATATGCAACGTCGCGAATGTCATCGGTGCGCTCAGGCGCAACATACCTCGCGGCACTGCCGTCTGGCTGGCAATCATCTGCTCGGCGTCATCGACCTCCAGCAGGATGCGTTGCGCACGCTCATGGTAGGCCAAGCCCAGGTCTGTCACGCGCAGCCGACGCGTCGAGCGAACCAATAGACGCGCGCCCAACCGTTTCTCCAACGCCGCAATGCGTTTGCTGACGAACTGTTTGGATAAACCCAGGCGCTCGGCCGCCGCAGTAAAGCTCTGCGCGTCCACCGACTCGGTAAAGATCCGCATGTCCTCAAGCTGGCTCATTGTCCCCTTCCGGTTGACAGTATTAATCGAATAAACATCTTTATTGAATCACATGGCGACTCTAATATTTCGTCTCAGATGCAGCAAGGCACTACTCCCTCTCACTTCACGCAGATCGCCTGATTGGTTTTGCTGGAATGCAGAGTCCGCCCCCCTCTTTCCGCTTTCACGAGGAGTTTCGACATGATGCAAGTACGCAAGGCTTCTGATCGTGGCGTCGCCGAGCACGGTTGGCTGAGTTCGCGCCATACCTTCTCGTTCGCCGGCTACATGGATCCGGCGCAGATAGGTTTTTCCGACTTGCGCGTGATCAACGAAGATCGCGTCGCCCCAGAACAGGGTTTCGGCAAGCACCCGCACCGTGACATGGAGATTTTTTCATACGTGCTGGAAGGCGCTCTGGCGCACAGCGACAGCATGGGCACCGGCTCGGTAATCAAACCTGGCGACGTGCAGTTGATGAGTGCGGGCACTGGCGTCACGCACAGTGAGTTCAACGGAGCCAACGACGAACCTGTGCATTTTCTGCAGATCTGGATCGTGCCGGCAAAAAACGGCGGTGAACCGGTCTATCAGCAACGCCACTTCAGCGAGGCTGACAAGCGTGGACGCCTGCGCCTGATCATCTCGCCGGACGGTCGAGAAGAGTCTCTGCGCATCCAGCAGGATGCATCGGTCTACGCCGGACTTTTCAACGGCGATGAAAGCGCGACGTTGACTCTGGCCAGGGATCGCTACGCTTACGTGCATGTCGCTCGCGGCAGTATCGAACTGAATGGCGAGAAGTTCGAAGCCGGTGACGGTGTGCGGCTACGCAACCAGCAGACGCTGCATCTGAGCGCGGGCAACCAGGCCGAGGTGCTGGTGTTCGACCTGCGTCCGCAGGAATTACCGCAAATGTCATGAAGCAAGGTCAGCCGGCGGATAGTCTTGGGAATCGGGGCATCCGCCAGCTTTGTACGACCGAACTCAATAAGCCACTGCAAGCAATGCCTAGAGTGGCGGCAGATTCTTTCCACTGAAAAGACGCGCGATCGATCAACTAGCCGGTACTCTCACAAGAGCTCAGCTGATGATGAGCATATTCATTGTTTTCACTCTTGTGCGGGCTGGATGGAACCAGCGAGGCGAACCGCAGTAGTGGATTTTGCATATTTGATGGATCCTAGAACGCTTCACCGATGCCAAAGTACAGCGCGTCTGAATTCCTGCCGACAGCGTAATCCACGCTCACGTTGACCTTGTATTCCGTTGAAGCCATGAATCGCAGGCCGACACCACCGGCTGGCAACAATGAAGACGCCCGATAGTCACTGAAATTGGGTGCGACGCCGCCAACACCCGCGAAAGCGACCATGCCCCAGCGTTTCGAGAAGTGCCAGCGGTATTCGGCTTGCGCTGCGATCAAGGTGGAATCGCGATATTTACCAGCCTCATAGCCACGCAGATCGTTATTGGCACCGAACAGGCACAAGTCGAAAAACGGTGCGTTGCGGGATACGTCACACGCCGCAAAGCGCGTGGCCAGAATGCCGTTGGGCCCGAACTCGTGATAGCTGTTGATCGCACCATAGAAATGCTGATAGTCGCGATCTGATCCCCAACCGGGCAGATTCCACTGCAGAGCTGCATTGGCATAAGTGCCCTTGGTCGGTGCCAGTTCATCGTCTCGTGTGTCGTACTGATACACGAGGCCCGGCCCAACCAGATGCATGTCACGTTCTGGCGTTGGAATTTGCGGGTACTTGTCAGACGATATCGGGATACTTGTCTTCACACTCACGCTGCGCAATCGCAGGCCGAAGTACTGATGAGTGGAAAGCCTCATCAAACCCTGGGCTTGTGCGAAATCAACGTCCTGCTCGATCTTGAGTGAGCGGTCTCGAGACGCGTCCCCTCCACCGATGCCGTAAAACCTGAGGTTCAGGTCGGCGCGACCAAGACCTCCACTGACCCGGAATCTGTCGCCGCCCAGATAGGCCTTCTGAAAAACCCCGAGTGCCTTGCTGCCGTTATCCGTTGCCAGGGCGCCGGCACCGGTCATCCACGGGCGTGCGCTGCCTTTGGGTTCGTAAAACAACACAGCCGGCAGAATCAGTCCCGTGCCTACAGACGGGTTGCTCAGCGGAATCGGCATCACAACAAAGCTGAGGTCTTTCGAATCACTCTTCTCTATTTTCTCAGCCTCTTGCTGACCCACAGCATGATTGACGGGGACTTCCCCTGCGACGGATTGAGCACACACGAACGACATGATTGCGAACCCTGTGGACGCAAGCATGTTCAGTCTTTTTTGCCGCGCCAAATGTATTGCCATCCTGTCCGCTACCCGGCGAATTAAACTCCAGTGCAACACGTCTGACTCATTCGGCCAATACGTGTCACGGAGTTTTGCAGCCTGATTGTTTTCGTTGCCGCAGACAGATCATGGTGTCAGTCCGCGTGATCTATTTGGCTAAATAGCCGGCCATTTCGCTCTGCGGGCAGCACAGCTGTTACGACAATCCTGTCGTCTTGTCCCTGCACGCGGGGGAAGCGAGTCGAATTGATTGGACAAGTGTTGTGCTTGGAATTTGCTGATGTCATCAACCTCGCGGCAATGACCGCAGATCGAATCCCGATTTGGGCATCGAAGGCAATGAATGGCACACGCATCAAGGCGTGTGCCATTCGATTCGGAGGCCCTTACTGAGCCGGTGCTTCGATGGTGAGCTCCACTCGGCGATTCTGCGCCTTGCCATCCGCCGTATCGTTCGATGCAACTGGATTCGCTTCACCAAAGCCGTGTGCCGAAACCATATCGGGTTTGACGCCCTGCGAGATCATGTATTGCATCACATCATCGGCGCGCTTTTGCGACAGGATGTCGTTGCTCGTAACGCCTTGTGCCGCCAGCCCGGGGCCAATCGGCGTGGTGTCCGTGTAGCCATTGACATTGATCTTCGACATTTGATGGGGTGCCATCACCTTGGCAATCTTGGCAATGGTCGTTTCGGCCTCTGGCGACATTTCCCATCCACCCGACGGAAACAGCAGCTGACTGTTGACCGATAGCTTGATCGCATCCTGCATCCGCGTGATCTGCATGTCCTTTGAATTGATTTCGGAACCCATCGCCGTCTGGAGTTCCTGGTACTGCTGCTGAAGTGCGGCATTTTGTTGCTGTGAGTCGTCATATTTACCTTGCGTCACGCAGCCCGCCATCAGCAGTGCCAGCGATGCACTCACTATGTACAACATTGGGGATTTCATCATGTAGTCCTCTTCAAGGTTGCCGGATGACCTGCTATCCGGGGGAGATGGTCACTGCACCGGCATCACTGCACTGCAGGGACCCGAACCGCCATTACGGGCCGGAAGTCTGCTACGCAACACTTGCGTAAATATGCTCCGGAATACCAGGTGCCGCAACGACTCTGATGCAAAAAGCCCAGGCAACGACATATCTGCAGCACACGGAACAGACGACGCAACAGCATCTTGAATGCCAATCTACGAGTGGCGATCGAGCGTCCGGGAGGAGACTATCCGGCCATATTCCATGTTTGGCTGGCGCGATGCTGGATGCATAGGTTCCAGCACATGCACCTTGGTGGTTCCTGTCCCGAGTTGCCAACCTCATGGGCTCGTGGCGTAAGATGCTGGCTTGAGATGCGCCTGCGACAGCACGCCGCGGATCTACCTCGGCGTCAATTCGCGACAATATGATCCAGATCAATCGAGTCGGGCTTCGATGGCCTGACAATTGCCGAATCAGTTACGGGGATCGCGATGCCGAACACGGAGTATTACAACGACAAGGTGGTTCGCCAGTTTCTTATGGCAGCAGCCATCTGGGGCATCGTGGGCATGTCGGTCGGCGTCTATATCGCCGCCGAATTGATGTGGCCAGCACTCAACTTCAATATTTCGTGGCTGACATTCAGTCATCTGCGACCGGACCACACGTTCGGGGTGATCTTTGCCTTCGGCGGATCAGCGCTGATGGGCACCTGTTACTACGTCGTGCAGCGAACCGGTCACGCGCGTTTGGCATTGGGGCGACTGGCAGCCTTCACGTTCTGGGGCTGGCAACTGATCTGCGTGCTGGCGATGGTTTCCATGCCGCTGGGCATGACCCAGAGCAAGGAATACGCCGAGCCGGAATGGATCATCGATATCCTGATTGCCATTGTCTGGGTCAGCTTTGGCGTGGTGTTCTTCGCCAGCCTTACGCGCCGTCGCATCAAGCATATCTATGTCGCCAACTGGTACTACGGCGCATTCATCATCGCCGTGGGTCTGCTGCACATCGTCAACAACCTGGTTATCCCGGTATCGCTGTTCAAGTCGTACTCGATCTACTCGGGTGTAGTCGATGCGATGGTGCAGTGGTGGTACGGCCATAACGCGGTGGCGTTTTTCCTGACCGCGGGCTTCCTCGGCATGATGTACTACTTCGTGCCCAGGCAAGCGCAGCAACCGCTGTGGAGCTATCGCTTCTCTATCGTCAATTTCTGGGCGCTGATCTCGGTCTACATGTGGGCAGGCGCGCATCACCTAATGTATACCGCCCTGCCCGATTGGGTGCAGTCGGTCGGCATGGCGTTCTCACTGGTTCTGCTGATGCCCAGCCTGGGTTCTGCGGCGAACGGCCTGCTCACCTTCAATGGTTCATGGCACAAGCTGAAGACTGATCCCGCCGCCAAGTTCATGGTGATGTCACTGGTTTTCTACGGTGCGGCCACGTTCGAAGGCTCGATGATGGCGATCAAGACGGTGAACTCGCTGTCGCATTACACCGACTGGACCATCGCCCACGTGCATTCGGGTTCACTCGGCTGGGTCGCGATGATCACCATCGGTTCGCTGTATGCCATGGCACCACGCGCATTGGGCCGACCCGAGATGCATTCGCGCAAGGGCATGGAGCTGCATTTCTGGCTGCATATCATCGGCACCCTGCTGTATATCGGGGCGATGTGGACCGCCGGTGTCACCGAAGGGCTCATGTGGCGCGCCACCCAACCTGACGGCGCCCTCACCTACGGCTTCCTGGACAGCCTGATCGCGATCAAACCGATGTATCTGATCCGCTGGGCTGGTGGCGTATTCATCCTGTCCGGCATGTGTGTGATGGCATGGAACCTGTGGCATACCGCCGCCGATGCACGGGCCCGGCTGATCAAGCCGATTCCGGTGCCAATCCCAGAGCCGGTGCCGCATCAGGTCCCTGCCCCATTGCCCGCTGCCGGCTGAGGAGGACATCACCATGGCCTACAAGCAATTCGAGCAAATCGAGAAACATGCCGGCCTGCTCGGCATCCTCATTGCGATCATGGTTTCGCTCGGTGGTCTGGCGGAGATCACCCCGCTGTTCATGGAAGCGCATTCGGTGAAGCCGGCGCCCGGGGTGAAGCCATACGATGCGTTGCGCCTGATCGGCAAGGATGTATACGTACGCGAAGGTTGTTATCTGTGTCATTCGCAGATGATTCGCGCGTTGCGTTTCGAAACCGAACGCTATGGTCACTATTCGACAGCGGAAGAATCCGTCTACGACCGCCCATTCCAGTGGGGTTCGAAGCGAACCGGACCGGATCTGGCACGTGTCGGCGGCAAGTATTCCGATGATTGGCAACGCATGCATCTGATGGATCCGCGCCAGGTCGTGCCGCAATCAAACATGCCGGGCTATCCGTGGCTCGCGCACAACAAGATCGACGCCAAGGATGCGCAGGCACGCATGCGTACCCTGCGCACGCTGGGTGATCCCTATAGTGATGCCGATATCGCGGCTGCTCCCGCTGCGGTGAACGGCAAAACCGAAATGGACGCGCTGATTGCCTACCTGCAAGGGCTGGGCATCAAGAACGAACCCACGGCGTCAGCTGCCAACCCCAGTGCGGCAGCCGGCAATGGAGCCACGCCATGACTCCAATGAATCCCATCTGGGGCCATATCGCCGGCGTGTTCATCGTGTTGATGATGGCTACCTTCATAGGCATCTGGATCTGGGCCTGGCGCAAGTACCACAAACCGACGTTTGATCGTTTGGCCCATCTGCCACTCGAAGATGAGCCCGATGCCGCTATCCACGCAAAGGAGGATCGCTCATGAGCAACGGATGGTCGTTGTGGGTGATGTTCCTGATTGTGCTCAATCTGGGCATCACGTTTTTTCTCTTCCTGTGGGCGCCACGAGCCAAGATACCAACTCGGCCCGATGGCACGACTGGCCATGTATGGGCGCACGGCACGATTCTCGAGGGCTTGAAGAACTTGCCGCGCTGGTGGATCTGGTTCTCGGCGGCCATGTTCGCAACCGGGTTTGTTTACCTCTATCTGTACCCTGGCTTTGGCAATCACAAAGGCGCCAGGAACTGGACTTCGCATGGACAATTGCAGCAGGAAGTGGCTGCCAACAATGCGAAGCTGGAGCCATTGATGGAGCGTTTTCGCCTGTATCCGGTCGAGAAGCTTGCCGGTGATCCTCAAGCCCTGCAGATGGGCAAGGTGTTGTTCGAAGACAACTGCGCCGCATGCCATCAGCGCAGCGGCAAGGGCAACATGGAGCTTGGTGCTCCCAACCTGACCGACAACGACTGGCTTTACGGTGGCAGTGGGCAGGACATCACCACCTCAGTCCACGATGGTCGCAACGGCGTGATGCCGCCTTGGGCCAGCCTGGGTGAAGATGCCGACAACAATCTTGTGCAATACGTGCTGAGCCTTTCCGGCACAGCTCATGATGCGCAAAAGGCGGCCGCGGCCAAGCCCTTGTTTGCCACTTGCGCGGCCTGTCACGGTGCCGATGGCAAGGGTAATCCAGCGCTGGGTGCACCCAACCTGACCGATAACATCTGGCTGCATGGCGGTACGGTTGCCGACATTCACAAGTCCATTCATGACGGCCGTCAGGGCCAGATGCCGGCCTGGAGCTCACGTCTGACCGACGACCAGATTCGTATGGTCGCCGCGTACGTCTATCAATTTTCTCATCCGGACAATGCCCGCCAGAACTGACCCAGCCAGCCAGCCGCAATCCCAGTGGTACCAGCAACCGGTGGTATGGCTTGGCATGGCGGTTTTTCTGGCTTCGATTGCCGGTTGCATCTGGTTGATCGTAGTCAGTGTGCGCTATGCCGACACGCCGCTGACTGATGCTCGCGGTGTGCTCGGTGTGCCTGCCACAACCCACAGCGCACCACAGCCGGCCTCATCCAGCGCAAACCCATGAACGCTTATGCCGCCTGGGCACAGCCACAGCTTCTCGCCCAGGTAATGCGCCAACGCAAAGACGGCAATGCCGAGGTGGCGTTGCGTGTCGAAGCGCTGAATGACGCCCGCCAGCTTTTGATGCTTGAGCAGCGGCTAAATGCCCTGCCCGGTGTGCAGCGGGTGTCGATTGATCGTACTGCGCAGCGGGTACGGATCGTTTGGGATGCAAGCCGGATCACACCGTCGGAGCTGCTGGAAAATTTTGCTGCGGCAGGTTGCCCTGCACTGCCGCTACTGGACAACGTCGCTGACGATGGCCGCGCCGTCGAGATGCACGATGCGCTGAAGCGCCTTCTGGTTGCCGGCATGTGTGCCATGCAGGTAATGACTTACGCCTTCGTGATCTACATCGGCGTGGTCGAATTTGTTGATTTCAGCACGCGCAACCTGTTCCGCTGGCTTGGCTTTCTGACCACGATTCCGCTGGTGTTTTATTCGGCCAAACCCTTTTTTAGCGGGATGTTGCGTGAATTACGCGAACATCGGCTCGGCGTGAACATGCCAGTAGCGCTGGCTGTGTTGCTGGTTTTCTCTGCCAGCACAATCAACACCCTGCGCGGCACCGGCGAAATCTATTTCGATTCGGTCAGCATGTTCGTGTTTCTGCTGCTCAGTGCACGCTATCTGGAACTTCGTTCGCGCCATCGCAGCGATGCGTGCGGTGATGCCGTGATCGATGCCATGCCGTTGCTCGCTCAACGTCGCCGTGGCGACGGTACGCTGGAAACGGTTGGCGCCTTCGACCTGCTTGCCGGTGATTGCGTGCACGTATCCGATGGAGCCATCGTGCCGGCTGACGGCGTGCTGGAAAGTGGCCGTGTGCAGGTTGACGAATCGCTGATGTCCGGTGAGTCACGCCCGCAATTACGCTATCGCGGCGATCGATTGATCGCTGGTAGCGTGCTCTTGAGCGGCCCGATCGAACTTCGCGTGGAACACAGCGGCGCTGCCACCACGGCGGCGCGGCTGGGTGAACGTGCCAGCCGTGCGCGCAAGGCACGCAGTCTGCTGGTGGCCAGTGATCGCGACGTCGGTCGTTTCGTCGGACGGGTGCTGATACTCACGGTACTGACGGCAGTGGGCTGGCTATTGGTCGATCCGTCGCGCGCGTTCGATGCTTCCATCGCCGTACTCGTGGTCGCCTGCCCTTGTGCGTTTGCCTTGACCTTGCCAGTGACCTTGACCCGTGCATTTGGGCGACTTGCCCGGCACGGCGTACTGGTCACTCGCAGTGATGCTCTGGATGCGCTGGCCCAGGTCGACCGTGCGCTGTTCGACAAGACCGGCACCCTTTCCGTGCCTCACTTTGGAATCGACAACGTCGAACCGCTGCGTGGCCACTCGCGTGAACAATTGCTGGCGTGGGGCGCCGCCTTGGCCAGCGAAAGCTCGCATCCACTGGCCAAGGCATTGACCAGCACCGCACATGGCCAGGTGGACTTTCCGAGAGCCTGCGACGTGCAGGTCACTCTCGCCGGTGGCATCACAGGGCAAGTTGATGGACGCGAACTTCGTCTCGGTCGCGCCGAATTCGCTGTTGTCGATGGCATCGAATCGTCATCGTCGATACTCGACGCCGCCTTGATTCTGGCGGACGGAGACGGCGCCCTGGGCGCATTCCATGTTGATGAACAATTACGAATCGACGCCCGGAGCACTCTGGATCAATTACGCCGTGACGGCATCCAACCGTATATTGCAAGCGGCGACAGCCGAGATCGCGTTGCCACGCTTGCCACGAAACTCGACATCGCCGATTGGCATGCACGACAACTACCAGACGACAAGCTGGCCCGGCTGCGGGAGCTGCATGCGGAAGGCCATCACGTGCTTGCCGTCGGTGACGGCAGCAACGATGCGCCGCTACTGGCCACCGCCGACGTTTCAGCGGCATTGGCCAGCGGTACTGATCTTGCGCAAGCTCAAGCCGACCTACTCTTGCTTGATAGCCGTCTGGATGGGCTTGTACATGCGCGCGCGATTGCCGTGCAGGTGCGCCAAGTCGTCAGTCAGAGTCGTCGCTGGGCCTTGCTGTACAACCTGCTTGCAGTGCCGTTCGCTGCTTTGGGGCTGGTGCCACCGTGGCTGGCCGGCGTCGGCATGTCTCTGAGTTCGCTGGTCGTCGTGCTTAATGCGCTACGCGTACGCAGCGTGGATTCCGACGATCTCGCTGACCAGAACAACCTGTCCCATCCGCCCCGCGAGGCGCAGGCATGAACATCATTCTGGTGCTGATCCCGGTGACCTTGCTGGTGATCCTGATCGCCGTGGTGATATTTTTCTGGGCCGTCAAGCATCAGCAGTTTGACGATCTCGACAGCCCGGGCGTGCTTCCACTGATGGATGATCCGCCGCCGGAAGATGCAGCCAATGGCGCAGATGTGCCAGAGGACGCAAACGAGAAATCCGAAGAGTGAGTTTCGGGCCAATCGATTGCGTTCTACTCCCCACCGCAATACACGGATCAGATCAATAGACGAGCGGTAACGCGTCGCCTAGCCGCGCCGGATCGACCTGGCTAATCCGGGCAATCTCATCAGAGACTTCATCGATATCCCCTTCGGCCAGCAGCTCACAGGCGGTTCGACCACCAAAAGCGCGCCGTGCAACCAGCAGCCAGCGCGCGGAGCGCTGACCTTCACCAACACCCTGAATGAGCAGATCAGCCAAGCCGGGATGCGTGCTCTCCAGCAGTTGCAGCGCCTTGCGCTCCAGCGCGTCACGCTGGCGATTGATCTTGACGAGTTCGACGCTGATATCGGCGAACGTAGTCGTCGGTTTGGCCATCAGTCGACTCCGGCATGGGGTGTTCAGCCGGAGGTTAGTTTGCCAATTGTCGATATCGAGTGATGGGCGGTCAAAAAATGTCGACCGACCTCGCTCTCAACGATCGAAGGTGATTTCCGGACCTTCGTGGTCGCGATCCCAGCCACGCAACTGATCGCGGATATGCGCGATGCCCTGACGACCCAAAGCATTGCGCTCCTCATCCAGTACATAGCCGTCGAGCAGTTCGGCCAGCCGCTGGGCCGTGGGCAGCATCGCGTCCCAGGCATCGAGCGCAGGCAGCGGCGCGGGCAAGGTCATGAAAAAACTCACCCCAGGCGTCTTGAGCGCATCCAGACGAGCCAGGTCGAAGTTGCCTGGCTTGAGCATGTTGGCCACGCTGAAAATCGGACCGAGCTCGCGCTTGCCATCGACCAGTCGATGATAAATACCCATGTCGCCAAACTCGAGGCCAGCTTTTTCGGCGGCGACGACAAAATCAGTACCGTGGAAATGCTGCCCCTCGCGTGCCACCACGAACAAGGTGACGATGCGCTCGACTGGCAGTTGTGCCGGACGTCGACCGAGGTCTGAGCGAGGTGGCGGACTGGGAATTTCAGGCGCAGGCGCAGGTGCAGGCTTCGGCTCTTGTTCCAGACTGGAAGGTTCGCCAGCCGCTTCTTCCGAGGAGCCGCCAGCAGGTGCACGCAATGCATCCACGATGGATGCCGCGTGTCCCATCAATCCAGATTTGGGTTTGGTCTTTGCTGCAGCAGCCTGCTCACCCGAAAGCGTGGCGCCCAGACGCTCAAGCTCTTCGCGCAGCCCCATGTCCAGCTCACCTTGCTGTGACAATGGCTGCGACGGCTTGGCAGGACCGCCTTCGAGCGTATCGAAGAACGGATCATCGGCGAGACTGGAGCCTCCTCCGACCGTTGGTTCACGCCGTTCACCAGAGCGTGGTCCGGGCTCGGCGCGCCGTTTGCCCTGCTCTTTCTTGGGTTGACCGAATAGCCAGATCAAGGCCAGCACGATCAGGCCGACTATCAACAGGGGAATGCCGACAGCGGCGTTCCAGGCGAAGGCAAGCACGGGTTGCATCGTCATCATTGGCTCCTCAGGCAGCTCCGGCAAGTTTAGCGGCTTCCGCCAGATCAACCTGCACCAATCTTGATACACCCGGCTCGCGCATGGTCACGCCGCACAGCTGGGTGGCGGCTTCCATGGTGGCCTTGTTGTGACTGATGAAGATGAACTGCACCTGCTCGCTCATCTCACGCACCAGTGCGGAGAAGCGACCCACATTGGCTTCATCCAGCGGTGCATCGACCTCGTCGAGCAAGCAGAACGGTGCGGGGTTGAGGCCAAAGATGGCGAACACCAGCGCTACGGCAGTCAGTGCTTTCTCGCCACCGGACAGCAATGAAATATTCGACGGACGCTTGCCCGGTGGGCGCGCAATAATCGTCACGCCAGTGTTGAGCAGATCGTCACCGGTCAAATCCAGATAGGCGTGGCCACCACCAAACAGACGCGGGAACAACTCCTGCACGCCGGCGTTGACCTTGTCGAAGGTTTCCTTGAAACGCTGGCGGGTCTCACGGTCAATCTTCTTGATCGCGCCTTCGAGTGTTTCCATTGCACTGACCAGATCGGCCAGCTGGTTATCCAGATAGGTCTTGCGCTCGCTCTGTTCAGCGTGTTCCTGGATCGCCGCGAGATTGACCGGCTCGAGACGGGCAATCTTCTGACCGAGGTCATTCAACTGCTGACGCCATTGATTGGCGTCGATGTCTTCGGCCAACTCGGCCAGCAAGGTCTCCAGTTCCAGACCGGACGCGGCAATCGCCTCGGCCAGCTGTTCTGCACGCAGCTGCAAAGCCTGCGCCGCGAGCCGTTTCTGCGACAGCTTTTCGCGCAGGGCTGACAGCTCCTGCTCGGCCAGATGGCGCTGTTGTTCCAGCTTGCGAAATTCGAGGTCGCAGTCTTCCAGCGCACGTCGCGCTTCGACCAGTTGCTTGTCCACCAACAAGCGCTGATCGAGATAGGCCTGACGTTCGGACTCCAGCTCGGCAATCGGATCGGAGCCGGCGGCGAGCTGCTCGCTGATCTCGTTACGACGCAGCTCGATCTGACGCAGCTGCGTATCCATCCGTGCCAGCGCTTGTTCAAGCGAGGCCAGCGAAGAGCGCTTCGACTCCAGCGACAGCGCCAATGAATGCGATTGATCGGCCGCCTCGCGTGCGTTCATGCGCGCTTCTTCGCGCGCTTCGAGCAAGGCGCGGCGCTCGTTTTCCAGCTCGCGACGCTGGTCTTCCAGATCGCCCATCAAGCCAACCGACTCATCCAGGCGGGCTCGTGCCTCGCGGGTATGGCCTTGCAGTTCATCCAGCTGATTGGCGAGATCATTCAGCTCATTAGTGACTTTTTCGGCGCGAGCGCGGGCGGTTTCCAGCTTGCCGCGGTGACTCTGCAGTTGACCGGCCAGCTCAGACAGACGACGGTGCGCGTTGTACAGCTCACGTTGCGCATCATCCCGCGCGCGCTCGGCTTCGAACTTGCGCGTACCCAATGTGTCGAGCTGCTCGCTGGCTTCTTCAAGCTGCGCCTCGAGCATCGCGATCTGCTCAGCCAGCGTACGGATCTCACGCTCTCGTGCCAGCACGCCGATCTGGCTATCCTGCGCACGACGCACGCGCGCCCAGCCCAGCCCCAGCCACTCCCCCTCGCGGGTAATCACCGATTGATACGCCGGTTGCGCATCAAGTTCGGTTACGCGCTGTTGCGCCTGTTGCAGTGATTCGGCCACCAGTACGCGATTGAGCAAGGTCATCGCTGACGCCGGACCTCGCACGTGCGCCGCCAGGGTACCTGCCGTGCCAGCTCCGCCGTTTGCTGCGTCGAGCAAGGCAACATCGGCATCTTCGATTGAGCTGAACTCGCTGGCCAGACCATGCGATCCATCCACCAGCACGCCATCCAGAAAACCACTGAGCGCAGTTTCGACGGCGGTTTCCCAGCCTGCATCCACTTGCAACGACTCGCCGAGCCGGCGCGATTTGTCCAGACCCAGTCGGCTCAGCCAACCGCTCGCAGCACTCTCTTCTTGACCCAGCGCTGCACTCTGCAAGGCCTCGAGTGAGGAGTGACGACCACGCGCTGATTGCAGTTGCTGGCGTGCCTCGTTGAGCGTGGACTGGAGTTGGCGTTCGTCCTCCTGCACTTTTTCATGCGTCGACTTGTGCTGATCGAGCAGACTGCCCAGGGTTTCAACGCGCTCGCGCTGGGTATCGTGTTCGGCATCCAGTTGCTCGCCGGCCGCGTCCAGCGCAGCGACATCGGTAGCCTTCTGTTCGGTTTCCAGTGCTTCGCGGCGACGCGACAGATCCAGCGCCTGACGATCCTGGTAATTGAGCTTGGTGCGCTCAACCTCGGCCGCGCGATTGGATTCGCCGGCATGACGGGTGTGGTTGTCCCAGCGCTGTTGCCAGTCAGCCAGCTTGGCTTCGGTATCACGTTGGGACTGCGCGGTGTCGTCCTGCATCTGCTGCAGGGTTTCGAGTCGCGGCTCACCTTCAGCCAACGCCAGTCGCAGGGTTTCGATCTGTTCGCGATCGACGGCGATGTGTTCGGCCAGCTCGGCGTGTTCGCGCTCGGTATTGGTCTGTGCTCGCTGCAGGCGATCGGCATTTTCGCGATTGTGCTGCACCTGCTGCTCGACCCGGGCAATCTTCGAGCCAACTTTGTAGACCTCGGCCTGCACCGCGTTCAGATGTTCGCTGGCGTCAGTATGGCGCTCGCGCATGCTCTCGATCTGCGCTTCGATCTGACGCTGCTCGGCCAGCTGTTTCTCGATACCGGTTTCGGCCGCGGAAAGATCAGCGCCCTCGCCATCGTGCTGGCTTTTCAGGCCGCGGTATTCCAAGGCACGCAGCTCGGCTTCCTTGCGGGTCTGTTCTTCTTTGTAAGCTTTCCAGCGCTCGGCGGCACGCGCCTGACGGTTCAGGTGTTCCAGTTGCTTGTCGACTTCTTCGCGCACGTCTCGCACACGATCGAGATTTTCGCGGGTTGCCTTGATCCGGCTTTCGGTTTCCTTGCGCCGCTCCTTGTATTTGGAGATGCCGGCAGCCTCTTCCAGGTGCGTGCGCAGTTCTTCCGGGTGCGCCTCGATGATCTGGCTGATCATGCCCTGCTCGATAATCGAGTAGCTGCGCGGGCCCAGACCGGTGCCGAGGAAAAGATCGGTGATGTCACGCCGGCGGCAACGCGCGCCGTTGAGGTAATAGGCCGACTGGCCATCGCGGCTGACCTGGCGTTTCACCGAGATTTCGGCGTACTGGCCGTATTCGCCCTGCACCGAACCATCGGCGTTGTCGAAGATCAGCTCAACCGTCGCCTGCCCCACCGGCTTGCGCGTGTTGGAGCCGGAAAAGATCACGTCGGTCAACGAGTCGCCGCGCAGACGACTGGCCGCGCTTTCGCCCATGACCCAGCGGATCGCATCGATGATGTTCGACTTGCCGCAACCGTTGGGACCAACCACGCCGATCATGTTGCTCGGCAGGTGCAAGGTGGTGGGATCAACGAAAGACTTGAAACCGGCGAGTTTGATGGTGCTCAGGCGCATGCGGACATCGTTTGATTATCGTGGGTGCCCGCACGTTCGGGCGACAAGGCACTGTGCCAAAGGCGCGGCAAGGTCGCAACGCATTCAAACATCATAAATGACTTGATGAATATCTCGTATTTATTTGATTCATTTACTATTTGAAGGAATTGCGTCAATCGAGAGCGCATGAATTCCATGATTCATCAGGTCATCCACTGCCGCGTAGACCATGCGGTGGCATTTCAGCGGCAATTGACCAGCGAAGGCCGAACTGACGATCCGCACATGGAAATGGCCCTTGCCCTCGCCAGCGTGCCCGGCGTGCTTGTGGCCCTCGTCCAGCACTTCCAGCTCGCTCGGCGCCAGCGCTTCTTGCAGGCGTTTGCGGATCTGGTCGATTACCGGGACGGCGGAATCGTTCACGGCAACACTTTGCGGAACGGCTTGACCGAAGTTTCGCGATAGACACCGGCAGCAACATAGGGATCGGCTTCGGCCCAGGTCCTGGCCTCTTCCAGCGAAGCGAATTCGGCCACGATCAGGCTGCCGCTGAAACCGGCGGCACCGGGATCTTCCGCGTCAATCGCGGGAAACGGGCCAGCCAGCAGCATGCGCCCTTCATCCTGCAGTTGCTGCAAGCGAGCCAGATGGGCAGGTCGCGAGGCCTTGCGGGCTTCGAGCGAATCGGGGTAGTCCGTACCAACAATGGCGTACCACATGATCAGGCCTCCGGGCGCATGTAGGGGAACAGCAAAACATCGCGGATCGACGACGAGCCGGTCAGCAGCATCACCAGACGGTCGATGCCGATGCCGAGACCACCAGTCGGCGGCAAGCCCACTTCCAGCGCGCGAATGTAATCGGCATCGAAATGCATGGCTTCATCGTCGCCGGCGTCCTTGGCGTCAACCTGGGCCTGGAAACGTGCAGCCTGGTCTTCCGGGTCGTTCAACTCGGAGAAGCCGTTGGCCAGTTCCTTGCCGTTGATGAACAGCTCGAAGCGATCGGTGATGCCCTTGTCGGTATCGCTTTCGCGCGCCAGTGGCGACACCTCGACCGGATGGTCGGTGATAAAGGTCGGCTGGATCAGGGTGTGCTCGACCGTGTGCTCGAAGATCTCCAGCAGCAACTTGCCCCAGCCATAACCGGGCTTGACCTGTGTACCGACACGCCTGGCGTGTGCCGCCATCGCTTCGCGGTCGCGCAACTCTTCGCGCTTGATCTCGGGGTTGTGCTCAAGCACGGCATCCTCCATGCGCCAGCGGCGGAACGCCGGAGCGACATCGATGTCTGCGCCATCCCAGTGCAACTGGGTGCCGCCGAGCACGTTGCTGGCGGTATCGCGGATCACGCTCTCGGTGAGGTCCATGATTTCGTGATAGGTGGCGTAGGCCTGATACAGCTCCAGCATGGTGAATTCAGGATTGTGCCGGGTCGACACGCCCTCGTTGCGGAAGTTGCGGTTGATCTCGTAGACGCGATCAAAACCGCCGACCACCAGGCGTTTGAGGTAAAGCTCCGGCGCCACGCGCAGGTAAAGCTCCAGATCAAGCGCATTGTGATGCGTGGTGAACGGCTTGGCCGTCGCACCGCCGGGGATCATGTGCATCATCGGCGTTTCCACTTCCATGAAGCGGCGCGTCGGCGCTTCCAGCCACTGACGCATGTAACCAATGATCTTCGAGCGCAACATGAAGGTGCGGCGTGCTTCCTCGGTCACGATCAGATCGACATAACGCTGGCGATAGCGCTGTTCGACATCGGAGAGACCGTGGAACTTGTCCGGCAGCGGCCGCAGGCTCTTGGTCAGCAGGCGCAGGCTATCGACGCGCACCGACAGCTCGCCGGTCTTGGTACGCATCAGCACACCTTCGGCACCGACGATGTCGCCGGCATCCCACGACTTGAATGCCTCGTACGTCTCGCCCAGCGTGCCCTGATGCACGAACAACTGGATGCGACCCGTCTGGTCCTGCATCTGCACGAAACTGACCTTGCCCTGACCACGCTTGAGGATGATGCGGCCGGCTACCTTGACCCGACGCGCGGCGGCTTCGATCACTTCGGCGGTATGGGCTTCCTTGTCGGCGTACTCGGCCTGCAAGTCACCAGCAAAACTGTCGACCTTGAAATCATTGGGGAACGCGATGCCCTGTCCGCGCAGTTTTTTCAATTTCTCGCGACGCTCGGCGATCAGGCGGTTTTCGTCTTGAGGTGAAGCTTCATCAACTTCACTGGCGGGCGTGGTTTGATCGCTGGTCATGCGGATTCCGATGTTGCTGGAGAGGGGCCCGGCCAAACGCCGAGCCTGGTTCAGGAGTTATGCGTCGATACGTTTGGCACCGGCTTCAAGGCCGGACTTCAGGCTGGCCTCGATGAATTCATCGAGATCGCCATCAAGCACTTTCTGAGTGTCGGTGCGCTCGACGCCGGTGCGCAGATCCTTGATACGGCTCTGGTCGAGCACGTAATTGCGGATCTGGCTGCCCCAGCCGATATCCGACTTGGTCGCTTCCAGCGCGTCCTTCTCGGTGTTGCGCTTCTGCACCTCCAGCTCGTAGAGCTTGGCTGCCAGCATCTTCATCGCGGTGTCGCGGTTCTGGTGCTGGCTGCGGCCGTTCTGGCAAGCAACCACCGTGTTGGTCGGGATATGCGTGATGCGTACCGCGGATTCGGTCTTGTTGACGTGCTGACCACCGGCGCCGGATGAGCGGTACACATCGGTACGCAGATCAGCCGGATTGATGTCGATCTCGATGTTGTCATCGACTTCGGGCGAAACGAACACCGAGGTAAAGCTGGTGTGCCGACGATTGTCCGAATCGAACGGGCTCTTGCGAACCAGTCGGTGCACGCCGATTTCGGTCTTCAGCCAGCCGTAGGCGTAATCGCCCTCGACCCGGAACGTGGCGGACTTCACGCCGGCCACATCACCACCGGAGACTTCCATCAACTCGGTTTTCCAGCCACGCGATTCGCACCAGCGCAGATACATGCGCAGCAGCATTTCGGCCCAATCCTGGGCTTCGGTACCACCGGCACCCGCCTGGATATCCACGAAGGCGCTGGCCGAATCCATCTGGCCGGAGAACATGCGTTGGAATTCCAGCTTGTTGACTTCAGCCTTGAGCTTGGCGAGGTCGTCGATCACCGACTGGGCGGTGTCTTCGTCGCTGTCGGCGATAGCCATTTCCAGCAACTCGTCGGCATCGGTGAAACCTGCGGTCAAGCGGTCGATGCCGTTGACAATGGTATCGAGCCGGGCGCGTTCACGACCGAGTTCCTGCGCTCGCGCCGGGTCATCCCATACGTTGGGATTTTCCAGTTCCCGGCTTACTTCTTCAAGACGTTCACTTTTGCTGGCGTAGTCAAAGATACCCCCTAAGCGACTCGACGCGCGCCCGAAGGTCGGCGATCTGCGCTTGGATCGGATTGGTTTCGATCATGAGTGGATAAAATCTGGGAAATTGGCCGGACATCTTAACAGAGCGTCCCAGCCTGGTGGCGCTCTGCTACGCCAGAGATCACGCAAACCGTCATTCCTGCGAAAGCAGGAATCCAGCGCCTTCGGAACCTGCCAAGGCGCTGGATCCCAGCTTTCACTGGGATGACGTATGTTCAAACTTTTGCAGTCAATCCTGCAAATCGACTTTTTAGCCAAGCGCCTGCTGATGCACGCCCTTGATGGCACGTCCCGAGGGATCGGCTGCGTTGGCAAAATCCGGATCCCATGCCAGTGCTGCCGGTGACGAGCAGGCGATCGACTTGCCGCCGGGTACCGTCGCCGCGCAGGCTTCACCCGGGTAATGCTGCTCGAAAATGCTGCGATACAGATAAGCCTCCTTGGTGGCCGGCGTGTTGAACGGGTAGCGTGCGGCGGCAGCCGCGAATTCGCGGTCGCTGACCATCTGCTCGGCGTGGTCCTTCAAGCCATCGATCCATCCGTAGCCGACGCCATCGCTGAACTGCTCCTTCTGCCGCCACAGGATCGATTCCGGCAGGTAACCGTCGAACGCCTGGCGAATCACACCCTTCTCCATGCGCTGGGCAGCTTCGGTGTTCTTGATCACCATCTTGTGCTGGGCATCCATTCGCATGGCCACGTCGAGAAATTCCAGATCAAGGAATGGCACGCGTGGCTCCACGCCCCACGCCATCATCGATTTGTTGGCGCGCAGGCAGTCGTAGCTATGCAGGGCATCGAGCTTGCGCACCAGTTCCTCGTGGAATGCCTCGGCCGAGGGCGCCTTGTGGAAGTAGAGGTAGCCGCCGAAGATCTCATCCGAACCCTCGCCGGACAGCACCATCTTCACGCCCATCGCCTTGATCCGGCGCGCAAGCAGGAACATCGGCGTGGAGGCCCTGATGGTAGTGACGTCGTAGGTTTCGATATGGCGAATGACTTCCGGCAGCGCGTCCAGGCCTTCTTCGAAGAGGTATTCGAAACCGTGATGCACGGTGCCCAGTGCTTCGGCCGCCACCGCGGCGGCAGCGAGGTCCGGCGAACCCTTCAGACCGATTGCGAAGGAATGCAGGCGCGGCCACCAGGCTTCACTGCGGTCATCGTCTTCGACACGCTCGCGCGCAAATTTGGCGGCGCAGGCGGTGACCAACGACGAGTCCAATCCCCCCGACAGCAACACGCCATACGGCACATCGGTCATCAATTGCCGATGCACGGCCTTCTCGAATGCCTCGCGCAAGTCGTCGGCCGTAACCGCCTTGCCCTGCACCGCCGAGTAATCGCGCCAGTCCTTGACGTAGTAGCGCAACAGCTCGCCGCGTTCGCTGTCGTATATATGGCCGGGTGGAAATGGCGCTACGTCGGCGCACAGATCAGCGAGTGACTTCATCTCCGATGCCACACACAGGCGCCCTTGCGCATCGTGCCCCCAGTACAGCGGGCACACGCCAATCGGATCGCGCGCGATCACGTAACGACGGCGCTCGCTATCCCACAACGCAAACGCGAATATGCCGTTGAGTTGGTTGACCATGTCGACCAGCGAATCGCCATCTTGATACAGCGCATTGATCACCTCGCAATCCGAGCCGGTGGTGAAGTCGTAATCACTGGCTTCGCGCAATTCGCGGTGGTTGTAAATCTCCCCGTTCACCGCCAGCGCCAACACGCCGTCGCGCGAACGAAGTGGCTGGGCACCACTGGCTGGATCAACAATGGCCAAGCGCTCATGTACCAGGATCGCGCCGTCATCCACGAAGACGCCACTCCAGTCCGGGCCGCGATGGCGCTGGCGCTTTGACAAGTCCAATGCCTGGCGGCGAAGCGAGGCCAGGTCGTCACCTGATTGCAGATCGAACATTCCGAAGATTGAGCACATGAGCCGATTCCTTGAGCCTGGATCAAAACGAAAAAAAGGGCCCGCGTTATGCGGGCCCTTTGCGTGAAACCTTGAGACTGTCTTGTCTACACGCCGACCCACCCACGAATGCGGGGATTATTATTGGCGTTATTATTCAGACCGTTCGCTGCCACGCAGAAACGCGCCGCAGGGGCGGCGTTGCTGGCAAGACAATGGATGGCTGGAGTGAACATGCTGACGAATAGAGCACAGGACACTGCTCTTGTGCAAGCGGGAATTTGCAAGCCAGCATGCCCACAGTTCGTGCGCTGGCAAGCATGAGGCGAGAAGAGGATCATTCGATTCGCCACACTCGTGTCAGGAAGGGGAACAATCGGTCATTGGGAGCAACATCGGACAAGCCACCTCAATCGGCAACGGATCATGTATCCACGGCCAGAAAGGAGTTCGCGATGGATTGGTCAAAACGGGCCGCTGGATTGGTACTGCTGGCAGCAACCCTGCCCGCGTCAGCACAAGATACGTCCGCAAAGATGCAAGCCGAGATCGATGAGCTGCGTGCAACGGTCAAGGCCTTGCAAGCCGAAGTGACCGAGCTGAAAACCAGCAAGCAGACCGTCACCAGCAGCCAGCCAACCATTGTCGCAGCACCGAAAACGCAGACACAGTCAGCCCCCTTGCTGCCTGCACCACCTCTCGTACCGAGCGAATCGGCGAAATCCGCCATACCGACAGGCGAGGTGGAGCCTCAATCGCTGGCAGTTGAGTCGTCAGGCGCCGTCCGCCAGAGCGTTTCGGACAACCCCACCGGTGCCTCGCGTATCGACAACGAAGCCCCGCCCACCGACCCGGAACTGAAAGGCTTCATCCAGATCCCGGACAGCCTGACGAAACTGCGTTTAGGTGGCTATACCAAGCTCGACGCCATTTACGATTTCAACACCATCGGCAATAACGAACAGTTCGTGGTGCCGAGTATTCCGGTGCCGCGTCCGCCGTATGACACCGGCAATTTCAATCTGCATGCTCGCCAGACGCGCTTCAGTCTGGAAGTGCGCCATCCGACCATCTTTGACCAAAGCATGCGCTTCTACCTTGAAAGCGATCTCTACGGCGGCTCGTCCGGACAGTATCAGTTACGCCTACGACAGGCATTCGGCCAGCTGGGCAACACCTATGCCGGCTACGGTTACTCGGCCTTGATGGATGTTGACTCGTTGCCCGACACGCTCGATTTTGCCGGACCCGGCGCCGCAGTCTTCCTGCTTCAGCCCAGCATCCATCAAGCGTTCCATGTCGGGAAAACAGGGAGCATCACGCTCTCGGTGGAGCGCCCTGCTTCTGAAATCAGTACAAGTGTCCCGGGAGAGAGCGTACGTGGGACGCAACATTTGCCGGATGCCGTGATCGCTGCGCGCACCGAACATCCATGGGGGCACCTGCAATTGAGCGGCGTGCTACGCCAGGTAGGTTACGACAATGGAGTGCAGACCGATCGCAGCACAGCCGGCGGTGTCGTACTGGGAGGTGCATGGAACCTGCAACCCGATGCGAATCGCACAGATCTCCTTGTATTCAGCGGACTGTGGGGCAAGGGTATCGCGCACTTCAATTCCGAACTGGGGGGCTCCGACCTGGACGCTGTCGTGGACAGCAGCGGTAATGTCCATCCCCTTGAGTCCTGGGGCGCGTACGCCGGCTATACGCACTACTGGAACCCTGACTGGCGCAGCAACCTTGTCTATGGCCAGAACCATGTTCAGGAATCCCCCTGGTTGGCCACCACAGCCTTTCGCCAGTCGAGCTATACGGCCACAAACCTGATCTGGAGCCCGGTGCCCACGCTGACCATGGGCATGGAGTTGATCTACGGTATCTACGAACTACAAAACGGCAGCAGCAACCACTCCACCCGCATCCAGGGTTCCCTGCAGTACAACTTTATTCGTTGAGCATTACGGCGACGCTTCGAGGTCCGCAGAAATCCAGGCGAAGGCTTCGTCAATCTCGCTGCCTTTGAACAGACGAAACCGGCCCGGCATGAAAAAACCGAACGCCGACGCCGTGTTTCTCAACCACGGCACATCGGTGACCAGTGCTGCACGCTCCCAACCGCTGAGATGCCGCATGCCGAGCTTGGCATCGTCCCACATCGCGCCGGGGTCAAAGCCGGTGAAATCTTCAGCGGTGACATACATCAGCCGCAATTTGCGATTCAGCGCGAACGCCGCTTCGACGTCCGGCACCACGATGTTTTCATAATCCTTCGAGGTCACCTGGCCATGGGCGCGAAATCCCAGCGTGCCGGCTGGCAGTCCTTCAATCTGCGTGATCATCAGCGTTGTTCTCCCGTGGCAAGAGCAGACCGACAGCCTGATTCACCGAGCGTGAAAAAACCGCGAGCCAGGCATGTCGAAATTGCGAAGTGCCACAGTGAATGACATGCCATGATCGCTGTCACCTCGCGGGCTGGATATCGCACTCCATCGGCTTGTTGACGGGGTTGCAACGAACTGCAGCCGCGTTGGGTAAACCCACTTCATAGCCGTCGGCATCGGGTTCGCCGGCGGGGTAATCGGTGCTGAGGATTTGTGCGCCACTGGCTAGCATGGCGTTGGGACGGCTGCGATCCTTGCTGTTTCCCGGTTCGTCCGTGCGCGTACGCACGAGATACCCCTGCTTGACCAGGGAAGCATTCTTTTCAGCACTGCAGCCGTTGCACTCCACAAAAGCAGCATCAGACTGACCTGGAGTGGCATTGGTGAATAGAATACGACCACTCAGTGAGGGATGCCCTTTCAGATAGATCTGTCCGACAGACTTCTGGTCCATCAGGAACATCACTTTGCCACGGGCATCAGCCAGGGTCGGCCAGCTGCCATGACGCACGGCGGCATCAAGCGTGGCGTGCGATCCACGCACGTCGTCGGGCGTGATGATCTCGTTGCGTGGAAACACCGAGGTGATTTCGGCATCGAGTGCATCGAACACGGCCGGCGTGAAGCTCTCAGGCGTGACGCTCTTGAATTGCACCGGGAGATCCGTCGGGAGCTCAAGCGGCGATTGTTTGGTTTCAATCAGAACGAACACCGGCACATGATCCGGATGAGCCTTGGACCATTGGCGGATTTCGGTCAGGCAGGCCGCGAAAGGCTGGCATCTGCTGCGCTGGTCAATATCCTGCACATGCATGACCTTGAATCCGGGTTTGTCCATGACACCGGGCGCCGCGATCGGCGGATCGGACGGCAAGCCAGCTCCGGCGATCAGGCCGGTGATCGCCGGATGGGCATACAGGCCACCCTTGCTGTCGGCATAGACGTCCAGTTCAAACTGGCGCACGCCGTCATCGAGCTGCTGCGTAAGCGGAGGATGACTGTAGTCCAGCCCGGCAAAGACCTTTGGCGCGAACTGCTTCATCAGCCCAGCGGCGGCTGGCGCAAAACCGACGTGATAGCTGTTATGGGTACCGATAACCTGAATCTGGTTGATCCGTACCGGTTGCTCCGCAGACCGTGCCGACACGGCAAGAACAAGCAGGCTGACCAATACTGCTGCGCGATGAAACGGATGAAGCGTGGGCATCTGGATAATCCTTGTGACGATTGAACGACGATCAATCAGAGTGACCGCGCAACGTTACAGTCAGACGACCCCGATAGTGAAAATTTCCTCGAAGGAGTCAGACCGGCTCGATATGCCGCAACAGCAGGCGTGGGCTCTCGCGCCCCTGCCAGTCGTTGATGACCAACTCGTAGGCAGCGCGCAGTCGCTGCGGTGGCGCGCCCTCAGGCACATTGAACATCACCGCATCATGCACCCCACCGTCGCGTGGATCCTTGAGGCTCAGCCGCCAATGGCTCGTGCCCATGGTTCGCCAGTTGACGCATTCGAACAGGTTGTCGAACAGTGGCTCGGCAAAACCCTGCCCCCACGGACCGCCATCGCGCAGCTGCCGTGCCAGTGGCAGGGAGAAACTGCCAGCGGGCAATTCGCCATCGGTATGCAGCACGGCTTGCAGGCGTTCGGTATCGACCAGTTCACGCGTCACTGCGTCAAACGCTTCGGCGAAGCGTTGGTAGTCCGATGCCTTGAGACTCAAACCGGCCGCCATCGCATGGCCACCGAAACGTTCGATCAACCCTGGATGACGCGCATCGACCACAGCCAGCGCGTCGCGGATGTGGAAGCCGGTAATCGAACGCGCCGAGCCGCGCAGGTTGGCAGAGTCGTCCTCGCTTGCCGGTGCAAAAGCGATCACCGGACGATGTAGGCGATCCTTCAGTTTCGAAGCCACCAGACCAATTACACCGGCATGCCAGGATGGCTCATACAAGGCCACGCCCAACGCCTGGATGTCGGTAAGCCCCTGCACCATCAATTCCGCCTCGGCCACCATCGAAGCCTGCAGTTCGCGGCGCTCCTGATTGATCGCACTGAGCTGATCGGCGAAACGGCGCGCCTGTGCAACATCGTCGGTAAGCAAACATTCAATGCCAAGCCGCATGTCCTCCAGCCGCCCCGCCGCATTCAATCGCGGCCCGACGGCAAAACCGAGGTCGCTGGAACACAACGTGGCCAGGCTGCGCTTGCCCGCTTCAACCAAAGCGGTGATGCCGGCACAGGTGCGCCCTGCACGGATTCGTTTCACCCCCGCCTCGACCAGCACCCGGTTGTTGAAATCCAGCGGCACCAGATCGGCCACCGTGCCCAGTGCGACCAGATCGAGCAAGCTGGAAAGATCGGGGCGCTGGCTTGGCGAAGTTTGCGTTTCGCGATCGGGAAACAACTTTGCGCGCAACGCCAGCAACAGATAGAACATCACGCCGACGCCAGCGAGCGCCTTGCTTGGAAATTCCTCGCCCATGAGATTCGGATTGACCATGGCGTCGCAGGCGGGCAACTGCTCACCTGGCAAATGGTGATCGGTGACGATGACCCGGATGCCACGTGCCTTGGCGGCATCCACGCCGGCGATGCTGGCCACTCCATTGTCCACGGTGACGATCAGCTGCGGCGTCGGCTGCAGCGATTCAACCAGGGCTGGTGTCAGGCCGTAACCGTGAATGAAACGATTCGGCACGGCGTAGTCGACCCGCTGCGCCCCCAACAATCGAAGTCCCCGCACGGCAACGGCGGTGCCGGTCGCGCCGTCGCAGTCGTAGTCCCCGGCAATCAGGATGTGCCAGTCGTTCTGGATCGCCTCGATCAGCAGATCCACGGCCGCGTTCATGCCACCCAAGTCATGCGGAGACAACAGTCGCGCCAGCCGGTGCTCGATGGCCTCGGGCGTGAGCACGCCGCGAGCGGCATACACGCGCTGAAGCACCGGATGAACGGAGTCCGGCCAGCCACCTGGCTCGCCACGGCTTTCTCGCCGACGCAGTTGCAGCGCACTCATCGCCCTGCCCCGCGCCAGAAACGCCAGCGATGCCATGGCTTGTGCCGCCAGCAACTGCCATCGGCGAAATGCAGCGTGACCGACTGTCGCTCAAATAATTTCTGCAGCGTCGCCCACCACGCGGAAGCAATCTCCATGGATGGCAGATCCTGCAGATCGATCAACCAGCCTCGACCAGACTGAGTCACAGTGTCGGCGACCCTGGGTCTATCGGGCAGACCGGCTCGACGGGCCAGTGCGCGCAGCAGCACATCATCACTGATCACACCCAGCAGACGACTTTCGACGTGGTGTGGCAGTTGGCCACCGCCCCACAGCCACAGGCTGTTGATGGGAGGCAAGCCACGCATGCTGCGTTCGGCGTTCTGCGGATGCTGGTGCAGCAACACCTGGATCTCGTTGAGAAGAATGCGCCAGGAACGGCCTTCCTGACCTTGCGGAAGGTGTTGCGACAAGTCTTCGCCGAGAGCCTGCTCAGGTGCAGCCAAGGCCGGCATGGTCGTGCCCGGCGGCAATCGGAGGTGCCAGCGATCCGGCGAAGAAACATGCAGCGCGAATCCCGCCTCATCGAATACCGGCTGCAAAGACTCGGCGAATGCCTGTGCCTCATCCATCTCCAGTTGCAGCTTGCCGCAGGCCAGCAAACGCACACCATTGAGATCCGGCTGCACCCAGGCGGGGTCGGCTGAAAGCCAGAGATGGTCACCGGCATCACCCGCCAACAGTTCGCGAGTAAGTGGTGCCGCCGGCAAATTGGCATCAAGCCCGGAGAAGTAGTCGTTCAATCCGCCCAGGTAGCCGCGGCTGGCGTCCGGTAAACGGTCGGCGCGAGCAAGCATCGTGCGCAGCGGATGGGTTGCATCCATCGCCGCCAGCGCAGGCAACCAGAGCTGCAGTGATGATTCCGGCGCGACGCTCATCTGCCTACCCCTTTGCTTCCAGCTTTTCGTAGAGCTCCAGCCATTCCACTTCCAGCGTCTCTTTCTCGCCGCGCAATTCGGCTTGCTGCTGGCCCAGCTTCATCATCTCGTGGGTTGGCCCTTGATAGACGGCTGGATCGGCCAGTTTGGCCTCAAGCTTGTTCAACTCACTATCGATCGCCGCCGTGCGAGTTTCTATCTTTTTGATCCGCTGCTGCGATGCCTTGTCCTGCTGGCGCTGTTCGGCGGCCTGATGGCGCTTTTCCTCGGGAGACAGTTCGATCACCACGGGGGCTGCTTTCGCCTTCTTGCCACTTTTCTTGCCGGCCGAGGCACGTGTCTTCAACCAGCGCGCATAGTCGTCCAGATCGCCATCGAAACTTTCCACCGTGCCGTCAGCCACGCGCCAGAAACTGTCGCAGACCAGGCCAAGCAGATGACGGTCATGCGATACCAACACGATGGCGCCTTCAAAATCGCTGAGTGCATCAGCCAGTGCTTCGCGCATCTCCAGATCGAGATGGTTGGTCGGTTCATCGAGAAGCAACAGATTGGGCTTGTCCCAGGCGATCAGCGCCAAGGCGAGTCGCGCGCGTTCACCACCGGAAAAACCATCGACCGACTCGAACGCCCGGTCGCCGGCAAAATTCCAGGTGCCGAGGAAATCACGCATGGCCTGGGTGGCAGCCTGGGGCGCCTTGTCCATCAGATGCTCAAGCGGGCTGGCACCTTCGCGCAGGCTCTCCACCGTGTGCTGGGCGAAGTAGCCGATCTGCAGATCCTTGTGCGTCTTGCGCTCGCCACTGAACGGTTCGAGTTCACCCACCAGTGTCTTCACCAGGGTGGATTTACCCGCGCCGTTGGGGCCGAGCAAACCGATGCGCTGGCCCGCTTCGAGGCTGAATCCGACGTCGGCCAGCACGATATTGGTGACCTCACCATCCTCGGGGCTGGTTGAGGGATCGGCCATATAGCCTGCCGTGACCTCTTCCAGTTGCAGCATCGAATCGGGCACACGCGCCGGCTTGGCGAAGTGGAAGCTGAAGCCGCGATCGATACGCACCGCCTCGGTGCCGGCGAGTTTTTCCAGTCGCTTCATGCGTGACTGCGCCTGCTTGGCCTTGGTCGCCTTGGCCTTGAAGCGGTCGATGAAGGACTGCAGATGCGCGCGCTCGGCCTGTTCACGCTCATGCGAAATCTGCTGCTGGCGCAACTGCTCGGCGCGCAGACGCTCGAATGCGCTGTAATTGCCGCTATACAACTTGGCCTTGCCGTCGTGCAGATGCAGGGTGTGGGTGATCACGCCATCAAGAAACTCGCGGTCATGCGAAATGATCAGCAAGGTGCCCTGATAGCGGCGCAGCCATTCTTCCAACCACAACACCGCATCCAGATCGAGATGGTTGGTTGGCTCATCGAGCAGCAGCAGATCGGACGGGCACATCAGTGCGCGGGCCAGATTCAGGCGTCCGCGCCAGCCACCAGAAAAGTCCTGCACTGCGCGTTCGTGGGTTTCCGGTGGAAACCCGAGGCCGTGCATCAGGCGTCCGGCACGGGCGCGGCCGTCGTAGCCATTTAGCTCCTCGATGCGGTGATGGGCTTTTGCCATCGCCTCCATGTCACCGCGCTCGCCAGCCTCGACCTCGGCGTTGATCGCTGCCGCCAGTTCTTCATCGCCACCCAGCACATAATCGATCGCGGCATCCGGCAACGCCGGGGTTTCCTGCGCTACCGAGGCCAGACGCAATTTGCCCGACATCTCCAGCTCACCCGCATCACCTTCCAGCTTGCCTTGCAAGGTGGCAAACAGGCTGGATTTGCCACAGCCGTTGCGGCCGATCACACCCAGCCGCCAGCCGGTCTGTATCACCAGATCTATATCGGAAAGCAGCAACCGAGGGCCGCGGCGCAAGGCGAAATGTCGAAACGAAATCATGGAATATCGGGTATCCGGTACAGGATGCGGTGGTCCGCAGCCGCCCATCATAACGGTCAACGCGCTATTCTCCCCAGAACGGGAGGGTGCGGGGCTCTCGTCGGAATGCAGAGTGCATCGCAAACGGCGCAAGCGGGCGTGGCGCAGTCGACACTGCGCCTGCCACAATGTGGCACTGCATCGTTGGTTCTGCTACAACGACGCCACATACAGCTTTGTATGGAGAGGGGAATCATGGTCAAGTTCACGAACAGTATGTCGATTGCCGCCTTGCTGGCCGCGATCGTCGGTTTTGGCATGCCACAGACATCAGTCGCAGCGTCCAATGGGGACAACCTGCTGATCAATCGCGTGCAACAGGAAAAGGGCCTGAATCTGCCTCAGCGCGGACTCAGCATGGCCCAGGTCGAACGCACCTACGGCGCGCCGCAGCGCAAACTGTCACCGCGCGGCGGCGATACCAGCAAGCACCCGCAGATCAATCGCTGGGAGTATGCAGATTTCATCGTGTACTTCGAACACAGTCATGTGATCCATTCGGTGCTGAACACGCCGGCCGGCAACAACACCAACCCGTCCGCGATCAACTGATCGGATGACCTGATGACGCGGCCTGTGGCAACACGGGCCGCGTTTTTGTGTGCGTGGACAAAACGCACGTCGTACACTTCGTGGCTGCCCTTCCCCACGATTCACGAGAGCCCGATGACTAAACACTCCTTGCGCCTGCCGGCCGAATGGGAGCCGCAAGCCGCGGTACTGATTGCCTGGCCGCATGCCGGCACCGACTGGGCCGAGCGGCTTGTCTCGGTGGAAACCACGTATGTGGCGCTGGCGGCAGCGGTTACCCGGTTCCAGTCGCTGATCATCGTGGTCGCCGACGCGGCACAGCAGGATCATGTCGGATCTCTATTGGGCCAAGGTTCCGTCAGCATCGACCGGATTCGTTTCGTGCAGCTTCCGTATGACGACACCTGGTTGCGCGATTCGGGCCCGATCACACTCCAGGGTGGCGCTTCCGGCTTTCAGCTCACGGATTTCCGCTTCACCGGCTGGGGCGGCAAGTTCGGTGCCGAGCAGGACGATGCACTGATTGCCGGACTGGTTGCCAATGGCGTGTTTGGCCATGCCGCACACAAGCGCATCGACTGGGCGCTGGAAGGCGGCGGCATCGAAAGCGATGGCGCAGGCACGGTACTGACCACCTGGCGCTGTCTGGTGCAACGTCACCCCGAGCAGTCGCGCGAGGACATGAGCGCGATCCTGCGCGACAGCCTGCATGCGGATCGCGTGCTTTGGCTGGATTATGGCTACCTCGAAGGCGACGATACCGACGCGCATATCGATACCCTCGCCCGCTTTGCTCCGGGCAAACGTATCGTGTTTCAGGCCTGCGACGATCCGACCGATCCGCATCACGACGAACTGCAGCGCATGGCGGCCGAGCTGGCGGCGCTGCGCACGGTGGAAGGCAAGCCGTATGAACTGCATCCGTTGCCGTGGGCAAACCCGATTCTCGACCAGGGCCGCCGCCTCGCCGCGTCCTACGCCAATTACCTGATCGTCAACGGCGCCGTACTGGTTCCGGCCTACGGCGATCCCGCAGATAACGAGGCCGCCCGCATCATTGGCAGCGCCCATCCCGGTCGCGAGATCGTGCAGGTGCCATGTCGGCCGCTGATCTGGCAGAACGGCAGCCTGCACTGCATCACCATGCAGCTGCCGGCGGGTTTGGCCTGAGTTTCGGAAGCATCGGCTAAACTTCACGGTTCATGTCACGCGGCCTGGCGCCGAGGATTACGACCGATGACCCGCAAGACTCTCAAGGTGGCGCTGCTGCAGGAAACCGACCGCGGCAGTCGTGATGCCAATCTCGATGCGATCGAAGCCGGCCTGCGCGAAGCCGCTGCCGCCGGTGCCGAACTGGTGCTGCTGCAGGAGCTGCACAACGGGCCGTATTTCTGCCAGCACGAATCGGTGGATGTCTTCGACCAGGCCGAAAGCATTCCCGGCCCGGGCACCGAGCGGATCGGCAAGCTCGCTGAGGAGCTGCAGCTGGTGATCGTCGCCTCGCTGTTCGAGCGGCGCGCAGCCGGGCTGTATCACAACACCGCCGTAGTGTTCGATCGTTCGGCGGCGATTGCCGGCAAATACCGCAAGATGCATATCCCGGACGATCCGGCGTTCTATGAAAAGTTCTACTTCACCCCCGGCGATCTCGGCTTCGACCCGATCGACACTTCGGTGGGCCGGCTTGGCGTGCTGGTGTGCTGGGATCAGTGGTATCCGGAAGCCGCACGCCTGATGGCACTGGCTGGTGCCGAACTGCTGCTCTATCCGACCGCGATTGGCTGGGATCCCAACGACGAACAGGCTGAAAAAGACCGCCAACGCGATGCGTGGATCACCGTGCAGCGTGGCCACGCCGTAGCCAATGGCGTGCCGCTGCTGTCGTGCAACCGCATCGGCTACGAGGCGGATCCGTCCGGCGTCGGCGCCGGCATCCAGTTCTGGGGTTCCAGCTTCGTGGCCGGGCCGCAGGGCGAGTTTCTGGCCCAGGCCGGCAACGACCAGCGCGAACTGCTGCTGGCGGATGTCGACCTGCAGCGCAGCGAGCATGTGCGGCGGATCTGGCCGTTTCTGCGTGACCGCCGCATCGATGCCTACCCTGACCTGCTCAAGCGCTTTCGTGACTGAGCCACGGTCGTGATGGACAAAAGTCCTGCTTGTTCCGCGGGCCCGTCATCCCCATGCTCTGACTTCCCCTTCAAGACCGGCTTGCTGATCGCATGAGTGTTCCCGAAACCGATATCCCGCTGCTGCCGGCCTTGCAGGGCCAGCCGATTGAACGCGTGCAACGCGACAACGTCGAGTACGTGCTGCTCGGCACCGCGCACGTCTCGCGCAGCAGCATGGAGGCGGTCGAGACCTTGCTGGAATATGAGCACTTCGATGCCGTGGCGGTCGAACTGTGCGAAGGCCGCGCGCAAGGCATGCGCGACCCGGATGCATTCAAGCAGATGGATCTGTTCAAGGTGATTCGCCAAGGCAAGGTCGGCATGGTTGCCGCCAGCCTGGTGCTGTCCACCTTCCAGAAGCGTCTCGCCGATCAATCCGGGATCCAGCCAGGTGCCGAGATGAAGGCAGCGATGGATGGCGCCGAACAGCAGCAGATGCCGGTCTGGCTGATTGACCGCGAAGTCGGCACCACGCTCAAGCGTGCCTGGCACAGCGTCGGCGTCTGGAAGCGTTTTGGTCTGCTCGGCGGCCTGCTCGCAAGCGTGTTCGAGCGCGAGGATATCCAGCAAAGCGAGATCGAGAAGCTCAAGCAGGGAGATATGCTGGAAAGCGCCTTCAGCGAATTCGCCAGCGAGTCCGAATCGCTGTTCGAAGCGTTGATCGGTGAGCGCGACCGCTTCATGGCCGCACGCCTGCGTGAAGAAGCCGCACGAACTGCCAGTGAAGATCCTCGCCGCGTGCTGGTTGTAATCGGCGCAGGCCATCTCAAGGGGCTGGCTGAACTTCTACGCACGTCGCACGACGACCCCAGTGTCACCGTCAGCGATCTGGCCCAATCGCCGCCCAAGGCGCGCTGGCCGAAATGGCTGGCAGCCGGTCTGGTGCTGCTGGTATTCGCGGCGATTGCCTATGCTTTCCATCGGAATGCAGCACTCGGCGCGCAGGCATTGCAGTCATGGGTGTTGTTCACCGGTGGCTTCGCCGCGCTGGGCGCGCTGGCCGCCGGCGGTCACCCGTTGAGCATCCTGGCAGCCTTCATTGCCGCACCGATCAAGCCATTCCGCCCGGGCATTCCAGCCGGCGGCATCAGCGCGATGGTCGAAGCCTGGATACGCCGACCGCGCGTCGCGGACTTCGACAGCCTGCGCGACGATATCGTGCACTGGAGCGGCTGGTGGAAAAATCGCGTCGCCCGCACCCTGCTCAACTTCTTCCTGGTCAGCCTCGGCACCATCATCGGCGAGTACAGCGCCGGCATCCATATCTTCAAAAGCATTTTCTGAGCACCACATCAGTGCGCAGGCATCGTGGCAGAGCATGCTACGATTCGCGCCGCCGCCAGTTTGCATGACTGGCACGCATCATCCCGCCCGGATGGCGAAACTGGTAGACGCAAGGGACTTAAAATCCCTCGACCGCAAGGTTATGCGGGTTCGATTCCCGCTCCGGGCACCAATAAAAACAACAGGTTACGCCACTCGCATTGATAGCTGATTTTTCCCATGGGACAATCATGGGACACAACAGCCAACACGGGACAATCATGGCCGCCATTGTTCGACGTACCGCAAGTGACGGGACAGTCAGCTATCAAGCAAAGGTGCGTATCCGTGGTGAGCGTCAACGCTCACGCACGTTCAAGCGCAAGACCGATGCCGCTGCGTGGGCAGCGAAAGCCGAGAGTGATATGGGACATGGCGTGTATGTCCCGACGACTGCTGACCGCCGCCGTACGCTTGCCGAATTGATCGACAAGTTCACGACCGAATACTTGCCGGTGAAACCGAACGCCAAAGACAAGGCGAAGGTTTCCGCCATGCTTCAATGGTGGAAGGATCGCGCTGGCTTCGTGACTCTGGATAAGCTGACTCCGCAGACCATCGCGGGGTATCGTGCCGAGCTATCCGCGCAGCAATCAAAACGCGGTGGTGGCCCGCTGTCGGGCGCTACGGTAAACCGCTACTTAGCGGCCCTGTCAGCCGTATGTAAATGGGCATGGAAGGAACTGGGCTGGCTGCCGTCCAATCCGTTGTTGGCGATCAGCAAACGCAGCGAGAGCGCGGGCGTGGTTCGCTTCCTGAGCGATGACGAACGCAAAGCCCTACTGATCGCCGCACGCGCCAGCGATGACCCGAACATCTACTGCGCCGTGATGCTGGCGCTTGCTACTGGCGCACGTCGTGGAAACATCTTCGACTTGCGCTGGGAGGATGTAGACCTAGACCGGCTCACCCTGCACTTCCCTGACACCAAGAATGGCACCCCGCGCCGCGTGCCGATTGTCGGCGCTGCAGTGGCTGTCTTGCGTGCGCAGTTTGACCGTGACCCCACGCAAACCGGATGGGTGTTCAAGGGCCGCAGCGATGATGCGCCCGCCAATCTCGACAAGCCGTGGGCAAAGGTGCGGACCGCTGCTGGCCTTACGGATTTTCGATTCCACGACCTGCGCCATACAACGGCAAGCTATCTGACGATGAACGGCGCGAGTCTGGCCGAGGTTGCCGAGGCGCTGGGGCATCGAACGCTGGTGATGGCGCGTCGCTATTCGCATATGACGGGCGAGCATTCGCGCAGCGTGATGGAACGAATGGCAGACAAGTTTCTGGACGAATCTGAATGAGTGTCCGGCGAATCATAGACCCGGCGCATCTCATGCCCGACCGCATTCGCATTGCCGCCGATGCCGACACCGGCGCCATCAACCTGCAAGCAGGTTCTGCCGAGTTGAATGCACTTGTCGGGATCATGGACGCCGGCAGTCCAGTCAACCGCATCAATGCACTACGCAGACACGTCGCTCTGACCAAGACCGTCGACGACCTGACCAACCGCTGCGCGCTCAAAAATGGACGCGCAGACATTTCGCTGCTTCACGCGATACTTCAAGCCGAACAGATAGCGCTGTACTTGGACAGCGAGAAAAAGGTCGCGCGAGATAACAGGCGCCAAGCCGGCACACATAAGGAGCGGCGCCCCGCTGTAACGAAATGGATCGCCAAACAACTCGACCGAAACCCATCAGCAAAGTGTCCTGCTTTGTGGTCAACAGCACCGGAGTGGCTGACTGAGCAAATTGGGTTAGACAGCTTCAAGAAGCGCGTCACCGCCGAAAGGAAAAAGCGCCGCAAGTAACTAACGGCGCATTCACCGCAGAACCTGTCAACACCGGGCCTCACTGGCCGATAACGTGGAGACAGGATCATGCAACGCACGCTTAAATCTGTGGCGCAGTTCGCTGCCAATAGCCCATTCACTGAGGCGCAGTTGCGCTGGTGGATATTCAACGAAGCGGCCAACGGCTTACGCGATGCCGGCGCGGTCGTTCGACTCCCTCGACGTGTTTACATAGACGAGGAAGGCTTTGCCCGCTGGATCACTGCGCAGAACCCACCAGTGACACCGGCGTGATGTCCAACCATTCCCGCTAATTCCCCCAGCATGCGCCAGCCGCATTGCTGGCGCGCGGAGAATCCAATGACAACCCACGAGAACCCGCCGCCCGGATTGCTGTCCGGTGTTGGCAGCGATGACGCACCCCACGTCCCTGATTCTACGCCTGCCCGCCCCGCGATCAAATGGAGCGCCAGCCAGTTACGCGCCGAGCAACGCAGGCAAAAAGCCATTGTCGATGACCTGGCATTGCGAACCACGCTCAGTCCGACCCAACAACGCGCCTTGACCGTTGCGCCTCGCAATGTCCGGCGGCTGGCGCTGGCGCTGCGCAATAAGGTGCAGCCATGACTCAGCCCAACGATAAGCGACTACGGAACAAGGGACGGAAAGAAACAGGAACATTCGTGATGTTGCGCCACGACGTCCTGAACTCGTCTGCTTACGTCAGGCTTTCTGCTCATGCCATCAAACTCTTGATAGATATCGCAGCCCAATATCGGGGGAAAAATAACGGTGATCTTGCCACAACGTGGTCGATGATGAAGTTACGCGGATGGCGTTCCAGAGACACGTTGGGAAAGGCGCTGCGCGAACTACTCGACGCGGGATTTATTGAGCAAACACGACAAGGCGGGATGCACAAGCCATCCCTGTATGCCTTGACGTGGTTTTCGATCGACGAATGTGGCGGAAAACTGGACGTCCCTGCGACAACGACCGCAAGCCGACGATGGAAAAACACGAACCCCAACACGCCGTGCGTGTCGATTCAGCACGGTGGGCGTGTCAATTGGGCACCGCAGTCGGAACAATCAACACGCGGGCCGTGCCTATCAAGCACAGGAGCCGCTTTGAATTGACACGCATAGCGTGTTCCTTCTTATAAATGTACCAAGCACCCGCTTTTGCGTTGGCTGTATTGCCCTTGAATTTGTTCTGCAAATGCCGCGCGCAAAAAAACTTGGCGTGACGTGCGCATTGACCTGACGCGGCACGCCGAAACGACGCTAACCCGGAGCATCATCATGCAACAGCACGATCCGAATGGTTCAGGCACGCCGCCGATGGACGAGCAGGCGGACGCGCTGGCGTCAGCCTTGCTCACCTCATGGCATGCCGAGCTACGCGCGCACATTCCGCCGTACTTCATATCGCCGGGCGGTGCGGTTCATATCGACGCCGTTACCTATCTCGCCGGTCTATGTGACCGCCAACTGAGACGCTTACGTGAAGCGGGGAAAGGGCCATTTTGCTATCACACGCGGCCCGGCACGGCTTGGCTCTATCCACTGCGCGACTTGGCCCAATGGCTCACCGCAGAACGTGACGGCTCACCATGACTGCCATCAAGCGGAACAGTCGCGCGACCGGGTTGTCGGTGACCTGCCGGCCGGCCACAAATACCATATGTATGTCGTCGTTGATCGTCAGAGCCAGTTCCTCCGCGTCGCCCGCGAGGGAAGCTAATCACATCAAGCGAATTAAGGGGCTCTGAGCGAAGTATTGGCTATTGGCATTGCTTTTATCAGCCTGCGGGCCATTCCTGCTAGAACGATTTCTGTGATGAAGTTATCAAAAACCGCTCAATACCCCGAGTAATTTTCCAGTTGTCCAGCAATGGGCTGGGCTAACACAGGAGAGTGAAATGCGTTCATTTGCAAAGAATGTCGCCATTGGGGTCGGAATCTCGCTGTTACTAGGTGCAACTGGTGCCGCGATTGCAACAGCACCAGCGGGCATGCTTGACGTCGTCAACACCTACTACTCCAACGCAAATCATACAGCCGTGGTCGGATCCGTCGAATATGATTGCAGTGGCAGACGCACGCAATTAGGACAGACGACCATGTTTCAGACGTATGTTACCAACGAATGCCCAGGTTCTGGGGGACAGCCTGGTGGCGGTGCCGATGGCGGTGGCGATACGTTCTACAATTGCGCATTCATTACGACTCCATACCCGGTATATGTTTGTCATCCGTAATTTGAAATTGAGCTCACCGGCTCCAATCAAATGAGTCGGTGACTTGACGATTTGTGATTGCGAAGCAGGTGTAAAAAAGCGCCTGTCGTCAAATTTGTTACTGATCACGACGAATAATTGTTCTGCAAACTCAACGAGGAACTATTTTCCGGAAATCGGATTACGTTACGGATGGTGCTGCTAAATCGCGGCTAAGGATATATATTTGCCCCTTCCATGCTGGTGGCAACGCGGCCTGGTGACATGAATGCTGAAAGACCTGTTTCGGCCAGATCCCGTCGTTATTTGACCTTATCAAGCTGATGGCGAGCCTATCTCCGATTGCCATTTTGGATGCCGTGCATCATTTAATGATTATTAAAATCTTGCATGACAAAGTAGGACATATGCGGACATCTCAGCCTTAGCAGGCTCCCGCAAAGCGAGCAATGTATAGCCATCCATTTGAAGGGGTGCGCTATGCCAGTTTCAATTCGACCACGTGGCCAAACCGCAGTCCGCCAAGTTATCGCGGAAGTGCTTTCCAAAAACGATCCCGTCGCTGGTGCCGCCTTCGCTGCTGCACGTTGGGGATCGAATTCGCCCGTTACGCAGATTCAACGTGCGGCCGTGACACCCAACGCACGCGGCGATGCCGACGCGTTGCTGCGAGTGTCGCAAACCGAAATTATTGAATCGGCTGAACCATTGACGATTTACGGCCGACTGCCGGGGTTGGCGCGGGTTCCCTTCGACACGAGCTTATTGCCCGACCCGGCTGATCCGCTCGTGCAATGGGTCGGTGAAGGGGCTCCCAAGCCGGTGGCCGCGCTGGCACTGGGTACGCCGCAAACGTTGACGCCGATGAAATGTACGGGCGTTTGCGTGCTGACAGATGCGCTTGTGCGCTCAGCGACGCCAGCGGCCGAAAAGCTTGTATCGAGGAAGTTCACGCGCGCATGCGTCAAAGCGATTGATGTCGCGATGTTCGACCCGAGCAATGCGGGCGTTGTGGATGCCAAGCCGGCAGCGATCACTTCGGGCGCTCCTGTGATAGCAAGCACAGGCGATCTAGCCGCTGATATGCAAAGCGCACTTGACGCCTATGCCGGCAACCTATCAACTGCCGTATGGGTTTGCAGCACTCGCATTGCGTGCACGCTTGCTAGCCTGCACGATACGTCCGGCGTTTTGTCGTTTCCGTCGGTGAGCGTGCGAGGTGGGAATGCACTGGGTTTGCCTGTGGTGCCGAGCGATGGCGTACCCGCTGACCTGCTGACGCTTGTGGATGGTGCGAGCTTCGCCATCGCGGTGGAACCACCGAACATTCGTGTTGCCCGTCATGCCGTGGTGCAGATGGACAGCGCACCCGACGACCCGGCGACCGCTTCAACAGTGCAAGTAAGCCTGTGGCAAAAAAATCTGGTCGGTTTTCTGATCGAGCAGCCAGCGAACTGGACACAACCGCCGGTCGGTTCCGTTGTCGTGGTGGCCACGACATGAGCGTCAGTGATCGCGCACAGTGCCGCTTGGCTTTCGATGAAACATTGCGGCGCTTTGCTGACATGCGCGAGCCAGCCCGCCGGCTCAATGATCTTGAATTCGCGGTCGAACAGGAAACGCGCACGCTGGTCGATGCTCTATCTGAGCGTGACCGTGCGGCCCTTCTGGCGCATCGCGCGACCGATCCCGGCGCCCGTGGGCTTCACCGGGCAGTAGTACGAGCGCTCGACGCAATGGAAACACTCAGCCGTGCGATTGACCTGGGCATTGCTGAGCCAATGACGCCGACGCGATTGCGCCGCTTCATCAAGGCTCAGCTTCCCGGCGTGCGTGTGACTCGGGCGCAGAGGTAGCCGGGGGGGTATGTGAAAACTTTTCCGAATCCAAAACGGGGACCGCGCCCCCAAGGAAAATTTACACGTCCACCAATCAGCCACCACACCTGCGCGGCTTCATTCCGTGACCACGCCGTTACGTGACCGTGACACAACCACCATCGGGAACTGATGCCATGCCCAAGCCAAGAACATCGACGGCTGCCCTTGTGCTGAAAGGTAGTTTCAGAAAAAACCCACAACGGTTTGCAGCGCGTTCTAGTGAGCCAGACGAAATGCGCGAGCTTGGCCCGGCACCGAAGCGCAAGCCGCTGACGTTTGCCGAGGCGTGGCGCTACATCGTCGCCACGGCCCCGCCCGGCGTGCTGAAACACCGGGACAGGTTGTTGGTCGAGGAAGCCGCCGCCCTGCTGATGCTGCTACGGAAAAATGGCAGTGGTGCGCAGATGAATGCCTTTATCCGCTTTGAATCGGTGCTGTCGAAAATGGGCTTGACGCCATCGGATGCCAGCCGGGTTTTTGCCACGACGACCGAGATCAACGAGTTCGACCAATTCGATTGAGACAAACGCGAGGCCTTTACTCCACCGGCTTTCGGGCCAGTTTTTCACCACTTCCGGTACAGCCTTTTGTAAGATTGTCTGTGCGGCCTGAATCGTGCTACCCGATACCTGCACGCGCGCGCCAGCGGCATCGCGGGCATCACCGGCTGATTTTGACCTTCCGGTGAATTCATCGGAAGCGTTCTACCAGGCGCGGTTGTCCCATGTGCCTGCCTCGCCTTTGCCTGCGGTCCTCGTTTATTCCATTTCTGATTCCGGGGTCTGCGGTCCTGCGGTCATGCGTCCTTTTTCCCGTTGTGGCAAATTTGCCAGAACGGGGAGCGCAGCCCCTTCGTTTAATCCGCCTTGAATCGACCGACCCGGACACGTTCACGCACGCCCCGGCTTTCTCGCGGCTATCACCTGCTAACACTCCCGTCAAATTTACCGGGAGCGTTTTACCGGGCGTGGTCGCCCCGTGACCCTGCCGCTTGCGGCGTTTATGCCCCGTTAGGCGGAGCCGGGCTTATTGACGCCACGGTCACTGACGCGATATATGATGAACAACAACCTATTGACATGTCCGTTAGTTAACAACTAAACCAAGTCACAGGGCTAGAATAGGCGGCTATCGAAAGCAGTTCCAATCACGGACGGGGGTCTGAGATGTCGTCAAACAAGCGGAAAGTTAGGTGTTTTGCGGAGATGCGAGGCCAGCAATGGCAAGCGTTCTGCGTTGAGCTGAACCTTGCCGCCCAAGGCGATACCCTTGCAGAAGTGGTGCAAAAGCTGCACGGCATGATTCGCAGCTACGTAGCACTTGCTATGGAGCAGAAGGACCCAGCGCACCAACGGGATATGCTTGATAGGCCTGCGCCATTCTCGATCCAGCTCCGCTACTGGTACGTGCGCGGAACGGTTGATGCTTTCAACCAAATTTGTAGACTCCGCGACTTTCTCAATCGCCGCACTCACCAAAGGCAAGACGAGCACGGAAGGCATGCGTATGCCTTCCATGACCACGCGGCATTGTGCTGAGTGGGTGGCAAGCCCCAGCTTGACTGCCGCGCAGTCAAGTCATTGCTGAAATTGCTTGGTTTCAATCGAACGCGTCAAGCTGGCTCACATGAGCATTACCAGATGGTGGCGCGTGGGCATATGCGCACGGTGACCGTGGATTGCCCGAAAGCGCCGTTCTCTCATGATTTGATCAAATCCATGTCCCATCAGGCAGGGCTTAAAAAATCAGAGTTCTATGCTGCTGCATGCGGAGTTATGCCGACCCCTTGGCCGTAACTAACCAGCCTTAACGATCAACGACGCCACCGGAACGGTGGCGTTTTCTATGGCAGTTGTATGGAGCCGATGCCTTGGGCCATCTGTCGACGTCCCGCGACGTCAGGCAAGCGGCCGGCGGCTGTCAGACACAAGCTGACGGCACAAGTCAGGGTGAGCCGACGACCAGGACGACCAGGACGACCTACGGAAGATTCAACACCTCTTGGAGCCTAGCCACCCCAAGTTCATTTGCTGCCCTAACACCGGCCGCAAATGCTTCCCTGTCCAAATTCAATCCCAGCTCCGCCCTTGCCTCGAATAGTAAATTACTCATGGGTTCGATCAGTGGGCCGATCTCGTCCGCCCAAGCCTGCATAAGCTTTTTGCTGTCTTCGAAAGTGCCATCACCGGCTATTCGCAACAACATCAGTTTGGTCAATGCGCCAGTCACCGCCACCATATATTTTTGTGCAGCATGTAGCGTCCGATCACTCGCACATGCCTGCAATTTCGACATGGGCTCACGCACCGATTCGAAAACAACACCTACTTCGTTTAGAGGGAATTGCAAATTGGAGACATGTGCCAAGCACATGTAAGCCTGTGTTGCCGCTGGCCAAGCTTCCAACAACATCTCGCGCTTCATTTCCAGCCGCCGTACTTCCTGCTCGCGCCGGACATCATGTCTCCGGTTTGTCCGATCTCTCTTTCTCTCTCGTTTCCGTTGCTTTCTTGCAAGATGGAGCGCAAGAAACGCGGAAAGGCCGAAGATAACGAGCGACCCAATCTGCGTAATTGCTATTGGTAGCCAAGCAGCGTCGGGCGAAGATGGGGCTGTTATTGTGATGAAGGGGTCGGCTAGCATAAGTGCAGGCTAACTTGTCCAAAGCGACTCCGCCAGCTGGGAAGAATTGGCTCTTCTGCATCTGGTGAAGCGCGTAAGCATCCGCCGATGCAAGGCGCGTAATTCACCTACACGATCCGGTGACTGGCGCTGATGTCTTGCTGTGACCCGTGGGGCAATCTGGACGTGCCTGACAGTCTGGCGGCGTGAACTGATCACCACGCGGCAGCCGATAGCCGAGCACCTTTGCACCGCCCCGGCACCACCCGTCAAACGGTGGTGTTTTTCATGGTGAAAAGTCCTGCGGTAACGATTCCCCGTGGGACACTGGTGGGACACGACCACTCAAAATCGCCAAAAATCAGCCGCCGCCGGCAACACATAAGTCATTGACTACAATGGCTTTCAATAGTCGCAAACACCTACCGCCTCAGACTTAAAATCCCTCACCCTCACGAGTATCCCGGTTCGATTCCGGGTCCGGGCACCAAGAAAATCCTGATTTTGCAGTCGGCTCGGTCTTTTGACTTTTCGACAACACATGCACGGTGCCCGTCCGGTGCCCGTTTCGCCAACGGTAGGCACTATTGCAACAAAGGGTCACCATTCGTGATCCAGACTTTGCGAATCCGGTAGTGCTGATTGCACGCACGAGGTTCCAATCGATGGCTTCTTCCACACCCCACCCCATCCCATCCTCAATACCCGCTATGGCAAAAACTTTGCCGTCGCGTCCTTTCGGAATCGCTAGACCTGGGTCCTATATCTGGATGATGCCGCGCTTGACTGCGGTTACCACGGCGTGTGTGCGGTCGTTTGCACCAAGCTTCGACAGTATGCTCTTCATGTGCGATTTGACGGTGTCCTCGCTGATGCCAAGCTCAGAGGCAATTTTCTTGTTTCCGTAACCTCGAGCAACTCCGCCCAGGACTTGCAGTTCGCGCTCGGACAGTATCTCGCCACCAAGGTACTCAGCGAGATTGGATGCCACATCAGGGGAAATCACGCGGCGTCCTGCGTTCACTGCACGGATCGCATCGCGTAATTCTTTTCGAAGAGATGCCTTGAGCAGGAACCCGCTTGCGCCCTTCTTCAATGCATTGGCCACCTGCACGTCGCCACGGTAAGTCGTCAGGACGAGGATGCGCGCCAACGGAAACTCTGAGCGTATGACGCACATTGCATCCACACCGCTCATGTCGGGCAATTGCAGATCCATCAACGTCACGTCCGGTCGATGTTCGCGAAAGGCTTCAATCGCCGATCTCCCATCCGTGGCATTTGCCACGATGCGCATGTCCGCTTCGCCAGAAAGCGCAAATGCAACGCCATCACGCAGAAGCGGATGATCATCGACAACAAGCACGCTGATTATTTCGGGGGAGCTGGATGGCATCGGCATTTCACACTTCGTCGTAGTCGAATGGTCGCGCTTTCGATCCGCGTCTTGCGAACATCATGCGAACCAGGTTGAACCACCGATGCCATTTTCTTTTCGGCTGTAGAAACGCAATGGCGGCCGGCACGACCAACTCCAGCGCAGTGCCATTGCCCGGTCGACTCGAAACGGTGAGCACCGCTCGCAGACGGGTTGCGCGCTCATGCATGCCTTTCAGGCCCCAATGTCCAGCAGCACGGTTTCTGGCGACCGCATCCGCATCAAAACCTGTTCCATCATCGACAATGCTTAGCGCAAGGTGTTTTCGTCCGTATCCCACGCTTACGTCGATGTGCCTGGCCTGTGCATGATGAAAGGCATTCGCGATGGCCTCCTGGGCCAAGCGCAGCACTTCGTCGCCGGCCGCCGGATCGAGTGAGCGGTGTACACCTTCCACCGTCAGCCTGAAAGCGATGTGGGTACCCTGCGCGCGATCTTCCCCCATCTGCCGCAGAGAACTCTCCAAATTGGTTTCTTTGTGCTCCAACGCTCGCAGCCTTGTAACACGATCACGACCTTCAATGATCACTTCATCCGCATGATCGAGGGCGCTCTCCATGAGTTCGCGTGCTGGCTGTGTCGAGGGTATGCGTTCCATCGCAGATTGAAAACGAAGCATCAAGCCGTGCACCGCTTGCAGAAACGTATCGTGGAGTTCTCTCGCGATGCGCTCCCGCTCGGCGTGTCTTTCCTCGAAAATCGCACGCATCTGAATCTTGATATATGCAAGCCGCCAGGCAAGCAGGATCCAGAGCGCCAAGGCAGTCAGAGCCACGACAAGAAGCATGAACAGACCTGTCTGGTAAAACGCCGGTTTCACGACGAAGTCCAAGCTTGCCGGCGCCTCTTCCCAACCGCCGTTGCCCCTGCTTGCCGCGACGTGAAAACGGTAGGCTCCTGGCGGCAAGTCCGTATAGAACGCCTGGCGCCGCTGGCCTGCCTCCACCCAATCTTGATCGCGCCCATCAAGGCGATAGCGAAAGCGAACCTGTTGAGGCACAGCCAACGCTGTCGCCGTGTAATCAATTTGCACATCACGGGTCAGGGCCGGAAGGGCCAGGTCCTCGGCAAAAGAGTACTGCTTTCGATCCGCAGTCATGCTCTCGATGTGAATGGGCAGGGCACCGCCCGTCCCCGGGTTTGCATGTGGATCAAATGACTGCAGCGAGACGCCATTGGCAAACCATAGCGACCCGTCAGGCGCGCGCGCGGCCTTCCCCTGAAAGGGTGCCAAGCCGGGACGCACACCATCAAGTACATCGAAAACTTTGACGCTCATCGTATGAGCAGGATTACGAAGCGCGTCCTCGACATCCGAAAGCTCGACCTTCACCAGGCCACAGCCCATATACAGCCACAGCGCGCCATCCTCACCATCGACCAGTCCATTTACCTCGTCGCAGGGAAGTCCATCCTTGGCTGAAAGTATTCGCAGAGCACCGTTCCTGAACACAATCAGGCCTTTGCCAGTGCCTCCAAGTACAAGCCCGTTACTTGCTACCACGATGTCACGCACGGGTGTGTCCAGGTGTGTCGTCACTCGCTGTCCGGAGGCGCCTGGACGTGCCAGGTCACCCTGCTGGAGTCCAAGCCAGATGCCTCCGTTGCGATCGGATGTCATGGACCGCACTGACGGGAATTGGGGCGTGTCAAACTCTTCGACGACATGGTCATCGCGAATGCGCAAGAGTTTTGATGGATGGCCGCGCAATGTCGCCCATATATCCCCTTCGGCATCTTGGGCCATGGCGAATGCCATCCCTTTCAGCGCCTTTCCATGCTGGTCGAGAACCGCCGTGAATTTCCCGGCCGCGTAAATCCATAGACCCTTGTCGATGCCGACCCAAAGGCGGTCCGCTCGGTCTTCAAAAAGCGTGGTCACCTGGGTCCCCGGTAATTCCTTGCCCGAACGGAGCGAATGAAATCGTCCATGCTCAAGGACATCCAGACTGTTGGCAGTACCCACCCATATTTTCCCGTCGCGGCCGGCCAGGACTGAATCAACTTCATCAACCGCCAAGCCTTCCCGGGTCGTGTAGCTCCAGACCCTCATGTCCCGAAACCGGTCGAGCCCGGCAGACGTCGTAACCCACATATTTCCTTCCCTGTCCTCAAAGAAGGAATAAATGCCGTCGCTGGTCAGCCCATTCCTGGTGTCAAAGTGATCCACCCGGCCCGAGGCAAGTCGGTAAATGCCGTGATCGATGGTGCCTATCCATAGCGCACCCGCACGATCCCGGAACATGGCTTGCACAGCCAGAGAGCTTCCTGCCAATTCAGCAGTCTGAAAAGACTGCCATTGTCCGTCGACCAGACGCTGCAATCCGAGGCCGGCCCCCGTCATGGGCAAGCCCGCCCAAATCGCACCGGTGGGTTCCCGCGCGAGAATCAGGTTGCCTGGGGTGCCTGCCTTGATTTTCGCTTCAATGGGAAACGACTTCGACTGTGTGTGCTCGCGCCATTCGATCAGCGACGTATCGGTCCCCATCCAGAAGGTTCCCTTGCCGTCGGTGATCATACGATCGCAACAAATACCCGGTGCCTTCAGCCCATCTTCCTGGCCATGGCAAGTCACCCCGGAACCGGTGACCTCGCATAGCGGTTTGGAGTCTTTGCTGTTGACAAGGAGCCAGATCTTTCCGTTCTCGTCCTCGGCGAGCGAAAACACTCCACCGTCTACTCCATGATAGTCAGTGAGTTTGCCGTCCTTCCATCGGCTAAGACCCGCCACCGTGCCAATCCACAAACTGCCATCCTTCGCACCAAGGAGCGCCAGGACGAAGGGATTACTCAGCCTGCGTTTCGTCAACGTATCGAGCGGCACGAAACGCGCGCCGTCGTATCGCACGACGCCTGCCTGCGTACCTATCCATAAATAGCCGTCCGCTGTCTGGGCCATGGGATAGGCGGAAGCTGGAAGTTCCCCGTCCTGTAATCGCCACGCCGTGTGCCCGTACTGTGAAAGCAAGCGACTGGTGTCAACGGCTTGGGCCATACCGCTTGTCCCGAGCATGGCACAGAGGACGAGTGCGACCGCGCGCAGGAACCAGGTAAACCTGTGGTGATGTGAGGCAGGAACTCGATCTGCACGGTGCACCAAATTCCTTTCTCCCGTTTGCCTGATGTCTGGTCGATATTCGCTCAAGACTGGCGATTTGAAAATCCTGCCTTCTATCACTACTGCCACGGGCATCCTTAGGCAATGACCCAAAAGGATGAGTTCGCGTCGCCACCATGTGGGGGTGTCGCCGGCGCGGATGGGGCCTAGGCTAGGCACATGCAACGCCTATTTTCCATGTTCCCTGTCGGTCTGCCCGGTGTCGGCTTGCTCTGTCTGCGCCTCACGACAGCGCTTTCGCTCTGTCTGGCAACTCAGTCGACGCTAATCAGGTTTCCAGCAGCCGCATGGCTGCTGGAGATAGTTTGCTTTCTGTTGATCATCGGCGTGGCAACCCCCGCGCTTGCCTCATGTTGTGTCATGACCGGGGTGTACGTACTGATCAGCACTGGTGGAGCAGCATGGCAGTGCGCGGGAATTTTGATTCCGGTCGCCATCGCGCTCGCGCTGCTCGGTCCGGGTGGCTACTCCGTCGACGCCCGGATGTTTGGTCGAAGAAGCATCGTTATCAGCAAGCCTGACGCACGAATCGAACGCAGAGATCGAAGATAAAGCCATGCAATTTGCTCCGTCAGGCAACACCGATAGATCCAGGCAGTGATCCGTCCGTCGCGAACCCGGTCGGAAAGCCCGATCAGGTGGATGGCACAAGTAAAGAGTTGGCTCATGCATTGAACATGATCAGATTTCTAGACGAAAACGAACGGGAGATTCAGCCATGTCTGTGGAATATCGCAGCAGCTGTGTGAGCGATATGGCGCGGCTTAGCAATGACCAGTTGGTTGCATTGATGGCGGACGTGGTCAGACATGGCGCGGGTTCTGTGCGACGTTTGTTTATGGCAGTGGCGCCGTTGCTGATTGCTTTCTACGAAGGACAAGTGCAGGCAGAGCGGGCAAAAGTGGAGGATCTGGAGCGTCTGGTTCAACAAGCCCTGATTGCGGTCTATCAGGGCCGGTCCAGCTACTCTCCCTGTCGCCCATTTCGTGCCTGGTTGCTCGATGTCGCCAGGCTTGAAATGCTCGACTACCAACGTGATGCTTCCGGTATATCGGTGTTGCGTGGCACCTCGAAAACCACCCACGATCATTCGGCCAAGTTGGTCACTCGTGAGCATGAGCAGGTAATCCACGATGCGCAGATAGCCAGTGCCCGGATGGCGTTGAATCGCTGAATGAACTGCGCTCAATTCAGAGCCAACTCAGCCAATGCGAGATCAAGACTGCCGCAACCGCCGCATCCTGACCTGGTTGAAATCTCCAATCTAATCCCGCGCACCAGCACCGATGCTGCCAAGAAAAGCCAGCACGTCTGCGCTGCGGCCGCGCGAAACCAGTTCTGCGGCTGTAAGTCCATCCAGTTCATCGATGCCAATGTCGTGGAACCAGCGCCTGGCTTTATCACGATCACCTTCTATGCGCCTGGCAGCAACAAGCACCGCCAAAGCTTCGGCCGTCAGATCTCCGGTCCAGCGGGCGTGCCCGTCCTGTTCGCTCACTGGGCCAAACTTCAGCGCCAATTCGTCGACGTTCAAAGTGCCTATGGATGATGAAGAGGTCACGGAGAAGCTCCTTATCGGTTGCAGGTGCCTTGTGTCGCCAACGCGATATCAGCTCAGGCAAGCAATACCTTGAAGGCATCCGTTTGTTGCGATCTACAGGATGGGTTGGCGAGCCTCGAACAGCGCCACCCTGCCCTCAATACGAATATCGACCTGGGCAAAGTGAGTTTGCAGAGCAATGGCAAGTGCTTCTTGCGTGTCGCTGCGATTACCGAAAATGCCCTTGCGGTTGTACAGCGCCATCAACCGGCGCCCGAAATTATTGTGACTGGCTTGATCACCCAGAATGGTGGCGCCATAGAGCACACCGTCAGTCGCGAGATATGCTTTCAGATGCGCGAAAACGTCGCCTTTCTCAGCCATCGTCCCGGGCAGGCAATGCAGCAGGTAGAACAGCGAGATGGCATCCTGATTTCGCGCGACGCGACCCGGGAGCGGCATGGTCACGTCATGCCAGACGATCTGGGTTGAGCTACGCCTTACCCGCCGCTGCGCCGCGTGCAGGCTGCCACGGTTGAGGTCCATCAAGGTCAGTCGGGTGGACTCCGGCAGCATGGCCTTGGCGGGATAGAAGCCGGTACCCACGCCGACGTCCAGATGCCGTTGCCCCGCATGTTGCCGAAAGAAAGGAAGCAGCACGGCTCGAGTCGAGCATTCCCAGGCATAGCGGTTGGAAATGCCGAGTACCCACCAATCGTACAACTTCAATACCCATGGCGAGTAAACGGCAGCGCCGCGATCGGTGTCGTAATTCAATGGGGTTACCTGTCGGGTCAGCGAGTACCGGGCGTACACATCAGCTAGCAGCCCGTGCTCCGCAACGGTTCGATGGCAGCAGCACCCAACTGGATGCTGCTGCCACTACGATCTTACTTCGCTTCGGCTGCCTGCTCGATCAGCGAGGCCACCTCGGCCGGATGGGAGACCATCACCACATGCGATGCGCCCTTGATCACCACGGTCTTGCGCGAGTTGGCACGCTTGGCCATGAATGCGTGCGCGGCAGGCGGGATGTTCAGATCAGCAGTGCCATAGATGAACCAGGACGGGATCGTCTTCCATGCCGCTGAAGTGTTGGCTTCATGCAACGCTGCATCGGTGATCGGACGTTGCCCCACGGCCATCAACGCGGCCTGGGCAGCCGGGACGTCTGCAGCAAACTGGGCGCGGAACTTGCCCAGCTGGATGTAAAGATCCTTGCCACCATCGGCCAGTGGCACCGGTGGCGCTAGTGCAGGCCCGAGCGAGCTGCCCGGGAAACGCCCGGCAAGCTCGGCCGAGCTCTCGCCCACATCGGGCGCAAACGCGGCCACGTACACCAGTGCTTTTACGTTATCGAGGCCAGTAGCCGCCTCGCTGATTACCGGGCCACCGTACGAGTGACCGACCAGTACCACCGGGCCGTCGATGCTCTTGACCAGGCTGTTGACCTCGGCCGCGTCGCCTTTGACGCTGCGTAGTTCATTCGGTGCGGCGATCACCGTATAGCCTTTGTGATGCAACCGTTCGATGACACCATTCCAGCTCGACGAATCGGCAAACGCGCCATGCACGAGCACGATGGTTGGCTTTTGGGCAGGCGCACCACGCGCCGAAGCAAGCAGCGGCATGGCCAGTGCGGAGATACCGAGCACCAGCCATCCGGCCAGAGCAGCGAAGCATTTGGATGAGGATTTCATGGCTTTCCTTCCGATAGTGGGGATGGGAGTCACCGAGCCACGCCCGGCGATCCCTGTTCAGACGAGGGTGATTGCCACTTCGATATTCCCGCGCGTGGCATGCGAGTACGGGCACGCCTGATGGGCGCCATCGACCAGTTGCTGCGCCACTTCCCTGTCCAGTCCCGGAAGCAAAACAGCAAGAGTCACCGCCAGGCCATACGCCGTATCGTTTTCCGTGCGTCCAAGCGAAACGCTGGCATCCACAGCGGTGTCCACGGGCAGTTTTACCTTTTGCGCTGCTGCAACGATCTGCATCGCGCCCATGAAACAGGCGGAATAGCCCACGCCAAACAATTGCTCGGGATTGGTCCCCGGCTTGCCCGAGCCGGGCGAGCTCAACTTCACATCAAGCGCACCGTCACTGGATTTTCCAGCGCCATCTCGGCCACCCGTCGTGTGGGTCTGGGCGGTATAGAGAATTTTTTCGAGTTTCCTGGTCATGTTGATTCCTTTGGTGAGATAGATGGAATGAACTCACCCTGCCCAGCCAGGCTGGCTTCAGAGCGAGCAATGCTGTCGGCGCGTGGCTAGCCATGAACGGGGCAGAACAAAGCCACCGAATGAGCTGCGAGCGACGGGCAGTGAATGACATCGAGATCCCCGGCTTGGCTCTATTGCACGAAGGTCTCGACCGATACCAATGTTTCATCTCGAAGGCACGTGACGGAGCCGCAAGATGTCGGCACCATCCGCAGCCTATGCAGACGGAAAGTTCGTTGACGCACTCAACTCACGCCATCGCCCGAGCTCGTCCAGCTTTGCGTGATCGGCTTGCTCGATAATCCTCAGCGCATCGCTGCCTAGCGGCAGACGGAACGGTGGCTGTTCCAGCGAAGCAAGCTTGAGCAGCACTTGTGCGGCACGCGCCGGGTCGCCCAGCTGCCTGCCATCGGAATGTCGCTGCGCACGCGCGGCAACGCCGACCACGGCATCGTATTCAGGCCGACCTTCATTCAACTGAGTGGAAGACCCTGCGAAATCGGTGCGAAAACCGCCCGGCTCCACTACGGTGACGCGCACGCCGATCAGGCTCATCTCCCTGACCAGCGATTCGGAGAAACCCTCGACCGCCCATTTCGCTGCCGAATAAGGCGCACGACCAGGCGCGCCGATGCGACCACCCACCGACGACAACTGGATGATGTGACCGCTACGCTGTTCGCGCATCAGCGGAATCACCGCCTTGGTCATGATGATGGTGCCGAAAAGATTGGTGTCGATCTGTCGACGGAAATCATCGAGGGTCGTGTCTTCGACCGAATTGACGTTGCCGTAGCCGGCATTGTTGACCAACACATCCAGTCCGCCGAACGCTTCCATCGCCGTGTCGACTGCTTTTTGAGCTGCGGTCGGATCAGTGACATCCAGCGCCACCAGGCAAACGGCGTCGCCATAACGCGCGGCAAGATCCTGCAAGGTCGCCGGATCGCGTGCGGTGGCAACTACCCGGTGACCGGCAGCGAGGACTGCCTCAGCCAAAGCGCGGCCGAGGCCGCGTGAACTACCGGTAATCAGCCATCGTTGTGACATGACTCTCTCCTGTTGAATTGACCACGATGCGCAAGGCATCACTGGGCATAGCGGGTAAAGACCAGATCGTGGTTTTTCACCAGCGACTGGTGACAGGCAAAACACGTGCGATGTTGCGTCTCGTCAGCGGGCTTGCCATCGATGAATCGGCCGAAACCCCAGCCACCGGTCGCTGCATATTTTTTCGAATCCTTGACCATGAACTGCACCGTGGTGGCTGCACCGGGAATCGACGCCGTCGCAAACTCGGGCGATTGCACGTGTTTCCACGCCAGCTTGGCCAGTACCGTGCCATCCGGAAATGGCAACGTACCTTCACGGTATGCCTTCACAGCTACGGCATTGCCGAGCACCGCACGCAGCTCGTTCAAGGGAGCCGCTTCCTGGGCCGGCGCAATCAGCTCCCACTGACGGTAGCCATCGGGAATGGTCACGCCGTAGATCGGCGACGCGTTCTTGTCACCCTCGCCTCCCTTGGCGAAGACACCCAATGTCACTACCACCGATACAGTCGCCACGAAGAAAACAGTCAGATGTGCGAATTTCATGGGTGTACTCCGCTGGAGTGAACCTCAAAGATGATCAGCGTCGATCACCGCCTTGGTGAACGCCTGCGGTGCTTCCTGCGGCAGGTTGTGGCCAATGCCACCGGTGATCAACCGGTATTCGTACTTGCCGGTGTAATGCTTGCGATAGGCTTCGGCTGGCGGATGCGGCGCGCCATTGGCATCACCTTCCATCGTGATGGTCGGCACGGTGATCGCAGGGAATGCCGCCAGCTTCTTTTCCAGTGCGGCGTATTTCGCCTCGCCCTTGGCAAGATCCAGCCGCCAGCGGTAGTTGTGGATCACCAGCGCGACCTGATCGGGATTGTCCAGCGCCACGGTGCTGCGCTCGAACGTGGCGTCATCGAACTTCCACTGGGGCGAGGCCAGCTTCCAGATCAGCTTGGCGAAGTCATCACGATTCTTTTCATAGCCAAGACGGCCGCGCTCGGTGGCGAAGTAATACTGATACCACCACTGCAACTCGGCCTTGGGCGGCAACGGTTGGGTGCCCGATTCCTGGCTGCCGATCAGATAGCCGCTCACCGCCACCAGAGCCTTCACCCGCTGCGGCCACAACGCCGCCACGATGTCGGCCGAACGTGCGCCCCAGTCGAAACCGCCAAGCACGGCCTGTTTGACCTTCAGCGCATCCATGAAATCGATGACGTCCTGCGCCAGCGCAGCCGGCTCTGCATTGCGCATGGTCTTGTCGGACAGGAAGCGAGTCCCGCCATAGCCACGCGCGTACGGCACCAGCACCCGATACCCCTTGGCGGCAAGTGCCGGAGCAACCTCGGCAAAGCTGTCGATATCGTACGGCCAGCCATGCAGCAGGATGACAACCGGGCCGTTGGCCGGACCGACTTCGGCGTACTGCACATCCAGCGCGCCAGCCTTGATGTGCTTCAACGGTCCCAGCGAGACGTGGTGACTGGCCGCATTTGTCGCGGCTGAAGCGGGTACCGGCTGGATGACCACCGGCGCCTCGGTGGCTCCGAGCAAACCGATGGGCAGCATCGCCAGCGCAAGGATCGACGAACCGACGAAGTGACGGCGGATCGACCGGGGTTTCCCGTTCAACAAGGTTACGTTCATGGAGAGCCTCCGTCGCAGGCCCATGGCCTGCTGTTCTGTTTCAAGTGAGGGAACTGGCGAAGGAAATCCAAACCATCGCCTTGAATGATCAGTGCATGGCCTGCCGTTGCTGGCGCGACCGCCAGGCCAGCAAGCCCGCCTGGATGATGAAAAACGCGCCGCCGCCGGTGGCATAAATCGCCAGCACATTCAGCGACGGCTTGGCGCCGGCGGCCTGAATCGCGTAGTCGATACCCACCAGAAAAGACAAGCCACCGGCAATCAACATGGGCCACTGCCGCCCCAATTCGTTGCCACGCCGGCGCAGACCGAGCACAAATTGCGCTGCGCCCGCGACGACGGCCCACGCGCCGAAAGTGACCAACGCTGTCGCGACACCGAAGTTTCCTGCCACGCCCATGGCAATCGCTGCGACCGTACTCAGCAGTGCATTGAAAGCCGTGATCCGGCGTTCTGATCCATCTTGCATGGAGACAAAATCGACCAGCGATGACACCGCATCGATCAACGGATAGACGATAAGCAACGTGATGGCCAAAGCGTCCAGGGTGATGTGTGCCTGGAAGAAAATCCCCGCCCAGGCCAGGGCCAGCAGACCCCGAATCAGGTACAGCCGCAGCAGCGAGGATCGCTTGGTCTGAAACGCTGTCGGCACGTGCTGCGAAGGATCGGTCTTCAAAGCGATGACAGTCATCTCGGGCAACATTTTCTACTCCGACCTGATGGCTTGATCGATGAAATCATTGGTCGTCGTCCGCGGGCGGATCCCGCTCACCGTCACGGCAGGTGGTTGGCGCAGCGGCCGAAACGCCTCGCGCAACTCCTCACTGAAAAGTTGCGGCTGCTCCCAGGCCGCAAAGTGGCCACCTTTGCTCGCGGTATGGAAGTAGTACAAAGAGGGATAGGCCTGCTCGGTCCAGCTCTTCGGCGCGCGGTAGATCTCGCCCGGGAACACCGTTACCGCGACTGGCACTTTGATCGTGGCAGTCTTCTGCGCTGCGGCGCTGAAATTGTTGTTGTTGTTTTCCCAGTAGAAGCGCGAGGACGACGCGCCGGTATTGGTCACCCAGTACAAGGTGAGGTCATCAAGAATCTGATCGCGGCTCAGCACGCGCTCCGGGTGACCGTCACTGTCGGTCCAGGCAGCGATCTTCTCGACCATCCACGCAGCCATGCCGGCCGGCGAATCAGCGAGCGAATAACCGATGGTCTGCGGCCGCGTCACCATCATCGCGCCGTAGGCTGCGTTGCGACCGAAGAACGTGCTCAGCTGGTTGTACGCGCGGCTTTCATCAGCGGACAGACTCGATGGCGCCGGCGCACCGGCATTGATGCCATTCACCAGATTGGCCGGAATCGTCGCCGGCATATTGAGGTGAATGCCGAGCAAACCCTCGGGTGCCTGGCGCGCCAGCGCGTCGGAAATCACCGAACCATGATCGCCGCCCTGCGACACGTAATACTTGTAGCCAAGGCGTTTCATCAGCACGTCCCAAGCCTTCGCCACGCGATCGGGATTCCAGCCCTGCCCGGTCGGCTTGCTCGAAAAGCCATAACCGGGAATGGCAGGAATCACCACATCGAACGCATCCTCGGCGCGGCCACCGTAAGCGACCGGATCGGTCAACGGCCCGATCGCCTGGATGAACTCCAGCGGCGAACCCGGCCAGCCATGGGTGAGGATCAACGGCATGGCGTGGGGTTCGCGCGAACGCACATGGATGAACTGGATATCCTCACCATCGATGGTGGTGACGAATTCGGGCAAGGCGTTCAACTTCGCTTCGATCTTGCGCCAGTCGTAACCATTGCCCCAGTACTTCAGCAGTGACTTCATCGTGGCAAGCGGCACACCCTGCGAAGCATCGCCAACCGTTTCGCGGTCGGGCCAACGCGTGGCCTGGATGCGCTGGCGCAGGTCAGCCAGGTCGGCTTCGGGTACATGCACCTGAAACTTGCGAATGCTCTTGTCAGGGCCACCGGTTTCCAGCTCCGTGTTGGAAATGGCTGCCTCGGCAAAGTGACAAGGCACGAACAAGGCAACCGCACTGGCCATCGTGAAGAAGGTGGCGGCAATTGGATGCCGGCGGAACGACGGGGAGGATGCTGCAGACATGGTTGATCTCCGGGGAATGTGGAGCATCACGACGCTTGTGCGACGAGGTGAGATGCCCACAGGCAGCTCGCAGTACGGATATCAGCAGAAGCCCGGAGCCCGCACGATTGCACGATGGTGTTGGTCGATACCTTGGTATCAGCAGCCGCCGGCGACCGCAGTTTTGCCTGCGCATATCCCATCGCGCGAAAAGGAAATCGCACGAACGTATCGACCGATACCTTGGTGCAATCGCGTCGCCACGCTCCATCTGCTGTCATCAACGATGGCGGCCGGGCGTAGTCACCGGGGAATCGCGATGCGCACCAGATCATTGCTATTTGTACTTGTGTTGCTGGTTTTGACCGGCTGCCAGACTGCGCCGCGTCGTCAGGCTCCGCCCGAGTTGATCAGCAACGCCGCGCCTGACGGCTTTCCTGCCAGCATCCGCTTCGTCACAACCGACCTGCGTGCATTCAGCGCCCTGGCACCGGCCTTCAACGAAGGCCTGCGCAAGGCAGCGAATGGCAGGCCGATCGACATCCTCGCGCTTTCCGGTGGTGGCTCGGGCGGTGCCTTTGGTGCGGGTGTCCTGGTCGGCATGAGCCGATCACAAACGCGACCGCCGTTCGAGTTGGTCACCGGCGTGAGTGCCGGCGCATTGCTGGCACCGTTTGCATTCCTTGGGCCCGAGTGGGATGGCCGCATGCAGGAGGCCTTCACCGGCAAATACAGCGCACGACTACTGGATTCTCCATCCCGCACGCTGCTGGCGCGCTTGCTCTCGCCGCACGCGCTGCCGCACCACAATCCCCTGTTTCAATTGGTGGATCACTTCGTCACCCCGCAGATGATCGCAGCCGTGGCGACTGAGGCGACGAAAGGTCGGCAGTTGGTCGTCGCCACCACCGACCTCGACAAACACGAGACCGTGCTGTGGAACCTCAGCATGATCGCCGAACACGGTGGCACGGCCGCGCGCACGTTGTTCCGTGATGTGTTGATCGCCTCGGCCAGCGTGCCTGGCGTATTCCCGCCGGTGCTGATCCATGTACGCGATGGCAACCGCGAGTATGAAGAAATGCACGTCGATGGCGGCATTACCACCTCGGTGTTCAGCATGCCGTTGATCGCCGGCATTCTGCCCACGGCCATGCCGGCACTGCACGGTGCGCACCTCTACGTGATCGTCAACGGCCAGCTCGCACGGATGGTGCAGACCACGCCCTACCGCACCGTGGACATCATCGCCAGCGCGTTCGCTGCCGAGCTCACCTACAAGACCCGCGAAGCCATCGTGCAGGACATCGCCTCGGCGCAGCGCCTGAACATGCAGCTGAGCCTCGCCAGCATCCCGGCGGACTACCCGCAATCCAACTTCATCGACTTTGATCAGGCGCGCATCCGCAGCTTGTTTGAATACGCCAGCCGTTGTTCGGCCGCAGGCTCGCTATGGCTGACCCCGGCGCAATCGGTGCTGCGCAACTTCAGCGCACGCGGCATCAATGCATCGATGTCACCCACCTGCCCTGTCCCGCCCATGGCCACGGCGCGGGAATGATCCATAGGTATCGATCGACACCATCGTGCAATCGATCCGCCCGGCTTTCGCTGGTTCCATCGAAGCATCCATCGCATCGATTCACCAACGGAGCATCGACATGCCACGCGAAGTCATCCATACCGAACACGCACCGGCCGCCATCGGCAACTACAGCCAGGCGATCAAGTGCGGCCATACCGTCTACCTGTCCGGTCAGTTGCCGATCAATCCGCAGACTCAGCAACCGAACAATGCGAGCGTGGACGACCAGATCCACCAGGTGTTCGCCAACCTGCGTGCGGTGGCTGAAGCCAGCGGTGGTGATCTGGCCCACGTCGCCAAACTCAACATCTATCTCACTGATCTGGCCGATGCCCCGAAGGTCAACCAGATCATGGCCGAGTACTTCAGCAAGCCGTATCCCGCGCGTGCCGCCATCGGCATTGCCAGCCTGCCGCAGAACTTTCGCATCGAGGCCGAGGCCATCCTGGTGCTGGAATGAGTCGGCCGTCCGAACCTCGCGTCGCACCACCTGCATTCAAGCCACGCAATCCACATCTCAGGGACCCCGTCATGCGCAAGACCGTCGCCGAACAATTCGTCGAAACCCTGGTCGCTGCAGGCGTCAAACGCATCTACGGCGTGGTCGGCGACAGCCTCAACGGCCTCACCGACGTGATCCAGCGTCGTGGTGACATCGAATGGGTGCATGTGCGCCATGAGGAAGTGGCCGCCTTCGCCGCCGGCGCGGAGGCGCACCTCAGTGGATCACTGGCGGTCTGCGCCGGCAGCTGCGGGCCGGGCAACCTGCATCTGGTCAACGGCCTGTTCGATGCGCACCGTTCGCGCGTGCCGGTGCTGGCGATCGCCGCACAGATACCGTCGGCCGAAATCGGCTCGGGCTATTTCCAGGAAACCCATCCGCACACCTATTTCAGCGAATGCAGTCATTACTGCGAACTGATCTCCAGCAGTGCACAGATGCCGCGCACACTGGAGATCGCCATCCGCGAAGCGGTTGGCAAGCGCGGTGTGTCGGTGGTGATGATGCCCGGCGACGTCGCCATGCAGATCGCGCAAGACGCGCCCGCACCCGATATCGGCAACCTGCTCCCCGCCAGCCCGGTGGTCACGCCGACGGCAGCGTCACTGCAGCAACTCGCCGACCTTCTCCACAGCGGCCGCCGCATCACCCTGCTCTGCGGCGCCGGCTGTGCCGGTGCGCATGACCAGATCATCGCGCTGGCCGAGCGCTTGCAGTCACCGGTGGTGCATGCGCTGCGCGGCAAGGAGCACGTGGCTTACGACAACCCGTACAGCGTCGGCATGACCGGCCTGATCGGTGTGTCATCCGGCTACTACGCGATGCTCGACTGCGATGTGTTGCTGATGCTCGGTACCGACTTCCCGTATCGCCAGTTCTACCCGCGCGGCAACGATGTGCGCATCGCGCAGGTCGACATCCGCGTCGAGAACCTCGGCCGCCGTGCCCATCTCGAACTCGGCCTGGTCGGCGACGTGCGCGCCACCGTCGATGCGCTGTTGCCGCTGCTGGCCCGCAACCCCGGCTGCACCCATCTCGAGCGCGCACTCGAACACTATGCGAACACCGAACGCACTCTGGCCGAACAAGCCGCGATCACCCCCACCAGCCGACGCATCCATCCACAGCAGATCGTCGACACACTCAGCAAGCTGGCCGATGACGACGCGATATTCAGTTGCGACGTCGGCCTGCCCACCGTATGGGCCGCACGCCACCTGGCCATGAACGGCCAGCGTCGCCTGATGGGTTCCTTCGTGCACGGTTCGATGGCCAACGCGATGGCCCAGGCCATCGGTGCCCAGGCGACGTATCGCAATCGGCAAGTCATTTCGCTGTCCGGCGATGGCGGCTTCGCCATGCTGATGGGCGACTTCCTCACCCTGGCCCAACTCAAGCTGCCGGTGAAGGTGGTGGTATTCAACAACGGTGCCCTCGGCTTCGTCGAACTGGAACAGAAATCCACCGGCATCCTCAGCGTCGGCACCGACCTGGCCAACCCCGACTTCGCCGCCATGGCCCGCGCCATCGGTATCCACGGCATCCGTCTGGAGCACCCCGAACAGATCCGCGATGGCATCGCCGAGGCCCTAGCCCACGACGGCCCCGTGCTCATCGATGCCGTCGTCAGCCGCAACGAACTGGCGATGCCGCCAGCGATCACCGCGGAGATGGCGAAAGGGTTTTCGCTATACATGCTGCGCGCGGTGATGAACGGGCGCGCGGATGAGATCGTGGAGCTGGCGGTGGGGAATTTGTGGCGGTGAGATAGTGAGCGAGAACGTTGGGGCCGAGCATATTGTCGAGATCATCGATCAAAGGCTGCAATCGGTCGCCAGAAGCGGTCACTAGCTTGCTGCAAACGCACGCCTCAAAGCGGCCAGACGAAAAGTGCGCGCGCATCGTTGCTTTATCCAGAATAATCTCTGAATGTTGATAATTTGGGGGCGCTTCAGGATATGAATGAATTAGAGGTTCTTCCATCACCGATTGAGGCCGAAAATGACTCCGACTCGGGCGCTCACGCCGCGCGGATGATCTGGGATGATCAGCCGGGTGTCGATGATTTGATCGATCCGCGCACTCCCGATTTCGCCAATGCCGTGGTTTTGGGACTGGCGAGCGCTTTGGCATCATCGCCCGGTGCCTTGAGAAAGATGATGCGCGGCGCGGCCGCCGCCGCAGAGGACTTGAACGTCGAGCCGTTTCAGGGGCTTACGGAGGTGATCCAAAACGCGGATGATTTACGCGCCCGAGAAGTGCGCTTCGCCTTCCGCGACAGGGATGCCGGTCGCGAGCTATTGATCGTCCATAATGGCCAGCCTGTTGCCTGCCAGCACGTACTAGGTATGGCGCTCCCGTTTTTCACGACCAAAACTAACAGAACTGATCAGCGCGGGCGGTTTGGCATTGGCTTGAAGACGCTCAAGCGCATCGCGGATGATCTTGCGATCCATTCGGCGCCGTATCATTTTTCCGGAGATCAGCTTTCGGTCCAAGTTGTGCCAGCAGAAGAAACACTGCCTGGTTTCTATGATCCTGAGACCGACACGATGATCGTCCTGCGTCTGAAGCCAGATTTCAGCGAGGAGGGGCTGAGAGCCTGGTTCGCTGAGTGGGAGGAAGACGGCCTAATCTTCTTGACCTGGGTCTCGAGTTTCCGCTGGTGTGATCTAACCGGTGCGATCCTCGAAGGCCGCACCTTAACCTTCGGCGCTTGGGAAAACATCGCTTTGGTTGGCGATCGCGCCTCCATCTCCGCGTTATTAAGGCGCGAAATCCAGAGCGCTGCGGCGTCGTGGACCGTGTGGCGCGCGACCTTGCCGGTGCCCCCTCATCTGCATCCAGCGCACAAAGCGCGCTCCGAGGAGACGCGAATTTCCATCGCCGTGCCGAGCGCGGAGGGCGCGGGAAGTCTTTATATCGGCTTCAAGACCCGCGTCGCGGTGGACCTGTCATTTTCGCTTGACGCGCAATTCGATCCCAGCACCACACGCGAGGCTTTGATTGAAAGCACGTGGAACAATTGGCTGATAGAGCGATGCGGTGATGTGCTTGGCGAAATCGCTCATGGTCGTATGCTGGCGACGCCTAAGGACGCCTGGCGCCTCGTACCAGCCGCGGCCGAGTACATCGGCAACGAAGGTGACCATTGGCTGCGCGGTAGTTTCGCGAAATCATTCGACGCCACGCGCGATTGGCTTGGCGAGCATGGAACGATCCTCATTGACGGCGAGCCCGTCGCCTTGCCGGATATTGCCTATGAGGATGACGACCTAAGCGGTCTTCTGACCCTCGCCAATATCGAGGCGCTGGCCGAAGGGTCGAGAGCGCTGCCGCTCGATGTTCGCGATGCTGACGGAAGGTGGCGCACGGTACTTGACCAAATCGGAGTCTGCGCCATTGTTGGCACCACGGAGTTGCTTGAGGGATTCAAGCAATCGCTGTTTCAACCTAAGGAACCAAGTTGGTGGGTGAAAGCCGCGCGCGTGTTGGTGGAGACCCACATTGATGAGGAACTATTCGATGTGCCGTTTTGGCTGACTGAGGAGGGGCGCGCGGTGGTCTGTAAGCCTGAAGGTGCTACAACCAAGTCGCTCGTCTTAGGTGGGGAGTTCTCATCCTTTTCTCTGCGATGGAGCCTGCTAGATCGCCTGCACGACGCATATCGTATCGGGGAGGATGGTGGTGTCGCGATTAAGTGGCTGGATGAACATGCGGCGTTCCAGACCAATGTCGATGCATCGACGGAGCTCGCGGCCTTCGCTGAACAATTTGCGGCGACGCCGCTCGAGATCGCGGACCCGGATTTGCGGGAGCTTCGCGATCGCTTCGATGATCTGAGCGATCATTCCGCCGGTGAGATCGGCCATGCCGTGGGCGCGGCGCTGATGGTGGATGGATTCGTTTATAGGAATGGCAAGGTCCACCGGCAGAAGGTACGTCCGACGGAAGCCTATCTGTGCAAGACATTGGACAGCGATTTCCCTAATTGGCCGACTGCGGCGGGGAACATACCGGGTATTCAATGGATATCCGCTAGCTACGATGAGAAATTAAAGACCGGCGCCACACGTGCCCGACGTAAGCGCGCGGATGGGACCATGTCGCGGGGCCCGCGCAAATTCTTCACTCTGCTGGGCGTGGAGAACGCGCCGCGACTAGAGCAAACCGGGTTGGTCCATTGGGGCGGCGCAACGCGAAATCGGGAACTTCGCGCGGTGCAGGCCGAACAAGTACCGGCCGATTGGATCAGTTCCGATCTCGATCATGTCCTAGCTGCATTCCCCAAGCTCTCCAAGAAGTCCCTACGCGAAAGAAGCCCCGCTTTGTTCAAGGCCATAGCGCGTGCCTGGGAGCGGTCTTACGCCCATCGTAAAATGGTGGCCTCGCAACACCAAGCGCGTGTTTACGTTTATCTGAAGGCACCTGTCACCGCGCAATGGCTGATCCAACTGCGTGAAACGCCGTGGATAGCGATCGGCAAGGGCAAGTTAGTGAGGCCGAACGAAGCCGTCGTGAAGACTCAAGAAACCCAAACGCTCTACGCCAGCACGGCCTTCGCGGTCGGCATCGACCTAGGCGGAGTAAACGCGGACTTCGCGGCGACGCTTGGGCTGGTCACCTCGGTACGAGTCAGCGATCTCGTCAGATTACTGCGCGAGATGCGTGATGGCGTCGAGGCCATCGATGACACGCAGGTCGTAGCGATCTATCGCAACATAGCGAAATATGTGCCCCGTTCGGTCGCGTGGAACACCCATATCGGCGATATGACCGCCCAGGATTTGCGAAAGGTTTTTACGGAGAACCAAGGACTCATCCATGTCGGCGGCAATGTTTGGCGCAGGCCAAATGAGCTGATGCGAGGCAAGGACATCTTTCATGATCGTTCGCGCTTCGTGCCGGCTGGAGCAGCCTTTGCGAGCCTCTGGTCGGCCCTAGACGTTCGCGAGCCCACGCTCGATGACTGCCTTACCTTCCTGAAGCCGCTAGCGGGGCAAACGTATGACATGGGACGCCTTATCGATGTATATCGCTATATGGAGCCCCTGTTGGCGGACACGGAGCGGCGGCACCGCGAGCGCTTGAAAAACCTGCCGCTGTATTGCGGCGATCGTTGGGAGTTCGAGCGACCCATTTTCTTGGTTGACGAATCTGAGCTTCGATCGCAATTGGCCAAAGCGTTGCCTACGAAAAAATTCTGGACGCCGCCCTGCGACCTTCGCGAGCTGGCATTGTTCGTGGATTTCACAGGAGTAATACGGAGCGAGCCCACCTTGGTCGTCGCGGATGATAGCGAGAAGGCTCGGGATCGTGGCGATGCCATGCGCGCGCACTTCCGCCAGGCGGTCGATCAACTTTCCGATGAACTAGCGCAAAATGATCCGGAGATGCGCCTGCGCTTAGCGATCAGTTGGGACGCGCTGAGGGAGATTCCGTTGTTCGTACACTCCGGTCCGATTGCGGTTCGGGCGACGGACACTGAATTGTCATCGGCAAATATTCCGATCCAGCTTCAGGGATTGATCGTGCGCGATTCGCTCGAATTGCATGTCTGGGACGAGGCCTTGCCCAAACGCGAATACGGTGGCCACGCGATCGCATCGTTATTCCCACATGCCTCGCGCCGCCGCATTGAGGCCGAATGGGTAGTGGCTTGGCAGGAAGCGCGTGAGACAGCGGCCGAAGCCATCCGTCTCGCATCGGACGAGGAACACGCCGAGGCGATGAAAGACCGCGCCGCTAAGATCAACGCCGCCCCAAAAAAGAAGATCTCGGTGAGCACTCCCGGGGGGAAAGGCTCTGCCGTGAAGCCGCGAACCCTTAAGAACAGCGTTGGTCCAATTCTAGGCGCCACGTTGGAACCGGGTAGCGATCCGAAGCCGCCGTCACCGCCCGAAAAACCGAAGCTGCACAGCTCACCGCCTCCGACAAAGCCGTCGGATCCCGGATCACGCACCGCTCCGACGGCCTACACCGATCGCGATCTGGAACAACGCGGCTGGGAGTTGCTAACGCAGGTGTTGGAAACATCGGCGGAGGAACTTTTGGTTGATTTTCGCAACCGACATGGCGTGGGGGCCGACGGCACGATCGCTTGGAAGACCTTCGTCGAAATGAAAGCAACTGGCCGCACGCCGCAGAGTTCAATCGAGATGTCTAACGCCGAATATAAGCGTGCTCAGGAACGCGGTAATGACTTCATTCTAGCTTTGGTCAGCGGCCTAGAAGATGATTATCAGGACGAGGTGCGGTTGATATTCGATCCGGCAAATCGGGCCACTGTTCGCCCGTTGAACGGCGTGAAGCTAGTAGCGTTGACAGACGCACCTCTGTTACTGATCTCGTTTGGTAACGCAGAGGAATGACCTAGTTTCTTGTTCAATGTTTGAAGTCTGTTGCCTTCATTTGTCTATCGAACAGTGACGTGCTCCCGGAGCGCCGACGTAGCAGCTTTGCGAATGTCTGCAATGGGTCGAAACCCATCGTTCGCTTCGTTCCTCCCATGAAATCAACAAGGTAATCAGCGCAACACTCGACTAAAGCTACCAACGTGAAGTTGAGTGCCTGCTCACTTGGCAACGGTCCCGAGCATTGGCCGTCGACATGTCGCCTGCTTGCACTGAGCTTCACTTCCCAAGCCGCATCGCGCAAGCCACGAGCGCCTTGGCCCAACCGGGCGTGACGCGGAGTTCGTCGCCTGTCGACGGAAAACGCAGCGCCTTGTTCGCCATCTCCAACACCAGCACCGGCCGCGGCGACAGCCCCGCCGCCGGATTCGCCTCAACGCTGTTGTCGTACACGCGCAGATCGGTCACATGCGGTATCAACCGCACCAGGTTTTGTCGGCTGCTGTTGTAACGAGCACGAACTTTTGCCGCGGGAATGTCGTGGCCACCCGCTGCGACTCTGGCGGCCACGCGCGCAAGGTGTCGCTCCGGGCTATCCAGACTGCAGTACCAGATGCTCAGCCGATGCCCTGCCCCCGCGGCGCTGAGCAGGTGCTCGGTCACGGAATTGCCGCCCAGGGTGGTCTCGAAGGTGTAGTCGTTGCCATCGGCAATCGCGACGCGCAGGAGTGAAACGCTTTTCTGCCAGGCGCATGCATTGGCTTCTTCCAGCGTCATGCCTGGATGGCTGGTCAGGATGGTTTGGGTTTCTTCATCCGGGTTGAAGTAGACGCCTTTGGCTGCACGCAACGCGTGGCCGGCGATGCTGCTCTTGCCGGCGCCGTTGGTGCCGGCAAGCACGGTGATGCGTCCCATCAGCGCCGCGACTTTGTGCCACGAACGGCGGCGACGGAAAGATCTTTCGGCGCTGCCGCGAACAGCTCATCGACACCGGCCTTGGCCGCCGGTGTCTGCATCCGCGCGACCATGTCATCGAAATGGTTTTCCAGAGCTTTCAGCGGATCCGGTGCGGCTTCCAGCAGGCGAGCGTATTCGTCCAGCGGGATCATTACCGCAGCTGGTTTCGCGCTACGCGTGATCACCACGGTTTCGGCGTGGTACTGGACACGCTCCAGCAAAGCCGCAAAACCGTTCTTGGCATCACTGCTGGCAATCGTCGGCAACGTGTTGAATGCGGGGATCGAGGTCATGTCGGTACTCCACGGCGGCAGGCGCCGCCCTTGAGCCTGACGGTACGCCGATTGGCCATAATAGACAATATGTCCATATTGTCCATATTTCGAAAACCTTCCGCGCACGCGTCCAAATCGTTGTCCGGAACGGTTGTTCGGTGACTTTCACCAGCTGCAAGGGCGACCAGTTACAACCCGGCAGGATGGATTACATGGCGACGATTGAGTTCGGTGAGGAAAGGGGCGTCGCACTCATGGGAGCGCCTTCGCGTTGGTAGTAGTCGGCAAACCGACCTTGCGGCAGAACGCAGCGAAGCGCGGGTCATGCTGGTAGCGCAGGATCAACGGGTCGTAGAGCAGATAGCTGATACCCGGATCGCGGCTGGCCCAGGCGCGATCCAGCCACTGGAAAATCTTGTCCGGATCCCGACGCAGGGCGTAAACCTCGGCGATCTGGTACGGCGCGACATCGGCCCACTTGTCGATCAGGTGCTTGAGCCCAGCATCGGCGGCGGCATGATCGGGGCCGATCTGTCGCGCCAGTGCAAGGGCCTCGTCCTGCCAGACACCGGGCGGTTCCGCCTGCGCCGCGGCCAGCGCGGCCTGCGCATCACCACGCTGGATATCGATGACCGCCAGTTGCTCGTGATTAGCCACCGCTGCCGGCTGCAGCGCGATCGCCTTGTGGATCGCCGCGGTCGCTTCGTCGAGACGGCCGAGACCCGACAGGTAGATGGCTTGCCACTGATACCAGGTCGCGTGAAGCGGATCGGTGGCCAGAGCTTGCTTGGTCAGCCTGACTGCCTCAGCGGGATCTCCCAACGTCGCCGACAGATTGCCCAGATTCAGCAGGCTGCCTCCGTCATCAGGCGCCAGTCGAGTAGCGAGCCGGTATTCCGCCTGCGCGCCCTCCCAATTGAAGTCGGCTGTAAGCAGCAGTTCGCCGCGCGAGCCATGCGCCACTGCGAGGTTCGGCTCCAGCTCAAGCGCGGTGTTGACCGCTGCGCGTGCTTTCGCATACGCGTGCTGAGCCTCCGAGCCACTGAGGTATTGCCCGGCCAGATCAGACCAGGTGCCTGAAAGCGCGGCATAGGCCTGCGCATAGCGCGGATCGGCCGCGATCGCCGCCTGATACTGGACGATCGCCTGACGCCCGTCGGCCTCGGTATTGCGGGATTCATGGAACCTGCCTTGCAGGTAGGCGGTATACGCCTCGAGGTTGCCGCTGGGCGGACGGTCGCTCTGCACCATCGCGCCACCGCTCGCCAACAGCTTCGCCTGCAAGGCGTTGGCGACGGCATGGGTGATGTCGTCCTGCAGTGCGAACAAGTCCTTGTAAGGCCGGTCATAGTGCTCCGACCACAAGGTGCTGCCATCGCTTGTATTGATCAGCTCGGCGCTGATACGCACGGTATCGCCGTGGCGGCGCACGCTGCCTTCGAGCAGGTGCGCCACGCCGAGCTTGGTGCCAATGGTCTGTGCATCGTCCTTGCTGTTGCGGAACTGGAACGCCGAGTTGCGCCCGATCACCTTCAAGCCGGCAAATTGCGACAGCGCGTTGATGAAATCCTCGGACAGGCCATCGGAGAAATATTGCTGATCCTGGTCGCCGCTGTCGTTGGCTAGCGGCAGCACCGCGATGGATTTTTCGGTGATCGTGACGAGGGTGGGGTCCTTGTGCACGACAAGACGATCAGTCAACAGCAACACTACGGCCAACGCAAGAATGCCGATGATCCAGAAATCCAGCTTGCACCAGGCGTGCGCGGTGATCCACTCGGCCGGTTCGATTTCGCTCTCACGCTTGAGACCGGTTGGAGTGAACTCGTAGAACCACGCGAAGGCGAGCCAGAACGGAAAGCCGATGATCGCGGCGACGAGAAACCAGCGCGTGCTCCAGTCGGGCAACCCCACGGAAGGCGCAAGTTGCGAGATACCCTGTGCCAACGCCCACACCGCTGCGGCGTACAACACGCTTGCGCGCAGCACATTGCGACGCCTGAGTTCGCTGAAAAATGTCCCTGCCATCAAGCGACTGCCGTAAGCCCGGATCCGCGGACTTTGAGCGATCGAAAGCCGCCATGCAATTCACGCCTCACGCCGGATCGACAACAGCAACGCGCTCACCACGCGCCTCGATATCCGCCCCTGCCTCCAGACACAGATCCTCGCGAAAGCGCCCTGCCACCAACTGCACGCCGACGGGCGTGGTGCCGACAAAACCGGTGGTGACTACCAGCCCGGGCAAGCCGATGGCGGGGAACGCACGCATCGGCAGCTGGGCGTCCCATACGCGCTGGAATCCTTCCTCGCCCTGCAGGTCCAGGTCGTCCGGGAATGGCAGTTCGGCCGAAGCCGGTAGCAACAGGACGGCGTAGCTTGCGAAAAATTGTTGCCATTCGCGCAGTCTGGTAGCGCGACGCAACAGTGCCTGCGCCACGATGTCGGGCGGCAGCGCAGCGACCTTGTCGCGCACGCCGCGCATCACTGCCCGCGCACCGGGATCGCCGTCGTTTTCGACTGCGGCGACGAGTTGCGCAAAGCCGTCACCCAGCCATAGCTGTTCCTGGATAGCCGCAGTGGCCTGCAGCGACGGGATCTCGTCGACTTCCACGACCTGCCAGCCGGCATCGACGAGGCGACTCGCTGCCTCGCGCAAGGCGACTTCCACTTCATCGGCGATCGGCATGCCATCGGGGCGCAGGCATAGTGCGACGCGTCTGGGCATCACGGCACCTATCAGCGGTACCGGCGCGTACCAGGGGTCGCGCGGATCCGGCATCGCCATCGCTGCCAGTGCCAGACGCAGATCTGCGACCCTGCGCGCCATCGGCCCGGTGCCCGACATCAGCTGCGGGCCGATGCCGCGCTCCGGCGACGAAGCGTTGTAGGCCGGCACGCGACCGAGGCCGGGACGCAGGCCATGGATGCCGCAGGCATAGGCCGGGTAGCGCACCGAGCCACCGATATCACTGCCCAGCGCAATCTGCCCGATGCCCGCCGCCACGCCGGCGGCACCACCGCCGGACGAGCCGCCCGGCGTGAGACCCGGATCATGCGGATTGAGCGTCTTGCCGTGCACAAGGTTGCTGGTGAACCAGCGCAACGCGAAGGTGGGCGAATTGCTGCGACCGATCAACAGCGCGCCGGCACGCAGGAGATTGTCCACTGCAGGACTGTTGTGCTGCGCGATCAGATCCTTCTGCGCACGCAGACCGTTGGTGGTGGCAAAGCCGGCTTCGTCGGTATTGATTTTCACCGTCACCGGCACGCCGGCCAGCGGGCCGGGATCGTCGCCGCGCGCCAGCATGGCGTCGATGCGATCGGCCTGGGCGAAGACATGCTCCGGCCGGCATTCGACGATGGCGTTGATGCGCGGATTCACCGCATCCATCCGCTGCAGGCTGTCTTCGGCCACCTCGCGCGCCGATAGCTTGCGGGCGCGCACCAGCTCGGCCAGATCACTTGCCGAGAGTCTCCAAAGCTCGTTCATGTCGCCTCCGGTTCGCCGCAAAATCGCACCAGGATCAGGTACGCAAGAACGCCAGCAGATCGGTATTCACGTCGTCCTGATGAGTGACGCACAGGCCATGCGGTGCGTTGCGATAGATGATCAACGTGTGGTTCTTGATCAGCTTCGCTGCTGCGAGACTTGATGCTTCGATCGGCACGATCTGGTCGTCGTCGCCGTGCAGGATCAGCGTGGGCACATCGATCTTTTTCAGATCTTCGGTGTAATCCACTTCCGAGAATTCACGGATGCAGTCGTACTGCCCCTTGACGCCACCGGACATGCCCTGCAACCAGAACGCATCGACCACGGCCTGCGAGAACTTGGCGTCGGGTCGGTTGTAGCCGAAAAACGGAATCGCCAGATCCTTGAAGAAGATCGCGCGATTGTCGGCGGTATCCTTGCGGATGCTGTCGAACACCTTGAGTGGCAGGCCATCGGGATTGCCCTCGGTCTCCAGCATCAGTGGCGGCACCGCGCCGATCAACACCATCTTCGCCACGCGGCTGCTGCCATGGCGACCGATATAACGGGCGATCTCCCCGCCACCGGTGGAATGACCGACCAGCACCACATCCATCAGGTCGAGTGCTTCGATCAGAGTGGCGAGATCATCGGCATAGGTATCCATGTCGTTGTGATCCCAGGTTTGCGTCGAACGACCATGACTGCGTCGGTCGTGCGCGATCACCCGATAGCCCTGCATGCCCAGAAACAGCATCTGGCTATCCCATGCATCGGCGTTCAGTGGCCAGCCGTGCGAAAACAGCACCGGTTGTCCCCTGCCCCAGTCCTTGTAGAAGATTTCGGTACCGTCTTCGGTGGTGATCTTGTTCACGCTGTCTATTCCTTTTCGTTTCTTGCGCAGATAGTCGCGACGGCAGGCACGGCCTTCGTCGGAGGTCCAGAAATCCACCATCGCCTGGGTAATCACGCCAGGAATCCTCCATCGATCGTCAATGCGGCACCGGTGATGAAGCTGGCTTCGGGGCGTGCCAGATAGGCGACCAGGCTGGCCACTTCATCGCCGCTGCCCATGCGGCCCAGCGCCATCATCGGGCGCAGCATCTTGCGTACGGATTCGTCGCTGACGATGTCGGTTTCAGTGGGACCAGGCTGCACCACGTTTACCGTAATGCCGCGTGGACCGAGGTCGCGTGCCATGCCACGGGTGAGGCCTGCGACGGCCGCCTTGCTCATGCTGTACGCCGATGAGCCGGGGAATCCGGTGCGATCCGCGGCCACGCTGCCGGTGGTGATGATGCGACCGCCGTTGCCCATGTGCGGCAACGCTGCCTGCACGGCCACGAACACCGCGCGCACGTTTACCGCCAGCATGCGGTCGAAATTTTCGAGCGCGTAGCTCTCGACCGTGCCGTTGCTGATGATGCCCGCGTTGTTGACCAGGATTTCCAGACGGCCAAACCGCTGCACTGCCTGGGCCACTGCTGCTTGCACTTCCGCTGGTTCGGCGCTGTCGGCCTTGATCGCGAAGGCGTTGCCACCGCTGGCCGCGATATCCGCCACCAGTTGATCGGCCGCGTCGGCAGCCGCTGCATAAGTGAAGGCAACTTCGACGCCTTCGCTGGCCAGGCGCCGCACGATGGCTGCACCAATGCCGCGGGATCCGCCGGTAACGAAGGCCGTCTTGCCGGCCAGGCTGTGGGTGTCGTTCATGGATGTGTTCTCGTCTGGAAATCGGATCTCGATCGCGCTCGGCTGGTGGGCAGCGATCAGCTGGAAACGATCACACCAGAGACGACGCCATGCGGCGATTGCACGAAGGTGTCGATCGATACCTTGGTCTGATGCATCGAAGGATTCGGCGCGCAGACGCACCGTGCCGCAGTCGCGGCACGCGAAACGGCGCCATCCCGATACCTACGTGCAATGGCTGGCACGCATGGCCTCTGCTGTGATCGCCATGCACGCTGCCAATGGCAGGCATGGCTTTCGCAACGAGGGCTGGTTCGCCGCATTGTTCGCGCGAATTTCCAGTCGCTGGCTTGGTGAATCGGGCACGCCAGTCAAGCCAGCGAGTGCACCAATGACCAAACCACCAGGAGCGACTCATGAGCAGTTTCAGCAACGCGTCCGAGAATGATTCAGCCGCCGGAGGATCGACCACCAGTTCCGGCGCTCCCGCCATCAGCGACCGCAATTCGCTGACCCTCGGTCCCAATGGCCCGCTGCTGCTGCACGATGTGCACTTCGTGGAACAGATGGCGCACTTCAATCGCGAGAAGGTGCCCGAGCGCCAACCGCACGCGAAGGGCGCAGGCGCGTTTGGCGTGCTGGAGGTTTCCGAAGATGTTTCGGCCTACACCAAGGCTGCGCTGTTCCAGCAAGGTGCATCGACCGAGATGCTGGCGCGCTTCTCCACCGTGGCTGGCGAGTCTGGCAGTCCGGATACGTGGCGCGATGTGCGTGGATTCTCGCTGAAGTTCTACACCACGGAAGGCAATTACGACCTGGACGGCAACAACACGCCGATTTTCTTTGTGCGCGATCCGATCAAGTTTCCGCACTTCATCCGCAGTCAAAAGCGGCTGCCGAACTCCGGTCTGCGCGACAACCACATGCAGTGGGACTTCTGGACCAGCAATCCCGAGACCGCGCATCAGGTCACTTACGTCATGGGCGATCGCGGCCTGCCGCGTACCTGGCGGCACATGAACGGCTACGGATCGCATACCTACATGTGGATCAATGCCGCGGGTGAAAAATTCTGGGTGAAGTACCACTTCCACACGCATCAGGGCATGGCTTTCTTCAACAATGCGGAAGCGGCAAAAGTGGCCGGCGAAGATGCCGACTTCCACCGGCGTGATCTGTTTGATGCGATCAAGCGCGGCGAACATCCGGCATGGGATCTGTCGGTGCAGGTGATGCCGTATGCCGAGGCCAGGAACTATCGCTTCAATCCGTTCGACCTGACCAAGACCTGGTCGCACAAGGACTATCCGCTGATCAAGGTCGGCACGCTGACCTTGAATCGCAACCCGGACAACTTCTTCGCCCAGATTGAACAAGCGGCGTTCTCGCCGGGCAATACGGTGCCGGGCATCGGCTTGTCACCCGACAAGATGCTGCTGGGTCGCGCGTTTGCCTACGCCGACGCGCAGCGCCACCGCATCGGCAGCAACTTTCACCAGTTGCCGGTCAATCAGCCGAAGGTGCCCGTGAACACTTACCTGTTCGATGGCCAGATGGCCTACCACCACACGGGCAACGCGCCTGTGCATGCCCCGAATAGCGGTGATCGCAGCTGGTCGGATGAAACCGGCCCGGTGGCCGATGGCTGGGAAGCCGATGGCGAAATGACACGCAGTGCCTACACCTTGCATGCCGAAGATGACGACTTCGGCCAGCCGGGTGTCCTGGTACGGGAAGTGTGGAATGACGCCCAGCGCGCACAGTTTGTCGAACAGGTCGCCGGCAGCCTGCTCGCCGGTGTACGCAGCCCGGTGCTCGAGCGCGCTTTTGAGTACTGGAAATGTGTCGATGCCGACATCGGCCAGCGGATCGAAGCGAAGGTGAAAGCCGGCAACGCATCCGAACCCGCCCAGGGCATGGGCGAAGGCTGAGCTTTCTCATGTTGCAAAAGAACCGTCCGGCGCAAGCCGGACGGTTCTCACTGGAAGCAACGCTGCGTATCAGCGACTTCCCACCGTACTTCGTACTGGCAAGGATTCCGGCCAGCCACCGGCCATGGCTTCGTAGAGAGCGACGGCGCTGGTGATGCTGCGGGTGCGACTATCGGCAGATGCTTCCTGTGCCAGCAGCAACGTGCGCTGTGCATCAAGTACATCGAGCAGGTCGACCGCGCCGGCATCGAAGCGTATGCGTGCCAGTTGCGCAGCGCGTTCACTTTCACTGGCTGCCCGTTCGAGATGTTCGTCCTCGCTGCGGGCACGGGCATAACGCACCAGTGCGTTCTCGGTATCTTCCAGCGCCAGCAACACGGTCTGTTGATAGCTGGCCAGCGCCGCAGCGGCATCCGCATCGCTGGCCGCGATGCGTGCGCGCACCCGGCCGATATCGAGGAATGACCAGTCCACGCCCAGCGCCACCAGCCGGGTCTCGCTGTCACTCCTGAATAATGCCGAGCTGTCGATCGCCTGGCTGCCGAGCAGTCCGGACAGCGTGAAGCGCGGAAACAGATCGGCCGTAGCTACGCCGATGTGGGCTGTTGCCCCATGCAGGCGCGCCTCAGCCGCCGCCACATCGGGGCGCCGACGCAACAACTCACCCGGCGTGCCTGGATCCAGTTTGCCCGGAAGCAACGGAAGTGGTTTTTGCGCCGTGAGCTGGTTGATCAAGGCGTCCGGTGTGCGACCGGTGAGTACGGCCAGCCGGTGCATGGCAAACGCTATTTGCGCCTCCAGTGCCGGAATCCGCGACGCAGTGGTTTCCAGCTGGGCACGCGCGCGCGACGTATCAAACTCACTGCCCTGTCCGGCCTGCAAACGCGTCTCGACCAGTTGCAATGTTTCACGCTGATTGTCGACATTGTCGTGTGCTACACGCAGGCGTTCCTGCAAGCCGCGCAGCTGTACATACGTGGTGGCCACCTGGCCGACGATGGCCACTTGCGCTGCGCGCAGGTCGGCGGCGTTGGCTGCGACATCGGCGCGGCCGGCCTCGACGCTTCGGCGAATCCGACCGAACAGGTCAAGCTCCCAGCTGGCGTTGATGCCGGCGCTGTAGGATTTTGCATCGCGGGCATCTCCCGGTGCACCCAACGCCTGATCGGTACTCAGCCGTCCGTTCTCGCCGTTGGCACTGGCAGTGATGGTGGGGAATTGATCGAACTTCGCATCACGCAACAACGCATTGGCCCGGTCATAGTGGGCCAGTGCGATACGCAGGTCATGGTTGGATGCCAGCGCCGTGTCCACCAAGGCGCTCAGTTGTGGATCACCCAGGGCTCGCCAGAATTCGTCGCCAACCGTGTTGACGCCCGACACGGGAGGGTTGCCTGGCGGAAGAGCATCGAGGTCCGCAGCATGGGCAAATATGGCCTGCGACGGTGCCGACGGTTTTACATAGTCGGGGCCGACCGTGCATGCGGCCAAGGCCAAGGGCAACAGCGCCACGACGAGCGCACGAGACTTAGCCATGAGCCACCTCCAGACCGCCATCAGGCGTGGTCGAAACGGCGCGACGCATGACCAGCTTGCGCAGCGCGACATAGAACACAGGCGTCAGGAACAATCCGAACAAGGTCACGCCGAGCATGCCGGCGAACACGGTGATGCCGGTGGCGCGACGCACCTCGGCGCCGGCACCATGCGAGAACACCAGCGGCACGGTGCCGGCGATGAAGGCAATCGAGGTCATCACGATCGGGCGCAGCCGCAGGCGACAGGCTTCCAGCGCCGCCTCGACCACGCCCCTGCCCTGCATTTCCAGCTCGCGCGCGAATTCCACGATCAGAATCGCGTTCTTGCACGCCAGCCCCATCAAGACCACCAGGCCAACCTGCACGAAGACGTTGTTGTCGCCACCGGTCAACTTGACGCCCAGCAATGCGGCGAGCATGCACATCGGCACGATCAGGATCACCGCCAGCGGCAGCGTCCAGCTCTCGTACAAGGCGGCCAGCACCAGGAACGCGAGCAGGATCGCCAGCGGAAACACGACCAGCGCGGCGTCACCCTGGGTTGCCTGCTGGTAGCTGAGATCGGTCCACTCGATCTGCATGCCGTCGGGCAGCACCTGATGCGCAATTCGGGTGAGCGTGGCCAGAGCCTCAGCCGAGGACAGCACACTCGGGTCGGCTTCACCGGCCAGGTCGGCGGCCGGATAGGCGTTGTAGCGCAACACCGGATCCGGCCCAAAGGTCTGGTGGACCTTTACCACCGAGGCGATCGGTACCATCTGGCCACTGTTGTTGCGCGTGCGCAGCTTGCCGATGTCCTCGACGCTGTCGCGGAACGGGCCATCGGCCTGGGCGATCACCTGCCAGGTGCGTCCGAACTGGTTGAAGTCGTTGACGTAGGTCGAGCCGAGGTAGGTCTGCAAGGTATCGAACAGCTCGGTCAACGGCACGCCCTGCGCTTTCGCCTTGATCCGATCCACCTCGACATCAAGCTGCGGCACGTTGGCCTGGTAGGTGCTGATCGGGTAATGCATGCCGGGCGTCTGTGCGACAGCACCCTGGAACCGGACGACGGCATCCTGCAGCGCGCCATAGCCGAGATCGCCACGATCCTCGATGAACAGCTGGTAGCCGTTGCCGCTGCCCAGGCCGAGGATCGGCGGCGGCAGAAACGAAAAGGTCAGTCCATCCTGCAGCTTGGAAATCTTCTGGTTGATCTCGGCATTGATCGCAGCCGCCGTGCGGTGACGCTGACCGAAGGGCTGCAACGGCAGGAACGCCAGCCCGGTGTTCGGCGTATTGGTGAACTGCAAGGGATTGAGTCCGGGAAAAGCCACGGAGTGCGCCACGCCCTCGGTATGCAAGGCGATGTCAGTAACTTTCTTCAGCAGCGCATCGGTGCGCTCGATCGAAGCACCTTCGGGCAGCTTGACCCCCGCAAGCAGGAAGCCCTTGTCTTGGGTCGGAATGAACCCCGCTGGCACCAGCTTGAACATCAAGCCGGTACCCAGCAGCAAGAGCGCATACACGGCGAATACCATGCCGCGATGGCTTAGCGAGCGTGCTACGGCGCCATGGTAGCCGGTCGAACTGCGCTGGAAAAAGCGGTTGAACGGACGGAACAGCCAGCCGAACAGGCGATCGATCACCCGTGTCGGCCCGTCCTTCGGTGCATCGTGCGATCGCAACAGAAGCGCGGCCAATGCCGGCGACAAGGTCAACGAATTGATGGCCGAGATCACCGTGGAAATGGCGATGGTCACCGCGAACTGTTTGTAGAACTGGCCGGTGACGCCGGACAGGAAAGCCATCGGCACGAAGACCGCGCACAGCACCAGCGCAATCGCGATGATCGGCCCGGAGACCTCGCGCATGGCCTGGTGCGCCGCCGCCAGCGGTGTCAGGCCTTCTTCGATGTTGCGCTCGACGTTCTCCACCACCACGATCGCATCGTCGACCACGATGCCGATCGCCAATACCAGGCCGAACAGGCTCAGCGTGTTGATCGAGAACCCAAGCAGATGGAGCACGGCAAACGTGCCCACGACCGATATCGGCACGGCAATCAGCGGGATGATCGACGCGCGCCAGGTCTGCAGGAACAGGATCACCACCAGCACCACCAGCAAGATCGCTTCGAGCAAGGTATGGATCACCGCCTTGATCGAATCGCGCACGAAGACCGTGGTGTCGTAGACCGCCTTGTACTGGACGTCCGCCGGAAAGCGCCTGGCCAGCTGGTTCATGGTGTCGATGACGGACTTCTGGATATCCAGTGCATTGGCGCCGGGCGACTGGAAGATGGCGATGCCAACCGCGTTCTTGCTGTCCAGTTGGGATCGCAGCGTGTAGTCGTTGGCACCCAGATCCAGGCGCGCCACGTCGCGCAGGCGAACGGTCTGGCCGTCGTCACCGGTCTTGAGCACGATGTCGCCGAACTGCTGCACGCTCTGCAGCCGCCCCTGTGCATTGATCAGGGTGAGGAAGTCGCTCTTGCCGATGGGCTCGGCACCGAGCTGGCCTGCGGAAACCTGCACGTTCTGCTCGCGCATCGCGTTGACCACGTCACTGGCGGTGAGCCCGCGCGCGGCCACCTTGTCCGGATCCAGCCAGGCGCGCATGGCGTAATCGCCGCCGCCGAGGATTCGTGCATCGCCCACACCGGGCAATCGCGATAAGGTATCCGTGACGTGCAGTCGCGCGTAGTTGCGCAGGTACAGCGTGTCGTACTTGCCGTGCGGTGAGATGAGGTGCACCACCATCAGGAATACCGGCGACTGTTTCTGCACCGTCACGCCCTGCCGGCGCACATCCTCGGGCAAGCGCGCCTGCGCCTGACTGACGCGATTCTGCACACGCACGGCGGCATCTTCGGCATCGGTACCGGGACGAAAGGTGACGGTGGTGACCAGCACACCATCGGAACCGGCCACCGACTTGATGTACATCAGGCCTTCGACACCGTTGATCGCATCCTCCAGCGGCGAGGCCACGGTTTCGGCAATCACCTTGGGATTCGCACCGGGATAGACCGTACGTACGACAACGGATGGCGGAATCACATCCGGATATTCGCTGATCGGCAATAACGGAATCGCGATCAGGCCGGCGCAGAAGATGATGATCGACAACACCGCCGCGAAGATCGGTCGATCGATGAAAAAGCGTGAAAAATCCATGGAAATCCCTCCTCGCCAGGCGAGGTGACGCAACGTGTGTGGCTGGCGAACGATCGCTGGCCTGATAGGCGGCATCCTTGCCTGGGTTTCGATCGCCGCAGCCGCCCTCGGTCATCGGGGAGGTGTCGGGACGGGGCAGCGATCAGGACGGGTGCGTCATCGCACGGCGACCCTGGACTCCTCTTCGGATGCACCCATTGCCACGACCTTCGGCGTGACCGGCGCACCTGAACTGAAAACTTTTTCCAGACCGTTGACGACGACCTGGTCACCCGGCAACAGCCCCGACGTGACAATGCGCAGACCGTCATGACTGCGGCCGAGGACGACGTCCTTACGCACGACTGTGTTGTTCTGCCCGAGTACGTAGACGTACTTGCGATCCTGATCGGTGAGTACGGCCTTGTCGTCGATCAGGATCGCGTCGAACCGGCCACTCCCCTGCAGCTGCACCCGAGCAAACAACCCGGGTGTGAATACACCGTCCGGATTTCGCAGCACGGCGCGCGCACTGATCGTGCCAGTGGCCGGGTCGACGCTGTTGGCGAGAAAGTCGACCGTGGCGGCATGCGGGAACCCAGCTTCGTCGGCCAGGCCGACATGCACCGGATTTCCGGACGCGTGACGTTCACCGCCGCGCGCCAGCGCGCCGTAGTGAAGGAAGCTTTGTTCATCGACGTCGAAATACACATACATCGGATCCGCCGACACCACGCTGGTCAGGATCGTGCCATCGGCCTGGGCAAGATTCCCCGCGGTAATGCGCGCACGTCCGGCGCGTCCGTTGATCGGAGAGCGCACCTCGGTGAACTGCAAGTCGAGTCGGGCGCTGGCCACGGCAGCTTCGGCCGCATGCACCGTAGCCTGGCTCTGTGCAGTTGCCGCACTGCGTGAATCAAATTCCTGGCGTGATATCGCCTTGGCATCGACCAGGGTCTGAGCCCGCCTGGCTTCCGACGCCGCCAGCATGGCTGCACTGCGCGCACGCTCAAGGTTCGCCTGTGCCAGTTGCAGCGCGGCCCGATAAGGCCGCGGATCGATGGCGAACAGCAGCTGGCCCTTCGTCACCCTGTCTCCCTCGTGATAAGCGACGCGGTCGACGTAGCCACTGATACGGGGGCGCAGCTCTACGGTCTCGACCGCGCTGGTGTGGCCCGTGAATTCATCCCACTGCTGTACAGGACGGGAAAGCACCTCGGCCACACTTACTTCCGGCGGTGCCGGCGCATCCTTGCTGGGCGCGGCCATGCTGTTGCAGCCGGCAAGCACTGCCAGCAGGATCGCAAGCACTGCCGGCAACCAGAGCTTGGTGGAACGACGGCCTGGGCTTTCGAGCGCATGAATCCCTGTGGAAGGGGAGATTTTCTGGGCAAGCATGACGATTCCCGTGCTGAATGAATCGTTGCGGCCAGACCATTCATCAAGGACTGGCGGGCTGCAACGAAGAACAGCCCCAATCAGATCAGCCATGCCGGAATGAATCGATTGCACGATGGTGTCGACCGATACCTTTGGATCAGCCGGCCTGGAAAGCGCAAACACAGCTCTCTTGCACCCGTCGTGTCCACCTATACCAAGGTGCGATGGCCTGCCCGCAGTCACTGCTGCATGCTGCCGCCGATTTGATTGAACGGTCGCAACCAGGGAATTTGAAATGGCTTCGAACACGACCTATCGCAAGACCCCCGAGGCGGTTGCACGATTGACCGAGGAGCAGCGGCGCGTCACCCAGGAATCAGCCACCGAGCGACCTTTCGACAACCTCTATGACAATCACGACGAACCCGGCATTTACGTCGACATCGTCTCGGGCGAACCCTTGTTCGCATCACGGGACAAGTTTGCCAGCCGTTGCGGCTGGCCCAGTTTCAGCAGGCCACTGGTCACTGAGAATGTGGTCGAACTACGCGATTACAGCCATGACATGACCCGCACCGAAGTACGCTCGACGCATGGCGACAGCCACCTCGGGCATGTATTTGACAATGATCCGCGCGCCGCCGGCGGCCTGCGCTATTGCATCAATTCGGCGGCGCTGCGCTTTGTCCATCGTGACGCGCTGGTCAGTCAGGGCTATGACGAGTATCGGGTGCTGTTCGACGACGAGAGGGGCGAAGCATGAGTTCGTTCACTGAACGCGCGGTGCTGGCTGGCGGTTGCTTCTGGGGCATGCAGGAACTGATTCGGCAACAACCTGGCGTCCTGGCTACCCGTGTCGGCTTTACCGGCGGTGATTCCCCCCACGCGACGTACCTAGATCACGACGGCCATGCCGAGGCGATCGAAATCACTTTTGACCCGGCACGCACCAGCTTTCGCCGGATGCTCGAGTTCTTTTTCCAGATTCACGATCCAACCACAATCGACCGCCAGGGTCAGGACCTGGGCAGAAGCTATAGATCGGCGATCTTTTACCTCAGCGACGATCAGCGCAGAACCGCCCTCTACACCATCGCAGACGTCCACGCATCAGGACTCTGGCCAGGCAAGGTGGTTACCGAGGTCGTCGCCGCAGGGCCATTCTGGGAGGCCGAACCAGAACACCAGAACTATTTGCAGGACTACCCACACGGCTATACCTGCCACTTCATTCGGCCTCACTGGGTGCTGCCACGTCGCCATATCGCGGCCTGATGGGCACCTGACTGGTTCAGTGAGATTGCAAGGCGATGCCATACAGCCAACCGACACCAAAGTATGATGGGCAGGCGCCCGTTGCCGGCGCATTCTCGCGGTACAACGACCGTCAAATGAGGACCGGTATGGAGAGTGAACTCAGCCGCGTCATCGATGCGCTTCCCGGATTGGTATGGACCGCGCTCCCGGATGGACGCGTCGACTATGTCAATCAGGGCTGGTGTGAATACACCGGACTCAACCCGGATGACGCATGCGCCCTCGGATGGCAGGCCGTTACCCATCCCACCGACGTGCATGCGCTGCTTGACCTCGGGCGCTCCGTACTGCTGTCGGGGGAACCTGGTGAAATGGAAGCAGGTCTGCGCCATTGGGACGGTGAGTATCGTCGGTTCATCCTGGGTATACGCCCGATGATGGACACCACCGGAAAAATCATCAAATGGTGCGGTATGGGCACCGAAATCGAAGACGGGGCGCGCGTCGAGAATGGCCCGCATCCGCGGAATATTGATCTTCGCGCGATCGTGGATAGCATTCCAGCGTTTATTGGTCTCACAGCGCCGTCGGGAGAGGGTGAATACTTCAACCGCTTTGCCCAGAAATATCTCGGGTTGACACTCGATGAGTTGAAAGGCTGGAAAGGCGCCGAGACGGTCCACCCAGAGGATCGCCCGTCTGCGATAGCTAGCTGGAAACGAGCAGTGGAAACCGGAGAGCCGTACGAATTCGTGCACCGGGTCCGTCGAGCCGATGGCATCTACAGGTGGTTTCACGCACGTGGATTGCCCCTCAGGGACAGCAATAACCACATTGCCCAATGGTTCATCGTCGATGCAGACATCGACGATGAGACGCGTAACACGATTGCGCTCGCGGGCGAGAATCGCCTGCTCGAAACGGTGATGACAGGTGGGACAGGCGAGAAGATTCTCGAAGCGGTATGCCTGCTTGCCGAGGAGACCATTGGTGATTGCTACGCAAGCATCGAACTGATGGATGCTTCGGGTACTCGACTGGAATCCATTGTCGCACCGCATCTCCCAGCCCGTTTCATCGCCACGATCACCGATGTCCAGGTGGATGCTGATTCAGGCCCCTGCCCCATGGCGATCAGCCTCAATCAACAGATCATCGCCACCGACCTTGCCACAGAAACGCGCTGGACCGCGACAGGTTGGCCCGCCATGGCGCTCTCACAAAAGTTGCAAGCATGCTGGGCAACACCGATCGTTGATACCGACAGAAAGGCGCACGGTGCACTTGCCATCTATTTCGAACATCCCCGTTCGCCTACTTCACAGGACAGGAGGCTGATCCAGCGGTTGTGCCATATGGCCGGCATCAATATCCAACGCCAGCGCTCCAAGCAATCACTTGCTCAGGCAGTGGAGCAGATGCAGCTATCAGAAGACCGCCTTCGCGCCATGATCGATACCGTGCCGGGTTTCGTTTGGCGCGCGGGGCCCGATGGCGGCGTTGAATTTCTCAACCAGCGCTGGTGCGACTACACCGGCATCAGTCTGAGCGATTCGCTCGGAATTGGCTGGACGTCGAGGATCCATCCAGATGATGCCGTGTCTTTGGGCACCTACTGGCAAGTGCTTCTGGGCAGCAGTGAACCCGGCTCCTTCGAAGCAAGGCTGCGCCGGTTTGACGGCAGTTACCGGTGGTTCCTGATTCGTGCTGTGCCCTTGCTCGACGATACGGGTCGCATCGTGAATTGGTATGGGCAGAACACCGATATCGATGATCGAAAACGCGCTGAATTGCTGCTCGAGGGTGAGAAGCGTCTGTTGCGGCTGATGGCAGGAAGCGCCCCGCTGCCCGAAGTACTCGCAGCGCTGTGCGAGCTCGTGCAGGAGACATTTGACGGCGCGCTTTGCAATGTGATCTTGACCGACCCGCGCCGCGATTATTCCTTGCAAGGCACGTCGCTTCGTCTGGTTCCAGGTGCGGCCCACAACATGCCGGCAACGCTGTTCGAAGAAGCTGACGGTCGGCCATTGGATGCAGACATCAGCCCCCTGGCGTTGTCAGCGATGAGTGGTGAGACGGTGTTCTCGGCAGATCTGGAACGGGAGCATCGCTGGGGCGCATGGTGTTCATCCGCAATTTTGCTGGGCTTCGGTGCGAGCCATTCAGCGCCGATCAAATCCAGTTGCGGCACGGTCATTGGCGTTCTATCCATCCTGCACTGTCGGGCACACTCGACCAGCTCAGCGCAACAGAGTCTCATCGCGCAATTCACGCATCTTGCAAGCATCGCCATCGAACGCACACGCGCCATGGCCGCACTCAAGCGGAGTGAGGCATTCCTGGCCAAGGCCCAGCAACTCAGTTCGACAGGAGCTCTTTCGTGGTGCGTGGAGACCAATGAAATCACGTGGTCCGATGAGATCTATGGCATTTACGAACTTGATCCAGCGCTGCCTGCAACGTTCGAACTTATAGACACGCGGCTCCATCCGGAAGACATCACTTCCTATCACGAGGCATTCAGGCAGCATCGCCTCAAGGGCGAGGATTTCGAGCACGAACATCGGCTGCAGATGTCCGATGGCCGCGTGAAGTACCTCCACCTCGTCGCCCATGCAACCAAGGATGACGAAGGTCATCTTGAATACATTGCCGCCGTGCAGGATGTGACGCAACGTCAGCTGTCGGAGGAGGCTCTTGGAAAGATTCGATCGGAACTTGCCCACGTTGCCAGGGTAACGACGCTCGGTGCGCTGACGGCATCGATAGCGCACGAGGTCAACCAGCCACTTGCCGGGATCATCACCAATGCCAATACGTGCCTGCGCATGCTGGCTGCCGATCCACCCAACATCGATGGCGCACGCGAAACCGCTCGTCGCACCATTCGCGACGGCAATCGCGCGTCTGACGTGATCAAACGTTTGCGCGCGTTATTCGCCAAGAAGACCGTGACAGTCGAGGGCGTCGATCTGAATGAGGCTGCACGTGAAGTGATCGCCATGCTGATGGGCGAATTGCAGCGAAACGGAGTCACTCTTCAGCCCGATTTCACCGATGACCTGCCTCTCATCACCGGTGACCGCGTGCAGTTGCAGCAAGTCATTCTCAATCTGATCATGAATGCAGTGGATGCAATGAACGGCACCACGGTCGGATCAAAGCACATGCGGATAAGCACCGCGCGCGATGGTGACGACCGAATTCGCTTCGCCGTGCGAGACAACGGTGCAGGGTTCGACCCACATGATGCGGACCGGCTGTTTCATGCGTTCTACACCACAAAGGACTCGGGCATGGGCATCGGACTGTCGGTCAGCCGCGCCATTATCGAAAGCCACGACGGCCTTTTGTGGGCGCAGGTCAATGACGGATACGGTGCCACCTTTGCTTTCAGCCTGCCCTCGCTCCCCGTTGACGAGGCTCGGTCTGCTGACCCGATGCATGGCGACGCAGAAACGGATCAGGCCATGGAGGGTATTCGATGAATCAGGCGATGCTCATATCGGTAGTTGACGATGACGAATCCGTGCGCGAGTCACTGCCGGACTTGTTGCGCGAGTTCGGCTTTGTGGTAGAGGCATTTTCATCGGCCGAGGCCTTCCTTGCCTCCACCCATATCGATGCGACGCGCTGCCTGATTCTTGATATTGCGATGCCGGGGATGACCGGCCCGGACTTGCACAAGGAGTTGCTGCGGCAAGGCCATGTCATCCCGACCATCTTCATCACAGCCCACTGCGTGGCGACCGATCGCCCTCGACTGCTCCGCCAAGGGGCCGTTGACTGCCTGTTCAAGCCGTTCAGTGAAGCTGCCTTGCTGAAAGCGCTCAGTGCTGCCTTGCCGCTCGAATGACCCGTTTCGAATCTGCTGGAGGCCGTAGCATGTTGAGTTCAAGTTGTATGCCCAACCAGGAACCGAGAATGTCGCTGAAGTCGCAATCACCTATCGTGTTTGTTGTCGACGACGACGTATCCGTGCGTGAGTCGCTGGAACTGCTGATCAGCTTCGCGGGCTGGAGGCCGGAACTATTCGAATCGGCTCAGGAATTTCTCGCCCATCCACGCCCCGATGTACCCAGCTGTCTGGTGCTTGACGTAAACCTGCCCGATCTCAACGGCCTGGACTTGCAGACCAGCATTGCCGACCAGCGCGCCGACATGCCGATCATCTTCATCACCGGCTTCGGCGATATCCCACTGACGGTGCGTGCGATGAAAGCCGGCGCCGCCGAGTTCCTGACCAAGCCGTTCGATGACGAGGTGCTTTTGCGCGCCATCACAGACTCGCTCGAACGCAGCCGCGTGTTGCTCGAGCACGCGCATCAACTGGATTCGCTGCACGAGTTATACGAATCACTGACGCCGCGCGAGCGTGAGGTACTGACGATGGTGGTCGCCGGCCGCCTGAACAAGCAGATCGCCGCTGACCTTGGCATCAGCGAAATCACCGTCAAGGCCCACCGGGGCAAGGTCATGCGCAAGATGAGGGCGCGCTCGTTGGCGGCGCTGGTCAGGATGGCCGCGCAACTTTCGCTTGCAGCAGCGCCTTTACCACCCGCATCTGTGTCTCACGACTGACGCAGGCTGCAGACGCCGCTCATGCGGGATCGGCTTGGCTGGAATGGATTTCCTGCCATAGCCGCTCCATTTCTCGCCTATCCATCGTGTCGCATCCTTCCGATGCCTCGTCGCGACAGGGCTTGAGCAGGCTTCTGGCTTGCTCGGCGCGGCCTTGCTCAAGCTCCAACCGCGCGAGGTCCATGGTCGTCCTCCATTCCCATGCCCGCGCGCCCTGCTCCCGGCTCATGTCAATGGACTCCTTGAGCACGCGCATGAGCTCGTTTGTGCCGTTCCCGTCAAGCGCCTTGATGATGCTCGCCTTGAGGCGCAGCAATTCGGGAAGTGCGAAAGCATCTCCACTTTGCCGGCAATGCTTGATGGCGTGATCCACCAATGGCTGCGCCCTGGCGTGCTCACCGCTCAGGATCATGCCCTCGGCCAGTGCGATTTCGAACGATGTCGTCAGCAGCTCGTAACGCATGCCGTGCAACTGCGCCAGACTTTCTTCGAGCCAGCTCACGGCTTCATCGGGCTGCCCGCTTCGAATGGCAATCGCGCCCTTCATACCCAACGAGGCTGCGATATACGGTCCGAAAACATTGGTTTCGGCGATCCGCGAGAATGTGTTCAGGCTTTTCTGCGCCTTGTCCAGATCACCTGTCCAGATATTGATGCAAAGGGTCCAGACCAGTGCGATGCAATGAGTGACTGGGTGATCCAGCGTGGCAGCCTGGGCTTCGACCTTGTCTGCCCACTGCCTGGCCTGATCTGGAAATCCCTGCAACCAAAGCGTGCGCGCCAACGCGAGGCCAGTGCGATTGCGATGATCAAAGCCGTAGTGGATCGTGCGGCTGCGTTTGGACGGTGGACTGTGCTTGAGAGACTTCTCAAGCTCCAACCGCGCCAGTTTCTGGTCGCCCAGGAGATGATGGGATACGCCAGCCAGAGAAGCTGCGACGCCGATGGCTTCGGATTCTCCGATCGTGTTTCCCACGTCCATAGCCTGTTCCGACCACGCCAGTGAGGAGGCGAAATCACCGATGCGTTCGTAGAAAATCTGCAGCCTTCCCAGCAACCGCAATTGTGACCAGTGATCATCCAATGCGACGGCGATCTCCATCGCCCTGAGCAACGCGGTCTCCGCAGCACCGCTATTGCCACGTGTGAACATCAGCACAAAACCCAGTGCGGCCTGCAATTCCAGCTCGGTAGTCGTGCCGAAATAGCCGAGTTCGAGCAGTTCCATGGCGCGTGCACACCATGTCCGGCATTCGATCAGCAACGAAAAATGCAAAAACAGGGGTGCGCTTGCCGCCGCAAGTGGCAGGGCCAGCCCAGGATCACCTTGCGGACCGAAGCTCCACTCAAGCGCGCTACGGATATTGCCTAGTTGAGTGGCGAATCGCAGTGATGCTTCCAATGCTTCAGCAGGTGCGGGACCGAGATTTGCAAGCAGATCGGTGTAATACGCAGCGTGCCTGAAAGCCACCGCATGGACCTCCGTGTGCCCGAGCAAGGCCAGCTTCTCCTTGGCGTACGCTCGGGTCATTTCCAGCAGGCGATAGGAATCGTTGACCTCCGAATGGTCGACGGCAACCAACCCCTTGGCAACAAGCTCATCCAGGATGGCAGCTGCAGCAACCGAGTCAATCCTGGCATCGACGATGACTTGCGAAGCGGCATCCAGCGAAAAAGGACCCACAAATACGGCCAGCCGATTAAACAGCAGGCTTTGGGTTGGCGACAGCAGGCCATAACTCCAGTCGAGGGTTGCACGCAAGGTCTGTTGCCGCGGCAACGCCGTGCGTCGCCCCGACCAACCTAGTGAAAATCGCTCGCCAAGCAACTCATGGGTAGCTCGCACCCCGTGCGTGGCCACTCGCACCGCAGCCAGCTCGATCGGCAAGGCCATGCCGTCAAGACGTCGACATATGTCAGCGATGAGGCGCGCGTCCTCCCCTTCCAGTTTCAACGCGGCGTTACCTGCCGAAGCACGTTCGACAAACAACCTGACTGCGGGAAAATCAAGCAACTGCGATACCGAAAGCTGATCAGTATCCGCTGGAAATTCCAGTGAGTTGAGCCAGTGCATCTGCTCGTCGCGTGCGCGCAGCGGTTCGCGACTGGTCGCAAGCAGGCATACACCCGGTGCCTCGTCCCTTATTCTTTCAACGATGCCGGAAACGGCGTCAACCAGATGCTCGCAATTGTCGATCACCAGGAGCAGCTTCTGCGACCGCAGGTGTGCGAGCAGCACGTAAAGTGGATCCTCGGCCTGCACCGGAATGCCGAGTGCACCAGCCAACGCAGACAGCACCAGTGAGGCATCCTCAACTTGAGCCAGGTCAACGAAACGAACGTGTTCGTCACGCTCCTCTGAAAGCCTGTGTCCTACCTCGACCGCAAGACTGGTTTTCCCCACCCCACCGGCACCCACGATCGTGAACAGGCATGGCTCGACAAGGTGCTCCACCACCAGCTGAATATCGCTCTCGCGCCCAATCAGGTGTGCCCGCGGCGGCAAAGTTCCCACGCCCACACGATGACGCAGGTTCTCACTGCCCCTGAGTTGTGCAGCCGAGGTTTCAGGACCTCCCTGCGCAATGATCCTGTCGATAGGCGCGACAAAGGCATAGCCGACGCCAACTTGGGTCGCGATATAGCGCGCCCCATCCACACCGTCGCCCAGAATTCGACGCAGCACGGTCATGTGAAACCGCAGACTGCCCTCCTCGACCACACTGCCGGGCCAGACCAGCTTGAGCAATTCACGCTTGGCAAGCACGCGTCCTGGTCGTTCTGCCAGCGCGATCAGAAGGTCGAGGGCACGCCCGCCGATCTCCAACGGATGGCCATCCTTGGTGAGCAGACGCTTGCCCGGTTCGACGCAGAAGGGGCCGAAGACGATCTGCATTGAAGCTGATTCGAGCAGATCTTCGGGCGCGGAATCCACTGGGATCGATCTCACGAACAAGGAAGGGGACTTTATGCGAGGTTACGGATGAACACGCGCAACCTGAGTCATCATAGTTTTCCCATCGATGCTCAATCAAGCACCGTGAAATCGTCTCGCTTGGCAATTGCAGGTGTGTCCGGCAGTTCAAACAAGCTTGGTCGCAACTTCGATGTTCCCGTGTGTAGCCTTGGAATAGGGACACGTGTGATGGGCTGCATCGACCAGCGTCTGCCCGACATCCTGACCAATCCCGGGCATCGAGACGGCAAAGCGTGCGCGCAGGAAAAAACCCTGTTCTCCATGACCGAGTTCCAGCTCGGCATCAACACTCGTATCGGCAGGAAATTCGATCTTGCGTGCAAGCGCAGCCTGACGCAGCGCGCCAATGAAACAGGCGGACCAGCCTGCTGCAAAAAGTTGTTCAGGGTTGGTTCCTTTGCCCGGAGCACCCGGCGGGGAAAGTTTGACATCGAGCCGACCGTCATCGCTGCAAGCCGTGCCTTCACGCCCTCCGACCGTGTGTGTTCGGCCTGTATGGAGAACTTTTTCGATCCTTAACATGGTCTTTTCTTGTATGAACTTGATTGATGCGAAGCACTTCGACTGAAAGTCTCAATGGCGTCGCGCAACAGGCAGTCACCTGAATTACCGCACAGGCCTGGTCAGAAATCAGCGTTGCAACTTGATCAGGACGACTCGACGGAACTTCTCGCCCGAGCCAGACCGCGATACATGCGGGGCTGGCGTTCAAACTCCTCTGGTGTCCACATCTGACTTTCGGTGTCAGAGCGCTCGGCCAGAAGTTCGTCTCGAATCACATGAATTTGCTCGATGGAAAGCACATCAACCAGACACTCAAGTTTCGATTTCATCATCGATTTCCCGGTTGCGAGCACGCGAGGACCGTATTGATAATTCGCCATCTCGCTGAGTGCAATATTCAACAGCCAGGCACGAAAAGGCTGGCGAAAGTCATAGCTGGATCGGAAACGGTATGCCGCGACCAGAGCTTGCTGAACCAGCTGCCCAAGATCTTCGACACTGGCGCGCCCGGCCTGCACCTGTCCCCCGAAGAAAGCCACCAGCAGCGGGGCAATCGTCAGGAACAACTGCCGCGATGATCCCTTGGTGCGACTGACGACATCCCTCATCAACGTGACAAGCTCGTCGTTACTGAACCGCACGCTCGGGTTGACACAACTAGAGCGATATTCCTTGGACATGATCGGACTCTCCGCCTGTGCTCCCGCCTCCAGCTGACAGGGCGTGACGAAATCGCCACCCATCAGCAGAGCGCTGGAATCGTGGATCCAGAGTGCTCGCCCGTCGGAGGAACCACCAGTTATATGGTGTGAGATCGTGTTAATTCACACGAGAAGGACGCCATGAACCGGCTACTCATCGCTTTCTTGCCTGCAACAGCTTCCGCTCGATGAGCAGAAGATCGACGGCACGCTCGTCAGCTTGCTGCAGCCTTCTGTCGCCACCCAGCTAGCCAGTTTCATCATCGACGCATGTCATCGCCTGGACATGACCACGACAGTCGACGCTGCCGAAACGCAGCAACAGAGAACCATGCTGCAAAACTTGGCTGCGATCTCACGCAGGATCACTTGATCTGCCTGCCATTGTCGGCAGACGGCTACAAACGTTGGAATGAAGCCTGGGTCGACGCCGGCAGCAACATGGAAACCGCAGCATCCCGTACCGCGGATAACAAAAAACCCGCCGTCGGCGGGTTTTCGTGGCTGACTGGCAGCCGATTGCGCAATGGAGGCCTAGGTCGGAATCGAACCGGCGTACGCGGCTTTGCAGGCCGCTGCATGACCACTCTGCCACCAGGCCATTGCTTGTTGCAGTGCGATCAGGATGATCGCAGGCTTCTCTAAAAAACAAAACCCCGGGTAACCGAGGTTTTGCTGAAAACTGGAGCGGGAAACGAGACTCGAACTCGCGACCCCGACCTTGGCAAGGTCGTGCTCTACCAACTGAGCTATTCCCGCATCGGAGCCGTGAATCATAGCAGAAGGAACCTGCTTGTGAATAGCTGCGAGATCGTTTTATTCCAACCCGATTTCGCCGGACCCTTGAAACTTGAAACAACAAAGCCCCGGATGGATCAGGGGCTTTGCTTGAAACTGGAGCGGGAAACGAGACTCGAACTCGCGACCCCGACCTTGGCAAGGTCGTGCTCTACCAACTGAGCTATTCCCGCATTGCAGCCGCGCATTCTAATACGTGAAAACAGATCGTCAAGCCCGTTCCGAAAAGTTGCGGCAATTCAATCAGCTTTTCGTGCCTGCCGAAGGCTTCTCTGGAGTATCGCCACGCAGCATCGGCCACGCAGCACGCAGGTAATACATGCCCGACCAGATCGTCAGGATCCCGGCGATAACCAGCAAGGCCTCGCCGATGTGATACAGACGCAAGGCGGTCGCCTCCTTCTCGTGCTGAACGATGAGCACTACCAAAGCGACCATCTGCATCACCGTCTTCAACTTGCCCACGAAGGCCACTTTGACGGTGGCACTCATGCCAATTTCAGCCATCCATTCGCGCAAGGCCGACACGCTGATTTCGCGTCCGACGATGATCGCCGCGGTCACCGCCATGAGGATGCCGGCCCAGCCGTTGCTGGGATGCGATTCGACCAGCAGGAACAAGGTCACCGCCACCATCAACTTGTCAGCGACCGGATCGAGAAACGCGCCAAATGCCGAGGTCAGGTTCATCCGCCGTGCCAGATAGCCGTCTAGCCAGTCAGTAATCGCCGCCAATATGAACACGATCGCCGCAGTGATGTTGTGCCCTGGAAACGGCAGATAAAACACCACCACCATCACAGGCAGCAAGGCCACGCGAAACAGGGTCAGCCAGGTCGGTAGATTGATGTGCATGAGTCTTTCCGAAGATTTGCCACAGTGTCGCACGTCAACGATGTGGTCACGAATACCGGCAATTACTACGATTCATCCATGCAGCCCGGCGTAGATCCGTTCAGCCAACCCGCGATCGATACCCTTGACCTGAGTCAGTTCTTCGATACCAGCCGCCTCCACGCCGGCGAGACCGCCAAAGGCCTTTAGCAAAGCTGTGCGACGACGCGCGCCGATACCGGGAACATCTTCCAGCACGCTGCGCTCACGCGCCTTCTCGCGGCGCTTGCGATGCCCGCTGATGGCGAAGCGATGAGCTTCATCGCGAACAGCCGCCACCAGATGCAGAGCCGGCGATGAAGAGCCTGGATGCAGTTCACGACCGCTGTCCGCCAATACCAGCGTCTCTTCGCCCGCACGACGCCCAGGTCCCTTCGCCACGCCGACCACGACGATGTTGGACACGCCCAACGTTTGCAGCACGTCCACGGCCTGCCGTACCTGACCACTACCCCCGTCGATCAACAAAACGTCGGGACATGCGCCCTCTCCTTCAGCGACCTTGCGAAAACGTCGGGTAAGCGCCTGGTGCATGGCGGCGTAGTCATCACCCGGAGTGATGCCGGAAATATTGAAGCGGCGATAGTGCGATTTTTCCGGACCTTCCGGCCCGAACACTACGCATGACGCCACTGTAGCCTCGCCCATGGTGTGGCTGATGTCGAAACATTCGATGCGACGTGGTGGCTCGGCCAGTTCGAGCACCTTCTGCAGATCATCGAAACGCGTGCCCAGGGTTTGACGACTGGCCAGACGCGCGGTGAGCGAGGCTTGTGCATTGCGTTCGGCCATCTGCAGGAACTGGGCGCGATCACTTCGCACACTCGACTTGATGTCCACGGCATGGCCGGATTGCTGGGCGAGCAGTTCAGCCAGAATCTCCTGATCCGGGAGCTTTTCCCCGAGAATCAGCTCGCGCGGCACAGGTCGATCCAGGTAGTACTGCGCGATGAACTGCTCGAGTACGTCGCTGGATTCGGCGTCCAGCGGCAGACGCGGGAAGAAATCGCGCGTGCCCAGGCTGATGCCATTGCGGAAGAAAAGCACGCTGACGCAAGCCATCCCGGCTTCGATGCGACAGCCAATCACATCCATGTCGGCATTGGCGCCCTGCACATGGTGCTGCGCCTGCAACTGCCGCAGCGCAGCCACCTGATCGCGCAACTTGGCGGCGCGCTCGAATTGCAGCGCCTTGCTGGCCTGCTCCATGGACTCGGCCAGCTCGTCGATCACCGCGTTGCTGCGCCCTTCCAGAAACATTTCGGCATGACGCACGTCGCTGCGGTAGTCCTCCACCGAAATCAGCTGTACGCATGGCGCTGTGCAGCGGCCAATCTGGTGCTGCAGGCAAGGCCGTGAGCGATTGCGGAAATAGCTGTCCTCGCACTGGCGAACCTTGAACAGCTTCTGCATCAGGTTGAGGCTTTCGCGTACTGCGTAGGTGCTCGGATAGGGTCCGAAATAGCGCCCAGGCAGATTGCGCGCACCGCGATGAAAGGCGAGTCGCGGGTAGTCTTCGCCCGAGGAAAGATAGATATAAGGGTAACTCTTGTCGTCGCGCAGCAGGATGTTGTAGCGCGGCTTGAGCGACTTGATCAGCTGCGATTCGAGCAGCAGCGCTTCGCCCTCGGTGCGTGTCACCGTGATGTCGACGCGAGCGATCTGCGCCACCATCGCGGCGATACGCGGCTCCATCCGCGGCTTGAGGAAATAGCTGCCTACCCGCTTGCGCAGGTTGCTCGCCTTGCCAACATAGAGCAGCTCCCCGGCGGCGTCGAAATGGCGATAGACGCCTGGCGAGGTGGTCAGTGTGCTGACAAAGGCCTTGCCATCGAACGGAGGGATTTGTGCGGACTGCATACTGTAATTCTAGCGGCTCAAGGCACGCTCGGCTGCGGTAGTGGACTCAAATCACTGTTCAGTTCACTGCTGCGAACGTATCCATTGCTCTGCACGCATGAGATCAGCTTCGGTATCGATACCGGGCGGGAACGGCTCTGGCGTAAGGCGCACGGCGATGGCATGACCATGTTCCAGCACGCGAAGTTGTTCCAGCGACTCGGTCTGTTCAAGCGGGGTACGCGGCAGCTCGGCATAACGGGCCAGGAACTCCGCCCGGTACGCATAGATGCCGATATGCCGCAGGAACGGCAATCCGGATGGCAGCACCTCGCGACTGGCCGCAAAATCGTCGCGAGCCCACGGCAGCGGAGCCCGGCTGAAATAGAGCGCACGCCCATTCGTTGTACGCACCAGCTTTACCACATTGGGATCAAACAGCTCTTCCGCATTGATCACCGGCGTGGCCAGGGTGGCCATCGGCGCTTCGTCGCTAGCCAGGGCCTGCGCCACCGCACGGATACCAGCAGCCGGCGCGAAGGGTTCATCTCCCTGCAGGTTCACCACGATACTGTCGCCGGACCAGCCGTAGTGCTCGGCACATTCGGCCAGACGATCACTGCCCGAGGCGTGATCGGCGCGGGTCATGCACACGTCGACACCCAGCCCGGTCAATGCATCGGCGATGCGCTGATCATCGACCGCGACCACCACCTGGCTGGCCCCCGCCTGCAGCGCGCGACGCGCTACACGCACCACCATCGGAACGCCATCAATCTCGCGCAGCGGTTTGGCCGGCAGGCGGGTCGAGCCGTAGCGTGCTGGAATGGCGACGATGAACGGTGGGGTGGCATCAGGCATGGAGAATCCTTCGACTTGCAGCAAACCTGGGAGTCTGTCGGGCTTTGGTGGTCGAGTCGAGAATTCGGCTGTGTGAGGACAGATTTTCGACGATTCGCTGATCCATAGTGGTTCTATGGAACAAGAATCGGCGGGAATATGGACCACACAGGCGGATTCGCAGACCGGCCAACCAAAGTCCGACAGACTGCTAACCACAACGATACAGGCTGGCAAGCTGTCTCAGGTACTGGTTTGCAGAGAGAACCCGCAACCGTTGGCCAGATCCGAGTAGCCCGGGAACGAAGTGGCGACATGGGCGCAGTCATGGACATGCACCGGTGCGGTCGCGACCAGTCCCGCCACGGTGAAGCTCATCCCGATACGATGATCGAGGTGGGTCTGCACCGAGCCTCCACCGAGTACGCCGCCCTCGATGATCGCGCCATCCGGCGTCTCCTCGATGCTTGCTCCCAGGGCTCGCAACCCGGTCGCCATCACCGCGATGCGATCGGACTCCTTGACTCGAAGTTCTGCGGCACCGCGAATCGTGGTGCGACCGCTGGCGACGGCGGCGGCGATGAACAGCACGGGAAATTCGTCGATCATGTCCGGCACCAGACTTTCTGGCAGCTCAATTCCGTGCAGCGGCGCGTAGCGCACGAGCAAGTCAGCGACGGGCTCGCCGCCCGCTTCGCTCTCATGCTCAATCGTGATGTCGGCACCCATCAGCCGCAGCGCCTGCAGCAAGCCCGTGCGACGCGGATTCAGGCCCACTGCGGGTAACCGCAATTCGGAGCCGGGCACGATGCTGGCAGCAACGATAAAGAACGCTGCCGAGGAAAAATCAGCCGGCACTTCAACATCGGTGGCACGCAGTACATGGCCACCGCTCAAGCGCGCCTGACCGGGACTGAAGCTGATCGGCCAGCCGAAAGCGGCCAGCATGCGCTCGGTATAGTCGCGAGTCGGGTGCGGCTCAATCACCTCAGTGTCGCCCTCGGCATATAAGCCAGCCAGCAGCAGCGCCGATTTTACCTGGGCACTGGCTACCGGCAGTTCGTAGCGGATGCCACGCAGCGACTGGCCGCCATGAATTTCGAGTGGCGGCAAGCCATCGCGCGTATCGATGCTTGCGCCCATTGCCGCCAGTGGATCCGTCACTCGTCGCATCGGTCGCTTGGACAACGACGCGTCGCCGACCAGCGTGCTGTCGAAAGCCTGACCAGCCAGCAGCCCGGCCAGCAAGCGCATGCCGGTGCCGGCGTTGCCGCAATCCAGCGGCTGCGTTGATGCGCGCAGACCATGCAACCCCACGCCATGAACCACTCGTTCACCGGGTGCCGGTGTCTCGATACGCGCACCCAGTTGGGACAGCACGGCAGCCGTGGCGCGGGTGTCCTCGCCTTCGAGAAAGCCCCGAATATGCGACGTGCCCTGTGCCAGTGCCGAAAACATCAGTGCGCGATGCGAAACGGATTTATCACCTGGTACACGCACGCTGCCATGCAAGGCTCGGCCCGGCTGACTGATCCAGTCGATACGGTTCAAACGTTTCTCTCCATGCTGATCAAGGCAAAGCCACCGGATAAGAGCCGAGCACGCGCACGGTTGCGGCGGAATCGCCAATGTCACTCAAGGCTGCCTGCAATGCTTCGCCGTCGACATGGCCGGAGACATCGATGAAAAAAGCGTACTGCCATTTGCCGGTATGCGCCGGGCGCGACTCGATCCGGTTCAGGCTGATGCCATGTTTGGCGAACGGATTGAGTACGTCGTAGAGCGCACCTGGCTTGTCGTTTACCGTGATCAGCAATGACGTGCGATCGTTGCCCGAAGGTGGAAACAGCGAGCGGCCAATCACCAGGAACCGGGTGGTGTTGTCGGCGCGATCCTCAATGCCGGTGGCTACCGTGGCGAGGCCGTAGACCTTGCCTGCGGTTTCCCCGGCAATCGCTGCCGAGTCGTCAGAATGACGCGCCAGCCGCGCTGCCTCGGCATTGCTGCTTACCGCGATGCATTCAACGCCAGGGAGATTTATGCGCAGCCAGGTCTTGCACTGCTGCAATGACTGGGCATGCGCGAAAACACGCTTGACGTCTTCCAGTTGCCCATTCAGCGAATGCAGGCACTGGTGCACGCGCAGCTCGACCTCGCCGCAGATGGTGGCATCGGAGGTGAGAAACATGTCCAGGGTGACCTGGATCATCCCCTGCCCCGAGTTTTCCACCGGCACCACGCCAAAATCGGCATGGCCGTCAGCGACTTCCTGGAACACTTCCTCGATGCTGCCCAGGGGCAAGCCGTAGGCGGCGTGGCCGAAATGCTTGCGCACGGCCTGTTCGCTGAATGTACCTTCGGGCCCGAGGAAGCCGATTTTCAGCGGATCTTCCTGCGCCAGACACGAGGACATGATCTCGCGAAAAAGCCGCACCATCTCGGTATCCGACAATGGCCCCTGATTGCGATCCACCACCATCCGCAACACATGCGCTTCGCGCTCGGGCCGGTAGTAGTCGATCGCCGAAAGGCCGCTGCCTTTAACCTTGGCTACCGTCTGCGCATGTTGCGCGCGCTCGGAGATCAATTGCTGGATCTGTCGGTCAATGCTGTCGATGCGCTCTCGCATCTCGCCCAGCGAAACCTTGCTTTCGGTCATGCCGCATCCGCCTGGAAGTATAGAAGTCCAAATCGTCTCACGGCATCTTGCCTGAAAACGTATCGCTTGTGGCCCTCAGCCGTGCCTGCGCGAGAAATCCTGCATGAAATCCACCAGTGCCTGCACGGCTTCAAGTGGCACGGCGTTGTACAACGAGGCACGCATGCCACCGATCGCCTTGTGACCTTTCAGTGCCAGCAAACCTGCCGCCTCGGACTCCTTCAGGAACACGGAATCGAGTGCCGCATCGTGCAGGGTAAACGGCACGTTCATGCGCGAACGTGCGGACAGATCCACCGGATTGCTGTAGTAGCCCTGTGAACCGTCGATCGTCGCATAGAGCAAGCCGGCCTTGGCTTGATTGGCTGCAGCCATGGCCGTCAAGCCACCCTGCTCCAGCAACCACTGAAAGGTCAGGCCGGCCAGATACCAGCCCCAGGTATTGGGTGTGTTGAGCATCGAATCGTTGGCCGCATGCTCGGCATAGCGGAAAATTCGCGCCATCGGACGACCCGCGCGCTGCAGCAGATCCCATCGGATAATCATCACCACCAGTCCGGATGGCCCGATGTTTTTCTGCGCACCGGCATAGATCAGGCCGAAGCGCGACACATCCAGTGGTTCAGACAGAATGTTCGACGACATGTCGGCCACCAGCGGCACGTCACCAACATCGGGAATGTCATGAAACTCCACGCCGTGGATCGTCTCGTTCGGCGTGTAGTGAACATAGGCAGCTTTTGGATCAAGCTGCCAGCTCTCGCGTGGCGGCAACTGCAGGTAGTTCTCGGCCTTGCTGCTGGCAGCGATGTTGGCTTGCAGATAAATGCTCGCTTCACTGACCGCCTTCTCGCTCCAATGGCCGCTGACGATGTAGTCGGCGCTGTCACCCGCGCCAGCCAGATTCATCGGAATCTGCGCAAAATGCTGGGTCGCGCCCCCTTGCAGGAACAACACGGCATAGTCATCGGGGATAGCGAGCAGATCACGTAGATCTGACTCGGCCTGGGCGGCCATCTCGATGAAGCGCTTGCCGCGGTGGGACTGCTCCATCACTGATGCGCCGCTGCCATTCCAGTCCAGCAACTCACGCTGGGCGCGTTCAAGAACGGCGGGTGGCAAGGCGGCCGGGCCGGCGCTGAAATTCCAGACTCTGCTCACGTACTTGGTTTTCCCGAGGTGTGGTCCGTCGCATTATGGCGCGGCGCAGCATGTTGCGGTCAACAGCCCCGCAGCATGACCTTGGGTCAAACCTTAAAAACGGACCAGCAGCACCAATGCGATCGCGAGGGCGAGTACCGCGGCGGTGACGATCAACCACCAGACCTCGCCAGTTGGGCCCGCAGTTTCTTCCGGCAAGGCATTCGAACTTGGTACCGGCATGATGATGATCGGCTCCGGCTCCATGCCGGGAGCCTCGACCACCAGGCGATGCATGGCCAGGCCGATCTGGTCGCCTGGCTGCAACGCAAGCTTTTGCACCGCGACCCCATTGACCAGCAACGGATGACGGGTGGACGGCCTGGACGCTTCCAGCAGCAATTGGCCTTTGTGCCAGGCGATCTCCAGACTGGCGACATCCGATTGCGGCAGCTCCAGCGGGTACTTTCCGTCCGGCCCAAGCTTGAGGCCGTCATCCAACGGCAGCACCCGCCCCGACAACGGCCCGGCGACGGCACGCAGCGCCGCGGTGCAACGGCCCCGCTCAGGCACTACCAACGGTGGCCGCAATGTTGGGTCTTCGTCATCACGCAACAGCATGCGGCAGTCGCCCAGACTGATCACATCGCCAGGCCTCACCAGGGTTCGCTCACGTACTGGCCGCGCGTTGACATAAATCCGGGCGGCGGATGGCAGCACCTGCAAAACCCAGCCACAGCGATCCAGATTGATACGCAGATGCGCAGGAGCAGCCTGACTGGAGGCAAGAATAAGGTCATTGCTCGGCGCACTGCCTACGCGCAACTGCGCTTGCGCCCAGTGGAAATCTTCACGGGCCGCATTGGGAAATTCGATGCGCATGGATGAACCAGTCAATGGATGGCGAAACTCTAGCACGCAGTCTGGCGTATGCTGCGCCTCCCATGCTGTGCCGTTGCTGCCGGAAGCCTCTATGCCGAAGATCGAGATCCACCGCCCCCACCAGTTGTCCATTCCCGAAGCGCGCGCCGTCGTCGACAAGGTCGCTGCACGGATGCACGAAAAGCTCGGCATGCAGGGCGAATGGCAAGGTGACACCCTGCACTTTTCGCGACCGGGCGCGAGCGGCACCATCGCCGTCAGCAGTGACGCGATCTTGGTCAACGCCGAGCTCGGCATGATGCTCTCGCCCCTCAAGGGCATGGTCGAACAGGAGATCCGCCGAAAGCTCGACGAACACTTTGCCTGATCAATCGGCCTGATCAATCGGCCTGATCAATCGTCTGATGAATCTTTAACCATTGCTCGATTCGTGACATAATCGTCGGCTTACGCGGCCATGACGGCTGCGCGTGAACCCCGGAACACATGGCCAAAGACGACGTCATCGAAATGGAAGGCACGGTCCAGGAGACCCTGCCCAACACCATGTTTCGTGTGCAACTCGAGAACGGGCACGTAATCATTGCCCATATCTCCGGACGCATGCGCAAGCATTACATCCGCATTCTTACCGGCGACAAGGTCAAGATTGAAATGACCCCGTACGACCTGAGCAAGGGCCGTATCACCTACCGCATGAAGTAATTCGCGGGGGCCGGAAGTAAAAGGCGGCGCATCTGTGCCGCCTTTGCTTTGCCTGCAATTTGACCAGCGTGAGCCGGTCTCAGCCAGGCTCGACCGCTTCCGGCTGTTGTTCGGCAGCCTTGCACTCGACGTGCAATTCTCCGTCGAGCACGCTCAGATGCACCTGCCCACCATCGGCGAGCTTGCCGAACAGCAGTTCGTCAGCCAATGCACGTTTGACCTTCTCCTGGATCACGCGCGCCATCGGCCGGGCGCCCATTTGCGGGTCGAAGCCGTGCTCGGCCAGCCAACGCCTGGCATCCGCGTCCACATCGAGGCTGACATGTTTCTCGGTGAGCTGGCTTTCCAGCTCGATCAGGAACTTGTCGACCACGCGCAGGATGTGCTCGAAATCGAGTGCGCCGAACTGGATCACGGCATCGAGGCGGTTGCGGAACTCTGGCGTGAACAGGCGCCGGATCACTTCCATCGCATCGGATTCGTGCTTCTGCTCGACAAAGCCCATGCTGCGCCGCGATGCAATCGAGGCGCCGGCATTGGTGGTCATCACCAGCACCACGTTCTTGAAGTTCGCCTCGCGACCATTGGTGTCGGTGAGCACACCACGATCCATGACCTGCAGCAGGATATTGAAAACGTCCGGATGAGCCTTTTCGATCTCGTCCAGCAGCAGCACGGCATGCGGATGCTTGGTCACCGCCTCGGTCAGCAGGCCACCCTGGTCAAAACCGACATAGCCCGGAGGCGCACCGACCAGACGCGAGACTGAGTGGCCTTCCATATACTCGGACATGTCAAAGCGAATCATCTCGATACCGAGCTGCATCGCCAGTTGCTTGGTAACTTCGGTCTTGCCCACGCCGGTGGGGCCGGCCAGCAAAAAGCTGCCGATCGGCTTGGATGGGTCAGCCAGGCCCGAACGAGCCATCTTGATCGACGCGGCCAGCGCCTCGATCGCCTGATCCTGTCCGAAGACCACCATTTTGAGGTTGCGTTCCAGATTGCGCAGCACGTCGCGATCCGAGGCTGAAACCTGCTTGGCCGGAATCCGCGCCATCTTGGCCACGATGTATTCGACTTCGCTGACATCGACTGTGCCGTGACGATCTTCCTCGGGCAGAAGCCGTTGCCGCGCACCCGCCTCGTCGATCACGTCGATCGCCTTGTCCGGCAGCAGCCGGTCCGGGATGTGCTTGACCGACAGGTCCACCGCGGCCTTCAATGCTTCGTTGGTGTAGGCGACCTGATGGTGTTCTTCGAAGCGTGAACGCAGGCCCTTGAGGATTTCGATGCTGTCGGCCACGGTTGGCTCGACCACGTCGATCTTCTGGAATCGGCGAGCCAGCGCACGATCCTTCTTGAACACGCCACGGTATTCCTGGAATGTGGTCGAACCGATGCAGCGGAGTTCGCCCGAGGCCAGCATCGGCTTGATCAGGTTGCTGGCATCCATGGTGCCACCGGAAGCAGAACCAGCACCGATGATGGTGTGGATTTCGTCGATGAACAGGATTGAACCGGGCTGCTTCTTGAGCTGAGCGATCACGCTTTTCAGGCGCTTCTCGAAATCGCCACGGTATTTGGTGCCGGCAACCAGTGCGCCCAGATCCAGTGACCAGATGGTGGCGCTTTCCAGCACCTCGGGCACCTCGCCGTCGACAATCCGCTTGGCCAAGCCCTCGGCGAGAGCCGTCTTGCCTACGCCAGCCTCGCCCACGTAGAGCGGGTTGTTCTTGCGCCGGCGGCACAACACCTGAACGGTGCGCTCGATTTCATCCGCACGTCCGATCAGCGGGTCGATCTTGCCTTCCAGCGCAAGCTCGTTGAGGTTGCTGGCGAACTCCTGCAGCGGGTTGTTTTTCCCCTCGCTGCCCTCGTCGCCTTCGTGCTCGCTTGTACCGGACACGCCAGCCGCCGGCTCATCGCCGATCTTGGCGATACCGTGGGAGATGTAATTGACCACATCCAGGCGGGTGATTTCCTGCTGGTGCATGAAATACACGGCGTGCGAATCCTTTTCACCGAAGATCGCCACCAGCACATTGGCGCCGGTGACCTCCTTTCGGCCGGATGACTGCACGTGGTAGACGGCACGCTGCAGAACCCGCTGGAAACCCAGCGTGGGCTGCGTGTCGCGCTCGTCGCCACTGGGCAGAACCGGCACCGTCTCGCCGATGATTCGGGTCAATTCGGAGACCAGACGTGGCAGTTCAACGCCGCAGGCGCGCAATGCCCCCAGCGCTGACTGATTTTCGGTCAGTGCCAGTAGCAGATGCTCCACCGTCATGAACTCATGACGCTGTTCGCGAGCCTGCTTGTAGCAGTGGCCAATGGTGACTTCCAGATCCTTGCTGAACATTCGGATCATCTCCGCTGATGTTTATTGAGCGGCCTTCAACGCCGCAATGAGCACAACGTGGGGTCGCCTAGAGCTTTTCCATAGTGCACAACAACGGGTGTTGATGGGAACGTGAATATTCGTTGACGTGGGTGACCTTGGTTTCGGCCACTTCTCTGGTAAACACGCCGCAGACGCCACGTCCGCGGGTATGCACATGCAACATCACCTGCACGGCCTGCTCCTGATCCAGGCTGAAAAAGCCACGCAGCACCTCGACCACGAAATCCATCGGGGTAAAGTCGTCGTTCAACAGCAGCACCTGGAAAAGCGGGGGCCGCGCCACCTCGGGCTTGGCTGTTTCAAGCGCCAGTCCGCGGCCGCTGTCGTTTTCATGTTCGGGTTCGTGGGCCATGATTCCGGAAATTTCATTACCTGATACGAAGTATACGCCGCAGCGGATGCGCGCCTGCGTCGGCCAGACAACACAGGTAATGGCACAATGGCGACTTTTCCAGTGCTTCTCGCTACTCATGTCCGACTCCCGGTCCCCTGCCACCGATATCTGGCGACCCCATGTAACCGTCGCTTGCGTGGTGGCGGCCGGTGATCGCTATTTGATGGTGGAGGAAGAAATCGCTGGCCGACTTGTCTACAACCAGCCTGCGGGCCATCTCGAGGATGGCGAAGACCTGCTTGAGGCTGCCATGCGTGAAACCCTGGAAGAAACCGGCTGGACGGTACAGCCTGAGTACCTGATCGCCGTGCATCAAAGCCGCAGCGCAGAACATGGCGAAGTCGTGATCCGTTTCAGCTTTGCCGCGCGCGTGCTTGGCCATGACTCGACCAGACCGCTGGATCGCGGCGTCCGTCGCGCCTTGTGGATGACCCGCAGCGAGATCGCCGCACTCGGCGAACGGCTGCGCAGCCCGCTGACCTTGCGCAGCATTGATGCGTGGCTGGCGGGTCAACGCTTGCCGCTGAGCACGCTGGACCACCTGCCCGACGGTGACGCATGAAGGTGATGCTGGGCGTCTCCGGCGGCGTCGACTCCTCGGTGGCGGCACTGCTGCTGCAGCAGGCAGGCCATCAGGTCGAAGGCCTGTTCATGCAGAACTGGGAAGAAGATGATCGCGCCGGGCCATGCACCGCCGACATCGACCGAAAGGACGCTGTAGCCGTCTGCGGCAAGCTCGACATCCCCTTCCATGCACGAAACTTCGCCGCCACCTACTGGGACGAAGTATTCGAGCATTTTCTGGCGGAATACCGCGCCGGCCGCACGCCGAACCCCGATGTGCTGTGCAACCGCGAAATCAAGTTCAAGACCTTTCTCGACGAGGCCCGCGAACTTGGGGCGCAGAAAATCGCGACGGGCCACTACGCCCGTGTCGACGAACTCGACGGCAAATTCCGCTTGCTGCGCGCGGTGGATTCCACAAAGGATCAGACCTATTTCCTGCATGCCCTCGGCCAGCAGCAACTCGCAGCCACACTGTTCCCGCTCGGCGAAATCGAGAAGTCACGGGTACGCGAAATGGCTCGCGCGGCGGCCTTGCCTACGCACGCCAAGAAGGACTCCACCGGCATATGTTTTATCGGCGAGCGTGATTTCCGCAGCTTTCTGGCCGAGTACATTCCGGCGAAGGCAGGTGAGATGCGTACCCCCGATGGTGAGCTGATCGGCGAGCATCAGGGCGTGATGTATTACACGCTTGGCCAACGCAACGGGCTTGGCATCGGCGGCCGGCAGGATGCCAGTGGCGAAGCCTGGTATGTGGTCGGCAAAGATGTTCCGAACAATGTTCTCTACGTTGCCCAGGGCGGCGAAAATCACTGGCTTTATTCATGGCGACTGCAAACCGAAACACCGAACTGGATCGCCGGTCACGCTCCAGCGGTCGAATTCCATTGCACCGCCAAAACACGCTACCGCCAGACCGATCAACCATGCACGGTATCGGTGCGGGATGACCAACTGGAGGTTCGTTTCGATGAACCCCAGCGCGCCGTCACGCCTGGCCAGTCCGTGGTGTTCTACGATGGCGATGTATGCCTCGGAGGCGCCGTAATCGCCTTCACTGACGCTGCTTACGGCGGCCTGCTGCCACCCTTCAACCCCCTCCCCGCGTCTGCATAAAGAGAGTCGCCACCCTGTGTTAGAAACTTTTTCCATGAACGAAGAGCGCGTGCTGGCCCTGGCGGGCCTGTTTCAGGCTTGCGCGCTGGTCCAGCAGCTGGCCAACGAAGGACGGTGCGACGACGTCACGATGGAAGCCGGTATTGCCAGTATTTTTCGTATTGACGCACCGACTGTCGTCGGTGTCTACGGCAACATCTCCAACGTGCGGAGTGGTCTGCGGCATCTGATTGCGCAACTTGATGAAACTGATCGCGACATGTCGGTCACCCGCATGGTGGTTACCGTGATGCGTCTGGAACGGAGTCTGAGCGGGCGGCCGGATCTGTTGGAAAATTTGCAACAAGGCATCGTTGCCGCACAACGCCAGGTCGAGCACTTTGGCCAGGACTCAAGCCAGGTCACAGGTCGATTGGCCGAGTTGTATGCCTCCACCCTTTCCACGCTGAGGCCGCGCGTGATGGTCAGTGGCGACCCGCAGCAGTTGCAACAGCCCAAGGTGGTGGAAAAAGTTCGCGCCAACCTGCTTGCCGCGGTGCGCTCGGCGGTATTGTGGCGGCAAGTTGGTGGACGGCAATGGCAGCTGCTGCTGTACCGACGTCGCTGCAGCATGCTGGCTCGTGGCCTGCTCACTGGCGCTACCATCGACAACGGCGGCTGAGTACGCAAAAAGCAAACGGCGGGCAATGCCCGCCGTTTTCCATCCCTGGGTCGAACTCCCTTACGATACCTGTCGCAGCCTGCCTGCATGGCCGCAGTATGCCGCGACCATGTGACAGGCAGTTGTCAGAACTTCACTTCGCCGAATACACCGATTTCGTCGCTCTTCACGCTGACGACACGCGTCGGCAGCATCGGATCGTTCACCGACTTGTCGCCCTTCTCGTGCTTGTAGACCAGCGACAGCAGGAAGCCCTTGGTCACGTCGTACTGAACGCCGGCGTTGTAGTACTCATCGTTCGCGTTCTTGTCCAGATCCGTGCTGAGGTTGACGTTGTCGTAACGGGCGAACAGGCTGATACGGTCAGCCACGGCCACGCTGCCCCAGAGCGAATAGCCATCACTCTTGTCGCTGACCGGGCTCAACACCTGGTTCCAGTCCTTGGCGTTGAAATATTCGGCACCGACGCGGAAGTTCTTGTTCGCATAGGCCAGCAGGACGTCACCACGCGTTGCGGTGTTCGTCGGTGCCGGGGTGTTCTCGTTCACCTTGCCACGCTTGCCGGAATAACCGCCCACGGCCAAAACCATGTTTTCGAACGGCGAGAAGCCTACGCGACCTTCAAAGTCCACGCCCTTGCTGCGACCCGGATTCTTGTAGCCGGCACCGTTGACCATGGACACCGCATATCCCACCGTCTTGTTCGAGCCGAAATCACCCGAGGCATGCAGGCCCCAGTCGGCCGAATTGGCAAACGCCAGTCGATCCGTCATGGTCGGCTCGACATAGCGGAAGCCGTACCAGCCTTCGACAAACGGAATCCAGGGCATGTCAGCCGAACCGATACGCAACTTGAACGCCGGATCGAACTTGCCTTCGACATAGGCCTTCTTCACGAACAGGTCGGTGCGACCCAGCAGGCTCTGGTAAACGAAGTCGGTGGTCAGATTGGCTGCCCAGATATCGTTGAACTTGTGATCCACCGTCAGGTAGAAACGTTTCACATCGATGCCCACGCCTGAAGCGTCGGTCTTGCCGGTGTCGCTGTTTTTCACGTCCAGATTGCTGACATCGAAATACATCTTTCCGCCAACGCTGGTGTTGTTGACAATCTTTTCCAGCGTGGCGAGACGCTTGTCGGTATCTGCGCTGACGGTAGTAGCCTGCGCGACGGCCTGGCCGCTGCTGACATTGATATCCGACTGCGCGTCGGTGCGCTGTTCCAGCGAATCAACCTTGGCCTGAAGCGCCGCCAGCTGAGCCTTGAGCTGTGCGATCTCGCTGGTGCTCGCAGCATTGGTGGACTGTGGAGCCGGTGCCGCCATGGCCGTGAAACTGCTAACTCCCAAGCCGGCAGCTATGGCTACCGCGAGTAGTCTGGAACGCATGTAATTCTCCAAGTGTTGGTAAGAAAACATCTCAACCGCCCCCTTCGATTCGATGGTCGGCCAAGCAGTGGATGAACGTTAGGATGCCGTTAGCTCTTTACCGTTAGATGCATCTTCGATGACAAAAAAATGACAACGCACGCAGATCGTCACAAGTTCCCGAGGTCTGCCCGGGTCACTGTAGAAAGATCGGACTGATATGCTTTAGGGATGGATATACTCAGCAACAGCACCACTCCACGCATGGCCGAACGGTTCCGCGGTTTTCTGCCGGTGGTCGTGGATGTCGAAACCGGCGGTTTCGATGCCGAACACGATGCCTTGCTGGAAATTGCAGCGGTGCCATTGGCAATGAACGCCGAAGGACTGTTGTACCTGCAGCCAACCGTATCGACGCATGTCGAACCGTTTCCAGGAGCGAACCTCGACCCGAGGTCGCTGGAAATCACCGGCATCGACCCCTACAACCCCCTGCGTGCTGCGCTCGGCGAACGTCAGGCACTGGACCATATATTCCAGGTGGTCAGAGATGCTGTGCGCGACGCCGGCTGCCAACGCGCCATTCTGGTGGGCCACAACGCCGCGTTCGATCTAGGATTCCTCAACCAGGCGGTGCTGCGCTGTGCGCACAAGCGCAATCCATTTCACCCATTCAGCTGCTTCGATACCGTCAGCTTTGCGGGTCTGGCGTACGGACAAACCGTGTTGAGCAAGGCCGTGATCGCCGCCGGCTTGCCGTTTGACAGTCGCGAGGCGCATTCGGCGGTATATGACACCGAACGTACGGCAGAGCTTTTCTGCAAGGTGGTGAATCGCTGGCGGCAGCTGGAATTACTTGAACAATCCCACGCCAGCATGGACGCTGCCTGAGTCTGGACTTCACGGGCACCGCTCCCGCACCAGATGACACGCGCAGATGACAAAAGATCGCCTTTGTCATCTGGCTGCAACATTCGTTTCATTCAATGGCAACACGAAACACCTGAAATGGAGGGGTCGTATCCGACTTCCACCAAGGAGCTAACGTGTTGACCAATCGCAAATCCACCGTAAGAATCGCCGCCGTCGCTGCCATTACCGTCGCATCGACCTTCGGTGCAGCCGCTCAGGCGACGGATATCACCGGTGCGGGTTCCAGCTTTGTTTACCCGGTCATGTCCAAATGGTCGGCTGCCTATGCCGAAAAGACCGGCAACCACCTCAACTACCAGTCGGTGGGTTCGGGCGCAGGCATCGCACAGATCAAGGAAGGCACGATTGATTTCGGCGCATCCGATGCCCCGATGAAGGCCGAGGATCTGCAGACCTTCGGTCTGGGCCAATTCCCGATCGTGGTCGGCGGCATTGTGCCGGTGGTCAACATTGCCGGTATCCAGGCCGGTCAGATCAAGCTGGATGGTGCCACGCTGGCTGACATCTTCCTGGGCAAGATCAATAACTGGAACGACCCCAAGATCGCCGCACTGAATGCTGGCCTCAGCTTGCCCGCCGGCAAGATCACCGTGGTACATCGCTCGGATGGCTCCGGCACCTCGTTCAACTTCACCAACTACCTGTCCAAGGTCAGCCCGACCTGGGCCAGCCAGGTCAAGTTCGGGACGGCGGTCGACTGGCCGACTGGTGTGGGTGGCAAGGGTAACGAAGGCGTGTCGCAATACGTGAAGCAGATCAAGGGCTCGATCGGCTATGTCGAATACGCCTACGCGGTGAAGAACAAGATCAGCTGGGTCAACCTGAAGAACGCCACCGGCAATGTGGTTGCGCCAAGTGCCGACGCGTTCGCTGCCGCCGCTGCCACCGCTGACTGGGCAAGCGCCAAGGACTTCAACCTGATCATGACCAATGCACCGGGTGCCCAGGCGTGGCCGATCACCGCCACCACCTGGATCATCATGTACAAGAAGCCAAAGAACGCCGACAACACCAAGGTAGCCTTCGACTTCTTCAAGTGGTCGCTTGAGAACGGACAGCAGGACGCTTCGGCACTTGATTACGTGCCGCTGCCGAGCGCGCTGGTCAGCAAGATCGAAGCTTACTGGATGTCTGATTTCAAGCACTGAGCCCTCGCTCCTGTAGGAGCGGTTTCAACCGCGACGCTCTTGGTTCTCCCCGCCAAAAGCGGTCGCGCTTGAAACCGCTCCTACACCATCTTTTCATGATCCACCGGGATTGACCGTTCATGCCTGTTGCCGACATCGCATCCAGCATTCTTGAGCAGCGCAGCCACCGCGACGCCAGGCATGAGAAGCTCTTTCGCTGGTTGCTGAAGGGTTGTGCGCTGATCGTATTGGCATCCCTGCTGGGCGCCGCCTTCGCCACGCTTTGGGGCGGCCGTGAAGCTTTCGCCACCTTTGGCTGGCACTTCCTTGTAAGCACCGAATGGGATCCGGGCAACAATGTCTACGGCGCGCTGGTCCCGGTTTACGGCACCATCGTCACCTCGCTGATCGCCCTGCTGATTGCGGTGCCGATCAGTTTCGGTATTGCCCTCTATCTTTCTGAAGTTGCTCCCACCTGGCTGCGCACGCCGGTCGCCTCGGCAATTGAACTGCTGGCCGGCATTCCGTCGATCATCTACGGCATGTGGGGGCTTTTCATCTTTGCGCCGTTCTTTTCCGAGCACCTCAAACCCTGGCTTACCAATTACCTGGGCAACCAGCCCGACGATGGCAAGCTTTCATGGGTGGCCGAGCACATTCCGTTCATCGGCAAGCTGTTCGGTAGCAGCTACCCCTTCGGCGCGAGCATTCTGGTCGCCGGCATCGTGCTGGCGATCATGATCATTCCCTTCATCTCGTCGGTGATGCGCGAGGTGTTTCTCACTGTGCCTACGCGACTTAAAGAATCAGCCTATGCGCTGGGCTCGAGCACTTGGGAAGTCTCCTGGGACATCGTCTTGCCGTATACCCGCTCGGCAGTGATCGGCGGCATCTTTCTCGGGCTTGGTCGCGCACTGGGCGAAACCATGGCAGTCACCTTTGTGCTGGGCAACTCGATGAGTTTCTCCGCCTCATTGCTGGATCCAGGCACCTCGATTGCATCCACCATCGCCAATCAGTTCAGTGAAGCGGTCGGCCTTCAGAAGTCGGCCTTGATGGCTCTCGCCTTCCTGCTATTCGTGGTGACCTTCATTGTGTTGCTGATTGCCCGGCTGATGTTGCGCCGCCTGGCTCGCAAGGAGGGCAACTGATGAGCGCCATCTATCTGCGACGCCGTATCGCCAACTGGGTGGCGATGGCGCTCAGCGCCGTCGCCACGCTGATCGGGCTGACCTTTCTCGCCTGGATACTGTGGGAAACCTTGCGCCAGGGCATCAGTGCCCTCGATCTGAAACTGTTCACCAAGATTACCGCCTACGGCGCCGATGGCGGCCTGGCCAATGCGATGGTCGGCAGCCTGATCATCAACTTCATCGGTATCGCGATTGCCACGCCGATTGGTGTGCTCGCCGGCACCTGGCTGGCCGAATATGCCAACCGCACCAAGCTGGGTGAGACGATTCGTTTCCTCAACGACATCCTGCTGTCGGCACCGTCGATCGTGATGGGCCTGTTCGTCTACACCATCATTGTCCTGCCAAGCACAGCACTGACACATGGCTCGACCACCTTCTCCGGCTTTGCTGGTGGCGTTGCGCTGGCGCTGATCGCACTGCCCGTCATCGTACGCACCACCGACGAGATGTTGCGACTGGTGCCATCGACCCTGCGCGAAGCTGCGTTGTCGCTGGGCATACCGCAGTGGAAGCTGACTCTGCAGGTGCTGATCCGCGCAGCCCGCTCGGGCATCATTACCGGCGTGCTGCTGGCACTGGCACGCATCAGTGGTGAAACCGCGCCGTTGCTATTCACCGCATTTGGCAACAACTACATGGCGCTGGATCCGCTCAGGAAGATGTCCAGCCTGCCGCAGATCATTTACCAGTACGCCAATGATCCTGGCGAAGCGATGCACGCCCTGGCGTGGGCTGGCGCGTTCGTCATAACGATGTTCGTACTGCTCCTCAGCCTGGCCTCCCGCTTGATCCTTACCCGCACCAAGGTGTCCCATGACTGATTCCGCTGTCGCCACGAGTCCGACTGAGGCGTCGGCCGCAGCGGCCGTCGCCCCCAAGATCACCGTGCGCGACCTGCACTTCCATTACAACGGCTTCCATGCGCTGAAAGGCATCGACATGGATATTCCGGAGAAGCAGGTCACCTCGATCATCGGCCCCTCCGGTTGCGGCAAATCCACCTTGCTGCGCATCTTCAACCGGATCTATGCGATCTATCCGAAGCTGGAGGCCAAGGGCGAAATCCGACTCGATGGTGAAAACATTCTCGACCCCGGCTACTCGATGAACCGACTGCGCAGCAAGGTCGGCATGGTGTTCCAGAAGCCGGTGCCATTTCCGATGACGATTTTCGAGAACGTGGCCTACGGCATCCGCCACCATGAGAAGCTGTCGAAATCGGACATGGAAGGCCGCGTGGAACAGGCTCTGCGCAGCGCCGCGCTGTGGGACGAGGTCAAGGACAAGCTGAAACAGAACGCACTCGGCCTGTCCGGCGGTCAACAACAGCGTCTTTGCATTGCCCGCGCGATCGCCCTGAAACCCGAGGTACTTCTGCTCGACGAGCCCACATCGGCACTCGATCCGATTGCCACCAGTCGCATCGAGCAGCTGGTGGAAGAATTGAAGAGCGAGTTCACCATCGTCATCGTCACGCACAACATGCAGCAGGCGGCACGTTGCTCCGATCTCACTGCCTTCATGTACCTGGGTGAGCTGATCGAGTTCGACCAGACCGAGAAAATCTTCACCAAACCGGGCAAGAAGCAGACCGAGGATTACATCACCGGCCGCTTCGGCTGATCACACGGGACATGACCATGAGCGGCAACAGCAAAGAACACATCATCAAGAGCTACGACGACGAACTGAGCCGGCTCACTGGCGAAATTGTCCGCATGGGCGAGCTTTCCGTCACCCAGCTGGAAGCGTCGATCGACGTGGTCGAACGGCGCGATGAGCGCGCGGCCCAACGCGTTGTTGCCAACGATGATGCCATCGACCAGCTGGAACAGGACATCAGTCATGACGTGGTGCGCCTGCTGGCGCTGCGCGCACCCATGGCAAGCGATCTTCGCAATGTGTTTGCCGCCTTGCGCATCGCGGCGGATATTGAACGCATAGGTGACTACGCATCCAATATCGCCAAGCGTTCGATTCCGCTATCCATGATGACACCCGTGGCACCGGTCACTGGCATGGGCTACCTGGCCGAATTGGCCGCGACCGAGGTTCGCGAGGTGCTGCAGGCCTATCGCGACCGCGATGCCGAGCGTGCCTACGCGGTCTGGAAAGATGACGTGGTGCTGGACGAGGCTTATACCGGTTACTTCCGCCAGCTGCTGACTTACATGATGGAAGACCCGCGCAATATCACTCCATGCACGCACTTGCTTTTCATGGCCAAGAACATCGAGCGGATCGGTGACCATGCGACCAACATCGCTGAAAATGTATGGTTCCAGGTCACCGGCGAGCCGCTTAACAAGCAGCGCAGCAAGCGTGATTTCACCTCGAATCCTGAAATGACCAAGCTCGGCGAATGAACCGTTCAACGGCGCTGCCACGGCAGCGCCGCATTCCATCAGGGTTGGATGGGAGTCGTGACCTTGCGTCGGCGCAGGCTGTTCAATACGCCATAAATACCGATCGCGGCCCAGGCAAGTTCCATCACGAATGCAGACAGATTGAAGCTGCCGAACATCAGCGACAACATCACGCCGATCGCACCGATGATATTCATCAGCTGATAAGTCAGACCGTTGCCATGCAGCTTGTGTGCCTGCAGTAGCAGAAACGCCAGCAGTACCAGTACGACACCGATGTAACCAGCCCAGTCATGCCACAGGATTGCGCTCATCGCTTCGTACTCCGCTGTCGCAAGGCTTCAAACAGTGCCACGCCGGTGGCGACCGAAACATTCAGGCTTTCCATGTTGCCCGGCATCGGTATCTTGGCCACGAAGTCGCACAGTTCGCGGGTAAGACGGCGAATGCCCTCGCCTTCGCTGCCCATCACCAAGGCGACCGGGCCGCGGAAATCGACGCCGTACAGCGTGGTATCCGTGTCGCCGGCAAAACCGGTGATCCACACACCCGCGTCTTTCAGTTCACGCAGCGTGCGGGCCAGATTGGTGACAGCGATCAAGGGCACGCGATCGGCACCACCGGCCGAGGCGCGACGCACCACGGGAGTCAGACCCACGGCGCGATCCTTGGGAACGATGACGGCTGTGACTTTCGTCGCTGCGGCACTACGCAGGCAGGCGCCGAGATTGTGCGGGTCAGTCACACCATCGAGCACCAACACCAGGGTGTCGGAACCATCACGCTCGATCAGACCAGCCAAGTCGTTTTCGTGAGCTTGCGGTGGCGGATCGTAAAGCGCCGCCACGCCCTGATGACGCGCTTCACCTGAAACCCGATCCAGCTCCGCGCGCGCACGTTGATGCACAGGAATGTTGAGTTTTTTGGCCCGCTCAGCCAGCTCCTGCACACGCGGGTTGCGCTGGCCTGCCTCGACCAGCAACTCGCAGATGCGCTCGGCATCGTTGCTCAACGCACCTTCGACCGGGTTGATCCCGACGATCCAGCTCTCACTCATGACTTGCCTTTCGATTTCGGTTTGCGTCCACTGCTCTTCCTGGCAGCGGGCTTGGCTGAGGACTTCGTACCACGTCCACTGGCGCCACGATCACTTCGGCTGGATTTTGCTGCCGCAGGTGCCGAGGACGACCGTTTGCGCGGAGACGGATTATCGCCCTTTCCTGACGAATCCGCCGCACCTCTGAATCCCGCAGCTTTCTTTGGCAAGGAATAGCGCTCGCCACTGGCGGCATAGTCGTACTTCTTGCCTGTACCAGGCGCGGGAGTATCGGCACGTCGCGGGCTTACCAGACGGAAGTCGATCTTGCGATCCTCCAGACTGGCACGCAGCACCTGGATGCGGACATGATCGCCGAGGCGGAATTGCGTACCGGTTCGTTCACCCTTGAGCAGTTTGCGGGTGGCGTCGAAATGGTAGTAATCGTTGGCCAGCTGGCTGATGTGAACCAGACCCGACACTTTCGATTCGTCCAGTTCCACGAACAGGCCGAATGAAGTGACGCCGGTGACTACCCCGTCGAATTCGCTGCCGACATGCTTTTCCATCCATGCGCACTTGAAACGCTCGTCAACATCGCGCTCGGCTTCTTCGGCACGCCGCTCGCGCTGCGAGCAGTGGATCGCCATCGCCGCCATTTCGGCCGGAGTGTAAGCGTAGTTCGCTGGCTTGCCACCGGTCAGGGCATAACGAATCGCCCGATGCACGAGCAAATCCGGATAGCGGCGAATCGGCGAGGTGAAGTGCGCGTAAGCCTGCAATGACAAGCCGAAATGGCCGCGGTTGTCCGGCTGGTAAGCCGCCATGCTTTGCGAACGCAACAACACGTTCTGGATCAGTTCGCGTTCGGGGCGATCATGCACCATGCGCAGTACCTCAGCGAAATCGCCGGGTGTGACTTTATCCACCGAAGGCATGCTGAGCTTGAACTCGCGCAGGAACTGCTGAAGGTCCTCGTACTTTTCCGCTGGCGGCGACTCATGCGCACGGAACAAGGCGGGGATCTTCTTCTTTTCCAGGAACAACGCCGCCTGCACATTGGCGGCGATCATGCATTCCTCGATCAGCTTGTGCGCATCATTGCGCTCGGTCGCACCCATCGACTCCACACTGCCCGTCTGGTCGAGACGAAACTTCACCTCGGGCGTTTCAAAGTCGATCGCGCCACGACGCTTGCGCTGGGCCGCCATCGCCTTGTACAGCGAGTGCAGGTTCTCCAGCTGCGGCATGACATCGGCGACTTCATGGCGCGTGTCGGCATCGTTGAGGCCGACCGCCTGCCAAACCTTGTCGTAAGTGAGTCGCGCGTGCGACAGCATCACGGCGTCGTAAAATTTCGACTTGGTAACGTTGCCTTCGGCATCGACCACCATGTCGCAGACCATGCACAGCCGCTCGACCTTGGGGTTCAGCGAACAGATGCCGTTGGAAAGTGTCTCCGGCAGCATCGGCACCACGAAACCCGGGAAATACGTCGAGGTGCTGCGTTCATACGCCTCGCGATCCAGCGCCTTGCCAACCTGCACATAGTGCGAGACGTCGGCAATCGCCACGATCAGCCGCCAGCCACCGCCACGTTTCGGCTCGGCATACACGGCATCATCGAAGTCACGCGCATCGGCGCCGTCGATGGTGACCAGCGGCAGCTTGCGAATATCCGTGCGGCCTTCACGCTCGGCGGCGGAGACTTCCGGCTCAACCTGAGCGGCATCGCGCAATACCTCGGGCGGCCATTCATGCGGCAGGTCATGGCTGGCGATCGCCATTTCGACTACCAGTGAAGGCTGCAGGCGCTCGCCAAGTACCGCGCGAATTTCGCCCATTGGCCCGCGATGAGGTGTCGGTGGATCGGTGATCTCGACCACCACGATCTGACCGGACTTGGCACCTTCGTCCTTGCCAGGCTTGATCATCACGTCCTGGGTGAGTCGACGATCATCCGGCGCCACCAGCACCATGCCGTCTTCGACCAGCACGCGGCCCACCAGGCGAGGCGAACGGCGTTGCAACACTTCGGCAATGGCGCCTTGCTGGCGACCGCGGCGATCGATACCGACCACGCTACCCAGCACTCGATCGCCATGCATCACGGCACGCATCTGCTGCGGCGACAGGTACAGGTCGTCGCCACCGGCATCGGGGCGCAGGAAGCCATAGCCTTCGGCATTGGCCAGCACCACGCCGGCGATCAGGTCGAGTTTCTGCGCGGGCGCATAGCCGCCGCGCCTGCCCAGCAACATCTGGCCATCGCGCACCATGGCGGCGAGTCGCTTGCGCAGCGCCTCGAGATCGTCTGCCTCATCGATGGCGAGGGCCTCGGCAATACGCGCCTCGGTCAACAGCTCGCCGCGCTCTTCGAGCAGAGCCAGGATGGCTTCACGACTGGGAATCGGGCGCGCATAACGCTGCGCCTCACGATCAGCATGCGGATCACGCACGGCGCCTGCGGCAGCCTTGTTGCGTGTTTTGGGATTCGCGGCATTCGCACGCGATTTCGGTTTCGCGGATTTGCTCCGCGGCTTGGGGGAATGCGAGTCCTGGCCTTGGCCTGACTTGGGGGGTGTTTTTCTGGTCACTAAATATCCTTGTGCGGTTCGCGGCGTGGAGAATGACACGCTGCGATGATCGAATGTGAAAAAGTGTTGACAAGCTTCCGACACATGCCTACATTACGCGGCTCACGCAGCTCGTTGAGCAACGTGACACCTGCCCAGGTGGCGGAATTGGTAGACGCACTAGCTTCAGGTGCTAGCGGGGGCAACTCCGTGGAGGTTCGAGTCCTCTTCTGGGCACCAATTGTAAACGAAGGCCCGCAGCGATGCGGGCTTTCGTCTTTTTGTGTCTTGATCAAAGCCATTAAGACCCGCAGCGATGCGCACTCTCTTGCATGACCGCTTTGATCAAGGCCGGGAAGGCCCGCTCAACTCGCCGGCCCCTTGAGTTCGATCATGTTGCCCTGTGGGTCATACAGATAGATCGACGGCCCGTCGCCCCGAGCTCCGTAGCGTGATCCCAGATCACCAATGCGTACGTCGTGTGCTTTGAGATGGGCGAGGATGGCTGTCTCATCGTAATCCTCCACGCGCAGGCAAAGGTGATCCATATTGTGCCCTTCACTGCCCGGTGCTGAGCCACCTAACCGGCCGAGTTTGCCGTCCAGCGAAACCAGGTCGATCAGTGACGCGCCCGCGCGCAGTTGCAGCAGGCCGATTTCATCCTGGCGACGCTCTACCGTGCAACCCAGCACTTCGCAATAGAAGCGCTGCATGACCGGCAGGTCGATGACACGCAGCACCACATGGTCAATTTCGCCGATACGGATCATGTTCCATTCCTGGTTGCGAGAGCTGGTACGTCATTGGATCACAGCCTGACCTGATCTCCATGCTGAACCGCCAATTCACAGTGGCCAATCATGATGGATCAGGCTGCAACACATAGGCACAAGCCCTGTATAATCGCCGTGGTAACGCTTGGTGGGAGAAGCGGACGTGCCTGCAAAGGCTCGACCGCTGCCGAAGACGCAACGCCCGTAATCGCTCAGGCCCCCACACCATCAAGCGGAAACACTCTGGAGAGACCGGTTCAATCCGGCGCCGAAGGGGCACGAGACACAGGCAGTTTCTGCCATGTCTCCAAACTCTCAGGCAGAAGGACAGAGGGGCGCCCCACGCGCGGCACGCGCGGCACTTCCGGATCCCCAGCCCATGAGCCAGAACAAGCCTTCCCTGCGCGACCTTGAACACCACGGTGCGTTCATCGACCGCCACATCGGCCCCAACGATGTCGAAATCGCGCAGATGCTGCGCGTGGTCGGTCACGACTCACTGGACGCGATGACCGATGCCATCGTGCCGAACAAGATCAAATCGCCGGCGCCGCTGGCCTTGCCCAAGGCAGTGACCGAAGTCGAGGCGCTGGCCCAGATTCGCGCCATCGCGGACCAGAACCAAGTGTTCCGCAGCTTCATCGGCCAGGGTTACTACGGCACCCATACGCCGAACGTCATCCTGCGCAACATCCTCGAAAACCCCGCCTGGTACACCGCGTACACGCCGTATCAGGCCGAGATTTCGCAAGGTCGAATGGAAGCGCTGCTGAACTTCCAGACGCTGTGCGCCGACCTCACCGGCATGGAGATCGCCAACGCCTCGCTGCTGGACGAAGCTACTGCCGCTGCCGAGGCAATGACCCTGGCCAAGCGTTCGTGCAAGTCGAAGTCGAACGTGTTCTTTGTCTCCAACGGTGTGCACCCGCAGACCATGGAAGTGATCCAGACGCGCGCCGAGGCGATGGGCATCGAGCTGCATGTCGGTGATGATGCCGAGGCCGCCACCATCGACAGCTACGGCGTACTGCTGCAGTACCCGAATACCTTCGGCCAGATTCACGACTACAAGGCACTGGCCGACGCCGTGCACGAGCGCAAGGGCATCGTCGCCGTCGCCACCGACCTGCTCGCGCTGACCCTGATCGCGGCGCCCGGCGAATGGGGCGCTGACATCGTCGTCGGCAATACCCAGCGCTTCGGCGTGCCGTTCGGCAACGGTGGTCCGCATGCGGCCTTCATGGCCTGCCGCGATGCCTACAAGCGTTCCATGCCGGGCCGACTGATCGGCGTGTCGCTGGATGCCGAAGGCAAGAATGCTTACCGACTGACCCTGCAAACACGCGAGCAACATATCCGCCGCGAAAAGGCGACCTCGAACATCTGTACCGCGCAGGTATTGCTGGCCGTGATGGCGAGCATGTATGCGGTCTACCACGGCCCGGAAGGGCTCACCCGCATCGCGCGTCGCACGCATCGCCTGAGCGCGATCCTCGCTGCCGCGCTGCGCAGCGCCGGTGTCAGTGTGTCCGATCAGTTCTTCGATACCCTGCATGTATCAGGCGTCGACGCCAAGGCCGTGCATGCTCGGGCCGAAGCACAGCAGATCAACCTGCGCCAGATCGACAGCAGCAGCGTCGGCATCAGCCTGGACGAAACCAGCACCCGCGATGACGTGGTCGCGCTGGCCAGTCTGTTCGGTGCACAAACAGACATCGATGCACTGGATGACGCCACCGCCGATGCCCTGCCCGCGAGCCTGCTGCGCACTAGCGACTTCCTCACCCACCCGGTGTTCAACACGCATCACAGCGAGCACGAACTGCTGCGCTACATGCGCGCGCTGGCGGACAAGGATCTGGCGATGGATCGCACGATGATCCCGCTCGGTTCGTGCACCATGAAGCTCAACGCCACCGCCGAGATGATTCCGGTGACCTGGCCCGAGTTCGGCAACATCCATCCGCTCGCACCGACTTCTCAGACCCAGGGTTACAAAGAGCTGATCGACGGTCTGGAAGCCATGCTGGTCGAGTGCACCGGCTACGACTCCGTGAGCCTGCAGCCGAACTCCGGCGCGCAAGGTGAGTACGCCGGCCTGCTGGCGATCCGTGCGTATCACCGCTCGCGCAACGAAGGCCATCGCGACATCTGCCTGATCCCCGAATCGGCCCACGGCACCAACCCAGCCTCTGCGCAGATGTGCGGGATGAACGTGGTGGTGACCAAGTGCGACGCCAACGGCAACGTCGATGTCGAAGACATCCGTCGTGCCGCCGAAAAGTATTCCGATCGTCTTGCCGCGCTGATGATCACCTACCCCTCCACGCACGGCGTGTTCGAGGAAGACGTGGTCGAGATCTGCGAGATCGTGCACCAGCACGGCGGCCAGGTGTATACCGATGGCGCCAACATGAACGCGCTTGTCGGCGTGGCCAAGCCCGGCAAATGGGGCTCGGACGTTTCCCACCTCAACCTGCACAAGACCTTCTGCATTCCACACGGCGGTGGCGGCCCGGGCGTCGGCCCTTGCGCGGTGAAGTCGCACTTGGCGCCGTTCCTGCCGCGCACCCTGGGCGGCGAAGGCGAAGTCGGCATGGTCAGCGCAGCCAGCTACGGTTCGGCCAGCATCCTGCCAATCAGCTGGATGTACATCACCCTGATGGGTACCGAAGGCCTGCGCAAGGCAACCCAGGTGGCCCTGCTCAATGCCAACTACATCGCCAAGCGGCTGGCTCCGCACTACGCCACCTTGTATACCGGCCGCAATGGCCTGGTGGCGCATGAGTGCATCCTCGACCTGCGTCCGCTCAAGGACGCCACCGGCATCGGTGCCGAGGACGTGGCCAAGCGCCTGATCGACTTCGGCTTCCACGCACCGACGCTGAGCTTCCCGGTCGCCGGCACCTTGATGGTCGAGCCAACCGAAAGCGAATCACAGCATGAGCTGGATCGTTTCATCGACGCGATGATCCAGATCCGTGACGAGATCCGCGCGGTGGAAGAAGGCAAGCTCGACCGCGAGGACAACCCGCTCAAGCACGCCCCGCATACCGCCACCATGGTCTCGGCCAGCGAGTGGACCCACGCTTACCCGCGTGAACTGGCCGCGTTCCCGCTGGCCAGCCTGAAATTGCAGAAGTACTGGGCACCGGTCGCCCGCGTGGACAATATCTACGGCGACAAGAACGTGTTCTGCAGCTGCGTGCCGGTGGAGGCGTTCAAGGGTGAGATCGAAGCATTCAGCGAACCCAACGTCGGCTGATCTGCATCTTTAGTCCGATGAAAAGGCCCCGCAATGCGAGGCCTTTTCGTTTGCGTCGATCAATAGCCGCGCAGATCCTCCACCGGCATCGCCAACTTGGCGCCGGTGATGCGTTCGAGCGTGAGACTGAGCAGGTCGACGTTGTTGTCGAAACTGCCGTGTCCGGCATCGATGGAGATGGCTGGCTGCCGACAGCTGATGACCTTGTCGCTTTCGACAATATCGATGCGCTTGGCCAGACCATGCTGCTTCACCGCCTGACGCCAGTTGCCCAGCGCCTCGCCGGTGCTGGAAGAGCCATCCCAACCCTTGTACGACGGGTCCAGCACATTGGCCATGCCGAGGATCGGCGTGCGCACGTCGAGCTCCAGCGCATCGGATACCAGGTACAGCAACGACTTGCGATAGATGGCTGCAGTGTTGTCGTCGCGTTCGTTGCGATCAGACAGGATGCCCAGATACAGCTTCTCCATCAGTGATTGATGCGGTGCGTAATGGCGGTTGGCAAACTGCACCGTGCACGCCGGCGCATACAGGTGCACCGAGGCGATCCGCGCATCGAGTCCGCGCGCAGCCAGCAGATCGACCAGCCAGCCGTGGAAGATCGAACCGGCGGAATGACCGACCAGGTGAATCTCCAGTTGCTCGCCCCAGTTGCGCGAAAGATTCTGCAGCGCCGTCACCAGCAGGTCGCCACCGCGCGTCGGGAAGCTGGCGCACTCGGCGTTTTCCTTCATCTCGCTCCAGATCGGGCGCGCCAGTGGCCGACCGACAGTCTTTTCGATCAACGCATCCGTGGCATCACTTACCGCCTCCCGGATACCACCCACCCGTGCATCACTCTTGCCGAACTTGTCGGCAAGGATGTCGCTGACTGACTCCATCAGGCCGGTCTTCCAGACCATGAACAGCGGATAGCAGCCGTTGCCGATGAAATAGCGACCCATCGCTCGCGCTCGCCCGATCGCCGCATCTTCGCTGTTGAGTCCGCCATGCGCGTAGATCACCAGACGCTTGGTCGCTGCCTTCTGGGTGCGGAACCACTGATCCGGCAACGCACAGGCCTGGAACAACAGACTGCGACTGAGTTCGTCCTGGGTGAGATAGCGGTTGACCCGACCATCGTTGCCGAGCACCACGCTATGCTCGTAGGCAGTGGATTCATCCCACCACAGCGAACGATCGATACCTGCGCGACCGGCTCCGCTCTTGGTGCCTGTGGCGAGTTGCCCCAGCACGACGCCGGAAACACCCATCGCGGCCACCCAGGCATCCATGCCGTTGGCCAGCCAGTCGGCATAGGTCAGCACGGCAAAGCCGCCGCCACCCCAGCCCTGACTCCATGAGTTCTGCACCACGAAGCCTTCGGTATTGAAGCCGACCAGCGCGAACGCGTGGCCGCCTGTCTTCGATGGCTTGCCGTCGAACGCGATCACCGGCAGCGCGTCGTGGCCGGTCATCTTGCGGCGAACCGTCGGCACCTTCTGCCAGCCCTCATGGGTGTTCGCCGAGACATAGATCGCACCCACCTGATGAATCGCCGCCTGCAGATCGCTGATCGATTTCAGCTCGATGCGGTAGTACACGCCCAGCGTGTTGGCGTTCGCGCGAGTGGCGTAACCGAACTTCGGGGTGAGGTTGTCCTCGGCACGGTACGGCCAGTCATCTTCCAGACACACGCCGTGGTAGTACCAGCCCTTCAAGGCACCGCGGCAGCTCGAGCCCTCGTAATCCTCACCCGCGTATTCGTCGTAGCGCCGTGCGAAGTTGTAGAACATGCGCGGGCTGACCGACTCCAGTTTCTGCGGCATGCCGGCTTTGCGCCAACGCAGGTAATTGACCACGCAGGCAAGACCGAAGCCGGTACAGGCCCCCTCCTGCCCCTGATCGAGAACCAGCCCCGCCTTGGCATAGGCCGGCAGGAACTGGCCGACTACCTCGTCGGCCGGATAGCGATCCGGCAAACTGACCGGCGGCGGCATGTAGGCGCGATCGCGCAGATCGATCGGATCCTTGCTGACGTTGAGCATGCGTCCGTCATTGCCAGCAACTGCGGCAGCGACCTTGCGACTGGCTCCTGCGCGCCCGACCGCCACAGGCTGCGGCCAAGCAGTCACAGCCATCTCGAAGACATTGCGGAAACTGGCCAGTCCGTGCGATCCGCCGTTGACCAGCTTGCGCGCCGCGGCGTAGTTGTTGCCGCGCAATGCCGTACGCATGCGCTCGGCAGCGTCGGCCAGGAACTGCGCCAGCAGCACCGCGGCGACTTCCGGCGCATTGGCCAGATCCGGATAGGCCTCGATGTTGACCCCGATTTTCGACGAATAGGTGTGGTAGTTGTCGCGTCCGGTCAGCTGCACAAAACCGCGCCCGCGAAAACGTGCGCCATCGCCAGGCGCCACATTGCCCAACGACTGCCGGCCATCGTAGGCACTGAACGCCGACTGCCCCGGCAGCGTGTTGTAGTGCGAGGGAAACTCCGAAATCGGCACGAAGCCCTCGGTCTCGGCGCGGATCGTGCCTAGCGCAGCACAGATCATCGATCGGTCGTGCAATCCGGCAGCCTCCAGTGCCGCGGCGACGTACGGCAGGTAGCGCACGATGTTCGATGCCTTGGTCGCTGGGAACAACTTGCGCACCGCATCCACCGTCAGTGGCACGGCCATCGGTTGCGGTGCCGTCATGCCGAGCAGGCTCTGGCAATACGGGCCGACCACACCATCGGCCACCACGGCGATACCCGTCTGCCATCGTCGTGCTGCCGCGTCAGTCAATGCGTCGAAGGCGTTCCCGGTCGCCAGACCGGGAAACTCGTCGGCCACCTCCCCCAGCACACCAGCCAGCCGCTTGCGCAGGGTGGCCACATCATCCCCAACCGCATCCTTGACCAGCAGCATCGTCATGACCGTATCTCCCCTCGTCCGGCGTGAAGGCTTCGAAACACGGCAGGCAGCATACGCTCACCTTTGGCCGGACACATGGGCCATGGCAGAGACCGGCAGCGGGCAACGGCGCCAGGCATTCGCCGGAAACGGCCCCGCTACGTTTAGTAAAAAACGCTCACCACTGGGAAACTGGCGTGTCTGCACATCAGTCGAGCATCGAAACGGTTTTTGCAGAACCCTTGTCTTGCAACGCGGCACCCTGCTGGATCTTCACTTCGCGGATATTTCCATCAAACGCGAAGGGGCTCTTGTCAGCGTAAAAGACTGAGACGGGCGAACCAAGATCAGCGCCGACGTCGAAGGTTTCCGTTGCGCTAAACGCTGCGGGCACGGTCTGACCGACCGTCAACTTTGCCATCTGCTTGCCGTCGACACTGATCACAACCTCGCCGGGGCCTGCTGGTGTACCGATCCTGGTATCGATGACGATCTCATGGCTACCGGCGGGGATGGCGTCCGTTCGCACCTGATAGTCCTTGATGACCATCATGTTGTAGTCGTAGACCAGATGGCCTCCGTCCATGTACACGGTCAGGCCACCACCAGCGCCCCCAACAGCGTAAAGCACGCCGTTCGAATTCGCTCCAAAGTCTGCATCAACCGTCACACGCGTGCTCTGTCGGCCAATGCCGGGAGCAGCGAACTCCGGCATCCGCCGAGTATTTGGTCCGAAAACCCAGCTGTTGTATTGCGACTTGATGCGATCTTCCGGATGAATACGCAGCCAGAGACCAGCGCCGATCGGGAAGTCCTTGTTCTCTTCTGCGAGCTTGAGAAATTCCTGCTTCATGGCCTCCAGCTTCTGCGGATTCTTCTGCGCCAGATCATCGGCCTGCGAGAAATCGCCATCCAGTTTGTAGAGCTGCCACTGGTCCTCGGCCGAATCCCAGTTCTGGATGAGTTTGACGGAGCCCGCCGTATCCCACGGCAGCAGCGGACCCGGGGTATCGGCAAACCAGCCGTCATCGTAGATGCCGCGACTGCCGTTGTTATCGAAGAACTGCACTGTCTTCCGATTCTTGGCATTTGCATCGTCGAACGTATAAGCGAGACTGGTGCCGTCGATAGGTATCTGCTGGTAGCCGTTGACGACCTTGGGCGGCGTTATCTGAAGAATGTTGTAGATGGTCGGTGCGATGTCGATCACATGCGTGAACTGTGAGCGCATCTTGCCGTCATGCTCGATGTGGCCCGGCCAGGAGACCACCATCGGATTGCGAGTGCCTCCAAAATAGGAAGCCATCAACTTGGTGCCCTTGAAAGGCGTGCCGCCAGCCCAGGCCCAGCCAGCGTTGTAGATATTTTCGACCTTCGGTCCACCAAGCGCGGACAGACCGCCAATCTTGTCGAGCGCGGCAATCTGTTCGTCGACTGTGCTCGGAATATTGTTCTGCGCAAGCAACTCACTGACCGAGCCATTCTGGCCCTCGGCGCTGGAGCCGTTGTCGCCGAAGATGTAGAAGACGATCGTGTTCTTCATCTCTCCACGTTCCTTCAAGCCGTCAAGGAGTTTGCCGACCTCGGTGTCGGTCTGCTCGACGAAACCGGCAAAGACTTCCATCAGGCGTTCCTGGAATGCACGCTGGCTTTCGGGAACACTGTCCCAGGACGCCATCGTCTCAGGACGCGATGTGAGCTTGGTTCCCGGCGGGATGACGCCCATCTTGAGTTGGCGATCGAAGACTATCTTGCGATAGGCATCCCAGCCCATGCCGAACTTGCCCTTGTACTTGTCCGACCACTCGGGGAATACCTGTTGTGGTGCATGCACGGCACCGGGTGCGAAATAGATGAAGAAAGGCTTGGCTGGGTCGTAAGCACGCTCGTTGTCGACCCAGTTCAGCGCATGCTTCACCAGATCGCCAGTGAGGAAATATTTGGGATCATGGGGTGGCTCGATCGCATCGTAGTTCTGAAAAAGCCGGGGCTCGTACTGACCGGTTTCACCGCCAAGAAAGCCGTAAAACTCCTCGAAGCCATAGCCATTCGGCCAATGTTCCTTTGGGCCGATGGCCGTTGTTTCGATGGCCGGCGTGTTGTGCCACTTGCCGAATGCGGCCGTGTGATACCCGTAGTTCTTGAGGATCTCGGGGATGGTCGCGGCGGTCTTGGGAATCAGTCCGGTATAGCCATCAAATGCCACGGCACGCTCGGCGATGGTGCCGGAGCCAACGTCAGTCTGATTGCGACCGGTCAACAATGCGGCGCGTGTTGGCGAGCAGATTGATGTCGTGTTGAAGGCGTTATAGCTGACACCTTGCTGCGCCAACCGGCTCAAGGTGGGGGTATGTACCAGGCCACCAAAGGCGTCGGAAATGCCGAAACCGACATCATCGATCAGGATGATGACGATGTTCGGTGCATCCTTGGGTAGATGTGATGTCTCCTGCGGCCACTTCATGACGGAGTCCTGCATGCGCACTGCCGTCTTGCCTGCCATCGGTGGGGTTGGAAACGGCAGCGTCGAGCTATCAACAGCATTTGAATCGGCGCTTGGTGCAACCGTGCTACCAACACGATCCGACTGGGCAAATACCGGGGCTGTCCCGGCGACTGCCAATGCCAGCAGGATGGATATGCCTGTCAATGCGTGCCTGCGCCTTCCGTCGGCTGCAAGTGATTTCAAAGAATCCACCATGCCCTTCTCCCTTCCCATGCCCGTTAATTTTGAGTTGATGGCAACCCACAAACCGACAGAACAGTTCGAGCTGCCGGGCATCGCAACCAGAGACAACGGACTGGTGTCGTTGATGGCTGGATAATCCGGAAATGCATTTCAATTAGTTGTTGCGGGAGCTGGCAGACAAGCTTCCACCGGCTTTTGAAGATTTACTTCAGCTACTCCCAAAAAGCAGCCCAGTTTCCAAGCAGCAGATCTTAGTCACCAGCGAGATGTCCACAACCGTGTTTTTACCTAACCAGTCACGAAAGCACCTACGGCTTCAAGCCTCCGTGCCGACGTAACCTTAACCATGCGCCAGCCTATGCTGCAGTTCCCTCCATGCGGGAGTCGCCCGCTGTCAACCAAAGGGACGGACAATCATGAACAAGTCGATCATCAACTTGCTGTTGTTTGGCGCTTTCATCATGAGCGCGCAAGCCGGTGTGCTGGACCCTAATTGCACGCCGCAGAAAGCAGCTAAAAGCGCGGCCACCAAAGCCACGGTAGGTGTCGGTGGACGTTGCGACATGAAGGAAGCCGCCAAGGACACCGCCGGTGTGGACGGAAAGAAAGGCAAACTTTCTGACGCCGTGCCAGGCAAGAAAGTCGATGACAAACCTGCCAAGAAAGCGACCCACGCAGTCCTTGGTCATTGAACCCGTAATCGTCGCCATGGCTGATCAATCAGCCATGGCGACGCGTTTACAGCTGCGCCTGGATTGGCAGCCAGCCCATCACCGTAGCCATCGCGCGTTTGCTCCACGAGGTCATCGGCTCTTTGTCGAAGGTTTGCGTGCCGTCAGTCCATTCCAGCTTGCCCTTGGCATTTTCCTTAACTTGCCAGGCACTGGCTGGCGAAGTCATGCCGAGAAACAACTGATGCAACTCGACAGCCAGGTTCGGGTTATCCACCAGGATGCCCTGCTCGCAATTGAGTGAGACCGAACGAGGATCCAGGTTGAAAGAGCCTACGAATATCGTGCTGCTGTCGATCACCGCCGCCTTGGTATGCAGGCTGGCGCCGGACGATCCCAGCAACGACATCGACTTGGCGCGCGAGGATTCGGGTTTCAGCTCCCACAGCTTTACCCCACCCCGCAACAAATCCTCCCGGTATTTCGCGTAGCCGCTGTGCACCGCAGCCACATCGTTGGCCGCCAGCGAGTTGGTCAGGATCTCCACCTCGCGCCCACTGGCGGCTGCGTTGGTAAACAACGCGGTTGCCTGTTTGCCGGGCACGAAATAGGGCGAGATCAGTTCAATCCTCGATTTGGCGCCAGACAATTCGGCGGTGAGTCCACGCAGCACGTTGGAGCGCTCCATCGGCGAGTCACCTTTTTGTGCCTTGGCCGGATCGTCCGACAATACCTGCCATTGCGGCGTCCACTGCATCGGCAAATTACTTGCTTCCAATTGACGCAGCATGTTGCTGGAGGCAAATGCCTTGAGCCACGCATTGCCCATCGCCTGATCCCGGAAGATCTTGTCATTGGTGCGCAGCTTGTCCAGCGCCGGCTGATTGACCTCCTTGGGGCTGAGTGTCTGCACCGGCCAGACCGCCGATGAATTCCAGTAGCGATCGAATGAATCGCTGAGCTGCTGCACCGCAGGGCCAGCCACCACCAGATCCATGTCCTGGAAATTCACTTCGTCGCTGGCAGTGAAATACTCGTCGCCAATATTTCGTCCACCGGCGATGGCAATGCGGTTGTCGGCAATCCAGACCTTGTTGTGCATGCGGTGGTTGATGCGCGAAAAGCTCGTAATGCCCTCCATCATCTTGCCGAACATGCCCTCGCGCGACGCAAACGGATTGAACAGGCGCACGCTGATCATCGGATGTGCAGCCAGTGCGGCCAACGCAAAGTTGTGCGCACGTGCATCCATGTCATCGAGCAACATGCGAACCCGCACGCCGCGGTCGGCCGCCGCGAGCAGTTGCGATACCAGCAAACGACCGGTGAGATCGTCGTGCCAGATGTAGTACTGCACATCGAGGCTGCGTCCGGCGAGGTGCGCCGTTTCGCCGCGCCAGGCAAAGGCCTCGCTGCCAGAGGGCACCAGCCGGAAACCCGACTCGCCAGGATGACTCGCCAGAGCATGGGCCAGCTTTTCATCCAGGATGGTTCCCTGCGCCGCCGGCACAGCCAGCACCGGTGCCGCATCAGGCCGTGTTGGCAGACGAGAGCAGCCTGCCGCAACCAGCAAGGCGGCGCATAACAGCAGCCCCACGCACAGTCGAATCAATATGTCCCACATGCCCATCTCTCCCTCACTCGATGCCAGGCATGTCGAAATGCCACGTTGACTGATTCAATCTGCTGCCGCGATTCGGTCGCGCCCCAACTGCTTGGCCTGATACAGATGGCGATCAATCTGTTCAATGAATGACAGCGCCTCGTCGGCCTCTCCCGGGATGATACTGCCGACCCCAAAACTTACTGTCAGCATCGGGCTGACATCCGAGCCTTCGTGCGGTATCTGCTCGGCAGCGATCAAGGCCCGGCATCGTTCGGCCAGCTTGTGCGCCATCACCTCATCGGTTTCCGGCAGGATCAACACAAACTCCTCACCGCCAATTCGCGCCAGCGCATCGCGTGGCCGCGTGGCGGCCGAACCCAGCACCTTGGCCACGCGTTTGAGGCAGGCGTCGCCTTCCAGGTGGCCATAGCAATCGTTGTACTGCTTGAAATAGTCGATATCGAGCATGATCAACGAAAGCGGCTTGCGGCTGCGCCGGGCGCTGGCCCATTCGATTTCCATCAGCGCATCAAAACGACGCCGGTTGGCGACATTGGTCAGGCCGTCCTTGAATGACAGCTCCTCCAACACGCGTTGCATGACGATCAACTGTTCCTCGTTCTTCTTGCGTTCACTGATGTCAAACATGAAGCCGACCAGCGAATCGACCGTGCCGTCGCCCTTGCGCACGACGTGCACCACGTCGCGGATCCACACTAGCCTCCCATCCTTGGTGAGCGCACGGTAATCGGCTTCGTGGTCGATGCCTGCCTGCGACTGCGAAATGCAGAACTGCACGACCCGATCGCGATCCTCTTCATGGATGCGCTCGGCCCAATCCTGCGCAGTCACCCAGCTTTCCGGTGTCCAACCCAGCAAGGCCTCGATCTGCGGGCCGATATAGGCGAACTGCATGGTTGCCCAGTCGATCTTCCACGGAATCGCCTTGGTCGATTCCAGCAAGGTCTTGTAAACCGCACTGTCGACCGTATCGACCGCAATTTCTTCTGCCATCGCACATCCCCCTGACGCCATTCGATGCGCTGATTAGAACATCGAATGGGATCCAGCCACAGCCCGGTCAGCTTGCTGCTCACCCGCTGGAGTCTGGCGTACATTGCCATGCGCGGCAGGGTCTGCCTTCATTGGCGGAGGCGGATCATCAATCGGTCGATCCGGTGGTTGCGTGGGCGGAGGTGGCGCCTTCTGCGGATCACTGGGTTCGGGCGTTGCCGGTGGTGGCGAGTGCGGATGCGGCGTCGGAAGCTCTTCGGGTGGGGCCTGTGGCAGGTCGTCTGGATCAGCGGGTGGATCGCCCAGCCCGGCCGCGCTAAGGGTCAGCTCCGACATGTAGTACTCCTCTGGTTTGGTGCCCATACATTAAACCTGTGGCGACGTCGACGCGTTGTGACCAGCGGGATATCCAAACGCAGAAGGCCCCGCAATGCGGGGCCTTCTGCCTGTTGCTTTGGGCTTTCGATCAGCCGCCGTTCCTGGCCAGCCATGCATCAATGGCCGGCAGGCGATCCTTGCGCACCATCTGGCGGTACTTGATGTCGGCAATCACCGTGTCCGCGGCACGCCGCGAGCTCTTGGCGATATGGGCATCGGCATAAGCCTGGATCTTGCCGATCATCGCCGGATCATTCGAACTGCCGCCGATGCCCGGGTAGTAGCGGCTGCTGGAAGTCGAGTCGACCAGCTTGTCGATCTCGGCCCGATGCGCCATGGCGAAGTCCCATGCCATGTCCGGGTGCTCATAACCCACGGCGCGAATCATGCCGGCGCTATTGGTGGCACCGGGTTCGTCGGTGATGGCCATGTTCAATGCACGTTTGGCCAGCGCATCGTCCTTGGCAATCGCCAGCAGCGAGTACAACCGATCCTTGATCAACGCCGAGGTCTCGGCCTTGGCCATCGCATGCAGTTTGTTCCAGGTGGCTTCGTCGGCATTGCGGGCGACGACGGCATAGATGGTCTTGCGCAGCGCGGTCGGCACGGCCTTCGGGTCAGTGTCCTGCGCGGCGAAACGACGATTCACTTCATTGATCACGTCGGTGTCGCCCAGATTGGCCAGCACGCCGATCAGCTGCGTACGCAGGATCGTGGTCGGATCACCTTCGCCCGGCCTGGCTTCCCAGCCCACGCGTGCGAACGCGGGCTTGAGCTGCTTGATCGCGAACGCGTCGAAACGATCCTGCCGCGCCTTGTCGCCGCGATAGTAGTTGTGCAGGCCCGAGAAGCTGCCAGCGATGTCGCCCCAGACCTGCGGATCGGCATCGGCTGGCGTGTTCTGCGCCAGATCGAGGTAGCTGGATGCCGGCTGCAGACCGGCCATGCCCAGCGCCCAGCTTTCGCCCATCAGGCCGAGCTGATCAATCGGCTCCAGCTTGTTGAAGTCGTTCTTGATCGCAGCGAATTCCGCCGGGGTATACAGAGTGCGGTAATAACCGCTCTGCCCCGCGTTGACCAGCACCGGACCGCAGCCGAGAACTTCCAGCGTCGCCGTGCCGTTCACCACGGTGCGTGCTTCTTCGCTGCTGCCGATGGACTTGGCAATTACCGGCACGTGCCACGAAAGCGGCTTCTTGTTCGGACGATCCTTGGTGAATTCGCCTTGGGTCAGGGTCAGCGTGGTCTTGCCGTTGCTGCATGCGGACGAGGCCACCTTGATCAGCGGGATACCCGGCTGCAAGGTGAAATCATGCGCGATCTGCGTCACCGGCTTGCCGGCGGCCGCCTGCACTTCCTTCCACAAATCATCGGACACGGTATTGCCGTGCGCGTGCGCCTTGATGTAGTTGCGCACACCTTCGCGCCACTTGTCCGGGCCCACATACACTTCGAGCATGTTGATCACCGCCTGACCCTTGGAGTAGGTGATCGTGTCGAATGCTTGGCTGGCCTGCTCGACGGTGTCTACGTGCTGCACCACCGGGTGGGTGGTCGCCACGGCGTCACGCGACATCGCACCTTCGCGGGTACCGACGTCATCGAGGTTGGTATGCCATTCCGGATGCAACCTGGCGGTAGTGCGCACTTCCATCCACGAGGCGAAGCCTTCGTTCAACCACAGGTCGTCCCACCAGCGCATGGTGACCAGGTCACCAAACCATTGGTGCGCCATTTCATGCGCTGCCGTGCTGAAGATGCGCTGCTTGTCCGAATCGGTGGAGATCGCCGGATCCATCAACAGCGAATATTCGAAGGTGTAGATCGCGCCCCAGTTTTCCATCGCGCTGAAGAACTGGCTGCTGCCCGGTGAAGCGATATTGTCCAGCTTGGGCAGCGGATACGGCACGCCGAAATAGTCGTTGTATTCATGCAGGATGGTCTTGGCAGAATCCAGCGCAAACTTGGCTTGGCCAGTCTTGCCCTTCTGCGTGATCACGCCGATCTCGGTGCCATCGGACATCGTGGTGGCCCGATCGAAATCGCCGAGGCCGAAGAACAGCAGGTAGGTCGACATCTTCGGCGACGGCTGGAACGTCACCTGGGTCAGGCCGTTGCCGAGGTCCTTCTTCGAGGCAGCCGGCATGTTGCTCACTGCCATCTCGTCGCTGGGCACGGTGGCGGTCAGGTTGAAGGTCGCCTTGTAGGCCGGCTCATCCCACGACGGGATGAAGCGACGGGCGTCGGAATTCTCGAACTGGGTATACAGCGCGCGCTTCTTGCCGGACTGGGTGTTGTAATCGATCGCGAACAGGCCGTTGGCCTGGGTGCCGATCTTGCCGGTATAGGTCATCGACAGCTTGTACGGGCCCGGCGGCAGCGGATGGCTGAAGGTGAACGTGGCAGTTTGCGCCTTGGCATCGATCGTCACCTTGGGGTCGGCAAACGCCATGCGGTTCTTCAGCGAGGTCAGGCTGACCTTGGAGAAATCCATGTCGACGGCATTCAAGGTGATGCTGTCCGTGGAATTCAGCACATCGACCGACACCGTCACCTGGCCGTCAAAGCCCATCTTGGATGCATGTGGCACCACCGCGACGTCGTAATGCGTCGGGCGCACACTGCGTGGCAACTGGGTGGTCGCCAATTGTTCGGTGCCGGCATTGGCGGCAGGCGTGGCGGCAATCGCGGCGGCGGAAGCGCCGGCCAGTGCCAGGGCAATGGCGGAAACCAGATATCTACGCATGTGTGACCTTCCCTCAGGTGAAATAGACCCGGAGGCTGCCGCAGCACGTCGCACGGCAAGCTGGCACCGGGGAACCAGATGCAATCATCCAATGGAACATGATGCGGCCCACGAGGAGCCGACGGATACGGCCGAAAGTCATGGGTCGGCCCCTGGCCACGGGACATCCATGTGTGCTCGCACTGCCGTCATCCTGCTTCGTCGCCCTATTCCCGCATTCGTCGCAATGGCGTCCAATAGTGAGCTACCGCTGGCTATGCTTTGCCCATCTGGTTTTCGACGGGGGCATTCACATGATCAAGAGCTTCTTCTTCCTGCTACGCATTCTCATAGCCTGGGCGCTGCTTTTTGCGGTGCTGACGGTGGTCTGGACTGCAAACGACAATCGCGACGTCGGTCCGCTGTTCATCGTGTTCCTGATCATCCTGGCCTTCGTGATCACCGGTGCGTTTTCGCACTTGCGGCGGGTGCGTCTGATCACCGGGCATGTCGACGGTGGCACCTTGGGCAATCGCCAGCGTCGACAGATCGAGATTCCCTTCGAAGCGGGCGAAGCATTCGACCTGCTCGACGCTGCGATCCGCGAGCTGCCTCGCAGCGAGGAGATCGAAAGCGCACGCGACAGTCTGCAGATCCGCGCCAAGGTGCAGCGCCCGGCGCCGTACGGCAAACACATGCTCAGTCGATTCAATCCGGCCAACTGGTTTGGCAGCCTGCGCAACCAGATTTTTGCCACGGTCACGCCGCGCGATGAAAGCGGTAGCGTGACCTTGGTTTGCGAGCCTGAAAGCGGCGCATGGAGCGACTGGTTCCGCGTCGATGACGGTACCAACCTGGAAAATGCCGAGGCCATCAGCCGCGCGATAACCCGCAGGGTGGCCGAACGCCGTCGCCAGGAACAGCGCGACGCCAAACAGACCGCCACCGAAAAAGAACTGACCGTGGCCAGGCTCAACCTGCTGCATGCCCAGGTCGAACCGCACTTCCTCTACAACACGCTGGCCAGCGCGCAATACCTGACGCGCAGCGAGCCAGCTCAGGCAGATCGCATGCTCGGCCATCTCATCCAGTACCTGCGTCATTCGCTGCCCGACACCGGGGAGTCGTTGTCCAGTCTCGGCGATGAACTGGAACGCACCCGCGCCTATCTGGAAATCCTGCAACTGCGCATGGGACCGAGACTCGCATTGGAGATCAATGTGCCCGATGCCCTGCGCGCCATCGCGCTGCCACCGATGATGCTGCAGACCCTGGTCGAGAACGCGATCAAGCATGGACTGGAACCCAAGCCCGGTGGTGGCACGGTGTGGATCCTCGCTCGCCACGACGGCGACCGCATCGCCATCACCGTGGCTGATGACGGACAAGGCTTCAGCCCGGTAGCTGGCGGCACCGGTATCGGCCTGAAAAACGTGCGCGAACGACTGCAGCTGATCTACGGCGAGCATGCCTCGCTGGCAGTCGTCGCCAACGTTCCGGAAGGCGTCGCCGCCACGCTCACCCTGCCCTCAACATCCAGTACAGCACTCGCGGTGCAGGCATGAGCAAGGCCGTCATCGCTGAAGACGAAGCCCTGCTGCGTGGTGAGCTCAGCCGCATGCTGGCCGAGGCATGGCCGGAACTGACCGAAATATGCGAATGCGAAAACGGCGCCGAAGCGCTGGAGGCGATTACCGATCAATGCCCCGCCGTCGCCTTTCTGGATATCCGCATGCCGGGCTTGAGCGGCCTTGAAGTCGCAGCCGCCGCCATCGAGGTCAGCCCACGGACGCAGGTGGTCTTCACCACCGCTTATGACCAGTACGCAATCGCTGCCTTCGAACGCGGCGCTGTGGACTACCTGCTCAAACCGATCTCCGCCGAACGATTGGCCATGACGGTGCAGCGACTGAAAAACCGTACCGCCAGCGGCGCGATATCCGGCGACCTCGCCCTGTTGCTGCGTGAACTGGCGCAAGGGCAAACCGCTGCCGCCAAAGCACCTCCGTTGACCTGGATCACGGCAAGTTGCGGGCGTGAAACCCGCCTGATCATGGTCGACGATATCGCCTACTTCCGCGCCGACAACAAGTACACCGTGGCAATGACGGCCGAGGGCGAAGCCCTGTTACGCAAGCCGATCCGCGAGCTGCTCGGCGCACTCGACCCTGCCCGCTTCAAGCAGATTCACCGCTCGACCATCGTCAATCTCGGCGCCATTGCCAGCATCGTGCGTGACGACAGCGGCAAAGGCACGATGCGACTCAAGAACCGCCCGGAAACACTCGTCGTGAGCCAGTCCTTCATGACCTTGTTTCGGCACATGTGAGCGTGCCGGCAAGCATCGAATCGAACTACCGGGGCTTGGCGATCAGGACTAGGACTTCTTTTGCCTTGCCGGCCAAGGCGCGGCACGCCAGCAGCTGTAGTAATAAACCCGGAGCTGCTTGCGCACGGGCTCAAGCTGGATGCTGAAGCCATCGCGAAAGGCCTCGCTACGGCCGGTGACCCAGGCGCCCACCGAACGCGCCGAGACAAGGTCAACCAGATCGGCGGGGGGATAGGAGCGCGTGATTACCAACGCATTCCCCTCGACGGCAGCGCCGTTGCCCGTCTGTTCCAGGACTTTGTCCTGTCCGTTGAGCTCCAGGTATGAGTGCGCATTGCGAGCGACGATTTCCCGCGCTCGTTGCACGCCGATCGGGTCATAGCCTGTAACGGTGGTTTTACCGGGCTCGCACTGAACCTTGAGACGATGCTCACCTTGGCGATCGATCTGGCGAAGTTCCAGTGTCGGTCCCGGCGGCGTCAAATCATAAGTCGCGGTGGGTGCGAGTCGACCGTTGTTGGCCAGTCCGGCAGCGATCATCGTGTCAGCCTTGAGCCAGACCACGCCATCCTTGTCTGCATGAGCTGATGGACCCAAGGCATCGAGATTGATCCCCATGGACTTCAGATATGCGGCGACTTCGGGTGTCGTTTGCGATGAGCCGGCACCGCCACCTGCAGCCGCTGCAGTAAGGCCGATGCGATCATTGCCACTGGGAGTCCAGCGGTAGCGCCCGCCGAAAAAAGCATACGTGCAAGCATCTACACACATGGCCGTCCTGGCCGCCAGGCTCGCTCCCTTGGGTTGTCGCCGCGCACCCAAATGGGTCGCCATGCCTTGAGCACGAAATATCCGCCCCAGCGCCATGCCTGCCTTCAGGTCTCCGCCAGTGACATTCAAATAGATGTCCGAGCCAGCCGGAACCTTGCCTGACGCCACCAGCGTCGCGAAGCGTTGAGGCGCATCGGCGTCGATCTCGCCATACAGGTAAACCTGCGGATAGTGGGTCACCGCCAGGGTAATGCGGTCGCGATTGACCTGCATGTTCAAACGAGCATGCGCCGCCAAGCTGGGGCCAGCGGCCAGCAACAGCGCGCAGAGCAGCACCAGCCGATACATTCCCGGCATGCGAAAAAAGCCTGTGATGGCGCGCTCTTCCTGCACGAACATTCCCGACCTGCAAACGCTGAAGTGTGGTGGGTTCTGGATGTCCTGCCAATGAACGGCCAGGCCAGCCCTGCCCCTGATCCCTCGTACCCAGGCTCCACGCCAGCCACACATCCGAACCGTCACGATCAGCGTCATGCCTCATGCATCTGATCACGAGAGCCCGGCCATGCCTGAAAAACCCATGGCCGATCCGGCCGATGACAGCCATGCCGACAACAGCCAGGCCGAGGGCGACGGATTTGCGCTGTCACGTGGCGAACGGACCGACGTCGACGAAAAATCGCCACCTCGCGCGGCGGTCTTGCACGAAATCATTCGCCGTGCCGGTGAAGTGGAGCTAAATCGCAGTATCGCAGCGCTGGCCTGGTCAGCGCTGGCGGCTGGATTGTCGATGGGCTTCTCGGTGGTCGCGCGGGGTGTTCTGCATCGTTATATGGAAGGTGCGCCCGCTGCCGCATTGATCGAAGGGTTCGGCTATTCGTTCGGCTTTCTGGTGGTAATCGTCTCGCGCCAGCAGCTGTTTACCGAAAACACCATGACGGCCGTGCTGCCCATGATGACGTCGCCAAGCATGCACAAGCTGGGTTGCCTGCTGCGGCTCTGGTCGGTGGTGCTGCTCGGCAATCTGGTTGGCGTCGCGCTATTCGCCTGGGGATTGCTGCATCTGGATCAATTCGATGTAGCTACGCAAAAGGCCTTCGTCAGTCTGGGCGAGGCGCTAATGCAGAACTCACCGTGGCAGATGTTCACCAAGGGCATCCTGGCCGGCTGGCTGATTTCGACGATGGTATGGATGCTGGCTGCCAGCGAGCATTCGAAAGCGCTGGTGATCATTCTGGCCACGTACGTCATCGCAATCGGCGGATTCACCCATATCATCGTCGGCTCCGTCGAGACGCTGTATCTGGTGTTTGCAGATCGGCTCAGCATGGCCGATTACACTTTCGTGTTCGCCCTGCCCACGCTGGCCGGCAATATCGTCGGCGGCAGCCTGATCTTTGCCCTGATCAGCCATGCACAGGTGCGTAGTGATATTTAAGGCAACGCTGATCAAGTATCGCCGGGAGAACACGTGTCGATGTGGATCGTGATTGTGTCTGTCGCGCTGGTATCCATCATCGGCGCAATTATCTCGCTGAATTTTCATCGCCCCGAAAAATCGGTGCGCCACCTGGTGGATCACTGCCATCCCCTCGACGACCCGCAGTTTCGTCTGGAAATGGATGCGATGCTGGGCCCGGACGTGCAGCCCGGAAACCGCATCACGGCCTTGCAGAACGGCGACGAGATCTTTCCGGCCATGCTCGAAGCCGTGCGTTGCGCCAGTCGCAGCATCACCTTCGAAACCTATATCTACTGGTCCGGGGTGATTGGTCAGGAGTTTGCCGACGCCCTGCGCGAGCGAGCCCGCGCCGGCGTGGCTGTGCACGTCATGCTCGACTGGGCTGGCAGTGCCAAGATGAACCAGCGACTGCTGGATGAGTTGGTCGAGAGTGGCGTGGAAGTCGAGCGATACCACCCCTTGAGTTGGTACAGCATCTCCCGACTCAACAATCGCACGCATCGCAAACTGTTGGTGGTTGATGGTCGGATCGGCTTCACCGGCGGTGTTGGCATTGCCGACCAGTGGCGCGGCCACGCGCAGGATCCGGACCACTGGCGCGATATCCATTTCAGGATCGAAGGCCCGGTGGTGGCCCAGCTGCAGGCCGGCTTCATGGATAACTGGATCAAGGCCACTGGTCGGGTCCTACACAGCGATGGCTATTATCCCGAGATCGATGCGGTCGGCCAACAGGAGATGAACCTGTTCGTCAGCTCGCCGGCTGGCGGCAGTGCCAGCATGTATCTGATGTACATGCTGGCGGTCGCGGCAGTCACCAAGTCAATTGATCTGCAGGCCGCGTATTTCATTCCCGACGAACTGATGGTCGATGCGCTGATCGCAGCATGCCGACGCGGCGCGCGCATCCGCTTGATGGTTCCCGGGAACTATATCGACTCCCGCCTGGTACGCATGGCATCGAAGCGCCGCTGGGGCCGCCTCCTGGAAGCCGGGGTCGAGATCCACGAATACCAGACCACGATGATGCACAACAAGATGCTGATCATGGATGGCCTGCTGGTTTCGGTGGGTTCGACCAACTTCGACATGCGCTCGTTCGACCTGAACGACGAGGCCAGTCTCAACATCTACAACACTGAATTCGCCGTGCAGATGACTGCCGTCTTCGAGGCAGATCTGGCGCATGCCACGCCTTACACTCACCAGATGTGGTTGCAGCGTGGATGGATGCAGCGTCTGGGTGAATGGCTGGTGCGACCGGTGGAGTCGCAGCTCTGAACGCAAACCGGTGCCAACCAGCTAACGTCACCTTACATTCAAGCCAGGAACCATCCATGTCGACCGCTCCGCGCTTTCCACAAGCCGACTTTCTCGACTGGCTTGCGCAGCCTGCCGCATCGAAACATGCTGCTTCACTGCCAACACCGCTGCGCACCATGTTGGTCGCGACCGATGGATCAGCCCAATGGACGCCAGCCGCCGCACATCTCTGTCGCTTGCTGCAGGCACGCCAGGCGATGTGGCAGGCCGCTCTCGACAGCACGCTGTCGCAGGATGAGCTGCGGCGGCATCAGAAGTTTGCCCGCCCCGGCGCACCCTCGCCGCATATCGTGCAACTGCGCCAGCAACAGGCTGCTGCGCGACATGCCAGCAACCAGTCACGCCAGGCATTCAATCAGTCAGCTGCCGCCTTCATGCACGAAACCGGAATAAAGCAAGCACCACGCACCACGCTCGAAGCATTCATGATCGGCTGGATCGAGCATCAGCTGCCGCAGGATTTCCCACCGCGCAGTGCGTGATCGTGCAGCCGAAAACTCTTGAGGCACTGCCACCACAGGAACACGCCTCCCCTGCAACGACTACACTCCGCCTCGTCGATCTGTCCCTGTCCCCGCGCCACACTTGCACAGGCGAACCCACTCATGACAGCTGCCGATTCCAGCCCCTTGTCCCTACCCAAGGCCTCGACCAGCAACGCCGATCTGCAGGCGCGTCGCGAACAAGCCGTCGTCCGTGGCACGCTGGTGCAAACCTGTGCCGAAAACGGGTTGATCATCCTTCCGTGCGGCATGTACGGCAATGTGTTTCGCTTCCTGATGCCGTTGACGACCCCGGATGACTTGATCGACGAGGGCATGGCCCTGCTTGGCAAGACGCTGACATCTTCAGTGGAATAGCGCGCGTGAGTCTGTGAGCGTTCATCCGATTCGCAAGCATCGTCAGATTCCGCGCCGTACTGGGGCACTGAATTCGATCGGTTATGCCAGTCACCTGGTTGTGACTTACGCCTTCGAAAGTCCGCTCTCCCTGAATGCAGGATTCGCCATGTTCAGAAGGATGATTGACCGCCCGAAGCCACCCTCCGATCATGCACGGATGTCCCGACTTCTCAGAACGCTTCTGTCCCTGCTCCTGCTGCTGACCTTGGGCAGCTTCCCTCTGCATGCCCAGGACAGCCCTCAGGAAAAAACCGCGACGCCAGCGCAAACTCTGACTGAGCTGAATAGTCAGCTCACTGCGGTGAGCTCGACACTCAAGAACAAGAACTCGGATATCAAGCTATCCCAGCTTCGCAGTACCGCCATGGGTGTGCAGGATCAGGCACAGAAACTGGCTGCCAGCCTGGCGCCGCAGATGTCCGATCTTCAGGCCAAACTGGATGTGCTCGGACCTGCACCGGCAGCCGGGGCGCCGGCCGAAGCACCTGAAGTGAGCAGCAAACGCCATCAACTGGACCGCTCCAGTGCCGCCTTGGATGCCCAGATCAAGCAAGCCCAGTTGCTTGCGCAAAACGCCACCCAACTGGCGACGCAGATCACCGGTCAGCGCAATGATCAGTTTCAGGCACAGCTGACCTCGCGAACGGCCACTCCCCTCAGCGCCGAATTCTGGGTCGGCAATGCACACACATTCCCGGATGACGTCAGCCGACTCGGTCGGCTTAACAAGCGTGTCGGTGATGCGCTGCAGGAGTCCTGGCAGCCGCCCAATCGCACGCCGCTTTTGCTGTGTCTGTCCGCTGCGATTCTGCTGGTGGGTGTCGGACGCTGGCTGCTGGAAAAGCTGTTGCTGTGGCTGACCACCCGTCGCGTGCCCGATGGCCACCTGCGTCGCAGCGCGATGGCCACCGCGGTGGCACTCCTTTCTGTATTGACCACCGGTCTGGCCGCGCAACTGCTGTATCTGGGCATCAACTGGAATGACATCCTCGACCCCGAACTGGATCGACTGGCCACGGTGCTGGTCAATCTGGTTCTGTTCGCCGCCTATATCAACGGACTGGGGCGTGCGCTGCTGTCGGTTCAACGTCCCTCATGGCGCCTGATTCCGCTGGCAGATGCTGCAGCCCAATGCCTGCGGCCGTTCCCGTGGCTGTTGGGTGCGACCGCGCTGCTGCTGGGCCTGATCGAGCGCATCAATCGCACCATCGGCTCCAGCCTGTTCAGCACGGTCGTCTCACGTGGCCTGATTGCCCTGGTCATCAGCAGCTTGTTCGGCATCGCCTTGTGGCGACTCGCGCGCGTGCGCCGCGCAATGGTCGTCGCGGGTATTGAGCCACACCCTCGTCCGTTATGGCTTGGGCTTCTGGTGGCCGGCGCCTGGGTCAGCATCGTGATCAGCGGACTCGGGGTCTTGACCGGCTATATCTCGCTGGCGTTTTTCATCGCCGGGCAGATGCTGTGGGTTGGGCTCGTGGTTGCCTCGGTCTATTTGCTGAGCGAGCTGTTGCAGGACATCTTCAGTACCGTACTTTCTCCTCGCGGGCGTAACGGCAAGCGACTGCAGCATGCATTCAAGCTTGACCCGAATACGCTCGATCAGGCTGTCGTCATACTCAGTGGCACCACGCGCACGCTGTTGGTCTTGCTTGCGCTGACCCTGGTGCTGCTGCTCTACGGAGCAGGCCCGCACGATCTGATCGCCGGCACCTTGCGGACCCTGGGTGGATTCAAGCTCGGCGAACTGCCGATTGATCCAGGCAGCATCTTCAGTGGCGTGCTGGTATTCATGATCGGCCTGTTCGCATTAGACCGGTTCAAAAGGTGGCTCAGCGACCAACTCCTGCCCAAGACCTCGATGGATGTGGGCATGCGCACCTCCATCGTCACCCTGCTCGGCTATGTCGGGGTCATGCTGATCATGGTGCTGACGCTGGCGGCCCTGCATGTCGACCTGAAAAGCATCACCTGGATCATCAGTGCGTTGTCGCTGGGTATCGGTTTCGGCATGCAGGCCATCGTGTCGAACTTCATCTCCGGCTTGATCCTGCTGGCCGAGCGCCCGGTGAAAGTCGGCGACTGGATCAGTCTGGCCGGGGTCGAGGGCGACGTGCAGAAAATCAATGTTCGCGCGACCGAGATCCAGCTATGGGATCGTTCGACCATGATCGTGCCGAATTCGCAGCTGATCACCCAAAACGTGCGCAACGTGACCTGGGGCTACGCCACCGGCCGGGTAAAATTCACCCTTCCGCTGCCGCTGGACACCGACGCTGGCCGTGTCCGCGACATCATCCTGGCGAGGCTGGCCGAGCATCCGTCCACGCTGGACGATCCAGAGCCTTATGTGCGCCTGGCTGACGTCGACGCCGTTGCCATGACCTTCGCGGCCTATGCTTTCACGCGTGATCCGCGCGACATATTCCAGGTAAAGAGCGAGTTGCTGTTCAGCGTGCTGGAACGCTTGCGCGCCGAGAAAATTCGCATGATCCGGCCGCAGGACATGCGTTTGCACAATCCGCCACCGCAAGATGATGGCACGAGCAACATGCCCTACGACTAGCCTGCCCGCGCGCGGAATGGATTCACGACAGGCGGACCACGTTTGGCCTAACCTTTTTAGCCACCCATCACGGAATAGCTGAAATGAATCCATCCCCCCACGGCAGCAGCATGATCCCCTGCCTGCGTTACCGCGATGCCCACGCCGCCATCGACTGGCTGTGCAAAGCCTTTGGCTTCACCCGGCACGTGGTGTACGAAGATGACAACGGTTGGGTGATGCACGCCCAACTCACCTTCGGCAGCGGCATGATCATGCTGGGTAAGGTAAGCGACAACGATTTCGGCAAGCACATCGTGCAGCCGGACGAAATCGGCGGACGCGAAACGCAGTGCGCCTGTGTGATCGTCAGTGATTGCCGCGCGCACTACGAGCGGGCCAAGGTCGCCGGTGCCGCCATCGTCGATGATTACAAGGAACAGGACTACGGCGGTGGCGGCTACAGCTGCCGCGACTGCGAAGGCCACCTGTGGTATTTCGGCAGTTACGATCCGTGGGCTGTTGAACATGCGGATGAATGAGTCGCATCGCCCATAGTTGAATAGTTCGCCTGTCGTCAGGTCCTGGGTTTGGTCTTAGGTTTATTACCTGCGGTACTCCTGGCTTTCGTGGAAGCTGCAGGCTTGCCCTTCGATGGCGCAGCCGACGCGCGCTTGTCGGGAACCGGTGCCTCGATGTAACCCACCAGTTTCTGCCGCAATTGCATGATGTCGTCGATGCGTTCAAACATGTCACCCTGCTCGCGACTGACTGCGCCGATCAAAAGACTCAACAGGCTGGTAGCCGCGGTGGTGTTGTGCCACGGACGATCCATCTCGACAGGAAGCATCAGCACGTGCTGGGTGAGCTGACGTGCCCAGTAGCACTGGCTGTCGGTGATGATGATCAGTGGAATACCCCGTGCCACCGCTTCTTCGGCCACGATGCGGAAGTGTCGCGAATAGCGCCGGAAGTCGATCAGCACCACACAGCTCTTTTCGGTGGAATCCAGCAAGGTATCTGTATAAGTGCCGTCCAGACCTTCGTCGAACCGGGTGCGCGGCTTGATCGGCTGCATCTGCAGGGCGAAGCCCAATCCGAGGAAACGGCCTTGATGAAAACTGGCGACCGATACACGGTCGGCATCCACCAGCAACCGGACGATGGCCTTCCATTCCGGTGTATGGATCAGGGCATGTGCCGCCGTGATACCGCGGATTTCGTTCTCAAGGCTGTCTGACATCACGGCCGGACCGCTTGCAGGGTCCGGACTTCGGTACATCTGAAGCCACGGCGCGTCGCCGCGTAACTCCTCTTTCAATTCATTGAGGCCGGCGTAGCCCAGATTGCGCAGGAAACGGCCCACCGTCATCGAACTCACGCCCACGCGTTGCCCCAGCGAAATGGCGGTCTCAAACGGAATGCCGCTCATGTTGTGCAACAGATAGGAGGCGATCTTCTGCTCGGCCGCAGTGAACGTGTCCCACTGGCTTTTCAGCTTGTTCTGCAGATCCTTGATCATTGTTCGACACTCATCGGGCAAGTACGTCCGTCACGATCCAAGCGGCGATCGCACCAAAGGCCAAACCAGTTCTTATCCTGCCCTGCATTCATCTGATTCACCATCCTTCGGAACCGTCCGGTCAATTACGCCGTACGTGCACTGGGGCTGCCCCAAAGCGTCTCGGGGCACCAGATCCTGCCGTCCTCGTACACCGCCGACGGCGAATAATCGGTAACCACGCAAATCGGCCCATCCAGATCCACCACGTCACACAACTGCCCAACCACGAAGGCAGGCGCCATCGCCAGCGACGAGCCACCCATGTTACCGACCATCAATTCGAAGCCAAGCTTGCGCGCCTCGCTGGCAATCGCCAGCGCCTCGGTGAGGCCTCCACACTTGTCCAGCTTGATATTGACGACATCGACACGGCCAACCAGGTTTGCCAGGTCGCTGCGATCCTGCACGCTTTCGTCCGCGGCAATCCGAATCGGTCGATCCAGGCCATCCAGCCACGCCTCATTGCCAATCGGAAAAGGTTGCTCGACCACGTCCACGCGAGCCTCGACCAAGGTCGGAAGAATTTGTGCGAACGACTCCCGCGTAAAGCCCTGATTGGCATCAACCATGAGCCAGACATCGGGACGCGCCTCGCGCACGGCCAGCACGCGCGCCGCGCTGAATCCGTCATCGGTAAGCTTGAGCTTGATCGCGCGAGCCGCCGTGTAAGCGCGGGCATGTTCGGCCATCACCTCGGGATCATCGGCGCCCAACGTGTAGGTCGTCAGCAGCGGCCTGGGCTCCTGCAAGCCGGCCAGCTGCCATGCGCCCTTGCCGGCGCGCCTGGCTTCAAGGTCCCACAAGGCGCAGTCCAACGCATTGCGTGCGCCGCCAGCAGGCAGCAAATCCTGCAATTGTTCGCGGGTGATACCTGCCTCGATCCGCGTGCGCAGCGACTCGATCTGCACCTGCATCGTCGCGGGCGTGTCCTTGAAGTAATAGACGCCCTGCGCTTCACCGCACCCCGTAAGACCCTGCTCATCGGTCAGTTCGACGATCAGCGCATCGAACGCGGTAAAGGTATAGCCGGTGATGTGAACCGGTTCCTTGATCGCCCAGCTCTTGAGCGTCGCCTGCAGGCGCAACCGTCCGCCATCATGAATATTCATGCCTGTTTTCCTGGATAAAGCGCCCGGCAGCGGTGCTTCGCCGCCGCGCGCATGGGTTCAATAGCGGACGCTGAAGCTGATCAGGCCGAAGGCGAATATCACCCAGGCCAGATAGACGGCTGCAAGCGCCAGCAGGGTTGCACCGAACAGCACCCAGCGACCGCGACGCGGCGCCATCCACGAGCGCACGGCATGCACGACAACCGCCAGCGCACCGAACAGACCCAGCACGCCCAGCGCGTACAACAGGTAAAGCCACGGCGTCATCTTTCCCTGCAGCAACATGTCCTCGCTGGCCGAAGACGCCACCAGCAGACCCAGCCAACCGACGATGACCAAGAACAATGCAAGCACACCCAGGTGCGAACACAAGCGCGAACGCAACTGCGATGTGGTCAGTGTCAGCGGACGGCGATAGTGACGACGCACCCAGCCGCCCAGCCCCCAACTCAGCAAGGCTACGATCAGCGCAAGAATTGCCAGACCCGCCAGCAGGCCTACGTTGCCGAACGACCTGGCGCTGGACACACGCTGGAACACAAACACCGGCACCTCGGAATCGGTGGCGAAATACTCGATGCTGCCCTTGTCGTCGGTGACGAATTTCACGTGCGCGCTGCCGTTGACCTGGCGATAGCTCAGCGGACCGACTTCACGCCAGTGCAGCGGCTTGCCGGCATAGTCGTGCAAGGCTGAGATCACGATGTTGCCGTCCGGCTCCGCGGCGACGCTGACCTGACCGAACAGATACAGCACACGCAGTGCGCTGTCGTTGCGACGGCTCGACTCGTACCAGCCAGCGATGCGTGCCGCATCGGCCTTGGCTGTGCCGACCGTCGGCTCCTTGGTCCCGCTGTAAGGGAAGTAGCGATCGAGAAAAGCCTGGAACAGCGCCTTGCGAATCACATGCGCGCCACCTTCGTTGCCGGCGCTGTTGAACGACATGAACACGCCGACATGCGCATCCAGCATCAGATGCAGATCGCTGTGGAAAACCATCGTGTCACCGGCATGGCCGATGATGCGCTGGCCGTTGCTGTTTTCCTGATAGAAGCCCAGGTCGAAGCCGTTCAGACTTGGCGCGGCCGTGTGCTGCGGGCTGTGCATCAGCTCGGCCGTGGCCGGCTTGAGAATCTGCGTATCGCGGAAACGGCCATCCTGCAACTGGGCGATCATGAAGTTCGCCATGTCGGTGGCCGAGCTCGCCAGTGCACCGGCCGGCGCGGGATCCACCAATTCGAACTCGCGCGGCTTGCCATCGGAAGCGCTCTTGTAACCCTTGGCCATCAATGGCGCGAGGTTTTCCGGCAGCGGCTGTTCGAAGCTGGAATGCGACATCTGCAGCGGATCGAAGATGTGCTTCTTCACGTAGTCGTTGAACGGCTCACCCGACACCCGCTGCACGATGTAGCCGGCAAGGCCACAGCCATAGTTGGAATACGCCACGATCGTGCCCGGTGCAAAAATCCGCGCAGGCACATGCGACTTCAGGTAACGCTCCAGATTCACCCCATCGGCGGCCGAGGGAAACAATCCGCTGGCGGTGTCCTCGAAACCCGGGGTATGGGTCATGACGTTGCGCAGGGTGATCGGCTTGCCATCAAGCGCCGGGATCTTGAAATCAAGGTAGTCGTTGACGTCCTTGTCCAGATCAAGCTTGCCCTGCTCCACCTGCTGCATTACAGCCGTCCAGGTGAACAGCTTGGACGTGGAGCCGGGACGGAACAACGTGGTTTCCGGTGATGGCACGGTACGCGTCTTCAGATCGGCATATCCGTAGCCACGAGCGAACAGCAGCTTGCCATCCTTCACCACGCTGATCACACCACCAGCCACGTCCCCGCGCTGCAGAGCAAACGGCACCAGACCGTCGAAGAAGGTCGACAAGTCCGCTGCGGTCAACGCATGGGTTTTTTCGTCCGCCTTGGCAGCATCGTGAGACGCCGCTATGGCTGAGGCCGGCAGCACGGCCGAACTCGCCGGTGCGGGCGCTGCCGGTGTCGGCGGCATCTGCGCCATCACCAGACCGGTGGCACACGTGGCAATCAGGGACGCGAGGAATTTCGTACAGAATTTCATTGAACACCTACTCCAGTAGCAACCGAATGGCAGGCTCAGAAATCGAGACCGACCGTGACACCAACGGTGCGCGGAGGCACGTAAGTGGCGCCAAACGGACTGCCCAGCGGATTGATGGTTTGCGAACCAAGTGACGTGATGCCGTGTTCGTTGGTGAGATTCTTCACGTAGGCCTGGAGCGTCCAGTTGCCCACGTAGGCACCCGCGTGGAGATCGACACCGTAGTAGTCAGGCACGACAGGACGCGTGCCCGGCACGGTGAGAAAATCCGTCGTGCGCGAATCCACGTAGCGATAGCTGCCACCGACAAAGCCAGACCATCCAGCCGACAGCGGGAAGTTGTAATCCACACCCACGTTGGCATTCCACTTGGGCACCCAGGGCAGTACATCGCCGTTGTAGCCATACACGCCCGGTGGCGTATCGGCGGTGAGCATCGCATCGGTGTAGCTGGCGTTGGCAGACAGCACCAAGCCACCGACCGGTGAGTACTGCCAGTTGACTTCAGCGCCTTGACTTTTGGCTTTGCCGCCGTTGCTGAGGAACCCGAACCCGCCTGCCGTCGAAGTTATCTGCACCTGATCCCAGTTGACGTAGAACACGTCGGCATCGAACGTCATGCGGTGATCCAGCATGGTGGATTTGAAACCCAGCTCGTAACTGGTCAGCTTGTCCGGCGCGAAGGTCGTCGGAGCACCCAGGCCGGGCGGCACGCCCACGTTGGCACCGCCGGGACGGAAGCCGGAGGCCACGCGGAGGTAGGTCATGAAGTCGTCGTTGAACTTGTAGCTAGGATTGAACAGGAAGGTCGTGGAAGTATCCGAGCTATGCGTGGTGAAATCGCTGGGCCCCACGAGCATGCCGCTGCCCAATTGCGTGTACGAGGTATCGTCCTTGGTGTAGCGGACTCCGACCAGCACGCTCAGCTGCGAGGTCGCGTGCCAGGTCGTATCGGCGTAGCCAGCCCATTCCTTGAAGATGCCGGGACCGACGTTGATGTCGCCCAATTGAGGCAGGGCGATCGGGGCGCCAGTCGTCGCATCAAACGACTTCAGGCTCTGCACGTTGGTGCTGTGCTCCCGCGTATAGAACGCGCCCACACGCCAGGCCAGCGTCTGATCCTCCGCCGATTGCAGGCGCAGTTCCTGGGTGAACTTGCCGAGTTCGATTTGATTGGAGAGTGCATACCCGCCATTGGCGAGACCGAAAATCGGGTTCAATAGCGGGCCGTAGGCCGACGTGTAGTCGGCATCGCGATTGTTGTACAGCGTGGCATAGCTGCTCGACGAAACCAGCGTGGCCCAGCCCAGGTCAGCATTGACGGTCAGGTCATGCAGCCGGTTCTGGGTCTTGAACAGCCCCGTGCCTGCGGCACGGTTCTCCTGTTGATAGCCGTATATGGGTTTCAGCGTGGCCGGGTCCACCGGGATGCCAAAGAATCCCTGGCCATCGCTGCCGAGGTTTTGCGCCAGTGACGAAAGCCGCACCGAGACCTTGTCTGTCGGCACCCACAGCAGCTGCGCGCGCGCACCGCTGACGTGAGCCTCGTTGACATTCGATTCGCCGGTCTTGACGTTGTCGATATAGCCGGGGTCATCACGATCGTAGGCGTTGACGCGCAGCGCCAGCTTGTCGGCCACCAGCGGCACGTTGAACATGGCCCGCCCGGAAAAGCCGCCATCACCGCCTGAAACACTGGTGTATCCCGCTGAGACCCGGCCAAAGACCTGCGTTGCATCCGGCGCAGCAGTGACGAACTTCACCAGGCCGCCCAGCGAGTTCGCGCCGTAAAGTGTGCCCTGCGGACCACGCAACACTTCGATGCGTTCGATGTCTGCCGGATCCAGATCGGGAGTCAATACCGAGCCGAGCGCATAGACGGTGCTCGAACCGTACGGCGCCTCGTCGACATAAGTACTGACGCTGGCATTGCCCTGGTTGCTGCCGGAGGTAATGCCGCGCAACACCAGCTGAGTCATGCCGGCTGACTGGGAAATGAGATTGAGCCCCGGCACCTTGGTGGCGTAATCGGCAAAACCGGTCGCCCCCTCGCGCCGTAAATCCTCCCCCGACACGGCGGCCACCGCCATCGGCACATCCTGCAGGCGCTCACTGCGCTTGTTGGCGGTGACCGTGACCGTGCTCAGATCGGTGGTGGTCCTGGAAGCCTTGTTGGCCGTGTCGTCGGATGAGGTTGCCTGATCGCCCGCCGCTGACGAAGCCTGACCGGATACATCGAGTCCCGCCATGGCAGCAGTGGCTGCGCTGCCACCGGATGAATAGGGTTGTGCGGCTGCGCCCAAGGGCATCAGCAAGGCAAGAGCAATAGCCGTGCAAAGGCCGCGTCGGCCACGATACAGATGATGCAATTCCATGACGTTCTCCCCCGGGTGATCAAGCAGACTTGAGTGTCACAATTGTTAAGACATTAACATTAATCTGTCAATGGTCTATATTTAACATTGGCGCCACCCATGCTTTTGCGACCCGAGCCAATGAAGGCGACACTCCGAAACGAGGTATTGCAGGCATGCAACGAGATTGCAGATCTTGTCGCAGAAACGGGCACGCCGAATGGTCAATCCATCCTCACACTCCCGATGACCCGTCGCGCACACCGGGCTTTTTCATGTCCGCGTGTCGGGCATCCGGGCGCGCCTGCGCTTTTGCACCATCGCCGTGACTTGTTTGCCGGTGTACCGATCAACGAACTCCGGCTGCCGGGCTATTTTCCCGGCCGCCCGCAAGAAACACTCGAGCCCCCGAGCAAAACGCTCGGCCCGCCGAGTTCTCCTTCTGCAGCGCCCGAGCTTTTTGCTCGACATGCCGAGCAACTGAACTCGGCCGGCCGAGCTGTTTTCCCGGCCAGCCGAGCAAAAAAACCTGGCGCGACCAGCCAATCCCCACACAGGTGCAGTTATTTTCCCGGCCCGCCGAGTCGCGCCACTCGGCGCGCCGAGCAAAAAGGTCGGCACACAGAGCTGTTTGCTCGGCAGGCGGCTCGGCTAGACAGCCAGCGCGGCTGGTTCAGTTCGCTGTCTGAGCGCACACACCGATGCAATGGATCACGTGAACCCCTATCCGATGATCATCACATCGGAGAAGTCGATCAGCTTCGGCTCAGCCGGCTTTTGTCGGCCAATAGCAGTCATCTGCAACGTCTGCGGCCGTCTTCGCATCAGCGAAAAATGGGAATGCATCGCTTGGCGCGCTTCGAAGTCAGGCCTGAGAGCACGTCAGCCCGGCGCCTGACTCCTCGATCGAGCGGAGTCGCACCGGCATGACAAAACTCAACTCCGGACAACAGGTTTTTCCAGGATAACGGACAGAATGCCCGCAGCGATCACTGCGGTTTTGCGGGCGTCAATTGCCATGGAAATCCTGAACTTTTGTCACAAATGAAAACGGGCCAGGGAGCGGACACGAGCGGCTGAAACCTGAAGCGCCGGACCGCTGCCGTTCGTCGTCCCGGCAGCGATCCGGTCTCGGCATCAACCGGCGGAAGCGACCGGCGGCGCCTCGCGACCGACCATGGCCAACTGCTGCGGCGCATAGCGTTCGCCTTCGGCCTGAATCTGAGAGGCGGCTTCGCCGATGATGCGCAGATCCTCCTTCGTCAGCTCGATCCTGGCGGAGCCGAGGTTCTCCTCCAGCCGATGCAACTTGGTCGTGCCGGGGATTGGCACGACGTAAGGTCGCTGCGCCAGAAGCCAGGCAAGTGCGATCTGTGCGGGCGTTGCATCTTTCTCATTGGCCACGCGCTTCAAGAGGTCGACGAAGGCCAGGTTCTTCTCCATCGCTTGCGGCGAAAAGCGGGGCGCTGTCTTTCGGAAGTCATTCTCCGCAAGCTGGGTATCCTTGCTCATCGCACCGGTCAGAAAGCCCTTGCCCAATGGGCTGTAAGGCACAAAGCCAATGCCGAGTTCATCGCAGGCATGCAAAATGCCGTTGGTTTCGGGGGCTCGCCACCACAGCGAGTATTCGTTCTGCAGGGCCGCGACCGGTTGTACGGCATGCGCGCGGCGGAGCGTCTGGACACCCGGCTCTGACATGCCGAAATGTTTCACCTTGCCTTCGGCGATCAGCGCCTTGACGGTACCGGCCACGTCCTCGATCGGCACGTTCGGATCGACACGGTGCTGGTAGAGAAGATCAATGGTTTCGATACCCAGACGCTTCAGTGACCCTTCTACCGCTTGACGAATATGTTCGGGACGGCTGCTGACGCCACGATTTTCCCGCGTCTCGAAATCGATGTCGAAGCCGAACTTGGTCGCAATGACAACCTGATCGCGGACAGGTCGCAGCGCTTCGCCTACCACCTCTTCGTTGATGAAAGGACCGTAGACCTCGGCCGTATCGAAGAAGGTAACGCCCCGCTCCACCGCTGCCCGAATAAGAGCGACGCCCTCATCCTTGGGCAGCTGCGTGGCATAGCTGAAGCTGATCCCCATGCAACCGAGGCCGAGCGACGATACTTCGGGGCCGTTGGTTCCGAGTTTTCGTGTCTGCATGTGTTGTTCCTCCAAAGTTCTGTTGATTGCGTGGGATGACCCTGATCGTTGCCGAATGGACGCGAGCGCTCATCGTCTATATTTTGTGGCTACAGGGTTCAGCGCCGTGGATTGCGTATGCGAATGTGCGGGTGTTCTTCAGGCACACATCTGGCGAGTCCGAGTCACTTGATCTTCATGTCAGGAATCAATGGCACAGTGTCTATGAGCTCGAGCGACTTCACCATGCGTTCCGTGCCGGCTTTGTACTTGAGGAAGTGTGGACTCCTGACATGGGCCTGATAGGCGGCACGATCTGCGTAGATTTCCAGAATGGTGAACCGCTCGGGATGATCCTTCTCCGACACCGCATACAAAGTCTTTACCCCGGGCTCCAACGTGATGGATGCCTGGATCTCGTCGGTAAGCGCCGCCTTGTACGCCGCAAGCTGCGATGCGTCGATCACCAGCCTGGAAAGCCTCACCATCGGCTCATGTTCCTGCGCGACAGCAACGCCATTTACGCCCGTCATGCCCACAGCTATCAAGCACAATGCGTAAGAGATTCTGAGTTTCATGCTTATCCTCCGAGATGGCATTCCAGACTCGTCGCTGCGGTTATCCATGAAGTTCAAATGGCAATAATTCGCACGACAGCGTCGGTGGGTTCAAGGATGTTCGGGACAGGCTGGTCATCGAAACGGATGTCCTGCGAACACTGACAGTGTTGGCTCTGTCAGCCGGCGTCTTGTCAATGTTTCACAGTGGCGGCCAGGTGGCTCTCAAGCGCAGCGCGAGCGCGCTGTGCCGCATCGGCGCCCACACGGTCAGCCAATACCTGGGCAAGTTGCTGCAATTGGCTGGCGCTGATGCCGACGTTCATGCTGATGCGCATGTGTGCTTGCAGCTGTGCATCGACGCCCGGCATGGCGGCCAGCATGCTTACCGTGGCCAACTCGCGGCTTTGCCAATCAAGGTTGTCGCGTTCGAATATGTCGCCGAACAGATGCGTCCTCAAGTACTCGTTGGCGGTGGGAGCGAAGTCGAACAGCGCCCCTTTCACTGGGCCACCCGAAAGCTTTGTCTGGTTGACGGTGCCGGCAGCGAGCAGGGCTTCGCCCTGGGGAATGTCATGGCTGGGGGCGTGGCCAGGTGCATCGTCGATGCCTCGCTCTTTACGCGCCGCCACGACCTTCATCAGCTCGCCAAGTGCGTTGAGGCTGCGCGGAAATCCAGCGTAGGCGTAAAGCTGCACCAGGATTTCCCGAACGTCGCTGATCGTGAGGCCGGCATCCAGTCCTTCGTTCAGGACAGCGTCCAGCCTAGCCATGTCACCCGCCGAGGCCAGCGCGGCGATGGGTACGATTGCTTGTTGCCGGGCCGAAAGCGTCTCCGATGTGTTTGATGTACTGGTCATGTTTTTTGATTCCTCTTTAGTTGGAGCCGCGTGACATGGCGAGGCTGCCAGTACCCAGGCAACAAATAGGGCACTGACGTTGCAGAACCTGATGAATTTCTTGACGCGCATTGATTGCTCGTGGCTCTCGTACATGTGGAGCCACCTTGGCCGTCGCAGCCAGCGCCCTCGATAGCCTGCAAGCTCAGATCCGCAACATCGTCTTGATCGCGCGGCGCTCGTCCATGGCCTTGTAGCCTTCCGCCACCTCAGCGATCGGCAGCACCAGATCGAACACCTTGCCCGGCTGGATCATCCCCTTCTGCACGCGCTCCATCAGGTCGGGCAGGAAGCGTCGCACCGGGGCTGGACCGCCGAGCATGCGGTGCTGGGAGAAGAACAGCTTCTGGCCATCCAGAGTGACGCCGTGCGGCATGCCGACATAGCCGATGCTGCCACCGGGCCGGGTACTGCCGATGGCTTGTTGCATCGACTCTTCCATGCCCACACATTCGAGCACCGAGTCGGCGCCAACCCCCTTGGTCAGTTCCATGATTCGGGCGATGCCTTCGTCACCGCGCTCGGCCACGATGTCGGTGGCGCCTAATTCGCGGGCCAGCGCCTGCCGCGGCGCGTGGCGACTCATGGCGATGACGCGTTCGGCGCCCATCTGGCTCGCCGCCAGCACACCCATCAAGCCAACCGCTCCATCACCGACCACCACGACCGTGCCGCCGGCGCGAACGTTCGCGGCATCGGCCGCATACCAACCCGTACCGAGCACGTCGGAGACTGCCAGCATGTGTGGGATCAAGTCATCTGAAGGCATCTCCGCCGTCGCCACCAGCGTGCCATCGGCCAGCGGCACGCGTGCATACGGCGCCTGCGCACCACTCATGAACCCGCCCTGCGCGCAGGACGACTGAAATCCGAACGCGCAATGCGGACAGGAATTGTCGGACAGGCAGAATGAGCCCACGACGAACTGGCCGGGCTTCACGGTTCGCACTTCCGACCCCACCTCAACCACCACGCCGCAATACTCGTGACCCATCGCCGCAGGACCATCCTGCTTCGACAAGCCGCGGTACGGCCACAAATCCGAGCCGCAAACGCAGGTTGCCGACAACTGGATGATCGCATCGGTGGGTTTCAGGATTTTGGGGTCGTCGACCTGTTCGTAGCGGACATCGCCGGGGCCGTACATCATGGTTGCGTGCATGCTTGCACTCCTCGATTGAATGATTGAATTGCAGTGTCGATCGACTTCAAGACCGCGTACTTCGGCCATGAAGACTCGAGCTCAGGATGCCGGGCCCGCCAGATACTCCTCGTCAGTGACTTTCTCCATCCAGTTGACGGCCTTGCCGTCCACCGACTCCTGCACCGCGATATGCGTCATCGCGGTGGTCGGCGTGGCGCCGTGCCAGTGCTTGTGACCGGGCGGGCAGACGATGATGTCGCCGACGTTGATCTCGACGATCGACTCGCCTTCGCACTGGGTCCAGCCTTTGCCCGCAGTGACGATCAGCACCTGGCCGAGTGGGTGGTTATGCCATGCACTGCGCGCACCCGGTTCGAACGTGACAATGCCGCCGGAGATGCTTGCTTCACCGGCACCCTTGAACGGCATGTCGATACGTACCCTGCCTGTGAAGTATTCCTCGGGGCCGGCGACCGACGGTTGTGAGCCGTTGCGAATGAGTTGCATGGCGGAGACTCCTGTTGAATGAGGGGAGATGGCTCGCAAGAGTCAGGCCTGTGCAAGTACCGATTCATCGAAAACGCCCATTGATAGCGCGGATCGCGTTCAAAGCGCGTGGACTACCGATGAATTGCAGCAACGGGTCACGCTATCTGTGACGCTGACGAGCGTGCCGTGAGAAACGTAAAAAATGCGGCGAGCAGCAACACGACAGCACTCACCACGAATGTGCTCTGGTAACCGCGGTGATCGAACAACACGCCGCCCATGGTGGAGCCCAAGGCAATCGACAGCTGGATCACAGCCACCATCAGACCGCCGCCGGCTTCGGCGTTCTTCGGCATCGCCTGGGCGATCCAGCTCCACCAGCCCACCGGGGCCGCCGTCGCGATCAAACCCCACAAGCCCAGCAGCGCAGCGACGGCAAACACCGTCCCGCCTGATGGAATCAGCGTCAACGCGATCACTGCCATCAGGATCGGAATCGCAATCAAGGTCCGGTACAGGCCGCGCTTCAGGACGGTGCTGACAAACACGGTACCGATGAAACCCGACACGCCGATGACAAGCAGTACAAGCGACACCGTGGAAACGTCAGCGTGGGTCACCGTTTCCAGAAACGGTCGCACATAAGTGAAAAGAGCGAACTGCCCCATGAAGAACGCGCCGCAAGCTGCCATGCCCCACGCTACCGTGCGGCTCTTGAACAACTTGAACACGTTGCGCGAACTCGACGCGTGATTTTCGGCTTTCATGGCGGGCAAGCTCACCCACTGCCAAACCAGAACAATGGCTGCCACGGGCACCAGGCAAAAGAAGGCGCCACGCCAGCCCATGACCGAACCGAGGTAAGCACCCAATGGCGCTGCGATCACGGTAGCGAGCGCATTGCCTCCATTGAAAATAGCCAACGCCCGGTGCACCTGGCTGCTGGGCACCAGGCGCATGGCTATCGCCACCGACATTGACCAGAAGCCGCCGATGACCACGCCGATGAGCGCACGACCCGCCATGTAGGTGAAGTAGCTATGCGCCAACGCGACAACCGCGCCGGACACCGCCATCAGAGCGGAAAGCACCAACAGCAAAACCTTTCGATTCATGCCACCGGCAAGCGCGGAGATCGACAGGCTGGTCACGACCGCCAGAGCACCAGAGATAGCGATGCCTTGCCCAGCCATTCCCTCGCTGATGTGCAGATCCGTCGCGATCGATGTAAGCAGACTGACCGGCATGAATTCCGATGCGATCAACGCAAACACACACAGCGACATCGCAAAGACGCCACTCCAGTAGGCGGGTTGCGCGGATGTTTCGTATGGGCTGACGTTCGTAGTGGATTCGATCAAAGTAGTCATGATTTCGTTGCGTCCTGGCTCCGGTTGAACTGGCCACGTTTACTTCAAATGCCAGCCGCGGCGGCTTCTTGTTTCCGCTACGGGATCAGCAGGTTGAGCCATTGTCCGCGCGTGGAGACTCCTTGATAAGATGATGAATACTTGTATTCCTTATTAGCTTTACTAATTAATCAGGCATGCCAGAATGGCGCCATGGCACGACGCAACCTCAATGACTTGCTGGCTTTCGTCACGGTCGCCCGGGAAGGAAGCTTTACCCGTGCGGGCGCGGCTCTGGGGGTGAGCCAGTCAGCGCTCAGCCAGGCCATCAAGGCGCTGGAAGAGCGACTGGAGATTCGGCTGTTGACGCGCACCACGCGCAGCGTGTCACCCACCCCTGCCGGTGAGCGTTTGCTTCAGGCGATTGGCAACCGCTTCGACGAAATTGAATCGGAACTGGAGGCGCTCACGGCACTACGCGACAAACCGGCCGGTTCGGTACGCATCACCTGCGGCGACCACGTTCTGAGCAACATCCTGCTGCCAAAGCTGATGCCGCTGATGCATCACTACCCGGATATCCACATCGAATTCGATGTCGCCTACGGGCTGCGTGACATCGTCGCCGATCGCTTTGACGCCGGCGTTCGCATGGGCGAAAGCATCGACAAGGACATGATTGCCATGCCCATCGGCCCAAAGCTGCGAATGGCCGCCGTCGCTTCGCCAAGCTACTTCGAAAAGCGCGCCGTGCCGAAGTCACCGGATGACCTGACCAGCCACCGCTGCATCAACATCCGCTTCCCCACGCACGGCGGCCTCTACGTCTGGGAGTTCGAGCGCCGTGGTCGACAAGTGAATGTGCGGGTCGATGGCCAAGTGACGTTCAATACGTCTCCGCACATCGTGCTGGCGGCATTGGACGGACTGGGAGTCGCTTACCTGCCCGAAGAAGAGTTCTCGCCGTATCTGGAAGAGGGACGACTCGTACGCGTGCTCGAGACCTGGTGCCCACCGTTTCCGGGCTACCACCTCTACTACCCGAGTCGTCGACAACCCTCACCCGCCTTTTCTCTCGTCCTTGATGCGTTGAGGATTTGATACGACGAAGTTGGAATCGGTAGAGCGTCAGCCAGCCAGCCAGCCCAACCTGCCCTGCGGCGTACTTTGCGGTTTGCTCCAAATGACTGCGTCGGGTCGACTTCTGCCCTTCGCACCTTGCTCGATTACGATCGGAACCGCAACGTCTGCCCACGGCCAGGAGCGGTCGTTCAGAGTTCGAGCAAACCTGCGAAGGAGCTCGTACGACTGCCAGTCGTGGAGGGACAAAACTTGCACAATAGTCTGGAGCCGCCGAGCGGCTGCCGTAGCGCGTCAGGTTGAGCTAGGGGTTAAGCGCCACATCCGATTTCGCGCGTTCCGCTCTGCTCGCTCAGCTACTACCTCCAGTGGGCTTCTCATGTAGACAATTTAAGTTTGCAAGAAGCGCTAGGACTAGGCGCGGCGCTCCCTTATGTCCATCCCAGCCTTCGTGTTCTCGAACTGAACTCATTGCCTCCATGAGGAGGTATGCAGGACTTCCTCCGTTAAAAATATTTGCCTCAATCGTGTCCAAATCGAGAGTGATCGAATTGCGCCCGCTTTTACGAAGAGCTTCGTACGTTTCGAGCGCCTCGGCCCAAAATGGATCGGTGCTCCAGTGTCTTGTCTGCATAACATGGTTTGGCCGAATGCTCTCTTTGACTTCTTCGACCGTCCGCAACTTATCACCATAGTGAATGACCGCATGGCAGTTGGGGCAGACTGGCCTCAAGTCCTTGATCGGGTCGAGTTCGTATTGTTCTCGCCTTGCTGACACTGGAACGAGATGGTGGACGTGAATGAATCCACTGACTTCAGGGCCATACTTGGATGAAAAATCGAAGCCACAAACTACGCAAGCCGTTCCATGCGCCTTTAGGCATGCTGCCCTTGCATCTCTGTTACGTTCGTACGCATTGACGGTTACGGACTTGCATGCTCCCTCAATGTATTTTTCCGAATCTTGGAGCTCTTCAGGACTTTGGAAGTCGGGAGTGTATTCATAGGCATACCAGCCACTATCTTCTTTTCGAAGTGTCTTTTCAGTAAGTTCGGGGTCGAAGTGGTCGATCTTCGAGGGGCCGTAACCCTCCGCGTCTTTTAGCTCATTTGAAACGTACATTGGGAACGTAAAGAGCCGATACCCGGCACTCTCGATTAGTCGAATGTGTTCCCGTGACTGCGGGAAACCTATGCTTTTCGCTCCGTCCGATGCTCGATGCGTCCAGTCCTCACCAAGGATGAGCGCTCGACGCTGTTCCGTATGATTGTCCCATGCCCCAAAGATCACGAATTTTTCATCGTGGTTGACGAATGACCAGCTCCAAGTCCAGTTCTTGCACGTGGCGCCAAATGACTCGATGAATTGCTTACGGTTCATAACAATCCTGTACTAGACGTCAATCACTTGAGTTAAGGGGCACGCGGCTTTCGCGCGTCCACTTGGACGACCTGTCAGCCGGCGCTACAGGTTGAAGAATTACACCGGCGCCAACGCCGCGATGGTCGCTACCACTTGAAACGCCAAGAGAGGCAGACAAGAACGCGGAATGCGCGGTAGCCATTTGATTGCGAAAAATGCCACGAGTGGAACATGCGCAATGAAGAGAAGTTGAAAGATGTATGCGATGACGCCCTCGTCGGGTTGACGGGCAGCGGACACGCCAAACACAGCGATATAGCCGAGCACCAGAGCCAGAACAGACATTGCCACGGGTAGGAAAGCGCTTGGCCGCTTGAACGAGGCCGGGAGAGTCATCTCACACCTCCATTAGAAGTTTGAATGGCTAACTACCTAATGTACCGACAGCTAGCTGCGGATTTACATCATCGATCGTGCCGTCATTTTAGAGAACAAATCCCTCAAATCCCTGTTCTACTCGGAGCTTAACCTTGCTAGATCCGGCTAACAATCAGAGGTATCGCCGGGCGGATTAAGTGGGTTTGCGAGTGACCGCAACGGGTCGTTTGCAGCCGATGGCAATCCATTATTTCGCGCTGCCTACTGCAGCCGGCCGCTTTAGCTTTGAATCCGGCCGCGCCACGGCATACATGTCCCAGGCTATTTCCTTGGATAGTCCCTGCCGATCATCACCTTGGACGTAAATGTCGAAGTGGGTGCGATCCGGCATGAAACGGAATTCCGACTTGGCACCCAGGCCATCCAGCACGGCTTTCAGTTTGTGCGCGGCGCCGTCGAGATAGAACGTGTCGGCGGTGCCCACATAGACATGGATCTTGCCGTCGAGGTCGGCTTTGAGTTCGGGCCAGTGCTGTTGCAGGCGGTAGGAGATGTCGTAGTGGTCACGCCAGTACGTCACCATCTGCGGGGCGACCGCACCGGTGGTACGGTTGAACATCGGTTCGGGCCGACCATCTTCGCCACGTGGTGAAAACACCCACTCGAACGACGCGAGCTGACCGCCATAACTGCCAAGCACGCGTTCAAGTTTGGCGAAATGCTTGAACGTGCTGATGACTTTGCCCTTGTCGCGCACCAGCGGATATTGCGATCCGTCGGCGCGGTAATACACGTTGGCGTTGGGCGCGTACAGATCGACTCCGGTGAAATCATGGAAGTCGCTAGGGTCGGGTGATGTCGACCAGGTGCCGCCGAAAACTTTCGGGTAGCGGGTCTGCAGCCACAACGTTGCCCAGCCACCGGACGAATGACCGGTGAGGAAGCGACCACTCGGGCGCGCATCCATCGCGTACTTCGATTCCAGTTCGGGAATCAGTTCGGTAGTGAGCGCGTGGCCCCATGGACCGTTGTTGACCGAGTCGGCGAATTCGTGGGTTCCGGTGGGGCTGGACTCATCCAGTAGCACATAGATCATCGGCGGAGTCTCGCCGCTGGCCATGCTCGCGTAGGTGCTTATCAGCGACCGCAGCAAGCGGTTCTGGTTGCCACCGTAGCCATGCGTGAAATACACCGTGGGATAGCGCACCGAGCCATTGGTCTTGTAATCGGGAGGCGTCAAAACCCAACCGTGCATGACCGTGGCCCGCCCCCAGAAGGCAGTCAACGATGGGCTGGTGAAATCGATCGAAGTCGCGTGCTGGCGAGCCGCAGCCGCCGCCTGACGCATGGGCTCGGGTGCCGACTTGGGCAATGCCCATGGATCACCGTCCGCGGGCAACATCCGACTCAACGTCAGTGTCGGCACCGTCGAGCTTGGCAGGTGGATGCGCACAACAGCGCTGACCAGATCGCCCGCGCCCCGGCCCAGATAGTTGTAGTCGTGGTTGACGTCGAGCACCGCCTGCACGTCGTAATAGCCCGGTGGCAGTTTCGAGAAAGCGGCGGGATAGTGCAGTTCATCCGCGTCGATATCCACGCTGGTGCCAGGCATCCAGTCGGTGACTTCGCGCGCCGCCACACTCGCCTGCGCTCCACCGAAAGGATTGGCATCAACCTCCTCGACCTTGCTGCTCTTGCCGCCGGAAGCCTTGCTGACCTCCGCTTCCGCCGCTTTGGCATCCACGGCAAACAGCAACAGGCGACCCGAGATTGCCTGCTTCGAGGCATCACCCAGATGGACACCGAAAAACTCGTGCGTCGGGGTGCTGTCCGTCTTGGCGTTGACAGCTCCAACCAGCAAGCCGAATGAAAGCAGCGCGGCAACTTGAACGCGATATCGCATGATGTTTTCCCCTGGATGACGGTAACAACCGGCTGACGTCAAAAGCTTTCGTAGCCTACTCTGCTGGGTAACCCGATGAATCGCCTGCCGTGACTTGCACGGCAGGCTGGCTGCTCAGGAGTCTTTATCGTCCGCCTTGACTGGTGCCAGTCGCAGATCCTGGAAATCGAAACTGAAGTCGGTTAGCGGTGACACCGGCTGCATGCGCACTTCGTTGATCTTGCCATCCGCATCCAGCGTATAGGTGACAAACGCATCGGCGTTGAGCGCACGATCGTCCCACTTCACGATAAAGCTGCTGTGCTGCCACGGCGTCATCGTGCCGATCAGCTGTTTGGTCTTGGAGAAACGCATGCGCAACTTGCCGCCCTCGTTGCTGACGATGACGTCGCCATACCACGGGTCACGGAAGGTGCCGGCGTAGCTGGACTGCGGCAGATCCAGTTTCGGATTCTTTGCGCGTGCCGCCTGATGCTTGGCCCAGCTGTCGTCAGCCTTGCCCTGCGAATGCTTGACCCCCTTGTCGTAGACGGCGACCCAGTCGGTTTTCTTGTCCGGATTGAGATAAGCGTCGAGCACGCGGTAGGTCACGGCATTGAACGCGGCACCGGATTCCATATTGGTCAGCACCACCACGCCCAGATGCTGATCCGGCACCAGGGTCACGCGCGAGACCATGCCCGGCCAGCCGCCGGTATGCCAGACCAGCCGCTGGTTGCGGTAGTCGGAGAGGAACCACGCCTCGCCATAGCCGTAGAATTTCGGGGTCAGCGGCGCCAGCTCGGGAATCGGCGGCTTGCCAATTTTGATCGGGGTCAGCATCGACCACATCTGCTGCTGGCTGTCCTGGGAGAACAGGCGCTGCTCCTTGCCATCCGCGCCCTTGCCTGGCAATACGCCACCGGCCAGCTGCACGTTCATCCACTTGCCCAGATCATGCACGCTGGCATAGATGCCACCGGCACCCGGATCGTTGAGCCAGGCCATCGGCGGCACGGTCTTCAGATCCTTGAAATCGAACTTGGCATGACCCATCGCGTAGTCCATGCCGGGCTTCAGGTAGGTCATGTCGATCAGCGACTCATCCATGCCGACCGGCTTGAAGATGTGGTCACGCACATAGTCGGCATAGCTCTGACCGGAGGCCTGCTCGATCACCAGGCTCGCCACTGCAAACAGGATGTTGTCGTAGGCATAGCCGCTGCGGAAACCATTCTTGATCGGCACGTTGCGCAGGCGCTCGACCACTTCCTTGGTGGTGTACGAAGTCGGCGGCCAGTACAGCAAGTCACCGGCACCCAGCGACAAGCCGCTGCGATGAGCCAGCAAGTCGCGGATGCGCATCTCGTGCGTCACATACGGGTCCGACATGCGGAACCACGGCAGGTGATCGATCACCCGATCGTCCATCTTCAGCTTGCCGGCCTCGGCCAGCTGCTGCAGCGAGGCTGCGGTAAATGCCTTGGTGTTGGAGGCGATCGCAAACAGTGTGTTCGCATCCACCTTGGCCGACTTGCCGATCTCGCGCACGCCGAAGCCCTGCTCCATCACCACTTTGCCGTCCTTGACGATGGCTACCGCAATACCAGGCACGTCAAAGGTCTTGCGAGCGCTGTCCACGTAGGCGGCAAAATCGTTGAGCTGTGCTGGCAGCATCGGCTGCGCACTGTCGCCGGTGGAAACCGGCGGCGGCGACTTGGCGTCAGGTGCCTGCGCCGATACCGCCGTGGCAGAAACGAGCAGCGCGCAACACAGCGCCAGACGAAGGGAGAGGGGTCGCTGGGACATCGAAGGCTCCGCAGATAATAGTCTTCCAACTATCGCGGCAAATCCGATCCAAGGCCAGCGCTGGAAGTCATGCCTGCGGTCGACAGCTCGACACCACGTCCGGCAATGCCGATCATGCAACGCAGTTTGGTTGCCACGGGAATTTGCACCGCGATGGATACGATGCCGGAATGGATAGCCGCCCACGCCCTGTGGCTGTGGGCACTGATCCTGCTGCTGGCGTTGCTGGCGGGCGACCTTGCCTGGCGGCACAACGCGCGCTGGCAACGCGAGGCGCTGCGCCTGGGCATGCCTTCCGTGGTGCTGCGCCGGCATGTGGGCGCGATGCTGGTTCTGACCCTTGCACTGGCGTTCATCGCCATTGCTTTCGCCATTGCGGGCAAACAGCCTGGCCTGCTGGTGAGTTGGGACGTTGGCATCGCCGAACAGTTGCGCGCACAGTTGTCACCGCAAGCGCTGCGACTGATCACCCTGCTTACGCACCTGGGCGATCTGCTGTGGGTGGCACCGGCCTCTGCATTGATTGCGATCGGATTGCTCTTGCAACGGCGACGCCAGCTCGCCGGTGCATGGGCGATCGCCCTGCTCGGCATCCTGCCGATCAATACGGGACTCAAGATGATTTTCCAGCGTACCCGACCACTGCACGATCATGGATTCATCATCGAGCCTGGCTGGAGTTTCCCCAGCGGTCACGCGTTTGGAGCCATGGTCTTCTACGGCATGTTCGCCTACGTCCTGATGCGCCTGACTCCGCGCTTTCATCGCACCATTGTGGCTGCCACGGTCCTGCTGATTGGCGTGGTCGGCATTAGCCGAATCCTGTTGCAAGTGCACTATGTCAGTGACGTCCTGGCCGGCTATGCCGGCGGCGCGGCATAGTTGGTACTGTGTATAGCCGTTGCCGAAGCCTTGCGCCGCCCATTGCAGGAGAAGCGAGCATGACTGATCTGTTTGCCCCGCGGCACCAAGCCGGCCCGGCCATCCGCGCCGGCATCGGCGGCTGGACCTACGCGCCTTGGCGCAACAACTTCTATCCGCCAAAGCTCGTCCAGCGCCGCGAGCTGGAATACGCCAGCCGTCAGTTGCGCGCGATCGAGATCAACGGCACCTACTACGGCGCGCAGAAACCGGCGACCTATGCGAAGTGGGCGTCGGAGACACCGGAGGGTTTCGTCTTTTCGCTGAAGGCTCCGCGCTACATCGCCGAGGGCAAACGACTGGCCGATGCCGGCAAGGGCGTCAACGGTTTCATCCAGGGTGGACTGGCCGAGATGGGTGATCGACTGGGACCAATCCTGTGGCAGCTGCCACCGTCACGGCCATTCGATGCGGACGACCTTGGCCCCTTCCTCGACCACCTCCCGAGCGAACTGAATGGTCAGCCGCTGCGGCATGTACTGGAAGTTCGCCATGCCAGTTTTCTCAGCGAAGCGTATGTGGCGCTGGCACGCAGCCGGAACATACCGACCGTATTCACCGATTCGCCGGACTATCCATCCCTGGCCGACCTCACCGGCGATTTCAGCTACGCCCGCCTCATGCGCAGCACGGACGACGAGCCCACCGGTTATGCGCCGGACGAACTGGGCCGCTGGGCCAGCCATGCTCATGACTGGGCCGCCGGCAAGGACGTCGCGGCACTGCCGCATGTCACGTCCGTGCAACCACAAGCCGCCTCACGCGACGTGTTCGTGTTTTTCATCAGCGCCGCCAAGCACCGCAATCCAGCCGCGGCGATGGCACTGCAGACCCGCGTCGATGCCTCAACATGAAGCGTAGGGCGAGCAGCGCGCGCCCGACACAATCGCTGAATAAGCGGCGAATTCAACCAAGACGGTAATAATCCATCTCGCGATAACGCCGTGCGTACAGACCGAAGGCCAGCGCAGCCAGCAGCGCGAACGCGGCAAAGAAGAACATCTGGAACGCAGTGACACTCAGCCCGGTACTCGCAATCGACCCGGTAACGGTTTCATTGCGCACGGCCGCGTTGGCCAGCAGCACCCACAGATTGCCGACCGTGGTGGTGAGGTTCCAGAAGCTCATCACCACGCCCTTCATCGAGGCAGGCGCCTGGCTGTAGGCAAACTCCAGCCCGGTTGCCGACACCAGCACCTCGCCGAAAGTCAGCAGTGCGTACGGCAACACCTGCCATACGATCGACAGCGGATCGCCGCCGTCGATGATCATCTGCAAGCCAGCCACCACGATCCACGCCAGACCACTGAACGCAATGCCCGCGGTCATCCGGCGCAGCGCGGTCGGCTCGTAACCCCATTTTCGCAGCAACGGGTACAGCACCAGGTTGTTGAACGGAATCAGCAACATCACCAGCAACGGATTCAGCGCCTGCATCTGCGCCGGTACAAACCACGACGGCATTGTCATCTCGCCACCCTGCACCACCCAGGTCGAGGCCTTCTGGTCGAACAGCGAGAAGAACGGTGTGGTCAGCGCGAAAATCACCAACACCCGCAGCACGTTGCGCGCACCATCGACGGCATGATCCGGATGCACGCCTCGCGCACGATCCATCTGCATCCACGCACCGCCACCGACACCGCCGATCAGCACAACCAATGCAATGCATGCGCAGATCACGAAGCCAAGCGAGGGCACCAGCGCGAACGAAGCGATCGCCATCACGATGCTGGCCGCCGCCAACCACAAGCCGGGTCGCGCCTGACCTGGCTGTTGCGCCATCAAGGCGGTGTGGATCACCCGCGAAAATGCATGCCGATCCGGCGGCCCCGGCGGCACCATCACATACTGCTTTCGCCCGATCCAGAACACCACGGTGGCAATGAACATCAGTCCGCCGGGAATACCAAACGCCACCGCGGCGCCGAAGTGGCGCAGGAACAGCGGCATCAGCAACGAGGCGAAGAACGAGCCGAAGTTGATGATCCAGTAGAACGCGTCAAACACGACTTTCGCCAGGTGTTTGTTCGACTGATTGAACTGGTCCCCGACAAACGACGCCACCAACGGCTTGATGCCGCCAGCGCCCAGCGCGATCAAGCCCAATCCCGTGAAAAACCCGAGCCGATTATTCTCGAACATTGCCAGACAGGCATGACCGGCGCAGTAGATCAGGCTCATCCACAGCACAGTGTTGTACTTGCCGAAGAAACGGTCACTCAACCAACCACCAAGCAACGGAAAGAAGTACACCCCGATCACGAAGGTATGGAACACGTCCTTCGCGGCCAGAATACGTTGCCCCTCAGGTAGATACAGCAGCAGCGTGGTGATCAGAAACGGGGTGAGGATGTTGCGCATTCCGTAGAACGAGAAACGCTCGCAACCTTCGTTGCCGATGATGTAGCCAATCTGCCGCGGTATGCGAGCGTCTGCATGCTCGGGTGTAATGCTCATCCGGACTCCGGCAATCGGGTTGGCAGTATTCACTGCATTCACAAGAACCCGAGTGTGCGTAATTTCCTGCGACCTTGAAAGCCTGCCGCGATCAGCCCCGCGTCATGCCTGTTAAGCTCGCGGCGCTATCGTCCTGCGAGATCCGCATGCGCCAACTCAAGCCACTGATCCTGCTCGCAATCGTCATCATGGCGATCACGCTGTGGCAGCGCCATGCCGATACTCCGGTGGCAACCACCTCGCCCGTCACCAGCATCAATGCGGCCTCGACTTCAAACGACTTGCCCGCCTTCCTGCCGGCGCAAGCCAGAGACACGTTGGCTGCCATCGCACGGGGCGGTCCGTTTGAACATGCGCAGGACGGTTCGGTTTTCGGCAACTACGAAGGCCTGCTGCCGAAACAGACGCGTGGCTATTACCACGAGTACACCGTGGAAACTCCCGGTGCCCACAACCGTGGCGCACGTCGCATCATCACCGGTGGCACCCCGCCAACCGTGTGGTATTACACCGGCGATCACTACCGCAGCTTCCAGCGTTTCGAGGCAACTCGATGAAACGGCGCGAGTTCGACCTCGACCTGACCCGGCCCACGCTCAACGGTGTCTATTTTGTCGGCAGCGACGATCTTGATCGCCTGACCCGGATCGCCCACCACGACGAACTGATCGTTTGCCGTACCGATCTGGCGGGCTGCCATGACAAGCAGGATCTGCTGCAACGATTGGCGGTCTCGCTGCAACTGCCGGCCAGCTTCGGCCACAACTGGGACGCCCTGGCCGACTGCATGCGCGATCTCGGCTGGTTGCCGGCATGGGGACATGTGCTGTTGTTTGAACATGTCGAGGAACTGCGCCAGGCTGCCGTGGCCGACTTCAACATCCTGCTCGGCATTCTCGATGACGCCGCCACCTTCGCCAGTGAGCACGAACGCCCCTGGTTTGCCTTGCTGAGCTTGCCCGAAACGGATCAGACTCCCGGTCCGGGCGCCTGAGTCACCATCCAAACTGCCCTGCCCAATCTGGAATCTCATGCAAACCGTCGAATTTGAACTCGAAGGCGTTTACGTCGAACTCAACATGCTGCTCAAGCTGATCGGCATCTGCGATAGCGGCGGTGCTGGCAAGGCGATCGTGGCCACAGGCGCCGTCAAGGTCGATGGCATCACCGAGCTGCGCAAGACCTGCAAGATCCACGCGGGCCAGGTGGTCACGATCGACGACGTGGAGATTCACGTGCAGGCCGATCCTTCTTCCGAAAGCTAAGCCGGCAGGCCGTCCAGCCACGCATCCAGCTGCGGGTGCGCGGGCAACCGGATCAGGAACTCGTGCTCCAGCACGGCGCGCAGTTCGGCCGTCGTATGCAAGCTGCGTCGACGGCTGTCACCGCCAGTCATGTGCACGCTGAACTCCCGATTGCGCAAGGCCAGCCGCCGCCCCGGTGCGGGGCGCGCCACGTTCAGGCCGGTGACAAAGTGCGACTCGGGATGGGTCGACAGGTAGTAATTGCTGGCCCGGTAATCGACGGGTTGCTGTGGCTGCAGATCGAACCGGTACAGGGTTTTCCAGCCTTCCGGCAGCTGGCCCTGCAGCATCCACTGTTCATCGCGCCGCATCAGCCGGAACGGCTCATGCGGCGTGGATTGTTCCAGTCCTGATTCCAGCTTCAACGCTCCGGTCGGCGTCATGCCGCCGAAACCGACATCCACGATCCAGGCCTGCCCCTGCAGAGTCACCCGCAGCAACATGTGACTGAGTGGCGTAATCGTGTCATCCGGTTGGTTCCACAGCACGCGTGCGGCCAGGTCTGTCACCTCGAAACCGATCATGCGCAGCGCAGTACCCAGCAAGCGGTTTTGTTCGTAGCAATAGCCACCGCGCCCGTCGCGCACCAGCTTTTGCTCGATCGCGGACAGGTCCAGATCCACCGGCAAACCGAGCCAGGGGTTCAGGTTCTCGAAGGCAATGGCCGACGTGTGCGCCTCCGCCAGGCCTTGCAAGGTGGCAATATCCGGAGCCACATGGGCATGCCAGCCGATACGCTGCAGGTAGGCAGACAAGTCGATGGAAGCGTGCATTCAATCATCCCGGAGGCAACGACAAACCATGGTAATCATCGTTTGCCCCGGCGCAAGTAACCCTGCCCGCCCGGCCAGCGAATGAAAAGCTACGAAGCGTCGCCAGGAATCCGTGCATCCACTCTGGCCTCGTTTGCGTAACTCTCTGCATGCACATATCCCGATCAGCGAGGTTCCCATGATCCGCTACCGCAACCTCAAGTGGCTTCCCCTGGCTGGCGTCGTGCTGTTGGCCGGCCTGACTGCCTGCGGCCCAGTCACCGCCGCCAGTGAAACGACCCGGATGCCCGTCCCTGCCGTTGACGCTCCGGCCCATGCAGGTCAGGGCGAACAGATTGCCGTATTCGCCGGTGGCTGCTTCTGGGGCATCGAAGGCGTGTTCGAGCACATCAAGGGTGTGCACAAGGCGGTCGCCGGCTATTCCGGCGGCGCGGCCAATACCGCGCAATACGAAACAGTGGGCACTGGCAGCACCGGTCATGCCGAGTCGGTACAGGTGACGTTCGACCCGGCTCAGGTGAGCTATGGCCAGTTGCTGCAGGTGTTCTTTTCGGTCGCGCTGGATCCGACCGAACTAAACCGGCAAGGCCCGGACAGTGGCACCCAATACCGCTCGGTGCTGTTCTACACCGATGCCGAACAGAAGAAGGTCGCCACCGACTACATCGCGCAACTGGATCAGGCCAAGCTGTTTGACGCCCCCATCGTGACGCAGGTGGTGCCGTTGAAGGCGTTCTACCCGGCGGAGTCGTATCACCAGAATTACCTGCGGCTGCATCCGAATAACCCTTATATCGTCATCAATGATGCCCCAAAGGTGGCTCACCTGAAGCAGCTGTTTCCCAAGCTTTATCAGACCGATCAGCAAGTGGTTGAAGTGCAGGCGCATTGAACTCGTTGGTCGGCCAAGACTTCGCCTTGGCTTGTATGAGGTGGCACGGCCCCCATGTCGGGAACTTCGCGTCCTGTCGCGCGCCGCCTGACAATCTCCCCACGTGCCGCCTCATGCAACCATCCATCCCACTGAACCGACCGAGCTGAAACGCAGCTTCCTCGGCGTATTCCGCTACAGCGGCCGCGCCCTCGAACTGGTCTGGAGTACCAGTCACGGGCTGACCATCGCGCTGGCCCTGCTGACCCTGACCGCCGGCTTGCTGCCCGCCGGCATTGCCTACGTCGGGGCACAGATCGTCGACGCGGTAGTGAGCGCCAGTCGCATCTGGGCGACGCAAGGGCATGCACCGCTGCGTACGGTTTTCGAATGGGTCGCTCTCGAAGGCGTATTGGTTGCGGCAATGGCCGGTGCCCAACGCGGTCTGTCGTTGTGCCAATCGCTGCTTCGTGCCCAGCTCGGCCAGCGCGTCAACGTGATGATCCTCGAAAAGGCGCTGACGCTGGAGCTGGCGCATTTCGAGGATTCGGAGTTCTACGACAAGTTGACTCGCGCTCGTCGCGAAGCTTCCAGCCGCCCGCTGTCGCTGGTGACGCGCACGTTCGGTCTGATCCAGAACGCGATCTCGCTGCTCAGTTACGGCAGCCTGCTGTTCCAGTTCTCGCCTTGGGCGGTGGCGGTGCTGTTGCTGGCCGGACTGCCGTCATTCTTTGCCGAAACCAAATTCTCCGGCGATGCGTTCCGGTTGTTCCGTTGGCGCTCGCCGGAAACACGCATGCAGCTGTATCTGGAAACCGTGCTGGCACGCGAGGATCACGCCAAGGAAGTGAAACTGTTCGGCTTGGGCCCCTTGCTGCTGCAGCGCTATCGCGACATTTTCCATACTCTGTATCGGGCTGATCGCGACCTGGCCGTGCGCCGCGACGGCTGGGGTTTCGTGCTCGGGCTGCTCGGCACGCTGGCGCTGTACGGTGCCTACGCGTGGATTGCTGCCAGCACCGTGGTCGCGCGCATCACCCTGGGCCAGATGACTATGTATCTGGCGCTGTTCCGTCAGGGTCAGTCGGCGGTGTCTGCGATGCTGTCGGCGATTGGCGGCATGTACGAAGACAATCTCTATCTGTCGACGCTATACGAGTATCTGGAAACGCCAGTACACAACTCGATCGGAACCGTTCAGCGTGGAGCCAAACCCGACGACGGCATCCGCTTCGAACAGGTCAGCTTCGCCTACCCCGGCGCCAGCGAACCGGCGCTACGTGATATCGACCTGCACATCCGCCCCGGCGAATCGCTGGCCCTGGTCGGCCAGAACGGCTCGGGCAAGACCACGTTGATCAAGCTGCTCACGCGCCTGTACACACCTGACAGCGGCCGCATCCTGCTCGACGGCACCGACCTGCGTGAGTGGGATGAAGGCGTGCTGCTGCAGCGTATCGGCGTGATCTTCCAGGATTTCGCGCGCTACCAGATGCGTGTGGGTGAGAACGTCGGTGCCGGCGACGTCACCCATTTCGAGGACGAGGCACGCTGGCGCGAAGCCAGCGACAAGGGCATGGCCAGCGATTTCATCGACAGCCTGCCGGCCGGCTTCCAGACCCCGCTGGGCAAATGGTTCAATGACGGTCGCGAGCTGTCCGGCGGGCAATGGCAAAAGATCGCCCTGGCGCGCGCATTCATGCGCTCCAAGGCTGACATCCTGGTGCTTGACGAGCCCACCGCCGCGATGGATGCGCAAGCCGAAGCCACCATCTTCGAACACTTCCGCGAACTCTCCGGCGGCCGCATCGCGATCCTGATCTCGCACCGCTTCTCCACCGTGCGCATGGCCGACCAGATCATCGTGATCCAGGACGGCCGCATCATCGAACGCGGCAACCACGAACAGCTGATGGCCGAAGATGGGCATTACGCGCATCTGTTCTCGTTGCAGGCGCAGGGGTATCGCTAGCCGACGGTTGCCCCATGCATGTAGGAGCGCACCCTGTGCGCGAATGCTCTTGGTGTAGCTGCCAAAGCAAAAAGCGTTCGCGCACAGGGTGCGCTCCTACACAATATAGTTCGTGACTTCTTGACCCATCCCGTCCCTGACGGCCATGCTTGGCCGCCTTTATCCTCCAGAAACACACGCATGAGCAGTCGCTACAACGCCGCCGATATTGAAGTCCTGTCGGGCCTGGACCCGGTCAAACGCCGCCCGGGCATGTACACGGACACCACTCGTCCGAACCATCTGGTGCAGGAGGTGGTGGACAACTCGGTGGACGAGGCGCTGGCCGGTCACGCGAAGTCGATCGAGGTGATTCTGCATGCCGATGGTTCGGTCTCGGTCAGCGATGACGGCCGCGGCATGCCGGTGGATATCCATCCAGAAGAAGGGGTTTCCGGTGTCGAACTGATCATGACCCGGCTGCATGCAGGCGGCAAGTTCAGCGGACAGAATTACAGCTTCTCCGGCGGTTTGCACGGTGTCGGTGTGTCAGTGGTCAATGCCTTGTCCGATCGCGTCGAAGTCACGATTCGACGTGATGGTTCCGAGTATCTGATCGCGTTCGAGCACGGCGACATGGTCAGCCCTCTGGAAGTGATTGGCACCGTCGGCAAGAAGCGTACTGGCACCACCCTGCACTTTTGGCCCGAGGCGAAGTACTTCGACTCGCCGAAAATCTCGTTGATCAAGCTCAAGCATCTGCTGCGCGCCAAGGCGGTGCTGTGCGCCGGCCTCAACGTGAAGCTGACCGACGAGGCCAGCAGCGAAGTCGTCGAATGGCATTACGAGGACGGCCTGCGTGATTACCTGCGTGGCGAACTCGACAATGCCGAAGCATTGCCCAACGAACTGTTCGTGCATCACATGGCGCGCGACGCCGAAGGCATGGAGGTTGCGCTGGCCTGGTTGCCGGAAGGCGAGCTGGTGCAGGAAAGCTACGTCAACCTGATCCCCACCGCGCAGGGCGGCACCCACGTCAACGGTTTGCGTACTGGCCTGACCACCGCGATCCGCGAGTTTTGCGACATCCGCAACCTGCTGCCACGCAGTGTGAAGCTGGCACCGGAAGATATCTGGGAGCGGATCGCTTTCGTGTTGTCGGCGCGACTGCGTGATCCGCAGTTCGCCGGTCAGACCAAGGAACGCCTGTCCTCGCGTCAGGCGGCCGGGATGATCGAGAACGTCATCCACGACGCCTTCAGTCTGTGGCTCAATCAGCATGTGGATTTGGGTGAGCGAATCGCGCAGCTGGCGATCGAGCGCGCCAGTGCGCGCCTCAAGGCCGCCAAGCAGATCGTGCGCAAGAAGATCACCCAGGGCCCGGCCCTGCCCGGCAAGCTGGCCGATTGCACCGCCACCGACCTGACCCGCACCGAACTGTTCCTGGTCGAGGGCGACTCCGCCGGCGGTAGCGCCAAGCAGGCGCGCGACAAGGAGTTCCAGGCGATCCTGCCGCTGCGCGGCAAGATCCTCAACACCTGGGAAGTGGAATCGACTTCGGTGCTGGCTTCGGAAGAAGTGCATAACCTCGCCGTGGCGATCGGCTGCGACCCGGGCAAAGACGATCTGTCCGGCCTGCGCTACGGCAAGGTGGTTATCCTGGCCGACGCGGATTCGGACGGCCTGCACATCGCCACCTTGCTGGCCGCCTTGTTCCTCAAGCACTTCCCGAAGCTGGTCACCGAAGGCCACGTATTCGTGGCGATGCCGCCATTGTTTCGCGTCGACGTGGGCAAGCAGGTGTTCTACTGCCTCGACGAGGGCGAAAAGCAGGCGATGCTGGACCGCATCGTGCGTGAAAAGATCAAGGGCGCCGTCAGCACCACCCGCTTCAAGGGTCTGGGTGAAATGAATCCGCCGCAATTGCGCGAATCCACCATTCATCCCGACACACGCCGCCTGGTGCAGCTGACCATCGGTGATGATGACGGCACCAGCAAACTGATGGACATGCTGCTGGCCAAGAAGCGCGCCAGCGATCGCAAGGCCTGGCTGGAAGAGAAAGGCGACCTGGCTACGCTCGAGGTCTGATCTGCTCAGTCTTGCGACATGTGTCGAAGTTGGACGGCACTTGCTTGGAACGACCGGACTCCCAACCGTTCGCCCTGAGCGTAGACCGCAGGCCGAAGTCGAAGGGCATCCATGCTTGGAATCGCTTCGACTCCGCCCGCTTTGCGGGCTACGCTCAGCGCGAACGGAGTCCAGGTAAGTGTCTTTCGTCCCAGAGTTCATCTCGCTGAACTTCAGTGCTCCACGGTGCATCCGTACCGATACACGCCACGTATCTCCATGTGCTTCCAATCCGCGAAGCGGAAAACCTGGAGAACACGCATGAAGATTCAATCCCGCACTCGCGCGCTGACCGTCGCTCTTTCCGTAGCGCTTGCCAGCGCTACCGTCATTCCCATGGCGATGGCCGCGCAGATGGATTCGATGAGCAAGCAAGACACCGTCATGGTTGGCGGTGCAGCGATGTACCCGTCGAAGAACATTATCCAGAACGCGGTCAACTCGAAAGATCACACCACCCTGGTCGCCGCCGTAAAAGCCGCCGGCCTGGTCGATACGCTGGAAGGCGCCGGTCCGTTCACCGTTTTCGCGCCGACCAATGAAGCGTTCGCCGCCCTGCCCGCCGGCACCGTCGACAACCTGCTGAAGCCCGAGAACAAAGCCACCCTGAGCAAGATCCTCACCTACCACGTGGTGCCGGGCAACTACACCGCGCACGACCTGGCAAAGCTGGCCAAGGCACACGGCGGCAAGGCGATGTTGAAGACCGTTGAAGGTGATTCAATCACGGTAGCCGGCAACGGTGGCAAGTGGACGGTCACCGATGCCAAAGGCAATGTCGCCAACATCACCATTCCCGATGTCACTCAATCCAATGGCGAAATCTTCGTGATCGATAAGGTCCTGATGCCGTAACAGCGCGCCACGCAATCTCTGGCACCAGCCGCCCGACCAAGATCGGGCGGCTTTTTTTACAACGATGGCGGCGCTATGGTGCGCACTGGAACCTGCCGAACACCCGGATTAAAGATGCTACCGCCACTCAACCTCCAGCGCTGGATCGAAGAACACCGCCATCTGCTGAAGCCGCCGGTGGGCAACAAGTGCATCGTGGATGGCGACTTCATCATCATGATTGTCGGCGGCCCGAACATGCGCACCGACTACCACTACGACGAAGGCCCCGAGTTCTTTTACCAACTCGAAGGCGAGATCACGCTGAAGGTGCAGGATGATGGAGTGGCGCGCGATATTCCGCTGCGTGCCGGTGAAATCTTCTACCTGCCGCCGCGCGTGCCGCACTCGCCCAATCGCAGCGCGGGTTCGATCGGCCTGGTGATCGAGCGTCGCCGTGTCGCGGGTGAAAAAGATGGGCTGATGTGGTTCTGCGAACAGTGCAACCACAAGCTGTTCGAGGAGTACTTCACCCTCGACAGCATCGAGAGCGATTTCCCGCCGGTGTTTGACCGGTTCTACCGCTCGCTCGACGCACGCACCTGCGACGCCTGCGGCCACGTCAATCCGGCGCCTGAGAAATATTTGTAACCCTTGCGCCCAACAACCTGGGGGAGCGGTTTCAACCGCGACGATCTTGATCTGGAATTACAACAAGAGCGTCGCGGTTGAAACCGCTCCCACAAAAGCGGCAAGAACATCGCGCACAGGGTGTGCTCCTACAATTTCGTGAGCCATTTGTTGGCCATGCGGCGCAGTGACGGATCCAGCGCCTCGTCCTTTGCCACATCATCTACCCGGCGCCATGCCAGCGCATGCGATTCGGCATTGACGACAAACGACTCGTCAGCGTCGGCACGAATCACGTAGCGCACGTCGTAGTGCCAGTGTTCCGGTTCGTCGCCGCGCGCCGGAATGCGGTGCCGATCGATGTCGAAGATGCTGTCTTCAACACGCAAACCCTCAACTCCGGTTTCTTCCTGCGCCTCACGCAAAGCCACCTGCGCCAGATCGCTGTCGCCATCGGCATGGCCACCCGGCTGCAGCCAGCGATCCAGCTTGCGATGGTGCATCAACAGAACACGTTCGCCATCAGCACTGACCAGCCACGCCGAGCCGGTAAAGTGGCCGCAAAGGTGCGAGCGCTCGAACACCGCCGGGCTCGTCGCGAGAAAGTCGCGAAACCATTCCACCGCCACATTCTCCTCGGGGTGACAGGCGGCATATCCATCAATTTGAGCAAAAACCCTAGAAAAATCAGCATGCATGACTTGTGGCACGTTATAAAAAAATCCGCACCATCATAGCTGCGCCGCAGCTTGTCGACGTATCTGCACTCCGTTATGGTTGCGTGTCACCGAGGCTCGGTCGCGTCATGCTCGTGACAGTCGTTCACGGGCGCGATATCTGTATTTAAAGGGGAGAGTCATTCCATGCTGTTCAAGCGCGTCAAGCCACTCGATCAAATTCTGGCCACGGCCGAAAAGAAAGCCCTGACCCGGCAACTCGGCCCCTTCCAGCTGACCATGATGGGCGTGGGCGCCATCATCGGTACCGGTATTTTCGTGCTGACCGCCGAAGCCGGCCAGAAAGCCGGCCCCGGCATGATGATCGCCTTCATCATTGCCGCCGTGGTCTGTGCGTTGGCGGCCCTGGCTTATGCCGAGCTGGCGTCCATGGTGCCCGTGGCCGGTTCGGCCTATACCTATACTTATGGTGTGCTTGGCGAAGGCCTGGCATGGGTGGTCGGCTGGGCCTTGGTGCTTGAATACGCCATCGCGGCCGGCGCCGTGTCGGTGGGCTGGTCCGGCTACATGAATGGCCTGCTGACCCATGCGGGTTTCGGCTTGCCGAGGTTCCTGCAGAGCGGTCCGATGGATGGCGGTGCATTCAACCTGCTGGCCTTCCTGATCGCCATTGCCATCACCTTCCTGCTGCTGATCGGCACCTCCAAGTCGGCCAAGGTCAATGCCGCGCTGGTCGCGATCAAGATCATCGCGCTGACCGCGTTCATCTTCGTCGCCATCCCGGCCGTCAACGATGCCAACTTCAAGCCCTTCCTGCCGACTGGCTGGGGCAGCCCGATGGGTGGCATCGGCGTGCTGGGTGCCGCCGCCTCGATCTTCTTCGCCTATATCGGCTTCGACGCGGTTTCGACTGCCGCCGAGGAAACCAAGAATCCCAACCGCAACATCCCGATCGGCCTGATCGGTTCGCTGGCCATCTGCACCATCTATTACCTGCTGGTGAGCTATGGCGCCGTCGGTTCGATCGGTTCGCAACCGATGTTCGGCGCGGACGGCGTTGCCCTGCAGCCCGGCACACCGGAAATGGCTGCCGCCTGTCAGGGCTCGCAGGCTCTGGTCTGCAGCAAGGAAGCACTCGCTCACGTCATGCGCGTGCTTGGCCACAACGCCATGGGTAACTGGATCGGCATTGCCGCGGCGCTGGCACTGCCATCCGTCGTACTCATGATGATCTACGGCCAGACCCGCATCTTCTTCACGATGTCGCGCGATGGTCTGCTGCCGGGTCGCCTGTCCACGATCCATCCACGTTTTCACACGCCACATATCCTGACCTTGATCACCGGCGCATTCGTGTCTCTGTTCGCTGCGCTGTTCCCGGTCGGCATCCTGGCCGACATCACCAACTCGGGCACCTTGTTCGCCTTCATGATGGTGGCGATCGGCGTGATGATCCTGCGTGTGACCCAGCCGGAACGTCCGCGTCCGTTCCGCACGCCGCTGGTATGGATCGTCTGCCCGCTGGCGGTGTTTGGTTGCCTGCTGCTGTTCCTGAACCTTTCAAGCTTCACCATGATCGCGTTCTTCGCCTGGGCTGCCATCGGCTTGCTGGTCTACTACGCCTACGGTTATCGCAAGAGCCATCTGGCCAACGGTACCGAGCCGGCGTAATGCGGTTTCGCACCAACGTCTGACTGATAGAACGGCACGGCTAGCACCGTGCCGTTGCCCCATCCGGAATACACATGCTCAAACAGCTGCTCGCCCGCAAGACTGATTTCACCAATGACGACAGCGCCCACGGCCCGGCCCTGCGTCGCACACTCGGGCCCTGGGGCATCACCGCACTGGGCATTGGCGCCGTTATCGGCACCGGCATCTTCGTGGTCACCGGCACGGCAGCCGCCGAGCATGCCGGCCCGGCGGTGTTGATCTCGTTTCTGATCGCCGCAGTCTGCGCCGGCTTCAGCGCGCTTTGTTACGCCGAATTCGCCACACTCATACCGATTTCAGGCAGCTCCTACTCGTACGCCTACGCCTCGCTGGGTGAACTGGCTGCCTGGTTCATCGGCTGGAACATGGTGGCGGAATACGGCATTTCTGCCTCAGCCGTCGCCACCAGTTGGACCGGTTACTTCACCAGCCTGCTGGATCACGTCGGAATCCATCTGCCAAAGGCTCTGATCAACGCCCCCTTTAAGTTCGAAGACGGTCACCTAGTTACCACAGATTTTCTGTTCAACCTGCCTGCCGCCGCGATTGTGCTGGCGCTGACCTGGTTGTGCTATGTCGGCATCCGCGAATCCTCGGGCCTGAACGCCTTGATGGTGCTGGTCAAAGTCGGGTTGATCGTCATTGTGGTCGTTGCGGGCTATCGCTACATCAACCCGGAAAACTGGCATCCGTTCATTCCCGAGCCGCAAGGTGACGGCAAATACGGTTGGTCAGGCATCATGCGCGGCGCAACGATGGTGTTTTTTGCCTACATAGGATTTGAAGCGACATCGACGGCGGCGCAGGAATGCAAGAATCCTCAACGTGACCTGCCCTTTGGCATCATGGTTTCGCTGGTCATCTGCACTGTGCTCTATCTGGCCATGGCGGCCGTGCTGACCGGACTTATTCCGTACACGATGCTGGATACCCGCGAACCTGTGGTAACGGCAGTCGCCGCTCATTCGCAACTTGGCTGGTTGCGCGGCGTGGTTGAAGTCGGCGCGCTGATCGGTTTGACCTCAGTTATCCTGGTGATGATCATTGCGCAGCCGCGCATCTTCATGATCATGGCGCGCGACGGCATGCTGCCGAAAGTGTTCGCCAAGGTGCATCCGAAATACCGTACGCCGCACATCAACACCGTCATCACCGGCTGCGCGATCGCCTTGCTCGCAGCAGTGTTCCCGCTGGATCTGCTGGCCGATCTCACCTCGATGGGCACCTTGATTGCGTTCTCGGCCGTTTGTGCCGGTGTGCTGATCCTGCGCTATACCCAGCCCGACCTGCCGCGAACCTTCCGCGTGCCGTGGCCGTGGTTCACCTGCATTGCCGGCGTGCTGAGCTGTTTTGCGCTGCTGGCCACACTGAACTGGTTCAACTGGACGGTGCTGGGTATCTGGACTGCGCTGGGTCTGGCGATCTACTTCCTCTATAGCCGCCGCCACAGTCATCTACGCCATCCTGCAGCTTGAGCACTCTTCGCACAGTGACTTAAAATCTGTAAAGTTCGTCGAAAATACGATAAATACCATTAAAATGCGTTCTTGATACTTTGAGCAAGTAGTGAGAATAATCACGAAATTGCGCGGCAAGAACACAGCAACTCATTGTTTTTAAACAATTTAACGAGAATTTTTCAGCAAGGTTCTAATGCCGAGCCGCCCATTTGCCAATCGCCGGGAGTATGATCTTCCTTCCGTGGGTTGATCACTTGGCAGTGGGCCCCGGACCGCGGCCCGGCATCTCAGGTAGGTAGCTCCTCAACCTGACTTGTCCGGGCCGCACTTTTTTCAGCGCCTGCGACATCACTTGGGCACCTTGCAGATCGCCTGCGACGCATACAAGAAGGCCGGCATATTGCCGGCCTTCTGCATTCAGTTGATCAGCTTTGAATGGTCAAGCTTTCTTTGGCGAGTGCGAAACACACCAACCCTTGGCATGGACCGACTTGCCCGGAAACAGCTGACACGGACCACGATCATTGGCACCCGCCGTATAGAACTGACAGTTGGCGCAATCATCTCCGGCTTTGCGCTTGGGATTGGCCGATTTGCTGGCGTCCTCGACATAGCCGAGTGCCTTGGCGGTCGGGTCGGATTCGGACAACGGCGGCAAATCGGCAGCGCGCGCGAAACGCGGCAAACCACCCATGACTACACCGGCCAGCGTCGTCCCGGCAGCAACTTTCAGGAACCGGCGACGCGATTCAACGTCTTGTTCATTCGACATGGGCAAGCCTCCGTCTTTATGAAATGCGTGTTGATCCCAGGCACCCTGCCCGGAACTCCGATCCATGTTACCCCTGCAAACAAAACTTTTCCTGACTTGCGAGAATGGCTCTCATTCCAGTCATGCACTCAATTTGCGCATGTTATGATCCCGCATCAAATAGACGTCCAAACCCGCATGCACCAAGACCTCCCCGAAACGATTTCCGCCAGTCATTTTGCCGACTGCGCCGACGCGATCGCTGCTACCGCGCGCGAGTTGTCATTGCTTGGCTGGACGCCGGCCACCAGCAGCAATTTCTCGATGCGGGTCGATGCCGAGCATGCTGCCATCACGATTTCCGGTCGCCACAAGGGGCGGCTGAAACGCGATGACATCATGCTGATCGATCTGGACGGTCAGGCAGTGGGCACCACGGCACGCCCCAGCGCGGAAACCTTGCTGCATACCCAGATCTACCGCCACTGGCCCGAAGTGAACGCCGTGTTGCATACGCATTCGCGCACGCAAAGCGTTGCCTCGCGATTGTTTGCGCACGAAGGAGTAATCCGCTTGCAGGGCTGGGAGTTGCAGAAGGCGATCAGCGGCTACAGCACGCATGACAGCGTGCTGGAAATTCCCGTGTTTCCCAACACCCAGCACATGCCCGAACTGGTCAGCCAGATCAATGCGTGGCTGGCTACCGGCAAGCCGCTGCATGGTTATCTGATTGACGGCCACGGCATTTACACCTGGGGCCGTGACATGGCCGAAACCGAACGCCACCTTGAAGCGCTGGAGTTCCTGCTCGGCTGCGAAATGGATCTGCGAAAACTGAGGTCAACATGAGCCACTTGCGCATCTTCGATGAATCACAACCGCAGTCGTCGCTGCTCGAACTGACTGATCATCAGGCGATTGCCGCCGAACTGGGCAAGGTTGGCGTGCGTTTTGAACAATGGTCAGCCAACCAGCCGATTGAACCCGGCGCTGCTCCGGACGAAGTCATCGCCGCTTACCGCAGCGACATCGACCGTCTGATGCAGGAAAAGGGCTATCAGGCCGTCGATGTGATCAGCCTCGCGCCAGATCACCCGGATCGCGCCACATTGCGCCAGAAGTTTCTCAGCGAACATACACACAGCGAAGACGAGGTGCGTTTCTTCGTCGCCGGCTCCGGGCAATTCACCCTGCATCTGCACGGCAAGGTCTACGACATCCTGTGCGAAAAAGGCGATCTGATCGGCGTGCCCGACGGCACCCGGCACTGGTTCGACATGAGCGAGTCGCCGAACTTCGTGGCCATCCGCCTTTTTACCAACAAGGAAGGCTGGGTCGCCAACTTCACTGGCGACGAGATCGCTTCACGCTTTCCGAGAATGTTGCCGCGCTGAGGCCCTTGCTCTTTTGGGAGCGGCTTCAGCCGCGACATGTTCGCAAACCCAAAGATGTCGCGGCTGAAGCCGCTCCCACACAGACCGAATGTCAGCCCCACCTTCACCAAGCCAGCGCTATGCTGGCCGCATTCATTCAGATATTTCCGCCATGATCGAAATCCGCGCCATCGTCACCGACATCGAGGGCACCACCAGCTCGATCAGCTTCGTTCGCGACGTGCTGTTTCCCTACGCACGCAAGCGTCTCCCAGCGTTCGTCGAAACCCATGGCGAAACGCCCGAAGTACAGCACTGGCTTCAGGAAGCCGCCACTGAAGCAGGTCTGATCGAAGCGAGCCGTCAGGAAGTGATCGAACTGCTGCTGCAATGGATCGACCAGGATCGCAAGTCCACCGCACTCAAGGCGCTGCAGGGCATGATCTGGAAAGACGGCTACGAAGCGGGTGGCTATCGCGCTCACATGTATCCGGAAGTGGCAGCCCGTCTGCGCGAATGGCGCGCCGAAGGCATCCATCTGTATATCTACTCATCAGGCTCGGTACCAGCGCAGAAACTGCTCTTTCAATTCAGCGAAGCGGGCGATCTCACTCCCCTGCTGGCTGGCTACTTTGACACCGAAACAGGCCCCAAGCGCGAGGCGGAGTCGTATCGTCGCATTGCCGAAGCGATCAACGAACAACCGCAGCACATCCTGTTTCTGTCCGACATCGAGCAGGAGCTGGACGCCGCCAAGGCTGCCGGCTTCCACACTGGATGGTTACTGAGAGAAACCGACGACCTGCCCGAGAACCCCAGCCACACCGTCTACGCCGACTTCGACGCCATCACGCTTTGACGCGAACGCATCAAGCAAGATCATGCGCCAGATTCTGATCGCACTGCTCTCCTTTATTACCGGCGTCGCGCTGACTCTGTCAGTGCGCTGCCACTCGCCTGTCGAACGGCCCGTCACTTCGATCGCCGCAGCAACATCATCCAGCACGGCCCTGCCCGCACCCGCCAGCTCGGTCGCTCAGGCCACCGAAACCTACGACAGCTGGCCTGATGAAGCGCCTACGCCGGAGCAGGTGTTCTACGCGCAACCTGCCCTACTGCAACAGGCCTTTGAAGCGTTGACCCCACGCGTACCCGGACAACCGAATCTCTACATCGTGGCCTTTGCCGGCGACGGTTCACAGAACGTATTCCGCAATGAAGCCGAGTACGCCGCCAAACTTTTCGCCCAACGTTTCGGACCAACCACCCACACCCTGGTGCTGGAAAACAATCCGGCCAGTCTCGGAGATCACCCGCTGGCAAGCTGGAGCAATCTCGAAGCCTCGCTCGATCAGCTCACCCGCGTCATGCATCCCGATCAGGACATTTTGCTGCTTTACCTCGCCACCCACGGCAGCGAGGACCACACCTTGCTGGTCGACATGGATCCGTTGCCACTGGACCAGATCGACGCCGATAACCTGGCCGGCATCATCAAGCCGCGTCCGTTCAAGTGGAAAGTAATCGTGGTCAACGCCTGCTACTCCGGCGGCTTCATCCCGCCACTGCGCAGCCCCGGCACGTTGATCCTCACCGCCGCACGCAGTGATCGCAGTTCGTTCGGCTGCGGCAACGAATCAGACCTGACCTACTTCGGTCACGCCTGGCTGGTCAATGCACTCAACCACACCGACAACTTTGTCGATGCATTCAAGCAGGCGCGTCACGAAATCGCGGGCTGGGAAAAGCAGGACAAGCTCACCCCCTCCGAACCGCAAATCGATGTTGGTCGTGGTATCGAGAACCGACTTGAGCTGTGGCGTAGCGCGCTGAAACCTGGCGCACCCGTACCTTTTGCACCGGCAAGTTCCAGCGTAGGCCAGCCCCCGGCAAGTCATTGAAACCGGCCTTGGCAACCTTGAACTGTCCTGTTCAAGGTTGCCGACTTCTGAAAGCCGACTTCTGAGCCAACATCAAGCAATACGACACATATGACTCGCACATCACGCTGTCACCGGCATATTGTCGCCATCGCAAATTCCAAAGAGCTGAATCCATGAAGGCGAAACTTGCGCTGTTGATCGTACCGACCTTGTTCTTGCTCGGCTGCCAGACGTCAACTACGACTACGACGGCGGCAGCCTCGACCTATATCTGCGCCGACGGCCGCACTGTGGAAGCAAGCTATCCCGATCACGAGAACGCCGTACTGACCATCGGCAACGAAACTTTCCACCTGCATACCGAGCGCTCAGCCAGCGGCGCACGCTACGTGGGAGACAACTGGCAATGGTGGACCAAGGGCATGCAGGACGCCCAGCTTGCACCACTCAAGCCCGGTGAAACCATCGCGTCCGACCAGAGCGTGGCCTGCAAAGTCCCATAAAGGCGATCGTGCTGCCTCGAATAGTCCGAGGTCTCATCGATAGGTGCCGAGTTTCCGAGTGGATCCAACGTAATCACCATGAACGCGATGATGCCTCGGAAATTCGCGGCATTCTCAAATCCATCGGCTCCCGCTCTGTGCGTAGTCTTTTCGCATTCTGAGGAAACCCCATGCAAATCTGGAGATGGATCGGCGCCAATGATAGCTACACCACGCTGCTGCCAATGAATGATGCTGAGCTGCTCAATGGCGTGTTCACCGCCGATGGCAGTTCGAAAACCTGGTCGGCTCAGCCACGGGTCAAGCCCGCCATCGAAAAGAGCAGCAAGAAACAGCTACCACTGGGCGATATCAGTTTCATCATGGGTGCCAGCATCGTGCTGAATGAGCGCGCCCATGCTGCGCTCGGCAACTTTCTTGGGGCGTTCGGCGAATTCCTCGCTCTCGATCTGATCGATGAAACCGGGCTGACCGGCGGCAACCAGCGCCTGCACTTCTACAACGTCACCCGACTGATTCCCTGCATCGATTTCGATCGCTCCGAAACCGAAGGCAAAAAAGTTCTCAGCCCCGCATTCCTTTCCGGTGTCGTGCCCGGCGAGCCCACGATCTTCAAGGACCCGTGGCGAAAAAAGATCGACATCTATCTCAACACCGCAGCGCGCGATGCCTTGTCGTTGCTGATCGAAGATGCCGGCTTGCGAGGCTCGACGTTTCGTCGCGTCGACTGATCAGTCACTGCGGTTTCAGTACGGAGCAATTGGGATATCCATTCGGCATGCGTCATCGCGTACGTCGAAAAGGGCCTCGCGAAGGGCAGCGCGCCGTCGGCACACCCTCGTTGCGCAACTTGTGGCGATTGCCTGCTCCGTCACGGATTCCTGACGACTCAGGGTTGTCGGCGAATCGATCCCTTGTTTGTCCTCGAATGTTCATCTTCGGGTGTTTGAATGATGCGGTCTCGGCGGCGTGCCATCCCGCCGCCGATACGCGGATTGGGGGGAATCCGCGGACTTCGGTCCAATCGTGACCTGCATCGTTGCATCACTACCAAGGAGTCTTTCCATGCCCAACCTTTCCATATTGCGCAAGGCGCTGTTGCCGACATCCATCGCCGTCATCAGCCTTGCGTTTGCCGCCTCGGCCCCGGTCAGTGCCGCCCCCGACCACGGCAATACCCCGTCATCGTTCGGCTCGGTTCCTTCACATGGTGGTGCCAAAACCGCCACGCCGATCAAGCATCTGGTGGTGATCTTCGACGAGAACCGCTCGTTCGATCACTACTTCGCCACCTACCCGCACGCCGCCAACCCCGCCGGCGAACCGCAGTTCCACGCGCAGCTGTTTACGCCGCGCGTCGAAGGTCTGGATGCGCGCCTGCTCAATGCGAATCCGAACAGGCTCAACGCCGCCAACGGCGTCAATGCGGTCAATCCGTTCCGACTCGATCGCACTCAAGCCAATACCGAAGGCCAGAACCACGGCTACAAGGCCGAGCAGCAGGCCTATGACAACGGCAAGTCCGACCTGTTTCCGCTCTACACCGGCAACAACACGGTCAGCAGCACCGGCACCTTCGGCACGCACGGCCTGGTGATGGGCTACTACGACGGCAACACGGTCACCGCGTTGTGGAATTACGCGCAGCGCTTCGCCATGAACGACAACGCCTACACCGACACCTTCGGTCCGTCGACGCCCGGTGCCTTGCACGTGGTCTCCGGCACCATCGCCGGTGCGGTTATTCCGGCTGGCGCCACGCCCAGCGGCCTGACCGCCGACGGCCAAGGCGGCTACACCGTGACCGGCGATCCCGATCCGGCCTTCGACATCTGCTCCAACGCTAAGAAATCGGTGGAGATGACCTCGAAGAACATCGGTGACCTGCTCAATGCGCATGACATCAGCTGGGGCAGTTTCATGGGCGGCTTCGACCTGTCCGCGGTGAACGACAACGGCAGTACCGGCTGCACCCGCAGCACCTACTCCGAGGTGCTCGCCGGCAGCAAGACCGACTACATCCCGCATCACGCCTGGTTCCAGTACTACGCCTCCACCGCCAACCCCAACCACGAGCGCCCGACCGCGCTGAACACCATCGGTCGTGCCGATCCGAAGGACAACACCGACTCACCGGTGAACCACGCCTACGATCTGGAAGACTTCTACAACACCGTCAAGGGCGGCAACTTCCCGGCCGTCAGCTACATCAAGTCACCGGCCGTGGGTGACTCGCATCCGGGCAATTCGGATCCGCTCGACGAGCAGGCCTATCTGGTGCAGATGATCAACTTCATCCAGAGCCGGCCGGAGTGGAAGGACACCGCCATCATCATCACCTACGATGATTCCGATGGCTGGTACGACCACCTGTACGCCACGCCGACCACGTCCTCGGCCAGCCCCACCGACGACCAGCTCAACGGTGCCGGCCTTTGCACCAGCGCCAAGGCCAAGCCCGGCGTGGGCGTGGACGGCAAGCAAGTCAACGGCCGTTGCGGCCCGGGCACGCGCATCCCGTTCCTGGTGCTGTCGCCGTACGCCCGCAGCAACTACGTGGCCAGCAACCGCCTGACCCAGTCCTCGGTGGTGCGTTTCATCGAAGACAACTGGTTGCAGGGCAAGCGTCTGGGTGACGGTTCGAACGACGCCAGCGCCGGCAGCATCATGGGCATGTTCGACTTCAACCGTCCCGCTTTCTTTGCTACCCAGCCGCTGTTCCTCGATCCCGAAACCGGCACCAGGCTGGCGTCCCCGAAGCCGGGACACGGACCGGGGCACGGCCATTGGCCATGGCCGTGGCATTGGCATTCCTGAGCAAGCAGTGCTTCATCCGGACACGCGCAATCCGGCGGGTCTGAACGTGGCCCGCTGATCCACCATCGCTCCGCCGGGCTTGCCCGGCGGAGCTTCCGTGTTCGAGGACATCCCTGATCATCATGGCTTTCCGAATCAACGCTGTTTTTCCCACCTTTCCCATTTACCGGCGCGCGCTCGGCGCGGTCCTGTGTCTGGTCGCCGCCCTCAGCACAATGATCAGCTTGACCTGGCTGGATCACGCGCAGGCCGCGGTCGCCACGCCAGCCACCTTGGCGGCCAACCAAGGCATCAACCCGGATCCGGTCGAACTGCGCCTGCCACCCGATCGCCCGCTCAGCGCCGTGGCCAATCTGGGTCGGCGGATGTTCTTCGATCCGGCCTTGTCGGCATCGGGCCAGCAGTCCTGCGCCTCATGCCATTCACCGGCACTCGGCTACAACCCGCCCAACGGGCAGACCCTGCAGCCCGGTGGCGCGCACATGGGACAGCTCGGCTTCCGTCCGCCGCTGTCGCTGGCCTACCTGTATCGGCAACAGCCCTTCAGCATCGGTCCGGATGCCGGCGAAGTCGAAGCGCCGGTCAATCTCAACGCGCTCGCCAGCACTGCCGGCACCACCGCCCGGGCGCAGAAGTCGGCGGGCAACCTACCGGCCAACGTGCCGATCGTGCCGATGGGCGGACTGTTCTGGGATGGTCGTGCGGACTCGTTCCAGCGCCAGGCGCTGGTGCCGATGCTCAACCCGGTGGAGATGGCCAACAGCAGCATCGCGCAAGTCGCCGCCAAGCTCGCATCCAGCCCGTATCGCGAGCAGTTCCGGCAACTGTTCGGCCAGCACATCCTTGAACAGCCCGACCAGCTGGTAGCCGAAGCCATGTTCGCGCTCAGCCGCTTCCAGACCGAAGACGCCTCCTTCCACCGGTTCACCAGCAAGTACGACGCGTGGCTGCAGGGCAAGGCACGCCTGAGCACGGCGGAAATGCGCGGCCTGAGCTTGTTCAACGATCCGCAGAAAGGCAACTGCGCTGCCTGTCACCTGAGCAAGGTCACGCCCGATCGCCTGCCGCCGCTGTTCACCGATACGCAATACGAGGCGCTGGGCGTGCCGCGCAACGCCGCGCTGCCGATGAACCAGGATCCGCACTTCCACGACCTCGGCCTGTGCGGCCCGTTCCGCAAGGACATGACCACGCAGACGCAGTACTGCGGCATGTTCATCACGCCGACCCTGCGCAATGTCGACCGCCGCCAGGTGTTCTTCCACAACGGCGTCTATCACACGCTCAGGCAGGTGCTCGACTTCTACAACCTGCGTGCGGTGGCGCCGGAGAAGATCTATCCGCGCGGTGGTGATGGCAAGCCGATGGAGTACGACGATCTTCCGGTCGCCTATCAGGTCAATGTGGATATTAATGACGCGCCCTTCGATCGCCATGTCGGCGACAGGCCGGCGCTGAACGATCAGGAGATCGAGGACATCATCGCGTTTTTGCATGCGCTGGATGATGGGTATACGGCGTGGGATGGCAAGGGTGGGTCAGGGGTTGCGCAACGCTGAAGAGCCGGGCTTGTCGAAATTGTCGCTGACACCTTTCCCAGGAAATTTCCGCCATCGCGATCAGTCTACCCTTCGACCACAGCCTCGTCAGCTGCATAATTCAAAGATAGACCCTGCTTCCCGGTGATCCCGAAGCCCTTTCCATCGACTATGCTCGCCGGTACGGAACGCAACATCAAGGATGATGCAGATGTCTGGATGGGTCGATGGGTCATGGCAAAAGTTGCACAACTGGGCCAGCCGGCAAGCTGTCAGTATTGGAGGTGAAGCACGCCTCCTCACGGCTCGTGCCGACTGCCTGCGAACAGCTATAGAACGATCCGAGGCCATAGCCGCCGGTCAGATCGTGCGTGATTTCCGCGAACTGCATCTGGCCGAGGTTGTCGACGACATCCTCGGCGTATTGCGCCAATGCCTGATCGTGATGATCACCAGCACCGGCGGTGGCGCATTGATTGGCGGCATCGCTGGCGGTATCGGTGGCGTCGGGATTGGCGCCATCCCCGGTGCTGCGGTCGGCGCGGCGGCGGGCGCGCAAGTCGGTGAATGGATACTGGTTGTGATGGGGCTGAAGGTACTGGCCGAATACATCGTGCAGGACATGCCGAAGATCGCCCGCAGCTACCGCGACGGCCTACGCCAGGCATGGCTGGCCGCTTCGCCGCCGGCTCTTCCGCAGCAGCAAGTACAGGTCAACGCCTTCGCCCTGCAGAGCGCCGCCGCCACCCTCGCCCGTGGCCACGTCGAGATGTTCGTGCTGCTGTTGATGGGTATCGTCGCCTACCTCGCCAGAGGCCGCGGCAACATAGGCGAGCTGGCCGACAACATGCGCAACAGCAAGCTGGGCGCACGCTTCGCTACCTGGATGACGAAGAACGAAAGCCGGATCGAGAGCGATGCTCGATTTCAACCAAAACAGGCGCCAGCACAAAAGCCGAGCGCGGCGGACGAACCAAGAATCGCACCGACAAAACGACCGCGCCCATCACTCGCGAACAAGACCGCCCCCAAGCTCGATGAGAAACCGCCCTTTCGAGGCACGATCAAATATCGGTCAGCTGAAGATGCCAATACGGAACTGTTCGATCGCGGGATCGCCGATCCGGCGCACCCACCATTCAAGGCCGGAACCCAAGTGGCGGATCGCACCATGATGCCCGGCGAAAAGGTCAATATGCTCATAGACGATGGCCAGCTGAAACTGTTGCAAGACCCCAATAAAGTGTACGGCCTTGGTGGCTGGGGGTCACCAGAGAATTTCAGCAGTCAATCGCAGGGTCTTGCAAAAATGGGTATTACCAGCGGCCCGGGCGGATTCAAACCAAACGGTGTCAAATATCAGATCCAACTCGAGGCATTGAAACCCGTGCGCATCCTTGAAGGTACGGCCGGGCCGCAGGGTGCACTGGCTGGCGGCGGGCAACAAACCTACCTGGATGTCCCGGCAGCCATCCGCCGAAGCACTTTCAAGATGGTCGGCGTCACCCTCCTGCCAAAGCCCTGAAGAGAGACTGCACATGATCCAGAATTTTCTCGTTGTTCGTAACAATGGCCTGAAGACCGTTCCCGGCGAATTCGTCGAGTCCGTGCCGATACTTGAGCAGATCAACAATCCTGCTTTTCATCCAAAGGCATACGAATGGGAGAGTGATGGGCGAACCTATACGCTCCCGGTCGATGGCATCGATACGCTGACGACCGAACTTCTTCCTGATGGAAGCGGCATCATCGTGCTGCAGAACGAGCATGTTCACGGATCGGACAATGTCGTGATTCTGACCCCAAGCAATGAAGTTCATCAACGCATCATCAATCCCTACAGAGCCTCGAAATATTTCATGGCTGGCGACAGGTTCTGTTTCGATGCAATCAAGAGGAGTGCCGATCACCCTATCCTGAATATTCAGGTACAGCGCAAACGTCCCGGCAAAGAGCATGATGCGTTGCCTATTTATGAGGCCAGCTACGATCCCGCGACGTGGCAGCTTGTGAAGCTGGAGTGGAAGCCGTGGACGTGAGCCATGGCATCCTTGAGTGGATCAGCAGATGAAGCATGGAATGAAGAAGATACGGCTGGGCCACAGGGTGCGCTGGCTGGCGGTGGGCAACAAGCCTACCTGAGACAAGAACGAGGTTCACTGATCATCCGACCCACTTTTGCTCTGCAGCTCGCCAGATACGTATTCCACCAACTCTCGCGTGTTCTTGGAAAACTCCGCCTCCAGATCAATCCCGCACTTGTTCGCAAGAACCATGATTGACCATAGGCAGTCTGACAATTCATGGCCGAGCTTCGCCTTGTGGTCATCAATCTTTCGGACACCAGCGTTCGCCTGAATCAGTTTTGCCAGATCGCCAACGTCCCCCACGAATCCAAGCGCGAGCTCTTGGGTGCTCCAGACGCGTCCGTACAGCTTGATTTCAAGCTGCTCGTAGAGTTCGTTGAGTTGCAGTGCAAACTTTTCCAGATCACTGAAATTCATGTGGATCTCGCATGATGATGAAGTCTCTTGCGGAATTGTCAGGCGCTGTGTCGCCTCGGTCGACAGGGTTTTCCATCGCCCCGAGACAAAGCTGTCTAGCCACGCAGGATCGCCTCTCCGGTTCGCGGGTTGGTCAGGGTCACGTTCTCCAGTGCTCGAATGCGCCATATATCGCTCTGCCTCGTCAGCACAGCAAGGATCAAGGTATCGACCACATGAGGCCCGGCCGGATGAGCGGCTCCGGCCACCAAGCGGCTCCAGAAATGGATGACCACTGCGTCATCACCAATCTGGCTGACGTCGATCAGCTCATTCTCAAGCGTGGAGTCGCGGTAGATCGTTTCGTGGATGGGAGCGTTAGCGCCACAATTTCATCGACGCCCCGAACGTAGTGCCCAAAGCGATTGACGAAGGTCGCGTCTTCACAAAACAGAGCGCCAAGCGCAGCCATGTCGTGAGCGTTCCAGGCAGTCTGGAATGCCAAGGCTGCATCTTCGGGCACGTTTATTGGGACCTCACTGGATGCTGTCATGTGTCTCTCCGTCCGACGCCATTTTCAATCAATGCAGCGTGTCGCTGGTCGTGGCACAGCACTTCTTGAACTTCTTGCCACTGCCGCACGGGCATGGATCATTGCGTCCAACTTTTGGACTGTTGCGCATGTGAGTCGTCTGCGCACCGGCGCCAAACGGAAAGCTGTCTTCCACCTTGCCTGCCGGCACCGCCTCGCGCTGCGCCCGCCAGTATTCCTGCATCTTCTGCAGAGACGGCAGAATCTGTTCCAGCCAAACTTCGGCATCGCCGTGTCTCTCGGTCAAGGCCAGACCTTCACCCGTACCAAGCCGGCTGAACGGCGTCAGCCAGGTCGGCTCGCTCACCAGCAGTGGTGCCCAGTCATCTGCATCGAGTTCAATCCCAAGCATGAATCCCTGACACCAGGTCAGGGCGCTCCAGTGGGCGTCTTGCGCGTAGATCGGGCGGAATGCCGAAGGCGATTCCATCAAGTCGCGCACCACGCCGTTGTACTGACGAAAAATCAGCTGCATCCAGGCATTGGCCTCGGTGGCGTCGACAAACGTCGGCTGCGCCTCACCCTCGTCCATGTCCCAGACCCATGGCATCCACTGCGATGGCATCACCGTGCGCGGACCAATCGCCAGCGCGGCGAAGTAACCCTCCATCGCCGCCACATCCATCGAGGTGTCGTCCAGCCCGGGCGTATCCAGAAAGGCCTGCAGGCGCAACAGTTCGTCGTCGGTCAGTTTGTCTTGCATGAAAAACCCTGTGCTGGAATGCGGCATTTTAGCCCACAGGGCGGGAGTTCACCGCTCGAATAAGGTCAAACCTGGCCTCGGAACCAGAGCCGGCCTGCGCGAGTCTTGACTGCGAAAATCCCCCTCAACCAGCTGTTTTGCCCCTGAGCTGCACACATACGGCACACTATCCCTTTTGCCGGCCAGCCAGCACGCGGCTGCGGCCAAACCAGGGAAAGATCCGCTGCATGTTTGAAAACGCCTTCAACAACATGGACCGCGTCATGCGCAACGACGAGGGGCTGGCTTCCGAGCTGGATTACGCCGAACAGACCTCGTGGCTGCTGTTTCTCAAGTACCTCGATGACATGGAGAAGGAGTGGGAGGATCAGGCCGGGCTGGAAGGTCGCGAGTACACGCCCCTGCTCGACGAGCCGTATCGCTGGCAGTCATGGGCTGCGCCAAAGGCTACAGATGGCACGCCCGACCTCAACACCGCGCGTACCGGCAAGGACCTGATCGAGTTCGTCAACGGCCAGCTGTTCCCGTATCTGCAGACGTTCCGCGAAACCACCGACGATCCCGATACGCTGGAATACAAGATCGGCGAGATCTTCGCCGAGATCGCCAACCGCTTCCGCTCCGGCTATTCGCTGCGCGACGCGCTGGAGATCATCGACCAGCTCAACTTCGGCAGCCAGGAAGCCAAGCACGAGCTGTCCGACCTGTACGAAACGCGCATCAAGCGCATGGGCAACGCCGGCCGCAACGGTGGCGAGTACTACACGCCGCGCCCGCTGATCCGCGCCATGATCAAGGTGGTGCAGCCGCAGATCGGCGAGACCATTTATGACGGTGCCTGTGGCTCGGCCGGCTTTTTGTGCGAAGCGTGGGATGTGATGCGTCGCAACGATCTGTCCGCCGCCGACTGGGCCACACTGCAACGCCGCACCTTCTACGGGCAGGAGAAGAAATCGCTGGCCTACGTGCTGGGCGTGATGAACATGATCCTGCATGGCATCGACGCGCCCAACATCCGCCACGCCAACACGCTCAGCCAAGACGTGATGGACATCCAGCAGAAGGATCGCCATGACATCGTGCTGGCCAATCCCCCGTTCGGCGGCGGCGAGCGCAAGGAAGTGCAGCAGAACTTCCCGATCAAGTCCGGCGAAACCGCCTACCTGTTCCTGCAGCACTTCATCCGCAAGCTCAAAGCCGGCGGGCGCGGCGCGGTGGTGATCAAGAATACGTTCTTGAGCAACACCGACAACGCCAGCGTGGCGCTGCGCAAGGAGCTGCTGGAAAGCTGCAACCTGCACAGCGTGCTCGACTGCCCGGGCGGCACCTTCCAGGGCGCGGGCGTGAAAACCGTGGTGCTGTTTTTCGAGAAAGGCTCGAAGACGCGCACCGTCTGGTACTACCAGCTCGATCCCGGCCGCAGCCTGGGCAAGACCAATCCGTTGAATGATGAGGATCTGGCCGAGTTTGTGGCGTTGCAAGCGGACAACGCCGACAGCGCCAAGAGCTGGTCGTTGGCGGTGGAAGATCTGGATATCGCGACGTGGGATCTGTCGGTGAAGAATCCGAATGCGCCGGAAGCCGAGGCGTTGCGTAGTCCGGAGCAGATCATCGCCGATATGTTGGCAAGGGATGCGGAGACGGCGGAGATTCTGGAAGAGATTCGGGGGATGCTTTGAAGAATGATGCACTAGCCGTCTCATCCCTTCCGATCGCATGGAAAGCACAGCCACTTGCGAAGGTTGCAGCCGTATTCACTGACGGGAACTGGATCGAATCGAAGGATCAGGCCGACTCGGGCATCCGTCTAGTCCAAACCGGTAACGTAGGCATCGGTCAGTTCAAGGATCGATCCGAAAAAGCTCGTTTCATTGACGAGGCGACTTTTGCGCGGCTCAAGTGCTTCGAGATTCTTCCAGGTGACATCCTGATATCACGCCTTCCCGACCCAGTCGGTCGTGCGTGCATCATTCCTGACACCGGCCAGAAAATGATCACCGCCGTCGATTGCTCAATTGTACGAGTTCGAGATGCAGCAATTGACCCGAAATTCCTCGTCTATTACTCACAAACCCAAGACTATCTCCGCGCAGTTGATGTTCGTTGCTCTGGAACTACAAGACGACGCATCAGCAGAAAGAATCTGGGTAACGTTCTTGTACCGTCACCTCCACTGGATGAGCAGAAGCGGATCGTTGCGGTGCTCGATCAAGCCTTCGCCACCCTCGACCGCGCCCGCGCCCATACCGAGGCCAATCTGGCGGATGCTATCGACCTGAAGAATCGGAGCATGGAGTACGAACTTTCGTCAGAAACGCTGGGGCAGCCTGAACCCATCGGTCCCCATGTGGATCTTCTGACCGGCTTTGCCTTCAAGAGCGCCGGATACAGCAACGCCCCGAACGATGTCCGGCTGATTCGCGGCGACAATATCGTGCAGGGCGCATTCCGTTGGGACGGAGTCAAGCGCTGGCCGATTGCTGATCACGAGACACACGAAAAATACGAACTTGCCTTGGACGATGTACTAATCGCAATGGATCGCACTTGGATCAACGCGGGCATCAAATACGCCATTGTCGATGAGACAGCATTGCCGAGCCTTCTGGTTCAGCGAGTTGCACGCCTGAGGGCCAAGCAATCCGTTGTCAGCCGCTATCTTGGCTACTGGGTCGGCAGCAAGATGTTCGAGAAATATGTCCTTTCAATACAGACGGGCCTGGGCGTTCCTCATGTCAGTGGAACGCAAATCGAAAACTTCCCGATCCGCGTTCCATCTGTCGCCACGCAAAGAGCGATTGTTGATCGACTCGATGGCATCGTCGAACGAAGCCGTGACCTGAGCTCTGCGTACGAGCAAAAGCTCGCCGACCTCGCCAACCTCCGCCAATCCCTCCTGCAAAAAGCCTTCTCCGGCCAACTGACGTGAACGAACCCCGGACAATGACTCCACCTGTCGTCATTCCCGCGAAAGCGGGAATCCAGGGCCTCTGCGCTTCAGGCCCTTGCAGTCGCTGGATTCCCGCTTTCGCGGGAATGACGCAGTTTTGTGGCTTTTCTGGATTCCCATGACTGAACAAACTCCCGTCAAACTGGATGCCCTTGAAGATGCCCTGCTGTTCGTGGGTGGCGGGAGCGGTTATGGCAACACGGCCTGGGTGTGCCGGGAAACCGGCAAAGTGCTCTGGCACAGCGACGAGTTCGACGATTTCGAACCGTTGCCGGAGGACATAGACGACGAGGATCGCTACGTGCCGGTGCCGGGCAAGCGCGAGCTCGATCTGGGCAAGCCACTGCCGCTGGAGTTCACCCGCACTCATCTGCCGGATTGCTACGAACAGGTGCGCGAAATATTCTCGCACCGCGGCGCCTATGCCCGCTTCAAGAATCTGCTGGAGCGTCACCAGAGCCTCGACGCCTGGCATCAGTGGGAGACAGAACAGACCCGACAGGCGCTGCGCACGTGGTGCGCGGACAACGGCATCACGCTGAGCGACTGATCGACGGCGCCGGCCGCTCAATCCCTGCGGCAATAAAGCGTTTTCTGGCCAACTGACCCGAACAACAAACACGCCAAACGGCACGTTTGACTTTAGTAACATAAAGGTTACCATAAGTCATGACATGGAAAGTCGAGGAATACATTGCCGAGAACGGCAGCATCCCCTATCGGGACTGGTTCGATGACCTGCATGTGCAGGCGGCAGCCAAGGTGGCGACTGCGGTGTTACGGATGGAGATGGGCAATACCTCCAGTGTGAAGTGGTTCGACGGTATCGGCGAATATCGCATCGACTGGGGGCCGGGCTATCGAATCTATCTGACTCAGGATGGTGACAAACTGATCCTGCTGTTTACCGGCGGCACAAAGGCCAGCCAGAAAGGCGACATCAAGCGGGCGAAACAATTGAACGACGAGTACCGGGCGCACAAGGCCCGAGCGGACAAAGCGAGGTGTTGACATGCCACTGACCAGAGATTTCAAACAGACCGTGGTGGAGCGCGTGCAGCGTGAGCCGGCGTTCGCTCGTGCCCTGCTGGACGAGGCCGGATCATTGTTCCTCAACGGCGACCCAGCGACAGCCCGCGTAATCCTGCGCGATCTGGTCAACGCGACCGTGGGCTTCGAAGGGCTGGCTTCAGCCACTGAGCGGCCGAGCAAGAGCCTGCATCGCATGCTGTCCGCCACCGGCAATCCCAGCATGGACAATCTGGCCGCCATCTTCGACGTGCTGCGGCGGAACTTGCAGGTGGACATCGAGGTTCGCGCCGCGTGATGGACACTGTCCCTGCGCCCAGAAAAACGAAAGGCCCCGGTGAACGCACCGAGGCCATAACGCCGGCCGGGAACCCCCAACCCATGTCACGAAGCATGCTTGTTGGCACCGTGGAAATGCAAGGACACCGACGTTTCTTGTTGACTCTCACGAGTCGTCAGCGCGTGTAACACAGGCGCGCTACATTCATGCAGGATGACCTCGCCCGGAGCGCTCCATGAGCACCACCACCATCCGTCTGCCCGCCGAACTAAAGACACGCGTTGCCGAGGTGGCGAAACAGGCGGGCACGACCTCGCACCAGTTCATCCTCGAGGCGATCGCTGAAAAGATCGACTTGGCCGAAGGATCGCGCCGCCTTGCACACGTTGGCAGGTCAACACTACGCGCAGTTTCTTGAGTCGGGAGAGAGCATCCCGTGGGAGGAACTGCGTTCTTGTCTGAAAGATCGGCTGGCGGGAAAGACGGTGAAGCGTCCGGTGGCGCGCAAACTGGACCAATGATGAAACGCGCGTACGCGCTGACACCCGGCGTACGCGCCAATCGCCTCGACTTGAAAACGATGCCGGCTGGCCAACATCCCGGTTCAAGTGAAATCGCAAATGTAGTAACGTAACCACATTGCTCCGAACCGAGGGTTCGCCCATGACCATCACCACGCTATCCAGCCGCGAGCTGAATCAGGATATCGGCCGCGCCAAACGGGCTGCCAGTGATGGGCCGGTGTTCATCACCGATCGCGGCAAACCGGCGCATGTGTTGTTGAGCATCGAGGAATATCGTCGCCTTACGGGCGGCCAGCGCAGCCTGTTGGAAGCACTGAGCATGGCGGGCATGGAGGACATCGAGTTCGACCCACCCAAGATCGAACTCAAACTCCAAATCCCTGACTTCGACTGACCGCGATGCGTGCGAGCTATCTGCTTGATACCAATGTTGTGTCCGAACTGCACAGGGCGATCCGGGGCAAGGGTGATCCGCAGGTGACGACGTGGCTGGCGCACACGGGACTGTCGACATGCCACATCTCGGCGATCACCCTGATGGAACTTGAGATTGGCGTATTGCGTCTGGAGCGCCGCGATATGGCACAAGCGCTGCTATTGCGGACATGGCTGGAAACACGCGTTCTGCCGGAGTTTGCCGAACGGGTGCTACCGGTGGATGCGATCGTGGCGCAACGCTGTGCTGGTCTGCACGTGCCTGATCCACGCCCTGAGCGCGACGCGCTGATTGCCGCAACCGCCCTGGTTCACAGCATGACGGTAGTTACCCGCAACACCGCAGATTTCGAGCCGACCGGCGTGGCACTGCTCAACCCGTGGCAGCACGGCACCCTGCAGGAAGCAAAAGCACGCTATGCCAAACACGACTGAGACCGAAGCCGATACCCGCGCCAACCGCATCGACCCGGTGCTGCGCGATGCCGGTTGGGGTGTGGTTGATGGTTCAAAGGTCAACCGCGAAATGATCTGCCCCGGCCGTATTACCGGCGGTGGCGGACGGGCCAATCCGCTTTCCGCCGATTACGTGCTGAGTTACCGCGACCGCAAACTGGCAGTGATCGAGGCCAAGCGCGCCGGCCTTGGCCACACGGCTGGCGTGGGCCAGGCCAAGGATTACGCCACCCGTTTGCAGGCGCGCTTCGCCTACGCCAGCAACGGCATCGGCTGGTATGCGATCGACATGCAGACGGGCAAGGAAGGCGATATCGGCTTGCCCTTCCCTACCCCGCAGGAACTGTGGGCGCGCTGTTTCCCCGAAGGCAACGACTGGCGCGACCGCTTTGGCGCGGTGCCGTTCGAAACCGGTGGCGGCAAGTGGCAGCCGCGCTACTATCAGCACAACGCGATCACAGCGGTTCTGGAGGCCATCGCCAAGGGCGAGCAGCGCATTCTGCTGACGTTGGCGACTGGTACTGGCAAGACGTCCATCGCATTCCAGATTGCGTGGAAATTATTTGAGTCGAGCTGGAACCTGAGTCGCGACCCGGTGCGTCGCCCGCGCATCCTGTTTCTGGCCGATCGCAACATCCTCGCCGATCAGGCTTACAACGCGTTCAGCGCGTTTGCCCCCGATGCACTATGCCGCATCAGCCCAGAGGAGATCCGCAAGCAAGGCAGGATCCCGAAGAACGCCAGCGTGTTCTTCACCATCTTCCAGACCTTCATGACCGGTACGGATGGCGCAGGCGAACCGCAGTTCACCTTCGAGGGCTATCCCGCGGATTTCTTCGACTTCATCGTCATCGACGAATGCCATCGCGGCGGCGCTCGGGACGAAAGCAGCTGGCGCGGCATCCTGGAATACTTCGCGCCCGCCGTGCAGCTGGGCATGACTGCCACGCCCAAGCGCGATGCCAACACCGACACCTACCGCTATTTTGGCGACCCGGTTTACACCTATGCGTTGAAGGAAGGCATCGGCGACGGCTTCCTGACTCCTTTCAAGGTGCGCCAGATGGCCAGCACGCTGGACAGCTACATATTCTCTGACGAGGACGAAGTAATCGGCGGCGAAATCGACCCGGACAAGGAATACACCGAGGCCGACTTCAATACCAAGCTGATCATCGATGCGCGCGAGGAAAGTCGCGTGCACGAGTTCATGGACCAGATCGATCAGCGCCAGAAATCGCTGGTGTTCTGCGCCACGCAGGATCACGCCGCGCGCGTGCGCAATGCCATCAACCAGATCAAGGACAACCCCGACCCGCATTACTGCGAGCGGGTAACCGCTGATGACGGCAAGCTCGGTGAACAACATCTGCGTGAGTTCCAGGACAACGAGAAAACGCTGCCGACGATCCTGACCACTTCGAAGAAACTCTCGACCGGTGTCGATGCACGTAACGTGCGCAACATCGTGCTTCTGCGTCCGATCAAGTCGATGATCGAGTTCAAGCAGATCATCGGCCGCGGCACCCGCACGTTCGACGGCAAGGACTTCTTCACCATCTACGATTTCGTGAAGGGTTACGAGAAATTCGAGGATCCCGAATGGGATGGCGAGCCGCTGCCACCGGAGGAACCCGGCCTGCCGAAAGCGCCGCGCGGACCGGATATTCCAGACGAGCCACCGGAAGAACCCGGCGGTATAAAAGACACGCCGGAACCCACGCCAAAAATTGTCGTGAAGCTGGCCGACGGCAAGGAGCGTTCGATTCGCTATGTCTCAGCCACCACGTATTGGCACGAGGGCCGGCAGATCACCGCGCAAGAGTTCATGCAGCAGTTGTTCGGTGACCTGGGCAACCTGGTTTCCTCGGAAGATGAGTTGCGCGCCGTGTGGAGTGATCCCGACCGACGCGAAGTGTTCCAGCAGCGATTGCAGGATCTCGGCTACGACGCCGACCGACTGGAAGACATGCGTCGGCTTATCGACGCACCCAACAGCGACATCTTCGACGTGCTGGCCTATGTGCGTTTCACCTTGGCACCCCTGTCCCGTTCAGAACGTGCGGGCGCCGCCCGCGCCACGGGACTGGGTGGCTACCAACGCGAAATGCGCGCCTTCCTCGACTATGTGCTGGAGGCGTACGAAAAGCACGGCGTGGACGAACTGGCCTCACGCAAGATCGCCGACTTCCTGCGTATCCACTACGGCGGTACTAACGATGCCAAGCGATTACTGGGGCCCGTGCCTGCGATACGCGAGGCGTTTATCGCGATTCAGGCGCATCTGTATCAGTGATTGATTGAAAAATAAGTCGTGGGAACAAGTCCAGTGCGGATCAGGATGGGCAATGGGACTAGCGAGCGTTCCCGCCATAAAGGCCATGCGAGCATCTGAGCATCTGGCCGTTATCCATCAGCGGCTCAATCATTTCTTTGCCCCAAGACTTTTTTACCTGAACCACGTAACCGTCCGCGGATGAACACTCGTAGCCAGATGGCAAAGGCTTCGCTGGGTTGAAACCTTTGGTTGCAAGTTCATCCACGTCCGTCCATCCGTAGGCACGTGGACGCACTGATGTCAGGGAACCAGCCTCTTTTTGGGCAGATGCTAGTGGAGGAACATCACGGCCTGCCTTCGAGTACGCGTAGATCTTCATGTACACCGGGATCGTTGCCAGCAGCAAGAGTGCCGCGATGATGTAATAGCCCTTTGCCGACACCTTTCTTCACCCTGTAGCGGCGACGCAGACAGCGGCGGCAATCAGCCAGCGCAGCATGGTCATCCATTTCCCCGGAAAGTCGTGCCGAGGATAACCCAGCCAGCTCCACATGCCGCTGACGGAACTCCAAGCGTGGTGTGCTGCATCTCTCGCTCCGGCGAAAAAGACCCATGCGCCACTGCGGGAAACCCGGACGCCGCCGAAAAAGTCCCGGTGCCGACCGACCGGGCCCAGGCGCAAGGCAAATAGCTTTGCCAGCGTCAGGCTTTTTTCTCCACGCGCGGCTGTCGCGAAACCGCGCGTTGGGCAAAACAGTCAAGCTCCGCCCACGGGACATCAACGCGAGGTTCAAAGCCTTGCGATTTTCACGCTTTTCGACTTGCGCCCGAGGCTCATGGCCCGGCGCGTGGGTTTCCAGCGGCCGCGGCCGGCTCTCAACGAGTGACGGTTGGGTCTCCATCGATGGCGGCTGACACGCGCGCTACCGCAGTCGGCTTTGCAGGAGTGGCACTCGAGCCTGCAAGACTTGCGCACGGGCCAGTAGCAGCCCCCCCGCCGGGCTTCTCAAGTCGACACCGTGATGATTTCAACCGATCATCACCCTGCGGAAATCGACCCCACCACGCAATCGAGCGCTCGCCCATGCGGACTCACGGCACCCTGATCAAGTGGAATGACGAGCGCGGATTCGGCTTTATCGATCCGGCCACCGGCGGTGCGGAGATCTTCGTGCATGCCTCCGCGTTTCCACGCGATGGTGTGCGGCCACGGATTGGCGAGCTGGTTTCCTTCGACGTGAATATCCGCAACGATGGCAAGTCGCAGGCGGTTCGTGTCATGCGTCCAGGCACCACGCACCGGCCGCAACACTCACCTGCCAGGTCGCAACACTCACCGGGCAACTCGCAACGCTCACCGGCCAGGTCGCACGGCAAGCGCCGGCACAGTACGTCGGCCAGCATCGGCGGGGCGCTGCTGCTGGCGGCCATGTTTGCCTATGCCTACTTCTCCCAGCGACACGCTGCGCCACAGACTTCATACCCTACAGACCCGACTGCGACTCTGATCTCGCCGTCAACTGCACCTGACCAGCTGTTTCAATGCGACGGCCACACGCGATGCCCGCAGATGACGTCCTGCGCCGAGGCTACCTACTTTCTCGACCATTGCCCGGGCACGAAGATGGACGGCAACCACGACGGCGTGCCATGCGAACGCCAGTGGTGTGGCGGCGGACGAGAGGAATGAACGTAGCCGCCCGGACCTGACCTTGCTACCCGCATGCCCTAAAGGAAAATGGTGTCAGGCGCGAATGGCAATGACTTAAGCGTAGGGCCCCGCTTTTCGTCATTCCTGCGAGGCGCTTTTCAACAGCCGAAGGGCTGGTCAAGCAGGAACCCAGCGACTGTAGCCTTTTCGGGATCGCCAAAGGCACTGAATCCTCGCTTGACCAGCCCTTCGGCTGTTGAAAAGTGCCTCGCGAGGATGACGGGCTTAAGTCAGTGCCATTCGGGTCAGGGGCACTTCCCGCCGTTGAGGGCACTGTCAGCATCACAGCGTAAACTCTTGCCCAGCGGGCTCAGGGCACCCTGGATTTTGCCAACACAACGAATCTCCGCAGCCTTGCCGTCCTCGGTACTGACCTGCACACCAGCCGTGCGACGACCATTCTCGGTGTAGTCAAACAAGCTGTAGTCAGCGTCGCCATGGCTGAAACTGATCTCGGTGCGCTCGGTCTGGAAACGGCTGTAGTGGGCGTAGGCAAACTGCCTTACCCCCTGTGTCGCATTGTCCGGGAACGCCAGCTCCACATGCCCCGTCCTGCCGTAGCGATACTGCAGCGCGGATGGCAACGCGCCGCACAGGCTGACCGTGCGGTGTCGATCCGTCTGGCAACTCAAGTAGGTGGTTTGCTGCGCTTCGCAAAGCGAGCCCGGCACTGGCTGCGTCGCACATGCAGCGCATGGCACCAGCGAGAGCAGCAGCCAACGGACTCCGGATCGGACAGTGCGACACATCATTTCGCGGCTCCCTTGGCGAACTTGCCGTAGGCGTCTTTCAGCTTGGTATCGTAGTCGTTCGCTTTGTAGCCCTTGCCGTTATAGGCCTTGGCGAAAGCGGTCCAGTCCTTTTTCTGCAGCGCGTTGTGCAAGCCATGGTGGGCCAAAACGAAGCTTGCAAAGGCGCGCAAATGCGCCGCTTCGGTGCGCGTCAGCGCCAACACGAACTCCTGCACCGAATCGAACCCGGCGGCCCGGTAGTTGTTGCCCATGATCTGGAACCGTCCCCAGGATGCAGATTCCAGCGCGGCCACGGCGTCGAGCAGATAGGCCTTTTCCAGCTTGCCATACTGCGCGGAAAATTTACCGTAGCCACCCGCCAGGCTATTGGATATGTCGGGATGCAACTTGTCGTAGTGACCATGCGTCAGGCGGTGGAAATAATGCCGTTCGAACAGGATCCGTGGACGCCCTTGGTCGTCGAAAGCCGAACCCGAAGTCTCCACTTCAGCCACCGCTTTGATAGCAGCCACTTCCACACCCAGCAAAGCGGCATTGTCGGCATAGTCTTTTTCGCTGATGCCGCGCACGGGATTGAGACACATGCGGAACAGGAACGAGACGTCCGGCGCCGACCTGGACAGGGCACCGACCAGACACATGCCGGGCCATCCTGCCATCGGCAGCAGTCCGCCTGAGTGCAACATCAGAGGTGATACCGCCAGCGGCGAGCAGAACACGTTGGATGCAGGTCCGCCCGAATAGAATCCCGACCGACCGACCGCACCAGTCGCTGCCTGTTCGCCCCAAAGAGTAGGGCCGGAAAGTCGGAAATTCGCCATGGCAGTCACCCTCTCCCCTGCATACGCATGATCTCACCGTCCCGCCTGCTGAGGACGCAGCCGAGAGACTACACCAACATGAATCGGTTGCACCTTGAATACGGCTTCACTGCATTGACCCGGATCCGGGTCCGGCCAGCAAGCGGCGCCAGAAATGCATGACCACCGCGTCACCCCCAATCCGGGTGACGTCGATCAGCTCATTCTCAAGCAGGGGAGTCGCGGTAGATGGTTTCGCGGATGGGAACGTGCAACGCCACGATGTCATCGACGCCCCGGACGTAGTGCCCGAAGCGATTGCGGCGGGCGATTCGTGTCATGCGGCCCGGTACCACGCGCCAGCCGCAGCGCTCAGCTGCCAGCTCGCAAAGCTCACCGGCCAGGTCGTACAGCAGCCCGCGGAAGAGCTCGTCGGCCAGCATCGGCGGGGCGCTACTGCTGGCGTCCATGGTTGCCTACGCCTGCTTCTCCCTGCGACATGCTGCGCCATCGGTTTCGGAACCGGTGGTGGCACTGATCTCGCCGTCAACATCGCCTGCGCCGCTGTTTCACTGCGACGGCCGCACGCGATGCTCGCAGATAACGTCCTGCGACGAGGCAATCTACTTTCTCGCTCATTGCCCGGGCACGAAGATGGACGGCAACCACGACGGCGTGCCATGCGAACGCCAGTGGTGGTGTGGCGGGCGCGAGGACTGATCGTGGTCTCATGACCGTCTGTGCATGGCGGGCCAACCGCTGCATGCTTTACCCACGCTGATGTGAAAGCGTAGGAGTGACCACCTGCTCTTGCCACGATCGGCCCAGCGGCGAATAATCCGCGCGCTGCGCTGCACAACCCCGCGCATCGCGGCATGAGCTGTCCCGTGCAATGCCGGCGCGTCAGCTCACTCCAGGAAACCATCTCGTGACCTTGTTGACTGAGGAAACGACCGTTGCCTCGACGCCTCCCCAGACGCCGCCGGTCTTTCCCGATTACCGCATCACCTCGCTGATCGTGGCCTGTGCCATCTTCATGGAGCAGCTGGACGCGACGGTGCTGGCCACCGCGCTGCCGACGATGGCGCGCGACTTTCATGTTGGCGCGCCATCGATGAGCATCGCGATGACGGTGTACCTGCTGGCGCTGGCGATCCTGATTCCGGCCAGCGGCGCGGTGGCCGAGCGCTTCGGAACGAAGCGCGTGTTCCAGGCTTCGATCGTGGTGTTCGTGCTGGGCTCGATTGCCTGCTCGTTCGCCGACAGCCTGCCGATGATGGTGGTCGCGCGGCTGCTGCAAGGCATCGGTGGCGCGATGATGGCGCCGATCGGCCGGCTGATCGTGCTGCGCACGGTGGAACGCCGGCACCTGGTGTCGGCGATGTCATGGACACTGATTCCGGCCTTCCTCGGCCCGCTGATCGGGCCGCCGCTGGGTGGCTTCATCGTCACCTGGCTGGACTGGCACTGGATCTTCTACATCAATGTGCCGATCGGCGCGCTCGGCTACTGGCTGGTGCGTCGTTTCATCCTGGAGATTCCCGCCAGCACCACGCCGACACGCTTCGACCTGGGGGGCTTCACCTTGTGCGGTATCAGTCTGGGCAGCCTGCTGTTCGGTTTCGAGATGATCGGCGAAGGTGCCGACCTGCCCCAGGCGCTGGGCCTGATCGCGTTGGGCGGTGCCGCCGGGCTGACCTATCTGCGGCATGCGAAACGGCGGGACGATCCGCTGCTGGACCTGTCGCTGCTGAAGATCGATTCATTCCGGCTGTCGGTGATCTCCGGCGCGTTGATGCGGGTGACCCAGGGGGCGCAACCGTTCCTGCTGCCGCTGATGTTCCAGCTCGGTTTCGGGCTGTCGGCGGTGCGCAGCGGCGAGCTGATCCTGGCGACCACGCTGGGCGCGATCGTCATGCGCAGCGCCACCCCGGGTTTGTTGCGCCGTGTCGGCTATCGCCGCGGCATGTTGATCAACGGCATCCTGTCCAGCCTCGGCTACGCGGTGTGCGCGCTGTTCCGGCCGGACTGGCCGTTCGCGCTGATGTTTGCCTTGCTGTTCTGCTGTGGCGCGTTCATGTCCTTCCAGTTCGCGGCCTACAACACAGTGGCCTACGAGGCCGTGCCGACCGAGCGGATCAGTTCGGCCAGCAGCCTGTACACCACGCTGCAGCAGCTGATGCTTTCATTCGGCATCTGCACCGGCGCGCTGGTGCTCAAGCTCAGCATGGGCGTGGACGGACATGCCCAGCCGCATCAACTGGATTTCTCGATCGCGTTCATCGTGGTCAGCCTGATCTCACTGAGCTCGACCCGCTGGCACCTGCGCTTCGCGCCCGATGCAGGACAGGAGTTGAGCGGACACCGACGCGGCAGTTGAGGCAGATCAGCGCTGCATGATCCATCGTTGGCTTACGCGATCACGCTGCAGCGCGATGCCCGACAGGAGGACACGGGGCATTGAATTGAGTAAGTGCCATTCGCCTCTCACCCCCGTTGTTCCTGCCGTTCGGCCACCTGCAGTGGAACCCACGCTGGGTTTTGCACCGCAGGTTCCGGCCCGCTGTCCCGGTATATAGTCTCTACCCAGCCTCGAATCGCGGAGAGATGCCATGGGTCTTGTTCAAGCAGTGGTGGGTTCGATCGGTGGTGCGCTCGCCGACCAATGGAAGGACTTCTACACGATTCCGGCTGGTTTGCCGGCGACGGCAGCGCTTTTCGCAGCGGTGCCGCAGGGCACCAATGCCGGACGCGGTTCGAATACCAAGGGTTCCTCGAACATCATCACCAACGGTTCGAAGATTGTCGTTCCCGAGGGTTATGGGCTGCTGCTGTTCCAGGATGGCAAGATCACCGGCTTTGCAGCCGAGCCGGGCGGCTATGAATGGCGATCGGACGACCTCAATTCAAAGTCGATTTTCTCCGGCGATGGCCTCGTCGATTCGCTGATCAAGCAGAGCTGGGAGCGTTTCAAGTTCGGTGGCCAGCCCGGATCACAGCAGGCAGCATTCTTCGTCTCGCTGAAGGAGCTGCCGGATAACCGCTTTGGTACGCAATCGGAAATCTACTGGGACGACAGTTTTCTGAACACTCAGGTCGGCGCGGTGACACGCGGCTCCTACACGCTGAAGATCGTTGACCCGATCCTGTTCGTGAAGAACTTCGTTCCGGCCAGCTATCTGCAGCCCGGTCAGGTCTTCGATTTCACCGACATCGACAATGCCGCGGCCAGCCAACTGTTCAACGAAGTGGTGAGCTCGCTCGCACCGGCTTTCAGTCTGTACACGAACGACGCGGACAAGGGCCATCGCATCACCAAGCTGCAGCAGGATTCGCTCGGCTTTGCCAAGAGCCTGTCCGATGCGGTGGAGAATGCCTATCAGTGGAAATCCGATCGCGGCCTGGCCATCGTCAAGACAGCCATCGTTTCGATCGAATACGACGCGAACACGCGGGAACTGCTCAAGACCGTGCAGCGCGCCGACGCACTGACGGGTTCGCGCGGCAATTCCAATTTGCAGGCCAGCATTGCGGCGGGCATGCAATCGGCAGGCGAAAACGGCGGTGCGGCGGGCGTCATGGGCCTGGGCATGGCGTCGGGCATGATGGGCGGCATCGGCAGTTTGCAGCAGCCGGTTGCACCGGTTGCGCCAGCCGCCCCCGCTGCCGATGACCCGATCGCCAAGTTGAAGAAGGCCAAGGAGATGCTGGAACTCGACCTGATCACCCAGGCCGATTACGACGCACTCAAAGCCAAGGCTTTGGGTCTCTGAGCCGCAACCCGGGCAACCATCATGTCCAACGCCAACAGCCCTCCGCCGGTGCCGCCACCCACCGGCCCGGGCTCGCCGCAAGACGTGCCGCCTCCACCGGGCAGCTTTCCGATCGACCCGGCCACCCTGCCCCAGCCGATCCGCGACGAATTGCAGGCACCTGATCCGGCCGCCATCGACACCGCCGCCGACGAACTCAAGGACGGCCTCAACCGCTGCCCGAAATGCGGTTCGACCGAGATTCGACAGAAGCCCGGTACCGACCTGCTGATCTGCCTGTACTGTCGCAACGAGTGGCAAGGCGAAGGGGTTGAGGAGGCCTTCGGACTCGGCGAGGGCATTGACCAGCTCGACGGTACGGTCATCGCTTCGGGTGCCAGGGACATCAACGCCGACGCGGCCAGCCTGATGACCTTCAAGTGCCCCGGCTGCGGCGCCGAGGTGACGGTCAATACCGAAAACGCGATGACCGCGCGGTGCCACTGGTGCCGCCACGTCTTCGGCGTCAACGAGCAGGTACCAAACGGCGCCGTGCCCGATGCGGTGCTGCCTTTCCACATCAAGAAGGATGACGCGGTAGCCCGCATTCGCCAGTTCGTGGACAAGCGGCGATTGTTCGCGCTGAAAGCATTCAAGGACGAGTTCACGCCCGAGAACGTCGTGGCAGTCTACCTGCCGTACATGATTGTCGATGGCAAGGTGAGCGCCGATGTCAGCGGCCATGGCGAGATCGAGACGCGTCGCTACACGAAGGGCAGTGGTGACGACAAGAAGACCTACTACGATGCCGACGTTTACCAGCTGGATCGGCACGTGGATTTCACCGTGGACGACCTGCCGCTGGAATCTTCCGCCCAACGCGGCAATCTGGACGCGCGCACCAATACCAACAACATCATCAACACGATCCAGCCGTTTGACACCAAGAATGCGGTGAAGTGGAACGCGTCGTACCTGTCGGGCGTCACCTCGGAAAAGCGCGACCTCGACGTGGAAAAGCTGCGCCCGCGTCTGGAAGATGAGCTGCTGTCGATTGCCCGTGCCCAGGTCGAGCAATCGGTGGCTGGCTTCGATCGTGGCGTGCGCTGGGAGCAGGAAAAAGTCAGCGTGCACGGCTCGCGCTGGGTGGCGATGTACTTGCCGGTTTGGCTCTATTCGTACCACCAGCCCGGCCGCAACGGGGGCATGTTGCACTACATCGCCGTGAACGGTCGCACCGGCGAAACCATGGGCAGCGTGCCGGTACAACAGTGGAAACTCCTCATGACCGCGCTCGCCGTCGGCACCTTTCTCGAAGCCATTGCACTGTTTATCGTGGGGCACTCGTCATGAGCAGCGATGGCGGAATGTGGATACTCCTGCTCGGCCCGGGTGGTGCAACCGCGCTGTATTGGACCTTGTACCGGTACTACCGCAACACCGACAAATCACACGATTTCGAACACGAAACAGACGTCGTGGCCAAGCCGGTAACCGGCTCGGAGCAGAAGGTCGATGAAGTGAATGGCACGCGGGAAACGCGCATCAGTGGCGACAACGTGCATCAGTTCCGCAAGCGCGTGCAGCGCGTGCATGGCGATAGCGGATAAGAGCTCAGGGATGAATGGAACCGACTTAAGCTCGTCATCCTCACGAATGCGGGGATCCCGTGCCTTCGGCTGTTCGGCAAAGCCTCAAGGGCACTGGATTCCTGCTTACGCAGGAATGACGAAATCAGAGGGCTCCTGCCTTAAGTCAGTGCCATTCAGCTCAGGGATAATTCCTGCCCGGGATTCTGATCAGGCTTGATGCCGCATCGTGAAGTGGTTCAGAAGGGCCTAGCCGACACGATGTCGCTCGACCAACACTTGCACCACATCGCGTAGTGACAAGCCCCGCGCGCGCAACGCCACGGTGAGATGGAAGATCAGATCGGCCGACTCGCCCAGCAATTCCTCATCGCCCTGTATTACTGCCGCGAGCGCGGTCTCCACGCCCTCCTCGCCCACCTTTTGCGCAATCCGGCGGATATCGCCATCGAACAGCTTGGTCGTGTAACTGCCAGCGGGGCGTTCGGCATGACGTTGCGCAACCAGTGCGTCAAGCTCGGCGAGAAAGCCCAGCGGGGGGCGCACATCTACGCTGTCGCCGAAGCAACTGGAGGTGCCGGTGTGGCAGGTGGGACCGTGCGGGTCGGCCTGAATCAGCAAGGTATCGGCGTCGCAGTCGATGCGGATTGATTTCAGAGCCAGCACGTTGCCGGAGCTTTCGCCCTTGGTCCACAGGCGCTGCTTGCTACGGCTGTAGAAGGTGACGTGGCCGCTGGCCTGGGTTTGCGCCAATGCTTCGGTATTCATGTAGCCGAGCATCAGCACTTCGCCCGTGCGCCAGTGCTGGATGATGGCGGGGAGCAGGCCGTCGCCTTTGGGCCAGTCGAGGCGTGAGAGGTCGGTGTTGAGGTGACTCATCGGTCGATCCTGTTTGAATGGGGCACACCCAGCCCCTGCTCTTGATTGTCATTCCAGCGCACGCTGGAACCCAGTGACCCTGCACTTGAGGAGCCGAAGTCACTGGACCCCAGCTTGCGCTGGGATGACGATGTGGAAAGTACCCCCGTCATGTCAGGCGTACAGCCACGTTCTGCGCGCGCAGATATTCCTTCAAGGCAGGAATCGCGATGGCGCCGGAGTGAAACACGCTGGCGGCGAGTGCGCCATCCACGTCGGCGCCGAGGAAGACGTCGCGGAAATGTTCTGCCTCGCCGGCGCCACCGGAGGCGATCAGCGGCACGTGGCAGAGTGCACGAGCGGCGGAAAGTTGTTCGAGGTCGTAGCCGTTGCGCACGCCGTCGCTGCCCATGCAGTTGAGCACGATTTCGCCGGCGCCGCGTTGCTGGGCTTCGCTGATCCAGTCCAGTGTGCGTCGTGGTAGGGCCTGGGTTTTTGAGGGATCGCCGGTGTATTGGCGCACGCGCCATTCGCCGTCGGCATCGCGCAATGAGTCGATACCGACCACCACGCATTGCACGCCGAAGGCGGTGGCGAGCTCTTCGATCAACGCCGGGCGTTCGAGCGCTGGCGAGTTCACCGAGATCTTGTCGGCACCGGCGTGCAGCACGGCGCGTGCCTCCTCGATCGAGCGAATACCGCCGGCGACGCAGAATGGGATATCGATCACGCGGGCGACTTTCTCGACCCAGCCCCGATCGACGCTGCGCCCTTCGGGGCTGGCGGTGATGTCGTAGAACACCAGTTCATCGGCACCTTCGTCGCGGTAACGCAAAGCGAGATCGACAATCTCGCCCATCACCACGTGATCGCGAAAGCGCACGCCCTTGACCACCTGGCCGTCGCGTACATCGAGACAGGGAATGAGGCGACGGCTCAGCATGCGAGTGCCTCTTCCACCGTGAAGCGCCCTTCCAGAAGCGCACGTCCAAGAATCACGCCGCGCGCACCCGCCGCGCGCGCGGCACGGATGTCATCCAGCGAACGCACGCCACCGGAGGCCTGCACGGCCAGCTGAGGGACGGACTCGCCAAGGTGGCGATACAGGTCGAGATTGAAGCCGGCGAGCATGCCGTCGCGGTCGATGTCGGTACACAGCAGATGACGCGCCCCACGCTCGGCGTACCACGGCGCGAGCTCGTCCAGGGTGTGCGCTTCGACTTCGGTCCATCCGGCACTGGGCAACGCCCAACGATCATCGATACGACGCGTGTCGAGAGCGAGAGTCAATCGTTCGCTCCCGTATTTCGCGAGCCAGCCGGCAACCAGTTCGGGATCACGGATCGCCACGCTGCCCAGCACCACGCGCTGCACGCCGGCATCGAACAGACGCTGTACATCGGCTTCTTCGCGCACGCCACCACCAGCCTGGATCGCCATGCCATCGGCAGCAATCGCGGTGATGACGGCAAGGTTGTCGAGCTGGCCGGAGCGGGCGCCATCCAGATCAACCAGATGCAGCCAGTGCGCACCTGCATCGACATAGCGTTTGGCCAGCTCGCGCGGATTGGCAGCGTAGGTGGTTTGCTGCGCGTAATCGCCCTGCTTCAGTCGCACTACCTGGCCAGCGCGCAAATCTATGGCGGGGATAATCTCAAATGGCATGGTTGGAACGCCTCAGGCCCGGAACGTCAACGACGCGCATCCCCAACAGGGGATATGAGCACGTACTCCCTTGCGCACTGTGGCAAGAGGCACTGGATTCCAGCGTGCGCTGGAATGACGACGTGAGGTTCGATGTTGGTCGAAGGTTTGTCATAGACCGAGAAAATTCTGCAGAAGCCTGGCGCCGACCGCGGCGGAGCGCTCGGGATGGAATTGCATGCCGTAGTAGTTGTCGCGTGCGATCACGGCAGAAAACGCCTCGCCGTAATCGGTGCTGGCCAGAGTCCAATCGCCCGTCGGTACGGCATAGCTATGCACGAAGTAGGCTTGATCATTAGTACCCAGACCAGCGAGTAACGGATGTTCGATTCGCGCAGTCACACGGTTCCAGCCCATGTGAGGAACACGCAGGCCGGGGGCCTCGTTGAAGCGTTTTACTTGTGCGGGAATCAAGTCGAGGCAATCGATGTCGCCCTCTTCCGAATGCGCGCACAGCAATTGCATGCCGAGACACACGCCGAGTACTGGCTGGGTCAAGCTGCGCATCAGTTCGACCAGGTTCAATTCACGCAGTCTCGCCATGCCCGGACCGGCAGCGCCCACGCCGGGCAGGATGACCTTGTCGGCGGCGCGGATGGTTTGCGGATCGGCAGTCAGCGTCGCGTCCACGCCGAGCCGCTGCAAGGCGTAGCGCACCGAACCGATATTGGTGCCGCCAGCGTCGACGAGTACGACGCTCACGCTTGTTCCAGATGGCGGGAAATCTGTAGGAGCGCACTCTGTGCGCGATGTTTTTGCATGCGACGGCCAAGGGCATCGCGCACAGGGTGCGCTGCTACAGTTGGCGACATCCTGAAGTCAGCCCGCATTACAGCGTCCCTTTCGTGCTGGGCAACTCGCTGCCTTCTCGGCGTATCGCCTGGCGCAGCGTGCGCGCGACGACCTTGAAACAGGCCTCGACCATGTGATGCGCGTTGTCACCACGCACGGACAGATGCAGGTTCGCACCCAGCGTTTCGCATAGCGAGTGGAAGAAATGCGGCACCAGTTCGGTGGGCACTTCACCGACGCGCTCGCGCGGGAAGCTGCCTTCGAACTTGAAATACGGACGGCCAGACAGATCCAGCGTGGCGCTGGCCTGCGACTCATCCATCGGCAAGGTGAAGCCGTAACGACCGATGCCGCGCTTGTCGCCCAGCGCCTGCTTCAGTGCCTGACCCAGCGCCAGTGCGCAGTCTTCGATGGTGTGGTGTTCGTCGATATGCGTATCGCCGTCGCAGTGCAACTCCAGCGCAAAACCGCCGTGCTTGCCGATCTGTTCCAGCATGTGATCGAAGAAACCCAGGCCGGTGTGCGCCTTCGGTTCCGCCACGCGGTCGAGATCCACTTTCACCGTGATGCGGGTTTCCTTGGTGTTGCGGATCACGCTGACAGTGCGCGGCGCATCCAGCAACTCGTGCGCCAGTGCATCCCAGCTGATGCCTTGCGGCCCGACGCGGCAACCGCGCACACCGAGGTTGGCGGCAAACTGCAGGTCGGTTTCGCGATCACCAACCATCGCCGATGCGGCGCGACTCCAGCTGTCATCGGCGAGGTAATGCCGCGCCAGGCCGATGCCGGGTTTGCGGGTGTCCTTGCCTTCATGTTCGAAGCTGCGGTCGATCAGCACTTCACGAAAACGAATGCCTTGCGTAGCGAGAATGCCGAGCAGAAGTTCGTGCGGGCCGGTGAAATCCGCCTCGGGAAAGCTGTCCGTGCCCAGGCCATCCTGATTGGTCACCATCACCAACTCGTAGCCGGATGCCACGAAACGCTGCAACGCAGTGATGACACCGGGCAGCAAGGCCAGCTTCTCGAAGCTGTCGATCTGCTGGTCGGCCGGCTCCTCGATCAGGCAGCCATCGCGATCGACGAAAAGTAACTTGCGGCTCATGCACAACTCCAATAAGAACGGTCTGCAAGAGTTTTTGCAGGAACAACTGCAGGAGCGGCTTCAGCCGCGACCCAGCGGCAGCGGTTGGCATGTCGCGGTTGAAACCGCTCCCACAAGAATGTCGGGCTCATACCGTTTTCTCCTGCAGGATTTCCAACATGCGATCGTTTTCTTCCGGCGCACCGATGGTGATGCGCAGGGCATCGGCAAGATTCCGGTAGTGACGGATATCGCGCACCACGATGCCGGCGGCAAGCAGCCGTTTGTAGGTGGCGCCAGCGTCTTCGAAACGCACGGCCAGAAAGTTTGCCTGCGATGGCAACACGGCGCGCACACACGAAAGTTCGGCCAGGGCACCGCGCACCCGCTCGTGCTCATTGCGCAACGTCGCCATGTGCTCGCGCGCTTGCGCCTGCCCTTCCTCCGTGAACGCGGCCATCGCGGCGGCCACGCACGGCAGCGGCAACGGATACGGCGGCATGATCCGGCGCAGCAGCGCGATCACTTCGGGGTTGGCCAGCAGGCCGCCGATGCGCGCACCGGCCAGCGCCCAGGCCTTGGACAAGGTGCGCAGCACGGCCAGGTATTCGTAACGATCGATCAGATCAGCCACGCTGCGCTCGAAGGCGAATTCGATATACGCCTCGTCGACCACCAGCAAAGCCCGCCCATCCAGCGCCTGCAACAGGCGCTCGATGTCTTCGCGTGGAACACATTGGCCACTGGGATTGTTCGGCGTACAGACGAAGATCAGTTTCACCGCAGGCGTGACCGCGACCAACACGGCATCTACGTCGAGGGTGAAATCATCCGCCAGCGCCACTTCGATCACCGCGGCATTCTGGATGCGGGCGCTGACGGCATACATCCCGAAGGTTGGCGGCTGGATCAGGATTGCATCTTCGCCGGCGCGGCAAAACGCGCGCACCAGCAGATCGATCGCCTCGTCGCTGCCGCGGCCGATCAGCAATTGTTCGTGACGCACGCCGTACATCGCCGCGAGGGTCGCGACCAGTTCCGCAGGCTGTGGCTCGGGATAGCGATTGCAGCCCAGTCCATGATCACCTGCAGCTGGCCACGCCGATTCATTCGCGTTCAGCAGGATCTGGCCACCGCTGGCTTCCATCCGTGCCGAGGAATACGGCTGCATCGCGCGAATCTCGGCACGCGCCAGATCGAGCACGCTCATGCGCCCTCCTCCACCTGCATGGTTTGCAGCGCTGCCAGACGCAGGGTCACCGCACGGCGATGCGCTTCCAGCTGTTCGGCGGCGGCCAGCGTTGCCGTGCACGGGCCAATGGTACGCAGGCCATCGGCCGTCACTTCCTGCACGGTGATCTGCTTCAGATAGCTGGCCACGGACACGCCGCTGTAGCTGCGGGCATAGCCGTAGGTCGGCAGCACGTGATTGCTGCCGCTGCAGTAGTCACCGACGGATTCGGGCGTCCACGCACCGAGAAAAACCGACGCCGCACTTTCGACGCCTGCGAGCAGATCACGCGGCTTGGCCACCTGCAGAATCAGATGCTCCGGTGCATAGCGATTGCTGACCTCGATCGCCTGTACCAATGAATCGACCTGGATCAACCGACTTTGTGCCAGCGCCTGGCGGGCGATCTCGTTGCGCGGCAACTCGGCGCACTGTCGTTCCACTTCAACAGCCACGCTATCCAGCAAGCTGGCTGACGGGCTGAGCAGGATCACCTGCGAATCCGGCCCGTGCTCGGCTTGCGACAGCAGATCGGCGGCAACAAACACGGGATTGGCTTCGGCATCGGCTATCACCAGTACCTCAGATGGCCCTGCCGGCATGTCGATCGCCGCGCCCTCGGGGTCAGCGGAAACCTGCAGCTTGGCTTCGGTGACCCAGGCATTGCCGGGGCCGAACAGCTTGTCGCACTTCGGCACGCTGTCGCTGCCATAAGCCATCGCGGCGATCGCCTGCGCGCCACCGAGTTTGAACACCCGATGCACGCCGGTAATTCGCGCGGCATACAGCACGGCCTCATCGCAAGTTCCATCCTCACGCGCGGGCGAACACAACACCACCTGCGGGCAACCAGCGATGCGTGCTGGTACGCCAAGCATCAAGGCTGTCGATGGGAGCGGTGCGCTGCCCGCCGGCACGTACAAACCGACGCGGCTGATCGGGCGCAGGATGCGCTCCACCGTGACGCCTTCAGCCGTATTCACCGCCACTGCTTGTGGTGCGCTGGCACGATGGAACAGTTCGATGCGTGCGGCCGCCTCCACGATGGCGGCTTTGAGTGCCGGATCCAGCGCGGCCTCAGCGGCATCAAACTCAGGCTGCTCCACTTCGATGACATCGAGTGTGCAGCGATCATATTTCGCGCTCAGTTCGCGCAACGCCGCATCACCATCGGCGCGTACGTGGGCGATGATTTCCGCCACACCTCGGCGCAGATCATCCGCCCGCGACTGCGCTGGTCTGACCAGGGCAGCAGCGCGCGCAGCTTCGTCCAGCGAATTCCAGTCCACCCGATTCATGCGAGCATTTTCTCCACCGGCAACACGAACATTTCCCGCGCCCCGGCCCGCTTGATCTCTTCCAGTTGCCGCCAGCTGACTTCACCGGCGCACAAGGCCTGCAGCATCAGCTGGTCCGGCTGACCGACCACCGGCAGCAAGGTGGGCTGCGGGCCGCCAGGCAACAGCCGGGTCACTGCATCGAGTGATTGAAGCGAGGTCTGCAGAAGCAGCAGGCGTGATTCACGCACCTGGATCACGCCATCGAGCCGCTTCAGCAGCAGCTCCAGCATGTCGCCGCGCTCGTCCACCGGCAAGGTCAGCGACCCGGCCAGCACCGCCTCACTCTCCAGCAGTACATCGGTTTCGCGCAACTGGTTGGCAACCAGCGTGCCGCCACTCTGCACCAGATCGCAGATCGCATCGGCCGTGCCCAGCTTGGGCGCAATCTCGACCGAACCGGCCAAGGTGACCACGCCGGCGTTGATCGAATGCTTGCGCAACCATTCACCGAGCAGACCGGGATACGAGGTCGCGATACGGCGCCCTTCCAGTTGCTGCGGCGACTGGTAGTCCAGTTCCTGCGGTACGGCGATCGACAGCCGGCAGCGACCGAAGCCGAGCGGGCGCAGCTCGTTCAGGTCAGCCATGTCTGGCCCGGCGATGAGCTGGAACTCGTTCAGCACGTTGCGCCCGACAATGCCCAGATCGCACACGCCCTGCGCAATCAGTCCGGGGATGTCGTCGTCGCGTACCAGCAGCAGATCCACTGGCTCGCCCTCGCCGAAGCAGAACAGCTTGTCGCGGCTTTGCCGAAAAGTCAGCCCGCAGCGCTTGAGCAGGTCGAGGGCCGGGTCGGTCAGCCGGCCGGATTTCTGCATCGCAATGCGCAGGCGGTCGCGTGTCTTCATGCTTTTGGTGTCCTTGCCGCCGATAGTGGCGGCCGTGTTGCCCGTGCTGCCGCAGCCAGATAGCCGCCACTGCCTTGATTGAGATAGCGCGCCACGCGCCCGATGGTGGTGATGCTCACTGACGTGCGCTCGTGGATTTCGCGATAGGAAATCCCCTCAAGCAGATACGGCACCACCCGCCAGCGATCGATCAGCACTTCCAGTTCCGCCGGCGTGCACAGATCGCGCAGGAAAGCCCGCATCTCATCCACGCTTTTCAACGACAGCAAGGCCTGATTGAGACTCAGCTCGGCCGATTCGTCGGGGGTTTCGGGGTCCAGTGTGCGACGCTTCATAGTGTACTAACGCGTTAATACGATGGCACGCATGATAACCAGCATGATGCAGTGCCGCAAGCCTGGATTTTATGGGCGGCGAATGCCTGATGTGCTCGGGGTCGAGATTGAACTACCCAATTCTGTACGCACCAGCCGAAGGGAGTGTGGCGTGACTCCCTTCGACTTCGCTGCGCTACGCTCAGGGCGAACGGGGATTCACTATTCACGGCCCGAGTCAAAAGGCAAAAGCGCCTTCTTCAGCCCTTTGGGCAGCTTGAACTCACGCCATCCATGGCATTCGCCCTTCGGGCAGCACAGCTACTCAAAGGCAGCAATCCTGCTGCCTTGTCCCCGCAAGCGGGGGGGAGCGAAGCTATATGGCAACCGCGCTCCGCCCACAAAAAACCCCGCCGAGGCGGGGTTTTTGCTGCAATGCTGAATGAATCAGGCTGACTTTTTCTTCGGCGCGGCCTTCTTGGTGGCCGGCTTGGTCACGGTGGCCTTGGCACCGACAACTGCTGGCTGCACGGCATGCGCACGGGTATTGCCGTAGCTGCCACGATAGGTCTTGCCGCGACGGGTCTTGCGATCACCCTTACCCATGAGAACAACTCCTTTGAATATTCGAGATTACGGTCGACCATGATAACAGTGAAAGTACCGGATCGGCGGCTACCGATGACCGTGACCGAGGCAATCGCGGGCCTGGTCCAGGCACTCGCCAGGATCCACCTCCACCGTCACATGCTGAATGGCAAACTTTTCAAGCAACATCCGCTTGATTGAACGCAATGCCTGAGCTCGATCTGCATTTTCCGACAGCTCAGCATGCACGGTAGCCATGCGTGAACCCGATGCCAGTTGCCAGACATGTAGATGATGAATGCCCTGGATCGCGCCATCGGCTGCAAGCAAGGCGCGCTCCACCGCAGCGCTATCCATGCCATCGGGCACGCCTTCGAGCAGAATGTGTGCTGACTGCCGCAGCAAATGCCATGCGCTGTTCAGGACCAGCAACGAAACGAGCAAGGACAACACCGGATCTGCCCACAGCCAACCAAAACTCCGGATCAGCAAAGCTGCCGCAATTGCCGCGACTGAACCGAGCAGATCGCCCAGCACATGCAGGCTCGCGCCGGCCAGATTGACGTCATCATGCGCATGTCCGTGCAGCGAACGCAGCACCAGCAGATTGACCAGCAAGCCAGCGATGGCGACCGACAACATCACTCCGGACAGGATGGCACCTGGATGCATCAGGCGAATGATCGCCTCGTAGATGATCCAGCCCACCAGCACCAGTTGACTCAGTGCATTGACGAAACCGGCCAGCACTTCCATGCGTCCATAGCCGTAACTGCGCCGAGCATCGGCTGGCCGGGTCGCCATCCAGGCACCGACGAAAGCCAGTAGCAAGGCCAACGCATCAACCATCATGTGGGCAGCATCCGCCAGCAAGGCCAGCGATCCCGACCACAGGCCACCAACTACCTCAACCACCATCATCACGCAGGTCAGAGCCAGCGCGAACAGCAGTTTGCGACGCCGCGCACCAGACGCGCCGACGAGGTCGCGCACATGGTCGTGGCTGTGGTGATCATGCTCATGATCGTGGTGGTGAGCTGTATTCATGCGCACATGCTAGAAACGGCTGGCGCCGTTACACAATCACCCATGCGGGCCTGCTTCGGCTCAGTGTGCGCACTGCGGGCCGTGCACATGATCGTCGTCATCATCGTGACGGTCGTGGCGCAGATTGAGGAAGTGGGCCGCCGCCAGCAGCAAGCCACCGCAAGTCACCATCACGCTGTGCAGGATGATCGAATGGGTTTCGGCGAACGTCACGCCGAGTAACAGCAGTGCCAGACCCGGCGCTGCGAGCAGCAGCGGTAGCGAGCTTTGATGACGACGAAAGCCACGCACCAGTGCAAACAATGCCAGCACGCACGCGAACAACACAAAGCCACGTTCGAAGCGATGATCCGCCAGAAATTCCAGACCAATGAACGGCAGCAGAGTCAGCACGAACGGCAGCAAGGCGCAGTGGATCGCGCACAGAAACGACGCCGCCGCACCAATGCGATCGGCAACTCGCCACCAACGGGATCTGTTCGCCTGCTCGGAGTCCATGGGTTCAATCGGATATCGCCAGAGCGGCGACCCTTCAATACAGACTAGCAATGTTACTTTATAACAGTCCCAAAGGGAATCGACACCCAAATCAACCCACTACGGCATGAACGGCCATGGACGAAGGCAGGTTCAGCCTTTGTGGCACTGCTTGCAGATGCCGTGGACTTCCAGGGTTTGCGCCTGGGGGCGGAAGCCCAGTGCCTTTGCCTGAGCTTCGATCAGCTCGGCCACCCGCTCATCACAAACCTCTTCCGCACCGGAGCAGCTGTCGCAGATCAGGAACGGCACCTGGTGCAACTCGGTCGGGTGATGGCATGAGACGTAGGCGTTGATCGACTCGAGCTTGTGGATGAAGCTGTTTTCGAGCAGGAAATCAAGCGCGCGATAAACCGTGGGCGGCGCGGCGTTGCCATGCTTTTCGCGCAGCTGATCCAGCAGATCGTAAGCCTTGATCGGCTTGTCCGTGGCGGCGATCAGCTCCAGCACTTCCTTGCGCAACGGCGTGAGGCGCAGACCGCGTTCAACACTGGCGTGCTCGACTGCACGCACGAACCCCTTCGCATCGTGGTGATGCGGGTGATCGAGACTATCGTGCAGATTTTTGACGCCATGGCTCAAGAGGTCACCTCGCTTTTGATCATACACCGCTGCGCAACGTGCTCAGCGCGGCAGCGGCGGCGGTATCACGGGTGGTTTCGGGCGGGGCTTGAACAGGATCACGATCCAGCCGATCGGGCCCAGGACCAGTGCCCACACCAAGCCTTCACCCAGACGGCCACGCCACCAGCCGAGCGCGGCACCTACGGCGACAAACAGCAGGTTCCACCAGAACATGGCTGCCCATGGCAGCATATTCAACAGGTTGAAGAACACGTGCCAGAACGCGCCCGGCGCATCCACATCAACGCCTTGGGTGGCCCTGGCCAGCCATTCATCCATGCGCGGTTGGGCGGCTCATCAGCAGGTTGCCGGAATCAGGCCGATGCCAGCGCGATGGCGTCGTCAATGCGCTTCAGCGCCACATCGCGACCGGCCAGAAAAATCGTGTGGTCGATCGACGGTGAAACTTGGGTACCGGTCATCGCCACGCGCAACGGCTGGGCGATCTTGCCCATGCCGAGTTCCAGTTTGGCGGCAACCTGCTCGATCACCTGATGAATCGGCTCGGGCTTCCATTCGCAATTGGCGAGCAGACTCCGCGCTTCGGCCAATACGCTCGCCGCGCTGTCATTTTTCAGATGCTTGGCAACAGCCTTGTCGTCCCATTCGAGAATCGGGCCGTACCAGATCTTTGATCGCTCAGCCATTTCCTTGAGCGTGTGCACGCGATCACGCAGCGCCACGATTACGTCGACCGACGCGGGGCCGCTCGATGTGTCGATGCCGGCCTGCGCCAGATGCCACTCGAACTCCGATCGCAGCGACTCGGGATTCTCGGTCTTCAGATAGTGCTGGTTGAGCCAGGACAGCTTTTCGGTATCGAAGCGCGAAGGTGCCTTGTTGCCGTCGGCGATGTCGAAAACCGCCACCATTTCCTCACGCGAGAAAATCTCCTGGTCACCGTGTGACCAGCCCAGCCGCACGAGGTAGTTGAGGATCGCATGCGGCAGGAAACCCGCGTCACGGTATTCCATCACGCTGACCGAATTGGTGCGCTTGGAGAGCTTCTTGCCGTCCTTGTCCAGAATCATCGGCAGGTGCGCGAACTCAGGCACCGTCGCGCCGAGCGCCTTGTAGATGTTGATCTGTCGCGGCGTATTGTTGACGTGGTCATCGCCGCGGATCACTTCGGTGATGCCCATGTCGATGTCATCGACCACCACGGCGAAGTTGTAGGTGGGCCAGCCGTCCGAACGGAAGATCACCAGATCGTCCAGCTCGCTGTTGGCGATCTCGATGCGGCCTTTGACCTTGTCATCAATCACCACCGAACCTTCGCGCGGGTTCTTGAAACGGATCACGCGGTTCGGGTCGTCGCGATACGCTTCATTGCGATCGCGGTAGTAGCCGTTGTAACGCGGCTTCTCGCCAGCGGCCATGGCCGCCTCGCGCATCGCGTCGATCTCTTCCTTGCTCTCGTAGGCGTAGTAAGCCTTGCCGTCGGCGACCAGCTGGCCGGCTACTTCTTTGTAACGTTCGAGCCGATGGGTCTGGTAAACGGGAGCCTCGTCGGCATCCAGCTCAAGCCAGTGCATGGCATCGAGAATCGCCTGCACCGCCGCGTCTGTGGAACGCTCGCGATCGGTATCTTCGATGCGCAGCACGAACTCACCGCCACGACGGCGCGCTTCCAACCAGCAATACAGCGCAGTACGTGCGCCGCCGATATGCAGGAAGCCGGTGGGACTGGGAGCGAAGCGGGTACGAAACGTCATGGGATGTGATCACAACAGGCAAACGGAACCGTGGATTTTAGCGGATCGAGCAGGCCTGGCGGCACACATCCCAGACTTGGCCTGCTTATTTCACGTGGATGGTGATTTTCTTGGAGACCAGCGCCGGTTCGAACGGCACATGATTGGCGTCACCCAGTTCCAATTGCAGCGTATGCGTTCCAGGCTTGAGCTTGACGGTGGTTTCGATCTGGCCGCCACCGTAATGAATGTGCTGGTCGTCCTTGGGAATCGGCAGGCCACGCGGTGGCAGCTGATCCACATCGATCAATAAATGGAAATGACCCGTACCGGCCTTGTCCATGCCAGCAGGCGCTACGCCCATACCCTTGAGACCAAACTGCACGGTGACGTCCGGACCCACACTGGCACCGTCCTTCGGCGAAATGATGTAGACGTCGACGTTGCTCGGCGCCTGAGTGATCGGCATGGCTGCTGGTGCTGCGGTGGTGTCGTCGGCGGCCATGGCCAGGCTGCATGGTGCGATCAAGGCCAATCCCAGAATGAGGTGCTTCATTAGCTGTACTCCCTGATGGTGTGACGTTCCAGTCTAAGCGGGTAGCCCGGCAAATTCATCCACCCAGTGGCCGCGTAACTTCAATGTCATGCGCTCGCCATGTACAAGAAACACCGGCACATGACACTCCAGTCAAGTATGGAATCCGGCAGAGGTCATGTCATGCGTATCGGCATCGTCAGCGAAACCTATCCCCCGGAAATCAACGGCGTTGCACTCACCGTGCACAACCTGGCCGCCGGCCTGGCGGCTCGTGGCCATAGCATCGACCTGATTTGCCCACGCCAGCAGCAAGCGTATACCGACGAAAATGGGATCGAAGTATTAAGCGTGCGCGGCGCCGCCCTGCCCCGTTATCCGGGCCTGCGCTTTGGACTTCCGGCGGGAAGAACCCTCCGTCAGCACTGGTCCACGCAACGCCCCGATGCCATTTACGTAGCCACCGAAGGTCCCTTGGGCTGGTCAGCGGTGCGCACGGCCTCACGCCTCGGCATTCCACTCAGCAGTGGTTTCCACACCCGGTTCGACAAGTATGCGGATCATTACGGCATAGGTCTGACAAGCCCATTGGTGCGTAGCTACCTGCGTCGTTTTCATCGACGCGCAGCGGCAACGCTCGTCCCCACCGAGGCATTGGCGCAGGAGCTTCAGCTCATGGGCATTCCCAACGTACATTTGCTGCGTCGCGCAGTTGATACGCAGCTGTTCCATCCGCAACGACGCGACGACGACTTGCGTACAGCCTGGGGCGTGAACCACACCACGCCGGTCGCGCTATACGTCGGTCGCATCGCTGCGGAAAAAAATCTGGAACTGGCGGTAACTGCCTTCCGCGCAATCCAGCAGCAGGTTCCCCAGGCGCGTTATGTCTGGGTTGGTGATGGACCTGCACGTGCCGAGCTGCAGGCGGCCAACCCCGATTTCATCTTCGCCGGCGTGCAGCGTGGCGAGGCACTCGCCAGCTATTACGCCAGCGCGGATCTGTTTCCATTCCCGAGCCTCAGTGAAACATTCGGCAATGTCATCCTCGAAGCACTCGCCGCCGGCCTGCCCGTTGTCGCCTATGCCGAAGCCGCTGCCCGTGAGCACCTGCAGGACGGAAAAACCGGTTACTGCATTGATTCCGGCGACAGCAAGGCCTTCATCGAGGCAGCCACGCGGCTGGCCAGCAATCCGGCACTGATCCGGCACATGGGACGTGCCGCCCGGCAAAGCATTGCCGGCCTTTCATCCGATGCGGTGATCCGCGATTTCGAAAATCTGCTGCGCGACATGGCCCAGGAGAATCTGCATGAGCACACCTTCGCCACTGCCCACGCCTGAGCTCTCCAACACGCTGCCACGCCTGGCATTGGATCGCCGTGTCTGCATCGCTGCCAACCGCTGGGGTGCACGACGAGCCACAGGTATTTTTTTCGGCACGATCAGTCGACTCGGTGATGGCATATTCTGGTATGCGCTGATCACCGTCGTCGCTTTGGTTGGCGGGCAACGGGGAGGTTTCGCCGCCGCGCACATGGCGATTTCCGGACTCGCCGCACTGTTGCTGTATCGCTTGCTGAAACGCTGGACCCGTCGACCACGCCCTTATCGCGTATGTCCCGGTGTGATCGCCCACGTGCCTGCGCTGGATGAGTTCAGCTTTCCCTCGGGACACACCTTGCAGGCGGTGGTTTTCACCATTGTCGCCTTGGCCTGGTATCCCGCACTCGCTCCGCTATTGATCACGTTCACTGCGCTGGTCGCAATCTCGCGGGTGATTCTCGGCCTGCACTATCCCAGTGATGTACTGGCGGCGATCTTCATCGGCTGCGGACTGGGCACGGCATCGCTCTGGTTGATGACCACCGTCGCGAGTGGCATGCCCTGATCGGCTCGCATCCAGTCATCGTCATTGCGCAATTATTACGCAGCGTGTGCGCCATGCCTTTGCGTTCAATTAGATAGAACACTTGTCCACAGGCTTTGCCACATACCCTCCACAATCGCTGTGGAGAACTCGCCCGAAGCGCGTCATCGCTGCGCAAAAAACAAGCAGAACGCAGCAAGTGCTTGTCGGCAAAGGGACGAGTTGGCGTTGTCCACAGGCTTGTACATACATGGCACACAGTTGTTGTGGAAAACCTCGATGATTTGTCCCGGCCATGGCTTGCTGCAGATGCAGTGGTGAACAAACAGCGACTGCTCAAATCATCATCAACGCGTAGCAAGTGCCTGATGGACAAGCGACAAAGTCGGCTTGTCCACAGGCTTTACCGGGATGCTTCCACAACGGCTGTGGAAAACCTTGAGACGAATACGACGATGCCGCCCGAAGGCGGCATCGTTCACGACTCGCAGGCGATTGATCAAGCTGCGCGATCGGCCTTGCTCAGGATGCCGAACAGGTCTGCCAGCTTGTCGCGCATTTCGCGGCGATCGACGATCAAGTCGATCGCCCCATGCTCGACCAGGAACTCCGAACGCTGGAAACCTTCAGGCAAGGTCTCGCGCACGGTTTGCTCGATCACGCGTGGTCCGGCAAAACCGATCAGTGCCTTGGGTTCACCGATGTTGATGTCACCAAGCATCGCCAGACTCGCGGACACGCCACCGGTAGTCGGGTTGGTCAGTACGCTGATGTAAGGCACGCCCGCGTCACGCAGTCGCGCCAGAGCCGCCGAGGACTTCGCCATCTGCATCAGCGAAAACAAGGCTTCCTGCATGCGTGCGCCGCCGGTAGCGGAAAAACAAACCAGAGCGCTGCGATCAGCCAAGGCACGCTCAGCCGCACGCGTGAATTTTTCACCGACCACCGAACCCATCGAGCCACCCATATAGGCGAACTCGAACGCGGCGGCGATCAACGGACGACCCTTGAGCTTGCCGCTCATCGCTATCAGCGCATCCTTCTCGCCAACCTTTTTCTGGGTGGCGGTGATGCGATCGCGATATTTTTTGGAGTCACGGAATTTCAGTGGGTCGGTAGGCTCCATGCTCGCCCACAGTTCCTGACCCGAACCCTCGTCGAGCAGCGCATTCAAGCGCATGCGTGCGCCGATGTAATGGTGGTGGCCGCACTTGGGGCAGACCATCAGATTGCGCTCCAGCTCCGGCCGGTACAGCACCGTGCCACAGCCGCCGCACTTGTCCCACACGCCTTCAGGGACTGAGCCCTTGCCGGCCGTGCTGGTGTTCGGCGTGCGTGCACGCGGAGTCATGATTTTCTGCAGCCAATTCATCGCAACACCTCAAACGTTCCTGACCCGAAACGGCCAGGTGGCCGTTTCAGTGTTGTGCATCCAGCGCGGCGCGGATCGGCTGCAGGAAATCCTGCACGCATTTGGCGATGTCGCCAGCCTCCGTGGCACCCGCCAAGCGCTCGACCAGCGCACTACCGATGACTACCGCATCAGCAAACCCGGCGATGGCCTTGGCGCTATGCGCATCGCGCACGCCAAAACCCACCGCCACTGGCGCCTTGGCATGGGACCGGATATCGGCCACGCGGGCGGAGATATCCGTGGTACTCAAATGTCCCGCGCCGGTGATGCCAGCAAACGATACATAGTACAGGAAGCCCTCGGCCGACTCGCACAACTTTGCCATACGCGCGGGTGCGGTCGTAGGCGCTGCCAGCAGGATCTGACGCAAGCCAGCCTCGCGCAGCGGCGCCAGCACGCCCGATTCCTCCAGCGGGCAATCCACCAGCAACACCCCGTCAACGCCCGCTGCCACGGCTTCTTCGGCAAAACGTGCGTAACCGTGAATTTCGATGGGATTGAGATAACCCATCAACACTACCGGTGTATCCGTATCGCGCTGGCGAAACTCGCCAACCCAGCCCAACACGTCAGCCAGACCGACACCCTTGGCAATCGCCCGCTCGCTCGCGTGCTGAATCACCGGGCCATCGGCCATCGGATCAGAAAACGGTACGCCCAGCTCGATCAAGCTGGCACCAGCACCAACCAGCGCATGCATCAACCAGACGACATGTTCCGGCGCAGGATCACCGGCCGTTACAAATGGAATCAGCCCGGTGCGACCAGCAGTCTTGAGTTCAGCAAAGCGACGATCAATACGATTCATGAGAGCAAGAAACGAATGCGGAGGAGTGAGAAACGAGTATTCATGACGGTACCTTCTTGAAGTCGTGGGCAATAACGGAGCGCCTTGGCCTGCTTTCTCACTTCTCACTCCTCCACACTCTTTCCTGCTTCATACCTCAACTCCCTCGCGCGCTGCGATCGTATGCACATCCTTGTCGCCACGACCGGAGAGGTTGCACAACACCAGGCCATCTTTCGGCAACTCACGCGCGAGCTTGATCGCCTGCGCCACCGCATGACTCGATTCCAGCGCAGCCAGGATGCCCTCGGTGCGCGCCAGCAGATGGAAGGCTTCGAGTGCTTCGTCGTCGGTCACGCCAACGTAGTCAGCCCTGCCGCTGTCCTTGAGAAACGCATGCTCCGGGCCGACGCCGGGATAGTCGAGACCCGCCGACACCGAATGCGTCTCGGTGATCTGGCCGTTGTCATCGCACAACACGTACGTGCGATTGCCGTGCAGCACGCCGGGGCGACCCGCCGCCAGCGAGGCCGCATGATGACCGGTTGCAATGCCCTCGCCAGCCGCCTCGGCGCCGACGATGCGCACATCCGCATCATTGAGGAATTCGTGGAACAGGCCGATCGCATTCGAGCCACCGCCGACGCAGGCGGTCAGCACGTCCGGCAGTCTTCCGTATTGCTCCAGCATCTGTTCACGCGCTTCGCGACCCACGATGGCATTGAAGTCGCGCACCATCTTTGGGTAGGGGTGCGGGCCCGCCACGGTGCCGATGATGTAGAACGTGTCGGCGACGTTGGTGACCCAGTCGCGCATCGCTTCGTTGAGCGCATCCTTCAGTGTCTTCGAGCCGGAGGTGACCGGAATGACTTCAGCGCCAAGCAGCTTCATGCGGTAGACGTTGATCTTCTGCCGCTCGATGTCCGTCGCACCCATGTAGACCACACATTGCATGCCGAAGCGCGCGGCGACGGTGGCGCTGGCGACGCCGTGCTGGCCGGCGCCGGTCTCGGCGATGACGCGTTTCTTGCCCATGTGCCGCGCCACCAGCGCCTGGCCGATGGTGTTGTTGATCTTGTGCGCACCGGTGTGATTGAGATCCTCGCGCTTGAGCAGGATGCGCGCGCCGCCGACATGCTGGGACAACCGCTCGGCGTGATAGATCGGGCTGGGCCGGCCGACGTAGTACTTGAGATCCCGATCGAGCTCGGCGATGAATTCCGGATCCTGACGAAGCCGCTCATACGCCTCGGTAAGCTCGGCCAGCGGCGCCATCAGGGTTTCGGCTACATAGACGCCGCCGTAATCGCCAAATCGACCCTGCACATCGGGCCATTCGTGATAGTCGCGGATCTTTTCCATGCTGATGTCCTGTGTAAAAAACTGATGATCCTGGCGTATTGCTTCGCCTCAAGCTCCCACCATATCGCATGGGCACGCCATCAAAAAGCGATAAGATTGCACGAACATGTCAGGAAATATCACCTATGGCCGAACGTGATCTGCCACCGATGAATGCCCTGCGCGCCTTCGAAACGGTGGCCCGTACCGGCAGCGTGACCAGCGCAGCCACCGAATTGCACGTCACCCATGGCGCGGTCAGCCGACAACTACGGCTGCTTGATGAAGCCGCCGGGCAGCCACTGTTCGTCAAACAGGGACGCGGCCTCGCGCTCACCGAGCCTGGTAAGCAATTGCATGCAGCCACGGCGGCGGCATTCGAGCAATTGCGCGAAAGCTGGTCTGCGTTGCGCCAACACCAGGCCAGTGCACCGTTCGTACTCGGCTGTTCGAGCAGCCTGCTCGCGCGCTGGTTGATCCCGCGCCTAGAATCGCTGGGTCGCGAGCTGCCCGATTTGCGCCTGCATCTGGTGGCGCAGGAAACCGATCCAGCGCCCGAACTGGGGCAACTCGATGCTGCGCTCTTACTGGCGGCACCACCGTGGCCATCGCGTTGGCAGGTCGAAGTATTGGCTGATGAGCAGACCGGTCCGGTTGTCAGCCCAGGCTATGCCGGCTGGCCAAAACTGCAAGGGCAATCAGTGGAAGTCTTGCGAGATGAGCCGCTGCTGCACACCACCTCACGCCCGCAAGCATGGCCGAACTGGATGCACAGCATGGGCCTTGCGACCGAGCCGAAGTTGGGAGCGGGCTTTCCGCATCTTTATCACTTGCTGGAAGCGGCCATTGCCGGACTCGGTGTAGCGATTGCCCCCGCACCGCTGGTCGCTGAAGATCTTGCCAGCGGACGACTTATCGCACCTTGGGGTTTTCGCACGACCGGCGTTGCCTGGATTCTGGCGACCCCCAGCCGTGCAAGCGATCCACGGGCCGCCCAGTTGGCCGAATGGTTACGGCGTGAACTGGCTGGCATCGATCAAAGATAGCTGCGGATCTTCGCCTTCAATTGCTCGACCAGCTCCGGCGTCAGCGGCCCGAGCATGCCACGACGTTGCTCGGGAATATGCGCCGCCGGGTCTTCATCACCGAACACGTAATAGTCGAGCAACTCGCGCCAGGCGGCCCGCTCATTGGCGCCCAGCGACTTGAAACTGAGGATGCAATGCATCAGCCCATCCAGCGAAGTTGCTGGTACGACAGCATCACCATCTGTTGCGCTCCACCAGTAATTCACCAGCGCGTTGATCCGTTCCAGCGACACCACGTGATGCCACCACATCGGCGGGATGTAGATTGCGTCGCCTGGCGACAATTCGGCTGATTGTGCATGTGCCAAAGCCTCTTTCAAACGTGGAAAGCGCGGATCGTCAGGCTGATCCAGTCGCGCCATGCTCATCGCCGCGCCGGTGGGTGCAAAATCCAGCGGCCCAATATACAGGTTGCGAATCTGCTCGGGCGGAAACAGCGTGAAGCGACGCCGACCACAAACCACGCAAGCAATGTTTCGATACTCATCAAAATGCGCCGGCGTGGTGACCTTGTTGCCGATCCATAATCGCGGCTGCACCGCCGGATCCAGGAAAGACAAAGCATTGACGTTCAGAAGATTCGGCAGGCACTTCGAAATCAACGCACTCTGCAGCGCCAACGCTGGCGGATTGGGTTGCCGGCTATAGGTCGCCAGTCGACCGAGCACCTGGGTGATCGACACGCGATGATGCTCGAAGTTGAAGGCATCGAAATCATCCGCGTAACCGATCACCCCACCCTGATCCGGCGGCACCAGCAGCACGTCGACGTCCGTACCATTGTCACTGGCGGCGAGGTGCGCAGCGAAAGCGCTATCCGATTCACGCGCCGAGTTCACGATAGGCCAGTCACGACATACACCGCGCATGACGACCGGTCGGGCACGCTCGACGATCTGTTTGAGGTCAACTGCAGTGTCGCTGCAATTGATTTCCTCGATCGGCGTCATATCGTTCACGCGTCGACCTGCGCCAATTCCACATCCACCACCCGCACGGCGCGCATGAACGCGGCCAGTAGTTGTGGATCCTTGATGCCCGGCGCCGACTCGATGCCGCTGGCAACATCCACCGCCCACGGTCGTGCGACGCGAATTGCCTCAGCCACATTGTGTTGATTCAAGCCACCGGCAAGGATCAATGGCTGCCGGCACTCATCCGGCATCAACGACCAGTCGAACGCCTTGCCACTGCCACCCGCTTCACCTACGCCGTGACCATCGAGCAGCAGTCCTGCGGCATGTGGGTAGTCACCAAACGGGATCGACTCGACCACCCGTCCGCCCATCGCCACAGCTTTCAGAAACGGGTGAGCAAACTGGGCACACCACTCGTCGGATTCGTCACCGTGAAACTGCAGAAGACTCGGCCGCACGCGATCCAGCACCTCACGCACCAAATCGACGTCGTCATCCATGAACAAGGCAACGGTGCTGACAAAGGGCGGCATCGCAGCGACGATAGCGGCCGCCTGATCCACGCTGACCTGTCGTCGACTACGCGAAGTAAGCACCACGCCAATCGCGTCAGCACCCAGTTCTACGGCCAGGAGCGCATCCTCGATCCGAGTCATGCCGCAACATTTGATGCGCGTCATATACCAGTCTCCTGTTGCGAAACTTCCGGCGGCAAACCCCAGTGCGCTTCATAGCGCGGACCCAGAAACGTCAGTCCCGAAGATGGCGCAGTTGGACCTGCCAGCTGGCGGTCACGCCCGGCCAGCAATTCGGCCATCCATTCAATCGGCTTCTCGCCGCGACCAATCATCAGCAGGGAACCAACGATGTTGCGCACCATGTGATGCAGGAACGCGTTGGCCTCGATCTCCACGAAGACCTGCTCGCCCTCACGCCGCACTTCAACTGCCAGCACGGTGCGATTCGGATGATGCGCCTGACAGGACAGCGCCCGAAACGCACTGAAATCATGCAGGCCCAGCAGCGATTGCGCCGCTTGATGCATACGCCCGGCATCCAGCGGCAAGCGCTCCCAGCTCACAAACCGCGCATCCAGTGCGGCCCGCACCTGGCGATTGAGAATGTGATAACGATAACAACGGCTGCGCGCACCGTAACGCGCATGAAAACTTTCCAGCACCGGCTGCGCCCACAACACCGCCACACTCGCCGGCAGGTTGGAACAACAACCCAGCACCCAACCACGCATATCCCGTTGTGCATCCGTATCGAAATGCACCACCTGACAACGCCCATGCACCCCCGCATCCGTACGCCCCGCGCAGCTGACCTCAACCGGATGAGCCGCTACCTTGGAAAGCGCCTTCTCCAGCGCCGCCTGCACGCTGGGGCCATCTTTCAGTCGCTGCCAGCCACTGAAATCGGTACCGTCGTATTCGATGCCAAGTGCAATGCGCATGAGATGTCGATCGTGCTCCGTAACGTGGCGTTGAAGCGTAGCAGGCTGTCGCCTTATCCCGTATCAGAAAGCCAACCAGCAGGCACAAAAAAGCCCGCGTTATGCGGGCTTCTCTGTCCATTGCAGCTCCAGCGATCCTTGCTGAAACTCTTCATTGGTGCCAAGAGGGGCATCGAAATATAAGAATTTATGCAGCCTCACAAGCATCATTTGCATAAGTACCGTCAAAAGTACCGTCATCCGTTGCAAGCTTGCTGGCGATCCATGCATGCACTTCGGCACCTGACCATGCCACAGTACTGCGGGTCGGTGTGAGCGCCCGAGGCAAAGGGAAGATTCCTGCGTTGGCCCATCGGTAAAGCGTGGCCTTGCTAACCCCTACAAGAGCCAAGACCGCAGGTAGGCGCAACAATGCCGGGGCAATATTAGTTATCTGTTTCCTGCGTTTGTTCCTTCATGCATAAGGCGCGACCGATGAACTGGCCGCGCACGTCTGTTTGTGATTTGCTGCCGGGGCGGCATGGGGACAAGCTGGTCTTAGATGGTTCCAAGTGCCGCTCTGAACTTGGATAACAAATTTCGACTTTGTCAGCTGGGTTCAAGATCGTTGATCTGTCCCTATGCGATACCTGATAAGGGACATTCCAGTGCTTCAGCAGGAGTACCCCTGTCCCAATGGGGCAGCACATACTCCAGATGTGTTCCGTGAGGACGCAACATGTCAGCAAGAAAGTTCACGGCTTCAACGGAATCGTGTCCTTCTATCTCTTCGTTCGCCAGTATTTCCAGCGCCCTAGCTCTAGCCTCATAAGAAGATTTTTCAACCATATCGACGATGATGCGTGCCAGCTTTTCGGCTTCGCGTTGCACCTGTTCTTTGTCAGAAAGCAACCCTATCGGTGTTTGCCAAGGTGATTTGGACTGGCGCACGTAGCGCCAGCGGGGCCACCCTGTTCCAGGGTCACGCATCATTGTCGGGAAATTCTCTAAACCCACGTTTCCTAGTTCAGCCAGCATGCGTCCAGCCGTACTGTGGCCAATGCCAAAGTTGCGGGCTACGGTTCGTGTGGACTCGCCTTTTGGCAGCGGCTTTGTCCCCTGCTCGGTCACAGCGGCGATGAACTGCCATGCCGCATCAAGCCGCTGCTCCCGGTGCATTTCCAATGAACGCCCGGTGCAGTTGACCGATTTGGATACCAGTACAGCTGTGCCAATGTCCATCGAACAGACTCGAGCTGGAATAGCTACGCGCTTGGCCTTGATATATGCATCGCGCCGATGGTGTCCGTCCACGACGTAGAAGCCTCCGACTACATCAGACTTGTCTGAACATTGAATATCAGCGACCCATATCGGTTCAAGCTGGACGTCCTGACTGCAGTCCAGTACGAACCCGAGCATCACTTTGTGATCGGCGCTGCGCTGCTCCACCCGGCCAGCGTCTTTTATCGGCACCAAGCGACTATTGCGAGGCTGAAGAGTTGTGTGGGTTTTCAGCTCGGTAAGAGACAACATACGGACTTCAGCTGACCGCAGTTGCTCCAAGGACTCCCAGACATTCATGGCATCACCAGCACGTCTGGGTGAGTGTGAATCAGATACTTCAATACCTCGGCATTGCCAGTGTCTCGGCGAATCAGGGACTCTAGCTTGCGCTGGAACTGCTTCAGCAGGTCGAACGTGGGCACATCGAATGCAATCGTGCGGATGTTTAGCGGCTCGCATAGCGCGATAGCTGCCGCGATGTGTGCGGGGTCAAGATCAATCATGCGTCTGGGTCTCTTTTCGGTGTGTATGTAGAGTGCCGAAAGGAAACGAGGCAACAGGAATCCTTGCTAGCAGCACAGACGAGCTGCCAGACGGTATGACTATCGGAGAATCTCTAACCTTTGCACGCGCTGGACGGAAATGAGCAGAGTTCTGGCCCAGAGTTGCCGTGCCAGTGGTCAAGGGAAGAGCGCGGTCTTCGCCGACAAGCGGCAGCCGACCCAAACGGGCACCCACAAACCCACTTCTTGCGTCCAGCTATATGCTTTGTTGTTAGCCAGACCCGGCAAGGATAAGCTCTGGACAGAACTGCTAGTTGAGGCCAGATTTTTTGGGCACGAGAAAGAATTTATAGCCGATGGTTCGTATATTCAGTAGTTAGTCGACAGGGGGGAAGATCATGGACTCGGTAATCTATCGCATCGAGATGGATGGGCGCTGGAACTTGAAGGATCTATACGAGTTTCCACATGCGTACTTGCAGGTCTATGCGTTCACTTACGCATTCGATACAGATCTGCCGTCCCATGATGCGGATCGCATCAACTACGCGCTAGAAAACTACCCGTGGGGGGGCGGATACTCAATCGTCAACATCTATTCCATACTTCAAAGCCAAGTAGGGCCGAAATTCAAACCAATCATCAAGGAGATCCGCTATGCGTCGCCTGGCTGGATTGACCTTCTTCTTCACCCCTATCCCGCCGTTAAAATAGCGGGAGCTGTGGCCACTATTGCAACCTCGGTTGCCGGTACGGTGAAAGCCTACTCCGCTGTGCAAAACTGTCTTTATAAAATAAGTGCAAGATCTCAACAGGCTCGGATAGAAAAGATCCAGCTGACTCGGCAGGAGATAACAGAGCTTCAAAAACTTAATCAAGACTTGGCAAGTGCAATGAATTTCACACAGCTCGATGCGCTGCAGGCGCGAACAACGAGCGTACATGTCACAGCAAAACTTCTAAGTGCTCAGTATCGCAGGCTCAAACAACTCGCGAAGTTTGTCACTGCTGGCAAGGTAAATCTTCCTATTCCTCAGCCCAAGCTTCCGCCTATTCCACCAATGGTAATACGCAAAGGCTAATAGTTCGTTCAAGGCGGAAGGCTTCGCCGCCGCTCAATCCCAGCGCTAGGTGCCAACCAATTGGATATGCTCACTGAAATTCTAAAAGCAGAAGGCCGTGCAATTGCGGAAGAGTTCTCGCTTGCGTCCAAGCAAGGAAATGGTACGCCTCAGGAAATTGCTGACTTCCGCGAACACGCAGTTCAATCGTTCTTCCAACGATTTCTTCCGCAAAGCCATATCGTGTCGAAGGGAAAGATCACAGATCTGTCAGGAAACCAGTCTGACTCCATTGACTGTTTAGTCCTAAACCCTGCACACCCAAATCTGATTGATTCCCACGGTAAATTCAGGCTCATATTTTCCGATGGATGCGATACGGCTATTGAAGTGAAACCCAATCTTTGTCGAACGGATGAGCTTATAAGAGCGGCCGTCCAATGCCAGAGTGTTAAAAAAACAAAGCGCAGCGAGTCACCTTTGTTACTCCGATCAAGAAAACCAAAAAATCTAATAGATCATTCTTGTTACGTGCCTTTCGTTGTCTTTTCCGTCAGAGCTTTTGAGCCTGAAAAGATCTATGACATCTTGTCCACGTATTACTCTACGAACGAGATACCTGTTGAGGAACAGATCGACCTTATAGTCATCAGCCAAAGCGGGATCATTCGAAACGTCAAGCATGCTGAGCTTAACTATTACGGCGCACCATCGCCTATCGGAAAGAGCACGGGCTGGTACTTTGAGACTTGGGAAGATGCAACTTTGCTCGGCATGCTGCTTTGCATGGAACACTTCATTCCAGGTGTAGCTGGCATGTCGGAGTCAATAATGAGGCGGGTGCTAACCAAGAACGCCCGATTTTCGGTGAAATTGCTTGGCGAAGGCAAATAACAATACCATTCAAGCCGAAGTCGCCGAATCATTTGGTTCGCAGAGCAAAAAATGTGATTCGCGGCGTGGTTTTGGTAATCGTCGTGATAAGCTCGTTCATCTTGATTGCCAATGCGCCGAATCGCTCGATCAGTAGCCCCAAACCGGGAAGCACTGCCCAAACAGGAAACAGATGTCGCGCGGGGACGGAAATAAATTGAAGGATATGGAGAGGGGCTTTGGTCTATCTGATAGCGCTTTTGATGGGATGTGTCGTAGGCATAAACGGGTACGTTGAGCGGTTTTCCAAAAGCGCCATAGGCTTGGGGTATGCGAACCAGACATGGGAGTTGTTGTCGGCACTTGGAGGGTTGAGCTGGTTCTGCTTGTTTCCTGCCGCATATTTTGTTGGATCGGCTAGGGGACATGCCTTTTGGGAGGGGCTGGTATTTTTCGTTGCGGCATTCGTTGGCGGTGGACTTCTGTCCGGCTGGGTCCGCAGAATGCATCCACTGAACTACTTGGTCAGCGGATTAGCCTTGCCACTAAACGTCGGCCTTACAGGTCTGGTGTATGTCTTCACTCGAATGATTTAGCAACTGAGTAGCACGCTACGCGACTTGCCGTTTAAACGGCACGACCTTGCTACTGGTACTGGCTTTCAGGGCTTCTAGGTAGTCGGCCCATGCCTGCATCATTCGGGTTCGATCATCCAAATACTGCGCTGCATGGGTATACGCCTCGCGTACCTTATTTGTCTCCGCATGCGCCAGTTGCCGCTCGATAGCATCGGAATTCCAGCCCATCTCATTCAGCCGGGTTGCAGCCATGCTGCGAAAACCGTGGCCGGTCATTTCCTGACCAGAGTAACCAAGCCGTCGAAGTGCTGCATTTATGGTGTTCTCACTCATGGGACGGCTAGCTGTTCGCAGACCGGGAAAGACGTAGTGCCCGCCGTTCGTGCCGGTCAGTGGGTACAGTTCGTGCAGTATTTGGACCGCCTGATTTGACAGCGGGACAAGGTGCGCGGCTTTCATCTTCATCCGCTCTGCGGGTATACGCCAGATGCCATCGTCCAGGTCGAACTCCGCCCATGCTGCCTGCCGCAACTCACCGGGCCGCACAAAGACCAACGGTGCGAGCTGAAGAGCCTTCAGCGTCACGAACTGTCCGGTGAAACCATCAATGGCCCGCAACAATTCGCCGATACGCGCGGGATCGGTCACCGCTGCGTGATGCTTCTCATTAGGCGCCTTCAGCGCACCTCTCAATGCGGTTGTGGGGTCAGACTCTGCCTTCCCTTCCAAGACTGCGTAGCGAAAAACCTGCCCCGCCTTCACCCTTGCTCGCTTGGCAGTCTCAAGCTTGCCGCTGGCCTCGACCTTGCGTAAGGCGGCCAGCAATACGCGAGGCGTGATCTCAGACATGGGCAGACTGCCAATCTCCGGGAACAGGAACGTCTCCAGAATCCACCTGTTCTTGTTGGCTGTGACCTCTGCCACGTTCTGCCGTGCCATCCAATCGCGGGCTATGGCCTCGAACGTCTCGCCTTCAGCCTGTGCTACCGCTGCTTGGGCTTGCTTGGCCTCTTTGCGTACTTCGCCGGGATCGGTGCCATTCGCCAGCAACCTCCGGGCGTCGTCTCGACGCCTACGGGCATCGGCAAGAGTTACAGCCGGATACACGCCCAATGCCAGAGTCTTGCGTTTGCCGCCATGCCGGTAGTCCAGCCGCCAATACCGGCTGTCGTCCGGCTTCAGGAGCAAGTACATGCCGCCGCCGTCTGTCAGCTTCTGCTGCTTGTGGGCGGGCTTGGCTTTGCGGATGGCCGTATCGGTCAGCATTGACGGTATCTCGTGTCGGTATGACGAGCATCCTACACAGATACCGCCAAAAATACCGCCATACACTGTTAGCTTCCCTGCTTCTCCGTGAGACTAGTTAAGACCTTTCAGACACAAAAAACCCCGCTATTACACGGGGTTATCTGTCCATTTGAGTCTCCGCGATCCTTGCTGAAACTCTCTATTGGTGCCCAAGAGGGGACTCGAACCCCTACGCCTTTCAGCGCTACCACCTCAAGGTAGTGCGTCTACCAGTTCCGCCACCTGGGCAAGGTGTATTGCAAAGCTTTACTTTGTTGATGTTGCAGCCGCAGGCACTTCGCCCTGTGTGGCGGTGGCTGCAGGAACGACCGCCGATTCGGCAGCGTTCGGCGCGGTCACGTTGTCACTCGTCACCGCAGGAACTTCGGAACCAGCAGCAGGCGCCTTCTTCGCCGCTTCGGGCTTCGCCGCAATACCGGACATCACGCCAAGGTCGGTGGTCTCGGCTTTTGGCTGGCCATTGACGTGCATGTAAACACCCATGCCAAGGCTCAGCAGAAAAAACAACGAAGCCAGCACGCCGGTGGCCCGGGTCAGGAACGTTGACGAACCACGCGCACCGAAAACCGTTGCAGATGCGCCAGCGCCGAAGCCGGAGCCCGCGTCTGCGCCCGCTCCGTTCTGCAGCAAGATCAGAACGATCATCGCCGCAGCGATCAGGATGTAGAACACGCTGAAAATGACGAACATGATTACCTATTGAGCCTGTAGCGTCTGATGCGCCGCGACGCAGATTGCGAGAAAATCGGATGCTGCCAGAGCGGCGCCACCGATAAGCCCACCATCGACGTCCGCCTGCGCGAACAATTCCGCGGCATTGGCCGCCTTGACGCTGCCGCCGTAAAGCAGTCGGGTCAGACGGGAAATTGTAACATCTTCTTTTTCCAGTTGGCTACGGATAAACGCATGAACCTGCTGTGCCTGCTCCGGGCTGGCGGTATGACCCGTACCAATCGCCCAAACCGGCTCATAGGCGATCACGGCCGTATCGAAGCAAGCCACGCCGTGTGCCGCAATCACCGCCTGCAACTGCCGTGCGATTACTGCCTCGGTCTGTCCAGTGTCGCGCTGCTCCAGCGTCTCACCGACGCACAGGATTGGCGTCAACCCGCCAGCCAGCGCAGCACCGAACTTGCGCGCAACCAGCGCATCATCCTCGGCGTGGTACTGACGACGCTCGGAATGTCCGACCAGCACCCATTGCGCGCCGATATCAGCCAGCATCGCCGCCGAAACTTCACCGGTGTAGGCACCCTGCCCCTCATGCTCGCTGAGATCCTGGCCGCCAATTCCCACACCTGAATCACGATAGCCATCCGCCAGCGGCGCAAGGTAGGGAAACGGCGGGAACACTGCGACATCGACACCGTCGGGCCGACCGGCCACGATATCGCTCACCAGCGCGGAAGCCATGGAGCGGCTGCCATGCATCTTCCAGTTGCCCGCGACGAGTTTCTTGCGCATGGTCTGCTTCCGCTGCAATCAAACGACTAGCTTAGCGAGGCGGCTGACTGTCGGTAAAGTACCACTTTGGAATCACCCAATTTATTCAGGAGCTTGCATGTCGATCCACCGCCCATTGAGTCTGGTCACCGGCGCCTCATCCGGCATCGGTGCCGCGTTCGCACGCGCGCTGGCCAGTCAGGGACATGATCTGGTGCTGACTGCCCGCCGCGCAGATCGGCTGGAAGCTCTCGCCACGGATTTGCGCTCGGCCCACGGCGGCGAGGTCACGGTGCTGGCCTTCGATCTGGCCGATCCTGCCACACCCAGGTTGCTATGTGAGGCGCTCCAACAGCGCGGGCTGATCATTGACTGGCTGATCAACAACGCCGGATACGGCGTACCTGGCAGCTTCGAGGCAAATGACTGGAGTGTTCACGCAGACTTTCTGCAGGTGTTGCTGACCGCACCTACCGAACTGGCTTGGCGACTGTTGCCCGCCATGCGCCAGCGCGGCTACGGTCGCATCATCAATGTGGCGTCGCTCGCCGGCCATGTCCCCGGAACCGCGGGGCACACACTGTATGCAGCCAGCAAGGCCTACATGATCAAGTTCTCGCAATCATTGGCGCTGGAGAACAGCAGCGGGGTCAATACCTGTGCACTATGCCCCGGTTTCACCTGGTCCGAATTTCATGATGTGACCGGCACGCGTGAGAAAATGGACAAGATGCCCGACTACATGTGGTTGAGCGCGGAAGAGGTCGTTCGACAAGGCATCGCCGCCGTCGAGCGCGGTGATGCCGTTTATATCCCCGGCCGGGTCAATCGCCTGATCAAGAGCGTGCTGCAGCTGATGCCGGATCGGCTGGCATTGTGGCTTTCAGCACGCGAATCGCGACGCTATCGCAACAATGTGAATTGAGTCGGCATACGCATCAGGAATCCTGCCTAACCTGTTTATTGCAAGACTGATCATCGCCAATAGTCCCGTCACCACAGCCGGTAACCCTGAGCATGCCCCTGTTTCCGACACAGATGCGTCCGCTGCCTTATCGCAAACCGACCGAAGGGCGTGACTACTGGATCGTGGATGATGTACTGGCCAATGCCGATGAAGTACGCCGTCGCTGTCTGGCGAAGACAGACTGGGAGTTTGGCTACCCGACCACGGGCGAAGTCTGGCCCGGCATGCGCGCTTTTCCGGCATTGCTGGATGATGAATTGAGCACACTCGATGCACTGGTCTGCCAACTGACTGGCGCGAAAAAAGTATGGGTTGAGCAAAGTGCGGGAGGTACCCGGCTCAATCACAACGTGGTGCAGGTGGTGGGCTCCACTGAAGGCATGGCCAAACCGCATACCGATTCGTCCAACCTTTGCCGCTACGCAGCAGTGATCTATCTCAACCCCGACGTGCCCGAGCAGTGCGGTACCAGCTTCTACCGGCAACGCGTGCCCGGTGGTCAGCTCGGCGGCAATGTCGTGATGCCGCCGCATCGCAATCTCGCCGAAGCCTTGGGCAATCGTTTCGTGCAGCCAAACGCATTCGCTGAAGATGTACGCGTGGCACATCGCTTCAACCGGATGCTGCTGTACAAGGCCAACCTGATTCACAGCGCCAGCGCTTATTGGGGCCTGGAAACGCAGAGCAAACGCATGACGGCGCTGTTTTTCTGGATGGCTTGAAGAGCTTGGGCAAAGCCCCCGTTGATCCTCCACACTCTGTCAACAAAAAGCCCCGCAATGCGGGGCTTTCTGTATACGCAACGACGAGAGACGATCAGGCGAACGGATCGTCCAGGCTGATGGTGTCGTCACGATCCGCACCGGTCGCCACGAGGGCGAGACGGCAGCCGGAGAGTTCTTCCACGGCACGCAAATAAGCGCGCGCGGCAGGCGGCAATTTGTTCCAGTCGCGAATACCGGCGGTCGATTCTTCCCAGCCCGGAAACTCCAGATAGACCGGCTTGCACTCGTCCCAGCCGTCCGCATCGAGAGGAGCCAGTTCGCGGCGCTTGCCGCGGTATTCGTAGGCGATACAGACCTTGATGGTTTCCAGGCCGTCGAGCACGTCGAGCTTGGTAATCGCCAAGCCATTGATGCCGTTGATCTGGGTGGCGCGCTTGAGCGCGACCAGATCGATCCAGCCGCAGCGACGCGGGCGACCGGTGCTGGCACCGAATTCGTTGCCGACCTTGCGCAGGCGTTCGCCCATCTCGTCGTGCAGTTCGGTCGGGAACGGGCCGCTGCCAACACGAGTAGCGTAGGCCTTGCAAATGCCCAGTACGTAATCGATGTCGCACGCGCCGACGCCAGTACCGGCCAATGCACCACCAACGGTGGTGTTTGACGAAGTGACGTAGGGATAGGTGCCGTGGTCGATGTCGAGCAGTGCACCCTGCGCGCCTTCGTACAGGATGTTGCCGCCTTCGGCGCGCACGTCATGCAGGATGGTGGCGACGTCATCGACCATCGGACGGATGAAGTCGGCATAGGCCAGCGCATCGTCAAGCACGGTCTGATAGTCGACCGTCTCCGCCTTGAGCCACTGGCTCAGGATGAAGTTGTGATACTCGACGGCGGCCTGGATCTTCTCGGGCAATTCGTGCGGGTACATCAGATCGGCGACGCGGATCGAACGACGGGCGACCTTGTCTTCGTAGGCCGGACCAATGCCGCGACCGGTGGTGCCAATGGCTTTGCCGCCAGCGGCGATCTCGCGCGCCTTATCCACGGCGATATGGTACGGCATGATCAGCGGGGTGGCCGGGCTGATCTTGAGGCGCGAACGCACCTCGACGCCGTTGGCCTCCAACTCTTCGATCTCCTGCTTCAGCGCCTGCGGACTCAGCACCACGCCGTTGCCGATCAGGCACAGCGCGTCATCGCGCAGGATGCCCGAAGGGATCAGGTGCAGCACGGTCTTCTTGCCCTTGATCACCAAGGTATGACCGGCGTTGTGGCCGCCCTGAAAACGCGCCACGGCACTGACCCGCTCGGTCAGCAGGTCGACGATCTTGCCCTTGCCTTCATCGCCCCACTGGGCTCCGAGGATGACGACTGACTTACCCATGATCTTCTCGCTCAAAGTTTGCGTTGACCCCATCGGGGCCGGGAAAAACATCAGGCACCGCTGCGCAGATTACGCCCGGAAGCCTTGTTGAATAAAGCGGCTGTCGAAAGTTGCTGTCACCCTGGCATCTGCACCCTGCCGATGCCAGCATGTCGATCACCTGTTATTTGGCCGGCTCGCCGAAATAGTGCAGGAAGGCCGAATCGGGCTTCAGCACGATCACATCCTGGCCGTCCGCAAAGGATTTGCGATACGCGGCCAAGCCACGATAGAACGCAAAGAACTCCGGATCCTGGCTGTAGGCCTTGGCATAGATCGCTGCGGCCTGGGCATCACCATCGCCGCGCACCTTGGCCGCATCGCGGTTGGCATCGGCCTTGAGGATCTGCGCCTGGCGATCGGCATCAGCCTGAATCTTGGCGGCCGCTTCCTGACCGGTGTAACGCAGCTCATTGGCCAGTTGCAGACGCTCGGCACGCATGCGCTTGTAGACCGAGTCGCTGACTTCGTCTGGCAGGTCGATCCGCTTGATGCGCACGTCGACCACGGCGATGCCGAGGTTCTTGCGTGCGGCGACATCGGTTTGATGACGCACCCGCTCGGTGATGTCCTTGCGGCCGCCGGAGATCAGCTCCTGCAACGTGCGCGCGTTGAACTCGAAACGCAGTGCATCCTTGATGATCGGAGTCAGCCGTTGCGATGCCTGCAGCTGGTCACCACCGGTGGCGCGGTAATACATCGCATTGTCGGCGATGCGCCACTTGACGTAGAAGTCGACGTTGACACTCTTCTTTTCGGAGGTGAAATAACGCTCCGGCGGCGCATCCAGCGAAAGGATGCGATTGTCGAAGTGCAACGCCTGCTGCAGCAACGGAATCTTGAAGTGCAGGCCAGGTTTGTAATCGGTACGCACGATGCGGCCGAACTGTACCAGCAAGGCATTCTGCCCTTCACTGACTACAAACATGCTGCTCAACCCAAGCAGGGCGAGTACGGCGATGAGGATGACGGTTGTGAGCTGCTTGCTCATGGCTGGCTCCCCTGGCTGTCGCTACTGTCGTTACTCGCACCATCGCTGACCGGTTCCAACACGGCACCTGTAGTGCCTGCCTTGAGCTGCGACGCGGCCGGCAGATTGATGATGTTGCGGCCACCGGAGCCGTCGATGACCTTGCGGTTGTCCGCCATCACAGTTTCCATGGTTTCCAGCCACAGGCGCTTGCGGGTGACTTCCGGCGCAACCTGGTACTGGGTGAGCAGCTGGTCGAAGCGGCTCGCATCACCGGTTGCACGGGCGACGCGCTCGGCCTTGTAGCCTTCGGCCTGCTGACCAATCACCTGGGCATCGCCACGTGCCACCGGCACCACCTTATTGGCATAGGCGATCGCACCGTTCTCGATGCTTTGTTTGTCTTCGCGCGCCTTGTTGACGTCGTCGAAAGCGTCCTTCACCTCTTTCGGCGGCGCTACATTCTGGAAGCTGACCTCGTTGACGCTGAGGCCAGCGTGGTAACCATCAAGAGTTTTCTGCAGTGTTTCCTGCGCCTGGCTGACCAGATCGGCGCCGGCCGCGGACAGGATCTGATCCATGTCGCTGCCGCCGATCACGCCGCGCACTGCAGCTTCGGCCGCAGCCTGGATGGTGCCGTCGGGATCATTCAACTCGAACAGATACTTGCGTGCATCATTGACCTGGTACTGCACCGTGAACGCCACGGTGATGATGTTCTCGTCGCGGGTCAGCATGCTGACCTGGTCATTGACCGAGCGCACGCGCGTGGTCTCGACCTTGGTCACCGATTCGATCGGTTGCGGCAGCTTGAAATGGAAGCCCGGTGGCAAAGTGCGGGCGTACTCGCCGAAGCGCAGCACCACGCCGGCTTGACGGGCACCAATGATGGTGTAGCTGCTCAGCAACAGACCGACCACCAGAATGACTATCACGCCGGTAAAAATGCCCCCGGGGCCGTGGCCAGCGCCGCCAAAGCGCTTTTTCAGATCACGCAGGATGCCATCCAGGCTGGTATTTTTGCCGCTGTTCTGGCGATTCTTGCCCCAGGGGTCATTGGGACCCTTGCCGGGTTCATTCCAAGCCATGCTTCAGGCTCCTTCAGACAGCGAAAAGGCCGACGCGGTGCGCCGAACGGGTGGTCAAACTCGGTGTCGTCATGTTGTCGGTCGGATCAGCAGCAACAGTTTGGGGGATTGTGATGAACCGGCACGATGAGATTGCAAAGAACGATGATTCTAGCAGATCAGCCAACCCCAGCGCCCATCCGAGCTGCCCTGAAAACCAGCTTGTCAGCGCCGACATGCAAGTCTGCGACTTCGCGAACCGACCCTGCCGGCGAGCGTCGACACGCCATGCTTCAGACAAAATCGCGATCCTCATCGACTGCCACCAGGGCACGCACCGGACCGGCGTCATCACCAGCCAGCGACGCGAGTACGGCGCGAGGCGCGTCGATATCCAAAAGCCAGCCATCTTCGTCCACACTTTCGCGGGCAATGGCACCTGCCGCTTTCAGGCGTGAATGCAACTTGCCCGCGGTCAGTGGAAGGCGCAATTCGGAACGCACGCGGTCACCGCCCAGCAATTCACCCAATGCCTCGCGCAACAGATCCAGCCCGATGCCGCGAGCAGCTGACAACCAGACCTGAGTCGGCCGACCCTCGCTATCGCGATCGATGCGTGGCTCGACGCCGAGCACATCGATCTTGTTCATGACCTTCAGTTGCGGGATATCACCGGCGTCAATTTCATCGAGCACCTTGTCGACCACTCGATGCAGGCGAATGCGCTCCTCGTCGGCAGCATCGCAAACATGCAGCAGTAAATCCGCATCGCGGGCCTCGGCCAGCGTGCCGCGGAAAGCGGCCACCAGATCATGTGGCAACTCGCGGATGAAACCGACGGTATCAGCCAGTACGGCCGGGCCGCAGGACAGGTCATCGAGCTTGCGTACGGTAGGGTCGAGCGTGGCAAACAGCTGGTCGGCTGCGTACACCGCGCCCTCGGTTACCGCATTGAACAAGGTCGACTTGCCCGCATTGGTGTAGCCGACCAGGGCAACCCGCGGCACTGTATTGCGCAAGCGTGCGCGACGTTGCTGGCCGCGTTGGGTCTGCACTTTTTCCAGGCGCTTGGTGAGCACTTTGACGCGTACGTTGAGCAGGCGGCGATCGGTTTCGAGCTGGGTTTCGCCAGGGCCACGGTTGCCGATGGCGCCACCGCGCTGGGTATCCAGATGGCTCCAGCCACGCACCAGCCGGGTGGCCAGGTGCTTCAGCTGCGCCAGCTCGACCTCAAGCTTGCCTTCATGTGATCGCGCGCGCTGGGCGAAGATATCCAGGATCAAGCCGGCGCGATCAACCACGCGAACACTGATATGTTTTTCCAGGTTGCGCTCCTGCACCGGAGTCAACAAGTGATCGACCAGCACCACGTCGGCCTCGAGTGCCCGGGCTGCTTCGGCTATTTCGTCGGCTTTGCCGCTACCCACATAGAAGCGTGGATTGGGGTCCTCCACGCGGGCATTGATGATGCCCAGCACTTCCGCGCCGGCGGATTTCACCAGCTCGGCAAACTCCGCTGCGCGCCGCTCGCTATCGCCTTCGCCGCGGGAATGCGGCAAAACCAGCAGGGCGCGATCGCCTTTCTTCTGTCTGTCGAACACGTGTGGGGATGATCCTTTAAGAGCAAACCCACTTCATGCGGGCGATCACCCCGTCAATCAAGCATCCGAGGCAGTTGAGGCGGCGACTTCGACATGTTGCTCGTGACCTTCATGGCCGTCATGGCCATTGCCGATACGTACATTCCGGCTCGGCACCACAGTCGAGATGGCATGCTTGTAAACCATTTGACTGACCTGATTGCGCAGCAGCACCACAAACTGATCGAACGACTCGACCGTGCCCTGCAGCTTGATGCCGTTGACCAGATAAATGGCGACTGGAATGCGCTCGCGACGCAATGCATTCAAGAACGGGTCTTGCAACGATTGTCCTTTGGACATTTCTTCTTCTCCCCTTACCACGGACCGAGCCGGAAAAAGAACGTCAAGGACGCTCCGGCTAAACATGACTGGATGTTAACTGCTTTCAAATCAATGATGAAAGAACAATTTTGCGATGCTTATGCCCGCTGGATCACAACTACGGCTCGAATAGTCCGTATGCCTGCCTCACGGCTCGAGAAACAGTTGTAAAGCACCGCTGGCATGACCGATCAAATCAGCTTGATCAGGGTCGAACAATCTGGCACCGATGTCACTGCGTAACCAGGTAATCTGTCGTTTGGCCAATTGACGGGTGGCAAAAATGCCGCGATCACGGAAATCGGCCTGATCGCCCTGCCCGTCGAGATACTCCCAGGCTTGCCGATAGCCCACGGCACGGATCGCCGGCAGGTCCGCATGCAAGTCGTCGCGAGTACGCAAATCGCGTACCTCATCGAGGAGGCCCGCAGCCATCATGCTGTCGAACCGCTGCGCGATGCGCCGATGCAACACACCGCGATCCGTCGGCATCAAGGCCAGCTTGAGCACCCGCCACGGAAAGATGTGGCGATTGCCGTTTTGCAGTTCACTCAAACGTCGCCCGGTGAGCTCGATCACCTCAAGCGCGCGCTGCAGACGCTGGGCATCATTGGGGCCAATCCGTGCTGCCGCCTGCGGGTCCTGCTGCTGCAAACGTTCATGCAGCAACGGCCAGCCACGCTGTGCTGCCTCGGCGGTCAATCTTGCGCGGATCGCCGCGTCCGCCTGCGGAAGCTCGGAAAGTCCCTGCTGCAGAGCACGGAAGTACAAACCGGTGCCGCCAACCAGCAGCGGCACCCTGCCCTTTGCCGTGATCGCCCGCATGGCGAGCTGGGCATCCATGCTGAAATCTGCCGCTGAATAGGGCCGGGCCGGATCGCGGATGTCCACCAGAGCATGTGGATAGCGTTGCAAGGTCTCTGGATCCGGCTTGGCCGTCCCGATATCCATGCCGCGATAGACCTGCGCCGAGTCCACGCTGATCAGATCCAGCGCAAAACGATCACTCAGCTCGCAGGCAAGCGCGGTCTTGCCCGAGGCGGTCGGGCCCATCAGAAAGATGGCGAGAGGGCGTTGGTCAATGGGCATCGCCACTAGTTTATCCGCAGCCAGTGGAGGGATCGCCAGCGCAACATAACCAGTTGCTGTCTCCAGCAACACAGCGGCCGATCACAGGGCGCTCTATAATTGCCGTTTTCTGCCCGCTTGCGGGCCCGGATGAAGGTTCTCCCATGTCGCAGTCGATGATGAAAGCTCTGGTCAAGCGCCACGCCGAACAAGGCATCTGGATGGAAGAGGTGCCGATGCCCGAGATCGGTCCCAACGAAGTGCTGATCAAGATGGAGAAGACAGCCATCTGCGGCACCGACCTGCACATCTACAAGTGGGATGAATGGAGCCAGCGCACGATCAAGCCAGGCCTAACTATCGGCCATGAGTTCGTCGGCCGCATCGTGGAAGTCGGCCCGGGCGTCACCGGTTACAAGATTGGCGATCGCGTCTCGGCTGAAGGCCACATCGTTTGTGGTCACTGCCGCAACTGTCGCGCGGGTCGTCAGCACCTGTGCCCGAATACGGTAGGCATTGGTGTGAATCGCAACGGCGCTTTTGCCGAATACATGAGCATGCCGGCTTCGAACCTGTGGCCGATCCCGGATCAGATCCCGTCCGAACTGGCTGCTTTCTTCGACCCTTACGGTAATGCCGCCCATTGCGCGCTGGAATTCGACGTGATCGGCGAAGACGTGCTGATCACCGGCGCCGGCCCGATCGGCATCATCGCCGCCGGCATCTGCAAGCACATCGGTGCGCGCAACGTCGTGGTCACCGACGTCAACGACTATCGCCTGAAACTGGCGGCCGACATGGGCGCCACCCGCGTGGTCAACGTGGCCAACCAGTCGCTGCGCGAAGTCGTCAAGGATCTGCATATCGAGGGCTTCGATGTCGGTCTGGAGATGAGCGGCAATCCGCGCGCCTTCAACGACATGCTTGAGTGCATGTATCACGGCGGCAAAGTGGCCATGCTGGGTATCATGCCGCGCGGTGCCGGCATCGACTGGGACAAGGTGATCTTCAAGGGCCTCACCCTGCAGGGCATCTACGGGCGAAAGATGTACGAGACCTGGTACAAGATGACCCAGATGGTTCTGACCGGCTTTCCGCTGCAGAAAGTACTGACCCACCAGATCGCCATCGACGATTTCCAGAAAGGTTTCGACCTGATGGACGCAGGCGTCTGCGGCAAGGTCGTGTGCTCCTGGAACTGACGCCAGACTGAGCCTGACTCAGTAAAAATGCGGTGCTGCGAAATCCGCCAGAGCTGTAGAATGCCTTGCCTGCCTGGATGCTCAACGGCAGTCCTGCAAATCCATCGCCCTGGCGGAGCGCTGCCCCATGACCGACCGTGGTTTGCTGGACAACCCTCGTGTAATTGCCGCGCGTACGCATGCGGCACGCATCTACCGCTCCCGGCACACACGGCGAAATCTGCTGATTGTTGTAGTGACCCTGGTTGTCTTTGGCCTCCTTGGTTTCTTCGCAGCCCCGCCCCTGATCAAGTCGCAACTGCAAAGGCGCATGTCGCGGGAACTGGGCCGGCCGGTAACAATCGGCCAGGTACACCTCGACCCGTACACTTTGAAGCTGGTTGTCGATCAGCTGCACATTCCGTCACCGGACGGCAAAGCGCCTTTCGTCGACATTGATCAGCTCACGATCAACGCGTCGTGGGCTTCCGTTTTCCGCATGGCGCCGGTGCTGGACGAATTGGTCGTGCAGCGACCACGACTGGCCATCGCCCGCTTGGAACCGCAGCGATTCAATTTTTCGGATCTGCTGGAACGCTTCAGCAAGCCCTCTGACCCCAAGGCCACACCCAAGCGTTTTGCAGTGGCCAACATCAGCGTGCACAACGGTGATATCCAGTTTGACGATCACGTACTGGATGCTACCCATCATGTCGACAAGATTGAGATCGGCATACCATCGCTGGCCAATTTTCCGGCCGCCACCGATGTATTTGTCAAACCGCTGCTGGCAGGCCGGATTGATGCCAGTCCATTTCACCTGGATGGCCAGACCAAGCCGTTTGCTGATAGCCACGAGTCGGTGATCACACTCAATCTCGATCATCTCAAGCTGCCAAAATATCTCAGCTACGCGCCAATGCCGCTTCCGATCGCAGTCCCCAGCGGAAATCTGTCAGGCCAACTGAATGTGCATTTCGTCAGCGGCAAGACCAACCTGCTGCGACTCGGTGGCCAGCTGCGACTGGACGATTTCAAACTCACTACCGCCAAGGGCGGTGGCTTGATCGAACTGGCACATGGTGAGTTTCAGCTCGTCGATGTCCAGCCGATGCTTTCGAGGTACGGCCTGGGCACGGTGCAATTGAACCAGGCGGCGATTCATTACCATGCCGGCCCCGACGGGCAGAGCAATTTCGACGCGTTGACCTCCGGCGATGCCAGCGATGGCGAAAACGATAAATCAACGCCGATGGATGTGCTTATCGCACAGCTCGACCTGCAGCAAGGGCGTTTCGACTACACCGATGCAAGCGCCAAGGGCAAGCCACCGATCAAGCTGGCCCTGGACAATCTTCATGGCACGATCCGTGGCTTTTCAACACTCAAGGCAGCCCCTGCTCCGCTCGATCTGACAGCACAACTCAATGGCGGAACCATTGCCGCGCAAGGCAAGCTCGATCTTGATCGCAGCCAACTCACCGCCAACATCAAGCTGGACCAAGTCGAGGCTGCACCGCTGCAGCCATTTGTACTCGCGCTGGCGCCGCTGCAGGCAAAAATCAGCCGAGGCCAGCTTCAGGTACAAGGGCAATTGATAGCGGACTGGAGCAAAGAGACAAACCTGCATCTGGAGCCAACCACCGTAGTCCTCAGTGACATCGCCCTGCTGCGACCCAAGGACAAGAAGCCTCCGGTAGCCTTGAAACGGCTCGAGATAAATCTGACCAGATTCGACCGCCTCGGCAATCTGGCAAAGATTGATAGTGTGGCGATCAACGGCCTCAAACTGGACGCAATCCGTCATCGCAACGGCGATGTCGACCTGAGCAGTCTCTGGTCCAGTACGCCATCGGCGACATCCGATGAACCGGAAATGCGCTGGAGCATCGCGCACCTCGATCTGACCGACAGCGAAGTCCAGCTCACCGATTATGCGTCACGGCCAACAGCTCATATCAATCTGCATGCCACGCATTACAAGGTGGATGGTCTGAGTGCGGACCTGAAAAAGTCGTTGAAGGTCTCCCTTACCGGCAAACTTGGCAAGGGCAACTACGACATCAACGGCCAGGTACGACCGCAACCACTGGAGGCACGAGTCACGATCAAGACCCGCGGCCTTCGGGTGGCGCCAATACAAAACTTTGTCAGCGTGCCACTCAACGTCAACATCAAGCGTGCGCACCTGAGCAGTTATGGTCGCCTGCATTACGTGGATCGTGGCAAGGCAGATCCACGCATCGACTATCGCGGTGATGTGGTGCTTGGACGCGTGCAGATACAAGACAAGGTCAGTGGCGACGACTTGTTGCGCTGGCATTCGCTATCGCTGGACAACCTGACCATGCGCCTGGGTGTTGGCGCCCCAAAAGTGGATATCCGCGGCATCGCGCTCAGCGATTTTTACGCACGCATCATCCTCAACAGCAATGGCCGCCTGAACCTGCAGGATGTGGTGGCCAACGAGACATCAGCCCCGATCTCGGTAACGCGAGCGGAGGGAGATACGTCGAAACAATCGCCGCAATCCACGCCGACCAGCGCTGTTGTCGACAAGCCAGCCGAGCCAAGCGGCCCAGCGCCCGAGATCCAGATTGGCAAGATCACCATCCACAACGGCCAGCTCAATTACACTGATAACTTCATCCGCCCGAATTACAGCGCCAATGTCACCGATCTTGGTGGTCAGGTTGGCGCGTTTGGCACCAGCGACGCACCACCGGCGGAAATGCTGCTTGAAGGCAAACTCAACGAAAACTCCCCGGTCGATATCAGTGGCAGCATCAACCCATTGGCTCCCGTGGCATTTCTCGACATCAAGGCCAAGGCAGACCAGGTCGAGTTGACCAACCTGTCAGCCTATTCCAGCAAATACGCCGGCTATCCGATCGACAGCGGTGTGCTTACGGTCGACGTCCACTACCAACTCGACAACCGCAAGCTCAATGCAGACAACCATATCTTCATCGAACAACTGACCTTCGGCGACCGAGTCAAGGAACCTGGCGCTCATCATCTGCCGGTGAAACTCGCGGTAGCTTTGCTGAAAAATTCCGAAGGCCAGATAGACGTTCATGTGCCAGTGACCGGTTCGTTGGACGATCCGCAATTCAGCATGGGCGGTTTGATCTGGCATGCCTTTGTCAACCTGATTGCCCGTGCCGCGACCGCGCCGTTCCGACTGCTTGCCTCACTGGGCGGCAAACATGCTGATCTTGGTTACGTCGAATTTGCGCCCGGCTCAGCCGTACTCGATAGCACTGCCAAATCACGCCTGGGCCAGCTGGTGAGCTTTCTGAAAAGCAAACCCTCGCTCAATCTGGACATTATTGGCCGAATCGATCCCAAAGTGGATGAAAAGGGCTTGCGCAAAGTGATGGTCAACGATCTTGTACTCAAGGAAGCTGGACGCAGTGACGATGATGGCAAGCCGAAACTGCCTCCCGACGAATACGACCATTACTTGAAAAAAGCCTACAAGCATGCCGACTTCCCCAAGCCCAAAAATGCCATCGGACTGACCAAGTCACAACCGCCCGAGGAAATGAGAAAACTCCTCGAAACCAATATGCCGGTTGATGCCAAGGCCCTGCGTGAACTGGCTGACCGACGTGCTGCTGCAGTACACGGATGGTTGCAAGGCAAGGTTGAGGAAAAACGACTCAGCGTAAAACCACCCAAGCTTGATGCCGATGGGATCAGCGACAAAGGCAAGACATCGCGCGTGGACTTCGGCCTGCACTGAACAAACTCCGCATCCACCGCCATGCTCACACGGCTTACAATGGTGGTTTGTCACAGACAGGCCCAGACCCATGAGCTATTCAGCACAGACGCGCTATGCCAGCGAACTCGAATCCATCCGCGAACAGGGCCTCTTCAAGGCTGAGCGGATCATCGTCTCGCCCCAGTCTGCGGAAATCGAGCTGGATGGTGGACGCAAAGTCCTCAACTTCTGCGCCAACAACTATCTGGGTCTGGCCGATCATCCCGACGTAATCGCCGCGGCCAAGCGGGCGCTTGATTCTCATGGCTTCGGCATGGCTTCCGTGCGTTTCATTTGCGGCACGCAAGATCTTCACAAACAGCTGGAAGCAAAGATCGCCGAGTTCTTCGGCACCGAAGACACGATTCTCTACGCCGCCTGCTTTGACGCGAACGGCGGCTTATACGAACCACTGCTCGGCGAAGAAGATGCCATCATCTCCGATGCACTGAACCATGCCTCGATCATCGACGGCATCCGCCTGTGCAAGGCGAAACGTTTTCGTTACGCCAATTGCGACATGGCCGATCTCGAAAAGCAGCTGCAAGACGCCGATGCCGCTGGCGCACGCACCAAATTGATCACCACCGACGGTTCGTTTTCGATGGATGGCTTTATCGCGCCACTGGACAAGATCACTGCGCTGGCAAAAAAGTACAACGCGATGGTGCATATCGATGAATGTCATGCCACCGGTTTTCTGGGCACCACGGGCCGCGGATCTGCGGAAGTGAATGGCGTGATGGATCAAATCGACATTTTCACCGGCACGCTGGGCAAGGCGCTCGGAGGTGCACTTGGTGGCTTCACCACCGGCCCGAAGGAAGTGGTCGAACTGCTGCGACAGCGCTCTCGCCCCTACTTGTTCTCCAACTCGCTTCCGCCGCATGTGGTAGCTGCAGCCATCAAGGTATTCGACATGCTGGTCAGTGCCGCTGAGCTGCGTGCACAGGTGCAGGAAAACACGCGCTACTTCCGCGAGCAAATGACAGCGACCGGGTTCGACATCAAGCCTGGCGTGCATCCGATCGTGCCGGTGATGACCTACGACGCCAAGAAGGCCCAGGCAATGGCCGCTGGGTTGTTGGAAGAAGGCATTTACGTCACTGGCTTCTTCTTTCCTGTCGTACCACAAGGTCAAGCTCGCATCCGCACCCAGATGAGTGCAGCGCATACGCGTGAGCATCTGGATCGCGCCATCGCTGCCTTCAGCAAGGTCGGTCGTCAGCTTGGCCTGATCTGAAAGACCATTAACGACGGGCTACCGAACAGCCCGTCTGATTTTGGTAAACAATCAGTGGCCCCGGGACACTGGTTTCTGCAGCGTTTGACCCTTGCTGTTTTCACGTACTGAAACGCTGACTGCGAGATCGGATATGCAGACTCGCCAGCCAAGGCACAACTGACTTTCAGCTCGTGGTGCGCCGAGGATTCTCGGCAGAACTTCGCTGCGACCCCAGCGCTGAAATCTCCGCCGCAGTCAGGTGGCGCCATGCACCCTTGGCCAGCTTGCCCAGAGGCAATGAGCCAATGGCGACGCGGATCAATCGCAACACGCCGATGTCGTGTGCAGCCAGCAATCGTCGAATATGCCGGTTGCGCCCTTCATCGAGAACAACTTCCAACCAGGCATTCTTGATGCCCTGACGCAGCAGAAGCACGCGTCGCGCCAGCAATTGTTCGCCCTGCTCCACCACACCGATACGCAGACGATTCAGCAACAACTCGTCGGGAATGCAATCAATCTGCACGTGATATGTTTTCTCCACGTGACTCGATGGCTCGGTAAGTTGTGCCGCCCATACACTGTCATTACTCAACAGCAACAAACCTTCGCTGGCCTTGTCCAGCCGACCCACCGGACCAAGCCATGGCAGACCAGCGTCCTTCAGCAGCGTATAGACTGTATCGCGACCATGTTCGTCGGCCGCGGTGGTGACGACGCCACGTGGTTTATTAATAGCCACGTAAAGCCGCGTCGCCGCCTCAACCGGCCGACCATCCAGCGTAATTCGCTGCATGGCCGGATCAGCTGACTGTTCCGGATCACGCTGTACGCGACCATCCACGGTTACCCGACCTTCACGTACTGCCTGCTCGGCCTGACTGCGCGAACAAGCGCCCAGTTTGCTAAGAACCCGAGCCAGGCCATGACGTGGTTTATTTCGTGTTGGAGTGCGTGACTGCATTTCTGATATTCGCAAAGCCTGCATTACGTCCGGTGATACTCGGGCATACGGTATATGGCGGCGGCTTGATTCTATACACACGCCAAAAGAAAAGCCCGGCGTGAGCCGGGCTTTCCATTACTGCTGGATCAGGTTCGATTACTGCTGAACCTGCAACTCCGTACGACGGTTCTGGGCACGACCGGAATCGGTCGTGTTGTCGCCGATTGGATCGTTTTCGCCATGACCGATCGGGCCTTCCAGACGGCTTGCATCGATACCGTGGCTGGTCAGGTAGTCATACACAATCTGCGCACGACGCTCCGACAGACCCTGGTTGTACGCGTCGGTACCAACCGAATCGGTGTAACCCGCAACCGTCACGTGCACCTGCGGGTAACGCTGCAGGGCGTCGACAGCCTGGTTCAGAACCGCGATCGAGTCGGCGCTCGGCTCAGCCAGTGCCTTCGAGATGTCGGTCTGACCCTTACGCGGACGATCGAACTTGAAGTTCACGCCACGCAGGTCGATCACGACCTTCTGCGGGCAGCCGTCCGGACCAACGATGGTACCAGCGGCAGTAGCCGGGCACTTGTCGTCGCAGTCATTGACGCTATCGCCATCGGTGTCCATGGTCGAGCAGTCAGCCGGCGGCGGTGCAACGACAGGTGCCGGCGGTGCAGCCGGTTCGCCGAAGCGTGAGACGAGGCTCAGGCCCAGGAACCAATCACCGTAACCGTCTTCGCTCGGCTGGGTGTCATTGTCCCAGTCATAGCGATAGCCACCTTCAACGCGGAAGTCCGAGCTGTCGGTGATGGTCTTGGAGAGACCTAGGCCCAGCTGGGCAGCCGGCGACCAACCACTGTCACCCAGAGCGTGGTGCAGGCTGCCTGCAACGCCGACCATGGCGTACGGACGCCATGCAGTCCACTCACCCATGTAGAAGCGAGCAGCCACACCGGTGGTGTTATTGGACCAATGACCGTTGGAGTAATCGACATCACGGCTGGTGCGGTCGAAGAAGAGGTCGACGGACAGGTTCGGGGTGAAGAAACGACCGACGCCCAAACCGTAGTAAACCTGACGGCTGTTGGTGTTGCGATCGGTGTCGTTGTAATAGCCACCAACGGTCGGAGCGATATACCAGCGACCATCATAAGTGGGGGTGGTGCCATTGTAGGTCGTTACCGGCGAGCTATCGCCAACCATGCTGTCGCTGGCGGTGTCCTGCGCATGAACGGCACCCACGCCGCCCAAGGCAAGCGCAATCAGAAAGTACAGGCCCTTACGTTTCATCAGGTGTCTCCTCGTTTTTTGTATAGGTATTCGCGTCCGTTCAACCCCAACCGGAAGTCGCGTGTCAGAACTGAACTACGTCATCCAGAGCATTTCAAAGCCCCTGCTTGGCGTTCATGCGACAAGCGGGAGAGAGTGTAGCAAAAACGTTAAGCCGGTGGCACATTAACATAGATATTACTTAATGCCGGTGTATGTTCGTTCAGGATGATGCAGAAACTGACAAATAACTTGTCGATATCCTCTCGTGGTCTGGTACAGGGCGGAACGTATTTAACGGGGTAATTCAAGACCATGTCGGGTAAGTCAGGCAACACCTGACCCCCCGGCCCCGGTTTAATGTTCCACTCACACCGTATTTACAATGTGAAGAGACTCAGGAATTCCTGTAGCGGCATGGCATCAAGTTTAGCCGGGTCCTTGGTAGCCTGCATGATCGCGCTGACCTGATGGGCCGGCAGGTGGCCACGCATGGCGGCCTCGAATTTCTTGAGCAGTACCGGGATCCCCTCGTCACGGCGCTTGCGATGACCGATCGGGTAGTCAATGGAAATCTTGTCGGTGCTGCTCCCGTCCTTGAAGACCACCTGCACCGAATTACCGATATAGCGTTTGGCGGGATCGAAATAGTCCCGCGTAAATTGCGGATTTTCGACCACAGTCATTTTGTCGCGCAATGCATCGATGCGTGGATCAGCCGCTATGTCGTCGTTGTAATCGCTGGCCACCAGGCGACCAAAGATCAGCGGCACGGCAACCATGTACTGAATGCAGTGGTCACGATCTGCGTAATTGGCCAATGGACCGGTTTTGTCGATGATCCGGCAACCGGCCTCCTGCGTTTCAATGACGATTTTCTCGACCTGATCCAGTTTACCCGCTACCTGTTCATGCAGCTGCATGGCACATTCCACTGCCGTCTGGGCGTGGAATTCTGCCGGGAAGCTGATCTTGAACAACACGTTTTCCATCACGTAGCTACCAAACGGACGCTCGAATTCAAACGGCTTGCCGTTAAATGCCACGTCGTAGAAACCCCAGGTTTTGGCACTCAGTGCGGATGGATAACCCACCACCCCACGATAAACCGCATTAATCGCATGGGTAACAGCACGACGGCAGGCATCACCAGCGGCCCAGCTCTTGCGCGGCCCGGTATTCGGCGCGTGGCGATAGGTACGCAGGGCACCGTTGTCGATCCAGCTATGCGACACGGCCGTGGTGATCTGCTCCTTGTCACCGCCGAGCATGGCCGTAGCCACTGCCGTAGAGGCCAGACGCACAAGAATCACGTGATCCTGGCCAACCCGGTTGAAACTGTTCAGCAAGGCGTAGCAACCCTGAATTTCATGGGCCTTGATGGCGTAGCCGAGCACATCGCGAACGGTCAGTGGCTGGCCACCTTCACGCACGGCCTTGCGGCTCAGATAATCGCCGACGGCCAGGATGCTGCCGAGGTTGTCCGAGGGATGGCCCCATTCGGCGGCCAGCCAGGTGTCATTGAAGTCCAGCCAGCGGATCTGGGTGCCAATGGCAAACGCCGCCTGTGCTGGATCGAGTTCATGGCTGGTTCCCGGCACGCGCGCCCCGCCTGGCAGGTTCGCACCCGGCACCATCGGCCCAAGATGCTTGAGGCATTCGGGGAATTTCATCGCGAGCATGGAGGTACCCAACGAATCCAGCAGCATGTAGCGCGCCGTGTCGTAGGCCTCCTTCGAGTCGATCCGATAATCCGCCACATAATCGGCGATATCGAGCAAAGGCTGGTCAGGATCAGGTCGAACAGCGGAACGGATGTCGGGCGCACTCATGGCAGATCTCGCAACAGTGAAAACCGGAATTTTAGCTGACTCGGTGCTGTAGAAGGTGCCTGCCCCGCTTGACCACATCCTGCCCACGCGCGGACAATCCAGCCACTTGACCCCGAAAGGGAGTAGTTCCCGATTCAGGCTAACCAACCCGTATCGGTGCGTTGATCGTCAGCACGGGTGAAACCTCACCCCGGTCCGCGCGACAGTCCTGCTGTGAACGAGACTTTTGTGGTAGCTGCGGGCCGCGCGCGTCCGCAGCTGCCGCATTTGTCTGACGCGCACGGAATGTCTATGGAATGGTTCACCCCCCACTTCTTTTCCGGCTTGTTCGCCATCATTCTGCTCGACCTCGTGCTGGCTGGCGACAATGCCATCGTCATCGCGATGGCTGCGCGTAATCTACCCGCGAAGCTGCAGAAAAAAGCCGTGTTCTGGGGCACCTTCGGTGCGATAGCGGTTCGTGTCGTGCTCACAACTGTCGTTGTTTATCTCCTCAAGCTGCCAGGCCTAATGCTCGGCGGCGGCCTGCTGTTGTTGCCGATTGCCTGGAAGCTGCTCAAGCAGGACGACGATGACCCTGAAATACATGCCGTGAGTGGCTTCTGGCCGGCGTTGCGTACTATTGTCATCGCCGATGCGCTGATGGGCATGGACAACGTTCTGGCCATCGCCGGCGCCTCCAAAGGACATCTTGGTCTGGTCATCATCGGCTTGCTGATCAGTGTCCCTCTCGTTGTGTGGGGGTCTACCTTGATCATCCGCTTGATCGAACGCTTCCCCATCATCATTTATATAGGTGCAGCGGCGGTCTCGTTGACCGCGTCTCGCATGATCAGTCACGACGATTTGATCGCAGGCTGGTTTGACGCCCACTCACCGATTGCCTATTTGCTGGATGTGGCGTTTGTCAGCGGCATTTGCGGCGGTGGCTGGCTGATGAATCGCAGAACCCAGCAAAACCGGCGCAACGCCTGATGACTTGTCATCGGATTTAGTCGCTGTACGTCACTGCGCCGCCCCTTCGAGCAACTCGACACCCAATTGAGCGGTCGCAACTGGCTAACCGGCGCGGGTTCAATCGGCGACCCCTACCTGTTCGTGGTCTTGCGCTGGGCGCGGGCGAAGGGTATGGATCTGCAAGGCTTGGACAATCTGGCTGCGCTTGGAAAACGCCTGTATCAGGACACCGGCGTGCAGGCAGAAGGGATCTGACCCATCCTGCACAGTTACAGCAAGTAACATCCCGGTGCCCGTCGAATGAGCCTATACAAATGAAGGACGTAAGGTTCGGCACGCTCGAAGCAATCTGCCCACGCTGGATTTCCAACCGGATGACTTGCTTGATCACGTTGCTGCCATCGGTGAATCCTGAAACAGACAACGGCGCTCAAAAGCGCCGTTGTCTGTTTCAATTACGACTCACTCAGCGCTTGTCGATTGGTACGTAGACCTGATCTTCCGGGCCGGTGTAGTTGGCGCTAGGACGGATGATCTTGCCGTCCTGACGCTGCTCGATCACGTGGGCGCTCCAACCTGAGGTGCGCGCGATCACGAACAAAGGTGTGAACATGGCTGTCGGCACACCCATCATGTGATAAGCACTGGCCGAGAACCAGTCCAGATTCGGGAACATCTTCTTGATCTCGCCCATCACCTGTTCGATCCGCTCCGATACGTCGAACAGGGTCTGGTTGCCACCTTCAGTGCACAACTTGCGCGACACTTCCTTGATGATCTCGTTACGCGGATCGGACACGGTATACACCGGGTGACCGAAGCCGATCACGATTTCCTTGCGCTCGACGCGTGCACGGATGTCGGCTTCCGCCTCGTCCGCGCTGCGATAGCGCGAAATGATTTCCATCGCCACCTCGTTGGCGCCACCATGCTTCGGGCCACGCAGTGCACCGATGGCGCCGGTGATGGCTGAATACATGTCCGAACCGGTGCCGGCAATGACGCGTGCCGTGAAGGTGGACGCGTTGAACTCGTGTTCGGCGTACAGCACCAGTGATTTGTCCAGCGCCTGCGCGTGCAGTTCGCTCGGCTCCTTGCCATGCAGCATGTGCAGGAAGTGGCCGGCGATCGTGTCATCGTCAGTTTCGGTTTCGATGCGCTTGCCGTTATGGCTGAAGTGATACCAATACAGCAGCATCGAGCCGAAGCTGGCCATCAGCCGATCGGCGATTTCGCGCGCGCCAGTCAGGCTGTGATCGTCCTTCTCCGGCAGCACCGTGCCAACAACCGAGCATGCGGTACGCAGCACATCCATTGGGTGTGTAGCCGCCGGCAGCAGCTCAAGTGCAGCCTTGACCGGTGCCGGCAATCCGCGCAGACGCTTCAGACGAGCACGGTAATTATTCAGCTCGGTCCAGGTCGGCAGTACACCATGCACCAGCAGATAGGCGACTTCCTCGAAGGAGCCCTTGGTGGCCAGATCATGGATGTCATAGCCGCGGTAATGCAGGTCGTTGCCACTGCGTCCCACGGTGCAAAGTGCCGTGTTGCCGGCAGCAACCCCGGATAGTGCGACAGATTTTTTGGCCTTGGGCAGCGCGGGATTGGTGTTTTCGCTCACGATCATTCTCCGGTGATTCGGTCATGGCCGGGACGTCCTTGCGTCCGCAACCGTGGGTATTAATCGAGGAAAGTCTGTCCTGACGGATAGGCAGGACACTGGGCTACCGACGTCACGATCGGCTTGGTCGGTGTATGCCTGTCCTCGTACAGCCAACACTCGTTCAACGTCGAGCAGTAGCATATGTCCAGCAATCCGCGGGTATCCATCGCCCGCCGAAATTGCTGGTATGAGGTTTCGTCGGGAAACTGCTGCAGTGCCAGCGCATCGCCGGGACTCAGCACGGTTCCCACCAAAGTCGAGGACAGGCCTGGTCCAGGAAGACCCAAAGCCCGTGAAGTGTGCTTCCAGTCCGTTTGGGGGCTGCCATCAACCGTCAGGCGTGCACTGCGCACAATCGCAGGCCCCATGCCCTTGTTGAAAATGGTCAGCTGTTTGTCTGGACTCTGGTAAGCAGGATAAAGGTAAGGCCATACTTCAGCGCGCACCTGCTGGCGCTGGATGTAGGCGGTGTAACCCGACACCAGCAACGCCAGAAGCCCGACCAACGATGCGATGATCACGCCGACCGCATCCCAGCGCTGCCGCCGATTGCCGCTGGAGGCCGGAGTTTCGACCTGGATTTGCTCTGACTCGGCCATCGCCGATCAGCCGCCCTTGCCGTTACCGAACAATTGGTCCAGCTTTTGTTCGTAGCCGTGATAGCCGAGAAAATCGTAAAGCTCCTCGCGCGTCTGCAAGGTATCGATGATGTTCTTCTGGGTACCCTCACGACGCACGGTTTCGAAGAAATTGAGCGCTGCCTTGTTCATCGCCCGATACGCGCCGCAGCAATACAGTGCAATGTCCACGTCGGCGTCTGCCAACTCACTGGTGGTAAAGAATGGTGTGGAACCGAATTCGGTGAGGTTGGCCAGGATTGGCACCTTCACCGCGCTCTTGAAACGCCGGTAGTCATCGAGCGTATTCATCGCTTCGGGAAAGATCATGTCCGCACCAGCTTCGACGTATGCGCAAGCACGCTCGATCGCCGAATCGATCCCCTCGACAGCGGCAGCATCGGTGCGCGCCATGATCACGAAGCCCGGGTCGGTGCGCGCGTCCACTGCGGCCTTTACGCGATCGACCATCTCGGCTTTCGACACCACTTCCTTGCCCGGGCGATGGCCACAGCGCTTCTGCCCGACCTGGTCCTCCATGTGTACCGCAGCCACCCCGACGTTGATGAAGGAGCGGATCGTTCGCGCAATATTGAATGAACCGCCCCAACCGGTATCGATATCCACCAACAGCGGAAGCTGGGTGGCGTCCACGATCCGGCGGGCGTCGGTGAGGACATCTTCCATCGTGCTGATTCCAAGATCCGGCACACCCAGCGAATTGGCAGCCACACCGCCACCCGAAAGGTATAACGCCTTGTAGCCGACGCGTTTGGCCATCAGGCCGGCATAGGCCGTGATTGCGCCCATAACCTGTAGCGGCTGTTCTTCGGCAACGGCAGCACGAAAACGTGCGCCGTTTGATGCGGACTGGGTCATATCGCCTCCGTCAAAGCGGACATTTTAACGCAATCTGGCGGCGATCCATTGCGACGCAACAAAAAACCAACCTGAACAAGTGACGGATGAGCGCCTGTCACGTACATTCACGGAATGAGCAAATCAACGCCGCTGGCAACGCGAATTCTATGGGGTCTCGCCATCGGCGTGATCGCCGCCGTCATTACCTTGGGGATCGGCGAGATCTTTCCGCCGGTGCTGGACTTCATGCGCAAGGTATCGGTCGCGGTGCTGGATCCATTTGGCCAGATCTTTCTGCGCATGCTTTTTTTCGTGGTGATTCCGCTGGTCTTCGCGTCGTTGGCGTCGGGTGTCGTGCAGCTGGGTCGTCTCGAAAAACTTGGCCCTTTGGCTGGACGTACTTTCTTTCTTTTTGTCGCCAACATGCTGATCGGCGTATTCATCGGCCTGTTGATGATGAACCTGTTGCAACCCGGTCATCACCTGGCCGCCGGGGCGCAGGATCTGCTGATGAAGGAGTACGGCGGCAGTGCACTCAAGGTGGTCGAAACCGAGGCCAGCCGCCCCGGCATGACGTTCTCTGCCGTGGTCGACATGTTCATGCCGCGCAATCTGTTCGGTGCCTTCGTCGGTAATAGCCGTACGTCACTCGGCGATGTACTGCCTCTGATCGTGTTCGCTCTGCTGGTCGGTGCCGCCGGCACACAGCTGACCGAGGAGAGGCGCGAAAAGTTGCAGGGTGGCCTGGACCTGATCAGCGACGTCATGACGGGTATCGTGAGCTTTGCACTGCGACTGGCTCCGTACGCGGTGCCTGCGATGATCTACAGCGTGATCGTCAAGGTTGGCATGGATATTCTGCTGACCTTGTCGGTGTTCGTGATTGGTTGTGCGATAGCACTGATGCTGCAACTGTTTGGCACCATGTCGATCTGGCTGCGCTTTCTCGCGCATCGCTCGCCGCTGGCATTTTTTCGCCAGGTGCGCCCTTTGCTGATTACAGCCTTTTCGACCAGCTCCAGCAGCGCCACTTTGCCCGCCGCGCTGGCTACCGCGAAAAACGAGCTGAAGCTTTCGCCGAGCACTTCGGGTTTCGTGCTGCCACTGGGCGCCACGATGAACATGAGTGGCACCGCGCTGTTTGAAGGCTGCGTGGTGCTGTTCGTGGCGCAGGCGTTTGGGTTGCATTTGCCACTGGGCGAGCAAATCGTGCTGATGTTCCTGTCGGTGCTCAGCGCAGTGGCGGTCGCGGGAATTCCAGGCGGGTCGCTGCCACTGATTGCGGGTTTGTTGGCCACCTTTGGCATTCCACCCGAAGGCATCGGCATCATCATTGGTGTCGACCGTATTCTGGACATGCTGCGCACTACGGTGAACGTGGGCAGCGATATCGTCACCGCCACGGTGGTAGACGCTCAGATGCGCACCGAGCCAGCCACGTCTGCCTGAGCATCGACAGCGGGCTTGCGCCAACTGCTCCGCGCCCTTACTTCAATCTCCACCACTGCCGAAATGATCGCGGAGTTGGCGTCTGCGTCGCACATGAATACCAATAGTCAAGATCAATCAACGCCATCTTTATAATCAATTTTGCATATGTATTGCCAAGCTATAACCTTGTCTCAAAGTTTCAAACTTCTCCCACCTAAGCACAGGAAATATTGACGATGTCTTTGATCAACACCGAAATCAAGCCGTTCAAGGCGCAGGCGTTCAAGGCCGGCGAATTCATCGAAGTGTCCGACGCAGACCTGAAAGGAAAATGGTCCGTGGTGATCTTCATGCCGGCAGCCTTCACCTTCAATTGCCCGACCGAAGTCGAAGATGCCGCCGCAAATTACGACGAGTTCCAGAAGGCGGGTGCCGAAGTCTATATCGTCACCACCGACACGCACTTCTCGCACAAGGTCTGGCACGAGACCTCACCGGCAGTCGGCAAGGCCAAGTTCGCCCTGGTTGGCGATCCGACGCACCAGCTGACCCGTGCGTTTGACGTGCACATCGAGGAAGAAGGCCTTGCCCTGCGCGGCACCTTCATCATCAATCCGGATGGCGTGATCAAGACACTAGAGATCCACGACAACGCGATCGCCCGCGACATCAGCGAAACGCTGCGCAAGCTCAAGGCTGCTCAATACGTCGCCGCCCACCCGAACGAGGTGTGCCCGGCCAAGTGGAAGGAAGGCGAGAAGACTCTCGCGCCGTCGCTGCACCTGGTCGGCAAGATCTGACAACGTGTTTTGAAGTGGTGACGGATCCGGGCGCCTGAGGCGCCCGGACTCTCAATGCCAAGGGATGCTTGTGTCAGCGACTTGCACGCGTATCAGTTCTCCCGCTGCACTCCCCCACGTACCAGCCGCTGTCACAAGCCTCCCAACCTCCCCCGTGTTCCCACACATCCATCTGCTGGAGTGGTCGCCATGCTCGACGAGTCACTGAAAGCCCAATTGAAGGCTTATCTGGAAAAACTGACACAGCCGATCGAACTGGTCGTCGCGCTCGATGACAGTGAAAAATCCGTCGAGCTGGAAGAGTTGCTGCAAGAGATCACCGCGCTCTCCGGGCAGATCAGCATGCGCCGTGACGACAGCGAAGCGCGCAAGCCTTCGTTTGCCATCAACCGCATCGGCACCGATATTGGTGTGCGCTTTGCCGGCATTCCGATGGGCCATGAATTCACTTCGCTGGTATTGGCTCTGCTGCAAGTCGGCGGCCATCCATCCAAGGCTAGCGCCGAGACCATCGAACAGGTGCGCAACCTGGATGGTGACTTCATCTTCGAAACCTATTTCTCGCTGTCATGCCAGAACTGCCCTGACGTCGTGCAGGCGCTGAATCTGATGAGCATCCTCAACCCGCGCATCAAACACGTTGCCATCGACGGCGCGCTGTACCAAGACGAGGTCGAGGCACGCCGGGTGATGGCGGTACCGACCGTTTTTCTCAACGGCGAGGTTTTCGATCAGGGTCGCATGACGCTGGAACAGATCGTCGCGAAAATCGACACCGGCTCGGGTGCGCGCGAGGCAGAAAAGATCAAGGCCAAGGACGCGTTCGACGTGCTGGTGATCGGCGGTGGCCCGGCCGGTGCGGCGGCGGCGATTTACGCCGCACGCAAGGGCATTCGTACCGGTGTGGCTGCCGAACGCTTCGGTGGCCAAGTGCTGGACACGATGGGCATCGAAAACTTCATTTCGGTCGAATACACCGAGGGCCCGAAACTGGCTGCCGCACTGGAGCAGCACGTCAAGAACTACGACGTGGATATCATGAACCTGCAGCGTGCCAGCAAGCTGCTTCCGGCCAGCGAATCCGCCAGCGGCCTGATCGAAGTACAACTGGAAAACGGCGCCAGCCTGAGCTCGAAAACGGTCGTGCTATCCACCGGCGCACGCTGGCGCCAGATGAACGTGCCCGGCGAAGACGAGTACCGCAACAAGGGTGTGGCTTACTGCCCGCACTGCGACGGCCCGTTGTTCAAGGGCAAGCGCGTGGCGGTGATCGGCGGTGGCAATTCCGGCGTCGAGGCTGCGATTGATCTGGCGGGCATCGTCAGCCACGTCACGCTGATCGAATTCGACACCCAGCTGCGTGCCGATGAAGTGCTGCAGCGAAAACTTCGCAGCTTGCCCAACGTCGACATCCTGGTGAATGCGCAAAGCACCGAAGTGCTCGGCGATGGCCAGAAGGTCAACGGACTGATCTACAAGGATCGCGCCAACGGCGAGTCACACACGGTCGAGTTGGAAGGCATCTTCGTGCAGATCGGTCTGCTGCCGAACACGGAATGGCTGAAGGGCACAATCGACCTGTCGTCGCGTGGCGAGATCATCATCAACGACCGCGGCGAAACCTCGGTGCCTGGCGTGTTTGCAGCCGGCGATGCCACCACGGTGCCGTACAAGCAGATCGTGATCGCCATGGGAGCCGGTTCAACCGCCGCGTTGAGCGCCTTCGATCACATTATCCGCAGCCCGATTGTGGCCGCGGAACCCGAGAAAGAAGCCGCTGTCGCCTGAGCGGCTTTGCGCTGAAAAAAGCCCTGTCATCCGGTAATGAACAACCGGTGGCGGGGCTTTTCTGTATCGGCTCAACTGTCGAGGTCAGGCCCGCGCTTGAGCGCCTTGCGAATTTCGTCGAGTGCGGTCGGATCATCCAGCGTGGACAGATCACCTGGATCCGTCTGCTGCACCAACGCTTGCAATGATCGCCGCAGCAACTTTCCCGAACGGGTCTTGGGCAGCGCCTCGACCAGATAGATCCGGGATACCTTGGCCACGCCGCCGAGCTGTGCGACTACCTGTTGCTGCATGCCTTGAGCCACGACACTCGAGGTTTCCGCAACGCCCTGACGCAAGGTCGCGAATACCACGGGCACCTGCCCTTTCAGCTCATCGCTTACTCCAATCACGGCCGCTTCGGCCACCGCTGGATAAGAAGCAACAGACTCCTCGATTTCACGTGTTCCAAGCCGATGGCCGGCAACGTTGATCACATCGTCGGTGCGGCCAAGAATGCTGGTATAGCCGCCCTCGTCGCGAATCGCCCAGTCCAGCGAGCTGTACAGCAAACTCTTGAAATGACTGAAGTAGCTGCTGATGTAACGCGCATCGTCGCGCCATACCGTGCTGAGACAACCAGGCGGCAAGGGCAGCTCGAAGACCAGCACACCCTTCTCGCCCGCGGCCGCTTCCACGCCGGTGTCCTCATTGATCACCTTCATCTTGTAGCCCGGTGCCGGCAAACCCGGTGAGCCGAACTTCACCGGTTTCAACTCAAGCCCCGGCATCATCGTGATGGCCGGCCAGCCGGTCTCGGTCTGCCAGTAATTGTCGATCACCGGAACGCCCAGGCCATCGCTGATCCAGTGGCCGGTGGGTTCGTCCAGCGGTTCGCCGGCAAGAAACAGCCATTGCAACGCGGACAGATCATATTTCTTCAACCACGAAGCATCCTGCTTCTTCAGTACGCGAATCGCCGTCGGCGACGAGAACATCGTGCGCACTGAATATTTCTCACATAGATGCCACCAAACACCGGAATCCGGTCGGGTCGGCAAACCTTCATACAGCAAGGAAGTCGCGCCACCGATCAACGGACCATAGACGTTGTAGGAATGCCCCACGGCCCAACCCACGTCCGAGGTCGAAAACATCACCTGTCCGGGCGCAACATCGAAGACGGTACGAATCGACAGCGCCATCGCTACCGCATAGCCGCCAACATCGCGCTGCACACCCTTGGGTTTACCGGTGGTTCCCGAGGTATAGAGCAGATAGCTGGGCTCGTTTGATTCCAGCCAGGTCACCGGCACCTCGTCATTCATGTGTTCGGCGCGCAGCCGGGCGTAGTCGACGTCACGACCAGGCACAAGGTGCATGGTCGGATCCAGTCCGCGATTGACGATCAATACGTGCGCAGGAGCGCTGACGCACTCGACCAAAGCCGCATCCACCAAGGGCTTGTACGGAATCACCTTGCCGCCACGCATGCCCGCGTCGGCACAGATCAACAGTTTCGGTTCGGCGTCGTCAATGCGCAGCGCGAGGTTGTGCGCGGCAAAGCCACCGAATACCACCGAGTGAATCGCGCCGATGCGCGCGCAGGCCAGCATCGCGTAAACCGCCTCGGCCATGTTCGGCATGTAGATCACTACGCGATCGCCCCTGCCCACATCCAGCGATTGCAGGATGCCGGCGAAGCGGTTCACCTCGCGATACAGCACCCGGTAACTGATCTCGGTAGTGCTATCGGTTTCACTCGAAATCGCCACCAGCGCCAGCTGCTCGCCACGCTCGGCAAGGTGGCGATCCACGGCGTTGTAGCAGAGGTTGGTGGTGCCGCCTACAAACCACTTTCGGAACGGCGGATTCGACTGATCGAGAATCTGCTGTGGCGGCGTATCCCAGTGAATCAGCCGCGCCTGCTCCCCCCAAAACTTCTCCGGCTCATCAATCGACTGCCGGTAAAACTCGTCGTAGCCCATGACACGCCTCGCATGACGTCGATCCCTCCACCATATACCGATCGGCGCACGTTTTCGGTCAAGACTTTGGTCGAAGCACGCGCATTGATCGGGGCTTGGCTCCCACATAATTGTGAGCTCTTGGCGCACAGGGTACGCAACGCAAAGCAATATCAGGTTGTCACCCGTGAGAGACGCTGGGCTCCAGCTTTCGCTGGAGCAACGGCGAGTGGAATGCCCGTTCTCACAGAAAAAGAAGGGCGGCCGAGGCCGCCCTTTGAATTGGATTACTTCGCGAACAGGTGCTCGACGCCCGCACGCTCTTCACGCAATTCCTTCTCGGTGGCATCCATGCGGGCGCGCGAGAATTCATTGATTTCCAGGCCCTGCACGATGGCGTACTTGCCATCCTTGATGGTCACCGGATAGCCGTAAATGATGCCCGGCTCGACGCCGTAGGAACCATCCGAAGGGATGCCCATCGAGACCCAGTCACCTTCGGCCGTACCCAGTGCCCACGAACTCATGTGGTCGATCGCGGCCGAGGCAGCGGAGGCCGCCGAAGAGGCACCGCGGGCCTTGATGATGGCCGCGCCGCGCTGCTGCACGGTCGGAATGAAGTCGCTTTCGTACCAGCTCTGATCGACCAGGCTCATGGCAGCCTTGCCGTCCACGGTTGCGTGGTGCAGATCCGGGTACTGGGTGGAGCTGTGGTTGCCCCAGATGGTCATCTTCTTGATGTCGGTGTTGTGCTTGCCGGTCTTCTCGGCCAGCTGGCTCATGGCGCGGTTGTGATCCAGGCGGACCATCGCGGTGAAGCAGTTCGGATCCAGATCCGGTGCGCTCTGCTGGGCAATCAGCGCATTGGTGTTGGCCGGGTTGCCGACCACCAGCACGCGCACGTCACGCTTGGCGTGGTCGTTGATGGCCTTGCCCTGCGGACCGAAGATGGCGCCATTGGCTTCGAGCAGATCCTTGCGCTCCATGCCCGGGCCACGCGGACGCGCGCCGACCAGCAGCGCGTAATCGACATCCTTGAACGCGACATTGGCGTCGTCGGTGGCCACGGTGCCGGCCAGCAGTGGGAAAGCGCAATCATTCAACTCCATCACCACGCCCTTGAGCGAATCCAGCGCCGGGGTGATTTCCAGCATGTGCAGAATCACCGGCTGGTCCGGACCCAGCATGTCGCCAGCGGCGATACGGAACAACAGCGCATAGCCGATCTGGCCAGCGGCACCGGTAACGGCAACTCGAACGGGGGCTTTCATGGTTGATGACTCCTTTGGGGAATTGAATTCTTGTAGGAGCGCACCCTGTGCCCGAGCTTCTCAGGCATTGAGGAAATCGCGCACAGGGTGCGCTCCTACAGGTGAGGTGTTCAGTTCAGTTCATTGAAAAACTCGACGATTCGATCAAGCCCGGGCTGCAACTGCGCCGTCGGGCAGGTATATGAAATGCGCATGGCACGCGGCTCACCAAAGGCCGAGCCGGGCACGCAGGCGACGCCTTTGCTTTCAAGCAGCGCGGCGCAAAACGTCACATCGTCGTCGATGCGCGTGCCGTTGTGCTGTTTGCCGAACGAGACGGAAATATCCGGAAAGGCGTAGAACGCGCCCTGCGGTCGCGGACACACCACACCCGGAATCGTCGCAAGCGCCGCCACGACAGTGTCGCGTTTCTGCGCAAACTCGGCACATTTGGCCTTCGGAATATCCTGTGGCCCGACTAGTGCCGCCACGGCAGCGGCCGTGATCACTTCCGGCAAACTGGTGATGTGGTTCGAATTGAGCGTGGTGACCGCCTTCGCCACCGATTCCGGCCCGGCCAGCAGACCCACGCGCCAGCCCGGCATGCCATAGGTCTTGGAGACGGAATCGACCAGGACCACCCGTTCGCGCAGTTCGGGACGGGCGAACACGAAGTTGTGATAACCGATACCGTCGAAGACCATCGAATTGTAAATGTCGTCGGTGATCACCCAGGTATCCGGGTGCTTGACCAGCACCTCGGCCAGCGCGGCGATCTCTGCCTGCGTATAGACCATGCCGGTCGGATTGGATGGATTGTTGAACAGGAATACCTTGGGCTTGCGCGCCAGCGCGGCATCCAGCTGGGTTGGCGTGAGCTTGTAGCTCTGCTCTGGCCCGCAATGCAGGATGTTGGTCCTGGCGCCTGCAATATCAGCGATATCGCGATAAGTGGTCCAGAACGGCGCGGCGAAGCAGATCTCGTCACCCTCGTCGAGCAGCGCCTCGGCCAGGTTGTACAACACGTGCTTGGCACCGATTCCGATCGACAGGTTCTGCCGCGCATATCCCTCGAACCCGAGGGCCTCGATATGCTGCAGGAACGCGTCCTGCAGGGCATCCGCACCGCGATTACTGCCGTATTGGCCCGTATCGTGCGACAGTGACTCACGCGCAGCCGCGTAAACATGCTCACCCGGCAGGAAATTCGGCACGCCGATCGAAAAACTGATGATGTCGCGCCCGGCAGCCTTCAGCTGCTTCGCCTTTTCGGCGATGACCATGATCGCACTGGGTTTGGCACGACCAACACGCTGGGCCAACTGAGGCATGGGTTTCTCGCAGGATTGAGGTGGCAAAACGGCGATTTTACCACGCCCATGCCCGACCCGCGGCACCCCGGACTGCCGTTCGTTACGTCACGAACACAGGCTGGTGCCTAGTTTGGCGGAGCCAACTTCTTGGCCACATCACAACGGGAGGTCGCCATGTTCCATTGGCTATGGGTATTCATCATCGGTCTCATTGTTGGCCTGGTGGCCAAACTGCTGATGCCGGGCAAGGATCCGGGCGGGTTCATCATCACGGGTCTGATCGGTATCGCCGGCTCGTTTCTGGCGACCTGGCTCGGTCAAGCCGTCTTCGGCTGGTATCCGCCGGGTGAATCGGCCGGATTCATCATGTCGGTGATCGGCGCGGTGATCCTGCTGTTTATCTACCACCTGGTGAAGCGCAAGACGTCATGAAACAGCGGGCCCGGCGGAAAATATTGCGCCGGGCTCGTCTTGCAACTCAGGAAAACAGCTTGCCCGCAAGACCTTCCAGCGAGCCGATATCGAAATCGCCCACACCGTTCGCCGCAGCTTGAGTGGGAACCTGCCCGCCGGGAGTCAGGTGATCCACGGCATGCGGCAAAACCTGCGACAACTGGCCCAGCAACTGACTCTGATCCATGCCGCTCTGGCCGGCCAGATCCTGCAGCATCGAGCCCAGCCCACCACCTTGCAGCGCCTGCCCCAGTTGGTTACCCGAAACCGACTGGTTCGAGCCCGTACCAACCCAGGACTGCGCCGCGTCACCCAGCCCATGCTGTTGCAGCATCGCCAACAAACCCGGCAGCCCGCCCGCACGCTGAATCAGCTGCCCGGCCATCGCTATCAATGACCCACCGCCCTGCTGGCCCTGACCACCCAACAAATCGTCAAGTATCGACATAGTCCGACTCCCTGGCGCGTGAGGAATACACGCATCGTGCAGTGTAAGCCTCATGCCAGTGCGCCGTCCCTGACAATCCTTCAGTTGAACGAATCCGCCGGATCACTTCGCCAAGCACTGCAGGATGCGTTCCACGCTGCTTCCGGGATAGACGTCGGCGAACGCCACCACGTCGCCCTTGCCGCCAATCCACTCAAACGGCACGTCAACGCGTTTCATGTTGCCGCCGGTGCAGTGAAAGCATTTCAGGGGAATGTCGATTTTCAGCGATCTGAAAAATTCAGAAGGTCGACAAATCGCCCGCACCAATGCTCAGCTACAACGCGCCGTCGAGCCTCTGGTCTGCAGCGAAAACGGCACTTCAATCAAGTGCCCGGCACCACGCCCACGCAGCACTTCGAGCAACTCCAGCGCCGCAAGCTTGCCCATTTCACGGCTCGGTTGGCGGATCGTGGTCAGCGCTGGCCATAGCTGGCTGGCCAGCGGAATATCATCGAATCCGCAAACTGAAAGATCGTCAGGCACCTTGATCCGGTATTCGCTGGCTGCCCACATCACGCCTGCTGCCATGTCGTCATTGGCGGAAAACACAGCGGTCGGCCGCTGCTCCAGGGCAAACAGTTCACGCGCGGCATTTACGCCAGAGCCAAAGGTGAAAGCGCCTTGCACGATCAACGATGCATCCTCCGCCATGCCCGCCGCTGCCATCGCTTCGCGGTAACCCGCCAGGCGCCAATGACTGGCACCGTGGTTAGGTATGCCCATTACGTGGGCAATACGCCGATGACCCAGCTCCAGCAGGTACTCCACTATCGCCCGCGCAGCCTGTTGCTCGTTCATTGCCACACCAATGCCGTCACGTCGCTCGGGCGAGACGCTGGCATACGGTACCTGTCGCTCACGCAGGCGTTCGATCAGCGGCGCGTAATCGGTAATCGGTGGTGTCAGCACGACGCCATCGGGATGATGATCAGAGATCAAGGCATCCACCCGACGGATGAAATCATCGGCACTCACCCGTACAGGCCGCACCATCATGCTGTAGCGGTGCGTATCGCAAGCCTCCAGCACACCATCCTGGATTTCAGCCAGATAGGTCGAGGCGGGGTTGTCGTTGTTGTCGTAGAGCATCGCCACCAGAAAGGAGCGATTGCCGGCCAGGCTGCGCGCCGATGGCAGCGGGCGGTAATCCATGGACTCCATAGCCGCGCGCACACGCTTGCGCGTGGCATCGCTGACGTTGGCCTCATCGTTGAGCACCCGCGACACTGTCTTCGGCGATACCCCCGCCGCACGAGCCACATCTTCAAGGCGTACCCGCATGGATTCTCCCTGAATCATCACACTATGCAGCGACTATGCCGCCCGGAGCGGCTCTCTTACAAGAGGCGCACCGGACGGCATGGAGAAGACAGAACCCGTATCGGCAATTGATCAGCCGCGGGCGTCGAGCGCCACGTTCCATTCCGCTACGCGATCGGACTGTGCCGACAACAGCGCATCGACGTCACCTTCGACGGTAACCTTCTCGATCGTGTCACCCTGCTGGATCGTGTTGACCACGTCCATGTCGGCAGCGTCGACGACTTCGCCGAACACGCTGTGCTTGCCGTCCAGCCACGGCGTGGGGCCATGGGTGATGAAGAACTGGCTGCCATTGGTGCGCGGACCGGCATTGGCCATCGACAGCACGCCCGGCTTGTCGTGGCGCAAGGATGCGTTGAACTCATCCTCGAACTTGTAACCGGGGCCACCACGACCGCTACCTTCGGGACACCCCCCCTGAATCATGAAATCAGCGATCACGCGATGAAACGATAATCCGTCGTAGTAGCCATGCTTTGCCAGGTTGACGAAATTGGCGACCGTGACCGGTGCCTTGTCTTCATGCAGACGCAGATGGATCGGGCCGCGGTTGGTGGTGAAAGTGACATTGATGGTCATGGCAAATCCTTTGGGGTTTGAAAGCTGCACCGTGCCATGTTTCAGGCACGCCAACCGTGAAGAATACCGCACCGCGCCCGGGGTCGCGTCAGGGCAGACCCAGCGCATCTCGCTCCAACAGACTGGCGCCACGCGGCTGGGATACCGGTGTTGGCACGTCATCCGGCCACGGTGCGCCTTGGTACAGATGCGCCCACAGGCGATCCAGTGCCGCGTAGCCGTACGGCAACAGCGGTACATGTCGTTCGCCAAAACCAGGCAGTGCCAGGAAAGCATCGAAATGCTGCGCATGCGGCACCTCCCAATACAGCGGCTTGCGACCGTGTTCACCCAACCAGGCGACATAGGGCGCGGAGCTGAATGCCGGTGGCAACAAACCATCGCTGGCCCCATGCACCACCCATAACGGCAGGTCGATACGCGGCAGCTTTGCCTCCGTGGCCGCAATCGAGGCGTGCAGCATCTGTGACTGGTGATCGTCACCGGTCCACAACCCACGCAATGCCTCCTCACCATACAAGGTTGGATCAGGCGACACGTTGATGCCACCAAACAGGCCTACGCCGTTACCTGGTGGAATGCCCGAGGCGTCAGCCCACCACGATGCCCGTGCCTGCGGATCGGTGACGCCTGGCAACGCATTGGCGCCGGTGGCTGCGTAATGGAAGCCACAGGGCATTTCGTTCGGGCCGCGACGCAGGTACGCCGAGGCATAGCCGGCCGCCATCAGCCGCCACAAGTCGAATGCCGTGGTGCATGCGGCCGTCGCCAGCACTTGGTCAGTCCAGCCCCGCGTGCGCAGATATTCATACGCCTCAGCTGCCTGCGCGACCACGGTGCTGCCGCGCAATTTGCCCTGCGCACGCAGACTGGCACAGCGCAGCGCCCACGCTGGCGATGGCTGACGATTCGCTCCACGCGCAAATGGCACATCCGCGAAACGTGCATCAGTGAGCGCGCTCGGCAACCAGATCGCCGCTTCGGTGGCATAGTCATATAGCGGACGCCCTCCTTCACTCACATAGATGTTCGGCTCCAGTGCCACCACCCCGGCGAAGAATTCCTCATCGTCCAGTCCGGCTGCCTGCAGCACGGCCGCGCCACCATTGGACAGGCCGGTGGCGATGATCCTCGTATTCTGCGCAGTAAATGGCGCCTCATCAGGATAGGCACGATCAAGCATGGCCAGGCCGAATTGCGCCGCCTGAATCACATGTCGCCCCCAATCAGCCTCAGGGTTATCGCCCGAGTGCATATGTTTCACTACGACTCCAGCAGCGACCGGTGCTGGAGGTGGCTGAAACTCCAGCTCGGCTTCGCCGCGTTTCGCACGTCGGCCATCGAGTGCCACACCGCTGTTTTCGGCATAGTCGTAGTAGCCGGTTCCCGCGCCCTTGTCGGTATAAGCCACCGCACACCCTCGCGGAAGTCCCCACGCACCGGCCAGCGCGATCGCGCCATAAATGCCACGCGACCCAGAGGATGCCGTGACTACCAGGCAGCGCTTTTGCAGGTCAAAAGCATCAGGCAGCTGCAGCAGTACACGATGCGGCGAGCGTGCGCCGGGAATCCGGGCGAACATTTGAAACTCGCGACCTGGCACATCCGGCACACCGCCGTAGACCGTGCCGTAACCGCCAAGCGGGCCCAGGTCGGCAATACCCTTCCAGCTGGCCTGAATAGCTCGGCGACGCAGTTCCGCCGCGCTCGGACACAGCGGATCGGCAAATGGCAGGAGCGAACCGGCAAGTCCTGCGAGACCGACGCCAGCGCTGAGCAAGTCGTCATTTTCATGATGCGAGGTCACTCGCACGTCGCCACATTCCAGTTTACGCATCACTCAACCTCTGGCCGACCCATGCCCGGCCGATCAGCCCAGTGTAAGACGTGATGATCGTCCAGCTCGACGATGCAGGCATCTGAACGCCCTGAACAAACTACGCGCAAGTTGTCACATAAATCCGTATAATCGGTGGATTCACTCCTTGAGAATCCTGCGCGACGGCCCACGAGCCGCCCGAGTCGATCCCATGTCCATAGAAAATTTGCGCAATATCGCCATCGTCGCCCACGTCGATCACGGCAAGACCACCCTCGTTGACTGCCTGCTGAAGCAATCCGGCACGCTCAACGAGCGCACGGTGTTGGCCGAGCGTGTGATGGATTCGAACGACCAGGAAAAGGAGCGTGGCATCACGATTCTTGCCAAGAACACGGCCATCACCTGGGAAGACAAGAAGAAAGGCGTCAAGAACCGTATCAACATCGTCGACACCCCGGGACATGCTGACTTCGGTGGCGAAGTGGAGCGCGTGCTGTCGATGGTCGACACCGTGCTGATCCTGGTCGACGCGATGGACGGCCCGATGCCGCAGACCCGCTTCGTGACGCAGAAAGCTTTCGCCATGGGCTTCCGTCCCATCGTCGTGGTCAACAAGGTCGACCGTCCGGGTGCACGTCCGGAGTGGGTGGTCGAGCAGGTCTGGGACCTGTTCGAAAAGCTCGGCGCCACCGACGAGCAGATGGAATTTCCGATTGTCTACGCCTCGGCGCTGAACGGCTACGCCTCGCTGGACGAGAACGCCCGCGAAGGCGACATGACCCCGCTTTATGAAGCGATCATGGAGCACGCACCGATGCCGGACGTGGATCCCGAGGGCGCGTTCCAGATGCGCATCAGCCAGCTTGACTACAACAGTTTCGTCGGCGTGATCGGCATCGGTCGCGTCCAGCGCGGCACCCTGAAGAAGGGCATGCAGGTGGCTGTGATCGACCGCCACGGCAAGAAGCGCCAGGGCAAGGTCGCCCAGGTGCTCGGCTTCCTCGGCCTGGAGCGTATCGAACAGGACAGTGCCGAAGCCGGCGACATCGTCGCCATTTCAGGCATTCCCGAGCTGACCATTTCCGACACGATCACCGCACCGGACGTGCCCGAAGCGCTGCCCGCCCTGAGCGTGGACGAGCCGATGATCAGCATGACCTTCCAGGTCAACAACTCGCCCTTCGTGGGCAGCAAGGATCTGTCCGGTGGCAAGTTCCTCACCAGCCGCCAGATCCGCGAGCGTCTGGATCGCGAGCAGGTGCACAACGTGGCCTTGCGCGTCGAGGACGGTTCGGATGCCGACAAGTTCCTGGTCTCCGGCCGTGGCGAACTGCATCTGTCGGTACTGATCGAGAACATGCGCCGCGAAGGTTATGAGCTAGCCGTGTCGCGTCCGGAAGTCATCCTCAAGGAGATCGACGGCCAGAAGATGGAGCCGATCGAGCAGTTGGTGGTGGATATCGAAGAGACCCATCAGGGCGGCGTGATGGAGCGCCTGGGCATCCGCAAGGGTGACTTGAAGAACATGGTGTCCGACGGCAAGGGCCGTGTGCGCCTGGAGTACATGATTCCGGCACGTGGCCTGATCGGCTTCCAGAACCAGTTCAAGACCCTCACCCAGGGTTCGGGCCTGCTGTTCCACGTGTTCGATCATTACGGTCCCTACACCCCGAGCCCGATCGCCAAGCGCCAGAATGGCGTGATGATCTCCAATGGCGCCGGCAACACCCCTGCCTACTCGCTCGGACCGCTGCAGGAGCGCGGCAAGCTGTTCGCCGCTGAAGGCGACTCGGTGTACGAAGGCCAACTGATCGGCATTCACGCCAAGGACAACGACCTCACTGTCAACGCGATCAAGCCCAAGCCGCTGACCAACATGCGCGCTTCCGGCAAGGACGATGCGATCCAGCTGACCCCGGCGACCAAGTTCACCCTCGAGCAGGCACTGGACTTCATCGACGACGACGAGCTGGTCGAAGTGACGCCGAAGGAAATCCGCATGCGCAAGAAGGGTCTGAGTGAGAACGACCGCAAGCGTGCATCCCGCGGCAGCTGATCCACTCGCCAGCTTCAAATGAAAAAGCCGCCTTCGGGCGGCTTTTTCATGCAAGGCGTTCAACACGTTTGAGCGTAGATCACACGGTCCGTTGGGAACCGCTTTCGGCATCCAAAATCATGCATGTTTCATGCCTTTCCAGGACACGATTCGCATCGAGTATTCAGTACTTAGATATGCATCACGTTTTTCATGGCAACAATCATCCATCGTAGCGGCACAACTTGATCAACCAGCATCGAATACAGGGGGGCCTGATGACCGAGCTGGAAATCCAGACCTTGTCGGAACGACGGGAGGGTCTGCTCATGGAGGTAGGCCGGTCTGTCACCGCAGTCGGGTTTACCCTGCAACGTCAACGTATGACGCAGGACGTCAATGGCGTTCTCATGTCCATGGTCGTTCGCGGCCCTGGACGCAAGCAGCGTGCGTTGGAAACAGCACTGGAGTCGCTCGAGCGGCTGATCAGCTTCGAAGTCTCGACGGTTGCCGCTGGTGCGAGCAAACCGCACTTCGCGGCTTCGCGCACGTTTGCTCGTCCATCAGTCGCGCCGGCTCCGGCGGCCCCGGAAACTCCCGCCTCAACGGTGACGGCAAGCCCCGAACACCCCCCCGTAACGGACATGCCGCCCCAGCCGACTCCGGTCGAGCAATCAGCGCTCGTCAAAACCGAAGCAGCAGCGGCCAATACTGTTGCCATGCCCGACATCACAAACTCATTGGCGAGCGTGCCGCAAGTTGAGTTGGCACCGGCCGCTGAACCCGCGCCCCCCGAACCCGATTTCGAGTTCATCCTGCCGACACCAAGGGCGAGCGCAAAGAAATCTGCCGAACAAGCACCCGAGCCGATCATCGATATACCCGCACTCGAGGCCGATGTCGAAGCCGTCGAGAAACTGCTCGGATGGTTGGAAACCGACTACCCACAGATCGTCGATCGACTTCACACGCTGGAACAATCGGTCGCCGCCGGTGCACGGGAATCGTCACTGGAGCTGGCCGGTCAGCGTACCGGCGCATGGCTGGCCGAGCGTGACGGGCTGGGTGCAACCGGGCTGAATTTGCACGAAGCGCTGGAAACCATCGGCGTGCCCGCACTGAAAGTGCTGATCGACGTGGCGCAGGACGGCGGGCAGCTGCATATCCGCAACAGTCCGCTTTGCAATGAACCTGGACATTCAGGCTGCATCTTTTTCAGCGGGCTGCTGCAAGGCCTGCTCGCTCCGGTCGTGTCGTCGGATCAGATATTCGTCTTCGCCATGTGCTGCCGCAGCTGCGGTGCAGACGAGTGCGTGCTGGCAATTTCCGACTGAGCTCAGCAGTAGCGGGCGCTCAGGAAGCCTTGACCTTGCCGCCCGCCACGCGCAGACCCGGCCGTTGTCGCGCGAGCTTGCGCAGCAGTTCGGCAAAGGCCTGCAAGTCATCGTGCCAAGGCGAAGCATCGCGCCAGTACAGTGCAATCTCGCGCCCCTTCGACTGCCCTTTCAACTTGGCCAGCACAATATTCGGGATCGAGGCCAGTCGCTCATGCGCCAGTGCCGGCACCAGCGCGTAACCGCCACGCAGGCTGACCAGGGCCGCGAGGCTTTCCAGACTGACGTCCTGCACATGACCCTGCTCTTCGCCATCCGTCTCCAGTCCGTCGGCGTGGCTCTCGGCCATCAGCGTGGCTTGCGCCGGATCGAGCTGATCAAGTGCAATGGATGACTTGCCAGCGAGTGAGTGATCCGCCCGCAACATCAGCTCCCAGGGCTCGGCAAACAGCGGTCGCATCGCCACGCCACTGGGCACGCTCACCGTGGGTCCCAGCACCGCATCCAGCTCAGCCTCCTGCAACCGACGCAACAGACCACGCGGCTTGCCTTCAGAAATATCCAACCGCGCCCCCGGAAAATGCTGTGGAAAGGGAGCAATCAGATGCGGTAACAAGTACGGCCCAAGAGACGCCGGCACGCCAAGCCGCAACTCCCCACCAAACGCCGCACTGCCGGCGCGAGCCACTTGCTGCAAATGCTCCGCCGCAGCCAGCACCGCTGCGATCTGCTGCAACAGCCGCTGTCCGCCGGCCGTCGGCACGATCCGTCGGCCGCCGCGCTCGAATAGCGGCGTGCCCAGTGCCTGCTCGACTTTCTGCACCTGATGCGACAGGCCCGAGGGACTGATATGCATCGCCCGCGCCGCGCGATTGAAACTGCCTTGGCGATGCACAGCCTGCACCAACGCCAGATCGCGCAACGAGACAGCTGCAAGGGTGGTCGAAATCATCGAATGCTGCATGTCATCAAAGGCGTTTGTAGTGAGATGGGAAGACAGTCATGCTGGTCAGTGAACTCGGACCGACAGGTGGTTACGCAGTCTAACCGTCAGCACCGCTTATCGGTATTCGAGTACGTGATTGCGCTCGGCATGCACGTCGAGCAAACAGCATTTGCGCGATAATTCCGTTTTTGCCAAGTCGGCACTCCCTCGATACGCCATCCCAGCCGCAGGATTCAGCCAGGAGCTTCTCATGAAAGACACCTTTTCCGTACGCGACACCCTCGAGGTCAATGGCAAGAGCTACGCCTTTGCCAGCCTGACCAAGCTCGGTCAGCAATTCGACCTGAAGCGCCTGCCGTACTCGATGAAGATCCTGCTCGAGAATCTGCTTCGGCACGAAGACGGCCGTGACGTGACCTCGAAGGAAATCGAGGCCGTGGCCAAGTGGGAGGCCACCAAAGAGCCAGATACCGAAATCTCCTTCATGCCGGCACGCGTACTGCTGCAGGATTTCACAGGCGTGCCTTGCGTGGTCGACCTGGCCGCGATGCGTGACGCCATGAAGGCCCTCGGCGGTGACCCGAAGCTGATCAACCCGCTGTCGCCGGCCGAGCTGGTGATCGATCACTCGGTACAGGTCGATGTGTTCGGTACCGACGACGCGCTGGAAAAGAATGTAGCGATCGAATTCGAACGCAACCAGGCCCGTTACAGCTTCCTGCGTTGGGGCCAGAAAGCCCTGAGCGATTTCAAGGTCGTGCCGCCGCGCACCGGCATCGTGCATCAGGTGAATCTGGAGCATCTGGGCCGCGTGGTGATGGGTAACGAAGTCGACGGCCAACTGTGGGCCTACCCCGACACCGTGTTTGGTACCGACTCGCATACCACCATGATCAACGGCCTGGGCGTACTCGGCTGGGGCGTGGGCGGCATCGAGGCCGAAGCTGCCATGCTGGGCCAGCCCTCCTCCATGTTGATTCCGCAGGTCGTCGGCTTCAAGCTGTCGGGCAAGCTGCCTGAAGGCGCGACCGCCACCGACCTGGTGTTGACCGTGACCGAGATGCTGCGCAAGCAGGGTGTGGTCGGCAAGTTCGTCGAGTTCTTCGGCCCGGGCCTGCAGAACCTGCCGCTGGCCGATCGCGCCACCATCGGCAACATGGCTCCGGAATACGGCGCCACCTGCGGCATCTTCCCGATCGACGTTGAATCGCTGAAGTACCTGCGCCTGTCCGGCCGCAACGACGAACAGGTTGCGCTGGTCGAAGCCTATGCCAAGGCGCAGGGTCTGTGGCACGACGAGAACACCGCACACGCCGATTTCAGCGTCACACTGGAACTGGACATGAGCGAGATCAAGCCGTCGCTGGCCGGTCCGAAGCGCCCGCAGGATCGCGTGCTGCTCACCGACGTCAAGAAGAACTACGAGTCGAACGTCGGTACCACCACCGCCAACCGCAATGCCGAAGCCCGTTTCGTCAATGAAGGTGGCGACGCTGCGGTCGGTCATGACAAGAGCGAGAATGCCGAAGGCCAGTCGGTCGACATGAACGGCAACAAGTTCGAGCTGGACGATGGCGCCGTGGTGATCGCCGCGATCACCTCCTGCACCAACACCTCAAACCCGGCGGTGATGCTCGGCGCCGGCCTGCTGGCAAAAAACGCCGCCGCCAAGGGCTTGAAGACCAAGCCGTGGGTGAAGACTTCGCTGGCCCCGGGCTCCAAGGTGGTTACCGACTACCTGGAAAAGACCGGCCTGCTGACCGAACTCGACAAGCTGGGCTTCTATCTGGTCGGTTACGGCTGCACTACCTGCATTGGCAACTCCGGCCCGCTGCCGAAGGAAATCAGTGCGGCGATCAGCGCGGGTGACCTCACCGTCGGTGCCGTGATTTCCGGCAACCGCAACTTCGAAGGGCGCGTACATGCCGAAGTGAAGATGAACTACCTGGCTTCGCCGCCGCTGGTGGTCGCCTACGCGCTGGCCGGCTCGCTCGACATCGACCTGACCACCCAGCCGCTCGGCCAGGGCAGCGACGGCAAGGATGTGTTCCTCAAGGACATCTGGCCGACCAACAAGGAAATCAGCGACCTGATGGCTGGTGCCGTGACTTCGGAAATGTTCGAAAAGAACTACGCCGACGTGTTCAAGGGTGACGATCGCTGGAATGCCATCGCCTCGCCCGACGGCGAGCTGTACGCCTGGGACAAGGATTCCACCTACATCAAGAATCCGCCTTACTTCGACGGCATGACGATGGAGCTGGATCAGGTCGAAGACATCCACGGCGCACGCTGCCTGGGTCTGTTCGGTGATTCGATCACCACCGACCACATCTCACCGGCCGGTTCGATCAAGAAGGATTCTCCTGCGGGCCGCTTCCTGGTCGAGCGTGGCGTCAAGCCGATCGACTTCAACTCCTACGGTTCACGTCGCGGCAACGACGACGTGATGGTACGCGGCACCTTCGCCAACATCCGCATCAAGAACCAGATGCTGGATGGGATCGAAGGCGGCTTCACCCGTCACGTACCGTCGGGCGAGCAGATGGCAATCTACGATGCCGCCATGAAGTACAAGCAGGACAAGACCCCGCTGGTGGTATTCGCCGGCAAGGAATACGGCACCGGTTCGTCACGTGACTGGGCAGCCAAGGGTACCTTGCTGCTGGGCGTCAAGGCCGTCATCGCCGAGAGCTTCGAGCGCATCCATCGCTCCAACCTCGTCGGCATGGGCGTGCTGCCTTGCACCTTCAAGAACGGCGACAGCGCCAAGTCGCTTGGTCTGACCGGCAATGAGAGCTTTGACATCAGCGGCCTCGATGGTGGCAACGCCAAGGAAGCCAAGATCACGGCGACCGCCGAAGACGGCAGCAAGAAGGAGTTCATCGTCAACGTGATGCTGCTCACGCCGAAGGAGCGTGACTTCTATCGCCACGGCGGCATCCTGCAATACGTGCTGCGTCAGCTGGCGAGCAAGAAGGCCGCCTGAGTTTCAGGCTGACCACGAGAAACGAAAACGCCCCGGCCTGCCGGGGCGTTTTTTTGTATGGTCCGTGAGCTACATCGTGTGTGTCCAGCTCGCCGTGTAGCAGCGCCAATCGCCGTCGTCTTTGCGCCACGCCGATTCGACTTGGTACACGCCAGCTCGATCAGGAAGAAGCTTACTCCCGCTGGTCAGCGTGACAGTGAAGCGGGCGAGCATCCGTTCACCGCGGTGCTCGATCGAAACCGGCCCCATCGTCACACCGACATGCTCGCCACGCAGCGTCAACAAACGCACCATGCCAGCTAGCTGGCGTTGATCCATGGCGCCGGCATTGCCATCGAAATCCTCCGTCAGTGGCGCGACCACATCGCCTGCGGAACCCGCCTCTGCAGCTTGGGCAATCGATGCAACCGCATCCCGCACCTGCACTTCGTCCGGCGTATGCCTGCATGCAGACGCGGTCATGACAAGAAACAGGATTGCAGCCAGGCGGACAATTGATTTTTCAGCTCGAATCATGATGGAAACCCGTTGCATTGCGGCTTGCCGCTATACGCGAGCGTATGCTCCAATGAAGCATGATATGGCCCACTGGCAGATATACGGGTCATCCTATCGTTTATACCGATCCATGGTCATCAAAACGGAAACCCCTAGCATGAGCAATGAACGTCCTTGGCTGGCAAATTATCCAGCTGGCGTAGACGAACAGATTGACGCCAGCAAATATGCGTCGGTACCGGCCGTCTTCGAAGAGGCGTTTGAGAACTTCAGGGACAATCCTGCTTTCGCCAATTTCGGTCGCAAGCTCAGCTACGGGCAGATTGACCAGATGAGTCGCCAGTTCGCGGGCTATCTCACCGGCGTGCTCAAGCTCGGCAAGGGCGACCGCATCGCGATCATGATGCCCAATGTCTTGCAGTACCCGATCGCCCTGTTCGGTGCCCTGCGCGCCGGCCTGATCGTGGTCAACACCAACCCGATGTACACCGCACGCGAACTGCAGCATCAGCTGGAAGATTCCGGCGCCAAAGCCATCGTGGTACTCGACAATTTTGCCGCGACCCTGCAAAAGGTCATCGATAAAACCGAAGTCAAACACATCATCACCACCGGTATCGGTGACCTGCTCGGTTTTCCCAAGGGTGCAGTCATCAATTTCGTGCTCAAGCATGTCAAGAAAATGGTGCCGTCATTCAATCTGCCGCAGGCGGTGCGCTTCCGTGATGCGCTGGCACAAGGCGATGCACATCCGTTGCAGCCGGTCAGCCTGACTCACGACGACATCGCCTTTCTGCAATACACCGGTGGTACCACCGGCGTGGCCAAGGGCGCGATGCTGACTCACGGCAACATGATTGCCAACATGCTGCAGGCCTCGGCCTGGATCGGTAACAAGGCCAAACCCGGTGAAGAGGTGATCATCACCGCCTTGCCGCTGTATCACATCTTTTCTCTGACCGCGAACGGCCTGGTATTCATGCGCCTGGGCGGCCTCAACTGGCTGATTACCAATCCGCGCGATATGCCGGGTTTCGTCAAGGAACTCGCACAATCCGGTTTCACCGCGCTGACCGGCGTCAACACCTTGTTTAATGGACTGCTGAATACGCCCGGCTTTGCGGAGCTGGACTTTTCACGCCTGCACCTGACCCTCGGCGGCGGCATGGCCGTGCAGCGCAGCGTCGCCGAACGCTGGAAAAAGACCACCGGCTGCACCCTGGCCGAAGCCTATGGGTTAACCGAAACCTCGCCGGCGGTATGCATCAACCCGCTGGATCTCAAGGAATACAACGGATCGATCGGTCTGCCCGTACCGTCCACAAACGTAGCTATCTGGTCGGAGGAAGGCCAGGTACTCCCGGTCGGCGAACCCGGCGAGCTTATGGTGCAAGGCCCGCAAGTGATGAAAGGGTACTGGCAGCGCCCTGATGAAACCCGCAAGGTGCTGACGTACGATGGCTGGCTGCATACCGGCGACATCGCCAGGATGGATGAGGACGGCTACTTCTATATCGTTGATCGAAAGAAAGACATGATTCTGGTATCCGGCTTCAACGTGTATCCGAACGAGATCGAGGATGTGGTCATGGAGCACCCTGACGTGCTCGAAGTGGCCGCTGTAGGCATCCCGGACGAGCATTCTGGCGAAGTGGTGAAGCTGTTTGTGGTGCGCAAGAACCCCAGCCTCACCGAAGAGGCGCTGAAGGAGTTCTGTCACACCAACCTCACCGGCTACAAACGCCCCAAACAGATAGAATTCCGCGACGAACTACCCAAGAGCAATGTCGGCAAGATCCTGCGTCGCGAACTACGCGACGAAAACAAGCCCAAGGCCTGAAAAACCAGACCATGGAAAACGAAGCGCCCGCTGATGCGGGCGTTTTCGTTGCTGCGTATGGCTCGGATCAGTCTTTCCAGTATTCCAGGATATCGGCATAGCCACCGAGCAGATTCCACAACGGCACCTGCTTGTCTTCAGGGATGCGGCTGTACGAAAACCCGATGTTGTGATCGGAGATTCTCGCAACCACAGCTTCCAGGTGGATGTGCAGGTTATGCCCGAAAATCATGTCGAGAACCCAACTTTGCCCCACCTCGCCTGACCAACCCAACGGCCGTCGCAACAGCGCACCAGTGGCGGATATGTCCACCAATTCGGTCGGATGAGATTCTGTGCCACAACTCATCAGGACCGTGGTCTCAATCTGCATGCGCGCCGGACGCAACTGCTCAAGGTCGTTATGCTGTTCTTTGCTTTTTTCGGTCGTCATGCCCACTTTCCATTTATGCCTGTGGCGCCCTCCGAAACGTCTGGCAGCATCGCCTCGGAAGTCCCTTGCTGGTGGTAAAGCAAATGTCATGCCAGTAAAGAAACCGAGGTATCCAGAAACCGCCGTCCATGCAATCCGCGCCAAAACTGCGGACGCGACTCATCCCTGGCACGCCTCATTGCAGCTCTATCTCCCCCACTTGCCGAAAACCTGCCCGTGAACGGCACATTCGGTCAAAAGCAGCCCGTTGCCGCATCGGGCAAAACCCTCAAAACAAAACGCATCAGCCCTTTATTGTGCCTGTAGTACGCAATGACATGAAGTGATCTGCGCTCAATAGGCGTTGTTGCCATCAATTCCGCTATCAAGCCGCTCTGCCGCAAAACCTGTCATTACTGGACTTGTTGAGGGACAGCCGTTAATCTTCAACCCATGTGAGTTTCCATGGCATGTGTTTGCCGCCCCCTAGATGGCAGCCCATGGATACCCCCCGATGCAGACCGACCCAACCCGTGGCGTTTATTTCGCCGCCAGCGTTTTGTGCTGGTGCCTGGCTGACAACCTGGATCCGGTTCATTGTGCTTGACTGCAACCTGCCTGACCGAAGCATCAAAGAATGACTTCATCATGCCGTTGTGCCCTGGGTGCCTGATGTCTCGGCTTGAGATGTGAAAGACTGCAATATCCCGCGAGCGCCGCGATGTCGCCGCGCTTCGAGTACGGACATTCCAGCGTGAAGGAATCGCTCCGATCGTATTGAACGTACTGCCAGCCGCTGAAGGCGGCCCCATGACATGCATTGATGAGCACTGAGCCAGTCGAGCCACAGAGCCTGGTCAACGTACCGCAGGGCACATTTACACCAGTACCGCAGCAGCAGGAAATGCCGCTGGCGATCGTGCGCGGTGAGCCACTGCTGCAGATGCCACAGGACCTGTACATCCCGCCCGATGCGCTGGAAGTGATCCTGGAGGCCTTCGAGGGCCCGCTTGATTTGCTGTTATACCTGATTCGCCGGCAGAACCTGGACATCCTGGACATCCCGGTCGCCGAGATCACCAGGCAATACATGGACTACATCGAGCTGATGCGCGATGTGATGCGGCTGGAGCTGGCGGCCGAGTATCTGCTGATGGCAGCGATCCTCGCCGAGATCAAGTCGCGACTGTTGCTGCCGCGACCGCCAAGCGAAGAAGGCGTGGAAGAAGACCCACGTGCCGAACTGGTACGCCGCTTGCAGGAATACGAGCGCTTCAAGCGCGCGGCGGAAGATATCGAAGCCCTGCCCCGGCTCGAGCGTGACACGGTGGTCGTACAGGCCGAGGTGGGCGAGCGGCATGTGATCAAGCTGCCGCCGCCGTTGGAACTGAACGAAATGCTGTTGGCGTTGAAGGATGTGATGCATCGCGCGGAGCTGTACGGCCACCACGCGATCAAGCGGGAAGTATTAAGCGTACGTCAGCGCATGGGCGAATTGCTGAGCAAGCTCGACGACACCAGTTTTCATCGTTTCGAAAGTCTGTTCGATATCAACGAAGGTCGTCTCGGTGTCGTTGTCACGTTTCTGGCAATGCTCGAATTGGCCAAGGAGATGTTGATAGAAATTGTCCAGGAACAACCTCTGGCAGCCATCTACGTGAAAGCGAAAGTGGCGTATTTGGAAGAGTCCGCCGATGAACCGGCGGATGACGCACAAGCCGGCGAGCCGGCACTGATCGAATCGTCTGGTGAATGATGACATCCACTGAAATGGCAGCGGCCCCCGAGTCCATGCGGATCGAGCAACTCAAGCGGATAATCGAGGCAGCCCTGCTTGCCTCCAGTCATCCGATGACGGTCAACCAGTTGTCCGATCTGTTCCAGGAGACGGATGAGGTCGGCAACCAGCAGATTGCCCAGGCGCTCGAGTCGCTGGGCGAAGACTGCCAGGATCGTGGCGTGGAGCTGAAAGAGGTTGCTTCGGGTTTTCGATACCAGGTGCGTCAGGACGTGCATCCGTGGATCTCGCGGATGTGGACCGAAAAGCCCAGTCGCTATTCGCGGGCCTTGCTCGAAACACTGGCGCTGATCGCCTACCGCCAGCCGATCACCCGCCCCGAGATCGAACAGATTCGCGGCGTGGTGGTGTCCTCCAACATCATCAAGACGATGGAAGAGCGTGAATGGATTCGCGTGGTCGGCCATCGTGACGTACCCGGCAGGCCGGCATTGTTCGGCACCACCCGTGCGTTTCTCGACTACTTCAATCTGAAATCGCTGGATCAGCTGCCACCCTTGTCGGAAATCCGCGACATGGAAGATCCGCAACTGCGCTTCGAACAGGAACCGCTGCCGGCACACGTGGTGCGTGACTTGCCGATCGACCCGGATCAAGAGGCTTCACCGGGTTCGGAGGCAGTTGTCGAAACCGAAGCCAACTCCGCTACAGATACAAAAACCGATACCGACGCTGACGACGATTCCGAAACCGAAGCGGTCGACTCAGCAACAAATAGCGACACCCCGTCCGCCGGCAACAACACGGTCGACCACCAAGACACCACGGCCAGCAGCGAGACGCAGGCCATTTCATCCGGGACCGACGAAATCAGCTCCGAACCGAGCGATTCTTCAGAACCCCCGACTACCACCACTGCCGATGAGGCAGCGAACCCCGCCGCGGACGTCGATCCTGACGCCGACGAGCAAGATACCGAGGAGTACCGCGCATGACTGCGCCACAGAAATCCGTTCTATCCCTGAAACGCGAACCCCGTAACGAGGCCGAGGCCCAGATCGAGGAGCGCCTGCACAAAGTTCTGGCCAATGCCGGACTCGGCTCGCGCCGGATGCTTGAACAACGCATCCAGGCTGGCGAAGTCGAGTTGAATGGCAGCCCCGCCGAACTCGGCACCAGCGTCCATGCCGGTGACCGCGTCGTTCTCGATGGCAAGCAGTTCATCGTTGCCACCGACAATCGCGACGATACCGAAGTGCTGATCTACCACAAGCCCGAAGGTGAGCTGACCACCCGTGACGATCCCGATGGTCGTCCCACCGTATTCGAACAGTTGCCGCGCCTGAAAGGTGCGCGCTGGGTCGCCGTGGGCCGCCTCGACATCAATACCACCGGCCTGCTGCTGCTGACCACCGACGGTGAGTTGGCCAACGCCATGATGCATCCCAAGAGCGGGCTCGAGCGCGAATACCTGTGTCGCGTTCACGGCGAGGTTCCCGACGAAATCATCGAGCGCCTGAAGGCTGGTGTGGAGCTTGAAGACGGCCCGGCCCGCTTTGACGAGATCGCCGTGATCAGTCGCGGCGGCAGCCATAGCTGGTTCCGTGTCGTCATCCGCGAAGGTCGCAACCGCGAAGTGCGCCGTCTGTGGGACTCGCAGGGGTTCCTGGTCAGCCGCCTGAAGCGCATCCGTTACGGCAAGGTTGAACTGCCGCGCGCACTGCGTCGCGGTGAATCGCAAGCGCTGGATGCTGAAGCCGTCAAGCAACTGCGCCAGACCACTGGCCAGGGTGCACCACAGCCGGTACTGACGCTGAGCCCGGTACTGCACCAGCGTCGCGCCAATCGCAACGTCACCGAATATCGTCCGGAGCGTGGTGCCGGCAGCGCCTGGACCGGCGGCCAGGACGAAGCACGCGAGCTACGTGCTTTCGACCGCATTCGCGAAGAGCCTACCCGCGGTCGCAAACCGCCACGTCGCGATGGTCGTGAAGTCAACGGCAATCTGGCTCGCCCCGAACGTGCTGGCGGCGCCGGCAAGCCTGCTGGTGGCCGCGGTCGCCGCGTTGCACCCGGCCAGGAGCTGCCATCGGTGCGCACCTGGTTTGCTGGCGAAAACCGTGACGGTGGCGGTCGCTCCGGCGGTCCGGCTCGTGGCAATAGCGGCAACACCAGTGGCAATGCCACCGCCGGGAATCGTCGCTCAGGTCCGGGCAACAGAGGCCCACGCGGAGGCGCCAGCACGGGTAACGCCTCGCCGTATAGCGGCTTTGGTGGCGGCGCTGGTAACAGTGGCAATAACGGTAATCGCAGTGCCTCGGGCAATCGCTCGGGTGGTGGTGGACGGCCACAGGGCCAGGGCAACGGCGGCAATCGTTCGCAGGGAAATCCACGTCCGCAGGGCTCGGGCGGCAATCGTCCACAAGGTGGTCGCGGTCGAGGCGGTAGCGGCGGTGGCGGCAACCGTTCGGGTAATCGCTGAGGCATGATCCGGATCTACCACAACAACCGCTGCTCCAAGTCACGTGCCACGCTGGCCTTGCTGGAGCAGCGCGGCGAACCGGTCGAGGTGATCAACTACCTCGACCATCCGCCGAGCGCTGCCGAACTCGGCACTGTGCTCAAACAGCTTGGCATGTCCGCACACCAGTTGCTGCGCACGGGTGAAGCGGAGTACAGCGAACTCGAACTCGCTGATCCGACACTCGACGATGCGGCACTGATCGCGGCCATGGTTAACCACCCGAAGTTGATCGAGCGACCGATCGTGATCGCCCATGGCAAGGCGGCCATTGGCCGTCCGCCGGAAGCGGTGTTGGCGATACTCTGAGACATCGCGGCGATCTGCGACATTTACGCTCCGAGTGATATTCCGCCTTACGTGCCGCTCCTGCGGCACGCCTGTTGGGCCGGCTTCGCCGTTAACTTCGGCATCCTGCCTTCGTAGTCGGCACCTTCCTCCACGAACAGGGAAGTGCGAGATCGGCGGTCGTCTGTTTGCGCAAGCTTGTCGCTTGGCGCGAACGACAGGCGCCACTAAACAGTCAGATTGAATTTGACACGCTGCCCCCCACTTCTTTGGCAGCGTGTGTTTGCCCACGCATTCTCCGACCTGACAAGTGAGAGCCCATGAGCAACGCCAGTACCGATAAACCACGCCCTGCCCGTCGCATCGGCGCGCTGCGTGGCATGTGGCCATTCCTGAAGCCGCATCGTGCACTGGCGATCGGCTGGTTGATATTCCTGACATTGTCTTCCGGTGCGTCGCTGACTTTGCCGCTGGCCTTTCGCTACATCATCGACAAGGGCTTCGGACATTCCAGCCACGCGGTCATCAACAGCACCTTCATCGCCTTGTTCGGCGTCGCCGTGGTACTGGCAGTGGCAACCGCAGCACGTTATTTCTGCATCACCTTGCTCAGCGAACGCGCATTAGCCTCGTTGCGACAGAAGCTGTACGCACAAGTTATTCGACTCGACGTCAACTTTTTCGAGCGCAGTCGAGTTGGTGAGTTGTTGTCACGCCTGAGCGCCGATACCGAAGTGGTGCAGGCGCTGATTGGCTCCGGTATTTCGGTGGCGCTACGCAGCGCAGTGATGCTGATCGGTGCCGCGATTGCGATGGTCTGGACCGCACCTTCGCTGGCGGGACTGACGGCGTTGGTGATTCCAGCGGTGATGCTGCCGATTCTGGTTTTCGGCCGTCGCGTGCAGAAACTCTCGCGCGCCAGCCAGGATCGCCTGGCTGATGCAGCGGCAATCGCCAACGAGACCCTCAACGCTTCGACCGCGGTGAAGGCGTATGCACGCGAACGTATCGAAAGCACCCGCTACAGCAGCGCCATCAGCCGCGCACTCGCCACCGCGCGCCGACGCATCGGCATGCGTGCACTGCTGACCATGGCGGTGATCGTATTGGTGTTTGGCGCAATCACCCTGGTGCTGTGGGCCGGCGCCGGGAAAGTCTTGGCCGGCACGCTGGACGCTGGCGTACTCGGCCAGTTCGTGCTGTATGCGGTGTTTGCAGCTGGCTCGGTCGCAGGCTTGTCCGAGGTATGGGGCGATGTGCTGCGCGCAGCCGGCGCGATGGAGCGTCTTGGCGAACTGCTCGACGAGCGTGCCGAGATTGTCGATCCGGCCAATCCAGTCGCCCTGCCCCGACCGATCAGCGGCGCGCTCCATTTCGATGGTGTCGGCTTCCACTATCCCAGCCGCCCGGATGCTCCCGCATTGCACGACTTCACGCTGAATGTGCGGCCGGGCGAAACCGTCGCCCTGGTTGGCCCGTCCGGCGCAGGCAAGAGCACCGTCTTTTCGTTGTTGCTGCGCTTCTATGACCCGCAAAGTGGAAGCATCAGCATCGATGGCATCGATCTGCGCGCCGTAACCCTGGACGACCTGCGCAACGCGATTGCACTGGTGCCACAGGAAACCGTGATCTTCAGCGGCAGCGCCGCCGACAACATCCGCTTCGGTCGCGAAGGCGCCGACGACGAGCAAGTGCAGGAAGCCGCCCGTGCCGCCGAGGCACACGATTTCATCAGCGCGCTCAACGATGGCTATCAGGCCGAAATGGGAGAACGCGGCGTGCGCCTCTCCGGCGGCCAACGCCAACGCATTGCGATCGCCCGCGCAATCCTGCGCGATGCTCCGCTGTTGCTGCTCGATGAAGCCACCTCGGCACTCGATGCGCAATCCGAAGCCGCGATCCAGCAAGCACTCGAACGCCTCGAAAAAGGTCGCACCACCCTCGTGATCGCCCACCGACTGGCTACCGTGCAACGCGCCGACCGCATCGTCGTCATGGATGGCGGCCGCATCGTGGCGCAAGGCACACATGAAGACCTGCTGGCCGAAGGTGGCCTGTATGCCGAACTGGCACGGTTGCAGTTCGCCGCATAATCAGCTCGAGAGTCCTGCTGACTCAGACAGACCATGCCGGAAACAGCGAAGTCGAATGTGCAGGCAGCATGGTCATGCCTGTCACAAACAAAGTGCTGCCAGGCCAGACGTTCAACGGGTTGCCAGCAGTCTTGTGTCCGAGCCATGAACAGCCAGTCAGAACACGCCGGGGTTATGGCTGCGCATGGCGCAGCGCCGTCACCAGCGCCCGCACCTCCTCCATTTCACTGCCCAACTCCCCCGTCTGCATGTCCCGGAGCAAGGCAGGCCGATGCCGCATGCACGAGGGCCGTTGCATCTTGGCCGAAGCATGGAATTCGCGTGCGCCGGTGGCGACCGCCAGCGCGGCAATATGTTGCGGGGTGATACCTGCGCCCGGCATCACGAGCAGACGTCCCGCGGCCTGCACCAGAAGATCGCGTATCAACTCCGCTCCCTCAAGCGCGCTGGCCTGTGCGCCCGAGGTCAACACGCGTTCGCAGCCTAGCGAGATGATGTCCTCCAGCGCCTGCGCGGGGTCACGGCTGAGGTCGAAGGCGCGGTGGAAGGTGACGCCGAGTTTGCCTGCGGCGGTGATCAGACTGCGGCAGCGTGTGGTATCCACGTTGCCATCGGCGTCGAGTGCGCCGAGAACCACGCCATCGCAACCCAGCGACACGCAGGTTTCGATGTCGCGCAGCATGGTTTCACATTCGAGGTCGCTATATAAAAAATCGCCGGCGCGTGGACGGACCAGCACGTACAGCGGAATGCGCAAGCGGTCGCGGGCCAGCGTGACCTGTGCACTCGAAGGGGTGAGACCGCCGAGCTCAAGCGAGCTGCACAGTTCGACACGCCCTGCACCGCCGGCTTGCGCGGCCAGCGCAGAGGCAACCGAATTGGCCGCGATTTCCACGATCATGAATAGCTCGTCGTGTAGACACTTTGCGCGGGAATCAGGCTGTCCTGTTTTTTCGCATCGCTCACGGCATAGGAGAAACCGTGCTGGATAGCCCAGGCACCGATCTCGCCCGCGCGATTCATCGCCAGAAAACCCACCTGCAAGGTCTTGCTCGCCTTCGGGCGCTTGCTCACGATGCGCAGCACCGCCTCCTTGCAGGCTTCGGTTGGCGTTCGACCTTGGCGCATCAGTTCGACGACCAGGAAGCTGCCGGCATTGCGGATGACTTCTTCGCCGACGCCGGTAGAGGTGGCTGCACCGATCTCGCCGTCGACGTAGAGGCCGGCGCCGATGATCGGGCTGTCGCCGACGCGACCGTGGAGTTTCCAGGCCATGCCGCTGGTGGTGCAGGCGCCGGCGAGGCGACCCTGTGCATCCAGCGCCAGCATGCCGATAGTGTCGTGATTATGTGCACCGCCGGGCACACCGCTGGCACCATAGTCGTGCACTTCGCTGTTGATCGAAGGCTGGTAGCGCGCCTGCTTTGACCATTCGTGCCAGGCCTGCTCGGCCTCGGGTGTCAGCAGCTGCTCTTTTTCGAAACCCTGCTCCAGCGCGAACTGCAACGCGCCCTCTCCCACCAGCAACACATGTGGCGTACGTTCCATCACCCGGCGCGCCACCGAGATCGGATGCGCGATGTGTTCGATCGCGGCGACAGCGCCGCAGTTGCCATCGGCATCCATGATGCTGGCATCCAGCGTGACATGGCCGTCGCGGTCCGGGTAACCGCCCTTGCCGACGCTGTGATTCTTCAGATCAGCCTCAGGCACCCTGGCACCGGCCTCGACCGCATCCAGTGCATGACCGCCGCTGCCGAGGATCCGCCACGCCGCCTGGTTGGCAGCGATACCGAAGTCCCAGGTCGAAGCCACCCGCACGGTCGCCGCCGGCATGGAAGGCTGAACCGCGCCGGCGCGCAAACGCCCACCCCAGCCAAGCATTGATGCCGAAGCGCCAAGCAACGAAGTCTTGATAAATGTTCTACGGTCCGTCATCGGCTGGTTCTCCCGGAAAACAAAAAACCCCGCACAGGATGCGGGGTTTTCATCTTGCTCACAACGCTTTCGAGCAATCAGGCAGCGATTTGTACACCGGAAGCCTGAGCGCCTTTTGGGCCCTGAGTTACTTCAAACTGCACACGCTGACCTTCCTGCAGGCTGCGAAAGCCTTCGGAGCTGATCGCTGAAAAATGGACGAACACGTCATCCCCTCCGTCCTCGGGTGCGATAAAGCCGAAACCCTTGGCATCGTTGAACCATTTAACCGTACCAAAACGCATTGCGTGAACCTCTGGATCCATGGAATGGGTGCGCCAGGCTCTGCGCCGAACCGTGTGATTCCCCTAGGTTCGCTGCCCTGACCAAAGCAAAGTAGCAATATGTGAAGGCCCAGCGCAATACGAAAAATATCCGATGTGCAGCATCACCGCTGCGCAGCACTCAGTTCTTCAACATTGCCGCGAGAATGCGCGGCACATCAGCCGTTGCTGCTGCGAGGTGAGCAAAAATTTCTTCGATGCTGATTTCTGCCTCATCACCGCAACCGGCCGCGAAGTTGGCGACCAGTGCAAGGCATGCATATTCGACTTCGAGCTCACGCGCCAGCACGGCTTCGGGCATGCCCGTCATGCCGACCAGGTCACAGCCATCACGCTTCATGCGAGTGATCTCGGCACGGGTTTCCAGACGCGGTCCCTGCGTGGCGCCGTAACAACCCTCGCCGATCACGGCAATGCCCGCAGCATCTGCTCCAGTGATTAATTGCTGACGCAGTGATTCAGTGTAGGGCTCGCTGAAATCAATATGTTTGACCTCGGCGCCTTCGGCATCGCAATAGCTGGTGAAGCGGCCGTGGGTGTAATCGATCAGCTGATCAGGTATGACGATGACGCGTGGACCCATGTCACTGCGGATGCCGCCGACGGCATTGACGCCAATCACCCGCCGCGCCCCGAGACTGTGCAGCGCCCACAAGTTGGCGCGGTAGTTGACCCGATGCGGCGGCAGGTTGTGGCTCTCGCCGTGACGCGCGAGAAAGGCAACCCGCTTGCCGCAGAAATCACCGATCACGACATCGCCCGATGCCTGGCCCCACGGCGTATCCACGGTGTGGCGTGTCGCGTTTTCCAGCCCGTCGAAGTTGTACAGACCGCTGCCGCCGATGACGGCAAGATCGATGGCGGTTGGCTCGGCGTGCGGCATGGTCATGATCCGATTGTAGAAGCGCACCCTGTACGCGATGCTCTTGCTTGTGATGGATGAAGGATTCGCGCACAGGGTGCGCTCCTACGAATTGCCCGTCTACCTGAGCGCGTAGATTCCTGGCAGATTGCGGCCTTGTTCGTGGTAATCCATGCCATAACCGAATACATATCGATCCGGAAGCTCGACACCGTTGAAGTCGGGTGCGATGCCTTCGACCAGGCGATCATGCTTTTTGGTGCACAGACTGGCAATCAGCACCTTGCTCGCGCCGCGCTTGTAACAATCATCACGCACAGCCTTCAAGGTGTGGCCTTCGTCGAGAATGTCATCGACCAGCAGCACCACGCGGCCATCCAGCGATACCGCCGGTTCTCGCAACCAGTGCAAGTCACTGCCGGATGTTTCGCCTCGATAGCGCGTGGCATGCACGTAATCGAATTCCACATCGGTACGCATGGCCAGACCCAGTTGCCCGGCAAAAATCAGTGCGCCGTTCATCACCGTGAGAAACACGGCGCGTTCGCCAGCCAATTCGGTATCAATCCGGCTGCCCATTTCGGCGATGATGCTTTCCAGTTCGTCGCGTGCGTACAGCAGGTCGGCGTTGGCCAGAGCCTCCGCCAAAGGATGGGTTGGAGTATTCATGCAGATTCCTTGTCGGCGGGCAACGCCGTGATGCGCGCCACGAAACGGTCGCGCTGCGGATTGTCGATCAGGCCGTCCCAGCTGGCACCAAGTGCACCACGCATGGCGGCCAGTTCGGACGGAAAATCGACTTCATGATCTTTCATGGCTGCGAGGGCTTCTTCGACCACGTCGGGGAAACACGCCAGCACCAGATCGCAGCCAGCATCCAGATGTGCCTTCACCCTGGCTGCCACGCCACCCGCTGCACCAGCCGCCGCCATGCTGATGTCGTCACTGATCACGGCACCGGCAAAACCCAGTTCACGGCGCAATATCTGCTTGATCCAGACAGATGAGTACCCGGCCGGTTGTGCATCCACGGCGGGATAGACCACATGCGCCATCATCACCGCTTCGACCCGCGCCTCGATGCCTTCGGCGAACGGCAGCAAATCCGCCGCCCGGATTTCATCGAGGCTGCGCGGGTCGATTGCCTGCGCCTTGTGCGTATCGACCGCGACCGAACCGTGCCCGGGAAAATGCTTCAGCACCGCCGCCATGCCACCCAGGTGCATGCCGCGCACATAAGCCTGCGCCAACTCGGCAGTCACCACCGGATCAGCATGAAAAGCACGCAAGCCGATCGCCGCATTGCCACGCGCCAGATCCACCACCGGTGCGAAGCTGAAATCGACACCACTGGCCCGCAACTCGCTGGCCATCACCCACGCGTGCTCCTCGGCCAGCCGGACTGCTTCGTCCGGATCACGGTCGTAGACAGCACCGATCGCGGCCAGTGGTGGCAACCGGGTAAAACCGTCACGAAAGCGCTGCACTGGGCCGCCTTCCTGATCGACCGCAATCAGCAGCCCTTCCCCACCGACCTCGCGAATCGACTCGCACAGGGCAATCAACTGCTCACGTGACTGAAAGTTGCGTGCAAACAGCAAAACACCAGCCACCGCCGATGCCTTGAGCCAGTTTTTTTCATGCTCGGCCAGTTCCAACCCGGCCACGCCTATCATCAACATGCAGCATCCTCGGCAGCGCGCTCCTGCAACGACCAGAGTCGATATGGATGCGCGATCAGATTCACATTGTAGTAGCGCACCAATGAACTGACCTCCCGCCCGAGCCATGACGGCCGGGGAAAGGCAGCATCAACGGCAAGTAACTCGACTTCGGCCACGACCAGCCCCTGATTTTCGCCAAGAAACTCATCGATTTCGAACAGCACGCGGTCTACGGTGACATGGTGGCGAATCTTCTCCAGCACGCCGTCAGACAAGCTATCCAGCATGATCCTGGCATCGGCCAACGGTATTGGGTAATCAAATTCCGTTCGGGCAATGCCCGGTGTAGCCGCCTTGATATTCAGCCACGCCAGATCTCCCGCCAGGCGTGCGCGTACCGATGCGCGCGCCGCTCCATCGCGCAGCGCCTGCGCGCCAACCAGATAACCCTGGGCGAGCCGCTCACTGTGCTCGACCGCACTGCGCCAGCTGTCATCGATCAGCAGGAATTTTCGTTCGATTTCGATAGCCATGGCGAAGTTCAGAAGTGAGTTGAGATGAGTGAGAAGTGAGAGAAGTGAGAGAAGGCGACGAGCGTAAGCCACCTCGTGCTGTCGAATGGGTGTTCGCCGTGCCCTGGCCTTAGCTCGCTCTCATTTCTCACTCCTCCACACTCACTTCTATCTCTCGAACAATGCGATCGACTCGACGTGCGCCGTATGCGGGAACATGTCCATCACGCCAGCCGAAGTCATCTTGAAGCCGTGTTGGTTGACCAGGATGCCCGCGTCGCGCGCCAACGATGCCGGGTGACATGAGACGTAGACGACGCGGCGGGTCTGCTTGTGCGGCAGGTATTCCAGCACCTTGTCGGCACCGGCACGCGGTGGATCCAGCAGCAGCTTGTCCCATGGCTGCCTGGCCCATTCGCTGCCGCGTTGATCTTCGAACAGGTTGGCCACGTGGAAATGCGCGTTGCTGATGCCATTGCGCGCCGCGTTCTGAGCTGCACGCTCCACCAGACCATGCTCGCCTTCCACGCCCACAACCTCGGCAACTCGACGAGCAATCGGCAAGGTGAAATTGCCCAGGCCGCAGAACAGGTCGAGCACGCGATCACCCGGCTGCAGATCGAGCAGTTCCAACGTGCGTGCCAGCATGCGCTGGTTCATGTCGGCATTGACCTGGATGAAGTCCAGCGGCTGGAATTCAAGTTCCACATCATCGAACCGTGTGTCATCGCTGGCAATGCGGAATGCCAGCCGCGGCTGCTCCGGCCACAACGGCTGCACACTGCTGACGCCACCGGGCTGCAGGTAGATGGCCATCTGATGTTGCTGACCGAAGGCGACCAGTGCTGCCCTGTCACGCTCACTGAGCGGCTGCATATGCCGAAACACCAGCGCCATGATGTCGTCGCCGGCGGCAAACTCGATCTGCGGGATATCGTTGATCGCATCCATGCCGCTGATCAGCTCGGCCAGCAGACCAACCTTGGGACCCAGCGACGGGTGCATCACTTCGCATTGCTGGATGTCCGCGACAAAGCGCGGATTGGCCTCCTCGCGAAAACCCACCAGCACGCGGTCCTTCTTCAGCACGTTGCGTACCGACAGACGCCCCTTGCGTCGGTAGCCCCATGGCTCACCGGTCAACGGTGGCAACCATGTCTGTGGCATCACCTTGCCAATGCGTTCGAAATTTTCCTGCAACACGCGTTGCTTGGTGGCGATCTGCCATTCGGCATCGAGATGCTGGAACGAACAGCCGCTGCAATGATCAAAATGCTGGCAGCGCGGTTCAACCCGGTGCGGCGAGCGGGTGATCAGTTCAACCACCTCGGCCTCGTCGAAACGACGATGGCGCTTGCGCAAGCGCAGCACCACTTGTTCACCCAGCAACGCACCCGTGACGAATACGGTTTTGCCATCGATACGGGTGACACCGCGCCCGTCATGGCTCAGGTCGGTGATGACCGCTTCGAATGGGGTGGATGGAACGGAATTGGATCGGGACATGAGGCAGCAACACGACGTGGCGCAGGAGGATCGGCAATTATCCCAGATCGCCCTGCATCACGCCCGCTGCGGATTCGCCAACAGCCACGAATCAGTGCAGCTCACAGCTTATTTCTGCTTCCACTTGCCGGACGCATCCTGGTAATACCAGCCAGCGTGTGCCTTTTCGATCCAGCTCCGGGCAAAGGTCTCGCGGATTTGCGACTCCCATTCCGGGTGATTGTTCGCGCTGGCAATTTCACGATACAGCGCGGCACGATCACGATTTTCATCAGCTACCGTGGCCGATGCCTGCGCACGCTGGCTCAGCGGCACCTTGAACGCATCATGCATTGCGACCATGCCATAGTGGGTGAAGCCAACCGCGCCGCTGTTGAACAACCCACCCAGCGAACCCTTGAAGCGAGTGCGCATGCGTGCGTTGATCGCCTCGGTGGCGCTGGTCTGAATACGCAGGTTGGGGGTTTCGGCCGCATGCGCCGCAGGAATCAGCAAGTCAAGCAGCATCGCCGAAGGTTCGCCGCCCGCCTCTGGTTGCGGCTTCGGTGCCGGCTTGGCCTGTCCCGCATCATCCAGCACGGTGCCAATGAACTGATCCGCGGCTTTCTGCGCCGCCGCCTCGGGGAAATACACGTTGATGGTGACGCAGCCAACCAGTGCAATTACCAGTGAGGTCAGGACGACATAGACGAGCTTGCGCATGGGAACTCCAGCAATCGAAACAAACAGGAAAATAGGGTGATTACATCAACGGACTTCGGGAGCCGCGCCGTTGATGGCCTCGTGCAGACGGCGAACCAGGATCGGCCAGTCCACGTGGGTCTGATGACCGATCACCTGCAACCGCGGCAGGCCACTGCCTTCGACGATAGTGTAGCCGCCATCGTTCGGCTCCAAGCCGCTCATCTGGCAAACCGTGCCCTGCAGCGTGCAGTTCAAACCGATTCGACTGTAACCAAACGTCTTGAACAGCTTGAGCACGGCACCTTGCAAACCCGCTGCAATACCACCGCCACCGACGCTGGTGAGGTTGTTGACAGCACGCTGGCTGATCCGCCCGCCACTGCCAGCGAGCAGACGCGCCTTGAACGCCACCGGATTCCAGTTGACCAGCTGGAGGTCGTCGATCGACCCGTCCAACCTGCCGGTGATGCTGCCGAAATCAAACACGCTGGTGATTGCGCCCAGATCCAGCTGATGCAGCGCAATGTCCGCATGAAGCATGGGATTCGGGCCGAACGGATGCTGCACAGACAATCGCGTGATGTTTGCAAAACCATCAAACAGATTTGCTGAGAGTCCGCCCTGCAGCACCAGCTGGTCATCGACCCATTGCAGCGAGGGAATCGCGCCACCAAGCTTGCCGGGGAAAGCCGGCCAGCCCATCGCCTCGCTGAAACTGGCCATGTCGATATCAGTCAGCACCATCGAAGTCGATAGTCGTTTGCCCTTGGCTGCAGCAGGCTGCCAATCAAACTCGCCGATCCGCAACTGGCCTTGAAGCAGTGGCAAAACCAGCGGTTGCTGCAAGCTCAACGTACCGCCCTGACTCTGCCAGCGCGTCTGCGCGGCAGCATTGACCACCCGGTGGAGACGCAGGCGCTTCCAGTTGAGCGTGGTTGCCGGACGCTTGCCATGACGTGTCCAGTCCAGCCCGCCACGCAACCCATCGATCGCTACGCGGCCGTCAGCATCGGCCAGATCAAGGCTGTCGGTATCAAACGTGAATGCGTGCAAGCCATCGGCACGCATATCCACGGTAGCGTCAAGCTGACCCTTGATCTGCATGGCGCGCAGACCCATCGTACCGATCCACGCCTGGCCATAGCGCGTATACGCCGCGGGGAAATCGGCATGCAATTGATCGAGCTTCAAACTGCTCAGTTCACCCTTGGCATCGAACGCCATGGTGCCGTTGAACTTGAGCGCATCCGCATCGCTGACGCGCAGGCGATTGAAGATGATCGCGCCTTTGTCGGCGTCAGCCTGTAAAGAAATTTGCACCGCATGTGCGGGCAACCTGGCGTAAATCGGTCCCAACAGCACTTCACCGTCGTGCAGGCTGGCATCCAGATCGATCCGAGCCGGACCGGCCGTGGTATCAAGATTGAAGCGACCACTGCCACTCACCGCCTGCCCCGCCAGATTGCCCTTGGGCGTATCGAAACCGGCGCCATGCAAGTTGAACTCGCTGGACGACTGAATACCCTGGTCACGCAGATCCACAGCCATTTCGGCGTCGACCCGCCCACCGGTGACATGCCCGGACCAGACCGTTCCAAGCAGTCCCTGCAGCCAGCCGAGCGGAAGATCGTGCAGACTGATGCGCGCATGCGTGGGCTGATCCAGCGGCAACGCCGTGCTCGCCTGCGCCTTGCCTTGCTGCAGATCCACCTGCAAGGTGTTCTCCGATTCGCTCAGCAGGATTTTCACCTGGCTATCAGAAAACGCACCACCCGGTGCACCCGCCAGTTGCAGCTGACCCTCGAAGATCCAGCGGAGCCGCTCGTCACGACGCAGGATTCCATCCAGTTTCAGGCCCAGTCGATACCAGCCCATGGCCGGCACACTTGCTTTGCCCGCCTGCATTTGCAGATGCACGCCACCGGAAACATCCTCGGCAAAATGTGCGCTGACTGTACCCAGATCAATACCGGCTACGCTGATCGACCTGGCCTTGAGCAGAACATCGGCACGCGCAGGCGTCACACAGGCAAGCCCGAGCAACAGAAAGCAACACAGCAAAAAATGGGTTGATGTAAAACGCATGTCGCGCCATTCTGCCAAATCAAGATGAACGACAAGGATTTCGTCATGCCGAATAACCGCGATAAGTCCGTTCCCGCCAGCACCAGCCTAACGCCTGTGCAGGTACTTGTGGCTGATGATGCTCCCGCCAGTTGTCGTTTTTTGTGTGACGCGCTGAGCACACTGGGTGCACAAGTCGAGACATGCGGCGATGGCCCGTCCGCACTGGCCAGTGCCCGCAACAAGTGCTTCGACTTGCTGTTGCTGGATTGCCGCATGCCGGGTGCCGGCGCACTCGAGGTACTTGCGGCGTTGCGCAACGACAGCCTGGCCGCGTCGTTCGATGCGATAGCCGTTGCCACCACCGCCGAACTGGGGCCTGGTGACCGCACGGCGTTGATGGCCGCGGGGTTCAGCGACATCCTGCTCAAGCCATGCAGCGTCGCCGACCTGCAGCGGAAGCTGACGCTGGTTCAACCGGATCGCCACAGCGATGGCGTACTGGATGATCAGGCCGCACTGGCCAGCAGTGGTGATACCACCACGATGCATGCATTGCGGCAGTTGCTGCGCGACGAGCTGGTCGCGATCGATCAGGAGCTGGAGCCAGGGGGCAGCCACCCTGCGGGATTTGGTGACCGACTGCATCGACTGCGCTCTTCATGTGGATTCTGTGGCGCCAACGCCTTGTCGGCCCATACGATTCTGTTGCAACAGCAGATGGCAAGTCAGGGAGCTACCACTACGGCCTTGGCACGCTTTCGCAAGACGTTGCGGGCGACGATGGCAGCGCTGGACCGCTGACCGCAACGATGGGCAGGCTTTCGACGGGCTAGCGACGCGAGGAAGCCATCGCCAGCACACGCCAGGCCCGCAGTTCACCACCGCCCAGATGAAAGCGGATGATCTCGCGCATTGTGTCGCGCAGGCGCTTCAAGGCCCTGGCATCCGGCATCCGGTCCTCGGCCAGCGCCAGCAAATCGCTTCCACACAGTGCTTGCGGATGATCCGCCGCGCAGCGCACGGCACCGTGCTCAGCCAAGTAACGGTAATTCGCTTCGGGATCCAGCAACTCGCCTTGGTCGCTTTCCTGCAGCAATTGCAAGCCATAGCCGATAGCCTCCAGCAGGTCGCGTTCGTAGCGCCGCAGGCTCCAGGCCAGCGGCTCACCCTGACCCAGTCGAAACAGGGTTCGCGCGTAAGCATCAAACAAGTCAGGAGATGGATCCTGGCGCTCGGTCAGGCGGACGGTCAGTTCATTGAGATACAACCCGGCCAGCCCGGTGTCGCCCGTCAGCCTTGGAGCCGGAGCGCCGCCCTCCACCGCGGTGAGCGTCGCCAACTCGCCACGCAGGAGCAGATCCATTAGCAGCGGCTGGAACGGTTCAAGCTGGGCACGACGAAGACGGCCACGTTCGCCTCGGACGCCACGCGCCACGACCCCAAGGCGGCCATGATCGCGAGTCAGGCACTCAAGCAACAGCGACGTTTCGCGATAAGCCCGCGCATGCAATACATAGGCTGGTTGCTGCTCAATGCGCATGTGATGGGAGATTCCTCAGGGCGAAGCGAGGCCGTTTCAAATCCCGAATCCCGAATCCCCAATCCCAGCTCTCAATCCGTATAGCCGAATTTCTTCAGCATATTCTCGTCGTCGACCCAGCCTTCGCGCACCTTGACCCACAACTTCAGGAAAACCTTGCGCTCGAACATGCGTTCCATGTGCCTCCGTGCACTGGTACCGATCTCTTTCAGCTGCGCACCACCGTTGCCGATAACAATGGCTTTCTGGCCACTACGCTCGACCCAGATGATTGCGTGGATTTCGGCAATCCCGTCGGGGCGGTCGCTGAACTGCTCGATCTCGACCGTAGTGGCGTATGGAAGCTCCTGATCGAGACGCAGCATCAGCTGCTCACGCACCATTTCAGCGGCCAGGAAGCGCTCGCTGCGATCCGTGACTTCGTCCTCGCCAAACACCGGCGGCTGCACCGGCAGGCGTTCGAGGATTGCCTTCTCCAGTTCCGGCAGCCCCTTGCGCTTGAGCGCGCTGATGTAATGGATTTCGTCGTAACTGTGACGCGCGGTCAACTCGGCAACGAACGGCAGCATCACCGTCTTGTCTTTGCTCAGGTCGACCTTGTTGATCACCAGTATTCGCGGGGTCGATTGTTCGACCAGGGCCGCATACAGTGCCTCGTCTTCATCCGTCCAGCGCCCAGCCTCGATCACCTGCACCACCAGATCGACGTCGCTGATCGCCGAACGCGCGGCCCGATTGAGGCTGCGGTTCATCGCCCGCTTGGCACCACGATGCAAGCCTGGCGTATCGACATACATGATCTGCCCGGCCTCGGTGGTGTTGATACCGAGAATGCGGTGGCGTGTGGTCTGCGGCCGTGGACTGATGATGGACAGGCGGAACCCGATCAAGGCGTTGAGCAAGGTGGACTTGCCCACATTGGGGCGCCCGGCGAGCGCCACCGTCCCGCAACGATAATTCGCGTGCGGCAGGGAGTCTTCGGAGGAGTCCGGTTCGTGGTTCATGGAATGCAGTGCTCGACAGGTCGGAGCGCCATTGTAGTGCCTGGCCGCAAGCAGGTCGCGTTTACCGCACCCGGAAACGCGTCAGGCCCGGTTCGAATGACCTGATTCGAAACTCAGGCCTTGCCTGAATTCTCCAACAACTGCTTCAGCACAACCTCTGCCGCATCCTGTTCGGCCTGACGACGGCTGCCACCATGGGCGAGGGTATGCAAAGCCATCGGCTCGCTGGTCGTGCAGCTGACATCAAACGTCTTGGCATGGTCTTCGCCATGACTGGCGATCAACTCGTATTGGGGCAGCGGCCAGCCACCCGCCTGCAGCCACTCCTGCAATCTGGTCTTGGCGTCTTTGGAAGATCGTCGCAAGGCCGTGATGCGGTCAGCGAAAAGACCCCTGATCACCTCGCGGCAGGCGTCAAACCCGCCATCCTGATAAACCGCGGCCATCAGCGCTTCGAAGGCATCGGCTAGAATCGAATCGCGCCGAAAACCGCCGCTTTTCAGCTCGCCCGGACCGAGCTTCAACTCGTCACCGAGTTCCAGCTCGCGCGCCAGCACCGCCAAGGCCTGGCCGTTCACCAGCTGCGCACGCAAACGCGACAACTCGCCTTCGCTGGCCTTGGGGTGCACCTCGAAAAGCATCTCGGCGATGATCGCGCCCAGCAGCGCGTCGCCGAGAAACTCCAGCCGCTCGTTGTTCGGCTTGCCGATGCTGCGATGGGTCAGTGCCAGCTGCGCCAGCGTCGGATCACGAAAACGGTACGTCAGCTTCAAGGATTACTGGCCCACGTTGCCCTGCAGCGGCACGCTCTTGTTGAAGTGCAGCAGGAAGTCGATGTTGTAGATGAACGGAATCTGCTTGTCGTATTCCACATGCAGGGTGCTGGCGCCACCGTTGTTACGCTCGATGGTGATGTCCTTCGGCGAGATGGTCGCGTCGTCGACATACTGAAAACCCATCTTGAACATCATGCTGCGCCGGATGTCGTCCAGGCTCTTGCCGTTGGTGCCCTCGGTTGCCACCTGATTCATGGCTTTAGTGACGCCCATGGATTCGGAGTACGACGGCAGCAGCTTCATCGCCATATAGGCGAAAAAGGCCACCACAGCCATGATGATCAGAAACCCGATCAGGGTGACGCCGGATTGCTTCGATTTCATAGTCCCCTCGCTATGCCGCCAACGCGGCGTCTCTTGCCCATCCAGATCCCGAGCTGACCGACGCAAACCGGCGCCATCAGATCGCTGAACCGATTATGCCAGCGATATTCTCGCACTGTTGCTGCCGCTGTGTACCAGACTCTGCACGAGCGTCACGCTTTTGCACAAGCGTCGCGCGACTCAGTGAATCAGCGTACCGATACGCGAGAAGTCCACCCCGCCGGTACCCATGCCCTTCCAGCTCATCCAGATCAGGAACGCTTTGCCAGCGAGATTCTTCTCCGGCATGCAGCCCCACCAGCGGCTGTCCAGGCTGTCGTTGCGGTTATCGCCCATCACCAGATAGCAACCGGACGGCACATTGGACGACACGCGGTCATTGGGAATCGAGTTGGGTGTCGTGTAGGCCGGCATCTGTGCAATCGTATGCGTGACGACGCTGCCATCCGGACGCGGCAGATGCTCGTTCCATACGGTAGCCCCCATGTTCAGCATGATCTGATCCACACTGCGCTGCGGATTGCCCAGGTATGGCCCGACCTCATCGGCAGCTACCGGCTTGCCGTTCACAAGCAGCTCGGAGCCATGCACCTGCACGGTATCGCCAGGCAGGCCGATCACCCGTTTGATCCAGTTCTGCTGCGGCACAGGCGCATGCGGGTTTTCACAGCTCTGATCGCCACTGCGCACCTGCTTGCCGGCATCGAAGCACAGATATCCCGGGAAACGGAACACCACCACGTCACCGCGTTTGGGCTCACCCAAATCCACGAACTTGTTATTGAAGGCCGGCATGCGCAAGCCGTAGGCAAACTTGTTCACCAGGATGAAATCGCCCACATCCAGTGTGGGCATCATTGAGCCCGAGGGAATCCGGAACGGCTCGGCCACAAACGAGCGCAGCAGCAGCACCACCAGTACGACCGGAAACAGGGAGCGCGCCCAATCGACGGCGACCGGATCGACGTATTCGTCTTCAGCCTGTGCGAAACGGGCTTTGCGCTTCTTGTACAGAAACAGGCGATCCAGCCCCCACACCACGCCAAACAAGACGGTGAGGCCAAGAAGAATCGCTGAAAAATCAAAATCCATGTATCGCTCCAGAAATCAAAGAGGACAAGGGACGAGGCAACGAAACCGCTGCAAGCCACTCCATCACATTCCCCGCCCTGCGTACCCCACTGTCGCTACTTGTCCGATCTCAAGACGGCCAGGAAAGCTTCCTGCGGAATATCCACCCGACCGACCTGCTTCATGCGCTTCTTGCCTTCCTTCTGCTTTTCCAGCAACTTTTTCTTGCGGCTGACATCACCACCGTAGCACTTGGCCAGCACGTTTTTGCGCAACGCCTTGACGGTCGAACGGGCGATGATTTGCGCGCCAACCGCTGCCTGGATCGCCACGTCAAACTGCTGCCGCGGAATCAGTTCCTTCATCCGCTCAACCAGTTCGCGACCCCGACGATCAGCATGACTGCGGTGCACGATCAGCGAAAGCGCATCGACCCGATCGCCATTGATCAGCACATCGACGCGCGCAAACGGGCCGGCCTCGAAACGCTCGAAGTGGTAATCCATAGAGGCATAGCCCCGCGATACCGATTTGAGGCGGTCGAAGAAATCCAGCACCACTTCGGCCAGCGGCAACTCGTAATTGATCTGCACCTGAGTCGCCAGATACTGGATCGAACGCTGCACGCCGCGCTTCTCTTCACACAACGTGATCACGTTGCCGATGTATTCCTGCGGCGTAAGGATGCTGGCGACGATGATCGGCTCACGGATTTCCTGCACCAAGCTGGAATTGGCCGGCAACTTGGCTGGGTTGTCCAGCATCAGGATCGAGCCGTCAGTCTTGAGAACTTCGTAGACCACGGTCGGGGCCGTGGTGATCAGATCCAGGTTGTACTCGCGCTCCAGCCGCTCCTGCACGATTTCCATGTGCAGCATGCCGAGAAAACCGCAGCGGAAACCGAAGCCCATCGCCTCGGAACTTTCCGGCTCGAAGAACAGTGCCGCATCATTGAGGCGCAGCTTGTCCAGCGCTTCGCGCATGGCGGGAAAGTCATCGGCGGAAATCGGAAACAGGCCGGCGAATACGCGCGGCTGCATGGTCTGGAAACCCGGCAGCGGTTTGTCCGCTGGCTTGCCCGCATGGGTCAGCGTGTCGCCAACTGGTGCACCGTGCACGTCCTTGATCGAGGCGTTGATCCAGCCCACTTCACCGGCACCGAGTTTGTCCAGCTTCTTGCGTTTGGGTGTGAATACGCCGACATCGTCGACCTCATGGGTACGGCCTGTCGACATCACCAGCAGTTTGTCACCGGCGCGGATCTCACCTTGCATCACACGCACCAGCGACACGACGCCCAGGTAGTTGTCGAACCAGGAGTCGATGATCAAGGCCTGCAGCCGATCCGTATCACGCGGCGCCGGCGGCGGAATGCGCGCCACGATTGCCTCGAGCACTTCGATCACGTTCAGCCCGGTCTTGGCGCTGACCGACACTGCGTCGGTGGCGTCGATACCGATAACTGCCTCAATCTCACCTTTCACCTTTTCAGGATCGGCCGTGGGCAGGTCGATCTTGTTCAGCACCGGCACTACTTCCAGCCCCTGCTCCACCGCGGTGTAGCAGTTGGCCACCGACTGCGCTTCCACGCCTTGAGCAGCATCGACCACCAGCAAAGCACCTTCGCACGCGGCCAGCGAACGGGATACCTCGTAGGAGAAGTCGACGTGACCCGGCGTGTCGATGAAGTTCAGCTGGTAGGTTTTGCCATTGCGAGCGGTGTACGGCAATGACACCGACTGCGACTTGATGGTGATGCCACGCTCGCGCTCGATCGGGTTGTTGTCCAGCACCTGGGATTCCATCTCCCGTTCGGTCAGACCACCGCAGATCTGGATGATGCGATCGGCGAGGGTCGACTTGCCGTGGTCGATATGGGCAATGATGGAGAAGTTGCGGATCAATTCCATGGAACGCAGGTGACCTGTAAAGCTGAAAAGTTTGTCGTCATGCGGCAGCCGCGGCGCGCATCACGATTTGGCGACGCCAACCACGCATTATCGCATGGAACAGGGCGCTTCCACCGACCCCCCAAGTGACACGGGCGCCGACCGTTTCCGGCGAGCGCCCGTGCAAATCTCATCAAAAATGAATCGGATGGCCTACTTGTCTGCCGGCACCGTCAGGCCAATGAAGCCGCTCTGGTCACCATGGCGCACCAGCAGCAGAACCGTGCTGCCAGCCTTCACAGCCTTCGTTGCCGCCTGGAATTCGGACACGCTGCCGATTTTCTGCTGATTGACCATCAGAATCACATCACCCGGCTGCAGGCCAGCCTGTGCCGCCACCGGACCGGTGACATTACTGATGACCACGCCCTGCCCCGATTTCAGGCCCAGTTGTTCGCGGGTGTCCTTGTCCAGCGATTCAACGGTCAGGCCCAGTGCTGCCGCGCCCTGATGCGCCGAGGATCCACCAGCCGAGCGGTTGTCCACTGCATCCTCATCACGGTCCGCTTCGCCCACGGTAACCTGCAGCGTCTGCTTCTTGCCATTGCGCAGAATCTCCAGCGGAACCTTGCTGCCCGGTTTGGTCATGCCGACGAGCGGTGGCAGGTCCGATGCCTGCTGCAGTTCATGACCGTCGTAAGCCAGGATGATGTCACCGGACTGGACGCCAGCCTTGGCCGCGCCGGAATCCGGCGTTACGTCGACCACTGCCGCACCGGTACCACTTTCCAGACCGAATGCCTTGACGATGTCGTCATCCACTGGCTGCATGCGCACACCGAGTTGGCCGCGCGAAACATAGCCCTTGGTCTTGAGCTGCTGCACGGCATTCATCGCCACGTCGATCGGAATCGAGAACGACACGCCCATGTAATCGCCGGTATTCGAATAAATCTGCGAATTGACGCCTACCACCTGGCCTTGCAGATTGAACAACGGGCCACCAGAGTTGCCACGGTTGATCGGTACGTCGGTCTGGATGAACGAGGTATACGGCTGATCGCGCTGACCCAGATTTCGGCCAACGGCACTGACAATGCCCTGGGTAACTGTGTAATCGAATCCGAACGGCGAACCAATCGCCAGCACCCACTGGCCCGGCTTGAGCTTGCGCGAATCACCGATGTTGACTGACGGCAGCGTACTGCCGGCATCCACCTTGAGCAGGGCGATATCGTAGGTCGGATCGGTGCCTACCACTTTGGCAGTGAGGGTGCGGCGGTCCTGCAATCGCACCGTGACCTTGTCCGCATGATCGACCACATGGTTATTGGTCAGGATGTAACCATCCCCGGAAATGATGAAGCCCGAACCCAGCGAGGTGTGCTTCTGCTGTTCCGGCGACGGCATCATCGGCATGCCGAAGAAACGCCGAAACATCTCCGCCTGTGGATCATCCGGACTCATCTGGCCATGCATGGATTGACTGCTGCGCTGGCTCTGGCCCGTGTACTTGGCCTCGACGTGCACGACTGTAGGCGCATTCTGCTGCACGATGCCGGTGAAGTCAGGCAATGAGGCCGCAGGCACAGGCGTCGACTGCGCCCGCACAGGGCCAATCACAGCAAGGCTCAGTAACGCACAGCACATCAGATGACGCACGGTGGGATGATTCATGGCTCCTCCTTTTGAATGACGACGCCCGCACATGACGGGCTGAAACACTTCTCCTGCAGCAACGCCCGGAACTTGGGCAAACTTCCCCGCCGCTCCGCAATACGGATCGCTGAATGAGTAGAACCTGATGGGGATGAGCCGTGGACACGCACACACACGGCTCGCGATTTTAATGAGGAACGGCAACCTGCTGACGCGAGTCGCGCGGCATCGGCTGGTGTTCGGGATCAAGCAGCAGCAGATAACTGCCGTCCTTGTTGTCCAGGGTCCGATAGCGATGCATCGGCTGATAGCCGTCGGGATTGCGCGCATAGGCATCACGACTGAAAGGCGCGCCCAAGGTCACCGATGCCCGTTGACTAAGCATTCCGGCCGAGTTGCCACTCAACCACGGCGGCACAGCCGCAGGCGCGACCGTTGCAGGAGAAGTTGCGGGCGCACTATTGGCCGCCACCGTATTCGGCAAGGGTGAAACTTGGCGAGAGGCCAGCGTCGAACTGCGCTCGGCATCCCCCGTAGGCTGGGCGATCATAAGTGCCGCCGCCGCCACGCTCGCGGCGATGGCACCACCAGCTGACCAGCGCAACCAGTGATTGCGCTTGCCCATGACAACCGTGGATACAGACTCCTGCTCGATCGCCATCCTCACCCGGGCGGCGAAGCCATGCGTCGCGACCATCGGCAACTCCTGGCGCATGCCATCGCGGGCAATATGAAAATCGTCCCATGCCTGTCGCAAGGACGCGTCATGATCGAGCCGGCGCAGCAGGAAGCGGAGCTGCTCCTTCGAAAGCTCGCCGTCGATGCCTGCGGAGAGAGTTTCCCGTACATCGCGGGAGTCATCAGCCTGATTCATGTCTGCCTGGTTCATGTCTGATCCTCGCGGCTCGACAATAGCGGCCGCAGTTTTTCGTCAATCGCCTCGCGCGCCCGGAAGATGCGTGAACGCACCGTACCAATCGGGCAGCCCATCGTTTCGGCGATCTCATCGTAGCTGAGCCCATCCACTTCGCGCAGCGTAATGGCGGTTCTCAGCTCTTCGGGCAGGGCTTGGACAGTGGAAAACACCGATTGTTCAATTTCCTGGCGCATCATTTCGCGTTCAGGTGTGGCGTTGTCATGCATCCGCTCACCGCCGGCCATGAACTCCGCATCGTCCGCATCGACATCGCCGGTAGGCGGTCGGCGGCCCATGGCAACCAGATGGTTCTTGGCCGTGTTCACGGCAATCTTGTAAAGCCAGGTGTAGAAAGCGCTGTCACCGCGAAACGAACCAATTGCCCGCCACGCACGGATAAACGACTCCTGCGCGATGTCTTCGCACTCGGCGTGGCTTTTCACGTAGCGAGAGATCAGACCAACCAATTTGTGCTGATATTTGAGTACCAGCAGATCAAAAGCCCGCTTGTCGCCCTTCTGGACCCGCTCGACCAGCACACGATCCAGTTCGTTTTCGCCCATTCGGGCCGTATCCATCGTCAATGCCGTCATCCGCTGCGGGAACTTGTGTAGAACTGAATGCGCCGCTCAGACCACGATCTGGCGCGCAAGTTCAGCCAGTGAAGGTAGCGCCCAGACCATAACGCACGAGCTGTTGTCTGGTTGTCATCCCCAGACAGCCTGCCCGCCAAGGCGGATCTTCGCCATGGCCCAGTATTGGGGCCATCGGTACAAGCCTCAAGCCAGCTCGGCGACTCCAACCTGAAGCAGGCGCCCGCGCTCAGCCAGCAGTTTGTCGAAACTGACCGGCTGCAATGGCCTGCAAAACAGGTAACCCTGCAGCTCATCGCAATGGTGTGAGCGAAGGAACTCCAGATGCTGCTCGATCTCCACGCCCTCGGCCACCACCGCCCGATTGAGTCTATGCGCCATCTCGATGGTAGCCCGCACGATCGCCTCGTCATCCGGGTCAACACCGATATTGCGCACGAAACTCTGGTCGATCTTGATGCGATCAGCCGGTAGCCGCCGCAGGTAATCCAGCGAAGCCGCACCCGTGCCAAAGTCATCGATCGCAATATGACACCCCATCCGGTGCAATGCGTTGAGGTTTTCGACCAGATTCGGCGCCTCCTTGATGCTGATGCTTTCGGTGATTTCCAGCTCCAGCAAGGCCGGATCCAGGTCGGTTTCATGCAGCACCCGCGCCACCGTATCGGACAGATGCGGCTCCATCAATTGCATAGCCGAGAGATTCACGCCAAGCCGCAGGCGCAGACCGTAACGCTGCTCCCATTCCCGCGCCTGACGGCAGGCGGTGCGCATCACCCATTCGCCGATGGAGATGATCAAGCCGCTCTCCTCGGCCAACGGTATGAAGACGGCGGGGCTGACCATGCCAAGCTCGGGGTGCTCCCAGCGCACCAGCGCCTCCATGCCCACAATATCTTCGCTCTCGGCACTCACCTGCGGCTGGTAAACCACGCGCAGCTCGCCATTGCCCTCGGCGTGGCGCAGTCGGGTTTTCAAGGCCGTGCCATGCTCGCGGGCGTATTCCGGACTCACTTCGTAAATCTGGAAATTATTGCGACCCAGGTGCTTGGCCGAGTACATCGCTTCATCGGCATGCTTGAGCAGGGTTTCCGCATCACCTGCATCATCGGGGAAGAAGCTGACGCCCATCGATACCGTGCATTTGAGTTCGGTGCCATCGTCCAGGTACAGCGGGGCCTCCATGACCTGCACGATTTTTTCCGCCACCCGCAGTACATCGTCATTTTTCACGATATGCCGCAATACGATGGTGAATTCGTCACCGGCATAACGCGCCAGCGTGTCGGAGGCGCGGATGCTACCGCCAAGCCGTTGCGTCACCGTCTGCAGTACGTGATCGCCAGCGGCATGACCATAGGTATCGTTGATCGCCTTGAAGCGATCCAGATCGACAAACAGCACGGCAAAACACTCACCGTTGCGGGTCGCTTCGCGAATGATGGTGTCCAGCCGATCATTGAACAGCAACCGGTTGGGCAACCCGGTCAATGCATCGACCAGCCCCTCGGCGCGGCCCTGTTGGCGGGTACGACCCAGTTCGAGCACTTGGGCAAATCGCGCCGCCGAACTGCGCAACACAGGTTCGATGATGGCCATTTCGCCAAAGCCGCGGTGGCTGCCGGCCAGCATGGCACCAAGCACGGTATGACGTTCGTCAAATAGCGGAAAACCCGCGAAGCCAGCCAGATTCAACTGCTTGAGCAACGGATCCATCGCCGCCAGTCGTCCGGCGTCGGTTTTATAGAGGATCGACTTGCCACCCAGCACCAGCTGCAACGAGCCTTGCGCTTGCGCCAACGGCCAGACCGGCTCCTCACCGTTATACAGCTGCAGCAATAGCGTCGGCGCGTCCGCTCCGTCCTTGCGCGCCGACCACACGGCCAGATAGTCCAGCCCCAATTCATCGAACAACAGGCGCGCCGCAGCATCCTGCGCGTCGACACCGCTGGCTGAAGCGAAAATACGCGACAGCAAGGACAAGGCCGCCTCGGCCCGCAGATCAGCCCGATCCGTCCGGAATTTCACGGCCAGTGCGTCGCGGCCCGCATGCCGTATCTGGCGCACGCTGGCCTGCCCGGTATCAGCGCCCTGCGCCGACTTGCGATGACAGGCGTGCCAGCTGCGATCAGCTTCGGCCAGTACCTGCGGCATCGCCACGCCCTCAAACCGGACCACCTGTGAAAGCGGCAGACTTTCCCATTGACTGGCATGCAGACGGCTATTTCGCGCCACCGCCGGGCTGACTTCAAGCAGTCGCCCGGACCGTGCGTCGGCGATCAGCCATTCACTATCGCCTTCTTCAAAGACATAGCGGTAATCCTCGTGTGATGCCTCCTGCAATGCGGGTATCGACCGACGATTACCGGATTCGTCTGCCTGCGCTCGCCGCCAGCGCGCCATCAATTCGCTGCGGATACAGCTTGCCGAAAGCCAGTCGACGATCCCGGCGGGCAGATCAGTGGGACTGATGCGGGCTTCTTCACAAAGCACGGCGATCAGCAGCGCACCGGCAGCACCAGGCAAACGTCGCAGCTGTTCGCAGCCGGCTTTTGCCTGCTTTTCATCGCCATCGAGCACGATCACCGTCAATTGCAACGCGGGTGTCGCGGGCTGTCCTTCGAGCAAGATCGCGGCGTGCGGCACGTCGCGTGCGCAATGGATCTGCGAATAGCCTGCCTGTTCGAATACTTCGAAAAGCCCGCGTCGCAACTCGCGCTGGGCGGCCACCACCAGAATGCCGGAGCTCATACGCGTACCTGCCTCATACCAGCCACCGGCCATCGCGAAGACGAAGTCGCCGCGGCGTGGCGTCATCACTGCCGAGATGCACAACCAGTTCACCCAGATGCTCGACCAGTGCCGCCGGGGCGTCAACCAGCACCACGCGGCGCAGATAACCCTTCGGCATGCGCGCCAATTGGCGCAACAAGGTGGCATCCATGGCCGACAGGGGCAATTCCAGCCCGACCAGGAAATACACCCCGAAATGCATGCTTTGCTGCATGTAGCGCAATGCGTTGCCGAGACGCTGGCAATCCGGCACCCGGATATGCGCGTCACGCAAGCTGCCAAGCCCGGTATCGGGCTGCCACAGATAAATGGCCTGACCGGTCTGCCGCGCCAGCGCGCGCAACTGCTCGGTCAACGCGTGCACATCCACGCTATCCAGCACCACCAGGCCGCTGGAAGCCGCCAGGATCCGCTCGAAGATGTCGCCACCCGCCTGTATCCGGGCAGAGTCATTCACGGAAATCATTGCATCCAAGTTCTGCGGTGCCCCTTGCAACTGCCGGGTCAAACCCGAGCGGAAAATTCAATCAGATACTTCGCCGGCTCCCCCCGACGATAAACGACGCCATTCTCCCATGCCATCTGGCGATGATGCCCGGGAGCTGTTCAGCCTCAGCCGGACATAGCATGCCCGAGCTTGCGCATGATTTCACATCCATGCCGATGCAAGATCAAGCGACTGCCTCCCATCTCGCAATCAGCGCGGCAGAACGGTATGGTTCAGGCCTCATCAACCACGCCTGATATGCCCATGTTCGAAGGATTGCGCTTCAATCACTGGAAGACCAGCCAAGACAGCGACGGCGTCGTCGTATTGACGCTCGACCGGGCCGACAGCAGCGTCAACGCTATCTCGCGCGCCGTGCTCGACGAACTCGAGCAGATCGTCGAACGATTGGCGATCGAAAAGCCGGCTGGCGTCATCATCCATTCAGCCAAAGCCAATGGCTTTGCAGTCGGCGCCGACATCAAGGCTTTCGTCGACTACGCCAAGAATGACACCGTGCTGGAAAACATCGAGCATGGCCAGCGGGTATACGAATCGCTGGCGCGACTGCGCTGCCCTACCGTTGCCGCGGTACACGGTGCCTGCATGGGCGGTGGCACCGAAATGATTCTGGCCTGTGATCAGCGCATCGCCGCAGATGACGACAAGACCCGCATCGCACTGCCCGAAGTCATGCTGGGCATTCATCCCGGCTGGGGTGGTACAGCGCGTTTGCCACGTCTGATTGGGGCGACGGATGCACTACCGCTGATGCTTACCGGTAAAGGCCTGTCAGCCAGGCGTGCCTTGGCGCTCGGTGTGGTCGACCGCCTGGCAAAGCCCGACGAGCTGCTGGCCGAGGCAAAAGTCTTGCTGCGCCATCCGCATGTCCGACCCATCGCACAACGTGCCAAGGCCTGGGCCAGCAATACCTGGCTGGCTCGGCAAATTCTGGCACCGATGGTGCTCAGGCAGACCGCTGCCAAGGTTCGCAAGGAGCATTACCCCGCCCCGTTCGCCACCATTGACGTGTGGAAGCGTGGCGGCTCGAGCATCCAGCAACGCCTGAAACTCGAAGCACGCTCGGTTACCAAACTTGCCCAGACGCCAACGGCACACAACCTGATCCGGATCTTTTTCCTGCAGGAGCGCCTCAAGAGCCTCGGTGGCGGTACCGATACAGGTATCAAGCACGTGCATGTGGTGGGCGCCGGCGTGATGGGTGGCGACATCGCCGCGTGGGCTGCCTTCAAGGGTTTCGAGGTGACCTTGCAGGATCGCGAGATGAAGTTCATCCAGCCAGCGTTGGATCGCGCCCGCAAGTTGTATGAGAAAAAACTCAAGACACCGGAAAAGATCGAAGCTGCCAGCCGTCGTTTGCGTGCCGATGTCGAAGGCAAGGGAGTGGAATCAGCCGACCTGGCGATCGAAGCCATCTACGAGAACGCCGAGGCCAAGCGCGAGCTTTACGGCAAGATCGAACCGCAATTCCAGGCCGATGAAATCCTTGCCAGCAATACCTCGAGTATTCCGCTGAATGAGCTGCGTGAAGGGCTGAAGTCACCCCAGCGTTTCCTCGGCCTGCATTTTTTCAATCCGGTGGCGCAGATGCCGCTGGTCGAAGTGGTCCGTCACGATCAGCTCGACCCGAGCGTTGAAAAGCGCGCGCTGGCCTTCTGCAAGGCGATCGGCAAATTGCCAGTGGCGGTCAAGGGCACGCCAGGCTTTCTGGTCAATCGCATTCTGATGCCGTACCTGCTCGAAGCCATGCGTCTGTACAGCGAGGGCGTACCCGGGCCGGTGCTGGATCGCGAAGCCAAGAAATTCGGCATGCCGATGGGTCCGATCGAACTGGCCGATACCGTGGGTCTGGACGTCTGCGCCTCGGTCGGACGTGAGCTTGCACCATTCCTGGGGCTGGAAGTCCCGCCCGGCCTCGACGAGAAACTCGAAGCCGGCAAGCGTGGCAAGAAGGACGGCCAGGGGCTTTACGTGTGGCAGGACGGCAAACCGCAGAAACCCGAGGTCGACAAGGACTACGTCATGCCGCCGGATGTACAGGAGCGCATGATCCTGCCGATGGTCAACGAAGCCGTCGCCTGCCTGGCCGACGGCGTGGTCGACGATGCCGACCTGCTCGATGCCGGCGTCATCTTCGGCACCGGCTTCGCCCCCTTCCGTGGCGGCCCGATCCAGTACATCCGCAGCGAAGGCGCCGCAAAGCTGAAGGCTCGCCTTGAACAACTCGCGCAGCGTCATGGCGAACGGTTCAGCCCCAAACAAGGCTGGGACAATCCGGTGCTGACGCAACAAAGCGAATTTTGAGTAGCGCAACAGCCTGAGAAACGAGCATGCAACGCTCTACTCGTTTCTCACTTCTCCACACTCACTTCTCGCTCTTCACCACATCAAGTCGTCCGGCACGCCGTCGTCCCCGATACCGTCGGCGCCTGGGTCGACCAACAGGGCCAGCAGGTGTGCATCGATCTCGCGCACCTGCTCGGCGACTTCGCGGTTGACCAGCAGATAGCGCCCAGCCTGCTGCACTACGCCCAGTTCGCCAGCGTTGAGTGCCGCCAGTTGCGCCGTATCGACGTACACCCGACGAATCTTGCCGCCGTACTCGAAATTGCGCGGCTGATCGGCGTCGGCCGTGTTCAGCGCCTTGCCTTCGAGCAATTTCTGGATTTTCTGTTTGCGCTCGCGCTTCACTCTTGCTTGCTCGGCCGCCGCCTGCTCGGCCTGCTTGCGCTCTTTCACCTCGGTCTGCGCGCGTAGCGCATATGCCTTGGCCAAGTCGATCTCTTCCTGACTTTGTTGCCGGCTGGGCTGCTGCGCCTGCGGCCGACGCCCCTTGGGCACCGACTTGTCAGCCTGCGGCGAGCCGGGACGTCGAGGTCCGCGAGTCCGTTCGGGGGGAGCCTGTTTGACGATGCCGCTCTTGAGCAGCTGATCGCGCAGGGAATCGGCCATGATTTGTTCCGTATCCGATGGTGATTAATCAGTAGTGAGGGGGCGGCGGTTCGCTGTGCGGATCGTCCGACTGCCCGGCACGCAGTGATGAGAGCTCACCGCGCAGATCACGAATCAATCGCTCCAGTGCGGCAATTCGTTGCGATTGGTCGGCGTCTGCCGACGTCAGCGCATGCACCGTGTCATCGATGAAGGTGAGCTTGAGCTCGAGCTCGATCAACCGCTGCTCCAGGACGTCATTGCTCGCGCTCACTTCGGTACCTGCAAGCTGCGACCGCGCCCGATGCCGTAATACGCAAACCCCATTTCCTCGAGCATGGCCGGGTCATACAGATTGCGCCCGTCGAAGATGACGGCCTCACTGAGTGACTCGCGGATGCGCGCGAAATCAGGGCTGCGGAATGCCTTCCATTCGGTCACGACTGCCAGAGCGTCAGCACCTTCCAATGCATGGTGCGGGCTGTCGCACAAAACCAGATCGTCACGATCGCCGTAAATGCGCCGGGTCTCCTCGGCGGCCTCGGGATCAAACGCGCGCACTTTGGCGCCAGCTTCCCACAGTGCTTCCATCAGATTGCGGCTGGATGCCTCACGCATGTCGTCTGTATTGGGTTTGAATGCGAGCCCCCATAACGCCACGGTGCGCCCGGACAGGTTTCCCTCGAAGTGTCGGGAGATCAGCTCGAACAATTTGCCCTTCTGTTGCCGGTTTACGGTCTCGACCGCACCGAGCAGCTTGGCGTCGTAGCCATACCCATGAGCAATCCGCTCAAGCGCCTGCACGTCCTTGGGAAAACATGAGCCACCGTAACCGGCACCCGGGTAGATGAAGTGGTAGCCAATGCGTGGATCCGAACCGATGCCGCGACGTACCAACTCCACATCCGCACCGACCCGCTCGGCGATATTGGCGATCTCGTTCATGAAACTGATCTTGGTCGCGAGCATCGCGTTGGCCGCGTATTTGGTCAGTTCGGCTGAACGCTCGTCCATGAACACCATGCGGTCATGATTACGGTTGAACGGTGCATACAGCTTGCGCAGCATGGCGGCAGCACGCTCGCTGGACGTGCCCACGATGATTCGATCCGGACGCAGACAATCTTCGACCGCCGCGCCCTCTTTCAGAAACTCCGGATTGGACACCACATCAAACTCGACCACCGCATCGCGCTGCTGCAACTGTGCTGCCACGGCGGTGCGCACGCGATCAGCGGTACCCACCGGCACCGTGGATTTGTTCACCACCACGGCATAACGATCCAGGTGCCGGCCAATCGTGGCGGCCACCTCCAGCACATACTTCATATCGGCGCTGCCATCCTCATCGGGTGGTGTTCCGACGGCGATGAAGATCAACTCGGCGTGGCTGATCGCCGGCGCCGCTTCGGTAGTGAAGTCCAACCGCTTATTGGCATGATTCTGCCGCACAATCGCTTCCAGCCCGGGTTCGTAGATCGGAATTTCGCCGCGCTTCAGCCGCTCGACCTTGCCAGCGTCGATATCGACGCAGATCACGTTATTACCCATTTCAGCCAGGCAGGCACCGGTAACCAGGCCGACATAGCCGGTACCAAAAATCGTGACATTCAGCATTGTTGCTACTACTCCCTCGCGGCTTGAACCGCCTATTCTAACCGCGCGAATGCACTAACACGGCAAGCCACGCCGGCTGAAAAACACAAAGGGCGCGAATCGCTTCGCGCCCTTTGCTGCATGGCCGCCGGGTAAACCCGACGATGCGAGACTTGTTACTGGCCGCCAGGACCGCCCTGACCGCCACCTGCCGGGGTCGGACCGGTGCCAACCAGGGTCACGTCGAAGATCAACGTGGCATTCGGCGGCATCGGCGGCTGCGGCTCAGCACCGTAGGCCAGCGAGGACGGGATGAACAGCTTGTAATGGCCGCCCACCTGCATCAGCTGCAGACCTTCGCGGAAGCCCGGAATCACAGCCTGCAACGGGATCTTGGCGGCGCCGCCACCCGGATGCTTGGCGGAGGCATCGAACACCTGACCATCGATAAAGGTGCCGGTGTAGTTGATTTCAGCCGTGTCGTTCGGGCCCGGACGCGCGCCGGAACCCTGGCTGATCACCTGGTACTGCAGGCCGGAAGCCGTGGTCTTCACACCGGGTGCAGTCTTGTTCTTGGCCAGGAAAGCCGCGCCCTCGGACTTGTTCTTGGCGCCCAGCTTGTTCATTTCGTCGTCGTACTTGGCCTTCACCTTGGCCATGAACGCGTCATGCACCTGCTTGGCTTCGGCGTCGCTCATGGTCGGCTTCTGGCCCGACAGTGCGGCCTGCACAGCACGGCCAACGGCCGCGGGGTCCAGCTCATCGCGCATGATCGGCGGAATCTGGGAGGCGATCTCCCAACCCACCACGTAACTGGCCTTGGCCTTGTCGACCGTGCCAGTGGCGCCGGATTTGGCAGCCTGGGCATAGACGCCACCGGTCATGCCCAGCGCAACAGCCAGCGCGGCTGCCGTCAGCGTGGGACGCAGAAAATGCTTCATTCGGAACTCCCTCGTATTTTGAATATGCCGGCGTTGCCGACCGGGCCCCCCCGATGGAGGCAGGCCACGCATTGTGCGGTGCTTGTCCTGAGTTGGCAACGTTGCAGGGCTCCGACCGTCATCCGGCATAAAGGTTCCTGCGATCGCGCGATTTCTTCGGGCAGCTACTTCGGCGTCTGCGATCCATCCGCAGGGGTTTCCAGAGTTTCCTTCAAGGCCGCCTGCAGCCGCGCGTGCATCTTCACCAACGCGCGCCACAACACCACCGCCAACACCACACCGGCCACCAGCAACGAGACGGCAATGCCACGCGGCGGCAGGATTGCCGAACCCAGCGCACCCACCAGCAGCGCCAGCGCAAACAGTGTCGCCAGTGGAATCAAGCGAGCCAGCACCGTACGAATAGTTCGCGTATATGAACCGGCAAACCGTTCGCGGATACCGATCTCGGCCAGCAACATGCCCAGTGCCTCGGATTTGCGATAGATGGCAATCAGCATGGGCAGCGACAGGAACAGCGCGAAAGCCCAGATCAACGTATGCCTGAGATCACGATTGATGCCCATATAGGAGAACCAGCCCCAGCCATGGGTATTGACATAGGCCCCAAGCATGAACAGTGTCACCACCAACAGCACATTGATGCCCACATGCCACAGCAGGCGACGAAAGATCGCTGCGATGGCGGCGTTTTCATTCACCGGCTTGAGATTTTCAAGCCAACCCGTGTAACTGGTAGCGACCAGCCGCAACGGGCGCGGCGTAATACGCTGCAGTCCCCGAGTGATGGAGCCCGCCGAACGATTCAAGTAGGGCGAAACGGCCATGCAAACCACCGAAACTGCTACAGCCACCGGATAGATGAAGTCACTGATCACGCCGAGCGACAAACCCAGCGTGGCGATCACGAAAGAGAACTCGCCGATCTGCGCCATGCCAAGCCCCGAACGCAGCGCGGTACGCGGCTCGTGACCAACCAGAAAGATCCCCAGGCTGCATGCCAAGCTCTTGCCGACGATCACCACCGCGGCAATCAGTAGCGCCGGGCCGGCATATCCCAACAACATGGTCGGGTCGATCCGTAAGCCGATGGCCACGAAAAACAGCGCGGCAAACATGTCACGCAACGGCTCGATCAGGTGCAACACGCGCCCCACGCTGCGCGACTCGGCCACCACCATGCCGGCCAGAAATGCACCCAACGCCACACTGAAGTCCATCCACGCCGCCAGCAAACTGGCACCGAAGCAGATTCCCAGCACACTCACCAGCAGCGTTTCATCACTACCGAATCCGGCCACATAATCGACCAGTCGCGGCAACAGCAGCAGGCCTAGAATCATCCCGACGAACACGAACAAGCCTAGATGTCCGATCAGGGTGAACGCAGCTTCAGCCTGCACCGAACCGCCAATCGCCACGGCCGTAAGCAGGGTCAGCATGATGATTGCCAGCAGGTCTTCGGCCACCAGCAAGGCCACCACCAGTTGCGCAAACGGCTTGTAGCGATCACCGCTGGCAGACAAGGTACGGGTCGCCACCATGGTCGATGACAGCGACACGATGGCGCCGAGAAACAACGAATCCATGCCTTTCCAGCCCATCGCGCTGCCGATGCCAAAGCCGATCCAGAGCATCAGACCCACCTCGGCAACCGCCACCAGCAGGATGCCAAACCCCACCTCGCGCAGCTTGCGCACGCTGAACTCCAACCCCAGCGTGAACATCAGCAACACCACGCCAAGATTGGAGATGTCGTCGATCGTACGCGCGTCATGCACCAGCACGCCGGGCGTGTGCGGACCGATCAGGATTCCGGCCAGGTTGTAACCCAGCAGCACCGGCTGACGCAGGCGTTGAAAAATCACCGTGGAGACTCCAGCGACGATCATCACCAGGGCCAGGTCACGGATGAATCCGATTTCGTGCATGCAACACCTGCGCTATGGATAGTCCTGCGAGCTTAATCGAACCCGTGTGTTCTTACGGTTGAGCGCGCACGAATGGTCGTCAAAAACCGTAACCAGAAATTTCTTTCGAAAAAATGCTTGACGGAATTGCCACTCGGACCTATTCTTTCGGGCTTCCAGCGGCGGGGCCATAGCTCAGCTGGGAGAGCGCCTGCATGGCATGCAGGAGGTCGGCGGTTCGATCCCGCCTGGCTCCACCAACTTGAATTGTCCCCATCGTCTAGAGGCCTAG